>Ga0101944_10000197_pt1 | contig 202402 bp, 180 predicted proteins | sample DewCreD2012metaG_FD_75245 | JGI IMG/M metagenome (GOLD analysis project Ga0101944, IMG submission 75245) | Hot spring sediment bacterial and archeal communities from British Columbia, Canada, to study Microbial Dark Matter (Phase II) - Dewar... ...
TGATGAGCAAGGGCGGGTGCTATTGCCGGCCTATTGGGCAGATGAAGGCACTTACAAAAATGGTGAGCAACCCGGTGATTTGCCCGGCACGATTGTGACGTCGCTGACTGGTCCTCCGTTGACGGTTCATGAAGCGCGCTTTTTGTACGACCCTGAAAGCCGATGCTTGAGTCCTGTCACCAATCCGAACCGAAGCACAGAGCCGCAGCTTAGCCCGTTGGATTTTGGGTCGGGCTTTTTCTTGAAGGGTGCCGCGTTGAAGGCGGGGATGGTGGCAGGCGTCCAAGCTGTCGGCAAAGGGGCCTTTATCTCATCGGCCCACCAAAGAGTTCGCACCCTTGCAGAAGGGTGTGGTAAGAAGCAAAGTGCAGGTGGAGCATACATTTTAAGGCCATTCGATGTGGGACAATTCAACGTTCTACAGCAGGCATCAAAAGTGGGGGATGACCTAGCTATTCATCATGTTGGGCAGAAGCACGCGATGCAGCAAATCATCTCAGGTTATAATCCTAATACAGCACCCGCGATTGCGGTTCCGACTGCTCAGCATCGAGCAATTCCTAACCTTGTAGGACCATACAACGGCAATGCTCGCCAACTTCTCGCACGGGATGTGAAGAATTTAAAAAAATACACAGATGTCCCCATTGCCAACCTTCGCGAATTAATAGAACTCAACAAACAGATGTATCCCAACGCTTTTAAAAAACGATGAACACTAAAGAATATGTGGATGCTGTTAGAACGGTGGTTTACATTGCCGCTGTGCAAGGAATATTAACGGTGTTAAAACAACCACCGGGAAGATGTCCTGACCCGGACATGCTTAAGCTTAGCGACTGGTATAACCAGTTGAGGCCACAGGATCGCGACAATGTGGCTCGAATTGCGGATATGGCAGCTAAGCAAGCGACGTATAATTATTTATTGACTTTGGATGGTTTGTTGGCTGTCGAACCAGAGGGGGAGAAAGGAAAACTTGAGTTGTTCTACAACGATGGGAAAAGAAGCACGCGACTCAATGATGATGAGGGTTACCAACTGAGTTATTTATTCAAGAAAACTGAATCTTGTGAAAAATAAGCTAACCTATGAATGTGGGAATGAACCGCCGATTAAGTTTTCAATATTAGATCTCCAAAAAGGCATTGCTGAGGCGCCGCTGGCCATACGTGCGGCGCGGGGCGTGCCGCGGCAGAAGCTCATTTACCAGTACGACTGGGTCGGTCGGCGGGTGAGCAAGGTGGTGTCGAACTGGACCGGTTCGGCCCGGGCACTGCCAGCAACGAAGTCAGACGTCAAGGAAAGGAGATTATTTATTTAATGCGGCGTTCCATGGCCGCGATTTTGTTGGAAATCCAGCGGTTTTTGTCCGTCACCGCCTGGTACATCGCGAGGGCCTCTTTGTAACGCGAGATTTGTTCAAATTCCTGGGCCAATACAACACGAGCTTGATTGGCCTCCTTATCATCCCGGGCTTGTTTCAAATTTTCGCGCAACAAGGGAATGATGCGCTCCGGTTCATTGGCGTTGCGGTAGGCGGCAATGCAGGACTGCACCAACGCATCGGGGGTGAAAGGCGGCTTGCGGTTGGGTTCGTTGGCCATGTGCCGGTTGGGCAGCACATAGGCCTCACCAATGCGGGCCGCCAGCCAATAATTTTCAACAAGGTTGGGAGTGCTGCAAAGAACGCCGGTCTGCACGGCCATTTGCAGGCCTATCCGTTGTTGGTTGGTATCCGCGCGCGACAGCAAATCCTCCACCACCGTCAGCATCTCGCCCACGATGACGTACATCTCGCGGTAAGTTTTCGCAACATTCAGGCGTTGCCGGAATTGCGCGGTCAAATCAGTCTGTTGGGCAGCCAGCAAGTTCTTCTGCGCTTGCAAATCCCTGCGCAATGCAGCACGGGCGGTGACCTGGTCCTGGAATTTCTTATCCATCTCGGCCACGCTTTTTTGCCGTTCAGCCAAAGCGTTGCGAAGTGTCTCCACATCGGCCGGAAGGTTCAGGCCTTGCAACCGCGCATCCAAATCTTTCCGGGCCGTGTCCAAATCACTCATGAGCCGTTGAATGTTTGCCTCCAACGTCCCCACGGTGTTGATGCGTTGTTGCAGCCAGCGCATGGTGCGGTAGGCGGTGGCCACCGGAGCCATGTTTTTATCAAATTCCGCCTGCTTTTCGGCCAACTGCTCCTGCAACGGCTTGAGCTCGCCGTCTATCGTGTCCAGATTCGTTTGGATTTGCGCTATGCGATTGCTGGCGGCGGTCAAATCGTCCGGGGTGAGGACTACTTCATTGGTGCCCTGCATGCGCTTGCCGTCCTTGATTTCCTGCTGCAACTGGGCCATCTCCCGTTGCAGAGGCGCGCGGGCGCGCGTGCGCTCATCCACCTGATTTTGCAACTGGTTGATGGTGTCCCGGAGCGGTTGCAAAGGTTGCAGAACCGGGTCCACCACAGCAGCCAGGTTCGTCAACTCCGTCCGCATGGCCTGCATGTTGGTGAGTGTGGCTTCCGGCAAATTGGTCAACGCTGCCGGCACTTGACGCAGCGTCAGCTCCAAATCGCGAAGACGATTGGTAAGTATGTTCTGGCGGCGGCTGACCTCGGACAACGTGTTGAGTGCGCGATTTATTGACTGTATTTCCGCCCGCAACCGGTTGGCATTGGTTTCATAATCGGCCAGGTTTTTATCCAGCTCCGCCAACCGTGCTTCTAGCTTCGCCACGTCCTCCGACAAATTGAGTTTGAATGTGGTTTCAAATTTGGACTGGCCGGTTTGTTGCTTGAGGTAGCGGTGAATTTGGTAGCGGGCATACCACGGTCTGGGCATGCCGTGCAAAACATCATGAACCCACCACGCCACCCCGCCCCCCAACAACAAGAGTAACCCAAAGATTACCCATCCCTTCCACGGGACCTTGCGTTGTTTTGTTTGTTGTTGCGCCATAACTTTAACTGCATTAACGCGGCTTTTCCACCATCAAGCCCGGCAAACTCTGCAAATCCGTCCAATTGGGACCCGCAGCAGGTGCCATTAATTTTGGACGCATCTTCCCCCGCCGAGATTCAATTGTTGTGGCGGCTTTTTTGGAAAAGTTTGATGGACAGGAGGGAAGTCTTTGGATTAGATACCTTCATGCAAGACTTCCAGCCTTTATTTGAAGCCATTATCAACGGCCAAGCACCCGAGGCCAAGGCACTCACTCAAAAACTGATTGAGGCCAATGCCAATCAGGAAGCCCTGGTCAAGGATTGCATCATCCCAGCCATGGCCGAGGTGGGTCGCCGGTTTGAATGTAATGAATACTTTGTGCCCGAACTGCTCCTCGCCAACCGCGCCATGAAGGAGTGCATGAAACTCCTCTCCAGCAGCGGTCCCAAATTGGGCCGTGTGGTCATTGGCACCGTCAAGGGTGACCTCCACGACATCGGCAAAAACCTGGTGGCCGCCATGCTCGAAGGCGGAGGCTTCGAAGTGGTGGACCTGGGCGTAAACGTCGCCCCGGAGAAGTTCATTGAAGCGGTCAAAACCAAAAACGCCAACATCGTCGCCATGTCCGCCCTGCTCACCACCACCATGACCGCCATGCAGGCCACCATTGACGCCTTCAAACAAGCCGGCTTGCGCGATCAGGTCAAATTCCTCATTGGCGGCGCGCCCATCACCCAAAAATACGCCGATGAAATCGGCGCCGATGGATACAGCGACAACGCCGTTGGAGCCGTGGCCCTGGCCAAACAAGTCATGGGCTGCTAATCCTTGAACGATATCCAATTCCACGCATGCACCCCACCCTCGCTGCGCTGCTCTCCGGGCATGTCGTACTGACGGATGGCGCTTGGGGCACCCAACTCCAAGCCCGCGGTCTGGCCGTGGGGGACTTTCCTGATGCCTGGAACTTGACGCATCCCGATGCCGTGCGCGAAGTGGCCGAAGCCTACATCGCCGCCGGCAGTCAAATCATCCTCACCAACACCTTTGGCGCCAACCGCCTCCGGCTCGCCGATAATGGGCTGGCTGACCAAACGGCACTCATCAATCGCCGCGGTGTCGAATTATCCCGCCAAGCCGCTGGCAACCAGGCCAAGGTCTTCGCCTCCATCGGTCCCACAGGCAAACTCCTCATGAGCGGCGAAGTCACCGAAGATGACTTGCGCACTGCGTTTAATGAACAAGCCCAAGCTTTGGCCGAGGCCGGCGCTGATGCAATCGTCATCGAGACGATGGCCGATTTAACGGAAGCCACCCTGGCTGTCCAGGCCGCCAAAGCCACCGGCCTTCCGGTGGTGGCCTGCATGGTTTTTGACTCCGGAAAAAACAAGGACCGCACCCTTATGGGGGTGACTCCTGAACAAGCCGCCACGGCCCTTGGCGAGGCTGGCGCTGATGTCGTGGGAGCCAATTGCGGTCAAGGTATCGCCGGCTTCATCCCCATCTGTCGGCGAATGCGCACCGCCACCGAACGCCCCCTGTGGATGAAACCCAACGCCGGTCTCCCGGAGCTTGAAGGCGGACGCACGGTGTACCGAACCAAACCGGAGGAATTCGCCACCCACGCCCAAGATTTGATTCAAGCTGGCGCCTCGTTCATTGGCGGATGTTGTGGCACCAGCCCGGCATTCATCCAAGCCCTGCGGCAAGCCCTTGCTTCATCCCCGGCCTGAGTTGTCTGCAGGCCGGGTCCATGTTAAATTGGCCTTAAACATGCGTCGGGTTCTAATTGTAGATGACCACGTTTTGACCCGCATGGGAATGGTTCATTTCGTGCGGCATTGCTTCGGTAATTTGGAAATCGAAGAAGCCGACACCGCCCAGGCCGCCCTCACCCTCGCCCGCGAAAAGGAATTCCATTTAATCGTCCTCGACATTGACCTCCCCGATCGCAGCGGTCTCGATATTCTGCCCGACTTGCGCCGCGCCTGCCCCAAAACAGCGGTCTTATTTGTCACAGGCCTGGTTCAAGAAGACGTAGCTCTTCATGGCTTGAAAAACGGCGCCTGCGGTTTTGTGGAAAAAGGCAGTTCACCCGATGAGATCAAACGCGCTCTGACCGCGGCTTTCAACGGCCAGCGCTATATCAGCAGCGGCATGCGCGAGCGCCTGGCCTTCCATGCCATCGAGCCGGAGGACAACTCGCCCCTCGATAAATTGAGCGAACGCGAATTCCAAGTGCTGCGCCAATTGGGCCAGGGCCACACCCTGACCGAAATTGGCCAAAACCTCTCTCTAAGCGTGAAAACCATCAGCACCTACCGCCAGCGCCTGTTGGAAAAACTCGGCCTCCGCACCACCGCAGACCTGGTCCGTTACGCCGTGCAAAAAGGATTGGTCAAATGAAATGGCTTCCCGCACGCGCAGGCGGTGTCTTTTGGGGGCTCCTCATCGCCTACCCCCTTGCTGCCCAAACCGGCCCCAAACCCCTGGCCAACCCGCCAGCCTCAGACCCCGCAGCCACCAATGCCGTTTTTCAACGCATTGATGAAAACCGCTTTCAAGTCGGAAAAGTCATCCTGGATAAAAACGCAAAAACAGTCTCCTTCCCCGCCGTCGTGAACATGCACGAAGGCTTGGTGGAATACTTTTGTGTGGGCGTTCAGGGCAAGGTGCATGAAAGTGTCCTCCGCACCGAGGTGGAACCCTTTCACGTTCATGTGGCGATGCTCCTCCTCGGCGCCAAAGGGGCCCCCGCGCAGGCGCTCAAAGAAGACTACCGCCAACCCGTCCCGGGCGATCCTATCACCTTGACCGTTTCATGGGACGACAAGGGCCAACAACGCCAACTCCGCGCCGAAGAACTTGTGTGGGACGTGGCCAACCAACGCGCCATGTCTCGTGGGCCTTGGACTTACAGCGGGTCACGCGTCTTCGACGGCACCTTTCTAGCGCAAAGGGACCGCTCCATCGTTGCCATCATCGGAGACATTGATGCTTTGGTTAACAATCCACGCCCACGCCGCGAACGCGACGACAATTGGCTCGTCAACACCAACACCTGTCCGCCGGTGGGCACGGCCGTGAACGTCACCTTCCAACTGTCTGCGCCCACAACCACTCCCCAAGAAAAGCCAGCCCAGTAAAACGACAGCCCAGCCCCGATCTTTTTACCTTTACCGGTTGGCGGGGTTCTTTACGTGTGGTACGCTTTCTCCATGAATAGCGGCGGATTACATACGTTGTTTGCTTCACTTGCCGGCATCATCTGCATTTTCGGGGCCGCCCCCTGCCCGCTACAGGCTGCCGATGAATCCTTCAAAAATGAGGTTCAAATGGCCATTGACCGGGGACTGGCTTGGCTCCGTGCCGAGCAAAAGACAAATGGCTTCTGGTCAACGCCGGATTTGCCCGCCCTCACCGCCATGAGCGTGCTCTGTTTCAAGGGTGACCCGGCGGGCAAATATAACCAGCCCGAGCCCGAATTTTTGCAACGCGGCTACAAGTTTCTCCTGGAACAAGTCAAACCGGACGGCGGCATTTATCAGACCAATTACGCCACTTACAACACCGCCATCAGCATGCTGGCGCTGCTTCAAGCCAACCGCCCCGAATATGAACCGGTCATCCACAAAGCCCGGCGCTTTTTGGTGGGCCAGCAAAATGATTTGGGTGAACCCGGCAAAATAGATACACCGTTTGATGGAGGCATCGGTTACGGGAGCCGTTACCGCCACAGCGATATGGGCAACACCCTCTACGCCTTGGAAGCCATCTACTACAGCCGCCACCTCGTGCGCGACAGCGGCGGCAAAGAACCCGATTTGAATTACGAGGCGGCGATTGCCTTTTTACAGAATTGCCAAAACCTTCCCACCGTCAACCGCCAGCCTTGGGTTTCCGAGGATCCCAAAGACCTCGGCGGCTTTGTCTATTACCCGGGTCACAGCATGGCCGGCGGTGTCACCAACTCGCAAACCGGCAAGGTATCCCTTCGTTCCTACGGCAGCATCAGTTACGCCGGCATGCTCAGTTACCTTTACGCCCAACTTTCCAAAGAAGACCCCCGCGTCAAAGCCGTCTTCCGTTGGTTGCAGGAAAATTACACTTTGGAGGAAAATCCGGGAATGGGTCCTGAGGGACTCTTTTTCTATTACCACACCATGGCCAAAGCGCTGACGGTGGCGGAGGTGAACACCCTGACTTTGAAAGACGGACGCATGGTGCCGTGGGCCAGAATGCTCGCCATGCGCCTGCTCAACATGCAACAACGCGATGGCTCATGGGTGAACCAAAACAACCGCTGGATGGAGCGGGACCCCGTCCTGGTCACTTGCTATGCCTTGATGGCGCTGGAAATGATCCACCCCAAGCTTTGATTCACCCGCGGCAGGCAACCTGGGGCTCTGCAGTTAATCTTTGATCAAGTCCTGGCCCTGCGCATCCTTCATCTTGCCGGTGGCAATCATGATGATGTCCACCACATACCAGATGAAAAAGCCACCGCAGGTGATGAGCTTCAAGATGCCCAAGCCGGTGTAACCCAGATAAAAGCGGTCCACCCCCAAGCCACCCACGAAGATGGACAACAAGAGAGCCACCAACCATTTCTTACCGCCGGTTGTTCCCGCCGAAGGCGCCGATTGAGGAGGGGTTGCTTCGCCGTTGCTCATAACACTTTGGGCTTAGGTTGAGGGTGTTGTTTGGGACATTTCCATGCCTGGCCCAAGCCAAGCATTGCCTGAATGTTGGCTACAATGAGCTCCCCGTCAACTAAAAACCCAAACCCCGCCACATCCCCTTGGTCAGAGGGAGATGATGAACAAGGTGCTTGCGGTGGCAGTTCAGCCGTTGAACTGCCTCAATGCAACCGTGGCATTGTGGCCGCCGAAGCCGAAGGAGTTGTTCAGAATGGCCCGAATACGCATCTCTCTGGCGGTGTTGGGCACGTAGTCCAAATCACACTCCGGATCGGGTTTTTCCAGGTTGATGGTTGGAGGCGACACTTGGTTTTGCATCGCCAAAATACTGATGACCAACTCGGCGGCACCAGCAGCACCCAGCATGTGGCCGGTAGCCCCTTTGGTTGAGTTGACCGCAATCTTCCGAGCATGTTCACCGAAAACCGTTTTAATAGCCTGAGTTTCGGCGACATCTCCTGCCGGGGTGGCCGTCCCGTGAGCGTTAATATAATCAATATCCTCCGGCCGCAATCCAGCCGAGCGCAGCGCCATGGCCATGCAACGGGCGGCCCCTTCCCCGCCGGGGGCGGGTGCGGTCAAGTGGTTGGCGTCGGCTGTGTTGCCATATCCCACCACCTCGGCATAGATTTTTGCGCCGCGCGCCTTGGCGTGCTCCAATTCCTCCATCAACACCACCGCAGCGCCCTCGCCCATCACAAAACCATCGCGCTCCGCGTCAAAGGGCCGGGAAGCCTTCTTGGGCTCGTGGTTGCGCGTGCTCATGGCGCGCATGGAGCAAAAGCCGCTGATGCCCAGCGGGACGATGGTGGCCTCGCTGCCGCCGGCAAAAATCGCCTTGGCATCGCCCATCTTGATGGTCCGCCAAGCCTCGCCAACGGCATGGGTGGAAGTGGCGCAAGCCGAGCAGGTGGCCACGTTGGGGCCCCGCAGCTTGTAGTACATCGAGAACATGCCGGAAGCCATGTTCAAGATGAGCATGGGAATCATGAACGGGGACACGCGCCCCGGCCCGCGGGAGAGAAGGACCTTGTGCTGCTCGGCGGTGGTGTGCAGACCCCCAATACCCGATCCAATGAACACGCCGATCTCATCGCGGTTCACCTTTTCCAAATCCAACCCGGAATCTTTCAGCGCCTGCCAGCCGGCATAAACGCCAAACTGCGCAAAACGATCCGAGCGCTTGGCCTCCTTCGGCGAAGGAAAGGCGGGCGATGCATCGAAGTTCTTCACCTCGGCGGCAATCTGGCAATCAAACTCGGCCGGGTCAAAGGCAGTGATTCGGTCAATGCCACACTGCCCGGCAATCAAGTTTTGCCAAAGCGTTTGCGGATCATGCCCCAACGGGGTGACCACGCCCATGCCTGTGATGACGACGCGTCGGTCGGACCAACTGCTTGCCATAAATAAAAAGGGCAGCCAGGGCGATTCCTGCCAGCCAGAGCTGCCCCAAAGATTCCCGGCAGGTATTGTTACTTCTTGATGTCTTCGATGTACTTGACCACGTCCCCAACGGTTTGCAGTTTTTCAGCTTCTTCGTCAGGGATTTCGCTGCCAAATTCCTCCTCCAAAGCCATCACCAACTCGACAATGTCGAGGGAGTCGGCTCCCAAATCGTCCACGATTTTGGCGTCGTTCGTCACTTCGTCAGGATTCACGCCCAACTGCTCGACGATGATTTCCTTGACCCGTGTCTCTATAGGTTTGTCTGCCATCGGTTTTCTCCGTTCGTTGTTAAATGTCTTTTGTCTGTATGCCAGCCGCGCCCAAACCGTCAAGCCTGCATTTTGCTTTTTCCGGCGCGCTGGTCTGCGCTGGGTTGCTTTCGCCATCCCGGCGCATCCATCACTTTGCCGGCGACTTGTCTAATGGGGGGCGGCCATTCTGTCCAGCGGTATTTTGTGAAAAATTTACATCGCCAAACCACCATCCACGGCCAACACCTGGCCGGTGATGTACCGCGCACCGGGGCTGGCGAAAAACAGCACCGCCTCCGCCACATCCTCCGGCTGCCCAAGCGTCCCCAGCGGCACGTTTTTGAGGATCGCCTCTTTTTGCTCGGGAGTGAGTTTGTCGGTCATGGCCGTCTGAATAAAGCCCGGCGCCAATGCATTCACCGTAATACCTCGACTCGCAAACTCGCGCGCTGCGGATTTGGTAAAGCCAATCACCCCCGCCTTGCTTGCCCCGTAATTGCATTGCCCCGCATTGCCCATCAGGCCGATGACCGAGGCAATGTTGACGATGCGGCCGGAGCGTTGCTTCAGAAAACTCCGGCAAAACGCCTGGGTAAATAAAAAGGTGCCCTTGAGATTGATGTCCAACACCGCATCCCATTCCTCCTCGCTCATGCGCATGAGCAGGGTGTCGCGGGTGATGCCGGCGTTGTTCACCAAAATGTCCACCTTGCCTGCATCGGCGAGGATTTGTTCGGCGGCAGCTTTGACTTCGGCTGCTGAAGCGACATTGGCGGCATATCCCCATGCCCGTCTCCCCAAGGCCTTGACCTTGTCCACCGTTTCCTGTGTGAATTCAAGTTTGACATCCACCACGGCCACATCGGCCCCGGCCCCGGCTAATTTCAAGGCAATGGCCTGGCCGATGCCGCGTCCGGCTCCGGTCACCACTGCCACCTGGTTTTCCAAGAGTTGCATAGCGCCCAACATCAAGCCTCAAGCCGCCTCAAGGCACAAGCGGAAAGTTGCCTCCCCTACCCCCCTGGCCCGACTCTTAAATTTTTTTGAACATCCCTGCATTTTTGTTTATCAAATACCTTGAAAGGTCAGCCCGTGTTCCCCCTGGGGGATGGAACATTATGACCGCGCCAAGATATTCATAAACCGGTTGATTCCCACCATGCGCACCCATTCCATTCATTGGCCACGCCCCTGGGGCGTGGGACGTTTGCTCACCATGGCCGTTGCGGCGTGTTTCCTCGCAGGAGCACTCAGCCTGCCACTGACCGCTCAGGAAGGTCTTTTCCAGGCAGAACGCGCGTTGGAAAACAAACGCAATGCGGACCCGAATTGGAAGCCGAAATACAAGGAATTCGATCTTATCAGAGTGCCCACCAAAAAAGGGGTCATAAATAATTTTTGCCTGAATTCAGACGGAAATCTGGTCGTCTGCGTCGGCACAAGTGACGATGGCACCACCAAAGGCAACACCGAGCTGGAAATCATCAGCCCATCCGGCAAAGTCCTCAAAACAATCCCTTTACCCTTCAATCCCCAAGCCATTTGCACCGACGGCAAGGACGCCATCTACGTGGGAGGGGGCGGACAGCTTTGCAAACTCAATTCCAAAGGAAAAATTGAAATTCAGATGCCGGCACCCGCCTTCCAGCTCGCCAAGAAAGAACAAGAGACCTGGAAAGTTAAACTTGCCGAGGAAATCGAAAGACAAAGCAAGGAACTCAAGGAAGCCAATCCAGGCATGAAGGACGCCGATATTAAAAAAATTATGGCTGACCAGCAAAAAGCCATGGAAAAACGACGTGGAAACGTGACGGGATTGGCAGTGGTGGGCAAGGATTTGATGGTGGCCACACCCTCCCCGGCGGAATTCGGCTACATGGTCTGGCGGGTGGATGAAAAATTGGCCAATCCAGTGCCAGTACTGAAGCGGCTCAGTGGTTGTTGCGGACAAATGGACATTCGCGGGCGCGACGGCAAATTGTGGGTGGCCCACAACGCCAAGCATCTGGTGGAATGTTACGACTCCCAAGGCAATTTGCTCTCCAAATTTGGAAAGCATGACAGGGTAGCCGCCGATGGTTTTGGCGGCTGCTGCGAGCCCAAAAACCTCACCTTTGCCTCCAACGGTGACATTCTGGCCGCTGAATCCGGACCGCCGGTTGTGGTCAAGCGTTTCACCCCGGAAGGCAAGTTTTTGGGAGTGCTTGCCAACCCGCTCTATAAAAGTGGTTGCGTGCGGGCAACGGTGGCCATCAGCGCCGATGAGAAAAAGATATTCCTGCTGAATACGGGCTACAACGCGATTCACATCTTTACCCTCTGAGCGCCCCATCCCCAAGTCCCACGCCATGAAACCTTGGAAGGTCTTTCTAACATGGGCCGCCGCCTTGTTGCAGCTCGGCCTCCTGCAAGGGGCTGAATCCCCTCCGCCACCCAAATTGTTGTCGCTTTTAATCATGGACCCGCTGGCCAAAGAAAATGGCTGCGCTTGTGTGGCCGGCATGGGTCAACGTGATTACGAGGCCTTGGGGCGCCATCTTTCCAAGGCCCTGAAAATACAAGTGGATGTGCGATTTGCCCTAAACTTCTCCCAAGCCGTCGGCGCAGGATTGAGGCGTGGGCCAGACATCGTCATTGGCAAGGATTCCCAAGTTGAGGCCGACCTCCGGTCTTGGAATTGGCCTATGACCCGCATGGCTCGATTGACCGACTTGCAGGGGCGAACAACCCTGACAGGATTGTTCGTTGTTCCTGCAACCGACACGGCACGCAATCTTCGGGACTTGAATGAGCGTCCTTTTTTGTTGGGGAAACCGGATGAAACCGAAAAACACGGCGCCGCCATGGCAGCCCTGCGCGCGGCAGGCGTGGAACCCGGACATGTACTGAAGGTCTTGCCCGACTGCACAGCCACCGCCAACGAACTTTTGTCCCATCAAGATACCCCTGCACCGGCAGGCGTGATCTCCAGTTATGCACTGCCGCTTTTGGAGGGCTGCGGCAACATTCCCCCAAAATCCCTGCGGGTGGTGGGGCGAACCGCACCAGTCCCCTTTATCACCGTGTTTGTGTACCGGGATTTGGACAAGGCCCTGGTCGAGGGCATTCGCAAAGCATTGATGGAGGTGGCTCAAAACCGGACTTTATGCCGGCTTTTGGAATCTCGCGATGGTTTTGTTCCTTTTGAAGACCCGCAACAGGCGCTCAAGGACTGGCCAGGATGGGGCGGCGCAATGCGCTGGGGGCAGACGAGTCGGCTGCCGAACCGTCTGCCCCAACCCCTGCCGGTATCGTGGGAGCGTCCCCTGAATCACCCCGGACTGGGAGGGGTGGCAGCCGCCAAAGGCTATGTGGTGGTGAGTGACCGTGACCCCTTGGATAAGGCTGACCTCTGGCGCTGTTATGAAGCCGCCTCAGGCAAGTTGCTCTGGACCCTTCAACAGCCCACTCGGGGACCCCACATGGATTACGGCAATTCTCCACGTTCCACCCCGCTCATCGTTCAAGGGCGGGTGTTTATGCTGGGAGCATACGGCGACCTGTTGGCCGCGGACTTGGCCACCGGCAAAATCCTCTGGAAACGCCACCTCGTCAAAGACTTCAAGGGACGTTTGCCAAAGTGGGGCTTTGCCAACTCCCCCCTGTTTTTTGAAAACCGGTTGTGGGTTTTGCCGGGCGGCGAGAAGCACTTCATTGCGGCCTTGGACCCTGCCACCGGGAAGACGATATGCACCGGCCCGGGCACAGCCCCGCCTGCCTACGCGGCCTTGATGGCCGGGGAATGGGATGGCCAAAGCATGGTCATCGCCTACGACGAAAATGGATTGGGCGGATGGAGCGCTCAAACCGCCAAACCCTTGTGGCGGGTGACGGCGGCTGAAGAGGGTGATTTCAATGTGCCCACACCCATGTTCATGGCCGATGGTCTGCTGCTGGCGACGGAAAACAACGGTTGCCGTCTGCATCGTTTTGACGGACGCGGGGCGCTCCTTCCGGAGCCCGTGGCCGCCCACAAGGAGTTGCGCCCTCAAACAGCTACACCACTTGTGATCGGAAACTTCGTTTTATGTAACGGCAGCGGGCTCATCTGCCTTAAATTCGATTTTAGAAAACAGCAATTGCTTGAACTGTGGAAAAAGGAGGATGACGCTTGGGCCGAACATGTGTCCTGTATGACCGATGGCACACTGGCTTTGATTTTGGGGTATCACGGCGATTTGTTGCTGTTGGATGTGACTTCGGAGGACTACAAAGAACTTTCCCGCCTGCGTTTGTTTGAAGATGAGCAGGAGATTTACGCCCATCCGGCGTTGGCGGATGGCAAGTATTTCGTACGCGGGGCCAATGTTTTAAGATGCTACGAGCTGATTCGCTGACGGCTCACGTCGTAAGAGTCGGCGGGGAGCCGGCTTGAAGGATTCGCTCCGCGGCCTGCCTTACGGCGGCAGCCAATTCCGGCGGTTCCACCACACGGCAATGCCCGCCCCAACTCAACACCCAACGCTGAACCTCCGAGAGACCTGAGAGGCGGAATGTCACCTCCACGCCCCCATCGGGCAAATCGCGCAATTGCTGGCTTTCGTGCCATTTCTTTTCGCGAAGGTAGTCTGCAGCGACCGGCGTAAAATGTAGTACCACACGGTAATCGCCTGTCCCCTGCACGACGCCAAAGCTGCCGCGCAGCCAGTTTTCAATCGAAAACTTTTTTGGGCGGGTGAACGTTTGTCCTGTGGGCACGGCAGACTGGATGCGCATGGGGACAAACGTTCGAGGGGCCTGCCGCAGGTGGTCGTAAGCGAAGAGGTACCATTCGCCGTTGATATTGGCCAGGTGATAAGGGTCCACAACCCGCTCCTCCACCGGCCCGCCTCCCGGTTTGCGGTATTGGATACGAAGTTGACGGCGATGACTTACCGCATCGGCCAGACAGCGAAAAATGTCCAAATCAAGCATCGGTTCCGCACGGGTGCGGAAGGAAATGCTTTGCTGCAGGTCCTGAAGGGCAACCGTGATGGTCTCAGGCAGTCCCGCAGCGATTTTCTCAATCGCGGCCAGAAGGGGTTTTTCAAAGGGGGTCCCCCGATATTGCCCAAGGGCCTTTTCCGCAAGCACCAAAGCAAACAACTCCCCCTCACTGATGCTTACGGCGGGCAAATCCGTAACGGGGGCTGTGTAGTAATAACCGTTGCGGCGGGGATCGAACTCAAGCGGTAACTCCAACCGGTCCCGCATGAATTCCAAATCACGGTGAATCGTCTTGGGGTTGACCTCAAGCTCCGCAGCCAACTGACGTGCATTGGGGTAACGCCCGCGGGCAATTTCATGATGAATGCGGCGAACCCGATCCAATGGCGGGCGGGAATGTTGCACCGGCCGGGCGGATGCTTTGGCTGGGGTGCGCTTGCCCATGAACGCAGGGCGGCCAATCTTCCGGGATTTCAGCCGCGGTCCAGTTTGGCCAGCAACTCGTCGTTGGTTTTGTGCTTTTTGCAAGCGGCGATGAGCGTCTCCATCGCCTCCACAGGGTTGAGGTCCACCATCATGCGCCGCAACTTGCGCACCGACTCAATTTGATGCTTCGGGAAGAGTTTTTCCTCTTTGCGTGTGCCGCTGCGGGGAATGTCAATGGCCGGGAACAGACGGCGGTCGCTGAGCTTGCGATCCAGCACGAGCTCCATGTTGCCGGTGCCTTTGAATTCCTGGAAAATCAACTCGTCCATCCGGCTGCCGGTTTCCACCAGCGCCGTCGCAATAATCGTCAAGGAACCGCCTTCTTCAATTTTACGCGCCGCGGCAAACATCTTGCGCGGGATTTCCAGAGCGCGTGCATCTACACCACCAGTCATGGTGCGGCCGGACCCGCCGTGCACGCTGTTGTAAGCGCGTGCCACGCGGGTGATGGAATCGAGCAGCACAAACACATCCTTTTTCGCCTCCACCATGCGGCGGCAGCGCTCAATCATGAATCGCGAAAGCCGCACATGGGTTTCCAAATCCTGGTCGTTGCTGGAGGCCACCACCTCGGCCTTGACCGAGCGTTGGAAATCGGTGACTTCCTCGGGGCGCTCGTCAATCAACAGCACCAACACATGCACTTCCGGATGGTTGGTGGTGATGGCGTTGGCGATTTGTTTCAGAATGGTGGTCTTGCCGGTGCGCGGCGGGGCCACAATCAAGCCGCGGGTCCCTTTGCCGATGGGCGTGACCAAATCTATGATGCGCGTTTCAATCAAGTCGGGCGTGGTCTCGAGCTTGAACTTCTCCACCGGGTCAATGGTGGTCAAGTTCTCAAAGCGCAAGGTCTTGACGTATTCCTGAAAAGGCATGCCATTGACCTTGTCCACAGCGCGCAGTTGCGGGCTGGTGCCGCGGTGCGGCGGTTGGAGGGTCCCCTCCACAAAGGCTCCCTCCCGAAGAAAACTGCGCTTGATGCTGTCCGGCGTGACGAAAATGTCCGTCGGCTTGGGCGCAAAAAAGTTGTCTGGAGACCGCAGGAAACCAAATCCCTTCTCCGATATTTCCAAATACCCTGAACCGTAGTCAGGATAGTGGGCCGAATTGGCATGTGAACCCATAAGGATATTACTAACTATCTAGCTTTGTGTTGTGTCATCAGGCCATTGAACTTCCAGAAACAACCCCGAAATGTTTTGAATTTTGAACTTTCGGGAAAGCCGCTGCACTCCAATGAACAATCTAACTGTTGCTGTGCTGACGCGGCCGCGCCTGTGACGTGATAAATGTAATGTATTTCAAGCTCTGCGCAACAAATATTTTTGTAAGATTTTTTCCCATGAAACGCCTTGAGGAGGCCAAATATGGCAAAAAAGCACAAAATGCCCGACTTCTAAACGTCTGCCTCTCAAGACCTTGCGGCGGTCAAAAGAAGAAAACCGCCTGTCCGAAAACGCTTTCCGCCAGATTAAAAGTCGGCGTTCTTGGGAGTACGCGCAAACGGAATGACGTCGCGGATGTTGGCCACACCGGTTAAAAACATAATCAACCGCTCAAAGCCCAACCCAAATCCTGCGTGTGGGACAGTTCCGTATTTGCGCAAATCCGCATACCACCAATAGTCCTGGGGGTTGAGTTTATGGAAGGCCATCTGTTCCTGCAACCGGTCAGGACGCTCCTCGCGCTGGGCGCCACCAATAACCTCCCCAATGCCCGGCACCAGCACGTCCATGGCCGTGACAGTGCGGCCATCGTCATTCAGGCGCATGTAGAACGGCTTGATCTCCCGCGGATAGTTGAAGACCGTCACCGGGCATTTGAAGTGTTCCTCGGTCAAATACCGCTCATGCTCCGATTGCAGGTTGACGCCATAAGAAACCGGAAACTCAAACGCCTTGCCAGACGCCTGCAGAATTTGAATGGCCTCAGAATACGGAATACGCTGAAAGGGGCGCTCCACCACAAACTGCAATCGGGACATGACTTCTTTGTCCACGAATTTATTGAAGAAAGCCAAATCTTCGGCGCAATGTTCGAGCATGTGTCGCGCCATGGCTTTGATGAATTCCTCCGCTAAATCCATGTCCCCTGCCAAATCACAAAAGGCCATTTCCGGCTCAATCATCCAAAATTCCGCCGCGTGCCGGGCGGTGTTGGAATTTTCGGCACGAAAAGTGGGGCCGAAGGTGTAAATGCGCGAAAGCGCGCAGGCCAGAGCTTCGCCTTCCAGTTGCCCGCTGACGGTGAGATAGGCCGGCCGCCCAAAGAAATCGTCCTCGGGTTTTTCTCCGGGCTGCCCTTTGAGCGTGGTCACGCGAAACATTTCGCCTGCCCCTTCACAATCGCTTGTGGTGATGATGGGCGTGTGGACATAAACAAAGTCGCGCTCTTGGAAGAATTGGTGAACTGCATGCGCCAGCCGGCTGCGGGTGCGGAACACCGCGCCAAACAAATTCGAACGCGGCCGCAAGTGGGCAATGGTGCGCAAAAACTCAAGGGTGTGGCCCTTCTTTTGGAGGGGATACGTGGCATCAGCCGGGCCGATGAGCTCCACCCGCCGCGCGTGAACTTCCCATTTTTGTCCGGCTGCCGGTGATGGCACCAAGGCCCCTTGGATGACCACCGAGGCGCCGGTGAGGATGTGGGTGATCGGGGCGTTGCACGGGGTGCCCTCATTAACGACCACCTGCAGGTTGGACAAACAGGAACCGTCGTTGATTTCAAAAAATGAAAAGCCCTTGGCATCGCGCCGTGTGCGCACCCAGCCCCGGACGGTGACGTCTTCAACCGGGGCGCCGGACTGAAGCAAATGTTTAATCATCGGTTGCATGCGCCAAAGCATAAACGAGGCAAAGTGTTGCGGACAAAAGAAAAGTGGTGTTGCGAAAAAGCAACAGCTTCATCAGGGCAACAAAAAACCCGCGCCGAAGTCCGGCGCGGGTGTCGTGTGAACTTTTGTGCGGCCCGCCCGCCTCAAGAGGCGGCTCCAGCGGTGGCCTGCGGGGCGGCAGCCTTTTCCTCGGTGGCCTTGGGGGCCTCCGGTTGAGCAGCAGGCAGCTCCACCCATTCGAGGATGGCTTGTTGAGCTGCGTCACCACGGCGTTGGCCGAGCTTGACGATGCGGGTATAACCGCCGGGCCGGCTTTTTTGAGCCGGTGCAATTTGGTTAAAGAGGATTTTGACAGCGTCCTCCTGATGGAGGCGTGCAGCAGCCAGGCGGCGGGCATGGATGGTGCCGCGCTTGCCAAGGGTGACCATCTTCTCAGCGAGGCTGCGCGCGGCGCGCGCCTTGGCGAGGGTGGTGATCACACGTTTGTGAAGGATCAGGCTGCAAACCAAGTTGGCCAGCATGGCATTGCGATGCTGGAACTGGCGGCCGAGCTTGGCAGTTCGTTTTAAATGGCGCATAAGGCATCAGTCGTTGGCAAGGAGGTTCTTGATGTCGTCGCGGGCCGAAGAGGCGCCGGCGGCAGGGGCGGCTTCAATCAAGTCCGGGTCAAAGTGCATGCCCAGAGTCAGGCCCAAAGCCGCGAGCTTGTCCTTGATTTCGTTCAGGGACTTCTTGCCGAAATTGCGGTATTTCAACATTTCGGATTCGGTCTTCATGGCCAACTGGCCCACGGTGGTGATGTTGGCGTTGTTGAGGCAGTTGGCGGCGCGCACGCTCAGCTCGATTTCATTGACGCTCATGTTGAGCAGTTTCTTGAGCTTGGCGCGCTCATCATCCTGCCGGTCCACCTGTTCTTCAAACTCCACGGCGTTCTTGTCGTAGCCGACAAAAACATCCAGATGCCGCTGGAGAATGGCTGAAGCCTGGGTGAGGGCGTCATCGGGGGAGATGCGTCCATCAGTCCAGATTTCAAGAATCAAGCGGTCGTAGTCGGTGCGTTGGCCGACGCGGGCCGCTTCGACGGCGTACTTCACCCGTGTAACCGGCGAAAAGATTGAGTCAATGGGGATGACCCCGATGGCCTGGTCAGGTTTCTTGTTTTCGTCGCCCGGGCAGAAACCACGGCCGACCTTGACGACCAGTTCCATCTCAAATTTGCGCTTCTTGTCGAGGGTGCAGATTTTCTGCTTGGGATTCACCAGCTCAAGGTTTTGGTTGAGCTGGATGTCCTCGGCCAGAACGTCCCCTTCCTTGTTGACGGAGAGGTAGAGCACCTGTTCCTCACGGCTGTGAGCCTTGAAGCGGATTTTCTTGAGGTTCAGGACGATGTCGGTCACATCCTCGACAACTCCTTCAACGGTGGCAAATTCGTGCATGGCACCCTCAATGCGCACGCTGGTGATGGCAGCTCCCTCCAGGGACGAGAGCAGCACCCGGCGCAGCGAGTTGCCGATGGTGTGGCCGTAACCGGTTTCAAACGGCTCGGCAATGAATTTGGCGTAGGTTTCGGTGGCGGTGGCTTCTTCTTTCACCAACCGCTTGGGCATTTCGAAACGGCCTAGACGCACTGGCATAGTTTTTTCCTTTCCGGCAAATTTAACCTGGCAGCATCCGGAGTCTTATTCCCGCAATCCGGACGCGCCCGTATATTTGCCCTGCCCCCGCTAAGGGGCGAGTTATGGTTTAGCGGGAATAAAATTCGACAACAGCCTGTTCATTCGCGATGGGCTGAATTTCATCCCGTGTGGGGATGCGCACCACGCGGCCCTTGAATTGGTCCTTTTCGAGCACCAACCAATCAGGCACCGCCCGGCTGGTGGACATTTCCAAATTCCGGGTGGCCATCTGGCGGCTGACGTTGTGATTGCGGACTTCGATCTCGTCGTTGACCTTCAAGGTGTAAGACGGAATGTTCACTTTGCGTCCGTTGACGCGAATGTGCCCGTGGGTCACCATCTGCCGGGCAGCCGGACGCGTGGGCGCAAAGCCCAGGTGATAAACCACGTTGTCCAGCCGGGTCTCCAGCAATTGCAGCATTTGCTCGCCCGTGACACCGCGGCGTCGCAGCGCCTTTTCATAGACTCCGCGGAATTGGCGCTCCTGCAAACCATAGTAGTAACGGAGCTTTTGCTTCTCAATCAGACCCAAAGCGTATTCGGTGACCTTGCGGCGCGCTTTGGGACCGTGAACACCCGGACCGTATTGACGGCGCTCCAAATACTTGGAGGGGCCGAAGATGGGCGTTTTGAAACGTCGGCTGATGCGAACGCGTGGACCTGTATAGTGTGCCATGGACTTCGAGAGTTAAAAAGGGTTGCGGTTAGACACGGCGCTTCTTGCGCGGACGGCATCCATTGTGCGGAACCGGTGTCACGTCTTTGATGGCGGTAATTTCCAGACCAATGGCCTGCAAGGCGCGGATGGCCGCTTCACGGCCGGAGCCCGGCCCCTTGACGTGGACTTCCACTTCTTTCATGCCGTGCGACATGGCTTGACGAGCGGCTTCCTGCGCCACCTGCTGGGCGGCGAAGGCAGTGCTTTTGCGCGAGCCCTTGAAACCCACGCGCCCGGCGGAAGCCCACCCGATGACGTTGCCGTGCATGTCGGTAATGCTGACCTGGGTATTGTTGAAAGTGGCCAGGATGTGGGCGATGCCGCTGACAATGTTCTTGGCACCCTTGGCCTTGATGATTTTCTTGGCGGCAAGATCATCGCCCAACAGCTCGGCTGCAGTAGGGGCGGCGGCGGCAGCGGGCGGCACTTCGGCAGCCGGGGCCTCCGCGGGTTTGGCTTCGGCGGCCTTTGCTTCGGCGGCTTTACCTTCAGCCGCGGCTTTCTTGGACGCCTTGGCCGGTTTTTCGGCGGCCGGAGCAGCAGCGTCCGCTTTGGTTTCCTTCGGAGCAGGAGCGGGTTTTTTGGTCTCGTCAGACATAGGAGTTCAAGCTGTTACAATTAATGGATGCCCGCCTTGGCGTTCGGATTGCGCACGACACCGACGGTCTTGCGCGGGCCTTTGCGGGTGCGGGCGTTGGTCTGGGTGCGTTGTCCGCGCACGGGCAGGTTGCGCATGTGGCGGATGCCGCGGTAACACTTGATGGCCTGAAGCCGCTTTAGGTTCAGACCAATTTCGCGGCGCAGGTCGCCTTCGATGACGTATTTGCCATCTTGGATGGCATGAACAATCTGCGAAAGCTGTTGCTCGGAAAGGTCCTTGGCGCGGGTGCCCAAGGGGATGTTGGCGCGGCGGCAAATCTCCAGCGCCGTGGTGGGACCAATGCCGTAGATGTAACGAAGGGCGATTTCAATGCGTTTCTCGCCGGGAATTTCAACGCCGATGATACGTGCCATAGGTTTTTCGGATTAAAAGTCTAGCCTTGCCGCTGCTTGTGGCGCGGGTTGGTGCAAATGACGCGAATCACGCCTTTGCGTTTGATGATCTTGCAATTCTCGCACAGTTTTTTCACTGATGCCCGTATTTTCATAACTTCACTCCAAATGCAACTGCACTCAAGCGGCCTTGGCCGGCCCCACCAAACGACCTTTGCTCAGGTCCAGGGGCGACAGCTCGGCCACCACGCGTTGGCCAACGGCGAACTGCTCGCCGGCCACGGCCCGCCGGGCAGGCACAAAACCCAGGAACTGGTGTCCATTGGCCAGTTCCACCCGGTAGAGCCGCTCTTTGAGCACCGCAATCACGACGCCCTCAGCGCGAAGGATGTTTGATTCGTGCACGTCAGAATTTCCGGCGCGCCTTCCGTCACCAGGACGGTGTGCTCAAAATGGGCGGACAGTGAACCATCCTCGGTCACCACTGTCCAGCCATCTTTTAATCGTTTAACGCCAGGTTTTCCGGCGTTGACCATCGGCTCGATGGCCAGCGTCATGCCGGGCCGCAACAACGGCGAAACCCGGCCTGGCTCCACAAAATTCGGCACTTGGGGCTCTTCGTGCATGTGGCGTCCCACTCCGTGCCCAACAAATTCCCTCACCACGCTGAACCCATGACTTTCGACATGCTGCTGAACAGCACGCGAAATGTCCTTCACCCGGTTGCCCGCGACAGCGGCTGCAATGCCCCGCTGAAGGGCCGTTTCGGTGGCCTCCAAGAGCCGCAATGCCACCGGGTCGGTGCAACCGCCCGCCACCACGGTCCGAGCGTTGTCACCCACAAACCCATCATAATAAACCCCCACATCAATACTGACAAGGTCCCCGAAAGCTATCCGGCGCGGCCCGGCCAGCCCGTGAACCACCTGCTCATTGATGGAGATGCAAGTGTGGCAGGGGTATTTCAAATGCCCCACCCGATACCCCAAAAAAGCGCTCCGGGCATTGTAATGTTTAATTCGCTCCGCTGCGTAATCGTCCAGCTCGCGTGTAGTCACCCCGGGCGCCACAGCCGCGGCCACTTCATCCAAAACGGCACGCGCCACGCGGCATGCAGCCCGCATGGATTCCAAATCGCGTCCTGTTTTGATGATGATCATGCCCAAAGTGCGATGCCATCCGCAGTGCGCCGCGCTCAGATGCGCCCGCGCAGGCGGCCTTTCTTCAAGAACCCGTCGTAATGCCGCATCAAGAGATGGGTCTCCATCTGGCGCATGGTGTCCAGCAATACGCCCACCGTGATGAGCAAACTGGTGCCGCCAAAAAATTGACCCACCCCGTAGGGCACATTCATCACCTTGTACAACAAATCAGGAATGATGGCAATGATGGTCAGGAAAACCGCGCCCGCCAGAGTAACCCGGCTCATGGCGTGATGCAAAAAGTCGCTGGTCGCCTGACCGGGCCGCACACCGGGAATGTAGCCACCGTATTTCTTCAAGTCATCGGCAATCTGGATTTCATTGAATTGGGTGGCCACCCAAAAGTAGGAGAAGAACATGATCATCATTCCGTAGATGATGAAGTATGCAGGCTCCCCGTGGTTGAGCATGGCGCCCATGGTACGGAAGATGCCCTTGAGCCCCGGCCCCACGCCGGGCAGGTTGCCCAAGCTCTCCAGAATCTTCTGCGGGAACATCAGGATCGCCTGGGCAAAGATGATGGGCATGACGCCCGCATAATTCACACGCAACGGCATGAAGGAAGTACCGCCCTGATAGACCTTGCGCCCTACGGCCCGCTGGGCGTATTGCACAGCCACTTTGCGCTGGGCCTGGGTGATGGCAATGGTGCCAGCCACCACCGCGGCGAGCATGATGAGCAAAAACACACCGTGGAAGATGGTGAATTTCTCGGCAACAGCACCCCCGGCGGAAAACATATCGAAGAGGGAATGCATTGCCTGTGGCACACGAGCCAAAATGCCAATGGTGATGATGAGTGAAACACCATTACCAATGCCGCGCTCGCTGATTTGCTCACCCAGCCACATCAAAAGCAGGGTGCCGGTGGTGAGAATGACCGTGGTTTGTATGCGGTAAAACCAGCCCGGATTCTGCACCAATTCCTCAGTTATGCCGGGAAACATTTCACGCGGATTTTCCCAGACGTGGGACATAATCATGCCCCAGCCGAAACAAAGGAGCACGGTCAGATAACGTCCGTATTGAATAATCTTGGGACGCCCGCCTTCCTCCCGGGCCAGTTTGCTCAAGCGCGGAATGACCGCGGTGAGCAACTGAATGATGATGGTGGCGCTGATGTAGGGCATGATGCCCAACGAGCCGATGGCGCAACGCTCCATGGCACCGCCGGTGAACATGTTGTACATGCCCATCAGGCCGCCGCCGGCGCTGTTCTTCGCAGCCAAATCCTGGAAGTATTGAAACAGCACCGTGCCATCGAGTCCGGGGATGGGGATGACCGCCACCAACCGGCACACAGCCAGAATGAACAGGGTGAACAGGATGCGGGACTTCAGCTCCGGAATCCTGAAGGCATTGGCGAAGGTGTTGGCGATTTTGGCGAGCATAACCCCTGATTCCCCTCCCGTCAGGCTTTGGCTGCGGCGGCTGGTGTTTCACACACACCGCCAAGAGCCTCAATCTTGGCCCGGGCGGACGCACTAAACGCATGCGCCACCACGGTCAGTTTCTTCTTGAGTTCACCATTTCCCAAAATCTTGATGCCGTCGGCCTTTCCCTTGGCCAGGCCGGCCTGGCGCAAAAGGGCTTCATCCACCCGCGCGCCGTCATCAAAGCGATTCAAGGCCTCCAAATTCACCGGCAGGTAACGGGTGGCAAAGCGGGCGTTGTTGAAGCCGCGCTTTGGAATGCGCCGGATGAGCGGCATCTGGCCGCCTTCAAAGGTGGGCCGGATGGAGCTTCCGGAACGGGCCGTCTGGCCTTTGCCACCGCGGCCGCTGGTCTTGCCATGGCCGCTGGATTCGCCCGCACCGAGGCGTTTACGACGGTGCTTGGCGCCGGGTCGGGGTTTCAAATCATGTAAACGCATACGCTCGTTTGAGAAAAAATTTCAGACGTTTAGACGGTAGCCGCAGTTTCAGACGCCGCCGGTGCCGGTGCAGCTTCGGCCGGGGTGCGCAGCGGCAGGCCGCGGCTCCGGTAGATTTGTTCGCGCAAACGCAACCGCAACAAGGCGTTCAGCGTTGCCTTGACCACGTTGGCGGCGTTCTTGCTGCCCAGGGACTTGGTCAGGACATCACGCACACCGGCGGATTCCAATACGGCACGCACGGTTTTGCCCGCGATGATGCCGGTACCCGGTGAGGCCGGGCGCAATAGAATGCGCGCGCCATCGTATTCGGAGAAAACTTCATGCGGAATGGTGGCGTCCTTCAAGCAGACCTTGAGCATGTTGCGACGGGCCTGCTCGCCGCCTTTGCGGATGGCGTCGGCCACTTCACCGGCCTTGCCCAAGCCCACGCCCACCATGCCCTTGCGGTCGCCCACCACCACAAGCGCGGAAAAGCTGAAGCGGCGGCCACCTTTGACCACCTTGGCGGAGCGGTTGATGAACACCACCTTCTCCATCAATTCCTCGCCGGTCTGGCCTTCGGTAATTTCAGCAGCCTCGGCGTTTTGACGGCCACGCCCGCGGCGGCCGCGCCCGCCACCGCGTGATTCACCGGCCTCGGCGCCACGCACCTCGGCGGCGGCAGGGATCTGCTCCTCAGAAAGAGGGTCCAGGTTGTCTTTGTTGGGATTTTCAGCCACAGTAACAGCTCCTGTTCAATAGGGGTTAAAATTTCAAGCCCGCCTCACGTGCCGCATCCGCCAAGGCCTTCACTTTGCCATGGTAACGGTTGCCGCCGCGGTCGAAGACAACGGTGGTAATGCCCTTCGCCAGGGCCACTTCGGCGGCCTTTCGTCCAATAATGGCGGCAGAAGCCACATTCGCCTTCAGGGTGCCGCGTTGGGGCAGGTCTTTCGCACGGGTGGAAGCCGACGCCAAGGTAACTCCGCGGACGTCGTCCACAAATTGCACGTAAATGTGTTTGCCTGTAAAACAGACGCTCATGCGGGGCCGCTGCGCGGTGCCGCTGATTTTCTTGCGCACCCGCCAGTGCCGGAGGGTTGCCAGACGATGTTTGACTTCGGTTCTCATGTTGTTCACGGGCCACGGATTTGGCCGTAGCCCCATTAGTTAAAAATGGATTACTGGACGGTCTTGCCTTCCTTGCGGATGATGCGTTCGCCCACGTAACGAACCCCTTTGCCCTTGTAAGGCTCGGGCGGATAAAAGGCGCGCAAATCAGCCGCCACCTGTCCCACCTTTTGGCGGTCAGGTCCTTCCACAGTGATGCGCGTGTTTTCTTCCACGGTAACCTTCACCTGGTCGGGAAGATCATAATTGATGGGATGTGAATAGCCCAGGTTCAAAGTAACCGTTTTGCCCGCAACGGAAGCCTTGAAACCCACGCCATGGATTTCCAGTTTCTTGACAAAGCCTTCGGTGACACCGCGCACCATGTTGTTCAAGATGGCGCGGCTGAGGCCGTGGAGCGCTTTGGCTTGCGCATCTTCTCCTTCACGTTTGACGACCAACTGGCCTTTTTCAACCGCCGCGGCGGTGCGCTGGGGCAGTTCATACTGCAACTTGCCCTTGGGTCCCTCCACCAAAACGGTGCGGCCCTTGACGTCCACCTTGACCTTGGGCGGGATGACGATGGGTTGTTTGCCAATTCGAGACATAAACAGCGAGAGTTAAAGGTTACCACACATAACAGAGGACCTCGCCGCCCAGGCGGTTCTTGCGCGCCTCGGCGTCGGTCATCAGTCCGCGCGAGGTGGAAAGGACGGCAATGCCCAATCCGCCACGGACGCGCGGAGCGGAAACGGCGGTGGTGTAAATGCGGCGGCCGGGCTTGCTCACCCGTTGCAATCCTTCCAACACGGGCCGGCGGCCTTCGTATTTGAGATGGAGCTTGATGGTCTTGACCGTCTGACCGGCAACGGTGAAATCACGAATATAACCTTCGCGCTTGAGGATGGCCGCCAGGCTTTCCTTGAGCCGGGAATACGGCACTTCCACGTCCGGCAGCCCGGCGTGGGAGGCGTTGCGGATGCGCGTCAACATGTCGGCAATGGGATCGCTCATAGGACAAAATTACCAGCTAGCTTTGGTGACTCCCGGAATCAACCCCTGCAGGGCCAGTTCCCGGAAGGTGAGACGGGAGCAGTTGAATTTGCGGAAATAGCCGTGGCGCCGGCCGCTGATGGGGCAGCGGTTGACCACTCGCACGGGACTGGAATTGCGGGGAAGCTTGGCCAGCCCGGCATAGTCGTGCTTGGCTTTAAGCTCGGCGCGCTTGGCGGCGTATTTCTTGACCAACGCCATGCGTTTCTTGTTGCGTTCGGACCAGGATTTTTTGGCCATATCAGTTCTAACAAAAAAGGTTAACGGTTTTCCGCAAAGGGGAAGCCCATGAGCTTGAGCAAATCGTAGGCTTCCTCATTGGTACGGGCGGTGGTGACGATGGTGATGTCCATGCCCTGGGTGCGCTTGATCTTGTCCAAATCCACTTCCGGAAAGATGGTCTGTTCGGCAATCCCAAGGGAGTAGTTGCCCCGGCCGTCAAACGAGCGCGGGGAAAGACCGCGGAAGTCGCGGATGCGCGGCAGCGCCGTGGCAACCAGGCGGTCAAAAAACTCGTACATGACCTCGCGGCGCAGGGTGACATGGCAGCCCACGGGATGCCCGACGCGCAGTTTGAAGTTGGCGATGCTCTTGCGGGACTTGCTGATGACCGGTTTGCGTCCGGTAATCAAAGCGAGGTCCTTGGCGGCATCTTCGACGGCACTCTTCTCCAACTGGGCGCTCACACCCATGTTGATGACGATTTTTTCGAGGCGGGGCACCTCATGCCGGTTCTTGTACTGGCGCTTGGCAATGAGGGCCGGCACCACTTCGTTTTCGTATTTTTCCTGCAATCTCGGTTTCATGGCTCGGTTGGCGGTGAAAAGGATGGCGGCCTGGTTCAAGATTCAGCCTGCGCCGCCGGAGCTTTGCCGGCGTGCCGGGCATCGTACCGGTCGGCCCGCATCACATTGGAGATGTGAATGGGCCCCTCACGCTCAATGATGGCGCCCTGAGGGTGAAGCTGGCTGCGGCCTTTCTTGATGGTTTTCTTGAGCATGCGGACGCCCTCGACGAGCACGCGTTGCTTGGCGGGCTGCACCTCGATGATGCGACCGCGGCGGCCCTTGTGGGCGCCGCTGATGACCACGACTTCGTCGCCTTTTTTAACGTGCAATTTGGGCATAATTCAGACTACCTCCGGAGCCAGGCTGATGATTTTGGTAAATTTGAGGTCGCGCAACTCCCGCGCCACCGGGCCAAAGATGCGGGTCCCAATGGGCTCGCGCTCCTTGTTGATGATGACGACGGCGTTGCTGTCGAAACGCACATAGGAACCGTCGCTGCGGCGGATGGGCCGGCGGGTGCGCACCACGACGGCATCGGCCACCTGGCCCTTTTTGATGGTGCCGTCCGGAGCAGCTTCCTTGATGTGCACCTTGATGACATCGCCCACGCGGGCATACATCTGGTTCCGGCCGAGCACACCAATGGCGGCGGCGCGTTTGGCGCCGGTGTTGTCGGCCACGTCGAGAATGGAACGGACTTGCAGCATAGGTCAGGAGAGTTTCAGGCGGCCGCGCCGGCGGCGCGTTCAATGATTTCCACCAGCCGCCAGCGTTTGAGGCGGCTCAGCGGACGGGTTTCCTCAATGCGCACAACATCGCCGGGCTTGGCCTCGGACTTTTCGTCGTGCGCGTAATACTTTTTGTAACTCCGCACAATCTTCTTGAAGCGGGGGTGTGGAAAACGGCGCTCCACCCGGACGACGATGGTCTTGGCCATCTTGTTGGAAACCACCTCGCCGGTGCGCTCTTTGCGACGGCGGGCGGTGACGGGGGCGGAAGGGGTTGCAGTGGTGTCAGCCATAGTCTAAAAAATCATGCCTGGTTTTTCTTGCGAGCGGTGATGGCGGTCTCCACGCGCGCGATGTCGCGCCGCAGCAAACGCATGCGCACCGGATTCTCCAGCCGGCTGCCGGCCTTCTGGAGCCGGAGGTTGAAGAGTTCCTGTCGCAGGTCGCGGCTCTTGGCCTGCAGCTCCACCAGGGTCAAATCTTTCAATTCACTCATTTTCATGGCATCAATGACGGTGGCGGGAGATGAATTTTGTGTGAATGGGCAGTTTGGTGGCGGCCAGGCGCATGGCTTCGCGAGCCACGATTTCAGGCACACCATCAACTTCGAAAAGAACACGGGCAGGTTTGATGACGGCCACCCACGATTCCAGCGGGCCCTTGCCTTTGCCCATTCGGGTTTCCAACGGTTTCTTGGTGTAGGACTTGTCAGGGAAAATGCGAATCCACAGTTTGCCGCGCCGTTTCATGAAACGGCTGATGGCCACGCGGGCGGCTTCCAGTTGTTTGGTGTCCAGCCAGCAGCGCTCCAAGGCCTGCAGGCCGTACTCACCAAACGCGACGGTGTTGCCGCGGGTGGCCAGGCCGGCGCGGCTGCCGCGGTGCATCTTCCGGTATTTAACGCGTGCAGGTTGTAAAGGCATAAAACAGTCTCAGGTTAACGGGCGGCGGCCCGGTCATTTTTGGCGGTTTCAGGCTTGTTTTCGCCGCGGCAAATCCAGCATTTGATTCCCAACTTGCCGTAAAGGGTGTGAGCCTCGGCAAAACCGTAGTCAATGTTGGCGCGCAGAGTGTGCAGTGGCACGCGGCCTTCCAGATATTGTTCCACACGCGCCAATTCGGCGCCACCCAAACGGCCCGAGCAACGGATGCGGATGCCCTCGGCCCCCTGTTCCATGGCGGTCTGCACAGCCCGTTTCATCGCGCGCCGGAAAGAGACCCGGCGCTCCAGTTGCAGGGCCACGCCCTCGGCCACCAGTTGGGCGTCGAGGTCCGGGCTTTTGACTTCCTGAATCTCAACGTAAATTTCCTTGCCGGTCTTTTTGCTCAGCTCTTCTTTGAGCTTGTCAATTTCAGTGCCCTTGCGCCCGATGACCACACCGGGCCGGGCGGTGAACAAGGTGATGCGGCAGCGGTTGCCGGCGCGCTCAATTTGAATCTTGGGCACCGCGGCATCCTTGAGTTTCTCCTTCAAGTACCGGCGCAATTGGAAGTCTTCCACCAGCAGCCGCCCGAAGTCCTTCTTCTCGGCATACCACTTGGAGCGCCAGTCACGGTTGACGGCGACACGCAGACCGATGGGATTGGTTTTTTGACCCATAATGATTAGTTGGCTCCGTCGGAAAGTACGATTTTAATGTGGCTGTTGCGTTTGATGATGGGGCCGGCCATGCCGCGCGCCTTGGGGGTGTAGCGCTTGAGACGGCTGGCGGTCAGGGCGACGGCCTGGGCCACCACGAGTTTGGCGGCCTGCAATTGATGGTTGTTCTCCGCATTGGCAATCGCGGAATCAAGCGTCCGCGCCACCAGCCGGGCCGACTTGCGCGGCACCACGGCCAGAACGGCACGGGCTTCCAGGGCGGACAATCCCTGGATTTGACGGGTGACTTCCCGCACTTTTTGCGGGGACATCCGGACATTGCGGGTAATCGCCTGTACTTGCATAGCTTACTTGGCCTCGGCTTTGGCGGTGTGAGCGCCGTGTTTCTTGAAGATGCGCGTGGGAGAAAATTCTCCCAGCCGGTGCCCCACCATGTTTTCCGTTACAAAAACCGGGTGGAACACCTTGCCGTTATGCACGTTGAAGGTCAAGCCCACAAAATCGGGCGTGATCATGGAACGGCGCGACCAAGTCTTGATCGGGGCTTTGGACTTGGACTCCTTGGCCGCCAGGATCTTCTTCATCAACGAGGGGTCCACAAACGGACCTTTTTTAATCGATCGTCCCATAGGCTTTCAGATCAAAGCAGTTTATTTGCGTTTCATGGGCCGGCCATCGCGCCGAACCACAATAAAGCGGTTGGAAGGTTTGTGTTTGTTCCGTGTGCGGTAGCCCTTGGCCAGCAATCCCCAAGGCGATGTCAATTGTTGCCAGCCGCCACCACCCTTGCTCTTTCCGGCGCCACCGCCGTTGGGGTGATCCACCGGGTTGCGCGCCACACCGCGGTTGACCGGCCGATACCCGAAATACCGCGTGCGCCCAGCCTTGCCCCAAACAATGTTTTCATGATCGGCATTGCCCACCTCGCCAATGGTCGCATAGCAGTTTTCGTGAACGCGCCGGATTTCACCGGACGGCAACCGCAAGGTGGCATAGCCTTGATCGCGGGACATCAAGGTGGCGGAGCTGCCCGCCGAGCGCACCATCTGCGCCCCACGACCGGGCACCATCTCAATGTTATGGATGGCCATGCCGATGGGAATGTTTTTGAGCGGCAAATGATTGCCCACTTCCACCGGAGCCTCAGGCCCGCTGGAAACCTTGGCACCCACCTTGAGATCCTTGGGCGCCAAAATGTAAGACTTGGCACCATCCGGATACTTGATCAGCGCGATGCGGGCGGAGCGGCAAGGATCGTATTCGATGGCCTCCACAGTGGCCACCTGGCCATGACGCCGGCGCTTGAAATCCACCAGACGAATTTTTTGCTTGTGGCCGCCGCCAATGCCGCGTGCGGTGACGCGCCCGTAGCAGTTGCGCCCGCCAGTCTTTTTGCGGGTCACCACCAGGCTCTTCTCCGGCTCCACCTTGGTGATCTCGCTGAAGTCGGCCACCGTGATGTAGCGGCGCGACGGCGTCAAAGGTCTAAATGTTTTAACAGGCATAAGGCAAATGTAGGTTAGGTGAGGTTGATGCGGTCGCCTTCCTTCAACGTGACAATGGCCTTCTTCCAATCACTGGTCATGCCGGCCTGGGGTGTGCGTTGACGGCGCAATTTGCCGCGCATGTTCAGCGTGTTGACGGCAACCACCTTGACCTTGAACAACTCCTCCACCGCTTTGCGAATCTGGGCTTTGTTGGCCCGGGGGTCCGCCACCACGGTGTATTGGTTGTGCTTCTCGGCCTGCAGGGTGCCCTTCTCGGTCACGCGGACGGTCTTGATGATTTCAAAGGCATTCATGGTGTCAGGATTGGCTGAGGCGCTGTCCCACCTGCGCCAGAGCAGCGCGTGTAAAAACGATTTTGGCCGGTTTGAGGGCCTGGTAACAATTCAAGTCTGCGCCGGTGACCAGTTCCACATACGGCAGGTTGCGGGCAGCCAGGCGAAGGTTCTGGTCAATGGTGTCGGTCACCACCAGCACGGTCTGGCCGGGAGCCAGAGTGTCCAGCAACCGCACCAGCTCGCGCGTCTTGGGCTGGGCCAGTTTCAATTCTTCCACCACGATGACTTCACTGGCCTTGATGCGCTCGCTCAAAGCCTTGCGCAGGGCCAGGCGCCGGGTGGAGTCATTGACTTTTTTGCTGAAGTCGCGTGGCTTGGGACCAAAGACCACACCACCACCACGCCACAAGGGCGACTGAAACGAACCGGCGCGGGCGCGGCCAGTGCCTTTTTGGCGCCAGGGTTTCTTGCCGGTGCCGGCCACTTCACCCATGGTCTTGGTGCAGGCAGTGCCGGAGCGGCGGGCGGCCAGGTGGGCCACCACCACATCGTGCACAGCCTGCGTGCCCTTGCCGTTTTCAATAATCGGGAAAGGGACTTCCACTTCGCCCTGCGGCGAACCTTGCAAATCTTGTACGGTGAGCTTCATGACGGGTCTCCTCACTTCTTGGCGGCCTTGGCTTTACCGCCCTTGGCCATGGCCTTGTGTTTCTCGATGCGCTCCTGGCGGGCCTTCTCCAACACGCGGGAGCGCTTCTTGGACTCGCGAATGATGACGTAGTCCCCCTCGGCCCCGGGCATCGAGCCCTTGATGAGCAAAAGATTTTCAGCTTCGCGCACCTGGATGATTTGCAGGTTTTGCACAGTGCGCCGCACCTGTCCCATGTGGCCGGGCATCTTCATGCCGCGGTTAACGGTGCCGGGGAACAAACGGCAGCCAATGGCGCCGCTCCGACGGTGCCAGCCCTTGGCGCCGTGGCTCATGTCGCCCCCGCGAAAATGATGCCGCTTGACCACGCCCTCAAAACCACGGCCTTTGGTCACGCCGATGGCATCCACGTAGTCACCGGCCCGGAAGATGTTCACTCCCAAGGTGTCGCCCGGTTTGACCTCCAGTTCAAAGTCGCGAAATTCGCGGATGATCCGAACGGGCGAGCCGTTGTGCTTTTTGACGTGGCCCTGCAGCGGCTTGGTGAGGCGGGACTCCTTCTGCTCGCCAAAGCCCAGCTGCACGGCCTTGTAGCCGTCGCGTTCGTGGGTCTTGCATTGCAGCACGCGGTTGGGGCCGGCCTGCACAATGGTCACCGGCACGACGACACCGTTGGCGTCGTAAACGCGGGCGTGCCCCAGTTTTTTGCCAAGCAAACCAATCATAGAGACTTAGATTTTAATGGTGATGTCAACCCCCGCCGGGAGGGTGAGTTTTTTGAGCTCGTCCACGGTCTTGGCGGTCGGTTCAATGATGTCAATCAACCGCTTGTGGGTGCGTTGTTCAAAGGTTTCCTGGGACTTCTTGTCGGCATGCGGCGAGCGCAGCACCGTGAACCGCTCGATGCGGGTGGGCAGAGGAACCGGCCCGGCCACGCGGGCGCCGGTGCGCTTCACCGTTTCGACAATTTCGTGCGCCGAGGAGTCCACGATCCGATAATCGTAGCCTTTGAGGCGAATCCGTATGCGTTGTCCAGGCATATAAAGAACAAGTTAAGAGTTTCTGTTTTACGTCCGGGCTGCAGGCTTGTTTTTGGCCTGATCCAAAAGTTGAGCGGCAATGCTGCTCGGCACCTGCTCGAAAGTGAGCGGTTCCATCGAGTAGGAGGCGCGGCCCTTGGAAAGGCTCCGCACCGCCGTGGCATAGCCGAACATCTCCGCCAGCGGCACGCGGGCCGTCAAGACGGTGGCCCCGTTGCGCACTTCGATGTGCTCCACGTGACCGCGGCGGCGGTTGATGTCACCTAAAATATCACCCTGATACTCGTCGGGGGTGGTCACCTCGACTTTCATCACGGGCTCCAAAAGAATGGGATTGGCCTTCCGGAAAGCCTCTTTGAGCGCAAAGATGCCCGCCATCTTGAACGCCAACTCGCTCGAGTCCACTTCGTGGAAGGTGCCGTCCACAATCGCCACCTTGATGTCAATAATCTGGTAACCGGCATAAACACCGGTGCGGACGGCTTCCTCAATGCCGCTGATAACCGCCGGAATGTATTCCTTGGGAATGGCGCCACCAACAATCTTGCTCTCGATTTCCACACCCTTGCCGCGCTCATTCGGCTCGATGTGGATGATGGCGTGGCCATATTGGCCGCGCCCGCCTGATTGCCGGATGAATTTGCCCTCGCCCTCGGCCTTGGTGGTGATGGTTTCCCGGTAGGCAATCTGCGGCGCCCCGGCATTGGCCTGCACATTGAACTCCCGATAAAGGCGGTCCCGAATGATTTCCAGGTGCAGCTCGCCCATGCCGGCGATGATGAGCTGACCGGTCTCTTGATTCGTGAAAACCCGGAAAGTGGGATCTTCCTCGGCCAACCGTTGCAGCCCCTCGGTCAATTTGTCGCGATCGCCCTTGGTCTTGGGCTCTATGGCCATGCTGATGACCGGTTCGGGGAACGTGGGCGGCTCCAGCAGCACACTGAAATCTTCGTCGCACAACGTGTCGCCGGTGGTGATGTTGCGCAGGCCCACCAGCGCCGCAATGTCGCCGGAGAAAACCTGCTCCACGTCCAGGCGCTTGTCGGCCTGAATCATCATCAACCGGTTGACGCGCTCACGGCGGCGTGTGCGAGGATTGTAAATGATGTCGCCTTTCTTCAACGTGCCGCTGTACACGCGGAAGAACACCAGCTTACCCGCGTAGGCATCGGTCCACAGCTTGAATGCCAGCGCGCAAAACTGCGCGTTGTCATCCGCCGCCACCATCAATGGAGTGTGGTCGTCGGGATTCTCACCTTGAGCGGGCGGCACATCCAGCGGACTGGGCAGATAATCCACAATGGCATCCACCAAGGGTTGCACGCCGCGCTTGCGGAATGCGCTGCCGCAGAGCACCGGCACCAGCTCCAAATTGCAGGTCAGTCGCCGGATGGCAGCTTTCAGGGTCAGAGCGTCAATCGGTTTTTCCTCGATGACCAGCTCGGCAATGGTGTCGTCCTTGTTGCTGACGGCGTCAATCAATTCAGCCAGGGCGGCGGCAGCACGCTCGCGCAGTTCAGCCGGGATGTCGGTGATGGTGAAGCGGACACCCAGATCATCCTCAGGATCGTAAATGATGGCCTTTTGATTGACGACATCAATGACGCCCCGCAGATGGTCCTCCTTGCCGATGGGCAGCACGACCGGGTAGGCGTAAGCGCCGAGCTTGCGGCGGAGGTCGTTCAGCGCGTTTTCAAAATTCGCGCCGGTCCGGTCCATCTTGTTGATGAAGGCAATCCGTGGAACGCGATACTTGCTGGCCTGGCGCCAGACCGTCTCGGATTGCGGTTGGACACCGGCCACTCCACAAAACACAGCCACGGCACCGTCAAGCACCCGCATCGAGCGCTCCACTTCGGCGGTGAAATCCACATGGCCCGGAGTGTCAATAATGTTGATGCGGAATTCCTGGCCGGCAAAAAGCTTGGCGCAACCGTCTTCCTTGGGTTTCCAGTAACAGGTGGTGGCGGCGGAGGTGATGGTGATGCCCCGCTCCCGCTCCTGCTCCATCCAGTCCGTCACCGTGTTGCCATCATCCACATCGCCCATCCGGTGAATGAGGCCGGTGTAGTAAAGAATGCGCTCGGTGGTCGTGGTCTTGCCGGCGTCAATGTGCGCGGCAATACCAATATTGCGCGTCCGGGCCAGTGGATAAGGCCGGTTCGGCGCATCGAGCACTTTCTTTTCCGTCGCAGTTTCCATGCAAAATTTTTACCGTATCAGACAATAAAAACGCCCCGATTTTCAGCGCAGCCGACGGGGCGTCCCAGTGAGCACCACTACCAGCGGAAATGGGCAAAGGCCTTGTTGGCCTGCGCCATCCGGTGGACCTCGTCGCGTTTACGAATGGCGTTGCCCTGCCCCTGGTAGGCATCCATAATCTCGGCAGCCAGGGCCTCGCGCATCGCCACACCCTTGCGGGCATCGGCGAAATCCACCATCCAACGCATCGCCAGAGAAATCTGGCGGTCGGGCGGAACTTCCAAGGGCACCTGATAGGTGGCACCCCCGACGCGGCGGGCCTTGGTCTCAATGCGCGGCTTGGCATTGTCCACCGCGCGCTGGAGGACCTCCAGTGGATTGATTTGCGGGTTCTTGGCCACCAATTGGTCAAAAGCCCCGTAAACAATCCGCTGGGCCGTGCTCTTCTTGCCCCATTTCATCACAGTGTTGATCAAGCGGGTGACCAACACGCTGTGGTACTTCGGATCTTCGGCCATCGGCCGGCGGACAGCTTGACGTCGTCGAGACATAATTCCAAAAATCCTCAGGATTTCGCCGGAGCGGCTTTCGGCCGCTTGACCCCGTACTTGGAGCGGCTCACGCGGCGTTTCTCCACGCCGGCCGCATCCAAGGTTCCACGCACGATGTGATAACGCACGCCGGGCAAATCTTTAACACGGCCACCGCGCACCAGCACGATGGAGTGTTCCTGCAGGTTGTGGCCCTCATCCGGGATGTAGGCAATGACCTCATACCCGTTGGTGAGCCGCACCTTGGCCACCTTGCGCATCGCCGAGTTCGGTTTCTTCGGCGTACGCGTCATGACCTGAATGCAGACGCCGCGCCGGAACGGCGCGCCCTCCAGGGCCGGCGCCTTCGACTTGGTGGCGACCTTTCGGCGTCCAAAACGGACGAGCTGATTAATCGTCGGCATTATTGTAAATTCCGTGTTGTGCTTTCTTCAACGTCCTTCCCCGGGAGAGGAAAGGAGCGCGGATATTAGCAAAGCATTTTCAGGTTGCAACAAGTATTTCAAAAAAATTTTTTTCTTGACAACTTATTCTCCATTTCCGGAGTCCTCCGCAGCCGCTTCCCCGGCCGGAGCTTCGCCTGCCGCGGCAGCCGGCTCCGCCGGCGCAGGCTCCAGCTCCACCAGCGGCTTGAGCTGCACATTCCGATGCGCCGGATAACCCGTGCCCGCAGGAATGATGTGCCCCATGATGACGTTTTCCTTGAACCCGCGCAGGTAGTCCACACGCGAAGTCGTGGCCGCCTCGGTGAGCACCCGCGTCGTGTCCTGGAATGACGCCGCGCTGAGGAAACTCTCCGTTTCGAGCGAAGCCTTCGTGATGCCCAGCAGCACCGGCTGGCACTCCGCAGGTTTGCCGCCCAGTTTCTCCACCCGCTGGTTTTCCTCTTCGTGCTCCAGCTTGTCCACCTGCTCGCCCCACAGGAAGCGGGTGTCGCCCGGCTCAGTGATGCGCACCTTGCGCAGCATCTGGCGCACGATGATTTCAATGTGCTTGTCGTTGATGGTGACGCCCTGCAGGCGGTACACCTCCTGCACTTCGTTGACGAGATGCTCCTGCAACTGCTGCGCGCCGCAGACCTCGAGAATTTCGTGCGGGTCAATCGGTCCTTCCGTCAACTGCTGGCCGCGCTTGACCATGTCGCCCTTGAACACGATGACGTGCATGCCGATGGGGATGAGGTGCTCCTCCTTCTGGCCGGTCATCGGATCGGTGATGATGATGCACCGCTTGCCGCGCACCGTCGGACCAAAGTCCACCACGCCGTCAATCTTCGAAATTTCGGCCGCATCCTTCGGCCGCCGCGCCTCAAACAACTCGGCCACACGCGGCAGACCGCCGGTGATGTCCTTGGTCTTGCTCACCTTGCGCGGGGTCTTGGCCAGCAACGCGCCAGCCTCGATGATGTCGCCTTCCTCCACCACGATGTGCGCGCCCGAAGGAATGCCGTAGCTGGCAATCACATCGCGACCGTCTTCATCCAAAATGATGATTTGCGGATGCAAATCTTCCTTGTGGTCAATGATAACCTTGGCCTGCTGCCCGGTCGCCTCGTCCTCCTCCTGCTTCATCGTCACACCTTCAATGATGTCGTGGAAGCGGATGCGGCCGGCTTTTTCCGAAATGATGGGCACGTTGTACGGATCCCATTGCACGAAGGCCTCGCCCTTCTTCACCCGCCCGCCATCGGGGACGGAAATGACCGAGCCGATGACCAGTGTGTGACTCTCCAGCTCGCGCCCATCCTCGTCCTGAACGATGATGCTGCCGTTTTTGTTCAGCACGATATGGTTGCCGTCCTGCAGCGGCACACAACGCAGATCATTGTACTTGATGATACCGTCGTGTTTGGCCTTGATTTGCGGCTGCTTGAACACCTGCGACGCCGTGCCACCGATGTGGAACGTACGCATCGTCAATTGCGTGCCCGGCTCGCCGATGGACTGCGCGGCGATGATGCCCACAGCCTCGCCCAGCTTGACCATCTGTCCGGTCGCCAGGTTCCGTCCGTAGCAGCGGATGCAGACGCCGTGTTTGCTCTCGCAAGTCAGCACCGAGCGAATCTTCACGCGCTCAATGCCGGCGTCTTCAATCTGGCGCGCCTTGTCCTCGTCAATCTCTTCATTCGCAGCCACGAGGACCCGTTTGGGATCGCGCGGGTCGTAAATGTCATCGCACGCGCAACGGCCCACCAGGCGGTCACGCAGTTTGACGATTTCATCTTCGCCCTCCAGGATGGCCTGCACCCAGATGCCGTTGACCGTCCCGCAGTCTTCTTCTCGCACGATGACATCCTGCGCCACGTCCACCAGCTTGCGCGTCATGTAGCCGGAGTCGGCCGTCTTGAGCGCCGTGTCCGCCAAACCTTTGCGCGCGCCGTGAGTCGAAATGAAGTACTCCAACACCGTCAGCCCTTCGCGGAAGTTCGAGAGAATGGGCTTCTCGATGATGTCGCCGCTCGGCTTGGCCATCAAACCGCGCAGACCGGCCAACTGACGCACCTGTTGCTTGTTGCCACGGGCGCCGGAGTTGACCATGAGGAAGATGGGATTGTACTCGGACTTGTTCCGGTTGCGCTCCAAGGTCTGAAGCATGACCGTTGAAATCTGGTCCGTGCAATGCGTCCAGATGTCCACAATCTTGTTGTAGCGCTCGCCGTCGGTGATCACACCCTTCCGGTACTGTTTCTCCACCTCCGCTATCTGCTTCTGCGCCTCGCGGATTTGCTTCTCCTTTTCCTCCGGAATGATCATGTCCTCGATGCCGATGGACACACCGGCCCGCGTGGCCTCGCGGAAGCCCAGCTCCTTGAGCCGGTCCAAAGTGGCAATCGTCTCCTCATGCCCGCAATACTTGTAGCAATTCCAAATCAAATCGCCCAATTCGTTCTTGCCGGCCACCTTGTTGAAAAAGCCCAGCTTCTCAGGCCACACTTCGCTGAAGATGACCCGGCCCACAGTGGTCTCAATCACCGCACTCTTCGGATCGCCATACACCGTCTGACGCCCGCGGTCGGGATTGGCCAGCCGCACCCGGCTGTGCGTCTTCAATTCACCCTCGCGATAAGCGAAGATGACCTCCTCCTTGGAACCAAACAGCATCAGGCGCTGATTGCCTTTGGGCTGGCGTGGCTCCGCGGTGAGGTAGAAGCAACCCAGCGTGATGTCTTGCGTCGGCGTCATAATCGGCCGGCCGCTCGACGGGCTGAAAATGTTGTTGGGCGCCATCATCAACAGGCGCGCCTCCATCTGGGCCTCGATGGACAGCGGCACGTGCACGGCCATCTGGTCGCCGTCGAAGTCGGCGTTGTACGCCGTGCAGACCAGCGGATGAATCCGTATGGCCTCACCTTCGATGAGCATCGGCTCAAAGGCCTGAATGGACAGCCGGTGCAGCGTCGGCGCGCGGTTGAGCAACACCGGGTGGCCCTTGGTGACTTCTTCAAGAATGTCCCACACCTCGGTGGACTGGCGCTCAATCAATTTCTTGGCCGAGCGCACCGTGTGCACATAGCCCAATTCCTTGAGCCGCCGGATGATGAACGGCTCAAACAGCACCAGCGCCATCTTCTTGGGCAAACCGCACTGATGCAGCTTCAGCTCCGGCCCAATCACAATCACCGAGCGACCGCTGTAGTCCACGCGCTTGCCCAGCAGGTTTTGACGGAACCGCCCGCTCTTGCCCTTGAGCATGTCGCTCAGCGACTTGAGCGGCCGGTTGCCGGCACCGGTGACCGCGCGGCCATGACGCCCGTTGTCAAACAAGGCATCCACCGCCTCCTGCAACATGCGCTTCTCGTTCCGGATGATGACCTCCGGCGTCTTGAGCTGAAGCAGGTTCTTGAGACGGTTGTTGCGGTTGATGACACGCCGGTACAAATCATTCAAATCGGAAGTTGCAAACCGCCCGCCCTCCAACGGCACCAACGGCCGCAAATCCGGCGGAATCACCGGCAGTACCGTGAGAATCATCCACTCCGGCTTGACGCGGTTTTCCACAAACGCACCAAGCAAACGGATCCGCTTGGCCAGTTTCTTGCGGATTTGCTTGCTCTTGGTCTCCTGCATCTGCTGCTGCAGCTTTTCAATCTGGCGCGGCAGATTGACGTTGGCCAGCGCCTCACGCACGGCCTCGGCGCCCATCTTGGCCACAAAGGCATCCGGCCCGTAAGTCTCGCGAGCTTCGCGATACTCATGCTCGCTGAGCAGTTGGTGGAGTTGCAGCGGCGTGTTGCCCGGGTCCACCACCATGTAATCCTCGTAATAAATCACCCGCTCCAAGTCCCGCGCCGTCATGTCCAGCACCAAGCCGATGCGCGAGGGCATGCACTTGAAAAACCAGATGTGCGATACCGGCACCGCCAGCTCGATGTGGCCCATGCGTTCGCGCCGCACCCGCGCCAACGTCACTTCCACACCGCAACGATCGCACACCACCCCGCGGTGTTTAATCCGTTTGTACTTGCCGCAGGAACACTCCCAGTCCTTCACAGGACCGAAAATGCGCTCGCAAAACAGGCCGCCACGTTCAGGTTTGAACGTGCGGTAATTGATGGTCTCGGGGTTTTTTACCTCCCCTTTTGACCAGGAACGGATGGCCTCCGGTGAGGCAACCGAGATGGCGACGTAATCCACCTGGTTGACCTTGTCCAGTCCGAGCAGCTCGCGTGCTGTTTCTTTCGTATTCATGTTGGCTGTGGCATTGGTGGGGCGGAAAAATCCCGCCCCGGGTCTGCAAAGTTCAATTACAAGTTGGCCAGGGCGCTGGCCGGCGTGGCCGGTTGATGTTCAATGGGATTGGTGTACCCCACCTTCACGTCCAGCCCCAGGGACTGCATTTCCTTGACCAGCACGTTGAAAGATTCAGGGATGCCGGCCTCCAAACAATTGTCGCCCTTGACAATGCTCTCGTAGATACGGGTGCGGCCCTGCACATCGTCCGACTTGACGGTGAGCAGCTCCTGCAACGCATAGGCGGCGCCATACGCTTCCATGGCCCAAACTTCCATTTCCCCGAAGCGCTGACCGCCGTACTGTGCCTTGCCGCCCAGCGGCTGCTGGGTGACCAGCGAGTAGGGACCCACCGCGCGGGCATGGATTTTGTCCGCCACCAGGTGGCCCAGTTTCATCATGTAGATGTAGCCCACCACCACTTCCTGATCGAACGGCTCGCCCGTCCGCCCGTCGAACAGACGCGCCTTGCCGTTGGGCAATAGCCCCTGCTCCTTGCCCACGGGCGTTTGCGCCGCCTGTTTGATGAACTCCCAAATGTCTTTCTCCTTGATGCCGTCGAAGACCGGCGTCGCAAATTTCAATCCCAGCAGCTTCGCAGCGTACCCCAGGTGCGTTTCCAACACCTGACCCACATTCATGCGCGACGGCACACCCAGCGGATTGAGCACAATGTCCACCGGCGTGCCATCGGCCAGGAACGGCATGTCTTCCTCCGGCACAATCTTGGCCACAACACCCTTGTTGCCATGGCGTCCGGCCATCTTGTCGCCCACCGACAGTTTCCGCTTCGAGGCGATGTACACCTTCACCATCTTGATGATGCCGGCGTCAATTTCATCACCCGCCTCCACGCGCTCCATCTCCTGATCGTGCTGGGCCTGCAAATCATCAAACTTCTTTTTGAAGCCGCCGATGATCTCATTGATCTTGTTGCGGATGGGCGAAGGATCAATCTCGATCCGGTCATACACCTGCGCCAGCTTCCGCAACAACGTCTTGGTAATCTTGCGATTCGCCGGAATGATGATTTCACCGGTCTCGCTGTTCACCACGTCCAGCGGAATTTTCTCGCCCAGCAAGATATTGCTCAGAGCCTCGGTCAGTTGCTCCCGCAGCTCTTCCATCTTGGTGCGGTATTCCTCCTGCACCTGTTTGGCGGCACGACGCGCACCGCCCGTCTCCGCCTGCACCTCTTTTTCCCCTTCCTTCTCCTTCTTGGCGGAGACCTTGACATCCATCACAATGCCATAAGTCCCGCTCGGTACTTTGAGAGAGGTGTCCTTCACATCGGCGGCCTTTTCACCGAAGATGGCCCGCAACAGCCGCTCCTCGGGCGCCAGCTCCGTCTCGCTCTTGGGCGTGATCTTGCCCACCAAAATGTCTCCGGGCTTCACCTCCGCGCCAACGCGGATGACACCGTCCGGCCCCAGGTTCTTGAGGGCTTCCTCGCCAAGATTGGGAATGTCACGGGTGATTTCCTCCGGACCCAGCTTGGTGTCGCGCGCGCTCACCTCAAACTCGTCAATATGGATGGAGGTGAAAATATCCTCCTTGACGATGCGCTCGCTGATGAGGATGGCGTCCTCGAAATTGTAACCGTTCCACGGCATGAAGGCCACCAACACGTTTCGTCCCAAGGCCAGTTCACCCTGAGCCGTGCAGGGACCATCGGCAATAACCTGCCCTTTCTTGACCGTGTCACCCTTGTTCACCAGCGCTTTTTGGTTGATGCACGTGGCGGCGTTGGAGCGCATGAATTTGCGCAGTCCATACACGTACACGCCATTGGCCGGATCGTGTTTGATCTTGCGCTTGCCCTCCGGCAGCTTGCCATCCGCAGTGATGATGATTTGGTTGCCCGTCACGCTGGCCACCTTGCCGCTCTCCTCTGCCACCAACACAGCGCGGGAATCCCGGGCCACACGCTCCTCCAAACCGGTGGCCACCAGTGGCGTCTCGGTCACCAGCAACGGCACCGCCTGCCGTTGCATGTTTGAACCCATCAGCGCCCGGTTGGCGTCGTCGTGCTCCAGGAACGGAATCAAACTGGCCGCCACCGAAACCAATTGCTTCGGCGACACGTCCATGTAATCCACCTTCGCCGGCTCCACGTCCACGAAATCGCCCTTGCGACGGCACGTCACCGTGGCGGTGGTGAAGTGGCCTTTTTCATCAATCGGCGCATTCGCCTGCGCCACGGTGAAGTTCTCCTCCCGGTCCGCAGTCAGATACTCAATTTCATCCGTCACACGGCCCTTGACCACCTTGCGATAGGGTGTCTCCAAAAACCCAAACTCGTTCACCCGCGCAAACGTCGCCAGCGAGGCTATCAAGCCAATGTTCGGACCTTCCGGAGTTTCCACCGGACAAATCCGCCCGTAATGGCTCGGGTGCACGTCGCGCACCTCAAACCCGGCACGATCCCGCGACAAACCTCCCGGCCCCAGCGCGGACAAACGCCGCTTATGCGTCAGCTCGGCCAGCGGATTAATCTGATCCATGAATTGGCTAAGCTGGCTCCGCCCAAAGAAATCGCGAATCACCGCCGACAACGCCTTGGGATTGATCAGCTTCTGCGGCGTCATCGCCTCCAACGACTGGTCAAACAAAGTCATGCGCTCCTTGACCAGCCGCTCGGTGCGCGCCAGGCCCACGCGGCATTGGTTGGCCAGCAACTCGCCCACCGTCCGCACGCGCCGGCTGCCCAGGTGGTCAATGTCGTCCAACGTTCCCTCGCCCTTCTTCAGGCGCAGCAAATACTTGGTGGCCTCCACCAAATCGCTCTTGGTGAGGATGCGCGTGTCGTTCTTGGGCAGGTTGAGTTTCTGGTTGATCTTGTAACGCCCCACGCGCCCCAAGTCATAGCGTTTGGGATCGAAAAACAGCCGCTTGATGAGCGCTCGTGCATTGGCCGCCGTCGGCGGATCCCCCGGCCGCAACCGCCGGTAAATATCCTTGAGGGCCTCATCCTCGTTCTTGGTCGGGTCCTTCTTGATGCATTTGATGATGATGCCGTCGTCCACTGACGTGTCCACCACCCGCAACACCTTGACCCCCAGCTCGCCAATCTGCTTCACCACCGCACGCGACAACGGCTCAAAAGCCCGCGCCACAACCAACCCCTTGTCCTCATCCACCACGTCCTCGATGAGCACCTTGTTGGGAAGATCATCGCGTTTCTCAGCTTCTTTGATGGGCAGCTCTTCAATGGTGTAAAAAAGCTTCAACAACTCGGCATCGCTGCCACGGTTGGCGTCCCCTTTGCCCTTTTCCGGCTCGTCCAAAAATGCCAGCGCACGGAAGAAAGTCGTGGTCAAAAATTTGCGACGCCGCTTCTTGCGGTCCAGATACACATAAAGCAAATCGCTCGTGTCAAACTGCGCCTCGTACCATGAACCGCGGTCGGGGATGATGCGGAAAGAATGAAGCGTCTTGCCGTTGGGATGCTGGGTTGCTTCAAAAGCAATACCCGGCGAACGGTGCAACTGGCTGACAATGACCCGCTCGGCGCCGTTGATGACAAAACTCCCCTGCGGAGTCATCAGCGGCAGCTCGCCCATGAACACTTCCTCTTCGCGGGCGACCTTGCCGTTTTCCTCCAAACGGAAAGTGACATGGAGCGGTGCGCCGTAAGTCTGCCCTTCGCGCAGGCACTCCAGCCACGTCATCTTGGGCTCGCCAATCTTATAAGAGGCAAAGTCCAGCTTGAACTTGCCGTCGTAGCTCTCGACCGGAAACACCTCCCGGAACACCGCCTGGAGGCCCACGTCTTTGCGTCGTCCCGGCGGGACATCAGACTGCAAAAACTCCTTGTAGGAGGTGGTCTGCAGTTCGATAAGATCCGGCGGGTTGATCACTTCTTTAATCTTGCCGAAATTCTTGCGTTCGATGGCTCGCGTTGACATGGGACTTGCTCTATTGGGCCGGCGGCATGTACAGCCTGTACATCCCGACAGCCGGGTTCGGGCTTAGACAGCACAAGGCGAGTCCCCCCTTCCCGGGGAGTGCTCGCCAAAACATGGATGAATCCAACCGATACTACGACTTTTATCTTGCCAGTCCGCCCTGCCGGCCGCCCGCAAACCGGACAACCGGCCGAAGGGGGGCGCCACCCGGCGCCACCCCTCCAGCGGACAATTACTTGAGTTCCACGGATGCGCCGGCCTCTTCCAGCTTCTTCTTGGCCGCTTCAGCATCCGCCTTGTTGGCGCCTTCAAGCACCGGCTTGGGAGCGCCTTCCACCAGCGCCTTGGCTTCCGCCAATCCCAGACCAGCCTTGATCTCGCGCACCGCCTTGATGACGGCAATCTTCTTGTCGGCAGGCACCTTGGCCAGGATCACGTCAAACGTATCCTTGGCCTCGGCAGGCGCCGCAGCAGCAGCACCACCCGCCGGGGCAGCCCCAGCCGCCGCCACCGCTACCGGCGCAGCCGCCGTCACACCCCATTTGGCTTCCAGTTCTTTCACCAGCTCCGCGATCTCCAATACGGTCGCGTTGCTCAGTTCTTCCACGATTTTTGCTTTATCCAGTGCCATAGGTCCTTTCTGTTTCGCCGCCCGGCGTGGCCACGCCGGATTTCAGCCCGCTGCCCGCAGGCCGGCGAGTTACATGTTAGGTTGTTGACTTTTTCCCCAGCCGTTGGCTGCAGCAGGAGAAAAACTGTGATGTTAATTCTCTCGAAAAAGGCTTGCTCATGCCGCCGCAGGCGCGCCTTCTTTTTGCGCCTTGGCCTGCAGTACTCGCGCCAGTTGCGATGCCGGCGTGTTGAGCAGCGCCACCAGCTTGGTGGCCGGCGCCTGCAACAGACCCAGCAACTTGGCCTGCAACACCTCGCGCGACGGCAAATCCGCCAGCGCCAAAACCATGGACGCTTCCAACCGCTGATTGTTCAAATATCCAAAGCGGATTTTCGGCTTGTCCTGCTCCGCAGCGGCAAACGTCTTGAGCGCCTTGGCCGCCAAGGTCACATCCTTCTTCCCGGTCACCACCGCCACCGGCCCCTCCAAGGGCCCAGGAAGCTCCACCCCCGCCGCCTTGGCGGCATGCCGAAACAGGCTGTTTTTGACCACATGAAGCTCCGCACCCGCCTCCGCCAATTGGCGGCGCAGGGTCGTAAGCTGGGCCACTTTCAGTCCGGTATAGTCCACCGCCACAAAAAACGGAGACGCATTCAACCGGTTGAGATATTCCTGAGTTAAATTTTGTTTTTCAGCACGCATGATGATTCCCTCCGCTGCAGGCTTGCGTTATGTGGTGGCGAACTCCTTCAAGTCCACCGGCACCGGCGGACTCATCGTCGTGGAGATGGTGCAGCTCAAAATGTAGCGCCCCTTCACACTCGAAGGCCGCGCCTTTTGAATCGCCTCAATCACCGTCCGGGCGTTTTCCTCAATCTGCTCGGGTGCAAAATTAATCTTGCCCACCGGCACATGCACATTACCGCCCTTGTCCACCTTGAACTCCACACGACCCGCCTTGAACTCCTTCACCGCCTTGGCAGTGTCGTCGGTCACCGTGCCGGTCTTGGGATTGGGCATCAAACCACGAGGACCAAGGATTTTGCCCAGTTTGCGCACTTCGGTCATCGCCTCCGGCGTGGCAATCGCAATGTCAAATTCCGCCCAGCCTTCCTGGCACTTCTTAATCATGTCCTCAAAGCCGACATACTCGGCTCCGGCGGCTTTTGCTGCCTCGGCGGAAGCGCCGCTCTTGGCAAACACCAGCACCCGCACCACCTTGCCGGTGCCATGAGGCAACGGTACAGTGCCGCGAATCATCTGGTCACTTTGCTTCGGGTCCACCCCAAGATGAAACGCCAAATCCACCGTCTCTGTGAACTTGGCCCGGGGCATTTTGGCCAACAGCGCCACCGCCGCCTTCAGCGGCTGCGCCTTCTTGCCATCCAGCAGGCTCAGGGCCTTCTTGTATCGTTTGCTGCGTTTTGCTGCCATGTTAATGGTTGCGGTACAATCGAGGGGGACTCCCTCTCCCGCGTTGGTTTGTTGTTAGTCCACGATTTCAATACCCATGTTGCGGGCCGTTCCCGCAATCATGCGAAACGCCGCCTCCTCCGAGTTGGCGTTCAAATCTTTCTGTTTGATCTTGACAATCTCCATCACCTGCTTGCGGGTGACTTTGCCCACTTTTTCCTTGTTCGGCACCTTCGAGCCGGTGGCAATCCCCGCTGCCTTCTTCAACAAAACCGACGCCGGCGGCGACTTCGTGATGAAGGTGAAGGACTTGTCCTGATACACCGTAATCACCACCGGAATCGTCATGCCCGCCTGGCTCTGCGTCTTGGCGTTGAATTCCTTGCAAAACGCCATGATGTTCACACCATGCTGACCCAGGGCAGGGCCCACCGGCGGGGCCGGATTCGCCTGGCCGGCGGTGATTTGCAACTTAATCTGTCCAACAACTTTCTTTGCCATAAATCAATCTTCGTCCTGTCCGCAACGCTTACGTTTTTTCCACCTGCCAATACTCCAGTTCCACCGGGGTGTTGCGTCCAAAAATGTTCACCGTCACCTTGAGCTTGCCTCGCTCCGGCTCAATTTCCTCAATAACCCCGCTGAAATTCAGGAACGGCCCGTCGTTAATCTTCACCGTCTCGCCCACTTCAAAGTTGACCTTCGGCTTCTCCACATCCTCCGACTCGCTGATTTGAGCCTTGATGCTCTCAATCTCCTCATCCGCCGTCGGCGCCGGACGGTCCCCTCCAACAAACCCAATGATGCCCTGCGTCTCGCGTATGAAATACCACGGGCGGTCAATCACCCGGTTGTTCTCATCCAGGAGCTTCATCCGCAAAAACACGTACCCGGGATAAAGCTTGCGGGTGCTGACGGTCTTTTTGCCGCCACGCACATCCACAATCTTTTCCATCGGCACCAATACCTCCTCGATGTATTCCTGCATCTCCTCCGCCTTGATGCGCTTCTCCAGGCTCTCCTTGACCTTGAGTTCCTGGCCGGCAAGGGTGTGGACCACAAACCACTGGCTCTTGGATGAGGGCATAAACTCGAAAAAGGGGCGTTAAACAGTGGTCACAAACCGCATCACCAAAAGCAGCACCGAATCCACCACAATGGTGAACAGGCTCAACAAAACCACCGACACCAGCACCACCACCGTGCTGCCTTTCAACTCCTCACGACCAGGCCAGGTGCATTTGCGCAACTCCTCCCGCGTCTCCTGAATATACTGATTCAGGCGCAAAAAATGCCCTTTCCGCCAGAGGTAGAACACCACGGCGGCCAAGGCAGCCAGCCCGATTATCTTCAAAATTTCACCTGTTTCCATATCAGTCTCCTGACTTGGCGGAGAGGGAGGGATTCGAACCCCCGTCCCGCGATGCGGGAAGCGGTTTTCAAGACCGCCGCATTAGACCACTCTGCCACCTCTCCGGCAAAAAAACTGGCAGGGCGTGAGGGACTCGAACCCCCAACAGGCGGTTTTGGAGACCGCTACTCTACCAATTGAGCTAACGCCCTGTTGCCGCAGAGATTGTTGCTCACTGTCTCTCCGGTCGCTTGCCGGTGGTTCGCACCGGGCGCCCCGCCACGCCGGCAGGACGCCCGCGCCTGTCAAACTGTTCGTTAATCCAAAATTTCCGTGATACGACCGGCCCCAATGGTCCGACCGCCTTCACGAATCGCAAAACGCTGCAACTTCTCCATGGCCACCGGCGCAATCACCTTGATCTCCATGGACACGTTGTCGCCCGGCATCACCATCTCCACGCCCTGCGGCAGCGTCACCGTCCCCGTCACGTCGGTGGTGCGGAAATAGAACTGCGGACGATAATTGGTGAAGAACGGCGTATGACGGCCACCTTCTTCCTTCGACAACACGTACACCTCGGCCTTGAAGTGCGTGTGCGGCGTAATCGAACCCGGCTTCGCCAGCACCATGCCGCGCTCCACCTCTTCCTTCTTCACACCGCGCAGCAGCACGCCCACGTTGTCGCCCGCCTGCGCGCTGTCCAGCAGCTTGCGGAACATTTCAATGTCCGTCGCCACCGTCTTGCGCGTCTCACGCAACCCCACGATTTCCACTTCCTCCATGCGCTTGAGCACACCGCGCTCCACACGGCCGGTCACCACGGTGCCGCGGCCTTCAATGTTGAACACGTCTTCAATGCACATCAAGAACGGCTTGTCCACTTCGCGCGTGGGCAGCGGAATGTAATCGTCAATGGCCTGGAGCAGGTCTTCCACAGCCTTGATGCCCTCAGGCTTCAATTCCATGGCGGCGCGGGAGCTGCCACGGATCACCGGCGCCTTCGCTCCGTCGAAACCGTACTTGGTCAACAAGTCCCGCACTTCCATCTCCACCAGCTCCAGCAAATCCTTGTCGTCCACCAGGTCAATCTTGTTCAAAAACACCACAATCGCCGGCACACCCACCTGGCGGGCCAACAATATGTGCTCGCGCGTCTGAGGCATCGGACCCTCGGCGGCATCCACCACCAGAATCGCGCCGTCCATCTGCGCCGCGCCGGTGATCATGTTCTTGATGAAGTCCGCGTGGCCCGGGCAGTCAATGTGCGCGTAGTGCCGGTTGTTGCTCTCGTATTCCACGTGAGAGACCGCGATGGTCACCGTCTTGGTTTCGTCACGCACCGTGCCGCCCTTGGTGATGTCGGCGTAGCTGATCGGCTTGGCCAACCCCTTTTGGGATTGCACATGCACGATTGCAGCGGTCAGCGTGGACTTCCCATGGTCAATGTGCCCAATCGTCCCCACGTTGACGTGTGGCTTCGTACGTTGAAATTGCTCTTTTGCCATCGCAGTTCCTACGGTTGATGTTTACGGTTTTTAACAACTGTTTCGGGCGGCCATCGCCGCCACACTTTTTTTCATGGAGCCCATGATCAGGATTGAACTGATGACCTCGTCCTTACCAAGGACGCGCTCTGCCAACTGAGCTACATGGGCATCCATGTATCACTTTCCTGTCATTGTAAAAGACAAAACTCCCGTCAGACCCTGTGCTTCTTCCCGAAAAACCCACAGGGACTAACGTAGTCGTCCTGTAATAGGCCCAATGACGCCGGGGAAATTACGCCCCTGCAAAAAAATTGTCAAAGCTTTTTTTCCACTTTTTTTCCCTCACCTTGCCCCACTTCCACCGCCTCCGCCACCCGGCCATCCCACCGCCGCATCAAATGGTTGCCCGCCCAAATGACCATCCCCGCCATCACCAACCCCCCGGGTATGTCCACCGCATAATGGTAGCGGCAATACACCGTGCTCAAACACAACAAAACCACCACCACCGCATGCGCCCACCGTATTCCACGAATATAGCGCCATGAAAAATACAACGTCGTCACCGCCACCGCCACATGGCTGCTCGGAAAGGCCGCCCCCGGCGTCTCAAAATGATGATAAATCAGCGCCATGATTTGAAAAAACGGCCCCTTCTGCACCGCCGCCGGAAAGTCAGGCACCGTCGTCGGCATCACCGCCGCCGGCAAATCAAAATCCCCAAAATCCCGGTAAAAAATCCGCGGGCCCACCACCGGCAAAAAGATATAGACCAGAAAACACGCATAAAAAACCACCGAAACCAGGGTGATGTAATGGAAAAATTGCCTCCGATCTTGCCGGTACAACGCCAGCCCACACCCCGTTATCATGATATAATACGAAAAATAAGACACATAAAAAACCTCACTCACCCACAGGTACGGCAGTTTGTCCATGAACAGCAAACTCGGCTGGCACCCAAACAACCGTTCCTCCATCCGGATGAACCACGGGTCCAACATCCCCGTGGCAAACATCTGATTCAAATGCCCCGTCTCATTGTAAATCGGGACATACAACATGATGGGATAAAAATGCCGGACAAACCGCAGCAATGCCCCATGTCGGCCCGTCGCTTCTTCACATATCAACAAATGAATCATCCCCACCAACCCCAGATGCCCCAACACCAACCACCGCCACTGCGGCACTGTTTCATTGTGAAAGATAAGCACCAACAACCCCACCAAGGCCACATACCCCTGGGTCGCCACATCAATAAAACGATAATGCCTCATGCCTCCCAACCTCCCCTCATCCCAACCACCCCGCCTCACGATACCAATCCAAAGTGGCCGGCACCCCTTGCGCCGCAGCCGTGGGCGCCTCAAAGCCCGTCATCTCCCGCAAACGGCTCACATCACACACCCACCCCGCCGCGGCAAGTTCCTTGTATTTCTGCAAATTCACCACATTGGGACGGCGGGTGATCTGCGAAATGATTTCCTGAACCGCGCACACCGGCCACAAAGCCGCCACAGGCAAGGCCAGGGGAAACGGTTTGACTCCCCAATGCCGCGCCGCCAACTCTCCCAGTTGCCGTACATTCACCACCTCCGGATGCGCCACGTGAAACACCTGTCCCACCGCACCCTCATGCGTCAAACAATGCACAACCGCCGCCGCCAAATCCGGCGCATATACCAAGCTCAACTGCTGGCGTCCCCCGCCAAAGCACGGCAACACACCGCGCCGCACCGCCTTGAACAACTTGAAAAACTCACCATCCCGCGGCCCATAAACACCCGGGGGTCTCAAAACCACCGCCGGCACACGGCATTGCTCCCGCACCACCTGCTCGGCGGCCAGCTTGCTCTTCCCGTAATCGGTCAATGGCCTCGGTGGATCCGACTCCCGCGCCGGCCGCGCCGCCGTGGCCGGCCCCGTAACCGCCAAACTGGAAATGTGCACCAACCGTTGTACTTCCGATGCACGACGATTGATGGCCGCCACCAAGTTCAAAGTGCCAGCATGATTGATTTGGAAATAACCCTCCCTGTCCAGCGCCTTGGTGGCCCCCGCGCAATGCACCACATGCGTCACCCCCTCCAGGGCCGACCCCAAAGATTCCGCCGACTCCAGCGATCCCTCCCCAATTTCCACCTTCCCCAAGTGCCCCTGCAACCACTTCCGCGGGCTGCTGGACCGCAGCAGCACCCGCACCGGCCAACCCGCCCCCACAAGGCGGTCCAGCACGTGGCTGCCCACCAGCCCGCTGGCGCCGGTCAACAGCACTTTCATGGTCGGCTAAATCAGCCCCAGTTCACGCCCCACCTGGGCAAATTGTTCCAGCGCAAAATCTATTTGCGCATCGGTGTGCGTCGCCATCAAGCTCACCCTCAGCAGTTCCATCCCAGGCGGTATGCCCGGAGAAACCACCGGATTCACAAACACCCCCCGCTCCTGCAATCGCTTGCAAAACTGGAACGTCTTGAGCATGTCCCGGATATACACCGGCAATATCGGCGTCTGCGATCCTCCCAAATCAAACCCCAGCGACAACAACCCCCGCTTCATCCGCTCGGTGTTCTGCCACAACCGCGCAATTCGCTCCGGCTCGCTCTGCATGATCTTGACCGCCGCCAACACCGCCGCCGCATTGGCCGGGCTCATGCTCGCGCTGAAAATCACCGTTTTGGAATGATGCTTCAGATAATCAATCGTGGCTGCATCCGACGCAATGAACCCCCCAAGACTCGCCAGCGACTTGCTAAACGTGCCCATGATGAACTGCACTTGATCGGTCAACCCAAAATGGCTCGCCGTCCCTGCGCCATTCACTCCCAATACGCCGATCCCGTGCGCATCATCCACCATCACCGCCGCCCGGTACTCCCGCGCCAAACGGCAGACCTCCGGCAAATTGATGATGTCCCCCTCCATGCTGAAAACACCATCCACCACAATCATCTTGCCCGCATCCAAAGGCAGCTTTTGCAACCGCGCCTCCAGCGCACCCATGTCATTATGCGCAAAACGCGAATAATCCCCCAGCGCCAATCGGCACCCCTCCACAAGACTGGCGTGATTGCTCTTGTCCGCCAAAATATATTCATCCTTGCCCGCCATCACGCTGATGACCCCCAGATTCACTTGAAATCCCGTGCTGTACAAAAGCACAGCCGGCTTGTTCACCAGCCGCGCCAGCGCCTCCTCCAACTCCAAATGCAAATCCAGCGTGCCATTCAAAAACCGGGACCCCGCACAGCCGCTCCCATACTTGGCCACCGCCGCCATCGCGGCTTCCTTGATCTTGGGATGATTCGTCAGCCCCAAATAACTGTTCGACCCCAACATCAAAACCTTCCGGCCATTCATGATGACCTCGGTATCCTGCGCCGAGGAAATCGTGCGGAAATAGGGATAAAGCCCCATCGCACGCACTTGCTCGGCACTTTTGAACGCGCGCACCTTGTCAAACAACGGCAAATCCGCTGTTTCCGCCGTGCACGCCGGCGGATTTTTGGCTCCAAGGCCCTGTTCTATCATGGGCGAATAGGTGTCCCGACTCATATAAGTCGGCCCTTTGTGTCGCAAGTTGGGGTTATTTATTCAATCAAAATTATTGGGAGCACAAACACCCCCCTGCCTCCCGCCCCCGTTGGAAAAAGGGCGCGCAACCGGAAATACTCATGGAAATATCGTGGTCCCCCCCTCAAGCCTCGCCGTTGGCACGGCGGAAAATCTCAAGGTGATCCACCACATTGATATTGTGCTGCTGCAGAGTTTGCACCGCCCGATCCGGATCATCAAAACGGAACACCAGCACGCCTTTGTTCTCCTTTTTCAACGTAAAGGCATACATGTACTCCACATTGATGCCGGTCCCCTCCAACACCGCAAGCACCTCGGCCAGCCCGCCCGGCTTGTCCGGCACCTCAATCGCCACCACATCGGTGACCTTCACCACAAAGCCGTTTTGCTCAAGCAACACCCGCGCCTTCTCCCAGTCGCGCAAAATCAGCCGCAAAATGCCGAAATTTTGCGTATCCGCGATGGAGAGCGTCGTGATGTTCAACCCCTCGGCGGCCAGCACGCGCATCGGCGCGCTCAGTGCCCCGGGTTTGTTTTCCAAAAACAGAGAGAGTTGTTTCAGTTTCATGGCTGTGGAGCGGTTACATTTTGCGCTGGTCAATCACCCGTTTGGCCTTGCCCTCGCTGCGTTGCAACGTGCGGGGCGTCACCAGCCGCACTCGGGCCCGAATGCCCACCGTGCTTTCAATCGCGTGCGAAAGCCGTTGCTGCAGCGCCTCCAAGGCGCCAATCGTGTCGCTGAAAACCTCGGCTGTCACCTCCACCTGCACCTCCATCTCATCCAGCCCCTTCTCGCGGGTCAGGATGATTTGGTAATGAGGCAACGTCCCTTCCACACTCAACAGCGCGGCCTCAATTTGCGAGGGATACACATTGACCCCACGGATGATGAACATGTCATCACTCCGCCGGCTGATGCGCTTGATGCGGCGAAGCGTGCGCCCGCAGGCGCAAGGTTCACTCGTCAGCGCCGTAATGTCACGCGTCCGATAGCGGATCATCGGCATCGCCTGCTTGGCCAGCGTCGTGAGCACAAGCTCGCCCTCCTGTTCATCCCCCAACACCTCGCCGGTCTGCGGATCAATGATTTCCGGGTAGAAAAAGTCCTCAAAAATATGCGGCCCACACTGGCACTGACATTCCATCGCCACACCCGGCCCCACAATCTCCGACAACCCGTAAATATCATACGCCCGGATGCCGCTCTCGGCCTGGATGCGCTGCCGCATGCTCTCCGTCCACGGCTCCGCCCCAAAAATGCCCGCCCGCAAAGGCAGCTCCCGCAAATCAATCCCCATCTCAGACGCCTGATCGAGAATGTGCAAAAAATAACTCGGCGTGCAGCAAATCACCGTCACCCCAAAATCCTTCATCACCATAAGCTGCCGCTGCGTGTTCCCGCCGCTGATGGGAATCACCGTAGCCCCTAGCCGCTCCGCACCATAATGCGCCCCCAGCCCGCCGGTGAACAGCCCGTAACCATACGCGTTTTGAATGATGTCCCCCGCGTGCACCCCGCAGGCCGCAAAACTCCGCACCATCGCCTGCGTCCACACCTCGATGTCCGCCGCATTATACGCCACCACAATCGGCTTGCCCGTCGTCCCGCTCGAAGCATGAAGCCGCACAATCTCATGCATCGGACTCGCAAACAAACCAAAAGGATACGTATCCCGCAAATCCGTCTTGACCATGAAAGGCAGCCGCGCAATGTCCTCCAACCCGCGCAAATCAGCGGGCTTCACCCCCCGCTCATCCATGCGCTGACGGAAAAGCTGCTGATGATCATAAGCGCGCTGGACAATCGCCTTCAACCGCTGGAATTGCAATGCGCGCAATTGCGCCGGCGGCAAAAAATCCGGGGCGCTTACCGGATGAAACGGAATATCGGTAACGGATTTGCTCATGAGGAAGGTTACAGGATTGATTGTCCGCAAAACGCCTCCCCGCCCGCCTTCCGCATCGTGCAAAAATCAACCCCGCGGGCCAACCACCCGCATGGCCACACAGCAGGCTTGCGTTTCGCGTGAACACCGCCCCCACCCTACCCCCTCCCCACCCCCCCGGCAACTCCAAACTGCACCCTTCGATTTGCCCCTGAGTCAATTCGTAATCACCTGATCAATTTCGAAAGTGAATCATGGGTCGGGACGTTTCCTCGATCATCAGTCTCGGTTTCCAAGTTCCGTTGGAAATTGGTTTGACCGGAGCGTGGGTTCGCCCAACATAGCCGCGGCATGAAACCTAAAGCGTATGCGGCGGCGGGGGTGGATATTGACCTGGGCAACCGGGTAAAGGCCACTCTACCCAAGTTGCTCGCCGCCACTCATCGGCGGGAAGTCCTCGGCAAGGTGGGCGGATTTGGCGGGTTGTTTGCGCTGGACACCCGGAAGTACCGCCAGCCCGTGCTCGTTTCCAGTGTGGACGGCGTGGGCACCAAATTGAAAATCGCCTTCGCGATGGACAAGCACGACACCATCGGACAGGACTTGGTGAATCATTGTGTCAACGACATCGCCGTGCTGGGTGCTGAGCCGTTGTTTTTCCTCGATTATCTCGGCACCGGTGTGCTCGAGCCTCGGGTGTTCACCGAAATCATCAAAGGTTTTGCCGTGGCCTGCGCGCAAAACGGCTGCGCATTGATCGGTGGCGAGACTGCGCAAATGCCCGGTTTCTACCAGCCCGGCGAATATGATGTCAGCGGGACGATTGTGGGAGTGGTGGAGAAAAAGTCCATGCTCGATGGCCGTGGTGTGCGGCCTGGCGATGCGTTGGTGGGACTCGCATCCAGCGGTCTGCATACCAACGGCTATTCGCTGGCCCGCAAGATTTTCTTTGAACAAATGGGCCTGCGCCCTGACAGCCGGTTGCCGGAGCTGGGGCAGACTTTGGGGGAAGAACTGCTGAAGGTGCACGTGAGTTACGGGCCGGTGGTGCAGGCGTTACTCAAGCGCTTCAATGCGCCAGGGGCCCCGCGCCGCATCAAAGCGCTGGCCCACATCACCGGCGGTGGTTTTGTGGACAACATCCCGCGGGTGTTGCCATCGGGATGCGATGCAGTCATTCGAAAAGGTACCTGGGAAGTATTGCCCATTTTCCGGCTGTTGGCGGAGGTGGGCAAGGTGCCGGAGCAGGAGATGTATCAAGTATTCAACATGGGTGTGGGAATGGTGGCGATGGTGGCGGCGGACCAGGCGGATTCGGTGGTGCGCTTCATCCGGCGCCGGGGGCACCAGGCTTGGATTGTGGGTGAAATTGTGAAGGGCCGCGGCGTGACGCGAGTGGTTTGACGCTGGAAGTTTAATCCGCCGGGCGCCAGTCGAGCACCTGGAGCTGCACTTGAGATTGACCGTTGTACCGATTGATTTGGGGAATCACGGCAAGGTCAAAAACGCCCACAGGCCAATGTTTGTCAGCGCCTTTCCACCACACGGCTTCCATGGTGAGGCGCCCATCGGTCACCCACAGTTTCAAGTGCTGTTGGTGGGCGCCGATGCGCAGCGGGACGCGCTGGTTGACCAGGCGGTGGACGCAAAGATGCACCGGCGGGTTGTTTTGCCCAAAAGGCGCCAAGCGTTCCAAGGCGGCCACCGTCTCAACCGTTAATTCCGCCAAAGAGGTGCCTGCATCCAGACGCAGAGGGGGAATGAGCTGATCATGTTTCAACCAACAACGGCCCAATTCGTTCAAGCGCGTGCGAAAAGCGGGGAGGTTTTCCGGGCGCAAGGTGACGCCGGCCGCCATTTTGTGGCCGCCGTGGCGTTCCAACAAATCGTGACACTGCTCCAAGGCGGCGGCGAGGTCGAAGCCTTCAATGCTGCGCCCGGAGCCGCGCAGCCAGGGGCCGTCGCCCCCAAGAATAATCGTTGGCCGGTAAAAGTTCTGGAGGACACGCGCAGCAACGATGCCCACCACGCCGATATGAAAATCGGGATGGCCGGCCACGATGACGAAATCCTTTTCAGGGTTAAACGTGGCTTCCAGTTGTTCAAGGAGGGTGGAGAGGATTTGTTTTTCCAATTCCTGCCGCTCGCGGTTGCGGCGGTCGAGGCTGGCGGCCAGGGGTTCGGCTTCTTCCAAGGTTTCGGCCAGTAACAAGCGCAAGGCTTCCTCGGCGGATTCAAGGCGCCCGGCGGCATTGACACGCGGGCCCAGTTGAAAGCCGATGTCGCGCACGCCCACCGGTTCGCGGACCTGGGCCACAGCCTTGAGGGCTTGCAAGCCTGCGCGGCGGGTGGTGTTGATGTGTTTGAGCCCTGCGCTCACCAAGATGCGGTTTTCGCCCTGAAGGGGTACCAGATCGGCCACCGTACCCAGAGCGACAAGGTCCAACAGGGGCCGCAAATCAGTTTCCATGAACTCGGGCTGATTCAGGCGGCGTCCTTCTCGGGTCAAGGCGTGAACAAGTTTGAAGGCAAGTCCCACCGAGCAAAGCTCGGTGAAGGGGGCGTCCACGGCGGAGGGATGGGTTGAAAAAGGATTGACCAGGGCGGTGGCCGGCGGGAGGGCTGCCGCACATTGATGATGGTCCAGCACAATGACCTCCACTCCTTCGCTTTGGAGGCGAGAGATGGTTTCCACCGCCGTTGAACCGCAGTCCACGGCCAGCAGCAGGTGGGCCGGATGCTGGGCAAGACAATTGCGCGCCGCATCCTCCGTCAGGCCGTAACCTTCTTCCATGCGGTGAGGCAGATATGTGCGCACCACCCAGCCGTGGCGGCTGAGAAAAAGTTGCAACAAAGCCGTGGCGGAAACACCATCCACATCGTAATCCCCGAAGATGACCACCATTTCCCCGCGTTCACGGGCGGCCCACAACCGGCTCACGGCCTCGGCCATGCCGGGAATAAGCAAGGGGTCCTGAAGCTCGCGCAGGCGCGGGTTGAGAAAACGGCTGGCCTGCGCAGGTTCCGAGTGGCCGCGGTTGACAAGGCACTGCGCGACCAATGGCGGCAGCGAAAGCTCGCGCACCAGGCGTTGCACCAACAACGGTTCGGCCGGGGCGGTGGACCACCGGTATTTCATGAGGCACGGCCGAAACCGGCAGAAAAGTTTCCATCAATCATGAAGCAGGGATATAGCAAACGAGGCTCAAAAGTAAATGGCGCGATGCCGCGGCCAAATGTTTTCGGGGGGGTTGCACGAGGCCGCTGGAGTTGGGCCGCCAGCAAAATTTTCTTCCAAGACTTCAACGCGCTCCGGTCCCCTGCAACACAGCAGGGATGGTGCGGAAGAGGATTTTCAAATCGAGCCACAAAGACCAATGGTCAATGTATTCAAGGTCCAGACGGACCCATTCCTTGAAATCGCTGACGTTGTTGCGGCCGCTGATTTGCCATAGGCACGTCAGGCCCGGTTTCACGCTCAAACGCCGCCGATGAGACAGGTCATCAAATCGCGCCACTTCCATGACCGGCAGGGGGCGGGGACCCACCAGGCTCATCTCGCCCCGCAACACATTGATGAGCTGGGGCAATTCATCCAGACTGTATTTACGCAAGAAGCGGCCGATGGGCGTGACGCGAGGGTCCTGGGAAATTTTGAAGACGGGCCCCTGCATTTCGTTGAGGGACTCCAACTCGTGGCGGAGCTGCTCGGCGTTGGTGACCATGGTGCGGAATTTCAACATGACAAAAGGCTTGCCATGCAGCCCGCAGCGTTCCTGACGAAAGAGGATCGGCCCCGGACTGGTCAACCGAATCAGCAACGCAATCAGCAGCATGACGGGCGCCAGAATAAAAAGTCCCACCAGCGCTCCAGTGTAATCCATGATTTGCTTGGCCAAAGATTGCCAACTGGCTTCGGGGGCGCTGCGGAACACCACAACCGGCAGGTCCATGAATTCGTCCAGCGAAGTCCGGTAGGTCTGTGTTTTGAAGAAGCCCACCACCATCCACGCCTCCACGCCCTCCAGCTCGCAGGCTTGGAGGATTTGCTCGGCTTCCCGGAAGTTGCTGTGGCCGCAGTGCACCAAAACAGCGTGGGCGGAATGTTGATGCAAAAGGCCCGTGAGAACTTCGGGTTTATTCCGTTCCAAATTCAATTCGGCCACCACCGTGGCGGAGCCGGGCCCTAAAGATTTGAGCTTGGAGCGCAGGATTTGGAGGTCCCCTTCGTTGCCGCCCACCACGATAACGCGTTTCTCCAATTGGTCGCGGCCATGGCTGGTATGGTAGAGGCCGCTGAGAAGCAATTCCTTGCCCATCAACAAGAGAAAACTAATACCACCATAGAGCACGAGCACGCCACGGGCCAGTTGCTCGCGGAACAGAAACATGGCGAGAATGGCGGCCAGTGTAGTAACAACGCTGGCTTTGAGAATCATGAGCGCCGTGCGCCGCCGCGAGAAGAATAGGGGTCGTTGGTAAAAGCCAAACCAACTCAAGGCAATCCATGCCGTGGGGGCAATGACCAACCAAAGCCACATGAAATCATCGAAGGGGGCAATGGGGTCGCGTCCCAGAAGATGCTGGTTTTTGGAGCGCAGCTCATGGGCCACCCACAACGCCAGCAAATGCAGGCCGGTGTCCATCACTTGATGGACCCGCGTGCGAAGAGCGCTGGAACGTCGCAGCATGATATTCTTTACAACCTGATCGAGCCGAGTCGTCGAGCCGGGTTGTCCGGCATCCATTTAAGCCCCGATCGGGGCATCGGCGTCAAGTCCCCCCATGCCGTCAAGGCAGGGCTCGGGCTTGCGCCTTGACCGGCGGGGCCGGTGGCAACTGAAACTGAGGCACGGCTTCTTGAATCCATTGCACCATCCACTTCACGGTGGCCTCTTCCTCACCCGGTGCGCAGGTGGTGAAAAGGGAAATGTAGGCCCAGCGTTGCAGCTCGCCGGTGCGCAACATGTGCAGTGTTTGAGACCAGACGCGGCGCGTGTGCAGCGCCGAAATTTCGCCATCGGCTACAAACCAGTAAAGATACATTCCGCGCAAGGTGACTTCCCCTTTGGGGGTCTGCATGGTCTTAGTGGACTGGACTTTCATCACCGGCAAGGAGTATTCGATGGGCCGCTGCATCGGCACTTGAATGATCTCGGTGTCGCTGGCCTTGTATTCCCAACCCTGGCCGTTGAGACAAAACTCCGGCTTGTGAATGCTGGTGCGGTCGCCACCCATGAGGACCACACTCACCAAAAGTTTCCGTTCATCAGGCCATTCGTACAAACGGCGGCCGTAGGTGGTGTCGGAGGGCAGCCAGATGAGTTCGAGTTTGCTCACCGGCACCGAAGTGGAGGTGGCTCCCATCACTTCAGGCGGCAGGTACACACTTTGTGGCATGACCAGCCGGCCATCTTCACCCCAAGTGGGTTCATTAACGAGTTTGACCCCCGGGGCGCCAAGATGCTGCCGGGTTTTGGCCTGGTTCAATGCCATCCCCGTCCCTACCATCAACAATAGGGCCGCCACAAAAACCTGCACTGCGCGCTTTGTCATACGACTTCAGGAACACCCGCCGGCGGGGGGACGCGGCGAGGGGTAAACAGTTTGCCGGTCAGGTACACCATTGCAAATCCTACCACGTAAGGTAGGAAACTCAACACGGTGCTGTTATGGACGTAATTACCGCCTTCCTGCCCGAACACCTGGCCTGCGGCCACAATGAGAAGCAAACGCAACACATTGCTGACAATGGCCGCCGGCACAGCCATAAGCACAATGATGCCCCGCTGCCACATCGGTTTGAAAAACACAAACCCGTAAATCATGGTCAGCACAAGCAGCGCGGTCAGGCTTTGAATGCCACTACAGGCCGGGGCGATTTCATATTGGAATTTACCGCTGGGATCAAAAATCTGCGTGCCGTTTTGAATGACCGGCACCCCCAGCACGTGATGCGACAACGCCACGGTAATCTGCGTGGCCACTAGTCGCAGCGGAAAGGTGATGGCCTCCGACTGCGTGGCCAAAGGCACGCAAAACACCAGAAGGCAGAAGGGAAACACGGTTTTCTTCAACCACAACCATCCCCACAACAGGCCCGTGATGGCGTAAATGCCCAAATAAAAACCTAAAATGGAAATGCGCGCCTGCTGGGCCAGGTAACCGAGCAGGTGTAGTCCTGAGGCGATGGCCAGCAGTCCCAGAGCCGGCCACCAAGGCGCTTTGGGCAGAGGCAGTAATTCCTGGCGTTTCCACCACAAGAGCATCAACACCAGCAGGGGCATGTAGTAGCCATGTTGGTCTTCGGGACTCCATTCGTAGGCGTGAATCATCCAACCCAGAAGGCTTCCGGTCTTGATGTAGCCGAAGGTGCTGTTGCCCCAAAAGTGAAACAACAAAATCCACACTGCCAGCAGGGCCCAGAAGAGTTCGCGATGGGGAAATTGGGCCCATGCCGCCGTCACGTCCGCCCAGAGTTGGCGGGCTGCAGCAAGCAAACTTTTTTGCTGTTCGGTCTGTTGGGTGGTGGCTTCCACACTCATGCGCTTACGTACCGCGCATTAATTTAGACAAGCTTGGCACCCAATTCACTCAAAAATAGCGAAAAAAAGATGGTCTTGTCCTGAAACAGGCAATCAAGGTTTAAAAAGCGGATCCTCCACCGTTTGCTGCCATTCTTGCAGGGATTTCTTCAATTGCTCCATCACATCGGCAAAATTTGCCTCGCCGGAAAGATCGCGTGTTTCCCATGGGTCCTTGCGCAGATCAAAGAGCTGAACACGGTTGGCCTGGGGATAAACGAGGAGTTTGTAGCGCTCGTCGCGCACCATGCGTTGATGTTCCCGATAGGCAGCGTAAAGCGTGGTATAAACCTTATCTTCGCGTCCCTGCATAATGCCCACCAGACTGCGGCCCTCCACCACCGGCGGCACCGGCAGGCCGGAAAGCTCACACAACGTTGGAAAAACATCGTGCAAATAGCACAGCGCAGCCGAGCGGCGATTGGACGGCACACCGGGCCCGCTGAAAACAAGCGGCACACGCACACTGTGATCGTAAAGGTTTTGCTTGCCGAGCAACCCGTGTTGCCCGACAGCCAAACCATTGTCACCACCAAAGACCACCAACGTCTGCCGCCGAAGCCCCCGAGCCTCCAACGTGTTCAAAATGCGCCCGATTTCGGCATCCAAATGCGATATCATTCCGTAATAGGCTGCAATTTCCTGCTGCACCGCCTTCGGGGTACGAGGCCAGGGGAGCAATTTTTCATCGCGGACCTTGAGCTCACCATTGTCGAAGGGGTGCTCCGGTAAAAAATTGGGGGGCAGTTTGATTTTCTCGGGGCGATACATCGCAGCAAACTCCGGGGGCGGCGTTCGCGGATCGTGCGGCGCAGTGAAAGCCACGTAAAGAAAGAAAGGCTGTTCCACTGGATGTCGCTCCAAAAATTGGATGGCTGCGTTGGCAAAGAGGGTGGAGGAAAAAACACGGTTGGTTTGGCGGCGGTTGTTCGGATACGCGCCAGTGGGATCGTAGCTGTGCACCGGCACCTGCTCATGATCATGCATGCCACCAAAGAAAATTGCGTCGCCCGCTGTAAAAGCCCGATTGAAGGAAGGTTTATCGTTGTGCCACTTCCCCACTGCAAAAGTGCGGTAACCGGCGGAGCGAAAGACCTCCGGCATGAGCACTGCGGGAGTACGGATGACATGGTCTGCCGGGCGTCCCTGCGCGGCAGGCAAAGCAGCGCGGTACAAGGTGCGGCCTGTCATCAACATCGCGCGGCTGGGCATGCAAATCGCCCCCTGGCGGCCGCCCATGATGTGGGCGTGAGTGAAGGCAAACCCTTCTTTCACAAGGCGGTCCAGGTGAGGCGTGCGAATGGCGGAATTGCCCAGCGCGTGGATGGTATCGAAACGCTGGTCATCGGCCAGCAGGATGAGCACATTGGGCGGCGGCGCTGCTGCGGCAACCACCACTATTGTTAAAAAGCAGATGGCCGCCGGAAGGTTGCGTAATCGTCGGATCATGCCTTTTTCTATCAGGCTACCGCCTTGGGGGCAAAGGCGAAAACCAAGCCACCAAATCAAGGAGATCCGCGATTTCAAGGGGTGGCTGGCACATTCCAGCGCTCGCGGTCGGTGAGGAAGAGTTGCTCAGGAAAGAGGTCAGCGTAGGCATGTTTGAGGGGAAAGCCTTCAGGAACCTCCCGCCGCAAAAGGCATTGGGCAATGAACATGCCCCAGCCCTGGTTTTCGCCCTGCACCCACTGGGTGAGAAAGCGGTTGTCCAAGGTCTGCGGCGTCAAATAAAGCGCCTTGATTGGATGCTGCCGGTGGATCGCTTGGAAATCACCCTCGGAATTAAGGGGCAGCCACACGCATGTGCGGTTGCCGTACCATGCCACGGCCCAAGGGATGTCACTCATCATCAATTCATCCGGTTGCATCCACGCGGAAACAGCCTGAATGACCCGCGGCGCGTAAGGCGGGTAGGCCATCATGGGCGAGCGCGGAGGCAGCAGCTTCACCACCAAAGGTGCCATGGCCACCAACAAAAACCCGCCCACGAACAATGGCCGCGCCTCCCATACCGCGGCGCGCGCCTGATCCAAAAGCGTGAAGAAAAGTGCCACACCGAACATGACCACCAACGGTGTCATCCAAACCAAAACGTTTTCGGAGGAGACCTCGCGCAACGTCTGGCGCGGACTGCCCGACAACGCCTGAACACCCGTCAACAACAGCAATGACAGTAGTACAAACAACCTCAATCGCGACAACACCGGTCTGCGGAAAGGCACCAGCAAGCCGACAAGAAAAAAGGCGCTCACCCATGTGCCGCCGAGGCGCGGCAAATCTTCCGGCACCACCTGGCGCAGGCCCTGCACCAGTTTCAGCGGCAAATCCAACGCCTCCACGTGCGTAAAATCAGGCTCCAAAGACCGCGGCAACGTGCTTGCAGGAAAACTCGGGGTGCCCTCGTACAACACATAGCCGGCCGTGCCGAAGAAGGTTCCGCTCAATTCATAATTCCGCCACAACCAGGGGGCCACCACCGCAAGAGACACCAGCGAGGTCATAATCAGCGCCAACCAGCGGCGCACGCCAAGATGCGCCAGCACAAACACCACCACCGGCAAGGCAAGCCACGCGAAGGCATAGCGGGTCAACACGCCCAGCCCGAGCACCAATCCGGTCAACGCGCCCAGCCCTGCCATGCGCCATCCGCTGCAAAACTCCTCGGCTCCACGCTCCAACCACACCAAACACCAGATCAAAGCCAGCGCCCACACCATGACCAATAAGGTGGAGCCGCCGCTCATGCTCACGCGCCACAACAATTCCGTGCCCATCAACACCACCGCGGTCAGCCAGGCCACCCCCTCATCGAACAACCGGCGGGCCAGTGCGTAGGCCATCCAAACCACCACGAAAAACAACACTTGATTGAGAAGCACGATGGCCAGCTCGGGCAAGGGCCGCGACGGCTTTGCATCCGCCGCAATTTTGTCCTCCAAAGGAAAAAGTTTCATCAAGCCCGACAGCAACACCGGGTAGGCCGGAGGATAATGCAAGTCGGGCATGGGCTTTCCCAGTTGGGCGGGAGCCAGCAGGCGGTCAAAGGCCTGGCGTTGTTCGGGAGTCCAGCGGCTTTCGTCCGGCGGCAACTTGCGACGCGCATCCTCGGCCTTGCGCACGGCCTGTTTTTGAAGCAGATGCACGGCCAGCGGATGAATGCTTCGGGTGACATACCCTTCGCCGCGGGCCAGGTTGCGTGCCAATTGAGCCTGCTCCATGGTCTCGGGCAGTTCAAAGTTGCGCCAAGCCCGCACGTCATAAATGGCGGCCAGCCCTGCCACACTGAGCAATAACAAGGCAAACTTCAGCGACCGGTTGCCGGCGCCTTCCGTCCAATGATAAATCCATTCCTGGATACCCGACATAAATGATACGCTCTTTCGGGGCCCGCGCCTCCACTTGCGCAAGCTGTGCAAGCCAACATGGAGACAGCCCCGCCCTCACGCAAGTTATTTTTGAAAAACTTGAATTTATAAACGTTCTTTGAACCAGCGTCGCGTTTTTTCCCACATGGCCGGCGTGTACACGTGGCCGAGGCCGGAGATGATTTCATTTTCGAAATCGGCCTCCGCATCATAAAGGCGGTAGATGGGACGAACGGCGGCGTCTATGGCGCGGATGCCGGAGACCGGAGAGCCGGCGTCCTGGTCGCCCGTCATGAACAACATGGGCCGCGGTGCCGCCAAGGCCACAACAGCCTCGGTATCAAAGTGCCGCAGCAGCCCGGGCACATAATAATAAATCCCGTGGTATTTCAGCCCCTCGGCGGCGATCAAATCTTGATAACGTGTGAGGCAGGCCACCGCCACACCGGTCTTGGGGCGGTCATCCAAAGCCATGATCCACCAAGTGCGCGTGGCGCCCATGCTGATGCCCGTTACGCCGATGCGTGCCGGGTCCACCGCCGGATGGGCGGACAAATAGTCCAAAGCCATCAAATCATCCCGCACCATCATCCCCCACAACGAGCGGCCGTACCAAAGTTGAAACTTGCTGGCGCTCAATTCACCAGCGCCGCCCCGCTCGGAGGGGCCCCCGGGCCCCCGGCCATTGCGCTCGCCGAAACAATAAGCATCAATGGCCAACACCACAAAACCATCGCGCACCAACGCGGGGCCGGGAGGCTCCGGCAGGGCGTTGGTGCGGAACAGTTCTTCCTTGCCCACGTCGTAATGACCTCCATGCCAATGACAATATAAAATGGCCGGTTTGCGCGCAGGGCCGTCCTTGGGAATGAGGAGGTAACCGGGGACAGTATCGCCAGCGCCGTTGTCAAAGGTAAATCGCTCCAAGGTGTAGTAGGTGCGGTCTTCACGCGAGATGGTTTGAACCACCGGCACCTTGGGACGAGGCGGCAGATCCCCCAAGGTGGTCCGAAGGGTGGTGCGGATTTGGCGTCGCTGTTTTTCCCACGCCTTGATGTTGGCTGGCGCCTTGAATTCCGGCACCGGCGGCGCCGATTGCAGCCAGTGCTTTCCGGCGGACGACTGAGGTTGTGCCATAAGATGATGATGCAAGAGTCCAAAGACGGCCGACAGAACGGCCCATTTCAAGTCAAGGAATCGCATAACAAAAAATTACGGTTTGATCCCATCAACGCAATGCCAAAACCGAATTAACTCAGAAATCAAAAGTCAACGGAGCCGGGAGGTGTACAAGGGCGTTGCCGATTCATTGAATCATATTTGTGGTTACCCAAGCACAGATTTTAAGGCTATCTGCCAATCGCTAAGAGTCGGCCCCCTCCCTGGCCGCTTCCATTGCGCCTTACATCGCCACCAGACGCACATGCTCACTTTGATGTTCTCACGATGATGATTGTTTTCATTCCGCGATTAAAGCTTGGCCCGGGCGATGGCTTTTGCTAACGTCCCGCCCATGCCAGAGATTGCCAATTACGTGAGCCACGGGGCGCGATTGATCACGCCGGCCATCATGGAGCGCGTGCTGCGCCAACTCCCCATATGGAAGGTTGAGTTCACCCAAATCAACGCCCCCAAGTATCCCCATCTGGTCACCCAGCTTGAATTTCTGGTGGACGCAGTGGAGGACTTCGCCGAAGGCGCAGACAAAGACCTCCCCTACGTCGCCGTCGCCGAGGCCCTCTTTGCCCTCATGTATGCCCATAAAAAAGTGGACATCATCCCCGACTTCATGGCAGCCCTCGGCCACGCCGATGATTCCAGCGTCGTCCGCGCCGCCTTGATTCAAAACGAAAAGGCATTTGCCGCCTACGCCCAACGCCAAAAGCGCGACTGGAAACGCATCTCCAGCAAGCCTTGAGATTCAGCGCCCCTCCCCGCTGCGGGCCGGATCGCGTGCCGCCAAAAACGCCACCAAATCCGCCGCCATCTTTTCACTAAAACCAGGCACCTCGGCAATCTCCTCCACACGGGCGCGCCGCAATCGCTGCACCGACCCAAACTTTTTCAGCAGCGCCGTCTTCCGCTGCTCTCCAATCCCCGGAAACTCATCCAAAATGCTCTCTGAAATCTTGCGCAATCGCAACTGGGCGTTGTATGCGTTGGCCACCCGGTGCGATTCATCCCGCACCCGTTGCAACAACTTGAGCGCCCCCCGGTCATGCGGCAGCCGCAGCGGCTCCGACTCCCCGGGCCGGTAAATCTCCTCAAATTCCTTGGCCAGCCCCACCACCGGCACATCCCCAAGCCCCAGCGCCTGCAGCTCCTTGACCGCCGCGTTCAACTGCCCTTTGCCCCCATCAATCAAAATCAACTCCGGCATACTCCCACGCCCGCCCTCCCGCAAAACACGCGTGTACCGCCGCCTCACCGCCTCCGCCATGCACGCAAAATCGTCCTGGCCGGTCACCCCCTTGATTTGATAACGCCGGTAACCCGGCCTGTCGGGCCGCCCCTCCACAAACCGCACCAACGACGCCACTGCCAGCGTCCCGCTGATGTTGGATATGTCGAACCCCTCAATCACCCGCGGCGGCCTTTCCAATCCCAGGGCCGCCGCCAAGTCCGCCAAATCCGCCTCCGGATTCAGCGCCACAGGAAGATTGTGCGGCGTCCGCGTAAATGTCCGCGTCTTGCGCGTGGTTTCCTGTAGAGAGGCCAGCAAATCCCGCAACTCGGCCGCCCGTTCAAACTCCAGCTTTTGCGCCGCCTGCCGCATCTCCTCCTCAAGCCGCCCCGCAAGCTCCTCACATTGCCCCGCCAAAAAATCACACGCTGCCAACACTTGTGCGCGGTACTGTTCCAATGTCACGTTCCCAATACAAGGCGCAGTGCAAAACTTCAAATGCCCATAAAGACAATGCTTGTAATCCGCAGGCCCGGGATTCAACGGCCGGCACCCGCGCAAATTAAACTGTCGCCGCACCAGCGTCAGCGTCGTCCGCAACGCCCGCCCGCTCGGAAACGGCCCAAAATACCGGGCCCCATCGTCCGTTCGCAGCCGGGTCAAAGTGAACCGCGGAATGGGATCCTGCAGATTCACCTTCACCATCGGAAACCGCTTGTCATCCCGAAAACTGATGTTGTAACGCGGCCTCAATTCCTTGATGAGCCGCCCCTCCAACAACAACGCCTCAGGCTCGCTCCGCACCACGTGCACATCCAAATCCGCCACCGCCTCCACCAACGCATTCAACTTCAAATCCCACGCCATCCGCCGCGACGGTTGAAAATAGGAGCTCACCCGCTTCCGCAAATCCCGCGCCTTGCCCACATAAATCACCGTCCCCAGGCGGTCCTTCATCAAGTACACACCCGGTTTGTGCGGCAACTGGGCGAGCTTCTGTCTAAGCGCTTCCGACACCGGCATGCCTCCATTATGCGCCCCATTCCCCTCCCCGACAACCGCGATTCCACGCCTATTGGCCAAGTTTATTCAGAATTTGGCTTTACCCTTAAAGCGATTGACAAAGCCCCTGGAGATGGGAAATATGCTCATCAGTTGCGGTTAATCTCGCACTGACGTGAATTAGATTTGTCCAACAACACAAGGCGGGATTGGCTGTTTTTTTGCTTTGGCATTTGACAGAAAAATAAGAGCTATTGTTTGAACTAATATCGGTATGAAAATTGTCTCTCCACAGGAAGCGGTCAAAGTCATTAAATCCGGCGACTGCGTACACATCCACGCCATCGCCTGCGTCCCCCACAAAGTCGTCCAGGCCATGGTGGACCGCGGTCGCGCCGGTGAAATCAAAAACGTCACCATCCGCCACCTCCACACCGAAGGCCCCGCCCATTATGTGGAGCGCGACCTCGAAGGCGTTTTCCAGCTCAATTCCTACTTCGTGGGCCACAACGTGCGCAAGGCCACCCAGGAAGGCTACGCCGATTACATTCCCGTTTTTCTCGGTGAAACCCAGCGTCTCATCCGTGAAGGCTACACCCCGGTCAACGTCGCTCTCATCTCTGTTTCCCCGCCCGACAAACATGGTTTTGTCTCCCTCGGCACCTCAGTGGAAGCCACCCTCGCCGCCGTCGAATGTGCCGACACCGTCATCGCCACCATCAACCCCAACATCCCCCGGGCCTTTGGCGATGCCATGATTAAGACCGACATGATTGACATCTGGTGCGAGGACGATGCCCCCCTCGTCGAGGCCAATTTCGCCGCACCCAATGAAGTCGAACAGGCCATCGGCAAACACGTCGCCGCCCTCGTCGAAGACGGCGCCACCCTCCAAATGGGAATCGGCGCCATCCCCAACGCCGTCCTGGCCCAGCTCGGCAATCACAAAAACCTCGGCATCCACACCGAAATGTTTGCCGACGGCGTCCTGCCGCTCGTTGAAAAAGGAGTCATCAACGGCAAGGAAAAAGCCATTGACCGCGGACGCATCGTCGCAACCTTCCTCATGGGCTCCAAGAAAGTGTACGACTTCATCCACGACAACCCCGAAGTCATGATGATGGACGTCGGCTACACCAACAGCCTCGATGTCATCAAACGCAACCCCAAGGTCACCAGCATCAACTCCGCCATCGAAGTGGACATCACAGGCCAGGTCTGCGCCGACTCCATCGGCACCAAACACTTCAGCGGTGTGGGCGGTCAAATTGACTTCCTCCGTGGCGCCTCCCTTTCCAAGGGCGGCAAACCCATCCTCGCCATGCCCTCGCAGACCGACAAGGGCATCAGCAAACTCGTCCCCACCCTCAAGGTTGGCGCCGGCGTCGTCACCACCCGCGCCAGCATCCACTGGCTTGTCACCGAATACGGCGCAGTCAATCTTTACGGAAAATCACTCCAGGAACGCGCCCGCCTCATCACCAGCATCGCTCACCCCAACCACCGCGAAATGCTCGACAAGGCCGCCTTTGAACGCTGGGGTCCCCATTTCCACTACATCCCGGCCCCCTGGAAAAAATAGAAATCCTCAATCATTCACCCCGCGCCCGGCCCCCAAAGCCGGGCGTTTTTTTATGCCCACACTTGCCCCCCCGAGGCTGGCCTCAACTTTTTAAAATTCCATTTGATGAAATCCGCCCCCGCATTCGTCTAATCCCGTGGACCTATGAACAACCAAATCAATCGTCGTCGTTTCCTCAAAGCCGGTCTCTTTACCACGGCTGCCCTCAACATTGTCCCCGGCGGAGTCCTCGGCCTTAACGGCCAAACCCCCGCCAACAACCGCCTCAACATCGCCGGCATCGGTGTCGGTGGCCAAGGCCACAGTGACCTCCGCCAAATGAAAAGCGAAAACATTGTCGCCCTCTGCGATGTGGACTGGCGGCATGCCGCTGGCACTTTTAAAGAATGGCCCGACGCCAAAAAATACAAAGATTACCGCAAGATGCTCGACGAAATGGAAAAGAGCATTGACGCCGTAGTCGTCGCCACCCCGGACCACGTCCACGCCTTTGCAAGCATCGCCGCCATGCAGCGCGGCAAACACGTCTATTGCGAAAAACCGCTCACCCATTCGGTGTGGGAAGCCCGCATGGTCGCCCAGGTGGCCAAAGAGAAAAAAGTTGCCACCCAAATGGGCAACCAAGGCCAGGCCTCCGAAGAAACTCGGCGCTTGTGCGAATTCGTTTGGGACGGCGCCATCGGCAACGTCCTCGAAGCCCACATCTGGACCGACCGCCCCTCGCAAGGATTGTTTAATGAATACTGGCCCCAAGGCGTCGCACGCCCCAAAGAAACCCCACCCGTTCCCCCGGATTTGGATTGGGATTTGTGGGTCGGCCCCGCCCCCATGCGCCCCTACCATCCCGCCTATTTGCCGTTCAAATGGCGCGGCTGGTGGGACTTCGGCACCGGCGCGCTGGGCGACATCGGCTGCCACGCCATTGACCCCATCTTCCGCGCTTGCAAATTGACCGCCCCCACCAGCGTCCAAGCTTCCTCCACCCGAGTCAACACCGAGACCTACCCCCTCGGCTCCATGGTCACCTACCAATTCCCCGCCCGCGGCAACATGCCACCCATGAAACTGGTCTGGTACGACGGCGGTTTGCGCCCGCCGCGCCCGGACGGCTTGCCCGACGGCGTAACCATGGGCGACAACGGCCGCCTGCTCGTCGGCGACAAGGGTTTCATCCTCGGCAACCGCCTTTTCCCCGAAGCTCGACGCAAAGAATACACCGACCCTCCGCGCACCATCGAGCGCTCGCCCGGCCATTACCAAGAATGGATTTTGGCCTGCAAAGGCGGCAAAACACCAGGCAGCAACTTCGCCTTTGCCGGCCCCCTGGCAGAAGCCGTGTTATTGGGCAACGTCGCCCTCCGCGTCCAACTCCGCGAGGAACTCACCCGCACCAAGCTGCTTTGGGACCCCGTCGCCTTCAAGTTCCCCAACTGCCCCGAGGCCGACGCCTTTCTCAAACGCGACTATCGCGAGGGCTGGAAATTAATCTAAAGCCGGAGCCTGTTCACACCGCCTTCAAGGCGGCTTGCAAATAGCCCAGCGCATACGCCATGCCGGCGTGCCAGGGCGCAGCACAACTCATTTGCGGGGCGTGATCGGGAATGATCACCCCCGCAAAACCGTTTCGCTTCAAAATCCGCAAAACCTCCAACACATCCACATCCCCCTCGTCTATAAAGGTTTCCTTGTACGTCGGCACCTTGCCCCGCACATTGCGAAGATGCACATACGCAATCCGCCCCTGCCGGCTGTACGCATCCACCGCCTCATACACATCCCCCTCGGTCATTTCCGCAAGCGTCCCCACGCAAAACTCCAGTTGATTCCGCGGGCTCGGCACCAAATCAATCAACCGCTGGTATAAATGCGGTTGATACACCAACCGCGGCTGCCCGCGCACCGTCGGCATCGGTGGATCATCCGGATGTGCCGCCAACGTCACCCCCGCCTCCTCCGCCACCGGCAACACCGCCTCAAGAAATTCACGACACCGCCGCCAAAGCTCCTCCGGAGTGGCCGGGGGTACGTTACCCGGCGGCGCGTTCGGATCGTAAATCATGTTCCAAACCATCCCTCTCGGCATGGGCTTGTCCATCGGCCCATTCATTCCTACCGCCTCCGCCCCTCCACGGGCAAACGGCCCCTTCACCCGCCCGGCCACCCCCGCGATGGAAAAGTTGTAACCCATAATTGGAATGCCGGCGGCACCAAGATTGCGGATGATAATCTTCAAGTTTTCAAGCTGCTCTGCCTTGCGCGGCCCATCCAACAAAACGTCGTGCCAGTGCGCCGGGTCAAAATTTTCAATGGCCTCCAGCTCCAACCCCGCTGCGTTGACCCGCCGTCTCAGATCTGTCAGCTCCTCCACCGTCCACAGGTGATGCGGGTCCCCAGCCAGCCCCCAACCGGTGTCATCGCCCACCGGCTGGTCGCCGGGACGATTGCTGCGCGAAGACCGGAAATAATCCACCAAATGCGCCACGATATGCGTGCAGCCGCATTGGCGCGCAAAACGAAAATGCTCGTCATCCAACTGATGCCGGTAAAGCCCCAGTCCAAGTTTCATGCGAAGTCAGAATTAAAAACCAATGCTCGCCCCCCCATCCACCGGCAGAATAATTCCAGTGACAAATTGCGCCGCAGGCGAACACAAATACACCGCCGCCATGCCCACATCTTCAGGCTTGCCCAGCCGCCCCATCGGAGTACGGCTCAATATTTTTTGACGACGCGCCGGATCATTCGCCAGCGCCTTCTCAGACATGTCCGTCTCGATCCACCCGGGCGCAATGGCATTCACTCGAATACCGTGCGGAGACAATTCAGTTGCCAACGCCCGCACCATCCCCACATACGCACTCTTGGCTGCACTGTAGGCCACCACATACGGAATCCCAAACAGCGATGCCATCGAAGCAATAAATAACAAACTCCCCCGCCCCCGCTCCACCATTCCCGGCACCACCGCCCGGCTCAGCGCATGCGCTCCCAAAACATGCGTCGTCAAGACCTGCAAAAACTCCTCCTCAGTCGTTTCCACAGCCGGTTTTTTCAAATGAATGCCGGCATTGTTGATAAGAATGGTGATGGAGCCATGCTTCTTTTGCACCCGCTCCACAAACGCCGGAGCCTCCCCCAATTCATCCACATCATGCACTGCATAGTCCGCCAGCGGCCCAATCGTCCGCACAGCCGCCTCCAGTGCAGCCTGCCGGCGCCCCACTAAAACCACACGCGCCCCGGCAGCCGCCAAACACCGTCCCATCGCCAACCCCAAACCGCTCCCTCCCCCCGTGATGACCGCCAGCTCATTTTGCAGCCGGAAAGGACAAGGCCACCCTTCCAAATCACACTCGGACACCTTCGTTTGATGAATGTTCAGTTGTTCGTTCATGATTTCAGCGCCGCCCGCCTATGGCGAACAGCATCGGGCCGGTAAATGTGGGCACGTTGGCTTCATTTGGCAAATCCGAACCTCCCCACCGCCCCCATCCTTCAAACCTCATCCCCGCGGCCAAAGTCGAAACCAAAACTTCATCGGCGCCCGCAACAACAAATCCCGCAAAAGATCCTCAAACCCCGCCGCCTTCGGTTCCACCAGCCGGCGCGTGCTCAACAAAGCCGCCAACGTCACCAACGCCGCCGCCGCAAAAAAGATGCTATACCGATTCCATTCCACCCCGGTTGTTTGATGCCGGAAATCACCGATGGCATCAATCATCATGCCCCACAATATCGGAGCCACTCCTTGCGTGACGTTCCACGCCACAGAAAAAATCGCAAAAAAATGGTTGCGCCCCATCACCGGCACCGACGCCATCGCCAGCCGCGTAAAAGCCATGTTGGCCGAAGCCGCAAACAATCCCATCGCGCCCAACAGCCCCATCAACAAAACCGGCGACACCGCCACGACGTTGGCCGCCATCAACCACCAGCCGCCCAAAATCAAAACAAATACCCCAAACGCCAACGCCATCACCGGCCTGCTCCCCAGGGCATCCAACCGGCTGCCAAACAACCAAAGACTTCCCATCCCCCCAAGGTACAAGGCCGATGATAGCAACAAAATTCGCCCCTCGGTCAGCGCTGCTTCCGTCTTCAAATAAGCCACCGGAAACGCCTGCATCCCACCATACACCACCGCCCACAACATCACCGTCACCAACAACCGCTGAAACGGTGGATGCCCCAAAATGGCCCCCCACGGCACTTCCCCTGTCCCCCCGGCCGGTTCTTGCGGCACCGGCACATCCGGCATGCGCTTGAGAAAAGTCAGACTGGCCGCCCCCGCCACCGCGCTGAAAACAAAAAGCAAACTGAAATGGACAGGTTGAGGATTACTCCCCAAAAACAAGGCAGCCACCAAAAACACCACAATGCTCCCCAAGTTGACCACCGCCGCATCCCGCGCCAGGTAACGCCCCCGAATCTCTTCCGGGACAAGGCTGGTGATCCACGGCAGCCACGCACAACTGGAAATGCCCCGCGAAAGATTAAATCCAAAAAGCAAAAACAACAGCAGCGCAAGCTGCGTGCCCTTGTCCAAAAATGCACCCAGCAGCGGCACCGCGGCCATCCCAAAAATAAACGCCACTCGAATTCCCCATCCTGCATACACAAACCGCCGGAAACCAAGCCGGGGAATGTATTGCGCAGCCGGTATTTGAAAAATAACGAGCAGCGGCATCATGCTGACCACAACCCCCAACACCGTGGCGCTGGCCCCCAAACTCCGCGCATACAACACCATCGGGCTGCTCAGCACGATTTGAAAGGACAGCGCGTTGAACAACGCAAACCAGTAAGCGTTACGAAAACCCGGAGGCAGTCGCGGCGTTTCTGTCGTTGTTGATGTTGAAACAGGCATGGAATTTTTGGACAAAGACGGGCGCCCACCCATCAATATCCCCGCAAAGCCGTGCTTGACCGCGCAGGCAATCCGGGCGCTGGCGTCCGGCGAAGCACCACATACTCAATCCCGTTGGCCTCGCAAAACGCCCGCTTCTCCGGTTTGTCACCATCTTCATTGACGGCGTAAATGTCCGGGCGCAACCGCCGTATCTCGGGCTCGGCATCCAACCACCCCCATCCCGAAGTAACCAACGCCTGCGTAACGTGCCGAATGCTGGCCACCATATACCGCCGCTCATTCTCCGTCTGCATTGGATGGCCTTCCCCTTTCAAATGCCGCACATTCGCGTCATTCCCCACCGCCACATACAAATCCCCAAGCGCAGACACCTCCTCAAAAAACCGCACATGGCCGGAGTGAAGCCAATCGTAACAACCCGTTACAATAACCTTTTTACGCCCCGGCTGAATCACCCCCATTGGCACCTCGGGAAAACCAGCCAACGCCTCCTCAGGCAAAACATCCGCCCGCCAGCCGTGCTGCTCACATAACTGCCGCCGCTCACGCGAATCTTCTTCCACCGGGTAAACCCAAGCCGCCGCAGCCTTGGGTGCCGCCTCGGGCACCCCCACATTAGCCCCCACAACTTCCACGGCGCTGACAAACCGAATGGCTTCCACAAAATACCGGCGCTCAGCCAGAGGAAATTTGGGCGGACGCCCCGTCGCACGCACCACCGACGCGTCATCCCACAACAACACATGCACCCGCCCCCGGCGCGCCGCTTCCTGCAACAACCGCACATGCCGGGAGCGCAAGTCATCAAAAGTCCCTGCCACCACCACTGGAAGTTGCTCATTCATGCGTTAAATCCGGATGCATGGATGAAATGCGCCGGGTACCGGTTCCTCCGACACCACATACAAATAACCACCACCACACCCCGAATACATGGCCCCGGCATAACGCGCTTGGTAATACTTCAAAATGGCCTTCAAATCCACCGTCAGGAACGGATGCCGCACCGTGTTCGGCAGCAGATATTCCCAACAATCCATGCACTCGTTGAGCGAGCGCCCCAAGGCCCCCGCATCCCGTGCAAGAATGGCCGCATAACAATCCTTGCCCGTTTGCCCAAGCCGCCGCACCCATTCCGGCTCCAAACGCTGCTCGCCCAACGGATGATAACCGGGGGGCCGCGGCGCGATGGGAAGAATATGCAGGACATGAGCCAACCACTGCGCAATCTCCGAATCCCGGCAACTTTCAATGTGTTTGGGAAACAGCCCCCCTTCATGCCCGGCATCATAATCCAAACGATTGATCCCGGGATAAAGCAGTCCAATCATGTCCTGCGAACCGGAAGGATCACTTTTGCCTTCGTTTTCGGCGTTGTAAAGTTCACGCACCAAAACGGCAGGCTCCCCCTCCGGCAGGCTATCCCCCCACAATTTTCGCGCCACAGCACGTGTGCCCGTGGCCAAACCAGCCCGGTCCATCCAAGGCGGCACCGGCTCCAGATTCACCACCACCATGGAGCCGGGCGGCGATGGATTCCACCGCGACACAAAGGGCTGGTCAATCCAACCCCCGGCCAAGGCCAGCCGATAGGGCAGGTTTCCCCAAGGTGGTGTTGGTGTGGCCCCACCGGCAGGCCCGGCGGCATGGCAAAAGTTGGATTGGGAGCTGCCCATCCGTTAATACAAATCCCGTACGGTGTCCTCACCGGCCTGGCGTTTCCGGTATTGATCCTCAATCCACTTGTAAGTGGTTTTCAACCCCTCGCGCAGCGGTATGGAAGGCTCCCATCCCAGCATTTGTTTGATGAAAGTATTATCGCTGTTGCGCCCCGCCACGCCGCGCGGAGCATTGAGATCGTAATGACGCTTAAGTTTCACACCACCGATTTCCTCCACCAACGAAACAAGGTCATTGATGGAAATCATCTCGCTGGTTCCCAAGTTGACCGGAGTGGCCTTCAGCGCATCGGTGTGCATGATCATGTCAATCCCCAGGACACAATCATCAATGTACATGAAGCTGCGTGTCTGGTTGCCGTCGCCCCAAATTTCAATCTCCAGCTTTCCCGTGGCCTTGGCCTCGATGACCTTGCGACAAATGGCCGCCGGCGCCTTTTCACGTCCACCATCCCACGTGCCCCATGGCCCGTACACATTGTGGAAACGCGCAATGAACGTCGCCAGCCCCCGCTCGGCGGTGTACTCCTGGCAAAACATCTCCGACATGAGTTTTTCCCACCCGTACCCCCGCTCCGCCATGGCCGGATAAGCATCCGACTCTTTCAGCGCACGGCAGTTGGGATCCTTCTGCAATTCGGTGTTGTACGCGCAGGCGGAGCTCGAAAAAAAATACCGCCGCACTCCCGCCCGCCAGGCATGTTCAATCAAATGCGTGTTAATCAAAATGCTGCGCAGACATTCCACGCGAAACCGCTCAATAAAACCCATTCCACCCATGTCCGCAGCGAGATTGTACACTTCCGCAGCCCCTTCCACGGCGCGGCGGCAATTTTCCTCAACCTTGAGGTCCAAGCTCAATTCCTCCACCCCGGGAACCCGCTGGTACCAATGCGGCAGCGGCTTCCGATCCACCGCCCGAATCCGCTGATAACCCAAGTCTTTGAAGTATCGCACCAGCGCGCCCCCAATAAACCCACCGGCACCCGTGACAACAATCAATTCATCCTTGGCGGCACGGTTTTCCATCCACGGACGTTCAGTTTTCGCACAAGGGGCTGAGCTGGCATCAGTTTTGGTTTGTGTTTGCATAGCCTGTATCCATTCAAAAGCCGCGCCAAACTATCATTGCTCCTCCCCGCTTGGCAATGAAGGAGATTTCCTCCTTTCGTTCACACCGCCGCCCTGCTATCCCTCTGATGGCATGGTTGCGCGCGTGACACTTGAAATCGCCCTGCGCAAAGAGTTCGACTACCTCATCCCCGCCGACTTGGAACCATTGGTCGAAATCGGCACGCGGGTGAAGGTCCCCTTTGGCGGACGCGAAGTCTCAGGCTGCGTCACAGCGTTGCTCGATCAATCCTCCCACCCACGCCTCAAACCTATCATCAAAATCCTCGGCTCCCCCAGCCTGGTCACCCCCAAAGTGCTGGCGTTGGCCCGATGGATTGCCGAGTACTATTGCTGCGCACCGGAAGTCGCCTTGCGCTCCGTTTTGCCCGAGGCCGTTCGCCGTGAAAAAGCGGGATGGCGCGAGCGCCTCTGGGTCCGTGTCATCCCCCGCTTGGGCGAAATGCCCAAATTAACTGCGCGCCAGGAGGAAGTCTGGCGCGTCGTGGAAGAAATGCGCGCCCTGCCAATGCAAAAATTGGCAGCCTTGACCGGCGCCACACCTCAAACCATCCGCCGTCTTGAAGACAAAGGTTTGATTACCATTTCACCCGAAGTGGACGAACGCGACCCCTATGCCACCGAACTGATTCTGCCCACCCAACCCCTCCCCTTGAACGCCGAGCAGGCGCGGGCCTTGGAAGCCATCACCCGCTCCATGGGCCAGCCCGGCCAACCGCCCCCGGACAAACCCACAGTCTTTCTGTTGCACGGCGTTACGGGCAGCGGCAAAACCGAAGTTTATTTACAAGCCATCGCTTACGCCCTCAGCCAGGGCCGCGGTGCCATCGTTCTGGTGCCGGAAATCTCGCTGACGCCGCAAACCGTCGAGCGTTTCAAGGCCCGCTTCAGCAGCGGCCCACATCAAACTCTCGTGGCCGTCCTCCACAGCCACCTCTCCGCGGGTGAGCGGCATGACGAATGGCATAAGATCCGCCAGGGCCGCGCCCGCATCGTCATCGGCGCGCGCTCGGCCATCTTTGCTCCCGTCGAGCCTCTCGGCCTCATCATCGTAGATGAAGAGCACGAACACTCCTACAAACAGGAGGAAGCCCCTCGTTACCACGCCCGCGATGTGGCCGTCGTGCGCGGAAGCCGCGAAAACGCCGTCGTCGTACTCGGCTCCGCCACGCCATCCCTGGAAAGTTTCTACAATGCACGCCGCGGCAAATACGTCCTCCTGGAGCTGCCCCACCGCGCCGACAACAAAAAAATGCCGGTGGTCCGCGTCGTGGACATGCGGGCCGAGCTCCGCCGCGAACGCGGACAGCTCCAGGTCTTTTCACAATCGTTGCGCGATGCCATCCTGCGGCGCCTCGAACGCCACGAGCAAATCATCCTCTTCCTCAACCGCCGCGGTTACGCCACCGCCCTGGAGTGCCCCCAATGTGGCTACGTCGCCCAATGTCCCCATTGCAGCGTGGCCCTCACCTACCACCGCCCACAAGCCCAACTCCGCTGTCACATCTGCGGTTACAACGCCGAAGCTCCCACGGCCTGCCCCAACGCACAATGCCGCAACCCCGCCATTCGCTTCGCAGGCCTGGGAACCCAAAAAGTGGAGCACGTCCTCGCTCGCCTCTTCCCCACCGCCCGCATTTGCCGCATGGACTCCGACGTCCTCCAAAGAAAAGAGGACTACCGGCGAATCCTCGGAAACTTCAAGGCCGGCAAAATTGACATCCTGGTCGGCACCCAAATGATTGCCAAGGGCCTGCACTTCGAAAACGTAACTTTGGTTGGCGTCGTTCATGCCGACATGGGATTGCACCTGCCCGACTTCCGCGCCGGTGAACGCACTTTTCAATTATTGACTCAGGTGGCAGGCCGCGCCGGACGCGGCGAAGTCGAAGGCGAAGTTTTCGTTCAATCCTTCACCCCCTTTCATCCCGCCATTCAATATGCGCGCCGCCATGATTTTGCGGGTTTCTTCGAGCAGGAGCTCGAGTTCCGCCAACAACTGCGCTACCCCCCCTTTACACGCATGGCCCGGTTGCTTTGGCGCGGACGCAACGAAGAAAAAGTGGCCTTTTTTGCAGAGCAATGCCGCAAAAAGCTCGAAGCGTTGACTCAAGAGCTCCCCGACTTGATGGTGGCCGGCCCAGCCGCCGCACCCCTGGCGCGAGCGGAGACTTTTTACCGTTACCATCTGACGCTTCGCACCCGCCAAATGACCAAGCTCAGCTCCGCCCTGGCAACGTTGTTGCCAACCATGCCCTTGCCCGAAGACGTAAGCCTTGTCGTGGACGTGGACCCCGTCACGTTGCTTTGACTCACCTTCTTTAACTCACAGCTCACCTCTTGGGCAACCGGTCGAAAGCCTCCAGCGCCACCTCCCGCGCAATGGCATGGTTGACAATCGGATGAGGATAAGTCCGCCCCAATTCCACACCGGCCTGCTTCAGAACATCAGCAGGCGCCTCCCATGGCCGGTGAATCCATGTCTCCGGCAGACCGGCGAGCTCCGGCACCCACCGGCGAACATACGCGCCACCCGCATCAAATTTTTCCCCTTGGGACACAGGATTGAACACACGGAAATAGGGCGCCGCATCCGCGCCGCAACCCGCCACCCATTGCCATCCCAGCGTGTTGCTCGCCAAATCGGCATCCACCAGCGTGTCCCAAAACCATCGTGCTCCGTGCCGCCAATCCACCAAAAGATCCTTCACCAAAAACGATCCCACAATCATCCGCACACGATTATGCATCCATCCCGTAGCCCACAATTCCCGCAAACCCGCATCCACAATCGGATAACCCGTCCGCCCCTTCTGCCACGCCCGCAAAACCTCCCCAACATCCTCCCGCCACGGAAATTTTTTGAAGTTGGGCCGCAACGGCTCCTCCGGTGTATGGGGAAAATGCCACAGCAAATGATACGCAAACTCTCGCCACCCCAGTTCCGTCATAAACGGCGAATGAAGCCACGCCGCATCCGCGGGACGCTGCGCCTCCGCCCACCGACGCAACCGCTGCCCGATTTGGCGCGGGCTGATTTCCCCAAAATGCAAATGCGGCGAAAGCCGCGAAGTCCCCACCTCTGCCGGCAAATTTCGTCCCTCGGCATATCGCACAAATGCCGACTGCAAAAACCGCTCCAACTGCCGCTCCGCCCCCTCCGGCCCGGGCTGCCACGTAGCGCGCAATCCACCGGCCCAATCCACCTTGGGCTCCAATTCCAACTCTTCCAACGCAACCGATTTCGGCCACCCCTTGGGCGCAGGCAATTGCTCTGGCGCCGGCAGCGGCTCGGAAAAAAGTGTCGCTTGCGTCAAACAATGTTTCCAGAAAGGCGTGAACACTTGAAAAGGTTGCCCGCTCCGGTTTTTCACCGTCCACGGCTCCAACAACAAAGCAGCATTCCAGCTCTCCACCTCCACCCCTTGAGCACGCAACGTTTCCTTGATGCCCTTGTCCCGCTTGATGATCGCAGGCTCATAACGCCGATTCCAATAAACCGCATCAGCGCCCGTTTCCTTGATCAACGCTTGCAAGGTGGCCAAGCTCCCCCCTCTCCGTATCACAAGCCCACTGCCCCGGCGGCGCAGTCCATCCTCCAAAGCTCGCAACGATGGATGCAGCCACCATTTCGACGCACCCCCCGGCGGCCAATCTCCCTCTTCCTCAGGCGCCCAAATAAAAACTGGAATGACCGGCTGCCCCCGTCGGGCCGCCGCGTGCAAAGCCGGCTGATCTTCCCAACGCAAATCCAGCCGAAACCAAACCAAGGTGGCACTCATGATTTCCCCTAAACACCAAGCCAATGGATAATTAACAAACGCCGGTTGGATACCCGCCCATTTCAAAAACAGTTCCCACGAAATAATACTAGTGCCTCAACGTCGCTTTTCCAAACCACGCCCCCGTTGTATGAGCAGCTCGCGGCTGTCGGGCGGCACGTCATATTTCTGTGTCTCTCCCCACGGCCACCGCACTTCCACTGCTTGAGTGTCCGCCGGCAATAACAACACCGCGCTGTCCTGTGAATACCATCCCCCGCCCGCATGAACTTCCCATACCGGCCCCGCCGCATTTTGACGCCACGCACGCACCTGCGCCCCAACACCTGTCGGATTCATCGGCCCCGCCGATAGGCGCACTCGCAAACCAGGCCGTGCACTGACGTTCCGATAAAGCCGCGTTTCCGCCCCGTTCTGAGTCACGGCCAAATCCACCCGCCCATCCCCGTCAAAATCAGCCACCGCTGCGCCACGCTGTTCACCATACACTTTCACGCCGGTCCGTGTGCCCTCAGCCGGTTCCAGTTTTCCCTCGCCCGTGTTGCGCAACCACAAACCGCGGCCGGCATCCAATCGCGTAACCCCCGCCTGCGTGGCAAAAAAGTTCTGACTCAAAAAAACATCTGGCCATCCGTCCCCGTCCATATCTGCCGCGCAGACACTCCACACCGGCGCCCATTGAGCCATCGGTGGCAACGGCGCAACTTCCCAGCGTTGGGCCCGATTGAGGAAACGATGCGTCTCAAGCGTCACCGCTTTGAGCTCATGCGCCGTCTTGAATTTTTCCCCAAGCAAATCAGCCACAGTGGCCTTGGCGTACAAGGCATGCTTGGGATACTTAGGCGCAAGAAAAGGCAGCCCCACTTTGTTATCCGTCAACGGCCTCCTCGGCACCACCCGCCCGGGTGTCAGCTCCTCGTAAGCCTCCAACAAATCCACCTGTCCCAAACCATTGAAATCGCCGTAATAAAGCCGCGCAGGAAACTTTGGCGAAGCCTGGTAGTGGCTGTTAAGCCCCCAATTTCCAGCTACAAGATCAAGCCGCCCGTCCCCATCCAAATCCACCGCCGCCAAACCCGTCCACCATCCCGTCCATCCCTCCAACCCCAGCTCCCGCGTCACTTCCTTGAATGTGCCCTGTTCATTGAAGAAAACCCGCACCGGCCCCCACTCACAACTCACCGCCAAATCCGGACGCCCGTCTTGATTGAAATCCGCAAATATCGCCGCCGTCACCAAACCAAGCTTTCGGAAAACCGCCGCATGACGTGCATCCGCTTTGAGCACCCCTTGCTCATTCAAGTACAATTGCGAATCCACCGGCTCAGGATATCGCCCGGGGGAAACACGCCCCCCCATGAACACATCCAAATCTCCATCGCCGTCCACATCCGCCGCAGCCAACGGCCCCACACTTTGCCCTTTTTCCGCAGGCAAGACGGTGGAGGCCCCCCCTTGCACAGCAATCAGAGCCTTGCTGCCCTGCCCCGGCTCCAACTCCCAACTGGACATCCCCACCACCAGCGCCCGCTGTGTCGGCGCAAGCTGGATGCCCAACAGCGACGTCGTATCCTGGTTTTGGATTCCGCCCATGTCCGGCAACAGCGTCCACCCCCCTTTACCGTCATTCCGGTAAATGCTGATTTTCCCTCCAGCGCCCGTACCCACAATCAGATCATCCCAACCATCCCCATCCCAATCATACCACGTCACCCCCGGCCCGGATTGACTCAGACGGTTGGGCAAAAGCGGCTGCCGCGCAAAATCATCGTAAGCCACTTCATGATGACGATGCCCCAGTTTCTCCGAAACATCCTCAAACATCAACGCCGGCGGCGCAGCCCGTGGTGGCGCCGGATTTGCCACGGCGCTGGATTGGGCAATTTCATAAACCCGATTGGGACGCGCATCCGCAATCACCGACCGCTGTCCCCCGGGCCACACCACTTCCACAGTCAGACGCTCAGCCGAGCCCGCCGCAAATGTGCGGACCGTATCATCACATCCGAGATAACGCCCCCCGGCCAACATCTCCTGAAACTGCATCGGCACCGCTCCGCCACGCACCGTTACCCTTGCATTGATGCCATAGGTATTGGGCGCAAGCCCGCGCAAACGCACCGCCACCCGCGGCGCCGGACAATTGTTCCGATAAACCAGTGCCGGCGCATTCAAACAATTCACCACCACATCCAAATCCCCATCGTTGTCCAAATCCGCCATCGCTATCCCATGCGAAATCTCTTCGGCATGAAATCCCCATTGCCTCCCCACTTCTTCGAACCGCAGGTTACCAAGATTCCGGTAGGCGTAATTCGGACTTAAATACGGTGGTATTTCCAGTAGCCGCGCCCGAAATTCCTGCAGGTTGCGCTCCTGCGAAACTGTCCCCGCTGCATCGAGCATGTCCATGTCATTCACATTGTGGGAGTAGCCGGTGGTCACCAAAATGTCCTCAAACCCATCCAAATCCACATCTAAAAACGCCGGCACCCATGTCCAATCCGACGCCGCCACCTGCGCCGCATACGCCAATTCCGCATAGGTGCCATCACCCCGGTTCCATTGCAAAACATTGCGCGTTGTCAGTATCCGGTTTTCAATCGCACCCACAGGCGGATGGACAAATTTCATGCCGGTAAGCTGGCGCATCAGACGGTCATGCGTGGTGGGTTTCATCTCCGTACAGAACAAATCCAGCAACCCATCCCGGTCCAAATCCCCGAAATCCATCCCCATGCTCGCAAAACACATCGTCCGCACCGCCAGCCACGGCACCGCCCGAAACACCCCTCCCCCTTGATTCAACCAAAACCTGTCCGGCGTGTGAAAATCATTGGCCACATAGATGTCCACCCGCCCGTCGTCGTTCAAATCACGCAACTGCACCGTAAATCCGTAATCCATCAAATTGGTCCGGATCGGCTGCCCATTCTCATCAAGAAACCAGTTCGCCCACGATTGAAGGACAAAACGTCCCCCGCCTTCGTTGATGTACAAATCATCCTGCTCGCCCACCTCAATCAACATGTTCCCCTCGATTTTCAATCGCCGCGCCCAACGCCCCGTGACCACAGGACGGCCATTCACATAACGCACCGAGTAATTGCCCCCGCCGCGAAGTATGGTCTCCTCCCCGTAATTGGCCACATACAAGTCCAAGTCGCCGTCCCCATCCAAATCCCCCAAACTGGCACTCGTACCCCCGCGAGTATTCGTGAATCCCGTATCCGTCTTCTCGGTAAAATGTCCGCGACCGTCATTCAGAAAAAGCCGGGCGCCCCGTCCATTGAATGTCACAATAAGATCAAGGTCCCCATCCCCCTCCACATCCGCAAAGACAGCCCCGCGGCTCAACTGGTTCACCAGCCCCAACCCGCTGCTCGCCGTCACATCTTCAAATCGCCAGCCTCCCAAGTTGCGATACAGGGTATTGGTGCCATTAAGGCTGCACAGGTAAATGTCACACCACCCATCCCCATCCACATCCCCCAAGGCCAGCCCCGAACCATTGATCAAATTGGCATTTCGGGCGTCACTTTCGGGAGTAAGCAGGTTGACAAATGCGATGCTGGTTTGTTGGGGCGGCATCCGGGTAAATCCGGCGGAGAAATTTGTGGCAAAAGACAAATCGCGATACTTGTAACCGTTGGCGACTTTCCAGTCCAATGCCGGAGCACCCATCAGGCCATCGCTGACCAGAAGGCAACACGCCAACATCGCCCATTGTCCGGCCTTCCCGGCAGAAAGCCGCCGATTGCGCACCATTTTTTGCATCATTACGGGTAAGTAGCGCCCGCAAATATGCCCAATCGCAAGGGAAAGACAATGAGATTTGGTCTCTTTCCACGCACAAATTCACTGTTTTCCGCAAAAACGCCCCCTTCAAGGGGCCACCGTCAGACCAGAGGGAGCCCTCAAGCGGTAGCCATCGGAAAACGTCACCGTCAACGGCGTGGTTTGAAAATTATAAACCGCATACGTCTTGCGCCCCTCCTTGCGGTACACATTGAAAAAAGGATAATCCGCCGTCACTCCCGTGTCATTGAGCCCCAAACGGTCAAGGGTGTGAATCCATTGATACATAAAGGCGCGGGTATTGCCGCTTTCAATTTTGTTTTCCGGGTGCGCCTCCAAATACGCAGCAGCAGCCGCCGGCTCCGCCAACGCGCGGAACATCAACACCAAATCCCCCCAACCCGTGTTGTAATCGCTCCCCCCTTTGCGCCGCGCCACAATCCGATCATGGTTCTTTTTCACATACGCCGGAGACCGCCCCATATAAACACTGGCCGGCGTAAACGGCAACCAGTTGATGCCGTGAATGCAATCTATGTCCCCGGAAAACCACGTGGCAAATGCCCCTTTGCCGCCCCACACCATCCCCAACGCCACCTCCGGAAAATCCTTTGGAAAATTCGTGCCCGCCACGTCAAACCAGTATTCCTCCACCGCAGTCCGCTCGATATTGAACAAGGCCAAACCCGTATCCCGCAAAGCACGATTGCCGGTGGCCTCCCCCCACAACATCACTCCATACCACGCATTGAGCGACTCACTCGATGACTCCTGATTGTTGCCATCGGCAAAATTCGCATCGCCCGATGCCCACGAGTGCCCCGCGTATTTGTCAAAACAACGCAAATAAGGAAACATGGCATCCCGCCTGTCGGTCGCGGCAATGTCACGAATCAACATTTCCACCATCGGCCCCCAACGCCGCGCCCACCCCGCATCCTTCCGGGCCACCTCCGCTGCCGCGCGGATGAAATAGCCGTAATGAAAATGATGATCATTCAGTGGTAAATCGCTTCCGTAAGATGGCCGGCTCCCAACCAGCGTTCCCCAACGTGCATTGTAATAGAATACCACCTGCTCCTTCCCGGGCATAGCGCTAAACCATTGCTCCAAACGCCGCTTGAGCTCGCCAAGAAAGACCTCCTGCAATTCCGGCGCCCCCGCAGCCTCCGCCACCCCGCTCAAAGTCGCCAGCTTGCCAAGGTGCTTCCCCTCCCAATAAGTATCCCCAAACCCGGCCGGTTTCTTGCCGGCCTCAGCCCGCAAAAGCTCCACCGCCTTCTCGCGGCTGGCCAGCCCCTGCCCGGGTAAAAACGGCAGCAATCCCTGCACGGGTATCTGCGTGGTAAATCCAGCCCCCTCGCCCACTTTCATCAATCCCCGTACCGAATTGTAGCTGAGCTCCGTCAACGGACTGCGCACATATTTCCACTGATGCGGATACAAGGCAAAAATCGTCCCCACGTCAGCCCCCTCCTGCGGTTTGAACGCATACCGGTAAGTCGCGCGCACATTCCCGCCTTCATGCACATACTCCAACCGCGTATCCACCACGTGGTTGTGGGCAAACCTGGCAAAACGCGCCAACGTCTCCGGCTTGTCATCCGGCAAAACCGCCACCGTAAAATACGTTTTGCCTCCGGCAAAATTGGTCCAACTTCGCCCCTCCAATCCCGCCCAAGTCGAGCCTCCCGGACCAAAAAGCCCGTAATGATGACCATTCACCGTGATCCCCAGCGTTGCCTCCCGCCCCGTGCCGCTCCACAACCGCGGCGTCTGCGAAAATGTCACCACCGGCTGCCCATCGCTATAAACACAATAGACATACGGACTGCCATGCCCAAAGCTCGTGCGCAACCGCGCCTTGTTGGTCTCAAAAACAACGCTCACAAACCAATCCGACCACCCCCCGCACAACGCCTCGGGAAAATTCGCCGCAGCCGAGTGCCCCAACATTAAATCGCCCTGCCTTCCGCCGCCGCTGCCAAAAATCCCCGCCGAGGTTGCGCTCACCCTGGCCCCATGCTGGCTTATTGCCAGTCCGTTGGAGGTACAACGCAGCACCAACGGATGCGCAAAAAGATTCTGCGAATACGGCTGCCACACCAAAGAACTCCACCACTGCCCTGTAATCATCGGGCCTCGCAAATCCTCCGTGCGATATATCCGCTCCGGCAGTGCCTTGCAGGGACGCGGCGCCGAACTGAGGTAACCTCCCTCACCCACTTTGATGACCGCCGACCCGTCGGGCGTCGCCGAAAAACCTGGAGCCCCTCCCACCAAAAGCACTACCCACCCCAACAATCCAAAACGCATCACACGCAGCAGACTGCCCCCATGGTGAATCATAAAACAGCGGATGTTCATGGCGCCTACCTTTAAGAATTTCGGCGCCATTTGTCCAAACAAACCAAAAAAGCCAGCGGCCCACCTCCCCCCCGAAGACCTCAACCGCCCTGCTCAGCCCTCAGCCACCGGCCACAATCTTGACTATCTCCAGCCTGTCGCCCTCCTGCAACCGCCGCTGCCCAAACTCCGAGGGCGCAAGCGCCTCCCCGTTCAACTCCACCACCACACTGCGCGGATAGAACTTTTGGGCCACCAAAAACTCTTCCACCGTGCAGGGAAGCACGGCCTCCACAGACTGTCCATTGGCAATAACTTGAGGCATGGCCCACTCACACCCCCGCCAGCGCCTCCGCAGGCGCAGCGGCAATTTCATCCATCGTCAAATAGCAACCCGGATCTTCCGCCCACGGATCCCCAAATACCTGCTCGGCACGCACCCGGAATCCGCCCCCGCAAATCTCCTGAAAACGGCAAATCCCGCACCGTCCCTTGAGCAAAGGCCGCCGATTCCGCAAACCATTCAGAATCGGATGATCCGTTCGTGTCCAAATCTTGCTAAACGGCGTCTCCTTCACATTCCCCAAGGTTACCGACTGCCAAAACTGGTCCGGATGAACATTCCCCTGCGTGTCAATATTCCCAATCCCTACCCCCGAACTGTTCGCGCCGCCGCCGTTCCACTTCAACAAATCATAAACTTCCTTGGCCCGCGGCGATTGCTCCCGCAAGAGCCGAAGATAAAGAAACGCATTATCCGCCGGCTGGTCCACCGTCAGCACCTCCCGCGTCTTTCCGTTCTGATTCCATTGCATCGTGCGGTCAATGATCCGGTCAATCGCCGCCCGTGTCCGGGCCGGCGGCACACTCACAAGGTTGGCTCCCCGCCCGCTGTACACCAAATGGTAAAAACAAACCCGGTCAATGTTCTCAAATTCAATGAAATCCAAGATGCGCTCCAAATCATCCACCGTGTTGCGCGTCAGCGTCAATCGCAGCCCCACCTTTTGCCCCACCGCCTTGCAATTCCGAAACGCCTCTATCGTCTTTTCAAACGCCCCTTTCTTGCCACGGAAATAATCATGTGTATCCCCAATGCCATCGAGCGAAATCCCCACGTAGGAAAAACCCAGTTCCTTGATTTTTTTCGCTGTGGACAGGTCAATCAACGTCCCGTTGGTCGAAAGCGTCAATCGCAGTCCCTTCTGCACGGCCCTCGAAGCTAGATCAAAAAAGTGCGGATGTATCAACGGCTCCCCACCCGACAACAAAACCGCCGGCACCTTGAACTCCGCCAAATCATCAATCACCGCGTTGCATTGCTCCAACGTCAATTCCCCGGGATACACCTGTGCCGTGGAATCCGAATAGCAATGAATGCAATTCAGATTGCACCGCCGCGTAATGTTCCAAACCACTATCGGCCGCCGCTCAGACGCAGAACGCGGGGCCCCGTGGCCCTGGCCATATCGAAGGTGATCGGCGGGCTGGGCCACGCCACAATACAAACGTGTCAGATTCAGCATGGTACTAAAATACTAGACTTCAACAGTGCCCTCCTTACGAGGCCGCAGGCGCAGGCGCAGCCGCAGGATGGTATTGCGGTGAAACGTAGGCGCACAACGGCTCCTCCCCAAGATAATCGCCGGTCAGCGCATAAGCACGAGCGCGCGAGCCGCCGCAAATGTCCTTGTACTCGCACACCCCACATTTGCCCTTCAAAAGACTGGAATTGCGCAGATTGCGGAACACTTCATGATTCCGGTACACCTCAATCAATTCATCCGTACGCGCATTCCCGCCCGTAATCGGCAAAAATCCGCTGGGCTGAATCTCCCCAATGTGGGAGACAAAAACAAACCCCTTCCCATCATTGATGCCAATCGGAGCGCGCTTTTTCAGGGCCTTCTCGTCATGCAATTGCTGCAACACCACCCGCCGGTAGTGATGCCCCTCGGTTGTCTTGATGTCGTACGGCACCCGCGTGGACAAATGCGCCAGCTTGACGAACAACTCCTCCATCTCAAACGCATTCAACAAATCCGCCACCTTCCCCCGCCCCGTCGGCACAAGCTGAAATACACTCCACAACACCGGCTTGATTTCCTCAAGCAGCTTCACAAATCCGTCAAACTCCCTGAAGTTTTGCTTCGTAAAGGTCGTGTTCACCTGGACTTCTATCCCAGCCTCACGAATGTTCTGCAGCGCCTGCATCGTCATGTCCCACGTCCCCTTGATCCCGCGGAAACGATCGTGGCTCTCACGATTGGCCCCATCAATGCTGATGGAAATGCGCGCACAACCCGCCTCCTTCAGCCGCTTCAAATCGGCCTGCAAAAACAGCGGCGTCACACTCGGGCTCAACGCCACCCGCAACCCCTTGCCCGTCGCATACGCCACAATGTCGTACAGGTCCGGCCGCTGCATCGGATCGCCACCCGTCAAAATAAAAATCGCCGGACGCGCCCGCACCACCTGATCCACAAAACGATACGCCTCCTCACCATCCAACTCCTGCGGGTGACGGTGGACCTTGGCCGCCGCACGGCAATGCCGGCACACCAACGCGCAGGCGCGGGTCATTTCCCATACCACCAAAAACGGGTGGTCGTTAAAATCAAACATCGGTTGACCGAGCATCGGTATCATATCTACTTCGTCGGCCGCCAAACGGCCATGACTCACATCAAGCTTAACGCCGAATAGTTTCGCGTGCAATGAAATGAGTCGAATTCGCCAAAAAATGGTCAGCCACCTCATCCCCTGCTTCTAACACCCCCCACAAGAGGCCAGATGGAGAAGTGAAAAAACATAAAAAAAAATTTTTGACAAACCGAGCAAGCAAGCCATATTAACGACAGATTTAGTCGTTATTAGGCTAAACCAATTAATATCAACGCATGGCCGAGGGGCTTACGGGGCCTTCGGCTCATTTAAGTCGTCTAATGACGACATAATTAGTCGTATATGCAGAACAACGCCATTGAGCCAAAGCTCTCGCCAAACGAGGCTCTCAAAGCCTCTTCCCCCACCCTCGCAGGCACGTTGGCCCAAACCTTGGCCGACCCTCAAGCCGACCATTTCTCCGAGGAAGATGCCCAATTCCTCAAATTCCACGGTTCCTATCAACAAGACGACCGCGACCTCCGAAAGCAGGGCAAAAAATTTATTTTCATGGTGCGTGTACGGATGCCCGGCGGCGTTTTGAAACCCGAGCAATACGTCGCACTCGACAAGCTGGCCACCGATTACGGCAACGATTCCCTCCGCGTCACCTCACGCCAGGGCATCCAATTTCATGGCATCATTAAAACCGGCCTTGCCCGCACCATTCGCGGCATCAACGAAGTCATGTTGACCACCCTCGCCGCTTGCGGCGATGTCGTGCGCAACGTCGTAACACCGCCGCCGGTGCTGCACGGTTTGGTCGGCGAGCAGGTCCTGGACGATGCCCGGCTGCTCTCCAAATCTCTCTTGCCGCAGACTCCGGCTTACCATGAAATTTGGCTCAACGGAGAAAAGCTCCAACTGGAATCCGAAGCCGCAAAGAACTTTGAAGACCCTCTCTATGGCAAAACCTATTTGCCACGGAAATTCAAAATTTCCTTTGCCATTCCACCGGTCAATGACGTGGACATCTTTGCCCAATGCCTTGGCTTCATTGCCATCCAAGAGGACGGCAAGGTCAGCGGTTACAATGTCGTGGCCGGCGGCGGCATGGGCCGCTCGCATGGCAACCACCAGACTTTCCCAAGACTGGCCGATTTAATCGGCTACATTCCCCGTGAGGCGGTGGAAGCCACGGCCTGGGCAGTCGTCGGCATCCATCGGGATTTCGGCGACCGCGCCAACCGAAAGCATGCCCGGTTGAAATACGTTCTCGCTGATCGCGGCGTGGACTGGTTCCGTCAACAATTGGAGCAACGCCTGGGCTTCGCACTGGAACCGGCACGCCCCTTCGTCTTCACCCGCCAGGGAGACCTCTACGGATGGCGGCAACAACCCGACGGCACTTGGATTTTGGGCATGTTCATCGAGACCGGCCGCATCCGTGATACAGAATCGCGCCGTTTGAAGACGGCCCTGCGCCAGGTGGTGGAGCAATTTGGATTGGAAGTCCACCTCACCCCCGCCAACAACCTGCTGCTTGTTGGAATTCAAGACAACAAACGCGCAGACGTGACCCGAGTGTTGGCTGAGCACGGCGTGGACCCTGCCCAACGTGTCAGCGCCGTGCGGGGCGCCTCCATGGCCTGCGTCGCCCTGCCCACCTGCGGCCTGGCCTTGGCGGAAGCAGAGCGTTTTCTCCCCCAATTGATGACGCACATTGAAGAAGCCATGCAAGAAACAGGCCTGGCCAACGATGAAATCATCATCCGCATGACCGGCTGCCCCAACGGCTGCGCCCGGCCGTACATGGCGGAGATTGCCCTGGTGGGCAAGGCGCCGGGACGCTACCAGCTTTTTGTCGGCGGCAATCCCGCCGGCACCCGCTTGAACCGTGTGTACAAAGACACGGTCAAAGAAACTGAAATCGTTGCCGAACTAAAATCCCTGTTCGAGCGTTACCGCCGGGAACGCCTGGCCAACGAACGTTTCGGCGACTTCGCAGCACGAGTCTTGTGGCTTGAGAACGCCGCTCAAAACAATCAAGCGCCCGCGGTGGTGGGCTAACCCATTTCGACCATGTTAACCGAAGTAGAAATAAAAAACTGGAACGACCACTGGAAGGGCAAGCCAGTCCAAGAACTGGCCGAGTGGGCCATCGTCTTGGGACGCGGACGCGCAGTGGTCACCACCAATTTCCGCCCTTACGAGGCCGTGCTGTTGCATCTGCTCACGCGTATCCAGCCGGACATCCCCGTCATTTGGGTGGACCACGGCTGGAATCGCCCCGCCACTTATCGCCATGCTGAAGATGTAACACGCCGCTTGAAGCTCAATTTGAAAGTGTACACCCCCACCATGACCGTCGCCCGCTATCAGGCCCTGTACGGCGACCCGCCCCACCCCGACCAGGAGGAGGCCCTGCGCCAATTCAGCCAAATCTTCAAGCTGGAACCCTTTCAACGCGCCATGCGCGAAATGGCTCCCCTCGTCTGGCTGACAGCGCTCCGCCGTCAACAAAACCCGCATCGCGCCGGCATGGATGCCATCTCACTCGATGCCAATACGGGGCTTTTGAAAATCAGCCCCCTCCTGGAATGGACGGATTCAGAAATGGACGACTACCTCAAAAAACACGATTTACCGGTGGAATGGGATTACTTCGACCCGGCCAAAGGGGAAGAAAAACGTGAATGTGGCCTGCATGTCCGGTGGGACCACGCCCAAACGGGGCGTTAAACCTCCCGCTCATTCCTTGAAGACACTCGGCCCATACACAGCAAGCACATCGTTAAACCCTGCACCCAAACTTTTCGATCCATGACCAGCTATCACTTGGACCATTTGCAACACCTGGAAACGGAGGCCATCCATGTCATGCGTGAGGTGGCCGCCGAGTTCGAGCGCCCATGCCTCCTCTTCTCCGGCGGCAAGGACTCCATATGCCTGCTTCGCCTCGCAGAAAAGGCCTTCCGCCCTTCCGACATCCCCATGCCCCTCCTCAATGTGGACACCGGCCATCACTTTCCGGAATTGAACGAATTCCGTGACCGCCGCGCCCAGGAATTGGGAGCCAAACTCATCGTCCGTAAAGTCGAAGACGCCATCGCTCAAGGTCTGGCCACGCCCGCCCCCGGCGAAATCAGCCGCAATAAACTCCAAATCCCTACCCTTCTGGCCGCCATCGAAGAATTCCGTTTCGATGCCTGCATCGGCGGCGCACGCCGCGACGAGGAAAAAGCACGCGCCAAAGAGCGTTTCTTCAGCTTCCGCGATGCCTTCGGCCAATGGGACCCCAAAAACCAGCGGCCCGAAATCTGGAATCTTTACAACGCACGCGTCAACCCGGGCGAGCACATGCGCGTCTTTCCGCTCAGCAACTGGACCGAACTCGACGTCTGGCAATACATCCGTCGCGAGCGCCTGGAAGTGCCCTCCATTTATTTCAGCCACCGCCGCCTCTGCGTCCGCCGCAACGGCCAATGGCTGCCCGTAAATGATTTCTTGCCCCCGCGCCCCAACGAAGAAGTGCGCGAGCTCGTCGTGCGCGTCCGCACCATCGGCGACATCATCAGCACGGGCATGATTGAATCCCGTGCTGACAGCCTCGAAGACATCATCGCCGAAATCAGCGCCGCGCGCGTCACAGAGCGCGGCTCCCGCGCCGACGATAAAACCTCCGAAGCCGCCATGGAGGACCGCAAAAAAGCAGGCTATTTTTAAGGGTTAACCAAGGGACTGAACATGCAAACCTCATTGTCAACAGAACCCAAAAGCGCCATTGCCATCGGCCACTCCGCCGAACACTCACGCCCCGCGGGACACGCCGTCGAAATCCTCCGCTTCAACACCTGCGGCTCGGTGGATGACGGAAAATCCACCTTGATCGGCCGGCTGCTCTACGATTCCAAATCCTTGATGGAAGACCAGCTCGAATCCCTCGAGCGTTCCGCCGAAATTACCGGCGGCGGTCAAATCAACCTGGCCAACCTGACCGACGGCCTCCGCGCCGAACGCGAGCAAGGCATCACCATTGATGTCGCCTATCGCTACTTCGCCACACCCCGCCGCAAGTTCATCGTCGCCGACACGCCCGGCCATGTCCAATACACCCGCAACATGGTCACCGGCGCTTCCACAGCCAACCTCTCCGTGGTGTTGGTGGATGCGCGTCAGGGCGTCACCGAACAAAGCCGCCGCCACACCTTCATCGCGTCCTTGTTGCGCATCCCCCACCTCATCATCGCCGTCAACAAAATGGATTTGGTGGACTGGTCCGAGGACCGTTTCCTCGAAATCCGCGAGGCCTTTGAGGCATTCCTGCCACGCCTTGACATCAAGGACGTGAAATTCATCCCCATCAGCGCCCTCAACGGCGACAACGTGGTGGAGCCCTCCCGCCACACCCCGTGGTATTGCGGCCCCACCCTTTTGGGACACCTCGAAACCGTCCACATCGCCAGCGATTACAACCTCAACGGCTTCCGACTGCCCGTCCAATGGGTCAACCGCCCCCAAGCCCCCCGGGACCCGCGCTACCACGACTTCCGCGGTTACAGCGGCCAGATTGCAGGCGGCATTGTGCGGGTTGGGGACCCCGTCCTCGTGCTCCCCGCCGGCCTCAAAAGCCGCGTCAAAGAAATCTGGACCTACGACGGCTCACTCCACGAAGCCTTTTGCCCGCAATCCGTCACCGTTTTACTGGAGCACGACATTGATGTGAGCCGCGGTGACATGCTCGTGGGCTTTGATCATCTCCCCGGAATGGACAACGATGTCAGGGCCCAAGTCTGCTGGATGAATCACCGGCCGCTCCAGGCCGGCCGCAAATACCTCCTCAAGCATACCACAGCCACGGTCCAGGCCGTCGTCACCGACATTGAACACCGGATGAACATCCTCGCCTTTGAACCGGAGCCGGCCACCGAGCTTGCTTTGAACGACATTGGCCAGGTCCGTTTGAAAACCTCCCGCCCGCTCGTCTATGACGGCTACGCCACCAACCGGCTCACCGGCGCTTTCATTTTGATCGAGCCCGGCACCAACGCCACCGTGGCCGCAGGCATGTTGCTCCCGCCCCCTCGGGCCATCACCCCGGAATACCACGACTTTATTATTTAAAACTAAGGATTGGGCGCAGTCTCCCGCAGCGGCAGCGCCCCGGGCACGTTGGAAAAATCAAAATCCACCACCGCCTCCGCGGCAAGAGTGGCCACCACCGATCGCAATTTGACCACATTGCCACCGGTGGGGTGATTGCGGTTGGCATACAACAGGACAAAAGTCCGCGAAAACGGATCCACCCACAGGCTGGTGCCCGTCCACCCCGTATGCCCATACGACCCAATCGGAAACACCTTGCCCCGCGGCCCTGCATAAGGCGAATCAATGTCCCATCCCAATCCCCGGCGCGCACTGCCATCCGCCGGCGATTGCACCGACGTCATCAATTTAATGGTCTCTTCTTTCAAAACGCGCCGCCCATCCAATTCGCCCCCATTCAAAAGCATGCGACAAAAACGCGCAGTGTCGGCCACCGTCGTAAAAAGACCGGCATGCCCAGCCACGCCCCCCATCCGTCGTGCCGTCGGGTCATGCACCACGCCGCGCAACACCACTCCCCCCACCCGTTCAGTCGGCGCAATTTCCCTTTTCCATTCCTCCGGCGGCAAAAACCGCGTCTGCTTCATCCCCAGCGGCTCGTAAAATTTTTCGCGCGCCAAGTCCGCAAGAGATTTTCCGGAAACCCGCCGCACGATTTCACCAAGCAGGATGAAATTGACATCGCTATAGCGAAACACCTTGCCTGGAGCCGGATTCGGCCGCTCGCTCACTGCCTGAGCAATCGCGCCCGTGTAACCGTTGAAATCACGGCGCGTCAACCCCGACGGCAACCCCGAGTAATGGGTCAGCAACAGTCGCACCGTGATCGCCTCCCGCCCTTGTCCGACAAATTCCGGCAAGTATTTGGACACCGGCTCATCCAGCCCAATTTTGCCCTGTTCCCACAGCCACATCACGCAGGGCGTTGTGGCCATCACCTTGGTCAACGAGGCCGCATCAAAAATGGTGTTGGTGGTCATCGGCTCCGGCGCAGGAATCACGGCCCGCTGCCCGTAAGCCTTGATGTACGCCGTGCCCTGCCGTTCAATCCATACAACCGCTCCGGGAGTGTCACCGTTGGTAATGGCCGCCGTGATGGCCTGGTCCAGTTCAACAAGTTTCTCCGCGCGAAAAACTTTTCCCGACCCTTCCGCCGCTGGCGCAACAGGCGTGCTCAACACCCAGAGCAGGCCGAACAGAAGTTGAAGAAAAGCCCGCCGGCTCAGGCTTGGTTGCGCCTTTTGCTCATGGTTTGAAATCGGCATCATTCAATAGATTAGATGTTACGCAGCCTGAATAAGTTACCATTTTTCAAGCTGTTGGAGCTCCTTCGCCCAAGCCGCCTTCAATCCCCCTCCCCCTCGTCCTCCCCGGCTCCGCCGTTGCCGCTGCCGGCATTGTACTCGTGCAACTTGTTGCGCAACGTGCGCACACTGATCCCCAGCAGCTTCGCCGCGTGGGTCCGGTTGCCGCCGCACTTTTCCAACGCGGCCAAAATGTGTCGCTTCTCCAGCTCGGCCAGCGGCACCACTTCAGGAGTGGTGGCTGCAGCAGCCGATGTTGGGGCAGGAGCCGCTGCCGCTGCGGCGGGAGAAGGCTCCACGGATGCTGGCGTTGCGCTCAACGCCGACGTCCGCATCAACCCCAAATGCTCCGGCTCAATCATCCCGCTGTCCCCGCACAGAATGACGGCCCGCTCAATGACATTCTGCAACTCACGCACATTCCCCGGCCAATCATGCTCCATCAAGGCGGACTCGCTGGCCGGGGACAGTCCCGCAAGTTTCACACCGTGCTTGCGCATGAAGCGTTGCATGAAATGCCGGGACAGCAGCAGGATGTCCTCCTTCCTCTGCCGCAACGGCGGCACAAGCACCGGAACCACATTCAAACGGAAAAACAAATCCTGCCGGAACTCCTTGCGGGCAACACTTTGCTCAAGATGCCGGTTGGTGGTGGCAATGACCCTTACATCCACCCGCACCGTGCGGTTGCCGCCAACCCGCTCAAACTCACGCTCCTGCAAAACCCGCAGTAGCTTGGCCTGCACCGCCGGCGATATTTCGCTGATTTCATCCAAAAGAATCGTGCCCCCATGCGCCAGCTCAAAACGTCCCTCACGCTTGCTCAACGCCCCCGTAAAGGCCCCCTTTTCATGCCCGAAAAACTCGCTCTCAATCAGGTTTTCCGGTATCGCCGCGCAGTTGACCTTGATGAACGGCGCGCCGTTGCGTGGACTTTGCTGATGCAACGCTCGCGCCACCAATTCCTTGCCCGTCCCGCTCTCACCCTGAATCAGCACGGTGGCCTCCGTGCGCGCCACCCGCCGGATGAGCTGCCGCAAATCCTCCATCGCCTTGCTCTGCCCCAAAAGCTGCGACGCATCCTCATCCTCCGCCTGCCGGCCGTAAAATTGGTTGACCCGCAGCAACTGGGTGAACTCTGCAGCCTTCCGAATCACCACCTCCAACTGCTCCGCGCTGAACGGCTTGATAAGATAATCAAACGCCCCGGCCTTCATGCACTCCACCGCCGATTCCACCGTGGCGAAGCCCGAAATCATCACCACCAAAGGCCGCACGGGACGGGTGTTGAGCCGCTTGAGCAAATCAGTGGCATCTCCATCGGGAAGGCGGATGTCCGCGATCAACAAGTCGAAATTGTCCCGCGCCAGATAATCCTCCGCCGCCGCTATGGTTTCCACCGCGGCCACGTCATACCGACGTGAACGAAGCTGCTGCTCGAGGTTTTTGCGGACAATCAGGTCGTCTTCGAGAACGATGATTTTCTCGATCGGCATGAGGCCATTATATCAAGCGACCTGGTGTCGGCGATATAATTCTGAAACGTACCCCTGCCCGGATACCGGCGGCGGCGTGGGCCAGTGTTGCGGCGGCACCAACCCCAAACGCAACCGCGCTTGTTGATTCTCGCGGTCCAACGTCAAAAGCCGCAACACCAGCCCCTGAGTCTCTTCCAACAGCGCCCGCAGCTCCGGAGACATCAAGCGCCTTTCCTCCGGCTTTTTCTCCCATGCCTGCCTCTGCTCCCGCAGGTGCCGCGTGACTTCCTCCAGCCGGGGCAGCAATTGCCGCCGCACCGCATCGGCTCTCGCCAACGCCTCAACATCGCCGTTTTGCAACCCACCGGCCTCTGTCTCAAAAGCCGCCAGCAATTCCCGGCACAATTGCCGGTGTTCCTGCAAATTTTGAACAACCGCTTCCATCATGAAGGGGGCACTGGAGTGGACATTTCCGGTGGCGTCTGACTGGCATTTCCCTTGGGCAGGGACCGCGTCGGCAGCATGTGCTCCGCCTGAGAACGCCATTGCAAAAATTGAATCCGCCATTGCGCCATTTCCATCAACGCCTTCAACCCCGGCGTCGGCGTGTCGCTCATTTTACCCGCCAGCGCCACTACCTGTTGATAATAATCACGCGCCCGCTCCGGCTGTTTCATGTGCTCGTACACCAGCCCGATTTGATACAGCACTGGCCCCTGCCATCGGGGCGACGGATCCAAATTCAAAAGGCTCAAGTAAATTTCCAGCGCATTCAGAAAATCGCCCTCTTGATACAATTGGTTGGCCAGCTCGTTTCCCGTCCGCTGCTGCCAATAGGCCCAGTTCTGCGGGTTTTTCGCTGCATCCCGCCGCTGCTTCTCCAACAGCGCCAAGGTCTGCTGCAACGCCTCCCGATTCCGCCCCAAACGCTTGAGCGAAGTGGCCAGCAAAAACCGCACTTCCGCTTCATCACCGCTTCCCCCGTACTTCTGCAGGTACTCCTGCGCCTGCGCCACCAGCGTCTCGTGCTGCCCCAGATTTGCCAGGCACTTCAAATAACGAAAATGCATCCGCTCCTTGTTCAACTCCTGCGAATCCAATCGCAATAATCGCGCATAAAACTCCGAGGCTTCAGCATACTGCCCGCGCCCAAAATAAGTCTCGGCAATTTCCGTCTGCGCCAACAACACCAGCCGCTGGTAATATTCAAATTGATCGAGCCGCAACGACAACGCACTCGACAGCACCGCGTAAAATTTACTCAAGGCCAGCGCTCCCACACCCATCTCCCGATAGAGAATACCCTGCCGCAACAATATCTCCGGCACCGCCGGGTCATCGTGGTAACGCTTGACGTACTGGGAGAAAATCTGCTGCGCGCGCCCCAGTTGTCCCTCCTGTTGGGCCACCAGCGCCAACTCAAACAAGGCTGGCCGTTTCAACTCCTCCGGCGCGTCGGACTCCAAAATCCCAATCAAAACAGCCGCCGCCTGCCGGTGATCCCGCATCTTCCGCAATTCCCGCCCCGCCTCCAACTGCTCCTGAAACTGGCGCACCCGAAAGACATGGTTGGAAGTCTGCAACTTCACCGTCAGCAAATTGCTGCTTGTTATCTGCCCGGGTGCCGGTGGGTTGGTCAATGTTCCAGCTCCCCAGCCCGGCGGCCCAGCTTTGATCAGCCGCTTGACATAATCATCAATCAAACCGGCTGCCGGGCTGTTGGTGACGACTTTTAAGTTTTCATTCGTGCCGGCCACCGACGAAGGAGGGGCCGAAGTCGTCACTGCCGTCGGCGCATTGGATGCCTGCGAGCCTGAGCCCCATAAATGAGCATTCACCCCCGCCATCCCAAACACCGCAGCCAAAATCCACCCCCACCATCGCAAACGATGGCCTGAAAAATAGCCCCCCCTGATGTCTGATAAATCCCTCATGGCGAAGACGGCTTTTTAGGTTCAGGGGTTTCGTAACGGGCCGAGCTGGGCGGAATGCGTGCAGGTTGCGGTGGCTGAAACAATGGCAAGGTGACAATTACCCCCGCCGCATTGGTACTTCCCACCGGCACAGGTGTTTTGAAATATTGCACCAACATCTGCGGAGTGATTTCCGGCTCCGAGGAAGACTGCACCGCTGAAGCCGCCGGCAACGTCACTTGATTGGTGGCCACCTCCACCGAAGCGGCCGGCGGCTCTGAAATCACCGGCACTTCATTCGTGGCAGGCGGCGCCACCACCACAACATTGGTTGGCGGAACCGGCGGCGGCACTGGATTCGGCGGAATGATTTCGGCCGCGGCCCCCGGGCCGCCCACCGTGCCGGGAATAGCCGCCTCCGCCGCAGCCACCGGTGCCGCCTTGGACGCACGAGCAGGCCGCTCAAACCGCAATGGTCCCGGCCCCAAATACGGCAAATAAGCCGCTGGCGCCGGCCATATCGCAGCCACACTCACGGCCACTATGACCCAGCTTCGTAACACAAAATCGCCCAGTTCGTTGGCTCTTTTCCAAGCTCCCTCGCCCCTGCAAGGCAGGAAGCCCAGTATCTCGGAGAAATTATCGGCAGGATTCGGTGAAAACTTTAATCCAATTTCACTCCTCCAAAATTTCCCGCCTTCGAGAGAAAGTTTTCCCTAATTTTTCCATTTTTGGCGTCCAAGTTCCATGCAGAAGTGCCTGCACCCGTTAAGGTTGCAACCAGCCATATTCTCACCTGACATCCCGCCCGCAAAAAGCTACACTGCCCGCACGATGCAAACCTTGGACACCTTGGGCATTATTGCCGGCAACCGGAACCTTCCCCTCACGTTGGCGCGGGAAGCACGGGCCGCCGGCATCCGGCGGCTGGTGGCAGTTGCCTTTGAAGGTGAGACCGACCCCGCCCTCGCCCAACTGGTGGACGAAATTGAGTGGCTCCGGGTTGGGCAACTGGGACGAATGGTCGACGCATTTACCAAGCGCGGTGTCCGCCACTGCGTCATGGTGGGCCAGATTGCCCCCCGCAACCTCTTCGATTTACGCCCTGACTGGCGGGCCGCAAAACTGCTCCTGCAGCTCAAAGAGCGCAACGCCCACACCCTCTTCGGTGCCATCGCCGATGAATTGGCCCGCGAGGGTGTCACCCTCATCGAGGCCACCCCTTGGCTCCAATCCCTCATGCCCGACCAAAATTTCCATGCCGGCCCGCGCCTGAGCGACAATCAAAAAGCCGACATCGCCTTCGGCCATCGGATGGCGCAGGAAATCGCCCGCCTCGACATTGGCCAAACAGTCGTCGTCAAAAATGGCACCGTCCTGGCAGTCGAAGGCTTTGAAGGCACAGACGCCTGCCTGGCCAGAGGCGGGGATTTGGCGGGCAAGGACGGTGGGGCCGTTGCCGTTAAAGTGGCCAAGGCCAACCATGACTTCCGTTTCGACATCCCATGCGCCGGCCCCAAAACAGTGGAAGTCTGTGCCCAACACGGAGTGGCCGTGCTGGCAGTCGAAGCCGGCCGCTCCCTCCTGTTGGACCGGACTGAAATGGAAGCCCTGGCAAAACAGCGCAAGGTGACCCTCGTCGCCGTGCCACCCACGCCGGCCACAACATAAACTACGGCGTAAGCGCCGTCTTAAATCGAAGTCGAGGTCTCCAGGAAGCCTTGCAACTGCCGCAACCGTGTCGGATGCCGCATCTTGCGCAACGCTTTGGCCTCAATTTGCCGGATGCGCTCGCGGGTGACCTTGAACTGCTTGCCCACCTCTTCCAACGTCCGCGAATAACCGTCCACCAATCCAAAGCGCAGCTCCAAGACCTTCCGCTCCCGCTCCGTCAGGCTGGCCAGCACGTCGTTGACCTTTTCCTTCAACAAACTGTAACTGGTCATGTCCGATGGGTTCTCCGCCGTTTTGTCCTCGATGAAATCCCCAAAATTGGTGTCGTCACTGTCCCCCACCGGCGATTGCAGAGAGATGGGTTGCTGGGCCATCTTGAGCACCGCACGCACCCGCTCCACCGGCATCTGCATTTCATCGGCAATTTCCTCCGGCGTCGGCTCCCGCCCAAAATCCTGCACCAACTGCTTCTGCACCCGCATCAATTTATTGATGGTCTCAATCATGTGCACCGGAATGCGAATGGTGCGCGCCTGATCGGCAATGCTGCGGGTGATCGCCTGCCGAATCCACCACGTCGCATACGTGCTGAACTTGTAACCCCGGCGATACTCGAATTTCTCCACCGCCTTCATCAAGCCCATGTTCCCCTCCTGAATCAAATCCAGGAAGGACAACCCACGGTTGGTGTACTTTTTAGCGATGGATATGACCAAGCGCAGGTTGGCTTCCACCATCTCCGTCTTGGCCTGCATCGCCTTGCGATTGAAATGCTGCAATTGCTTGAACGCCTCCAGGTATTCCTCACAACTCATCCGCACCATCTCCTCAAGCGCCTGTTTCTTCCGGATTTCCGCCTGAAGAATGGACTGTATCTGCGGATTCTTCTTTTGAGCCTCAAGCTCCTGAATCGTGCGCAAACACGTCTGGAATTTGTCCACCACGTTTTCCGCCACATTGGCGATTTCCTCGATCACCTTCTGCTTGTAATAAAACTTGGGAAAAGTCGCCTGAAGCTTCGCATCGAGCTTCTTGAATTCCTTCATCAACTTTTCCTTCTTGGCGGGCGAGGTCGCAGCCACCATTTCCCGGTACTTGTCATCCACCTCCCGATCCATCGCCATCACCGTTTTAACCAGCCGCCGTAAATCCTTGAGGTGATTTTCCCGTCCCTCAATCTTTTTGTCCACAATCACCCGGTCAAACCGTTCCTTGGGCGGCTCGCTGATGAGTTTCTCCGCCAAAGCCACGTGCTCCTTGGCCGTAAAGCCAAAGCTGTACACGATCCGCTTGACCTCGTTTTCAGCGTCTTCGATTCGCTTGGATATTTCCACCTCCTGCTCCCGCGTCAGCAGCGGCACCTGGCCCATCTGCTTGAGGTACATCCGCACCGGGTCATCCAAAATGTCCAGCCGGTTTTTATCGTCGTCTTCCTCCGGCTCCGGCTGCTTTACCCGGTCCACCTCCGCCTGATCTACAATCTCCACCTCAAGATTCCGAAGCTTGGTGTAGATGTCATCCAGCTCCTCCGGTGTCACCACCGAATCAGGCAGAGCGTCATTGATATCATTATAAGTCAGGTATCCCTGCTCCTGCGCCAATCGCACCAATTCCTTGACCTTTTCCGCCAGGTCAATCGTCTGCGGTTGCTTGTTGGGATCCTGGTTTTCATCCACCGCAACAGGCGCAGCTTCCTCCATCGCCGTCTTCGCAATGGATTTTGCCGTTTTCACCTCGCTTTTAGCCGCGGCCTTGGCAACAGCCTCGCCGCCTTTCTTCGTTTGCAACTGCTCTGCCTTTTTGCTCTCAGCCGTTTCTTTAACCTTCAAAGAGCCGGGCTTTTTATCCTTGTTTTCCACTTCGGCAGGCTTGAAATCCTTCTTCTTCGGTGGGACGCCATCTTTCGGCTTGGCCTGGGCAGAAGCAGACGCTGCCGGTTTGGAGCCCTTGGCCTGGGAAGGTTGGGCGTGGGCCTTCACTTCCTTATTGGACGATAACTTTCCCTTGCCAGCCTTCGCGGCTGGCTTTTTCACCTGAGGTTTTGCCATAGATGCGTTTTAGAACTATCGGCTACAAATTCTCGTTATAATAAATAGCCTTATACTTTAACGCTTTTCTGTTGTGTAGTCAATCTTTGCTTCAAAATCAAACTTTGCCCACCCTTGCTGCCCTGTTGAAGGCGTAAGGTACCACGTAAAAAACACTACATTTCCACAAAACACGGGCCTGTCTTCCCCCCCTCCCCTCGATATTTCCACCCGGTTATAATCCATTTGTAACCTTTTCCGCCAAAAATGCTCTTGGTATAGTGTTTGGAACGTAGGCGGCCAACCAACTGCATCCGCCGCCTAAACGCCACTCATATCTGTGGGCATGACCGAAACGGTCCATACCGAAGTGTTGCCGCTCCATTCGACGGCGGATTTCACCGCCGCAGTGGAGAAAGCCGCCGCTTTGCTTCAGGCTGGCGAAGTTGTAGCGGTCCCCACCGAGACGGTGTACGGCCTGGCAGCTAATGCCCTCAACCCACAAGCCGTAGCCGCCATCTACACAGTCAAGGGCCGGCCTTCCCGCAATCCCATCATCGTTCACGTGGCCGATGAAAGCATGGCCCGCCAATGTGTCGCCTCCTGGCCTCCCGCTGCTGCCGCCTTGTCCCGTGCCTTCTGGCCCGGACCTCTGACCATCGTCCTGCCCAAGGCAGCCATCATCCCCGACATAGTAACTGCCGGGGGCCCCACCGTTGGCGTCCGCTGGCCGCACCATCCTTTCATGCAAGCTTTGATTCAACGTTGCGCCTTTCCACTCGCTGCCCCCAGCGCCAACCTTTCCAATCGCGTTTCTCCCACCACCGCCACCCATGTGCGCCAACACTTGGAAGGACGCATCCCCCTTATCGTGGACGGCGGCCCCTGCCCCGTCGGAATTGAATCCACCGTGGTGGCCCTTAAAGGTGATGTTTGGCGCATCCTCCGGCCCGGCATCATTCACAAGGACGCTCTGGCCGCCGTCTTGGGCACCGGCTCTGCTCATGAGGCCGCCTCACACGATAGCAACCGCCCTGCTTTGGAAAGCCCCGGCCTTCTGCCGCGCCACTACGCCCCTCGCGCACAAGTGTTGGTTTGGGCCTGGGAAAACGAAGACTCCCTGCTTGCGCAGATTCGCCGCATGGGGGCAAAACCGGAGGAAACTTACGTCTTGGCGCACTCCTGTGCGCCCCGCCAAAAGGACTGGCTTGAAGTCAGCGTTGCACCGCGTGACCCGGAAGCCTATGCACGCGCCCTTTACGCGGAATTGCACCGGGCGGATGCTCACAATGCACGGTGGCTGGTGGTGGAACAGCTCCCCACCGATGGCCCATGGCAGGCCATCCATGACCGCCTCCGCCGCGCCGCTCAACATGAAGAAACTTGAATTTTACGTCGGTTGTTGATTGCCATGCCTCAACCGCGTTACGATGAATTGACGTTTTGATGAAAAACTTGCAAGCTCGACCAATGACACGACTGGGAATCATCGCAAGCCTGGTGGCCGTCCTCGGCGCCACGGCCTGGGGTCAGACCAACCATCTGACGGAACGCGCCATTTCTTTGGATGAATGTCTGGAAATGGCATTGGAAAACAATTTCACCCTTCGCATTGAGCGCCACAACATCGAGCAAGCCCGCTTCGACCTCAGGCGCTCTCAAACAGCCTACGACCCGCAGCTTTTCTTTGGCCTCACCCGGGCCAGAAACACCGGCCTCAACCAAAACTTCGATTTATTGGGCAATCGCTCCGAGAACTCCTCCCAAAACACGGTGGACACCCTCGAATACGGAGTCAGCGGGCTGGGGCCCATGGGGTTTGAATACTCGGTGCCAGTGAGATTCACCCGCAGCTTCGGCGACGGCTACACGTACAACACCCTCGATCTCAACACCTTCACCTTCGTGCCGGTGGGTTACGACGAGTACGCTGCCCGCTTCAACATCGAAATGCGTCAGCCGTTGCTCCGCAACTTCGCTGTGGACAACGTCCGCCGCACCATCCAGGTCAACCGCAAACTGCTCAAAATGTCCGAGCACCAGTACGAAGCCCGCCTGATGGAAATCATCACCTTGGTGGAACTGGCATACTATGAACTGATCTTCGCCCGCGAAAACGTCAAAGTCCAGGAGAAGGCCCTGGAACTGGCCGAAAAACTCCTCGATAACAACCGCAAGAGTTTCAATGTCGGAAGCATGGCCATTCTGGAAGTGCACCGCGCCGAATCTTTGGTCGCCAGCACCCGCGCCGACCTCCTGGCCGCCCAGCAATTGGTCAAAGTGCAGGAAAACGTGCTGAAAAACCTCATCACCAAAGACCTGGCCGAGTGGAAACAAGTTTCCTTGAGACCCACCGAATCCCTGATGGCCATTCCGCAAGCCCTCGACGTGCGCGAAAGCTGGCGCACCGGTTTGACCAAACGCCCCGACCTCGCCCAGTTGCGGGTGGACTTGGAACGCCAGGACATTGACATCCGTTACTTCAAAAACCAGACCCTCCCCAACCTGAACCTCGTCGGTTCTTACGGACGGGATGCCCTCGGAACGGGCTTTGAAAACACTTGGTCAGACCTCCATTTCCGCGACAAAGCCGTGGACTACTATTACGGCGTTGAACTCAGCTTCCCATGGGGCCGTCGCGAGGCCAAATACCGTCTGGCGCAGGAAAAAGACCAGCGCCTGCAAAAGGAATTAGTCCTCCAAAAACTCCAGCAGGACATCCTGGTCCAAATTGACGATGCCATCGAAGCCGTTAAAACCAGTTATGACCGCATCGCCGCCACACGCCAAGCCGCTGATTTTGCCCAAAAAGTCCTCCAATCCGAGGAATCCCTCATGCGCGTCGGCATGAGCACCTCCTTCCAAATCCTGCAATACCAGCGCGACCTCACCGCAGCCCGCACCCAGGAAGCCCGCGCCATCGCGGATTACAACAAGGCATTGGCTCGCCTAGCCCAGGCGGAAGGCTCCACCTTGGAACGGCGCAAAATCAAATTACAATTCAAATAAAACCGCCCCGGAAACGCGAAGGTTAAAAGCCTCTCTTGCAGTGGCTGCTGCTACCTGCTGCCAATTCGAAACCAAAAGCACTGCGGGAAAACTTCCCGCAATTACACCAGCCCCTCCAAAATCATCGGCAACCGCTCCAAGCTGCGGTTAAGCCCTGCCCGCGCAATGGCCTTGGCACTGTCGGTTTGGTTGGGGAACAACAAATGCCATGCCGGCGTTTCAAACCACGCTTCCGCCGCCACGCTCTGGTAATTCCCGCTGGTCCCGATTTGGGCATGCCGCAACAGCAGATCCGCCACATGCACCGCCGCCACAATTTGAATATGCTGGCTGGCGCGCTCGGGCGCATGGTGAAACCGGGCCGACTCCACCATCACCTGCGGCAGTCGGTGTTGCTCCAAATACAACCCGCCCAACTCCGCGTGATCCATCCCCAGCACCTCAATTTCAATCGCCTGCAACGGCGCTTTTGTCTCGGATGAACGCCGGTGAATCTCGGCAAAATGCTGCGGAAACACCGCGGCCATCACAATTTTGCCCACATCGTGCACCAATCCCGCCACGTAATCCGCCTCGTCATTGGGCATTCGCACCGCCGACAACACTTCCCGCGCCATAATCGCCGTGCCAATGCAATGACGCCAAAACTCCCGCCATGGAAATTCCGTGTTGCCCGCCATCTTCTGAAAATCCTCGATCACCGGCGTCACCATCGCCAGTTGCCGTATTTGCCTCAGCCCCAGATAAAAAACCGCCTCCTCAATGCTGTTGACCGGCACATTCAGCCCAAAATAAACCGAGTTCACCAACCGCAACAACCGCGCCGTCAAACTAGGGTCCCGCCGAATCACCTCGCTGATTTGCGCCGTATAACTCTGATCAGCCGCCAACAACTCCCGCAGCGCACTGTTGACAGTGCTCAGCGATGGCAGACGCGGGCAGGAATGTAACCGCGCCGTGATCTGTTGCCGGTTCAGCGGCGTCAGCCGGTTCGTAGTGGCCACTTGACTCATACTCATCTTCCCTATCGGCAGTCAGAGGAACCAACTTTAATAAATAATAAAAAAAGACCTCTGGTTACCCTCCCAGCGTCCGATTTTTAGACCTCCACAATCAAACAGCCTTGGGTAGATACACAGAAGCCGCGCTTGACGGCCTGCCCTGCTTTGGTTACCAAAGCATCACCAATACAGCACAATACATTCGCGGGCCGGGCCGGTTTGGCGTCCCTCCCCGCCTTGGAAAATCACATGAATACTGAGAAAAAAGGCCTGTTTGTCACCGCCGACGGCAGAAACGTCGCCTTCACCTTTGCGCTGGTCAGCTCGTTGTTTCTCCTCTGGGGATTCTGCAACGGGATGATTGACGTGATGGACAAACATTTCCAAAACGAGCTCAAACTCACCCTCAGCCAATCCGCCTGGGTCCAGTTTGCCCATTACCTCGGCTATTTCATCATGGCCCTGCCGGCCGGCTGGCTGGCCATCCGGCTCGGTTACAAAGGCGGCATTATCGCAGGCCTCTTGATGGTGGCCGTAGGGGGATTGTGGTTCATCCCGGCCACACACATCGCCAAGTTCTGGGCCTTTTTACTTGGCGTCTGCACCATCGCCGCCGGTCTGACCTTCCTCGAAACGGTGGCCAACCCATATACCACCGTCCTCGGCGACAAACGCTTCGCAGCCACTCGCATCAACCTGGCTCAGTCCTGCAACGGCGTCGGCTGGATCCTTGGCCCCATCGCCGGCGGCCTCTTCTTTTACGGTACCGATGAAACAGGACGCAGCACCGGTGCCGAAACCTTGTGGATCCCTTATGCCGGTGTGGCCGTGGTGGTCATCCTCCTGGCGGTGATTTTCTTTTTCGCCCCCATGCCCGACATCAATACCGAGGACGACTATCACCTCGACGATAAAAACAATGACAAAACCACCGCCATTAAACCGGCTTCCCGTGGGCTGACCTACGGGTTGTTACTCGTGAATATCGCCATCCTGCTTTTGGTGTTTGGAATGATAACATGGCTCATTCTCAGCGCGACCAAAGTTGGCGAATCCCTCAAAGGCCTGGCCGCTGCCCTGCCGCATCCTTCCTCCTTCACCATCAACGCAGACCACGCCTTGACCGTCGTCCTGTTTTGGGCGGGCGTCGCCATCATGATCGTAGCGGCCATTGTCATGGCCCCCATGACCAAAAAAATCTCCCACCACAGCATCTGGTCCCACCCCCATTTCTCCGGGGCCGTGGCGGCGCAGTTTCTATACGTGGCCGCCCAGGCGGGCATCTTCAGCTTCCTTATCAATTACGTGACCTCAGAAGTCCCGGACCTCCCCGCCTCGTGGCACCGCGACAGCACCAAAAAATGGATTGAAATCAACACCTCCTTCACACGCGATGACCTCAAGGATTTGCCTGCGCTGGCGGCTCGATTGAAAAACCCCACCGACCCCGTGACAGCCATGGTGGCCGGCAAATTGTCCTCCGACACTCAGGCAGCCCTCGCAGAGTACGTCCCCGACAAAACCAACCCCAAATTGCTCAGTGTGCCCTTGGTGCAGGATTTGAAAAGCATTGTCCGCGGCACCAACATCTACAATCCCCAGCTCTTCGCTGGTGTCAACCTCAGCCCCGCCACCCGCGAAATCCTGGCCCTCCCTGAAAAAGAACGAAACACACCCCTCCTCAACCGCCTGCTCCTTACAGACGCCTTTGCCGGTTTACTTAATTATACCCCAGGCCGTTATTGCATCAGTGACGCCGGCGCTTCCAACCTCGCCTCTTTCGGATTCTTCTGCTTCTTGGTGGGCCGCTTCACCGGAGCCTGGCTGCTGAAACGTTTCTCCGCCCACCGCATGTTGGGCCTCTACGGCCTCATGAACGTGCTGGTCTGCCTGCTGGTGTTCTTCAAGCTCGGCTGGCTGTCCGTGGTGTGCGTCTTCCTCAGCTATTTCTTCATGTCCATCATGTTCCCCACCATCTTTGCACTGGGGATTTTCGGCTTGGGCGTCCGTGCCAAGCGCGCCTCGGCTTACATCGTCATGGCCATCATGGGCGGTGCCATCCTGCCCAAACTCATGGGGTACGTTGCTGACCAAACCAACATGTCCCGCGGTTTCATCGTGCCGATGATTTGCTTCGTGGCCATTGCCCTTTACGGCTTCGGTTGGAGCCGCCTCAGCCAGGCCGAATCCTTAAGCGGCCTGAAAACCACCGCCGGCCACTAAAAACAAGGCTCCCATTCTTGCACCACCCCCCTGCGCTGGGGCCGGGGCTCGTCTTGTCTTCAACCAATCCGCGCTCACACTTTCTCCGGCACCACAAACGGCGGACGGTACTCGCGCCGAAGCAGCCGATCCGCCTCCGGATTGTTCACAAACTTTTCCTTGTCGGCATCAAACATCAACTTGGGCCCCACCCACAACGTCGCCTTCTGCGGGTCCACACCAATCGCCTTGGTGTTTTCCAAAGTCGTCATGATGCTCTCGCCCACCACCTCGTTATCGCTGAAATCCTTCGGCTTCTCAAACGGTCGCTCCTTGGCCAACCGGTAGGATATATTGCCCAAATGACAGCACGCGCTCGAAAGGTGCCCCTCCAAAATGTCTGCGTGCAGATTTTCCCGCTTGCGGCTGCGCACGCACTCGATGAAATTGGCGAAAATATTACCCGAGCGCGACGGCGCATCCACCTTGGCCAACGGCTCCCCTTCGGTTTTGTCTTTGGGGAAAAACTTCCCATCCTTCACCACACCGGCCTCAAAGAAATATTCATTGGCAACTTTGTTGGGATACTCCTTGAGCTTGCCCACAAGCCCCCGCGTCTCAAACAACAGCAATGTCCCACCAAAATCGAGCACCGTCACCATCTGATTCGGCGTCTGCCCTTGGTCCTTGTGATCCGGCCCCTCAACGTACCGCCCGCCCAAACTGATGACCGATCGCGGCAACGTCCCACCAATCACCCACCGCGCCACATCCATCTCATGCACACCCTGGTTGCCAATGTCCCCGTTGCCGAAGTCCCAAAACCAATGCCAGTTGTAATGCACCAAATTCCGGTGAAACGGCTGTTTGGGCGCAGGCCCCAGCCAGATATCAAAATCCAAATTGGCTGGCGGTTCCTCCACAGGCTTGAAACCAATGCTCCATCGTGGCTTGCAACAATATCCTTTGGCCACCAACAACTTCCCGTAAACACCGCTTTTGGCCAACGCCACCATCCGCACGTCCCCACCGGCGCGCCGCTGCGTCCCGTGCTGCACAATCCGATTGTACTTCCGGGCCGCCTCCACACATTTGCGCCCCTCAAACACATTGTGACTGCACGGCTTCTCCACATACACATCCTTGCCCGCCTGACAGGCCCAAATCGTGGCCAGCGAATGCCAATGATTCGTCGTGGCAATGGAGACTACGTCGATTTCCTTGTTCTCCAACATCTTGCGGATGTCCTGATAAGTCTGCACCCCCTGCAACTTGCTCGCACGTCCCTCCAACACCTTCAAATCCACATCGCACAACGCCGTCACTCTGACTCCCGGCAATTTCTGAAACTCGCTGATATGATTGGCCCCACGCCCGTTTATTCCCACCACCGCCACACGTATGGCCTCATTGGCACCCACGGATTGCGCATACACACGCGGCGCCAGCCAGATGCCGGCGGCCCCCAAAGTTGCGGTTTTCAAAAAAGCACGACGCTTCAACGACGAAGACTGCATGTAGGCTTTCATGCCCCCACTCTAATCTCTCCGCGCCCCGCTTCAATCCCAAACTCCAACTCCCACCAAACACCGACTAATTATAGATGAATGGCAGTGCAGGTCTTCCCAACATAAGATGAGCTTGCGCTTGCCCTTCCACGCCGCGGCCTTACATTGAGCGTGTGCATGATGCTTCGGATGATTGGCGCCGGCGTTTTGAACGCCTGCAACAGTTATACCACGTCAGCCAGGTGCTCCATTCCACTCTCGAACCTCAGCGAGCCCTGGAACTGATTGTGGAACAAGCCGTGCAGCTCACCGGCGCCACCAGTGGTTCGCTGGTTCTCCTGAATCCTCATACCGGTTTTTTGGAAATTGAAGCCTCTCACGGCCTTCCACCCGAGGCTCAAAAACTCAAGCTCCGCGCCGGCGAAGGCATCACCGGCTGGGTCGTCCGCACCGGCCAGCCGGCACTCGTCGGCGATGTCCGCAAAGACCCCCGCTACATCATGGCACGGCCCGGCGTCCGCTCCGAATTGGCCGTCCCCCTCCAAGTCGGCGAAGAAATTCGCGGCCTCTTGAATGTGGACTCCGACAAACTTAACGCCTTCACCGCCGAAGACCAATCCCTGCTGGAAGAACTCTCCGCTCAAGCCGCTCTGGTCATCCGCCAAACCTGGCAATACGAACAACACCGGTTGAAAGCCCGGCTGTTTGAAAGCCTCGTCGCCGTCAGCCAAATCATCAATTCCACCGTCAATCTGGACGAAGCCCTCGCCGCCATCACCCAACAGGCCTGCCAACTCATGCAGGCACGCCTCAGCTCCTTGCTCCTGCTCGATGACTCCGGACGCTGGCTGGACCTCCGCGCTGCGCACGGCGCCGGCCCCGACTATATCAACAAACCGCGCCTGGCAGTCGAGGACAGCCTGGTGGGCTCCGTTGTGCGCCGCCGCAAAGTGCTTCAGGTTGAGAACGTCCAAATCTCCCAGCGCTATCAACACGTCGAAGTCGCCGCCCGCGAGGGTCTGGTCTCGCTGCTCAGCGCACCCCTCTTGTTTGACCAACGTTGCATCGGCGTCCTCAACGTCTACACCGGCCGGCCCCACGTCTTTTCCAACGAGGAAATCCGCATCCTCAACGCCCTGGCGGGTTTATCGGCCGTCGCCATCGAAAAAGCCCGCCTCTACGAACGGGTGGTGGACCTCGAAGAAGCCCTCCGCCAAGCTGAAAAATTCAGCGCACTCGGCCTCTTGGCCGGCGAAGTCGCCCACGAAATCCGCAACCCTCTCACCGTCATGAAAATGCTGTTTCATTCCCTGAACCTGCACTTTCCTCTGATAGACCCGCGCAATACCGACGTGCGCATCATCGCCGACAAAATGGAACAATTGGACCGCACCGTCGAACGCGTCCTCAGCTTCGCCCGCACAGCCGAGCCCCAGTTTGGCCCCGTGCACCTCCAACACGTGCTCGGCGAGCTGGAACTGCTGGTCCGCCACAAATTGCGCCAGCAAAACATCCTTTGGAAACTCAGCCTCGAACCCGCCCTCCCCGCCGTTTGGGGCGATGCCACCCAACTGGGGCAAGCTCTCCTGAATCTTGTGCTCAATGCCGTCCAAGCCATGCCCCAAGGCGGAGAATTACGCATCTCCGCCCGCCGCCTGCCGCGCGACCCCACCCGCCCCGCCACCCATGTAGTCTTGGAAGTAGCCGACACAGGCGAAGGCATGAGCCCCGAACAATGCCGCCGCGCCTTTACCCCCCTCCTCAGCACCACCCGCACCAAGGGCACCGGCCTTGGACTGGTCTTGGTGGGCCGCATCATTGAAGCTCACCACGGACGCATCCAAGTCACCTCCCGCCCCAAGGCAGGCACACGCTTCCGCATCACGCTCCCCGTTGAAAACCAAAATCCTGCGTAATTCCCCCCAATCGCCTCCGGCGGCCCCCTTGACATCAAGTTGAACGTGGGACAAGTTGCCATTGTTGTATTATGAATTTTGCGTGGCTTAGCCTGGACCTTGTTTTGATTGTGCTGTTTGCCTTTTCGCTACCGGCACTTTTCCTATATGTCATCCGCCGGTGGCTCCAAAACAGCGAATCGGCAAACCCATCGGTGGACAACCAAACACCGGACCCAGGCAACCATTCATCTCACTGAATGACCAACGGATTTTTTCTCGCCTTCTTCGCGGCTTCCTCAAAACAGGCTTTCTAATATGCTTAAGCCCTAAGGAGGCTCAAGCCATAGGGTTGTATGCCGCTCACTCTTTGCTCGGGAAAAAACAGCTCCACCGATTATTTCACCATTAGATCTCCCTTGGGCACTGAAAAACTTTTTCGCTCTATTTTTGCTGTAACCGCCTTTTTTGATTTGTTCTGACCCCGCGGCTGGGCTTATCTTGAAGCAGTATAGCGATGGACCCTGCCCACTCAACGTCCAGCCGCAACCATCGGGCCACGCCACACGCGTGGAGGAGGTGTTCATGTTGACCTTTGACCCCACGCGATTGCAAGCGGCCTTGCGGTTGGCTGCTTCCGAGCTGGTCAAAGCTCGTCCGGCAGGTTCTCCCTGGCAGGGTGAAATTTCCAGCAGCCCCACAGCCACCGCTGCCGCCATCTGCGCCCTCAGCCTGGCGGATACCGAGTGGAAAAGCGCCGAGGACACCCTGCGCCGGCTCGCGTTACATGGGGCGGAGTGGTTGAGCCACCACGCCAACGGCGACGGCGGATGGGGCGACACCCCGCGCAGCTTCAGCAACCTCGGCGCAACTGCCCTCGCTTGGGCGGCCTTCGGGCTGGCACCGGGAGGCGAAGCAGCCTTTCAGGAACCCGCCCGTGCCGCAGAGCGCTGGATATGCCAAAAAGCGGGCAATACCGCCCCCGCCATCTTGGCCCCCATGATTCGCACCCGCTTCCGCGGGGATTTGGCGCTGGCCGGTGGCGTTTTGATGTGCTGCGCACTGGCGGGACGACTCGGCAGTGACATTCGCGCCTGGCGCCACGTCCCCTCCCTGCCTTTTGAGCGTGGAGCACTCCCTCCCGAATGGTGGGCGTCAGTCCAACCGCCCGCTGCCAGTTGGGCCATGCCCCTCCTCCTCGCCACAGGCCAGGCTCGCCATCACAATCTCGCAGGCGGCTGTTTCGTGGTCCGACTGCTGCGCGAATTCTTTCGCAATACCACTCTGCGCCGCCTCACGGCCTTGCAAGCAGAGGACGGGAATTTTCAAACCTCCCCCCTCTTAACTGCCCTGACCACCATCGGCTTGCTCGCCGCCGGCTACGGTCGCCATCCAGCCACAGAAAAAGGCATCCGCTTCCTGGTAACCTCCGCACGTCCCGACGGCAGTTGGCCGCTGATTACAAGCCAGGACGTCCGCCTTACCGCGCAAGCCACGCAAGCCTGCACCAACCCCGTCCCCGGGCAGCCGTGGCTGCCGGGCCTCGACGAACTTCATGCCTTGCGCCATTGGCTTCTCGCCCATCCGCAACACGATGACCCGGAGGGACTCCGCCTCCCAGCCATCGGTTGGTCGGCCAGCTCACACCCCGGCGCGTGGCCCGACACCGTTTCCACCGCAGAAGCCCTCTTGGCCTTGCGCTCGCTCGGTGACCCGGGCCCTGAGGTCATTCAAGCCGTCCTCGGCGGCGTCAATTGGTTGCTGTTGACCCAAAACCGCGATGGCGGGCTGCCCCCTTATCGTCGCGGCTGGTGCCACCCGGAACAAGAAGGCAGTTGCGCCGAGGAAACCGCGCTGACCTTGCGGGCTTGGCTGGCCTGGTTGCACGTCCTTCCCCCGGACCAACAACACCGTGTTCAAACCTCCATCCACCACGCCATCCGTTTTCTCATGGACGAGCAACGTCAAGATGGCGCCTGGCGTTCACACTGGTTTGGCAATCAATACGCGCATCAGGAGGAAAACCTCACCATGGGCACCGCCGGAGTCCTCATGGCCCTGCCCGAACTGGTGGCCCGCTCCTATTTCGAGTTGGTCGAACCACTCAACAGCGCCGTCCTCTGGCTCGTCAAAAACCAAAACAGCGACGGCAGTTGGGGCGGTGGCCACGGCGGCCCTCCCTCAGTCGAAGAAACTGCTCTGGCACTCGAAGCCCTGGCCGAAACACTCCTCCAACCTGGCCCCCTCTTGCTGGAAACTCGTGAACAAGCACGCAACGCCGCCGCCTGGGGCGCCAACTGGCTAGTCCAACATATCGAAGCCGGCAATTGGACCACACCTGCCCCTCTGGGCTTGCTCTGGGGACAATTCTGGTTCTACGAAAACCTCTGGCCGGCCCTCGGCGTCACCCGCGCCCTGGCCCGTTTGACACGCCTGGTTTAATCCCGCCACCCCCCGGCGTTGTCATCCGCGGCAGGCGGCTCATGTGCCGAAAAACCATCCGCGACAATGGCTTCTTCGGCGAATAATGCACCATCATGTCCTGCATCCGCATCAACACCCACGGCTCCCGCGGCGCATAACCGTTTTTGGTGAACACAATGTCATCAGCCACGTACACACACATGTGCACAGTCCGGACGTCCTGCCCCATCGGCTCATACAACAGGATGAGATCCCCAAACAAATCCGCCTTGGGCACAATCCGATACTCGCTCCGCAACACCTGCTCCTGAAATCGTGCATCAATGAACCGGTCCTCCACCTTGTCCCGGTGAAAATTATACGACGACCAAAAACAATCCGGCCACCTCCCCGCAATAATATTTGTGGGATGCGGATACGAATAAAGCAACAGCCGCGGCACCGGCGGAAAAAACCATGCCACATTCACACTCCCCCCCTGCGGCAGGCGCTTCAATGACTCCAACAACGGCCGCACCTGAAGCATTCGGTTGGGCAGCCCCCAATAGCCCATCAGCCGCTCCACATCGCTGGTGGGAGTCACCCGCAAATTCACCATAAGCGTCGGCACTCGTGCCACCGTCCGGCTGGCTTGCAGATAATCCTCTCTCGTTAACAGTTTTGGCAGGACATGCCGGTCCGCAAAACACAGCAAACCATCTTTCCGGTACATCATCCGCTCCATGAGCTTCAGCGCATCTTCAGACAAACTGCATTGCGAAAACCATTCGGAAAACTCAGCATTAACCGCAAACGGATAACAATAAGCCACATTTTGTTCATCCTCGGCCAAAATGGAGTAGATCTTGGCCCGCGGCTCCGGCGGCATGTCCCGCAGCACTTCAACTGTCGGCTCCACATAAACTCCTCCTGTCGTCGCCTGCCAACGGTTCGTGTCCAACAAGCTCGCCTCCAACAAACTCGGCAACCCGCAACTTTTTATGAAATCCCTCAAAGTCTCCGGCTTATAACCGGCAAAAAACCACCTGTTCGAGGAAGGGGGAGGCGGATCGTACGCAAAATATTCCACTGGCCGCTCCAACCAAATTGGGATGATTTCCAATATTCCCCAGCGGTTTGTTGAGGCTTCATCCTTCGCCACCAAACCGTTGTTGGATGAGCTTCGATCAGAGCGCGACCATAAAGTGCGACCAATAAATTGCGCACCCAACGTAATCAATACCCCTGCAAGAACCAGCCATAAACTTGGGAGAAATTGCCGGCGAGGCACGGCCCCATTCTGCCGCTCGCTCCGTGATGAAGTCTTGGCTGGGCGCATTTTCATAAACAGCCTCCCTTACCACTCAAACAGCGCCCAAAGACCAGCCGGCCCAAAAACACCCCTCTCCCGTCGAAGTGTTTGCCTGTTATTCGCCGGATGTATTAATCGCCCGCCCTTAAGGACGTTATTCCCTTGCAGCCATCCCATTCAAATAAAGAGACGGGACATTACCTGCGAAAGGTTACAAGGACAACGGTTTTGTGAAAAAAATTAGCCTGAAAACCCTCACATTGTGAACTTACCTACCAGACGGTAAGTTCCGCCAGGGACGCAAAGGGTTGACGGTCAAATCCGCTCACAGCCTCCAGCTTCAAATAACGGACCTGTACCGGTGCCGGAAACGTCAATTCCTTTGGATTGGCATCGGCGGACAATGTGCCCCGCATCAAAGGTGTTCCCCAGTTTTGTCCGTCGCTGCTCGTGTAAATGGCAAACTCGCGTATCCACCCATTTTTATTGTTGTCCTGCCTCGGCGTCAGAGTCACACCACGCAGAGTGGCCGATTGTTGAAACTCCAAAACCAGCCAATGCGGAAAAGCCGGAGCTTCCTCCCCCCATGGCGTGTGCCAAAGCGTTTGCACGTCCCCATCCACGACCAACTTGCCCGGATGCTGCGGATGTTCACTGCTCACCCGCGATACCCGGACCCCCAGTTTTTCCATCAAGGAAGGCGGCCTCAACAACTTTTGCACATCCGCCGGCGTCCACCGATGCGCGGGTTTGAAACGTGGACCGCTCATGTAATTCAAAAGACTGCGCCGAAGCTGCCTTGCCACCGGACGCTGCTCCAAGTCTGTATTCAAATCCATCGCACACGCCAACAAACGCCCCCGTCCCACTTGCGCCTCGATGATTAACCCCAGTTTGCGCGACGTAAACCAATCGTCTATCGCATACACCAACGGCCGGAATGTCGCCTCCGTGCCCGTCAACACAAACGGATGCGCCCGCGACACCAACTCCCACCATTGCCAGTTGGAATGATATTCAGTCGGAAAATCCGCCAGCGCCGGATGCCTCGGATCGCAATAAATGCCCAAAGTATGCGGCGCCTGACGCCGCGTCCACGCTGTGTTCCAAAAGATGCTCGAAAAACCAATTTGCACCCGCCCCAACGCATCCCCGCGAATGGCCGATGGCGGCGGATTCAACAACACCTTGCCTCCGCGCTCCAAAACCGCCAAGGCCGCCGAATCCAAATCAGTCGCCCAATGAATATCCTGCGGCACACTCACATCCACCTTGGCCGGATACACCCACACATCCCAATCATTCGCATAAGGCGTGCCTTCCACCGCCAGCTCCAAATTCAACTTCGCAGGCGCAGGCATCCCCTTCAATGGCACCTCAATCTGCCCCACCGGACTGCAGATTCCAGTCGGCAACGGACCAGTGAACATCGTCCCCGTCGCCAACTCACGCTTCCCCTGCCGCAACCGCCAGCGCACCACACCCTGCGGCAAATCCTGCGGTGCAAACCATCCCAACTCCACCCCGGCCTGCAGCGTGTCCTCCGTGGTGAAAATCCGTCTCGGCAATCGCGCAATCGGCACCACCGGCCCGGCAAACCGGTGATACTCCGCAGCCGTGATATAGCCCTTGCCATCCCAAAACGGATCCAACACCCCCACCAACGCCGTCCCCTGCCCAGGAAAATCATGCAAATCCAACAACTCGAATCCCCCCATCCCCGGCGTGCGTATCGCCGACTCAATATCCTCCTTGTAACAAAGCGCCTGCAATTTCCCCGACGCCAGCAAAAACGCCCGCGCCATAGGCGCCAAACCGTTCTGCTTCAAAAAGTCCTGAAAAATCTCAAAATTCTTCGGTTTCAGCCAGCCCTTGTATTTCGGCATCTCCGCAAAGTTGGGAAACACACACCATTGCCCAATCTCATGACTCACCACCGGCGCCGCAGCCCGCTGGATAAACGCCCGGTAATCTGTCACCGTCTCAGGCGGACGCGCATTGATGCGTGAATTCAATCCCCCGCCCCATGCCTGAATGCGCGGCTCCGGTGTGATGTGAAAATCATTTTCCGGAATCATCGGCCAACCCGCCCCGCTGGTGTAAAGCCGCCGCGTATCCAGGCCCTTGCAATAATTGATGAAATCCCCCAGCCACCGATTCTGATTCTTTCCCGCCGGTTCGTTGCCGGCTGAAAACATGATAAACGACGGATGATTGCCCAACACCCGAAAGATGCGCGCTGCCTCCTCGTGCAACCACGCATCCACCTTGCGCCCATCCCCCACACTGCTCCCCGAATTCGCCCAAACACCGGCCTCCACATACAACAACATCCCCGTCTCATCCGCCGCCTGAAACGCCGCCTCCGGGGGAGTATGCGAATGAAATCGCAGGTGATTCAACCCATGCGCCTGGCAAATCCGCATAATGCGCTTCCACGCCGCCACATCCGTCGGAGGATAGCCCGTCAAAGGGAAAATGTTGCACTCAAGAGTGCCACGCAGAAAAAGTTTGCGGCCGTTCAAAGCAATTTGCGTCCCCTGCCGCTTCACCTCCCGCAATCCAAACGACACCTCCCGTTGATGACGCAATACCCGTCCTTCATCCCTCCCCTCCAACGCAGCCGTCAATTCATACAAAACCGGCGAAAATTCATCCCACAACAACGCATCCTCTTCCATCTCATACTCACACTCCACCACCCCACCCTCCGGAGTCCACGAAACCGGCACAGTCACCGGCGGCACCCGATGCTGCCGTGGTCCATTGTAACTTCGCGCCGTCAACGTCAACGTCCCACTGCCGGAGCGCCCTGTGAGATTGCCCAACCGCGCCTTGATAACCGCACGGCGGCGAGCCACGTCCGGATACACCTGCAAATCGTCCAACCACACAGGGTCCGTGGCCGTTAATTCCAACACCCCCACAATCCCATTCCAGTTGCCTTGCGTGTGATCCGAAACACTGTGCGCATTGATCCCCACCTCCACATGAAGCCGGTTGTCCACACGTACCGTCAGCCGATGCCGCCCAGGCGTCAACGCCGCAGTACAATCATATTCATGCGGCGTCCCCAAACTGTTCCGCGACCCAATCCGGCGCTCATCCACCCACACAGTAGTCTCCCAATGCGGCCGCTCCAACCGCAACACCACCCTTTTGCCCTGCCACGACGCGGGAATCTCCACCTCCCGCTGATACCACGCCACCCCCACATAATGCCGCTCCGGTTGCAACCAAAACGGCACCTTGATATTGCCCGGTTGCCGGTAGGGCGCATAACGCTCATCCTTGAAAAAGGATCGGTCTATGATTTGGCCTGTCCACTGCGTCTCCATGGTCACCGGGTCCCCAAATCCCTGCTCCTGCAATGAACCAGGCAACCGCAGCCGCTCCTTTAACACCCGGCCATGCCACCCCTCCCCCACACCGGCATCCTGCCGGTCCAGCTCAAACCGCCATGTCCCCGCCAAATTGATGCGCTCCGCAGCTCCTGCGTAAAAGTTGGCCAATGCAAAAACAATGCATCCAAAAAATCCAACTGCCAGCCTTTGGGCGCCCTTGAGATTGAGGTGTTGGGTCATCATGTTGCAAGGGCAGTATTGCAAATGCCGCACTCCAGTTTCAACACCCAACAATCACCCCTCTCCAACGGTGGACAAAACCAAACAACTCGGAAATACTTCCACCATGAAACATACCCTTGCCTGCATCGCACTCCTGGCTTGGCTGGCCACGGCCCTGCCCGCCGCCGAACGTTTCCCCAACCTCGCAGCCGGTAGCAACCTCCCCCAAGGCCCCGGCTTTGCAAGCAAGTTCAAAGCAGACTCCGGCATCGCCAACCATCCCTCCGTCATCTTTTCCGATGATTTTGAACAGGGCGATTTAGGGGCACGCTGGGACGAAAAAGGCGCCGGCAAAGGCAAGGCCCTAAGCCTCGTCCCACCAAACGATACACGTTGTGGCCGCCGCTGCATGAAAGTCGAAGCCCGACTCGGCGAAAACCAGGGCGACGGCCTCACCAAATGGTTCAACCCCGTGGACACCGTGTACATCCGCTTCTACGTCAAATTTGACCCCAACTGCGACTATGTTCACCACTTCGTCACACTTCGCGCCAACCGCGGCCTCCGCGGCGCAGACCGCTGGAGCGGCTTTGGCGGCGCAGGACTCAAACCACGCGGTGACGAGCGCTTTTCCACAGCCTTGGAACCTTGGGGCAATTGGGCCAAGTGGCCGCCCCCGGGCAAATGGAACTTCTACAGCTATTGGCACGAAATGGATGTCTCCCGTGATGGCAAATATTGGGGCAACTCCTTCCAAGCAGAACCCCAGGATGTCATTCCCAAAGACCGCTGGATTTGCGCCGAGTTCATGCTCAAACACAACACACCCGGCAAACCCGACGGCGAACAAGCCTTTTGGATTGATGGACGCCTCCTCGGACATTGGAAAGGCATCAACTGGCGCACCAACCCCTCCCTCCAAGCCAATGCCCTGACCTTGGAAAGTTACGTCACCGACCGCTGGACAAAAAACCCCACCAACACCGTCTATTTCGACAACCTCGTCATCGCCCGCGAATACATCGGGCCGGCCACCGCCCCCTAAATGGGCAGCGTGGGCTGCGGATTTGCCGTCCCTTTGTCCGGCACTGCGGCTGCCGCAGCTTGCGCAGCGCCATTCTCAACCTGCACCAACGCCGGCCGCAACACCTTGCCCTGATACGTATATCCCGGCGCCAGCGTCAAAAGGATGCGCGTGCCCGCAGCCGGTGGCTCCGCACACTGATGGGCCTGATGCATCTGCGGATCAAACCCCTCGCCCGCCTCCGGAGAAAACGCTTGCAGCCCCACCCGCCGCGCCAAATCACGACAAACATTTTGGAACAACCCGATTTGCTCCACCAAATGCGGCTGCCCGCTCTGCCGCGCCGCCATGTACAACGCAAACACCTGGTCCAGCAGACGCAACGTCAACTGCAGCCAATCCTGCTCCTGCCGCCGCAACTTGTCCGCTTCCAACCGCAACGTCGCCTTCTCGGTATCATTGGCCTGCCGCAGAAAATCCGTGAATGCCTTGGCCTCAGCCGCCATCCCGTCGGCCACTTCCTTCGCCGTTTGCACCGTCCGCGCACATTCGCCCTGGATGTTCATCCACGCGCCCGTAGCCTCGGCTATCTGCTGCTTGATGGCCTCCAAATTTTGAATCTGCGCCACTGTCGAACGCAACGCATCCGCCTCCGCCAGCTTCATCTCAGCCCGGTGCTGGAGAATAAACGGCGTCACCAACAACCACGCCCCGGCAGCCACCGCCGCCGTGCACAGCGCCATATTCGCCGTGCTCAACGGCCACTCGCTTTGGTACACAATGCCACCGGCCACCGCTAATAAAAGCAGGTCGCCCAATAAAAACGGCAACACCGACGGTCTGGGAGTCGCAACGTCACTCATGCGCCCGCCAGCTTATGTCCTTAGGCACAACCCATGCAACAGCGTTTTACCCCACCCACAACATCGCCACTCCTTTTGTCCAAATCAAAGAACCCCCACCCCAAAGCACCCCGCCCCTCTCACACCCCCTGCCCCACTCCTTTTCCCCGCAAAATATGGCCATTCCTTGCCAAAGCCGGTGTAGCAAACAACCGCCGGTATTCATAAGTTTTTCCTGCCATGCTGAGACACCAGCCTGTGCGTGTTTTATGAAAACAGTCCCCTTCCCCAGAGGAAGGGGCGAATAACCGGCATACCGCCACAACCAACGCACAGGCCCGGACCCCGGCTGGCCATGCAAATGAGCGGAAGTCATTCCATGGGCGCGCCCACGGCCGCAGCCAACGTCCCCGACCTTCAGGGGAACGGGATCGAAGGCTTGGCAAGCCCCTTGCCGGCCATGTCCAGCGCCTACGACTTCCTCCAAAACCAATACGTTTACGTCATCGTCTCCGCCCGCGCCCGCGGATTATCCGTTGGCGTCAACCTGAACCCCGAACGCCGCTGCAACTTCGATTGCCTCTACTGCGAAGTCCCACGCCCCATGGCCGGTGGAAACCCGCCGGTCAACGTCGAAGTCATGGCCCGCGAAGTCGAGCGCACCCTCGCCTACGTCCAATCCAACCGCCTGCAGCAGCACCCCGTCCTCGGCACGCTCCCACGCGAATTTGTCCAATTCCGCCACCTTGCCCTCAGCGGGTTGGGAGAACCCACCCTGTGCCCCAACTTTGTCGAAGTCGTCCAAACACTCGTCCACCTCCGCGCTTTAGGGCGGCTGCCCTACTTCCACCTCGTCCTCGTCACCAACGGCAGCCAGCTCGACCACCCCAGCGTCCAGGCTGGCCTTAAATACTTTACCGCCACCGACGAAATCTGGATCAAACTCGACGCCGGCACACCCGAGTACTTCCTCAAAATCAACCGCACACCCGTCCCCTACGAAAAAATCCTCAACAACATACTCCTCGTAGGCCGACAGCGGCCCGTCGTCATTCAAAGCCTCTTCGTCTCCGTGGAAGGCGAGGAACCGCCCGCCCGCCAAATTGAGCAGTACGCCATGCGCCTCAAACAACTCAAACAAGACGGCGCCCAAATTTCCCTCGTCCAAGTCTATTCCGCCACACGCCCCACCCACCAACCCGCCTGCAGCCACCTCCCCTTGAAATCCCTCAGCCGCATCGCCCAAATCGTCCGCTGCACCACCGAACTCCCCGTAGAAGTCTTCTAACCCCCCCGACCTCCGTCCCACTTGACAGCCCGTGGCAAACTCCTACGTTGCCAACCATGCATCGCCCTTCCGCTTCATCCTTTGGCATCGGGCTTATTCTGGGGTTGCTCCTGAATGCCCCGGCACCCACCTTCGCCGCGTTGGATACTCGCGAGCTGCACACAGAAGTCAAAATCACCATTCAACTGAAATACCTCATCTGGCTGCCGGAAGGTTATGCCTTGCCCCAAAACCGCTCTACTCAATACCCCTGCATCCTTTTCCTTCATGGTGCAGAAAAACGCGGCACAAACATAAACGCTTTGCAGGACCTTGGACCGCTGAAATATGCGCGCACACATCCTCAAGCCTTCCCTTTTATAGTAGTAGCCCCTTTGTGTCCCCCGGGACGCCAATGGGAGCCGTTGGCGTTACTGACATTGTTGGATGAAATCCAGCGCCAGTATCGCATCAACCAACACGCCATTTACCTCACAGGCTACAGCATGGGCGGTGCCGGCACTTGGGCCACTGCCATGGCGGCTCCAGACCGCTTTGCCGCCATCGCGCCATTGTGCGGCAGGGTCATTCCACTGCTTGCAGGCAACTTGTACCGCACGCCCGTCTGGGTCTTTCATGGTGAAAAAGACCAGGTCGTGCCCCTGAACCACTCCACCGAAATGGTGGACATCCTTAAGAATCGCAATAACCCCCACGTTAAATTTTCACTGCTGCCGGGAAAAGACCATGAAATATGGCACGATATTTACGATAACTCCGCCCTCTACTCCTGGTTCATGGAACACCGCCGCCCCTGACTTGAGTACAACCCCACGCCGCGATCCATCTAGGTGAGGCAAAAAACAATTCCCCGCGCAACAACACCTTTGCCTCCGGAGACACGCCTTCACAATCCCCGCTGCTCCTTCCTCTGCCCATACCGGCCACCATGCCGAAAAGCAAAATTCGCCCCCCTTATAAATTTTCCATTTTTCTTTTGACAACCAAACTTTTCGGCCTAGAGTGACCTCATAGCTTGGCAAACCACGTGGATTAACTTCGAGGTTTCCCAACATTTAAAATTTAAAAGGCCTGCTTATGAACGACTTTAACCTGATAGAGGAGCCGTGGATTCCTGTTATTTACCACAATGGCAACTATTGCCGTGTCGGCATCAAGCAGGCTCTTTCCGATGCCCATCTCATCCGCGACATCGCCACCTCCAACCCCATGGACCGCGCGGGCCTTCTACGCTTTCTCCTCTCTATAGTTTATTGGTGCCATGGAATGCCAGCCCCTCAAGAAACGTCTCGGCTAGGTGATCCTTTACCGGATTGCACACCACATCTTGGTGCAAAGACAAATTTTTTCTGCCTTTTCGGGCAGAAACACCGTTTTTACCAATCACCAACGGCAAACCGAGAAGTAAAAATTGGTGAACTGTTTCAAGAAATTCCATCCGGAAACAATTTCTGGCATTTTCGACATGTCACCGATAAAGAACATGGATATTGCCCAGCCTGTTGTGCTCTAGGCCTGCTGCGCCTTCCTCTTTTTTCAGTCAGTGGATTGCCAGACTTGAAATCGGGGATTAATGGAACTCCACCCATCTATGTCTTTCATTATGGCAAATCTTTAGCTCAAATTCTCCGAAAAAACTGGTTGCCAATGAAGCAAAACTTGCTGGGCACGCCATGTTGGATGGACCCCACCTTGGTTCCACCAATCGGAGACCCTATCCCGCTGTTAATCGGATTAACCGTCCCAGCACGCAAAGTTTGGCTCGGACAACCCATTCACCATGGCCGTTGCTCTTTGTGCGGGAACCCATCAAAACACCTGGTTTTCGAGGCTCACATTCAATCCGCCGGTACGTTGGAAAATTCAAATTGGCAAGACCCACATGTTGTTTATTTCCTAAACCAACAACAACGAAAGTCATGCAAAGCTCCCAATCTCGTCGTAGGCGGTGAATTTCAAATGGACCGCCCTTATGCCGATCTTATGGCATGTCTCTTGGAACGGGTCCAATTTCCCGCAACTGCGACAAGCCAACTTCTAATTGTCGGTTTTGCCACGGACAAAGCTAAAAATATAGATGTTTGGGAGAGAACTGTAACTTTGGTCCTTAACGAAATGCAGACAACCGCAGCCACAGCTTTTTCCACCTGGTGGCGAAGTGTAAGTGCATTGTCCAACAATGTTTACACTATTATTAAAACAACCCCCTACAATCGGCCTCGTGGGTCCAAACCCTCGTATGTTCACTGCCATTTTTCCCACATCAGACCCCATGTGGAACATATAATATCATCTAACATGCATATTCTAGTAAGTGAACCAAACGAAGGTTGGCATGAAGCACGCCGTGAGTTCAGCGCTTTTTTGCCGATGTTGGCTCAATCCCTCTCTCCCGGCGTGACCTCCCAAGCCGTTCAAAAGCGCCGTGCCATCGCTCAGGCCTTGCCACCTAATCCCTGCCCGAAACCGGAACCATCCAGTTCACCCTCCACTCAAAACCCCAACTTGTAATTATGAGCGCCACCCTTGAATACATTACAAAACTGTCCCATATAAAGGCCGGCTCCCGCACTTTGGTTCGCACTCATGCCAATCTCTCATTGAACCATTCCGTGGATGCCTTTGATTTGTTCACCGGTCTTTGGTGGCCCTTGCGCCAACAATCACAATTTGCACCCCGTCGCCGCGTGGCCTGGCTGGTCGCCAAACTTCACGCAGTCAGTCCTCTGCCACACCAACCAGGCCAGACCCTCCCCATCCAGCTCGCGAAGATTTGGCATAGGCAGCCAGACACCAATACAAAAAACAGGTTCCAGCGCAAATTCGATGATCTCCTTTGCCGTCCCCTGGACCAAATGGAACCCGCTTTGCAATGGGCCTTGAGAACAATTGGCTCTGCAAATGAGCCATCCTTGGACTGGGTGCAACTCACCGACGACCTCTCCCGGTGGGAACAACCGCAAGTTCGCGAAAAATGGGCCGAAGTCTTTTTAGGCAGGTAAACTCAAAACCAAAAAAGAAAGGAGCATACTCATGAACAATCAAAATACCACACGCATACAAATCCATCTGCTTCAAAACCACGCACCGGCCAACTTGAACAGAGACGATTTGGGAGCACCAAAAACCTGCTACTTGGGCGGCGTCCTCCGCTCCCGCATCTCCAGCCAGTGCCTCAAACGCAGCATCCGATTGAGCCCCTACTTCAAAGACCTCTGCGGCGGTGTTCGCACACGCCGCCTCGCAAAACTCATCACTGACCAGGTTGATGGCAACAATGCGACGAAGAAAAAAGTGGCCGCCATCCTGAAGAAATGTGGTTTGGAGGCCAAAGAGAACGACGAAACAAATATGGTCGTTTACACCACAAAAGAAGCCATCAGGGAAATGGCAACAGCCTTGAGAAACGGACTCGAAGAACCCGACATTATCGCCAGATTCAAAGAGCTTTTGAGCACGAATACTGCTGTCCCGGACATGGCACTGTGTGGACGCATGTTGGAGACAGGAGAAATCAAGGACACCAACGTCGAAGCCGCCCTGCAAGCCGCCCACGCCATTTCCACACACGAGGCTCGCCCCGAAGTGGATTACTATGTGACGGCGGATGACATCCCCGGAACTGATGCCGGCGCTGGTTATGTGGACGAAGCCATATTCGTTTCCGCCTGTTATTACAAATACTTTTCCATTGATTGGGCACAATTGCTCCACAACCTCAAGGGCTACCCGGGCAACAGAATCCATCTCGCAGCCCATACCGTCGGCGCCTTTATCAAGGCAGCTGCCTTGGTGACTCCATCCGGCAAACAAAACAGCTATGCCGCCCACAATCCACCCGATGGTATCCTCGTGGAAATCTCCCCCACACCCATCAATTATGCCAATGCCTTTGCCAAACCCGTGGACATTGGCCAACGTGATTTAATCGGCCAAAGCATTGCTCAACTCGCCCAGTACATCCACGAGATGGATGCCGGTTTCAAAGTCGTTGACCCGTCCAAGCGCTTCTGGTTTTCGCCGGGCATGCGCAATCGCTTGGAGACCTCACAGCGCGCCGGTGATACAGCAGGCGACCGCCAAACCATCCGAGTCCAGGCGGTGGAGGTTGATCAACTCGAAAACCTGATCCATCAGGTCATCAAGGCCATTGACCCGATCCTCGACTGGCAGGAAGTCCAAAGAACCATTCTCAATAACCATGAAGCCTGACACACTTCTTCTTAGACTGGAAGGCCCCTTGCAAGCATGGGGGCATTACGAGTCCAAATTTGCCATCCGCCGTGCCGCCGAGGCCCCCACCAAGTCCGGTGTCATCGGCCTTCTGCTGGCGGCCCTCGGCATCCCGCGCACCTCCGCTCCTGATGATTGGTTGGGCCGGTTAAACTCCCTCCTCATGGGCGTGCGCGTGGACCGTCCAGGTGTCCGTTGGTGGGACTACCACACAGTGGGAGCTGGCCTTAAAATGAGAACAGCCGAGGGCAAAAACAAGGATGGCCCCCTCCTCACACGCAGAGAATTTCTCTGCGATGCCTCATTCTTGGTAGCCCTTAATGGAGAGCCCGCCCTTATAAAAGAACTATACCAAGCCCTCCAACAACCCAAATGGACTCTTTACTTGGGACGCAAGTGCTGCCCGCCTTCAAGGCCAATACTGGCTCACGCCCCCGGCTGTCACAAAGATCTACCATCGGCACTACAGTCTGTTCCATGGGAAAAACGGTATGCAGACGACACCACACCGGAAAAACTTGAAGCCCTGCTGGAGTGGCGTCCCTCCGACCAACAACCCAATGCCCCCGATGACGCCGAAATCTGGTATGATGCCCCCCAATGCTTGGAACCTCCCGCTCACGGTCCCCGTTTTATTACGAGAACTGCCTTCTCAGTCGCTCCAGACGGCCAAGTCACCGTGGCGCCCCAACACCAACAGCAGCTTCCTTTGCCGCCTCCACGCCCAAGAGCAAATTACAACAACTCAGCATACCAACGCGCTCGTGATAAGCGTCTGCACGCCGATCATGGCCTGTGCGTGTTTTGCAAAAATCCTGCCACCACCGTCCAACACATCACCTACCGCCGCGCCGGTGGCAACGAAACAACAGAAGACCTCCGCTCCCTCTGCCGCCTTTGTCATGATGCCGTCACCATGATCGAATACGGTTTGGGTTTGGAGATGGGCCGCATCAACCCGGAAGACCCCCAATGGCGCGATGCCATACTCAAGAAACGCACCGAAATCATCCAATTCCGTTCACTCGAAAACCGCAGACGTTTTTTGCAACCAGAGGAGGTTTAACCATGTATTTGAGCCACTTATTGATTGATGTCGGCACCAACCCCGACCGGCCACGCCCCGGCCGACTTTGGCTGCGCAATATTTACCATGTGCACCAACGCCTGAGCATGGCCTTCCCCACCACTCAGCGGAAAACCAACGACCCCCACTTCTTGAAACCCTACAACCCGGCCGATTTTCCCCTGCACAACCTTGGCAACCATGTTTCCCGCAACGAAAACACCGGATTTCTCTTCCGCATTGACCCCGTGCCGGGGGGCAATCCCCTGATCATCGTTCAATCCAGCCTCAAACCCAATTGGGACTACGCCTTCAACAATGCGGCATTCCTTCTGGCAGCCCCTCCCCAATGCAGGGACTTCCTGCCCAATTTCAACAAAGGCGATCACCTGCGCTTCCGCATCCTCATCAACCTTAGCAAAAAAGCCAGGACAAGCCATGACGGCACCCCTCTCACCAAAGTCAAAGAAAACATCCTCGATAACCAAAACCGCCCTAAATCCCAGTCCAAACGTGTCGCGCTGACATGGGATGCAAACCAAAATCCACAAGATGTCATCATTCCTTGGTTTTCCCGCAAGGCATACGTCACATGCCAAAACCAAACCCAACCCATCCAGGCATTTCATCTCAAGCAATGTGAAATCCTGCGCATGGGTTGGATTATCGGATGGAAAAACCACCATGCAGCCCCGGAACCGACCTCACAAAAAATGAAATTCCGCTCTGCCCTTTTGGAGGGAGTCTTGGAAGTTTCCCATCCTCAAGCCTTCGCCAAACTAGTAGCCTCAGGCATCGGCTCGGCCAAAGCATTCGGTTTTGGTTTGCTCTCGCTCTCCCCGGTTTCCTCCGCTCAATGAAACTGGACGACCTCCATATCCTCCCCAAATTCTCCGATGGTTGGAGCTACCTCTATGTCGAGCATTGTCGCGTCGAACGAGAACAAAACGCCATCGCCATCTATGACACAGATGGCATGATCCCCGTCCCTTGCGCCAACCTGGCTCTCTTGATGCTTGGCCCGGGCACCTCCATCTCCCATGCAGCCATAACAGTTCTGGCGGACCACGGCTGTTTAATCATCTGGTGCGGAGAACAAGGCGTCCGCTTCTACGCCACCGGTATGGGTGAAACCCGCAATGCCGCCCGCCTCCTCCATCAAGCCTTCATGTGGAGCCACGAAAACCTCCGTTTCGAAGTCGTCCGCCGTCTCTACGCAATGCGTTTTACAGAAACCCTGCCATCCAACCTGTCATTATCTCAAATCCGCGGACTCGAAGGCCGCCGCGTCCGCCTGGCCTATGACAAAGCGGCCCGTGCCAGCGGCATCCCCTGGAAAGGCCGCCAGTATGACCGCCATCATTGGACCCACTCCGACCCCGTCAACCGTGCCCTTTCCACCGCCAATTCCTGCCTCTACGGCCTCTGTCACTCCGCTATTGTCTCCTCAGGTTTCTCCCCCGCCATAGGCTTTATCCATACTGGCAAAATGCTCTCCTTCGTCTATGATATCGCCGACCTCTACAAAACCGAAATCACAGTCCCCATAGCTTTCCAAGCGGCCGCCCAAGGAGACACCAACCTCGAACGCCGTGTCCGCATCTCATGCCGTGACGCCTTTGCCGAATCTCACCTCTTGGCCCGTATTATCCCTGACATTCAAAAAGCTCTTGCTTGGCAACCATCCCAAAACGAAAACTCCCCCCTTGATTCAGACCCCGCCCTTCCCTCTCACCTTTGGGACCCGGATTTAGGGGCCGTGCAAGGCGGAATCCAACAACCTGCCACATCCCCTTTGCCCCCAACTATACCAGCCCCAGCCCCGGAATCTCATGATGGTGCTAATCCTTGAATCAGTCCCACCTTCACTGCGTGGAGAACTCACCCGCTGGCTCTTGGAACTCAAAGCGGGTGTCTTCGTCGGCCGCGTCTCCGCCCTCGTCCGTGAGCGCCTTTGGAATAAATCCTGCCACCACGCCCGCAATGGCGGCTGCCTCCTCATCTACCACACCAATAACGAACAAGGCTTTAACATCCTCTCCTATGGTAATACATCCAGAACTATCGCCAACTTCGATGGACTCCTCCTCGTCAAAATCCCAAAATAACCCCATTTTCCAAGGGTTTTCCCCACGCACGTGGGGGTGAACCGCGTGGTGCGAGGTGAACAAGAAGATGCCAAGCGTTTTCCCCACGCACGTGGGGGTGAACCGACTGGCTCCGCGGCGGCGCGTGGCTTGAGGACGTTTTCCCCACGCACGTGGGGGTGAACCGGCCGTCACCTGCCCCTCCCGATCCGTCCCCACGTTTTCCCCACGCACGTGGGGGTGAACCGCGGCAGGTGGTGAAGAGTTCGGCGAAGTTTGCGTTTTCCCCACGCACGTGGGGGTGAACCGTCCACCCCCATCACCAGCCGCCGCCCCGCCGCGTTTTCCCCACGCACGTGGGGGTGAACCGCTTCCGAAGTTCTCACGGACGAAGCTCAGGCAGTTTTCCCCACGCACGTGGGGGTGAACCGGGCATATTTACGGTTTCACAATGAACCAACTCGTTTTCCCCACGCACGTGGGGGTGAACCGGCCGCTTTCGAGGAGCTGACGCGGCTGAAGAAGTTTTCCCCACGCACGTGGGGGTGAACCGGTGGCGCGCCGGTCAATGCAGTGCCATCTTCAGTTTTCCCCACGCACGTGGGGGTGAACCGGGGACAGAATATATTGTCGAGCCGCTCAACCTGTTTTCCCCACGCACGTGGGGGTGAACCGTCCCTGACCGCCATGAACTCCACGCCCGCGCCGTTTTCCCCACGCACGTGGGGGTGAACCGCCATTTTGATCAAATTCCCTGCACCTCAATCCGTTTTCCCCACGCACGTGGGGGTGAACCTGAGGTTGAGGCCATCCGCCGGCGCTCGAAAGCGTTTTCCCCACGCACGTGGGGGTGAACCGATTTCGCTGCGGCTATCGGCCTGAACCTCAAGGTTTTCCCCACGCACGTGGGGGTGAACCGAACCTGGCCATCGAGAAGAACCTGGCCATCGAGTTTTCCCCACGCACGTGGGGGTGAACCGTAGTCTGGCCACAGCATTTCTTAGAGACAACTGTTTTCCCCACGCACGTGGGGGTGAACCGTCGATATAGCCGGGTTTTCCAGCTTCGAGGGAGTTTTCCCCACGCACGTGGGGGTGAACCGGCATCGCGCTTTGATTTCGAGGAAAAATACGAGTTTTCCCCACGCACGTGGGGGTGAACCGCCTGTGCGCCGGTCTCGGTCTGAAGTTAATACGTTTTCCCCACGCACGTGGGGGTGAACCGTTAGTCGTTGTCTCACCGCCACCGCTCGCGCTGTTTTCCCCACGCACGTGGGGGTGAACCGGCCTCATTCCCGGTTGGCTTAAAAACGGTGAAGTTTTCCCCACGCACGTGGGGGTGAACCGTGACTTGGAGCCACCAACACACAAGCCAGCGCGTTTTCCCCACGCACGTGGGGGTGAACCGACGATTGCAACAGCGGCGTTTTCGGACGCTTCGTTTTCCCCACGCACGTGGGGGTGAACCGTGGAGGTCTGAGGATGGCGAGCACGTTGGGCCGTTTTCCCCACGCACGTGGGGGTGAACCGTCCAAACCGATAAGAACATGAAGAAACACGAAGTTTTCCCCACGCACGTGGGGGTGAACCACGCAGCGCGGCGACATAGTGGTGTTCAATGGCGTTTTCCCCACGCACGTGGGGGTGAACCGCAATGAGGTCCGAGGGCTGGTCATCAACAAGAGTTTTCCCCACGCACGTGGGGGTGAACCGGTCATTGGCACTCTTGACCGGCGTGGCCACACGTTTTCCCCACGCACGTGGGGGTGAACCGCTTTCCAGGCACCACATCAACAATTCCCCGAAGTTTTCCCCACGCACGTGGGGGTGAACCGGAACTGGTGGAAATCTCTACGTTGCGCTTAGTGTTTTCCCCACGCACGTGGGGGTGAACCGGCAAGCCTGACGCCACCACCACCGCCGACGGGGTTTTCCCCACGCACGTGGGGGTGAACCGCGCCGCCATGGCCGGTCATCTGGCCGGCCAAAGTTTTCCCCACGCACGTGGGGGTGAACCGTGTGATCCGCAGGCGCCGGCCCCAACGGCGGTGTTTTCCCCACGCACGTGGGGGTGAACCGTGATGCCCGCGGCCGCGGGCAATGCAGTGGCCGTTTTCCCCACGCACGTGGGGGTGAACCGGTCCAGCCGGCTTTGCGCGGGGCCGGCGAGGGGTTTTCCCCACGCACGTGGGGGTGAACCGGTTGCCAGACAATGTTGACGTAGCCACATACAGTTTTCCCCACGCACGTGGGGGTGAACCGTTTGTTCCAGTGAAATACCAGCCACCGTCACTGTTTTCCCCACGCACGTGGGGGTGAACCGGCGGCGATGGAGCTGGCGCGGGTTGAGGCGGAGTTTTCCCCACGCACGTGGGGGTGAACCGGTCTGCGCCAGAACCACTAGCTCCTAAAATATGTTTTCCCCACGCACGTGGGGGTGAACCAGTTAGTTCCGCGGCCCCCGTGTTCGAGACGCGTGTTTTCCCCACGCACGTGGGGGTGAACCGCTATGCTGGCCAATGTAGGTATGATGAGTGATGTTTTCCCCACGCACGTGGGGGTGAACCGTTTGTTTAACTCTTTAGAAGAAACCGAAATGTTTTCCCCACGCACGTGGGGGTGAACCGAAACCGAAATGGAACGCATTCTGCTTGAACACGTTTTCCCCACGCACGTGGGGGTGAACCGAGGTCGAAGCGGAGCAAAAACGGGCCGCTGAAGTTTTCCCCACGCACGTGGGGGTGAACCGAAAATTATTCTCTGACGTCATCATATTCTGAAGTTTTCCCCACGCACGTGGGGGTGAACCGTTTGAGTCGGACTGATGTGGTGGCGGACAGTGGTTTTCCCCACGCACGTGGGGGTGAACCGTTTTGGATCATCCGGCGAGTAAAGAAGTTTTCGTTTTCCCCACGCACGTGGGGGTGAACCGCCACCACCTCCACGATGGTGCAGGTTGGAAAAGTTTTCCCCACGCACGTGGGGGTGAACCGAGGGCGGCGGCATTGCCGCACGCCACGAGTGCGTTTTCCCCACGCACGTGGGGGTGAACCGGCATAACCACGAGCCCACTCTTCAAACTTTTCGTTTTCCCCACGCACGTGGGGGTGAACCGATCGTCCAGCTTTTTGAAGAAGCGGACGAGATGTTTTCCCCACGCACGTGGGGGTGAACCGAAACGGCTTTCGCCGCAACGACCACAATCTAGGTTTTCCCCACGCACGTGGGGGTGAACCGCTGGTGGACACGACCCGCAAGGAACGCAACGCGTTTTCCCCACGCACGTGGGGGTGAACCGATACCACACTGTCTGCCGACGAAGCCGCCCGGGTTTTCCCCACGCACGTGGGGGTGAACCGCAGATTGCGGTGTGGTTCAGCCGTCACCAACCGTTTTCCCCACGCACGTGGGGGTGAACCGTTTCATGGCACCGAAGACCACGATGTGGACAAGTTTTCCCCACGCACGTGGGGGTGAACCGAAGGGCTGGCGTGCCGGTAAGTAACATCATCAGTTTTCCCCACGCACGTGGGGGTGAACCGATGGAACCGTAGCCACGGAGTTTGAGTTTGTTGTTTTCCCCACGCACGTGGGGGTGAACCGGGCAGGCGGACAGATTGCCACGCCTCGCGACAGTTTTCCCCACGCACGTGGGGGTGAACCGTTGTTCGGCCCAGCGCTCCGGCAGCATCCGGTGTTTTCCCCACGCACGTGGGGGTGAACCGCTCGGTTTCACGTGCTTGTCGTTCACGCAAAAGTTTTCCCCACGCACGTGGGGGTGAACCGCGGTACTGACGGGCTGGTCTCACGCCCAAGCCGTTTTCCCCACGCACGTGGGGGTGAACCGAATTGCGTATAATCCGGAAAATAACACACGGAGTTTTCCCCACGCACGTGGGGGTGAACCGAAGCGGAGGCCAAGGCATTGGCTGAAGCTGAAGTTTTCCCCACGCACGTGGGGGTGAACCGAGACGGCTTTTCAGCCGCAACGACCACAATCTGTTTTCCCCACGCACGTGGGGGTGAACCGATGCAATCTCGGCTGCTACGAAGCGTGGCACGGTTTTCCCCACGCACGTGGGGGTGAACCAGGGGGCACCTTGAAAAGGTTGACATCTGTGGCGTTTTCCCCACGCACGTGGGGGTGAACCAGTAGTCGCCTAGTTGGATTCGTTGCCGAATCCAGTTTTCCCCACGCACGTGGGGGTGAACCGCTGGTGGACACGACCCGCAAGGAACGCAACGCGTTTTCCCCACGCACGTGGGGGTGAACCGGCGCACATAAAGTGCGCCAATGAACGCAAGAGGTTTTCCCCACGCACGTGGGGGTGAACCGCTCTTTGCCACAGCGCTTGCGGCCAGGGCAGGGTTTTCCCCACGCACGTGGGGGTGAACCGAAGGAAACAGCTTCCAAAATGCCATCCTTGCGGTTTTCCCCACGCACGTGGGGGTGAACCGTCTTATGCCAGACCCAGACAACAGCCACGAAAGTTTTCCCCACGCACGTGGGGGTGAACCGAAAAGCGCGGCGCCGTATTGTTCTCCTGCCTTGTTTTCCCCACGCACGTGGGGGTGAACCGACTCAACCACCAGCCCAAACACTACCCACGCCGTTTTCCCCACGCACGTGGGGGTGAACCGAAACAGCCTTTTGGCTGCAACGATTGAAAGTTGTTTTCCCCACGCACGTGGGGGTGAACCGAAAGCATTTGTCTCGTATGTTGTTATTTGGTGGTTTTCCCCACGCACGTGGGGGTGAACCGGCAAGCACGGATGTACAGTCGGCTGTGGCCAAGTTTTCCCCACGCACGTGGGGGTGAACCGGCGATGGCGGTTCGGTCGGACAGAGTTGCTGCGTTTTCCCCACGCACGTGGGGGTGAACCGTGTACATCTTCACACTTGCATGTCATTGCCAGGTTTTCCCCACGCACGTGGGGGTGAACCGTCTGTCCACACATTGCCCATTGCAGTGTGGATGTTTTCCCCACGCACGTGGGGGTGAACCGTGGACGTAGCTGCGGCAAAAACCGCAGACGGTGTTTTCCCCACGCACGTGGGGGTGAACCAGGTTGACACGACCCCGGTCACGTTGCCGCCGTTGTTTTCCCCACGCACGTGGGGGTGAACCGTTTATTTTTCACGGTTCGGAAACATATAGCTTGTTTTCCCCACGCACGTGGGGGTGAACCGCTTGCCGGGTTGGAACGTCGCGAAGCCGGTAAGTTTTCCCCACGCACGTGGGGGTGAAGCGCTTTGTGTCTTTGTGCCTTTGTGGTTTCTCCTGGTTTCCACGCATGCAAGGGTGAACCAATTCGCGTTCATCCGCGTTCATCCGTGGTTCCGATTTCCCCACGCGCAGGTGTGAACCGTTCCCCCCAAAATTTCATCCTGAAAATCAGCTCCAGCGTATTTCTTTCTTGGCAGCCCAAGTTTTGCGGGGCATACACACTCTCAACGACACACAACCCATGAACTTTTACGATGTCATCAAAGTCCGCCGCAGCGTGCGGATGTACCATCCCACACCCGTCAGTCCCGACAAATTGGAACGCATCTGGGAAGCAGTCCGCTGGGCGCCCTCAGCCTGCAACTTGCAGCCTTGGCGTTTTTTAATTGTTAAAAGCGATGCCATGCGCGCCCGCGTCAGCCGGTACCTGCAACCGTGGGTCATGACCGCACCACTCATCATCGTCGGCCTGGGCCATCGCAAACTGGGCTGGCGCCGCGACGGCCAAAGTTACCACGAAGTGGACGTGGCCATCGCTTTCGAGCATCTCGTCCTGGCCGCAGCAGCCGAGGGCCTCGGCACCTGCTGGATTTGCGCCTTCGACCGTCAAGGCATGCGCCTGGCCCTCAACCTCGACGAAGACTGGGACCCCGTGGCGGTAACGCCCCTGGGCTACCCCAACGACCCTTCGCCCCGGCCGCCGCGCAAAACCATCGCGGACATCGTAGGCGAAGTGTAGCCTCCGTTTCCAATGCGGCCCGAACACCTTGACCTCCTGGCCTGCCCGCAATGCCGGAGCGATTTGCGCCTCCACCCGGATGCCCTTATCGCAGACGGCCGCGTGGAAACTGGCCGCCTCGAATGCACCCGCTGCCATCAACACTTTCCCATCCAGCGCTTCATCCCGCGTTTCGTCCCCTCGGAAAATTACGCCGCCGGTTTCGGCTTCGAATGGCTCCAACACGCCCGCACTCAATACGACAGCTACACCGGCGTGCCCGTGAGCGAAAAAAGATTCTTCGAGGAAACCCGCTGGCCCCGCCAACTGCACGGCGAGCGCATTTTGGAAGTCGGCTGCGGCTCCGGCCGTTTCACCGAGCAGGCCGCGCGCACCGGCGCCATGATTGTTTCCATTGACTACAGCGTGGCGGTGGAAGCCTGTTACGCCTCCAACGGTCACCTGCCCAATGTCTTGGTCGCTCAGGGTGACATCTACCGCCTGCCCGTGCGCCATGACTTCTTTGACCGCCTCTTCTGCTTCGGCGTTTTGCAACACACACCCCGCCCCGCAGAAGCCTTCCTCGCCCTCCCGCCTCATCTCAAACCCGGCGGCTGGCTCGCCGTGGACGTGTACAAACGCAACGACACACTCCGCGGCCACATCGGCAAACTTTTTGGCACCAAATACTTCGTCCGCCCCCTCACCCGCCGCATGGCCCCCGAGCGCCTCTACCGCTGCGTCAACACCTACGTCCGCACCATGTGGCCCCTCGCCCGCCTCATCCACCGCATCCCAAAAATCGGCCGCTGGCTCAACTGGCGCCTCTTGATCGCAGACTACCGCGACGTCTATCCCCTCTCCGAAAAACACCTCCTCGAATGGGCCATCCTCGACACCTTCGACATGCTCTCGCCCCGCTACGACTTCCCCCAAACACTCGAAACCGTCCGCCAATGGTTCGCCCAGGCCGGCTTGATTGAAGTGGACGTCCACTTCGGCTACAACGGCATCGAAGGCCGCGGACGCCGTCCCCTTTCCTAATTCCCCACCGGCCCACCCCTCGCCCCCGCTTCAACGCTCCCCATCCACATCCAACGCCCCAATCGCCAGCGGCCCCTCCGCACTGCGCCGCCGCAACTTGAACGTCTCCCTGTCCGCCTCCCGTGCCGGCTCAAACAACGGCCGCGGCAACCCTGTGTCCGCCACCCCCGCCCGCCTCACCAACGCACTCTCCCGCAGCGGACGCCAATCCCCCCTCACCGCCCCCGCAAACCCAGGCTCCCGCCCCGTCAACGTCTGCTTCCAACCCCGCGGCAAATGCGTTGACCCCGCCGGCACCCAATTAAACGCCCCCGCAGACTCATACCTCAACCCGGGATCATACAACATCCGCAACGGCCTGCCCCCGCCGTAAAACACACAATAATAAACCTCCAACCCCTCCAAAACATCCTGCAACTTGAACACACCCGCCCGCCCCGCCTCCGCGCTCAACACAAAAGTATTGTGCACAAACTGCGCCCGCCCCCGGCTCGTCCCGCTCCCATCGCCCCCCACCCTCACCGCCGAAACTGCCACCCCGCCCGACTTATAAAACACATTCCCCACCACCACCGCATCACACCGCACCCCCGCCCCACCTTCCCCGGCCCGCCCATGCCTGTCCGGCCCCAACAACTCCAGCTCCCGCCCCCACGCCCCCTCCACCCAATTATAAAAAAGCTCCGTCCGCCGCGCCCTCGACTTGATGTTGTTCCCACCGCGCCCGTCCAACACATGACAAAACTCCATCCGAAACACCCCCTCCGGATGCTTCTGCACATCCATCCCAATATACACTTGATGAAACGCCTCCCCCTGCCCGCAACGCGCCACAGTCACCCGGCTCAACGTCAACGACCCCGCCGCATCCGAATTCAAAACCCCGTGCCCCGCCACATCATACACCGCCACACGCCGCAACACACTCCCATGCCCCACATTCCTCACCCCCCGCGTCGCATTCGTGTCCCCCCCGCCCGTGATCTCCAAATCCTCCAACACATAATAATCCCCGCTCACCCGCACCACCGCCGCCTCACGCCCCTGCACCCCGGAAATCACTGGCCGCCGCCCCCCCACCGGCACGCCCCGGATCACGATCGGCTGCTCCGCCGTCCCGCTCACATCCAACCGCACATCCCCCGGATAAATCGCGCCCCCCATCACCTCCACCACATCCCCCGGCCGCAACAACGGCGCCACACTCTGCAGCCTCACATGCTCCCGCCCAGGCCCCACCTCATACACCGCGGCCCCCAGGCTCACCGCCGCCGCAACAAACAGCCCACCACAAAAAATCTGAACAAAACGCACCACCCGCCCACCTCATCGCAAATCCAACACCCCAAAAAACACATCATCCGGCAACGCACTGAACACCGCCGTCGCCACCTGCGGATTCCCCCGCGCCGCCTCCACAAAATCCATCATCGGCTCCAACCGCCGACTGTAATTGTACGCCAGCACCACACCCCCGGCCCTGACCTTCCCCGGATACAACTTCCGCCAATAATCCAAATTCCCCGACTTGTCCGCATTCAAAAAAACAAAATCAAACCTCCGCCTCAACCCCGCCACCAACACATGCGCATCCCCCTCCAAACTCGTCACACGCCCCGCCACCCCAAGCCTCTCAAGATGCCTCACCGCCTTCGCCCGCCGCTCCGGCACAATCTCAATCGTCGTCACACGCCCCCCACGCGCCTGCGCCGCCAGCGCCAGCTCGTACGTCAAATAACCGTGCGCCGTCCCAATCTCCAAAACCTCCCGCGCCCCCCGCAACCTGGCCAGCCAATACACCAGCGCACGCTCCTCCCCAGGCACACGAAACATGCTCTCATCCTCCGCCTCAAGCTCCGCCAACACCTTGTCCTGCGCCGTGCGCCTTTGCGCCGCAACCTCCGCGCCCGCCGCATCCCCCGGACTCATCCCCCACACCCCACACACCGCCGCCAACACCGTGGCACGCCCGAGAAAATCCCGGCGCCCCGTCGCTCCGCCCTCAAAAACATTTGCATTCATAAAAACATCCCACATCCTTTCACCCCCCAATATAACCCCACCACCCCCACCTGACGACACCATTACCACACCCCCCGCCATCGTAAAAATTCTAAACCTTCACATTCGGATGACCTCTTGTTACATTTTCTACAAAGATGTCAAACGCAACCAACACTCCCTCCTCTTTGCGAGCTTGGTACGGGGCCCCCATTAAAGCATTTCTTGCTTCCGACTCCCAAAAGATTCTAGGAGAAATCACCTCCAACTGTGATCGCACATTAATTTCAACACAACGAGACGCCTGGCTTGCGGAAATCGAAATCCTCAGAAACCAACTCCAAGGACTTGAGGGGGCCATCTTCTTTGAATTCAACATACCTCGCATGGGGCGTCGAGTGGATTCAATTCTCGTGATTGGTCCTGTTATCTTTGTTTTGGAATTCAAAGTCGGTGAGCGCAACTTTGACCCCGCCGCCATTGAACAAGTTTGGGACTATGCGCTTGACCTAAAAAATTTCCATGAGGGAAGTCACGATGTCTTTATCGCTCCGATTTTAATAGCAACAGAAGCCGCCTCTCCCGCCCATTTTGAATATGTGCACGACCCTGACAAAGTCTTTCGCCCTCTCTTGACTAACGCATCATCCCTCCGTCTTGCAATAGACACCGGACTTAAAGCTGCTAATGGAACTCCCATAGACGTGGAGACATGGTCACGAGCTTCATATAAGCCCACACCGACTATCATCGAAGCAGCACGAGCCCTTTACGCCCAACACTCCGTCGAGGCTATCGCTCGTTTTGATGCCACCGCTCAAAACCTGCACACCACTTCAAATCGCATTGAAGCACTTGTGGACGAAGCCCAAACCAAAAAGCAAAAATATATTTGCTTTGTCACAGGTGTCCCAGGCGCAGGAAAAACCTTAGTTGGCTTAAACATTGCAACACAGCGCCGAGCCACTGACCAACCTACTCATGCAGTCTTTCTTTCGGGTAATGGACCTCTTGTCGCAGTACTTCGCGAGGCCCTTACACGCGATGAATTAGCGCGGAGAAAAAAAGAAGGTAATAAAGTCAGGAAAGGCAAAATTGCCGAAAGCGTCAAAGCCTTTATTCAAAATGTTCACCACTTTCGAGATGAAGGACTCATTGCGTCCAAACCGCCCCCTGAGCACGTGGTGATCTTTGACGAAGCTCAGCGTGCGTGGAATCTAAGGCAAACTGCTAACTTCATGAAGCGTAGAAAAAATCGTCTTGGCTTCGCTCAATCCGAACCGGAATTTCTAATTTCATACCTAGATCGCCACAAAGATTGGGCGGTCATCGTCTGCCTAGTTGGCGGAGGGCAGGAAATTAATACAGGCGAAGCCGGCATTGAAGCTTGGTTGTATGCCGTCCATAATTCTTTCAAACATTGGAAAATGTTTATTTCCCCACGACTTACCGATTCTGAATATGCGGCAGGACGGGCATTGGAAATCATCCAGCAGGGCAACAATTATCATTTCGATGATTCCTTGCACCTCGCAGTCTCCATGCGCTCATTCCGCAATGAAAATGTCTCGGCCTTTGTTAAAGCCCTACTGGATTGCGAAAAACAAAAAGCGCAGGAAATCTATCGACAAGTAAATAGTTGTTACCCAATTGTTTTAACTCGAGATTTAACCGCCGCTAAAAATTGGATTCGTACACGTGCCAGAGGTTCGGAGCGCTACGGTTTGGTTGCCTCCTCTAAGGCTATGCGTCTTAAACCCCACGCAATTGATATTCGAGTCGCTGTAAATCCTATCCATTACTTCCTCAACGAACGAGATGACACTCGGTCAAGTTATTACCTGGAGGACGCCGCAACCGAATTCCAAGTGCAAGGATTAGAACTCGACTGGGTCTGCGTCGCTTGGGATGCCGATTTGAGACACTCATCCACCGGATGGAATTATTATGATTTCCGTGGTAAACGTTGGTGCAATATAAACAATCAGGAGAACCGCACTTATTTACGAAATGCCTACCGAGTACTACTCACCCGCGCCCGCCAAGGCATGGTTATTTTTATTCCAAAAGGCAGCACTCATGATCCTACCCGCTTACCCGCCTATTATGACTCAACCTATAATTACCTAAAAAGTCTAGGCGTCCCTGAAGTCATCTAAAGCACATCCTCATTTACACTATTCATGCATCAACTCCACGGCACAGTTCAGAGGTCGTTATACCAAGAGCCTTCGCCAGCTTGGCGACGTTTTTAATCCCCGGATTACGCAAGCCACGCTCGATTCCACTGATGTAAGTCGGATCCAACCCCGCCAATTCAGCCAATTTTTCCTGCGTAAGCGATTTCACTTCGCGCTGACGCCGAACGTTTCGTCCCAGCGTAACGAGGATTTCATCGCGTTTTGGCATTACCGTCATTCCACGCCATTTTTCCCAAAAAATCTATGGACTATCAGTCAAGTCCCCAAGTCCCGCCAAAACCGCCAATGCTGAGCCGCTTTAATTCCCACTCCACTGGGGAGAGAAAAACCAAGGTGAGGAAAAACCCTATTTTTTCTCTCTCCTTCATGGAGAGGGTTAGGGTGAGGGAAATTCCGAATCTATCCCCTCTCCCGTTGGAAGAGGGCCAAGGGTGAGGGGCAATTCATAAAAAACCTTTGTGTCTTTGTGTCTTTGTGGTGATAAAATCCGCGTCCATCCGCGGTTCCCACTCTTTTGAACTCCCTTTACTTTGAAGTCATAGGTCTGGGGTGAGGAAACCCAATCACTCCCCCTCCCTCCCCCTCAGGGGGAGGGCCGGGGTGAGGGAAACCTAATTATCCCCTCTCCTTTTAGGAGAGGGCAAGGGTGAGGTTCCTTCCCCAAAAAATCACCGCTCCCAGAACACTCCCCCACCTCCCCCTCCCACCCCATCCTTCCCACCGCATGGCACACCGCCATCCACAACCAACCACACAGCACACCGCCCCGGCGGCCACCGCCCCCACTCCACCACCCCTCGACCTCTCCAACATCCCCCAACTCCTCCAACAACTCCTCTCCGACCCCAACCTCGATCCCCACACCCTCGCCCAAGCCATCGAACGCCTCCTCCTCGCCCAAACCCTCCAAACCCTCGCCGACCCCACCACCCCACCCCCACAACGCGCCGCCGCCCTCCAAACCTACCACCAATGGCGCACCACCGACCTCCAACGCCAACGCCTTCAAATCGCTCGCGAACGCCTGGAAATCTCCCGCCAACGCCTCGAACTCCAGCGCCAACGCCTCGCCACCCAACAACCACCCCCCACCGACACCCCCGACCCTCAAGTTCCCACCGACCCCGAAGAACTCGACCGAATCATCCTCGACCAGCTCGATCAAATCCTCGGCCTCAAACCCCGCACCCCCAAACCCATTTCCCCCAACCCCGCCCCGCCCCCGCCTCCGGCTCCTCCCCCCGATCCCCAAAACCCTCCCTAAAACCTTCACCTCCCTCCTCCACCAAAGCGCACTCTGCCCAAAAACCACTTCCGATTGAGCCGCCGCCAAGCTCTGCAGCCGGGCCTAATTTTTATTGAGAATGCCCGCTGCAACCCGCTATGCTCGCCAGCTTATGAATGTGTTGGTGACAGGCGGCGCCGGTTACATCGGCAGTGTGTGTGTGGAGCAATTGTTGAATGCGGGCCATCAGGTCACGGTGTTCGACAACCTTTCCGAAGGCCATCGCCAGGCGGTGGACGAGCGGGCCACGCTCGTAGTCGGCGACTTGGCCGACCGTCAGGCCATCATGGACGCCGTCAACCAGAGCCGTCCCGCAGCCATCCTGCACTTTGCCGCCAACGCACTGGTGGGGGAATCCATGACCAATCCCTCCAAATACTTCCGCAACAATGTCGCCGCAGGCCTGAACCTCTTGGACGCTGCCGTCGCCGCCGGAATCAAAAAGTTCATCTTCAGCTCCACCTGCGCCACCTATGGCGTACCAGAGCGCCTGCCCATGACCGAGGATTTGCCCCAAAGACCGGTGAACCCCTACGGTGAATCCAAGCTGATGTTTGAGAAAATTCTCCATTGGTACCATCAGATTCACGGCTTGGAATTTGCGGCCTTCCGCTACTTCAACGCCGCGGGTGCCAGCGAGCGTTTCGGGGAGCATCACCGCATCGAAACCCACCTCATTCCCAACGTGTTGAAAGTGGCTCTCGGACAGCGCGAATGTTGCGAAATCTACGGCACCGATTACCCCACTCCGGACGGCACCTGCATCCGCGATTACATTCACGTGGTGGACTTGGCCGACGCCCACATCAGGGCGCTGGAGCCGGGCAAGGCCGGTTTCTTCAACCTCGGCAACGGAGACGGCTATTCCGTCCGCGAAGTCATCCAAACCTGCGAGCGCATTACGGGCAAGCCCATCCGGGCAGTCGAAAAACCCCGCCGTCCGGGCGACCCACCGCGTTTGGTGGCCGGTGCGGAAAAAGCCCGCCGGGAACTGGGGTGGTCACCTAAATACCCACGGTTGGAACAAATTGTACACTCCGCCTGGGAATGGCACCGCCGCCACCCCCATGGTTATACCGCTTGAAACAAACGGGTGAAAATCACGCAAACTGAGCGAACCGGCTTCCTGCAATGAGTTTGGGCAAATCAACGGTCTTGACAGATGCCACTAAAAACCGGCAAAAAAATCAGGCGCAAAAAATCTGCCTGGGATGGCATCTAAATTGCTATTGCTTAAAGGATTAAAGTGCCCTTTCCGGGCGTCCGAAACCTTGGAAAGAGCCGTCCAAAGACCTCGAAAAACTGCAAGTCCGGGTGCCAACCGGTACAAGGATTTGAAAAAAAGTCTTGGAAAAGTTACAATTCGGTGAAAAATAAAAGTTCGTTTGGCATATGTTAGAGACGTTTTTACGCGGTGACTACGCCGCGCAGCCAATGGATTTGCCAGTAATGATTCTGGCATTGTGTCTGGCCTTTTTGGGCGGGCATGTCATCGCGTGGACCTACATGGCCACCCACTCCGGCCTCTCCTATTCCCGCACCTTCGTCAACGCCATGATCGTCCTGCCGATGATCGTGACCTCGGTGATGATGGTGCTGTCCAACAACCTGGTCACCGCCTTCGGTTTGATGGCCGTTTTCGCCATCGTCCGTTTCCGTAATATCCTCCGCGACACCTTGGACACCACCTTTATTCTCGCCGGAATCGTGGTGGGCATGGCCTGCGGCACGCACCGCTTCCCCGCGGCGGTCATCACATGCATCATGGTGTCCATTGTGCTGCTGTATCTGAACATGACCATGTTCGGCGCACGCCATCGTTACGACATCATCGTCAACTTGCATTGGGCCCGCTCCCTCAAGGATTTGCCCGAACTGCGCCGCTTGCTGGACCGCCACAGCCGCATCACTCATTGCGCCAGCCAGCGCACCAGCGAAGGCTACGAAGGCGCCGATTTAAGCTACCGGCTTTTGCTGCGGAACCCGGAACGCGAACAAGACCTGCTGACCGAACTCAAAGCCATGGAGGGGGTCTCCCGGGTAACCAGCATGAAGGCCGAAGACGAATCTGAAATCTAGTAGAAGGAAGCACGATGACCGCACTACCCAAAATCCCGAGTCCCCCGTCCCACTACTGGCGGGAGTTCCGGCATGGATACCTGCCGATCATTGTTTTCCTGGGCGTTCTGGTGTTGTCCGTCAACCTTTGGAACCGCCACATCGCACCCCCAAGCATCGTGGGCGAGGTGGAGTCCATCCGTTCCAACATTACCGCCACCGAACCCGGGGAAATCACCGAACTCAGCGTGGACTTGCTGACCCGGGTGGAGCGCGGGGACCCCATCGCCACCATCAGCGTCATGGAAGACGAAGCTGTGCGGGCGAGCATCAATTCTATGCAAGCCGACCTGACAATTCTCGAGGAGCGCCTGCGCCAAAGCAGTTACCGCTTCCAGGAAAATTTGGAAAGCCTTCGCCATAACCTGTGGCAACGCAAGATTGAACTGGCCAACGACCGCGCACAACTTGTGTACGCCGAAGCCACTTTCAAACGCATCGCCAGTCAAGTCAAAGACGGTGTGAAAAGCCAGGATGAATACGACTTGGCAAACGCCAATGTACAAGCATTAAGAGGCAAGGTTTCCGAGCTGGAGACCCTCATCACAACTTTGGAGGAAAATGTGAAACGCTTGGAAAAACAAGCCCTCTCCTCCCAAGACGCGGCTGGCAATGAAGCAATTGCCAAAGCCATTCAAGCCAAGCAGGCGGAAATCCTGGCCTTGTCCAGCCCTCTCGTCATCCGCGCCCCCATGTCCGGCGTGGTGAGCGCAGTCTATAAACGCAAGGGAGAACGAGTGGTGCGCGGTGACGTTATAGTGGTCATCAGCACCATGGAAGCCGAGCGCATCGTGGCGTATGTGCGCCAGCCGTTGAACATCAAGCCCAAAGTCGGCGATACAGTGGAAGTGCGCAGCCGCTCTCAAGGCCGGGCCCTGGCCCAGGCCAAAGTAATGAAAGTGGGAACCCAACTGGAGCCCATCAATCCTTCCATCCTCCCCATGGCCGTCCAAAACGGTGTGATGGAATACGGCCTGCCCATGCTGATTACCCTGCCTAAAGGCCTGGCCCTGATGCCCGGTGAAATCGTGGACATCAGTCTGCCTGCCGGTTTCCGCTAAAAAAAATTTTTTACAATGGCCGCCCTCCCGGGCGGCCTTTTGTTTTTCACGCAAAGACCAGGCCATGCAGGTTTTCAAACCAAACCTTCTGACCAGCCTCACAACAAAGGCTTGAGTCAGAAACCTCGGCCCGGTTGAATAACGCCCATGAGAGCAGTGCAATTGGTGGCCCACGGAAAACCGGGCCGTTTTGAACTGCGGGACCTGCCCGATCCTCGTCCTGCCGAAGGCGAAGTCGTCGTCCAGGTCATGGCCTGCGGGTTGAATCATCTGGACTTGTGGCTCGAAGAAAACGGTCTGCCCATCCAACCTTCACTCCCCCGCACAGCCGGCTGCGAAATTTCCGGCCGTGTCATCCAAACCGGCCCTGGAGTCACCGCCTGGCGGCCAGGGGACCGTGTGGCCATTCAATCCAACATCTTCTGCGACGACTGTGAATTTTGCCAGCGCGGCGAGGAATCCATGTGCCTGCGCAGTGAGCTCCTGGGCATCCAACGTGATGGTGGTTTTGCGGAAAAAGTTCTCGTTCCTGCGCGCCTGTTGGTGGCGCTGCCGGCCACGGTGGATTTCCCCACGTCAGCCGCACTGACATTGGCCGGAAGCACCGCCATGCACATGTTGACCCAGCGCGTCTCGGTCAAGGCCGGCGATTGGGTGCTGGTGATGGGCGCAGCCAGCGGTGTCGGCTCTGCGGCCATTCAAATTGCCAAAGGCCTCGGAGCGCGCGTCATCACCACCGGCTCCACCGAAGCCAAACGCAAACTGGGACTCCAATTGGGCGCCGATTACGCCCTCGACCCCGCCGAACCGCGCTGGACGGCGGAAGTGCGAAAAATCACCAACAAACGCGGCGTTGATTACGTGGTGGAACACGTGGGCGGCGACGTGCTGCCTCGTCTGATGGAATGTCTGGCGCGTGGAGGTGCCATCGTGACCTGCGGCGCCACCGCCGGACGCCAAATCACCTTTGACATCTGGCCCTTCTTTGTGAAGCAACAAAGTCTCATCGGAAGTTATGGCCGCAATCGCGCCGATATGCGTGCCACCTTGGACTGGACCGCCGCCGGCAAACTCAAACCCGTCATCCATGCCATTTACCCCCTGGACCGCGTACCGGAGGCTTTTGCTGCTTTGCGACAACGCCAGGTCCTCGGGAAAATTGTAATCCAACCCTGAACCGTAACATCCATCTTCGCCATGAAAAAACTCCTCCTCTGGCTCTCCATCAGTCTGGGCTTGCTCTGCGCAAAACTTGGGGCCGCAGAACCCAACACGTTGACCGACGCCGAGCGCGCCGACGGCTGGCGGTTATTGTTCAACGGTAAAAACCTTGACGGCTGGCGCGGCGTGCGACGCCCCAAACCGCCCACCACAGGCTGGGTCATCACCAATGGATGGCTGGTCAAAGTCGCCGGCCAACGCGGGGGTGACCTCATCACCACCCAACGCTTCGACAACTTTGAACTCTCCTGGGAATGGCGCATCCCGCCTCGCGCCAATAATGGCGTGAAATACATGTTTTTGGAGGACCGCGGCGTGGGCCACGAGTATCAGATGATTGATGATTCCATTCTGAGAAACCCCAAACAGCAGACGGCTTCCTTTTACGACATATTGCCGCCGCGTCCCCATGCACCCGTCAAACTAGCCCCGGAAATCAACCACAGCCGCATCATTGTCCGCGGAGCACATGTCGAGCACTGGTTGAACGGAGAGAAAGTCCTGGAATACGAGTGCGGCAGCCCGGCCGTTCTGGAAGCCGTGGCGAAAAGCAAATTCAAAAATTCGCCTGACTTCGGCAAAAAAGTCATCGGCCACATTCTTTTGACCGATCACAACGACGAGGCGGCTTTCCGCAATATCAAGGTGCGTGAATTACCAGCCCCGTAGAAGGGGCCGGCTCTTCCGCCATGGCCGTGGTGGACGTCATGCCCCCCGCCAAAGAACAAAGAATCAATAACACCGCCGCTGCCAGCAGCGCCAGAAGGGCATTCCGCTCGCGGGAGTCAAACCACCGCAAGGCGCCAGTCCCCGGACCCTCCGACATCGGTGCTGTTGATTTGTTCTGACCCATAAACATCCGTTAACAATAAGACGGTTTTTAGGGCAAAATGTTGGAAACTTTTTTCAATTTTTTTTGGAAGAACCAGATGCACCCCTCACCGCCGCAACCGGAAAAAGCGTTTTTCCCCGCCCGCTTCATTGGTCCAGGCACGCCAACCGCCGACGGCTGGCGGCAAGGGGATAACAGGTTGCCAGACTTCCGAAGTCAGATGGTGGGATGTTTCCAATCCCATATTATCCGCATCCTGCCAGCGTAAAACAAGGTGGCCGGATTGTCTCGAGATGAACAGTCGCGGAGGTGGTGGCACAACATCTTCAAAAGCAGTCCCCACCCACAAGCGCTCCACCATGACCCCACCAATATTGGCCGCCTGCCGAAAAGCCCAAGCCACAACCGTGCTGCTGCCGGCAGTGTCACCGGAGACGATTCCAGAATCGGATTCCAAAGCAGGATTCACCCACAACACACATCGCCCTGTATTGATGTCAAAGCGGGTCACAACGGTATGCAGTTTTTGAGTAGATAGAGCATGAGGCGTTTCAGACGTTGGCAGCGCAGCCGAACTGCTCAAGCCCAGCCGGAAATGCCCCGGCGGCGCTTGATTGGTGGTGACAAACAACCGACAACGAAAACCATTACCCCCATCCTTGTAGTGTGCCCAATATGCAGGCACCGAATTGGTCGGCAGGCTCAAAACTCGGAAATCCATGCGCGCATACAATACATATCCACTGCCGGAAGTAATTGGGGAGATTGGCAATGGGGCATTCACATCCTCTGAGTTCTCCATGCTTAATCGCAGGCTGCCTCGCTCCGCGACAGCTTGTCCAGCCTGGCCGCTGTGGGTCTGCCATTTCGCAGATCCGACATCCACCAACGGCCCATCTGCATAATCAAACTCCTCGGTCAACAATCGGCCGGGATGCGGAGCCACCGTCACATGGAATTGATTGGTAATACGATGATAACCATCCGTGATCACCATGCTCATGATGGCATGTCCGGCACGATCGGCTGCAGGGCGGGCAGTCAAACGGCGTTCATATTCCGTGCCGGACACTACGAGATTTGTCGCAGGAAATAAAACGCGGTCCGACGCACTCACGGAAATTTGTAAGGGGTCACCTTCTGCGTCCTCAAGTCGTATCGGCCACAAATCAAGTGTCTGATTAACACGAATGATTTGATCCGGAATGCTTTCGCACTTGGGGACCCCAAGCCTCACCGCAAAGGCACGCTGGGCACTGAGGCCGGTATCATCCAGGGCGGTGATTGTAATACGCGCGGTGCCTTGCAAGCCTTCTGAAGCTTGCAATACAAGCGTCCTCTGTCCTGCGACTCCACCAAAAATAAATCCTTCAGGTGGGATCAATTCCGGCGGCTCGCAAACGCCATAAAGATAAATAAACGGCAACGGCGTGTCCTCGTCGGTCAAAGTTAATGACAGTGTTGGCGTGCGTCCCCCTGCAGGCAAATCCAAGTCTGGAATTGCCGAGAGAGTTGGCGGCGCTCCAAAAGGCTGCACTTCGGCAAAAGAATACCCCACTCGCAAACCATCCAACCAAAGCTCCCCCATGCCACTGCTGCTGGCCAAAGATTGCCGCAATGCCACGGCGTGGATGGCCAATGGAGCTGTTCCGTCCGTGGGTATTTCCAAGGCTGTGTCTTGTTCCCCTGCTGGATTCACCCACAAAGTTGCGGCAGGCGGCTGAAGTTGATAACGCATCACCACCACCTGTTCCTGCTGTGTGGAACAAGCTTGTGGATGATATTGTGCGTACAAAGGCGATGTTACACCGGTCAGGCGAAGTCCCAAGCGAAACTGACCGGGCGGGGCGTCCATCGTCGTTGCATAAACACAGGCGCGGTTGTTGTTCACGCCTGCATCTTTTAACAGCAGAAAGCACCCACCGCCGCCGGAGGGCAAACGGGAGAAATTAACGGTAAACCTCACATACAACACCCCGCTGGTGTGCGGACGTCCCGGCAAAAACACCTGCACATCCTCCGTCAACGTTTCGGACAGGCGGGCGCGGCCTTGAAGCACTTGAAGTTGATTGGATGTGCCGCTGTAGTTGGACCATGTGTCCGGCGCCAGTTGCACCAGCGGACCATCGTCGTAGGGAAAAGTTTCGTGCAACAACAAGGCCGCTGGAAGCTGTGGCACACCGCCCATCCCAAAGAAAAGGACAAGGTGCCACCAAGCCCAAAAGGATCGAAGAAGTCGGAAAGAATTGAAAAGCGATGGATGCGAGTGTCGGTCTGTGTGCATGAACGCCCGTTGGACGCAGCGTCAATACACAACAGTTCCCATGCTGACAAGCCTCCTTTGCAATGAGATCAGTACGGGCGTCATTGGCAAACAACAGAAATAGAGCAAGTCCTCAGCCCCCGATGGCTGTCATGGGACGGCACGGAGTGAATCCTTGCAGGAAGGAGTGAGCCAAGGGTTTGCGGGCCATGGCCTCGCGGAAAAATTCTTCCAGCTCTGCATCACTTGCTCCTCTGCGCAATAAAGCTCCCAAATCCAATTCCCCATGATCCCCCAGGCATGGCCGTATTTTTCCGTCCGCAGTCAGGCGCATTTTATTGCAGTGCTCGCAGAAATGGGGCGTGGTCAGCGCACCGATGAATCCCACCAAGGCACCCGTGCGGCGGAGCCGGTAATATTTGGCCGGCCCCCAACCAAGTCGGGGGTTGGGCACGGGCGTCATCTCATCATGTTGGCCCAACAATTTCATGGCCTCTCCGATGCTAAAGAAGTTACGCTCGTCCAAGACATCGCTCGAAGTGACCGGCATCAATTCAATCAAACGCAGCGGCAATCCAAGCTCGGCGGCGAAAAGCGTCAACGGCCATATTTCCTTTTCATTAACCCCTCGCATTAAAACACAATTCAACTTGATGCGTTCAAACCCACACTGCACCGCCGCTTGAATCCCGTCCAGCACCCGCTCCAATTGGCCGCCGGTGATTTTGCGGTAAAGCTCCGGATTCAGAGCGTCCAGGCTGATGTTGACAGTGCGCAAACCCGCATCACGCAATGGCGGGGCCAGCGCGGCCAAACGCAAACCATTGGTGGAAAGGCCCACACAGTGCACCCCCGGCATGGCCGCCAGTTCACGAGTGATTTCCACCACATCATCCCGCACCAGCGGCTCACCGCCCGTCAGGCGGAATTTCCTGAAGCCGAGCCGTACGGCCACGCGGGCGACACGGACAATCTCCTCCCGTGTCAAATGGTCCGGCCGGGTGCGCCAGCCGCGGTATCCCTCCGGCATGCAATAAAGGCAACGCTCATTGCACCGATCCGTGATGGACAATCGCAGGTAATCTATGGTGCGGCCAAAGGCGTCCATGGTTTAATGTGTTTGGTGAGGGTCCCGTCCCTGCAAATGCTCCACGGCCTCTATGATGGCCTCACACAAAAAGCCCAAACATTCGGCCACTGCACGTGGTTTGCCGGGCAGGTTGATGATCAAGGTGGTGCCGCGTGTGCCGGCCACGGCACGCGAAAGAATGGCAGTCCTCACCTTTTGAAACGATTGCATGCGCATCACTTCCCCGAAGCCCGGCAATTCTTTGTCCAAGACCCGCCGCGTGGCCTCTGGAGTAACATCCCGTGCAGTGATGCCGGTGCCGCCGGTGGTCACCACCAATTCACATTTTTCTTCATCCGCCAACCTGCACAACGCGCCGGCAATGGCCTCCTGTTCATCCGGCACCACCATCGCAACGAAGGTTTGGTCCGGCCCCAAAAATTCCTTTAACACCCGTTCAATTTCAGGGCCGCTGACATCGTCATAGACTCCGCTGGCGGCTCTGTCGCTTATGGTGAGGCGTCCGATTTTCATGGAATGTCCCTTCCCCATCATCCACCGGACACCGGCGGAATGAGGGCCACCTCATCACCGGGATGAAACAATGCCTCAGGCGTTGCATACTCCCCGTTGCGCGCCAGTCGGACGGTCGCCCGATGGGGCGTGAGGGCGGGGTGTTCTTTCAACAAACGCTCCCACAGCTCAGCAGCCGTCATGACGCCCCCAATCGGCCATTGGATTTCCCCGCAGCCTGCGGCATCTTTCAGTTGAGCAAAAAGCAGTATGCGCATAACGCTCTTGAGGTGCCGGAGACAGCGCCTCGATAGTGGACGTTATTACTTTAAGCTGTTCTAAACCTTGACTTCAGGCAAGGTTTTTTAACGGCGGGCAAACCAACGGCGTCGTTGCAAATGCTGTACTCCATTCTCAGGTCACCGGTTCAAGCGTGCCATGACGGACCTGCCAGCGATGCAATGTGCGGCTTAATTCCCGCGGCCAATTTTCTTCCGTGCACGTCATGAAGACCTGTCCGCGGGCCTGACGGCTGCGTTCGAGCAAGGGAAGAAAAGCAGTGCGCCTTTTCAAATCCAGTTCTCCCATGACGTCATCAATCAACAAAATCGGGGGTGCCCCCAACACCGAGGTCAAATACTCGGCTTGGGCCATCTTCAATGCCAGCGCCAAAGTGCGTTTTTGCCCCTCACTGGCATATTGCGAGGCCGGTTTGCCATTCAATCGAAGTTCCACCTCGTCCCGATGTGGTCCCACAAGCGTCAAACGGGTGGCCCGCTCCTGTTCACGCGAGCGTTCCAGCGCACGCGCCAAATCAAGCTCGCCAGTGGAGGGTTGATAAGCCATTTGCAATTGTTCATCAGCAGGAGCAACCCTTGCATGAGCGGCACAGACCAGCGGAGCAATGCGAGGGATGAGTTCCTGACGCAAACGCATGATCTCAGTACCGGCCGCCACCACCTCGCGGCTGAAACCTGCCAGTGCCGTTTCATCCCAGTGCCGTGCCCGCAACAAGGCATTGCGGGCGCGAACGGCGCGAGTATAACGCTGCAATAATGGCAGGTAGGGGGGATGCGTTTGTGCCAGCAGCAAATCCATGAACCGCCGCCGCACGCGGCCTGGTCCCTTGACAAGCTGAACGTCCTCACTGCAAAAGACAACAGCCCGACAGGTGCCATAGTAATCCATGAGCCGGCGCACGGGCTGGCCATCCAGCAGCAACTTGCGCTGGCGCGGGGACCAAAACATTTTCACCTCGTGCCGTAACGTGCCCACCACGGTGGCGCCCACCCAATAGCCTCGTGCACCGTGCCGGATGAGCTGCGCCCCGCCGACACCGCGGAATGACCGCAACGTGGCAATGAGGTAGATGGCCTCCAGAAGGTTGGTCTTCCCTTGGGCGTTGTCTCCCAAGATCAGATGAAAACCCGGCGTGAACGCCGCGTCCAATCGGGCGTAGTTCCGAAAGTCCCGCAATCTCAGCCGGGCCAGATGCACGGGACAAGGTTAGAAGGCTGCAGGCCGGGCGGCGAGCAATTTTGGAGGAGCCCAAGATGCTTTCTTGAGCTGCTGCACATTGAAAAACGGACATGAAACCGGCGCTATTGGGGATTCACGGCTGGACAAGGCCCGATGATGGGGTACGTTTGTTTGAATGATGGTGTTACCGAAACCCGAGGTCATCCTGACGCATGAAAGTGACCTCGATGGCCTGATGGCCGGTGTGTTGTTGCAACGGCTCGCCCGCAAGCTCTTTGGGGGTTATGTGCCCCTGGAGGCATGTCACTATAACATCTGGCGAAACCGGGACTTGCGTGAACGTTCGGCCTGGGTGGCAGATTTTGCCTTTGAACCTCGGCTGGATCGCGCCAACTGGTTGCTTGTGGATCATCATCCCTGCGAAGCACAGCCCAAGCATTTGATGTTCATCCACGACACCACCAAATCAGCCGGACGCCTCTGCTACGAATTATGCTGCGAGCATGGCATGGCCTCCCCGGAATTGGAGCGGCTGGCGCATTTGAACGACGTGGCTGATTTATTTCTGGAAGATGACCCCGATTTTGTGGCGGCCTGCGACGTGGCCAACCTCGTCAAGGTGTATGGTTTTTGGAATCTGCACGCGCTGGTGGAGGGCCGCATTGAAGCCCTTCTAAACCATCCATTGCTCGAGGTCATGGCGGTCAAGCGCCGGATCGAGGACCCGCTCGGCTACGAATGGAGCAAAGAGCACATCATCCCGCTGGGCGCAAAAATCGGTCTGGTCGAAACCGTCATCGGGAATAACAACGCGATCATCTATCAACTGCTGGAGAGCAAGGCCACCCCTTATGAAGTGTTGGTCACCTTGTTCCGCAAAAGCAACGGCGTAATGATTGCCAGTTTCCGCAGTCAAAATGGCCAAGCCCTCAAGGCCGCCGAGCGCGTGCAAGGTGGAGGTCACCCCAATGCCGCCGGAGCCATTCTGCCGCGGCATGTGCGCAATCTGGCCGATGCCGTCACTTATCTCACCGGTATCTTCAACCCTGCTCCTGCAAAAGGTTCTCCCCTGAACAGTTTGGAGGCGCTTTTTGCCGACCTTGATACCAAGCCATAAACAGCACGGATTCGGCAGCAGGATTCACAAACACATTGGCCCCGAGGCGTGCCTGGACTCACGGCCTCGGCACGCCGGTGTCCGTTGACACTGGCGCCGCGGCAGGCTGGTTGATTGTGGCCGCTTTCAAGTCCTCACGCAGCATGTCCAACTGATCCAGTTGCAATTTGGTGCGGCGCGCCAGTGTGCGTGGATTGTCGCTCATCAAAGCCTGGCCATCCGCCGCAAAAATCGCCCGCTCGCGCCGGCTGAGATATGTTTGGAGCACTCGCAGGTAATCCTCGGTGAGGCGCAATAATGGCGGTGCCACGCGGGTACGCAGCAGTTGGAGTTGGCCGATTTTTTGGCGCACCATCGGGCGTTGGCGCCCCAAGTCCCATTGTTCAATCACCGTTTGAAGGCTCACGCTTTGCCTTGCGAGACGCCCATCCTCAGTTTTGATTTGCACGGGACAGGCGAGGATTTCTTCCAGCTTACGCCAGCTTTCAGCCACGGAATAAAGGTTGGCTTGGTCCCGGCCCGTGAGGGTGGTGATTTGAAGATTCCACCATTTGTCCACATCCCGCATGTTTTTGAAGTGGCCGGCAAAAGCCTGAAGGAAACCCATCTGCCAGTTGAGATGACGGGCAGCGTGATCCTGCAAAAAACGCCGCAAGCACGCCGGGCCGTCCGGCAACCGCAAGAGGCTCCAGACAAAAAAATGCGAGCAATGATCATAATATCCCCCCGGCGGCTCACCCAACAAAACGGTTGAAGGCCAGTTCATTTCATCCAGCGGCATCGGCTCGCGCCCATCCAACCGCTGCCGGATGACGGCCAAGGGGTCCACGCGCCGCTCGACGCGTATCACCGCCGCGTCCCGCCGCCCGGGTTCCACAGTCACTCGCAAGCTGGAGCCGTATCGCAGCTCCAATAACTCGGCCATGCCGCGGCTCAACCACGGCGGAAGTTCCGCTGGACGCGCCCCCGCCTGGCGGTCGGCCATTTCCTGCAACAACACCGCCACCAATGCCCGGTTGAGCCGTGTGGGTTCCACCTCGCTTGGAACATGGATTTGATAAAACCAGCCTTGCGGGGTGTATTGGGCTTTGACGGCCACAGGCTCTCCCAAGTCTGCCGCGCGGTAAAGGTTGATATAGATGCGCCCCTTCCAACCGTCGGCGCTTTGCAATTCGCGCAAAAGGGCCTGTTTCACGCGCTCCGCCCAAACGGCCAACTGGGCCTGTGTGACCAAAACAAAGTTGGTGCGCCGCTCATCATTGATGTAGGCCGGCGAGGGCAGAATCTCTGGCGGCCCTTGCACCACCCATTGCCGGGACTGGCTTTCCACCGATAACAACTTGGGAAGCCCTGGAGCCGGCGCAGCCCCCACCGTGGCCCACGCGCAAAAAAGTATTGGCAAAAGCACGCTGGACAACCAGCCGGTGGAGCGAAGGCGCATGCGTGGCTCAAGTTTTTTTGGCGCTGCCCCCACCGGCGCCGTTGCCGCTTCCCGAGCCATTCGAGCCGCCTCCGGTGCTGGAACTTGAACTCGAACTGGACGAAGCAGTGGACGCCGGAGCCGCCTCCTTCTTGGCGGCGGCCTTGTAGCTTTCGCTGCGGTAATCGGTGATATAAAAACCATTCCCTTTGAACAGGAGTCCTGCACCGGTGCCGAGCATCCGGCGAACTTTGCCTTTGCCCCACCGCTTTTGGGGACACCGGTCTTTGGGACAAACCGTCAAAGGTTCGTCTTTCATGCTTTGAAAGACTTCAAACTGATGTTGGCATTTCTCACAAACGTATTCGTACGTCGGCATAGATCATTCCCTTCATCAACCAGAGCCGTATTCTATAGAGCAAAGCCGGCACAAGGGCCAAGAGATAAATCATGGGTGCCTTTTGCTTGAAAAGGAATGGGGATGGTGTCAGCCTCCAAGGTCTGAGGTATGCGCGGCGGTATCGGCAGCGCAACCCCCTGATACCCTATGGAATATCGCGCCTGGTTTCAATGCATCAACGAGGGATGTGGCGCCACCTATCCCTTGAACCAAATCATTTACCGTTGCGAGCGGTGCCAATCGCTGCTGGAGGTACGGCATGACCTTGAGGCCCTGCGCTTGCGCAGCGCGGCGGCCTGGATGAAACTTTTTGACGACCGCTACCGCAGCAATCAGTGGCCCTACGGCTCGGGCATCTGGGGCAAAAAGGAATGGGTGCTGCCGGGCATCAAAGATGAAAACATCGTTTCTCTTTACGAAGGCTGCACCAATCTTTTTTGGGCGGAGCGGCTGGGGCGGTTGCTTGGGTTGAGCGAGCTCTGGGTGAAGTTGTGCGGCAACACCCACAGCGGCTCATTCAAGGACCTCGGCATGACGGTCTTGGTGTCGCAGGTCAAACAAATGATCAGCGAAGGGGCCCCCATCAAGGCCGTTGCCTGCGCCTCCACCGGCGATACATCGGCTGCCTTGGCCACTTACTGCGCTGCTGCAGGCATCCAATCCATTGTTCTGCTCCCCAAAGGCAAAATTTCCACCGCGCAGTTGGTGCAGCCGATTGCCAACGGGGCGTTGGTGCTCTCATTGGACACCGACTTTGACGGTTGCATGAAGGTGGTGCAGGAGATCACCAAAGACCCGAACATCTACCTGGCCAACTCCATGAACAGCCTTCGCGTGGAGGGCCAGAAAACCGTGGGCATCGAAATCGTGCAACAATTCGATTGGGAGGTCCCCGATGTCTTTATCATTCCGGGAGGCAATTTGGGCAATGTCTCCGCCCTGGGCAGCGGTCTGTTGATGATGCGTGACTTGGGATTAATCTCCCGCCTGCCGCGGATTGTTGTGGCGCAGGCCCAAAAGGCCAATCCCCTGTACCGCTCCTTTCAGAAAGGCTTTGCCGAGTTCACGCCGATCCAAGCGGAGCAGACCCTCGCCAGCGCCATCCAAATCGGCAATCCGGTCAGCGTTCAAAAGGCCATCCGCGTGCTCAAGCAATTTGACGGCGTGGTGGAGGAAGCCTCGGAAGAAGAGCTGGCCGACGCCGCGGCGCTTGGAGACCGGACCGGCATGTTTAACTGCCCCCACACAGGGGTGGCGTTGGCGGCCCTGATCAAGTTGGTGAAGCGTGGTATCATCCAAAAGCAGCATCGGGTGGTGGTCATCAGCACCGCCCACGGGCTCAAGTTCACCGACTTCAAAGTGCGCTACCACGAAAAATCGCTCAACTTTCCGTGTCAGCACGCCAATCCGCCCATCGAGCTGCCACCGAGCGTGGACGCCGTGAAGGCGGCGCTGGACAAGGCGCTGCGTGAGCGCGTGGTTTAGCACCAAGACAGCGAGCTAGCGTCCGCTGCGGGCCTCCTGCCAGATGGCCTTGATGGTATCCTCTTGATTGAACCCTTGAGGATAATGGCGCTGCATGTTGGCGTAATACCAATAACGTTTGCCTTGGGGCGTATCCACGGGGTCATGCAACACGCGGCTACCAGGCATCTGCAACCAACCGTTTGGATCGGTGTCCCGGACCCATTTCCAGGCGTAGCGCAGCCATTCATTCCGGTACTCCTCCGGCTGGCGGGCAAACCATGAGATTTCATCGTATCCCCATGTCCAATAGGACAGGCCGGGGGTGCCGCCCTTGCCGCTGCTCCCCCAGTTGTCGAACTCCACCAAATACGGCAGGCTTTCGCAGCGCCAACCCGCCGGCGTGATGCCTCCGCGACTGCGCCCAAACAAACTGTCCAGATACCCCTTCTCCAACACGCCTTTTTGTGGCTGGCCTGCCACTTCTTTGATGCGTAGTGGAAATGAGTGGAAATCGAACAACAAATGTTCTCCGCGGCGGGGGCCTCCATCGGGCGTGTGGGCGTCGCATAAAACCCAGTGACGGCGGGCATGGCGGGCGGCGTATTGACGAACGCGGCTGAGCATGTCCCACCATGCCTCCCAATTCTTGTCATTGCGTCCGATGAGCGCCACCTGCCCGAAATGAATGGCCTCCATGCCTGCGCTGATGTACGTGGTGGCCACATGGTAAAACCACATTCGCGTTTCCAGCTTTGTCATGTCTGGGACGCTGGAGTCGCGGCCCCAATGATTGTGAAACACCCCTTTGTCAAACAACATGGCGTCATAGCGGAAATGGCGCGATTCCACCGGCAATCCAAACGCCGCAAATACCTCGGGCGGGATGGGCACCGTCTCCACCTGTCGCGTGACGATTTCGAAGACGCATCCCTGCAAAATGATGTCCGGCATCACTTGATGCGTGCGGCTGGCAATTTGCCGGGCGCGCTGGACACGATTGGAAAACTGGTTTTCACGTCCCCACATGTAGAGTGTTCGTCCGGCAAATCGCGCCCCGATGTTTTGCAACATGCGCAGGTTGTCCTCCGGATTGCCCTGTCCGGTACAATAATCCATCATGGTGATGGCGCGGCTTAAATAACGCTCCAGTACCGGCCGCGACATCGGACCGTCAAAGGCCAGTTCGTTGGTGGCTCCCACCAAAGAGGACGCCAGCGCCATCAGAATGCCGAAAATCCCAATGCGTTTCATGCATTCACAGTCTTGCTCTCCCCAACCACTGTCAAGCTTGGTGTGACTGCTGCAGCCGCTGCCATTTTGTATCATGGCATTGCCGGAAACATATCGCCTCGTTATTCTACGCCGCCATGAGCGACTTCCAGAAAGCGGACGGCATGATGTACGCGCCCAAGGGCAAACCGAATGTGGTATGTGCGCCGGGTGAATTTCGCTTTGCGGCCATCGGGCTTGACCATGGTCACATTTATGGAATGTGCAACGGGCTGCTGGAGGCGGGTGGCAGCCTCGTCGCAGTGTTTGATCCGGACTCAGAAAAAATCAAACGCTTCTGCCAAACCTACCCCGACGTACGGGTGGCCGCTTCGGAAACGGAGGTTTTGGAGGATCCTTCCCTGCAATTAATCGCCGCCGCGCCCATCCCGTGCGAGCGCACCCCGTTGGGGTTGCGGGTCATGGATCACGGCAAGGATTATTTCGCCGACAAACCGGCCTTCACCACTTTGGAGCAACTCGCCGCAGCGCGGCAGAAAACAAAACAAACTGGACGCATTTTTGCCGTCTATTACGCCGAGCGCCTTCATTGCGAAGCCGCCATCTACGCCGGCCAATTGATTCAAGAAGGGCGCATTGGCCGAGTTCTGCACGTGGCCGGTTTTGGCCCGCACCGTCTCAACGCTCCGACACGTCCTCCCTGGTTTTTCGACCGACACAAAACTGGTGGAATTCTCTGCGATGTCGGCAGCCATCAATTCGAACAATTCCTGGCCTTCGCGGGCGTGCGCAGTGCGCGCATTCTTCACAGCAAGGTCACCAACTACCTGGCCGACAAATACCCGGACTTTGAAGATTTTGGAGACGCCACCGCGCTGGCCGACAACGGCGCCACGTTCTACTGCCGGGTAGATTGGTATACGCCCGATGGGCTTGGCGCATGGGGCGATGGACGCACCTTCATCATCGGCACACGCGGAACCATTGAGTTGCGCAAATACCTCGACGTAGCCCGCGAACGGACCAGCGACCATGTTTATTTGGTGGATGCACAAGGTGAGCACCACCTGCCCGTCCAAGGACAGGTGGGGTTTCCTTATTTCGGAGCGCTCATCCGTGACTGTCTGGACCGCACCGAAACCGCGATGACACAGGAACATACTTTTTTGGCCGCTGAACTCAGCCTGCAAGCCCAAGCCCAGGCCCTCCGCTTCTAAACATGACTCCCGACCAATGGAATACCCTTCGCCGCTGCGCCCGCGGCGAATCCCTCCCCGCCGTCCCTGTGGCGTTGATAGTGGACAGTCCGTGGATTCCCGGTTACTTGGGCATATCCACATTGGATTATCTGTTTGCCCCGGACGTCTGGCTTGAGTCCAACCTGCGGGTCATCCGGGAATTTCCAAACATTAACTTTATTCCTGGTTTTTGGGCGGAAATTGGCATGGGGGCCGAGCCGAGCGCCTTTGGTTGCAAAACTCTTTTTTACCCCGACAAAACTCCCCAGGTCCTGCCGTTGGTAGAAACGTGGGAAAATTTGCCCGAATTGAATGAACCCAATCCGCAAACCGACGGATTTCTGCCTTATTTGTTGACCCTTTATCGGCGCGCACGGCCGCGATTGAACGATGCCGGTCATGATGTGCGCATTGTGGCCGCACGCGGACCGCTGACGTTGGCCACCCATTTGGTGGGCGTCAGTGAGTTTCTCATGGGCATCAAAACGGACCCCGCCAAAGCCCATCGGTTGCTCAGTGTCCTGTCGCGTTTCATCACTCAATGGCTTGAAGCCCAAGCCGAGGCTGCCGGCCCCACCGTGCAGGGGATCATGGTGTTGGATGACATCACCGGTTTTTTATCTCCGGCGGATTTTCAAACCTTTGCCCTGCCATATTTGCAGCAAATTTTCCGCGCTTTTCCTGAGGCGCTGAAAATTTTTCACAATGACACCAACAACGTCGTCCCCTACCGCTTTTTGCGGGACATCCCTGTGGACATTTTCAACTTCACTCATCTGCAATCCTTGGCCCGCGTGCGCGAGTTATGCGGGCCGGAGATCTGCCTGATGGGGAACATCCCGCCGTTGGACATTTTGGCGCAGGGTACCCCGGAACAAGTAGCCGAGGCGGTGACGACGGCAAAAAGCTCGTTGCCCGACACAACTCGCTGGCTGCTGTCAGCCGGCGGTGGCGTTTCGCCGGGCACCCCCGGCGCCAACATCCGTGCGTTCTCAGATGCAGCCGCAACACTTGGGCCTGCAGAAGCCAAGTAACAGACGTTTTTTTCGCTTTAAGAAACGCAAACGGTTGTCAAGCCAACGCTAAATCCCTATATAAAAAACATGCAATTCGACATGCGTGTCTCGTCGGTCGCCTTGTTGGCGGCCACTGCAATTCTGGCCTTGGCTGCCCCTGAACCCTCTTGTCGCCTGGAAGTAGATGTTCACCGGCCCACGGCGCGGGTGAGTCCTGTCATGTGGGGGGTGTTTTTTGAAGACATCAATTTTGGGGCCGATGGTGGTCTATACGGGGAGCTTGTAAAAAATCGTTCCTTTGAGTTCAACCAACCCTTGATGGGTTGGCAAATCGTGAAGCCCCCGGGCGGCACGGCCTTGGTGGGTATCAGCTCCAAAGACCCGCTTCATCCCAATAATCCGCAATACTTGGATGTCACCTTCGGTGGACGCGGGCAAGAAGTGGGCCTTATTAACGAAGGTTTTCGCGGCATGGGCATCCGCGGAGGTGAAAGGTATGATTTTTCAGTTTTCGCCAGACAGGTAAGCGGCGGGCCTGTAACGGTGCGGGTGGAATTGTTGAATTCCCAAGGAGAAGTCATCGGCCAGACACAAATCAAAGGCTTCTCCGGCGCGTGGCAACGCCTCACCGCCTCTCTTGCCGCACGCGCCACTGAGGCCAAGGCCAGCTTGAGGCTCACTTTTGAAGGCCAGGGCCGCCTTCATCTGGACATGATCTCCCTTTTCCCTCGCAAGACCTGGAAAAACCGCCCGGACGGACTTCGCGCCGACTTGGTGCAAAAGCTGGCTGACCTCAAACCAGCTTTTATTCGCTTCCCCGGCGGTTGCATCGTGGAAGGCTTCAATCTGGACAACCGCTACCAGTGGAAAAACACGATTGGCCGTCCCGAAGAGAGGCGGCTCATCATCAACCGGTGGAACATGGAGTTCAAACACCGTCCCACACCCGACTACTACCAAAGTTTTGGGGTGGGATTTTTTGAATATTTTCTGCTTTGCGAAGACCTTGGGGCGGAGCCCCTGCCCATCATCAATTGCGGCATGGCGTGCCAGTTTAACACCGGCGAATTGGTGCCGCTCGATCAATTAGACCCATTCATTCAAGATGCATTGGATTTGATAGAATTTGCCAACGGCCCGACTAACACGGTTTGGGGGGCGCGGCGCGCAGCCATGGGACATTCCCGCCCGTTCAACTTGAAACTGCTTGGCATTGGGAATGAACAATGGGGGCCCCAATACATTGAACGCTACGAACGGTTTGCGCGCGTGCTGCAGCAACGCCATCCTGAAATTCGGTTGATTAGCAGCGCGGGCCCGGACCCTGATGGTCCTAAGTTTGATTTCCTCTGGCCGCGCCTGCGCCAATTGCGCGCAGATTTGGTGGACGAACATTATTATCGTCCGCCCCAGTGGTTCCTCGACAACGCACATCGCTACGACCGCTACGACCGGCGGGGCCCCCGTGTGTTTGCCGGCGAGTACGCCGCCCAAAGCGTGCGCACCGTCAGCCCGGACAACCGCAACAATTGGGAATGTGCCCTGGCCGAAGCCGCCTTCATGACGGGCCTCGAACGCAACGGCGACGTGGTGCGTATGGCGTCCTACGCTCCCTTGTTTGCCCACGAAGAAGCCTGGCAATGGCGGCCCAACTTGATTTGGTTCGACAATCTGCGTGTTTATGGCACACCCAATTATTACGTCCAACAAGCCTTTGCCCGAAACCGCGGGGACTTGATTCTGCCCGCACGGCTCAGCGGTGATGTGGGCCAGCCGGAACGCGTTTATGCCTCCGCCACCTTGGACGAAAAAAACGGGGAAATCATCATCAAGCTGGTCAATGCAACTACTGAGCCGCGCATGGTCAATTTTAGCCTCAATGGCGCAGTCCCCACCGGCCGTGCCGGGCGCGCCATCGTCCTGGCCGCAGGGTTGAAGGAGGAGAATTCCATCTCCCATCCCACGCGGGTTGCGCCACAGAGCTTGCGCCTGCCTGCTGTGGGTTCAGCCGTGGCGCATCTTGCGCCGGCACATTCATTGAATGTCCTTCGGGTGCCGGTAAAAACAACCGGCCGCTAATTCCCAAGCCCGCGTCATCGTTGCTTACAAACAATGAACCGGCAAATCGTCCGGTGGAACAACCGGTTCGGCGGGCAGCGTCTCGGAAATTTTTTGGGCGGGCACGCTGTCTGCCGCAGCACTGGAAGTTGATTGAACACGACGCACCCTCGGTGCCTTGACTTCCTTGCGATAAATCAGATTGGCGGCACTCGTCCACGCTCCCATGTGCAGACGTGCCGCCACCCATCGCAGACTGGCCGCCGTCTCCGCACGCAAGCGTTTCGCAATTCTTACCTTTTCGGGGTCTCCTTTGGGTCGCCGCGATAATTCGGCCTCCGTCCATCCGAGCCGTGCCAACTCCTCCTTCACCAACAAATCGGCTTGTTCCCGCGCAAACATACGTCCCGGCTGGGCTGAGTTCCCCTGGGTTTGCCGCAAGCGCTGGACAAGGCCGGCACGAAAAGCATCGCTGCCCATCCGCCACCCTCGTCGCAACAAGGCCCACATTTGAGCCGGTGGCGCACCAGCCACCGAACGCAGCCGGGCTGCATACCGAGCCCGGCCGGCATCATCCTCACTTAAATGCAGATACTCAAAAATTGGCCTTACGTTCAACCAACCCGGACGTTCTACGGGAGGCGATACATAATAGCGAAGGCTGCACCATGAATTTTGGGCTTCCGGTTTCTCGGGCATGCCCGTTTTGGCGACATTCAAATGCACAAAATCTACCGCTGCCGGCAAATACGGCGCAGCGTCTTCCACCAATACTGAACGGTACCGTCCCGCCAGGAGATGTCCGCGCCGTTGATGCTTTCGGTTGTATTTAATGGTAAATGCGCCCAAGAGCCACTTCATTCCCGTCACCAGATTGGGCTCCGGTGTGCGCACCACCAACTCAAAACGCCGTGGTTCCAACCGGAAAGCAAGCACCTCCCAATGCAAACGCAGGCAAGCCTGTTCCACGGTGTCGAGAAACAACCTCCGATCCTCGTCGCTCCGGAACACCGTTTCCCCGCCATTCCCCTCGGAGGCGAGGTAATAAACGGCACCCGGATATTCAAGGCGCAGTGGCCGTGCCATGGGATGCATGGTTGCGGAGGAAACGCCTCCCTGTCAATGCCGCGGACGCGGCCAGGCGTCTTCTTTTCACTCCCCATCCATCTTTACCGCGCAAGTTACACCCATTAGAGTATTGCTCATTCCATCATGAAACCGCATGTATTCTGGACCCTGCTCGTTCTGTGGTGCGTAATAACCGGCTCTGTTGAAAGCGCCATACCGGGTGAGGAGGCGGGCTACCTGGCATTGACCGCGCGCCATCGCACACCGCCCACGCTTGAAAGTGTGCGATTAACGCGCGGGCCGGACGAGCGCATCGGACGCCAAACTGCCGGATGGTGGCAAATTGAATTCCGCACACACCCGCGTTATGAGGAGTCGCCCGTGTGTGTGGTGCGCTGGCTGGCATTGGGCGATCTGCTGCTGCGCTCCAATCAATGCGTTGTTTTGCGTTACCAATTGCGCGTCCCGGCCACGGGGGAATGTTATGAGTACGTTGAGCGTTTCAGCGGATTGGCATTATTGCCCTCATGGGGCCAGTTCCAACGTCACTTTTTCCCTCATGCCTCGCCCGGCAGCGGCCTGCAAAGGGCTTTGCCTGAATCCCTTGAGTTGCTCGGCCACGTCTGGACGATGCATCACAGCCGTACCAATGCGCAGTGGCAACCGTGGACGGACGCCAAGCGGCTGGTCTTGGACCGCGAGCTCCTCATCGGCAACAGCCGCCCCTTCAAAGACCGTGAAGGCGCACGCCTGCCACAAACTCCAAAACGTCAGGATTATCAATACATCCCTTACACGGCAGAAGACATTCAGACGATGATACAAGCCGGATTCAACCTTTTCACCATCCAGCTGGCGCAGGAGCCTTGGATGCGCAGCGAGCCCGTGTTCTATCACCGTCGTGTGGATGCCAAGGCGCCGTTGAATTTTCCCGCGGATTTATACCGCGCCAATTATTTGGGCCCGGTCATGTTCATGGATGAACCCTCCATTTTGATGGTGGGCGACACCAACATCCACCGCACCTTGCGTTACTTTTCCGACGCAGCCGCGCTCATCGAAAAGCGCACCCGCACCACCTATGAAAGCACCGGGCCCTATGGCTCGTGGCATCTGCACCAAGCCCTGGAAAACACCGGTATCAACCTCGGGGACCTCCGGATTCAACAAGTGGATTATCCCTCCTGGGAAACGTTGTACGAAACTACGTTCTACCAAATGCGAGGTGGTGGTGCCGGGTTGGTCCACGAGGGACGCTATCAATTGGGCGAATTTAATCGGGCGGTGCAAAAATTCACCGGGCAATCCCGGACTCATACCGCCCGCCAAATGCTTGAGTACTACTATGCCTTCTTGAGAGGTGGCACCCGGCCTTTTGGCAAACACTGGGGGACTGCCATCTATGGCCAGTGCGATACCAATCTGGCCCCTCTGGCCCTCACACTAGCTTATGATATGGGTGCGCGTTACCTGTGGTTTTGGTCATCCGATCATGATCACCATGTCCCTTGGCCGGAGCAACTCGCCCTCGCCCGGCACCTTCGCTTGCATGAACAAAAACAACCGCGTGGCAGCATCTTTGCCAACCCACCCAAAGCCCGAGTCGCGATTGCCATCCCCGATGGATACTTTCTTTCCTTCGAAAACCTTTGGTGGGTTAGAGTCATGGACCCGGAGGGAAAAAATGAGGCTTCTCAACGCTATCAACGGCTGATGCGTCGCGCCTTAAAGGCTATTCAAGAATGTTGGGACCGCGGCTGGAGCTTTGATGTGGTGGTGGATGACGGACAAAGCACAAAAAATTATTCCAAAATTATTCGAGTTAACGATAACCCCTGAAGGCCATCCTCAGCCTCCACACGCACGCATAATCTCCCCACCGACATACATCCGGCTCTTTATTTTACGATTTCCGTTATTTCATTGATGCCTTTGTCTCCTTTTCCGGCTTTCCGCTAAGGACAAATACTGACGGATATTCCGCAATAAAACGCTAAATTTTCTTTTTGGGTTGCCGATGAATACTCAGAGCAGTTTGGGCAACCCCCTTTTAAGGGGGGAGGGGCCCTTCCCATAGGCCATGCGTTGCGTCTTTCGCGCATGTCGCACAAAAGCGATGAGCAGGCGTACATACGAGATATATGAAATTAAATCTAGCGTCCAAAATCGGTAGCGGCTTCGCCGCGGTGGTCCTGCTTGGTGTGTTGGTTGGGGGCTTGGGATATCTCAACCTCTCCCGAACATCCTCGGCATTGGAGGATATTGCTAAAAACAGAATGGAGGGCATGAAAATCTTGGGGGAAATGGTCAAGGAAATGGGTCAAATTGACACCGCATTGGCGGAACTCCTGAATGCAGACATTTCATCTGCGGATGCCAAAGTCGCTTTGGAAACCATTACAGCCGCCCAAAACCGGCTGGCTGAGGGACAAAAGCGTTTTTCCGCCCTGCCTCGTACTGCCGAGGAGGAGAACCTCTGGCGTCAATGGCAGGAAAAATCAAAAGCATGGGAGAAGGATGTTGCTGAATGCCTGACTTTGGCCCGGAGCTGGGTGGCTCTTGATTTGGGCAACCCCCACATTCTTCGTGGAAACATTAACCGCTTTATTGGTGACCATTATACTGTGGAAATGAAGCTGTTGGAGCAAATGTATGAAGAGCATCATTTCACCGGTGGGACAGACCACACCGCATGCAATTTTGCCAAGTGGATGACTGGTTATAAATCGTCCAATCCTGAAATCCAAAAAATCCTTGCTGCCGCCGCCCAACCCCACCAAAAATTTCATGAAACCGTTAAAAAAATTCTGGAATTTTTGAAAGCCAAGGATGAGGCCAACGCCTTGAGCATACGCGCGTACGAAATGGAAAAGCATGTCGCTGCAACTTTTGAACAATTCGGCCGTTTGGAAAAACTGGCCGACCAGGCCGTGGACCTTCAGAGCAAATTGGCAACCGCCTTCAACACCCGCTGTCAACCCAGCCAAACCGCCGCGATTGAATCATTGGAGCAACTGAAAACACTCAACCAAAAACTCGGGGACGATGCCGCCCAGGCCGCCATGGCCAAGGCATCCTTGGCAAAAAAAATCATGATCGCGGCCCTTCTGATTGCATCGGCAGTAGGTGCGGTGCTGGCATGGGCCATCACCCGCATGGTGACTCGCCCCTTGCGGCAAGGGGTGCAACTGGCCAGCCGGATGGCCAACGGTGACCTGACGCAGACGCTCTCCGTGCAACGCTCTGATGAATTGGGCACTTGGGCTCAGGCGATGAATTCCATGGTCATCGGGTTGCGCAAGTCCATCAAGCAAGTGGCGGAACATTCCGTTGCTGTGGCCAATACGGCCCAGGAGCTTAGCGCCACGAATCAACAGGTCAGTGCCAACGCAGAGGAAACCTCCACTCAAGCCCAGGTCGTGGCCAGCGCCTCCGAACAAATCAGCAAGAGCGTTTCCACCGTGGCCACGGCGGCGGAGGAAATGAGCTCCAGCATCAAGGAAATTGCACGCCAGGCTGTGGAAGCTGCCAAAGTGGCCAGCGAAGCCGCCCGCATGGCTGATGAAACCAATCAAACCATCAACCGATTGGGGGCCAGCAGCACGGATATTCAGGAAGTGGTCAAGGTCATCAATTCGATCGCCGGCCAGACCAATCTGCTCGCACTCAACGCCACCATCGAAGCTGCCCGTGCTGGTGAAGCCGGCAAGGGATTTGCCGTCGTCGCCAATGAGGTCAAGGAATTGGCCCGCCAAACCGCGCAGGCCACCGAGGAAATCAGCCGGAAAATTGCCGCCATCCAAACGGACACCACCGCGGCGGTGCAGGCCATCCAAAACATCAGCGAGGTCATCAAGAAAATTGACCAGATTCAAACGGTCATCGCCAGCGCTGTGGAGGAACAGGCCGCCACCACCAACGAAATCACACGCAATGCTGGTGAGGCCGCCCAAGGCAGTCAGGAAATTGCGCGCAATATCACCGGTGTTTCCCAAGCGGCTCGCGACACCTCTCAAGCGGTGACCGGCACTGCCGCCGCCACCATGGAGTTGGCACGACTCGCCGGTCAGTTGCAGCAAGTGGTCCAGCGATTCAAACTGGATTCAGCCACCGCCCACGCGGAGGTTGAGGAAGAATCCATTACCACCGCTGAGTCCGCTGCCCAGCCGCAAACCGCCTACCTCGTCTGGGACCCAAAAACCATGTCAACCGGTGTCCCCGAAGTGGACGCTCAACATCAAGAGTTGATTGCCCGTTTGAACGGTCTGCATCAAGCCATTCAACAATGCGCCGGCCCCGAGGAAATCCAGCCCATGCTCCAATTCCTTGGTGACTATGCCAAACGGCATTTTGCCGAAGAGGAGAGTATCATGGAGAAACGCCGCTGCCCGGCCCATCAAATCAATAAAACAGCTCACCAACGATTCCTCGAACAATACTCACGTCTGGTTAAAGAATATGAAAGCAAAGGCGCCAGCCTCTCCGTGTTGAAACAGTTGCGGGAAATGACCGAGAGCTGGCTGGTTAATCATATTCTGAAAGTGGACACCCAGCTTCGCAAATGCCCGGGCAAAGGAGCTTGCGGCGGAAATGGTCACCACAAACATGAACCAGACGTTATGACAGCCGGTGTGCGGCATTAAATTCGCTTGCCCGCCGCCTGCCTTGCACCGGGCAGCTCATGGTGTGCCAGCCAAGTCAGGCGCAATCCTTCCAAGGTGAGATTGGGAAAAACAGATTCGATTTCCGGCAGGCCCTTGGCAATCAAGGCCGCGTAGCCGCCGGTGGCCACCACACGCAGTTGCTTGGAATTGAGCTCAGCACGCAATTCGCGGAGGAGCTCGCGCACCAGCCCGCGATAGCCATGCACCGCCCCAATCCGCATGGCTTCCACCGTGCTTTTGCCCACCACGCTTTGGACATCGCGAATGGTAATTCGCGGCAATAGAGCGGTCTTTTCGTGCAAATACTCCGTCATCGCGGCCAGTCCCGGGGCAATGATGCCGCCCACATAATTCCCCGCCTTGTTCACCACATCAAAAGTCACTGCCGTGCCGAAGTCCACCACCACCACCGGCGCACCCACCAACACCTTGGCCGCCACTGCGTTTGCCAAACGGTCAGGCCCGATGCTCGATGGACGTGGATATTCAATACCCACCCCGCGCAAGGTCCGATGGTCCAATTCCAGAGGGCGGGGTAATCCCAACCCAGCCGCCAGCTCTCGCATCTGGAGGGTGGCCTTGGGCACCACGCTGCAGAGGCACAGGCCACACACCGGATGGTTGCCCACAAGTCTTTTCAATGCCAGCGGGGTGGAAGGCTTGCTTAATGCGTCGGTGCGCACATCCCTGGCTTGCAACACCCGCTCCACGCTGGCCAGACCAAAATGGGTATGGGTGTTGCCGATGTCGGCCAACAAAATGAGGGGGGACGAAGCTTTCATGAATCGAGCATCACATCGCCGCCAATGATCCGTTCCAGCCGACCCCGTGCATTCCGCAGCAACAAGGCGCCATCCTGGTCCAGGCTCTCGGCCCGGCCCTCGATCCGCCTTTCTCCTTGCAAGATGGTCACTTTTTGTCCCAGCGTCCGGCAATGGCTGCTCCATTCTTCGGCCACCTCTTCAAAACGCCCGCTGCAAACTCGCGCGTAATCCACGTCCAACTCACGCAATAATGCCGCCGCCAATTCCGGCCGGTGGATGGGCCGTCCCAAGGCCTGCCGGAGCGATGTCGCCACGCGGCGCAACTCGGGCGGAAAATCTGTGGTCTCCAAATTGACATTCACCCCGATGCCGATGATGACATACTTGATTTTGTCCAGCTCGGCCCCCATTTCCGTTAAAATCCCTGCAGTTTTTCGTCCCTCCAAAAGCAAATCGTTGGGCCATTTGATATCCGGCTCCAGACTGGTGATTTGATGAATCGCCCGGCGCACCGCTGTGGCCGCAGCGATGGTCAGTTGCGTCGCTGCCTGGGGCGCGAGTCGAGGCCGCAAAACCACAGACAACCATAATCCCAGCCCCGCGGGCGACGCCCACATCCGCCCCATCCGCCCCCGCCCACGGTTTTGTTTTTCGGCGAATACCACCGTTCCTTCCGCCACGCCATCCCGTGCCAGCCGGTCGGCAAGGTCGTTGGTGGAATTGGTTTCTTGAAACACCCGAATCTCCCGCCCCACAACCGCTGTGTCGCCCAGGCGCGATTTCAAATCATCGGCGTACAGACGATCCGGACTGCTCAGCAAGCGGTAACCGTGATGCGGACTGGCTTCGATTTCAAAACCAAGCGCCCGCAGGGCTTCTATGCGTGCCCATACAGCGGCACGGGTGACTTGCAAACGTTGCGCCAAATCGGCGCCGGACACCGAGCCTTCCTCGGCCTGACGCAAAGCAGTCAGGATGGCGGTGTCCAATGCGGATTCACTGCGGCTCATGTTGGGTTGGCCGGCCGTTCCAACCGGCGTGCGTGCTTGTTAAACTCCGCCGGGGTCTCAAAGTCAAGCGCCACATCCACCGCACGCGCCGAATGAGTCAAAGCCCCTACGCTGATGAAATCCACCCCTGTCTTTGCCATTGCACGGACTGTTTTCAGAGTAACTCCACCGCTGGCCTCGGTTTTGGCCCTGCCGGCCACGAGTTTCACCGCCTCGCGCAACATCTTCGGCGGCATGTTGTCCAACAAAATAAAATCCGCACCGGCCGACACAGCCTCCTTCACTTGAGCCAAGGTATCGGCCTCAACTTCCACCTTCAGGCGCGGGTACCGTGAGCGTGCACGTTGCACGGCACGGGCGATGGCGCCAGGCCCCTCCTGCTGCAGGGCTGCCAAATGATTGTCCTTGATGAGCACCATGTCATACAAGCCCATGCGATGATTCACCCCCCCGCCGCAAGCCACAGCGTACTTTTCCAACACACGCAAACCGGGCGTGGTCTTGCGGGTGTCCAAAATTTGCGCCCCCGTGCCTTGCACCGCCCGCACAAAGGCCGCCGTCAAGGTCGCCACGCCGCTGAGACGCTGGACAAAATTTAGAGCCACCCGCTCAGCCGTGAGCAACGCCTGCGCCGGCCCTTCCACCACCATCAAGATGGCCCCGCGTTTGACCGCCTGGCCATCGCGGGCCAAGGAGGTGATGCGTATGCCGCTGCCCTGCAACTCGAAGGCCAACCGCGCTGCTTCCAAGCCGCAAACCACCAGCGGTTCGCGGGCCACCAACCTGGCCCGCGCCTGCAATTTGGGCGGCACCACCGCCCGGCTGGTAACGTCCCCCGCGCCTACGTCCTCGCGCAGAGCGCGGCGTACCGCCTCCAACCACACCTTTCTAGGCACCCGTATCATGCAGCCATCTTGCGACAGCTACCCCCCACCGAAAAGCGCAAAAACTGCGCAAGTCCCCCTTTTACCGGTGTCCTTCAGTTCCGGGGCCTTCGGCTGCCATTTTTTCAAAAAAACCACTTGTCAAAGACCGGTTTCATGGTAGGTTCACGGGCTCTATTTGAATTTGAATATGAAGTCGGAAATTCATCCGAAGTATGTGGACGCGGAAATCCGTTGCGCTTGCGGCAACGTGATCAAGACCCGCTCAACCAAGCCGACCATCATCATCGGCATCTGCAACAAGTGCCATCCGTTTTACACCGGACAACAGAAGTTTGTGGATACCGCCGGTCGCGTGGACAAGTTCCAGCAACGTCTGGCCAAGACCCAGGCCGCCCAGGCTGCCGCAGCGGCCGTCAAGAAGAAGCGTAAGTAGCTTTGTTCCAGCGTCACGCCCGCATGGCTGAGGCCTTGCGGGCGTGGTGTTTTTACCGGCCATGGATTTGCGGCCATATATTGAAAAGTTTGGTCGCCGGCTGGCGGAGGTGGAGGCGCAACTCAGTGACCCGCGGGTTTTTGAACAGCCTCAACGCGCCCAAGAGTTGGCCCGTGAACATGCCCGCCTCAAAGAATTGACCGCCGCCGGGGATGCTTGGTTGAAGGCCACCACCGATTTGGCGGCCAGCCAGGAATTGTTGCGCCATGAACCGCCGGGCTCCGAGCTGGCGCTCATGGCACAGGAGGAGGCCACCCGTCTTCAAAGCGAGGTCGAGCGCTTGACGCTCCAAATCCAACGTGGACTGCTGCCCCCTCATCCTGCCGATTCGCGCAATACCATCATGGAAATCCGCGCTGGCGCCGGCGGCGCTGAGTCTGCACTCTTTGCGGCGGACCTGTTCCGCATGTACTCACGTTATGCCGAGGCGCGCGGCTGGAAGGTGGAGTCCCTCGACTCCAATCCCTCCGATTTGGGCGGTTTTAAGGAAATCATCTTCAGCGTCAGTGGCACCGACGTTTTTCAACGCCTCAAATTCGAAAGCGGCGTCCACCGTGTCCAGCGCGTTCCCGCCACCGAGGCGCAAGGGCGCATCCACACCAGTACGGTCACCGTCGCTGTTTTGCCCGAAGCCCAGGAGGTGGACATTGAAATCAAGCCGGAGGAGCTCGAAATCAACGTCTGCCGTGCCTCCGGCAAGGGTGGTCAAGGCGTGAACACCACCGACAGCGCGGTGCAAATCATTCACAAACCCACCGGGCTGATAGTCCGTTGCGCGGATGAGCGCTCGCAGCAAAAAAACAAGGCCAAGGCCCTCACCGTCCTGCGCTCACGCCTGCTGGAACGCAAAATTGCTGAGGAAAACGCCAAGTACGCCGCCCAACGCAAGGAACAGGTGGGCACTGGCGAACGCAGCGAAAAAATTCGCACCTACAATTTCCCTCAAAACCGCGTCACCGACCACCGAATTGATCTGACGATCTACAACTTGCAGGTCATCATGGACGGGGAATTGGATGTCTTGATTGACGCCCTCCTGCGGGATGAAGTCCAACGCAAGCTGGCAGCCTTAGACCATTCCCTCACCACCGCCTGAACCATCAATCAAACCATTCATCCGTGGGATCAAAGGCGGGGATGGGAATGTTGAGCAGGGTCAGCTTTCCCACGGCGCGATGACGGCAGCCGGGTTTGATATAGACGGCGGTCAATGGTTTAACCGGATACATCTGCCCGTCCAACTCGATGTGCCCTTCGCCTTCCAACACCACGTAGATTTCCGTCATCTTCTTGTGGTAGTGCGTGCGTGAATCCACTTCAATGTGAACCACGTGCACGCTGGCGGCGTTCCCCGGTTCTGCAAAGGCACGCCGGGCATGACCGCACGGACAGCGGACGGCCTCCAAGGTGTCGAGTTGGGCAATTTCAAAGTTGGCCATGCCTAGGACTTGGGGTTGGAGTTGTTTTGCCGCAACAAACCATCTACGTGGCGTGCTACATCCAAGAGTTCTCGTGAATCAATAGCCCCGGCCACATAGTGGGCTGCTGCATTGCGCAAGATGGTGGCCTCCAAAGAGGGAAGCTTGCGACACACCGGCTCCAATATCTTGGCCATGACGCGCGCAAAAGTGTTTCCATTGAAAAAAGCGAAAGGCGTAGCTCCGTGGCAACGGCGGCATAAATCTAAAAACTCACGGAAGGTCATCTTTTCGTTCCGCGCCTTTTCCCACCATTGACGGGTATTGTCGTGGCCAGGACCGGGCCGGTGGGGTGTTTCGGGTTTGGCACAGAGTTCGCGGTTGATTTCCACGACCGATTCCCACGGGCAATCCGCCAGCCAAGATTCTTTGGTATTCAGTTCCACGGCAAATCTTTAAGCAATTCAATTCCCCTATGGCAACCGCCGGGGTCGGCGCTAAGTTAAGGGCGGTGCCCATGCGGGTCAATACGCTTTCGTTTGACAAATGAATGTCTGTTGGGGACATTCGTCAAACTTTTAGCATGAACATGAAACTATCAGTCGCAGGAATGAGATGGAAGGCTCCGGCGGCCCTGTCGGCATGCCTGATGCTTGGCGGTGTGCTTTTCGCCGCCAATACTCCGGTGTGGGTCTATGAAAACAAATATGAATTGGTGGTAAACGGGGACTTTGACGGGGACGGCCGCCAGGATGTGGCCCTGGTGGACCGGCCGACGGGTAATTACCGCATCGGCTACCAATTGCAGGAGGGTAAAATTACCTGGGCCATGGCGCGCCCGAGCCGCATTCTTTATGTCACCGGCTTGAGCGCCGGTCACTTGCTGGATCCCAAAAAGGATGCCTTGGTCTTTTCCAGTGCGGATGGCGCGGTGGTGCATGTGGTGGACGCCGCTGATCTCAAGGTGGCCGGTCGCATGACCGTTTTGAAGCCGGACTGCCTAGGGCCCGCGACTGTCGTGGCTGTGGATATTGGTGGTGCAGGCAACACCCCGGAAGCCGATTTGTATCTCAACAGTATTTATAATGTGGACCCGGTCAACCTCTCCACTCTCTACCGGAACACCGGTGGGACGTTCAAACAAATCGAGGAAGTCGAGGCTCCCGGCGCCCTCAGTGGTGCCCAGCGCGTAACTCTGCAGGACGGCGGCCCCGAGTGGGTTGTGGCCGTCGTTCAAGGCAAGGAAAAGTCCTCCCTCATCTTTATGTCCCTGGCCTCCGGCAAACCGGAAATCGCGAGCAAGGCCGATGATCTTCCGGGCGGGGCCGCGTTCGTGATGGGCCGATTCAGCGGCAACTCACTGGGTGCCTTGGTGTACAAACCCGGTGAGGCAGCCCTACAATACCGTCCCGTTGAAATCGCAGGTGGGAAACCAGCTCTTGGCAAGGCAACCTCTTTCAATCTGCCCCGTGCCGTCCAGCAAATCTTCGCAGCAGGCCAACATTTGCTCGTAGTTCATGGCACCAATGACCCGGCGGCGATTTATGCCTTTGATGGGACCAAGGCTCCCGTCGAAGCCCTTACCATTCAACCCAAACCTGGCGAAATGGTCACCGGCGGTTTTGTGGCCGGCCAAACCATTGGAGCCTTGTTCCGCATCGAAAAGAGCCGTTTCAAGTATTCCACCCGCTATGAATTGTATCACCAAACCGCAGGCAAGTTCAGTCCTGCCGGTGGCGGTGAGCTGCCTCCTTGTGAAGTGACTGACGCCTTCCTGGTGCCTGAATTGCACCGGCTGATTACCAGTTCGCTGGAGGTCAATGATGAGGCGGCGATGGCCCCCTACACCAACAACATTCCGGGCACTCCCGTAAAATACGTCATGCTCCCGATTAAGAGCGGTGAATTTCTCATGGGCAGCCCGGCCACGGAAAAAGGCCGCAAACCTGATGAGTCTCCACAACACAAGGTCAAAGTGGACGCTTTCTGGATGGGCAAATTTGAAGTCACATGGAATGAGTACGAATTGTTCATGTACCCGGATGACGAGAAAAAGCTCCGCAACGATTTCCCCACCAACCCGGAACGCGACCGTTTGTCGGATCAAATCACACGCCCGTCCAAGCCGTATGTTGAAATGAGTTTCGGCATGGGCAAGGACGGGTTCCCGGCCATTGCGATGACGCAGCACGGCGCGAACAAATACTGCATGTGGCTGAGCTCCAAGACCGGCCATTATTACCGCCTGCCCACAGAGGCCGAATGGGAGTACGCCTGCCGTGCGGGCACCACCACTGCCTATTCATTTGGGGATGACGAAACGAAATTGGAAGAGTATGCGTGGTTTGAGAAAAACAGCGAGGAGGGCGGCGATTGGAAATACCACAAGGTGGGTCTGAAAAAGCCCAATCCGTGGGGACTCCATGACATGCATGGCAACGTGGCCGAGTGGTGCCTTGACCAATACCTGCCGGATTACTCGGCACGCGCCAACGGCGCCGTCAATCCGTGGGTGGTGGCCACCAAGCCTTATCCACATGTCGCCCGCGGCGGCAGCTATGATTTTGAGGCCGCCGCCTGCCGCAGCGCTGCACGTATTGCTTCCACGCCGGATTGGAAGGCACAGGACCCGCAGTTGCCCAAGAGCGTCTGGTACCTCACCGATGCCAAATTCATCGGTTTCCGTCTGGTTCGTCCGCTCAAGGTGCCGCCGCCGGAAGTGATGGAGAAAACTTGGATTAGCGGCGTGGAAAAAGACTGAGGCCCAAGCCTCGCGCTTTGAACAAAACAAACCGGCCCCGACGGCAAGAGTTTGCGCAGTTGGGGCCGGTTAAGTTTTTTCGACCCATTTTCGGAGCGCCTTTACCAATCCTTCGATGGTGTGCTCCTGAGCCTCAACGGTGGGTGCGACATTCAATCGCTGCAAAGCCTTGGAAGTCTCCGGTCCGATGGATGCCGTCTTCAAGCGCGGAAACTGCGCCAGCCGTGCCGGCAAATCAAATCGAGCGTGAAAATGCTCAACCGTTGAGCTGCTGGTGAAGGTAATCCAATCTGCACCTTCTTCCTTGAAACGTTCACCGGCACCGGTGAGGTCCTCGGTTTCGGCCACCGTCCGGTAACACGCCACATCGTCCACAATCGCCCCCATTTCGGACAGCAGACGTGGCAGCTCAGGGTTTGCCGTTTCGGCGCGTAACAACAGAATTTTCAAGTTTTCCACGCTGCCATGCTCGCGGATGGCCTCGGCCACACGCGTGGCGAGATACTGCGGCGGCATTGCGTCCACCCGCAGGTGCAGCTCCTGCAATTTGGCGGCGGTGGCGGGGCCAATGGCCGCCAAACGCACATTGCCCAAGGCACGCACATCCCCAAAGGCTTTGAAGAAATAATCAAAGAAAGAGGTGACCCCGTTGGGACTGGTGAACACAAGCCAGTCGTAGGAACCAATGCCTTCCAAGGCATCCTTTAAATCGGTGAGTTGCTGGCGGTCCGTCAACGGTGCAATCTTGATGGTGGGGATTTCCAGTACATCCGCCCCCAATTCCAACAATTGCCGGGAAAGCTGGCTGGCCTGTTCGCGCGTGCGCGTCACAACAATGCGCTGACCAAACAAGGGCCGGTGCTCAAACCAATTCAGTCGATCCCGGAGTTGGACCACATCGCCAATGACCGTCACCGCCGGCGCAGCAAATCCGCGTTCTGCCGCCAAGTCAGCAATCGTGGCCAGTGTGCCCACCAAGGACTCTTGTCGGCCCGTCGTGCCCCAGCGCACCATGCCCACAGGGGTGGCACCGTCCATCCCATGCCGCATCAGCTCCGATGCAATTTCACGAATCCGCTCCACACCCATGAGAATCACCTTTGTCCCCGGCGTGCGCGCCAGTTGAGCATAATCCAAGGTGCTGCCCGGTTTGGTGGGGTCTTCATGGCCGGTGAATACGGTAAAGGAAGAACAGCAGCTCCGGTGTGTCAGCGGGATGCCGGCGTAGTTGGGCGCGGCATAAATGGATGAAATGCCCGGCACGACTTCAAAGGGAATATTCGCCGCGGCCAGTTCTTCGGCCTCTTCGCCGCCGCGTCCAAACAAGTAAGGGTCGCCTCCTTTCAGGCGCACAACAGTCTTGCCCTGCCGCGCCTTTTCCACCAACAACGCATTCAGTTTCTCCTGCGGAATGGCATGGGCTTTGGCTCGTTTGCCGCCGTAGATAATCTCCGCTCCACGCGGGGCCAGCCGGAGGAGTTCCGGATTGACCAACGCATCATAAACCACCACGTCGGCCCGCCCCAACAACTCCGCGCCCCGCAAGGTCAGCAGGCCGGCATCCCCCGGCCCTGCGCCCACCAGATAAACTGTGCCCACCGATTTCACAACGTCAGTTTAGGCGCCCGCGGGCGTGTGCGCAACGTCGGCCTTTGTTAATCCCACGGTTTGCAGCAAGTCAATTCCTTCGACTTTTCCGCGTGACAACTGTGGTCACTCATGCTCTAAACGCGGGCCATGACGCTGGCAACTGACTTTGTGCAAGCAGCAGAGCCGGATTCCCGGTGGCTGATGGTTGTTCTCCATGGCTTGGGTGACAGCATGGAAGGTTACCGGTGGCTGCCGGAGGAGATGGGATTGCCGTGGCTGAATTACCTGCTCGTCAACGCACCTGATCCCTATTTCACCGGCTACTCCTGGTTTGATTTTCCCGGCGATCCGATGCCCGGAGTTCGCCGCAGTTATCAACTGCTCTCCCAACTCCTCGACGACCAGCGGCAGGCAGGCTTCCCCACCCACCAGACCTTTATGTTTGGCTTCAGCCAGGGCTGCCTTATGACGTGGGTCACCGGCGTCAAATATCCTCACCGGCTGGCGGGGTGCATTGGCATCAGCGGGTTTTTGCCGGACCCCGAGGCGCTGCTTAGGGAACGCTCCTCCATGGCCCAGCATCAACATTTTCTCATTACCCACGGAACGATGGATCCCCTGCTGCCTTTCGCCGCCGCCAAGGCCCAAGTCCAGAAAATGCAGGCCGCTGGGCTGCAAATCGAGTGGCATGAATTTGACAAGCCTCATACCATTGCCGGCAGCCTCGAAATGGCGGTCATCCGTCGTTTCGTCCAACGACGCCGCACCGCGCCCTCCTAAACGGGGCTTGCGGGAATCGGGGAAGCCGGTATTTTGAGCAAGGGGAGGCGCCCAGTGCGCGCTGGACAAAACGTCCGCCGTTGGCGCAAGCCGCCCCGTCATCATTAACCTATTGGCATCATGGAATCATTATCGGGAAAGACTGGAATTGTCTTTGGTGTGGCCAACAAGCGCTCCATCGCGTGGGCCATTGCGCAGGCCTGGCATCGCGCCGGCGCGCGCCTGGCTTTTACCTACCAAGGCGAACGCTTGAAAGAGAACGTGACCGAACTGGCAGCCACCCTTGGCTCCGACACGTTGGTGTTGCCATGCGATGTGACCCGCGATGAGGAAATCCAGCAAGTGTTTGCCACCCTGGAAAAACAGTTTGGCCGCTTGGACCTGCTCCTGCACTCCATCGCCTATGCCCCGAAGGACGCCTTGGAGGGGCAATTTGTCAACACATCGCGCGAGGCCTTCCGCATTGCTCACGATGTCAGCGCCTATTCGTTGGTGGCACTTTCTCGCGCCGCCGCGCCGTTGATGAAAGAGGGCGGCAGCATCCTGGCGCTCAGTTACTATGGCGCTGAAAAAGTCGTGCCCCACTACAATGTGATGGGAGTGGCCAAGGCGGCATTGGAAGCCTGCACGCGCTATTTGGCCTACGACCTGGGTCCGCAAAAAATCCGCGTCAACTGCATCAGCGCCGGTCCGGTCAACACCTTGGCCGCACGCGGCATCGGCGGCTTTACCGACATGTTGCGGCACTACGAGCTCAATGCGCCCTTGCGTCGCAATGTGACCTTGGATGAGCTTGGGGCCACCGGCCTTTTCCTTGCCAGCGACGGCGCTGCAGCCATCACCGGCCAGGTCATTTATGTGGACTGCGGCTATTGCATCATGGGCATGCAAACGGCCGCTTCCGAGACATGAACCCCTCCTCGCCCATTTCTTCAAGACTGGCTGCTGTGCGCGATCACAACCGCGTCTTTGCGGAATATCTTTACGTCTATCCCGTGATTTCGCGCCGCTCCCGCGGCCTGTCCCTGGGCGTCAATCTCAACCCCGACAAACGTTGCAATTTCGATTGCATCTATTGTGAAGTGGACCGCCGCACACCGCCGCGCACAACGCGGCTGGATGTCCGGCGCTTGCACGATGAATTGCTGGACCTCGTTCGCCGCGTCAAAAATGGGGAATTATTGGCCACGCAGCGTTTTTCCGAGGCCCCTGAGCTGGTGTCGGAAATCAAGGACATCGCCTTCAGCGGCGACGGCGAGCCCACCATGATCCCCAACTTCTGCGAATGTGTGGAAGCCGTGGTCGAGGTCAAGTTGGCAGAAAACCTCACCAACACCAAGCTGGTATTGATCACCGATGCCGCCGGTCTCGACAAGGCCGATGTCCGCCGCGGTCTGGCACTGATGGATCAGCATCAAGGGGAAATCTGGGGCAAACTCGATGCCGGCACCGATGCCTATTACCGCCTCGTCAACCGCTCGCACGTGCAGTTTGGGCGCATTCTGAAAAACTTGTTGGAAACCGCACGCGTGCGTCCCATCGTAATCCAAAGCCTCTTTCTACGTGTTCACGGCCAACCCATGCCCGCGGGAGAATTGGAAGCGTATTGTGTGCGCTTAAACGAGATGTTGCAGCAAGGCGCCCAAATCAAGGAAGTACACGCTTATACCGTGGCCCGCCCCACTCCTGAACCATACGCCACTGCCCTCTTGCCTGCGGAATTGGAGGCGATGGCCGAAGTTATTCGAAAGCGCACCGGTTTGCCGGTGCATACCTTTGTTTGATCATCCTCTCACGAGCCTTCGCAAAAAACCGTCCGGCTCGGCAATGCCCTGCTGCACAATGACAGCGGCACGCTCCGGCGTGTCGGCCACTGCATAAATGCGCAACTCGTCCGCGTTGCCGGAGGGCCGCACATGCGCCACATCGCCGTTGGCAAAATACAGGCGCAAACCGTCAAGGTAATTAATCTTCACCAAGGTTCCAAAACCGGCCTGAGACGAAAAGATGGCACTCAATTGCGAGCGCACTTGTTCCAAATGCGCCTGCAAACCGGGTGAAACAGGCAGGTCTTCACCTGCAGCATTCCGTGTGGCAAGGTGGCCGGTGCTCCAATCGGCCTCAATGACTTGTGAATCCTCCGGCTGCAGAGGTTTCAATGCAGCCAAACTCGCCGACCGCGGTACATTGGGCAGCAGACCGGCCTGACTGTAACGCCGCGGCAACCGGTCAAATAATTCACACAAAGTTAAGCCCTGATCACGGGCGGCAAACAGGCAGCACAACAAGGGTAAGAAGGCATCCCGCGTGGGGAGGGCGCTCAACACCTTGCCCCCCCGCTCAATATCGGTTGCCGTCAAAAAACCGCCGTTGGCTTCCCAGCCGCATACACGGGATTTGCCCCGGGCCACCGCCTGCTGCAAACCGGCAATGACATACGGCGAGCCGATGCGGGTCTTGGGTTGCAACAACCCGCGCAACGGCCCGCGATCCACGGCGTCGTTGCACGTAATCGGAACCACTACGGCATCCGCACGCAGAAATTCAGCGGTAATCATGCCGAGCAGGTCGCCGCCGAAGAAGCGCACACGTCCCTCCGGCGTCACCCCCAACATCAAGGGCCGGTCACTGTCTCCGTCCAATGACAACACCGCATCCACCCGGCCGTGATTGGCCACTGTTTCATCCAACAGCCTTTGAATGTTTTGCAGCAATCCCGGGTGCACATTTTCCGTGTCCACGGCCACAAAGTTTTCGCTTCGTCCCGCGGTCACCACCGTGGCACCCAATGCCTGCAGGACCTCCACCAATAAATCCCGCCCCACGGCGGAGTGCTGATACACCAACAACCGCAGGCCCTGCAGGTTGCCACCCGCAAAAAAATTAACGTACCGGCGTGCATACGCCCGGCGGCCTGCGGGACTTTCCAGCGGCAGCTCCACATGGCCACGCTTGAACATGCCGCTTTCATTGAACAAGGATTCATGGAAAACCTGGCGGTACAAGCGCTCCCGTTCATGCGCCACCCGCTGAAGGATGGGTCCCTCATCGCTTTTACGCAATTCGCCCCGGCTGGAATAGGTCTTGTATCCATTGCGGTCAAAAGGAATGTGGCTGCCGGTGACCATCACGCAGCCCTTTTGATGATGCAAGGCGTGGGCAGCCAGCGCCGGCGTGGGAATGGCACCCAGATTAAGCGGTGTCATGCCCGCGTCCTCCGCCGCCTGCACCACCGCCTGCGCAATTTCTCCGCGCCCGCCCAATTCCGGCACAAACCGCGTGCTGCTGGGGCGCAAATCATAGGCGAAATAGAACTGGTCCCCGCGTTTGATTCCACCCTCGGCCACAGGCAGATTCTGGAGATAATTCAACTCGGCCAAAACGTTGAGGTAGATTTCGAGCTGGGTCAAATCCACCACCCGTCCGCGCCGTCCACTGGTGCCAAACTGCAAGGGCACCGGCTCGTAATTTAGAAAAGCCCGCAGGGAAGTCGGGGGATAATCGTTTACGCTCATGACTTGTCCGGTGGATAAGGTGAAAGTCGCAAGGGCGCCATCGGTGTACCGTCCGGTTTCACAAGCCGCGCACAAAAACCCCAACCGGAGGTCCACTGGGTAATTTTTAACATCAGTGCATTCCAACCCGCACGCAAAGCAACATTGGCCTGAAATTCGCCGGGTTTCACATCACCCCCGCGGTTGGCACTCACGACCACCTGCCCATTGACCCAGGCTTTGATGCCGTCATCGGCGCCCAGTTCCAACCGGGCCTGCTGGGCAGTCTCACTATACACCCACACCCGCGCATACGCCACGCGATGGTCGCCCGGAAAAAGCCCCGCAAGGTTGATTTGCCACGGCCGGTCTTTCAGCGTCCCCACCGGCGCCATTTGCCAGGTAACGCTTGAAGGCTCGGGATTTTGCTCTGGAGGAAACACCTGGTCAAACAATGCCTGTCCATCCTTGCCCTCCATTGTATATGGCCCGGCCACCTGCCAACCAAGCAGGAACCCGCCTGCTTTTTCAAGTGTGGACAACAATTCTGCAGCGGCCTTTCCAGCGGCTGGCGATGCAGACAATTTGGAAAGCACCCGCCGCGATGTTTCGGGCCATGCACCGGCCACGCGAGGGGCCAGCCGCAACACTGCCTGCCCGGCTTCCGCACTTACCGCCGGGTTGTCCAGCAGAGGCTCCAATAACAGCAACGCCTGCTCGTGCTGCAGTCCGGAAAGTGCGCTGATGACGAGTTTCTTCTCCGCATCACTTCGCGCAAGAGACATTGCCTCGGTAAACCGGGCCGCCGCCCATGCGGGCGTTGCGCTGCCTTGCCCCAGGAGCCGGGACGCTCCCCGCAACGCCAGTACGCGCTCGGTGTTTTGTGTGGCTTGCCGTGCTTCCGCCAACAACAAATCCACCGCACTCACATCCGGCCATTCCACCAATGCGCGGAGGGCTGCGTCGCGCAATGCTGGTTGTGTTTGACGGCGCTCGTTCTGCAAAACTTTCAAGGCTTCGGCCCCCCCACAAGCCGGCAACAATCGCAACAAGGACACGCGCGTATCCACGGCATCTGCTGGTACACGCTCCATGGCTTCACGCACCACTGCCACGCGCCGCGCCGCGTCCGGCTCGCGTTCCAAGACTCTTAGGATTGTCGTCTCGGCCTCTTCGCGGGCTGCCGCCGCGCGCATCCTTGTCGATTCCGTGATCAGAGCGGGCAAATCCGCTGGACCGGCCAACCGTCCCAAAGCGCGAAAGGCAGCCCGAGCAATGGACGGGTTTTCACTTGAAGCTGCTTGAAGCAAGGCCGGCATGGCCGACTTGACGCCGCGCCGTCCCACCGCATTCATCAAGCCGGGAAGCGCCGCTGGCGGGCTGTTGCCGATGGCCTGCACCAGCGCTTCATCCACCCGTGCCCCTCCCGGCAAGCTGGCCAGCGCCATCTCCACTGTTTGTTGTTCCGCGCTGGTGGTGTAAGTGGCCAGCGCTTTCACCAGCACCGGCACCGCCGACTCGTCACCCACTTGGGCCAACGCCTTCACCGCGGCCTGCCGTACTGCGGCGGCCGGCGCCATCGTGGCACTTTTGAGAGCTTCTATTGCATCGGTATCCTTTCGCGCCGCAAGGGAGTCCAGCAACAAAACCTGTTCCACTGTTGCCAGCCGGGCCATCTCCGCTGCAAACACTGCCGAGACTCCGCGCCCCGGCATAAATCGCACCTGATGGATGGCAGATGGTTTAAGACCTGCATCCGTGCCACGCAAAACCGTCAAGGCCCGTTGCTGTCCTCCATCAGCATCCAGTCGCATCAACCCCTCCAGCGCAGCCCGCCGCACATACAGGGGTTGATTGGCCGCCAGCAATTCATCATAAATGGCAGTCGCCGCCCGGACATTGCGCGCACGGGCAGCATGATCCGCCGCCACCAGCGATGCCTGCACCGCCACAGGAGCCACACCGGCATCTCCATTGCGCCGCAAACCGGCCAATGCCTCGAGCGCCTGTGGGTTGGCAATCTTGCCCAAGGCGCCAATGGCCGCCTCGCGCAGCGCGGGCGGGGCTTCCTGCGCAAGCGAAATCAATGCTTTCACAGCGGCCGGAGCGCGCCTGTCACCCAATGTGACCACAATCTGCTCGCGCGCCGCCGGCTCGGCATTATCCAATGCCTTTAATAAAACGTCCGTGGCTTTGGCCGATGGATTGGAGGCTAAAGCCAGGCTCGCCATGCCCACTGTGTTGGAGCTTTTCAACATCTCGCCCAACGTACTGAGCGCGCTGTCGCTGCCCAAAATGGCCAATTGCGTGCAGGCAAAACGGCGTGCTTCATAAGTGGCCTGCTCGGACAGCAACCGCACCAGTGCATTCTCAACCGCGCTGCGTCGCGAGCGATTGGCCACAGCCTCACGCACGGCAGCCTCGATTTGACGCAAAGGCTCGGCACTGCGCCCTGATTGATATTGCATGGCCTCCGCCACGGCCTGCTCCAAGTTGATTTGAGGTGTGGGCGCCGGCGCGGCCGTCAACGTCAGACACACCAACGGCAGCATTCCCCAACGGAAAGTCGCAAAGGCCTTTCGTCCCACGCTCAAAAAACCGGCCAAATGGGTTGAAATCATAATTTCCAAATCAATCATTCAGGTTCCGCTTCCACAAAGCACCAATCCAAAACCGGCCTCGTCCTGCCCGTTACACCCGCCATGGCGCACGCGGCTGGCGGTACAACATCCGGTTGGCGGCTTCGTCATCGAAGACTTCCTTCACCGGATCCCAGCGGAGCTTTTTGCCCAATCGCGCACTGATGGTGGTGGCCTCGCAAATGGTTTGTGCGCGGTGGGCAACCTCCGGATTGCACAACGGCTGCTGGCGGCTCTTGATGCAATCGAGGAAATTGCGCACATGCGCGCCGGCATTGGCCCAACTCACCCAGCCGCTGGTTTTGGCATCGAGAATGGAAGCCGGTTGTGCGGTGACCACATCGGTCTCGTCGTCCACTTGAATCCATCCCTCATCGCCAATGTACCGGATGTACCTGTCTTTGAAGGCTCCTCGTTGATACAAAATCCCTTGAACACCGTTGGCATATCGGAATTTGAAAGTGCCGGAGATGGCGGTCTCGCTCATGAATTTTTGCGGGTCGGGCCACACCAAATCCGTGGCTTCAAACTCCACCGGCCCTGTGTCATCGGTCCCCAACACCCATTGCATTTGGTCGGTGTAATGCGTGCCCATGTCCGTATGCATGCCTTCACCTGTGTCCCAAAAATAGGCCCATCCAAATACGCGCCCGGGCACAAATGGCCGCCACTGCACCGGCCCCAGCCACATGTCGTAATTCCAACCCGGCGGCACCGGCTTGGGCTCTTCATGCGGCACTGTGCCCCCTGTCCAAACCTGCATCTCCACGGTGTGGACACGCCCAATCCGCCCCCGACGCACCATCTCCCTCGCGAATTGATAAGATTCGGTGGAACGCCGTTGCGTGCCGGCCTGATAAATGGTGCCGTACTGGCGGCACATGTTCACAAGCTCGCGCCCCTCGCGGATGGTCAAGCTGATGGGCTTCTCGCAATAGATGTCCTTGCCCGCCCGCGCTGCAAACATGGAAGCTGTGGCATGCCAGCGGTTGCCGGTGGCTATCAACACCGCATCAATGTCCGGCCGCGCCAGCAGATCCCGGAAATCCGGCATGTCTGCGCAGTCCTTGTTCCCATAGAATTGGTCTACGTGATTCTTGGCCACCTGTCGGCGGTCCGCCCGTGCATCGGACACCGCTACAAATTTCACGTCTGGAAAATTCAAAAAATTGGGCAGGATGAACATGGCCCGGTTGCCCATGCCAATGCCTCCAAAAACGATCCGGTTGCTGGGTGCCACCGCGCCGTTGAGACCGAGCACGGAGCCGGAAACAACCAGGGGAGCCGCCAGCGCGCCCAGACTGGATAAAAAGCCCCGACGGGTGCATTTCATTCCATGATGTGTAGTGGCCGTCATAAAATTGCCTGCGAGTTTTTCAAGGGAACTTGCTGTCTCCCTTTATCCTCCGGCCATCCCGCCCGGTCAAGCCCGCATCCGCGCCCCCCACCTTCTCCGGCCACACCTCCGGCACCCCTAAATGATGGTGCCGTCCGGAATGATTGCGTTTTTCGGAATAATCACAATTCCATCGCGGATGTAATAGAGGGGATGGTCCACCTTGTCCGGTTTGCCGCTGGGGCTGATGACCACGTTGTCACCAATGCGGGCATTCTTATCAATGATGCAGTTTTCAATGCGCGTGTTTTTTCCAATCCCCATCGGGGGTTGTCCACGCGCCTGATGCTCCGCAATGGATTCGGCCGACTCGTAAAAGTCGCATCCCATCAACACCGTGCGATGCAAATAACTGCCCGAGCCGATGATGCTGCGCAGGCCGATGACCGAGTAGGCGATGGCGGCGCGGTTGATGATGCAGCCATCGGCAATGATGGCATGGTCAATGGACGCCCCGTTGACCTTGCTGGGCGGCAGATAGCGCGGACGGCTGTAAATCACCGCGTGCATGTCAAAGAAATTGAAGCGCGGCAGCTCGCTGGTGCAGTCCAGATTGGCTTCGAAAAAGTTGCGAATGGTTCCAATGTCTTCCCAGTACCCGAGAAACACATCCGCAAACACGCGATGCGAGTGAATCAGGCCTGGGATGATGTGTTTGCCAAAATCGGTGTGGGGCGTGTCCATCGCCTCCCGCAAGGTTGAGCGATTGAACACATAAATCCCCATCGAGGCCAAAAACAATTCTTCGGAGCTTTTAATTCCGTAGCGGCTGTAAGAGGCAGGGTCCAATCTCAAACCGTCCTGCACCGCCGGATCAGTCGGTTTCTCCACAAAATTCACGATGCGCGACTCCGCATCAATCTGCATGATGCCCAGGCCGCCGACATCCCGCCGTGGCACCGGCGTGGTGGCCACCGTCACGTCCGCTTTGTGCTCCACGTGCCGCCGCAAAATATCCTGAAAATTCATCCGGTAGAGCTGATCGCCCCCCAGGATGATCATGTATTCCCACGGATGGTTGTCAAAATGCGTCCAGTTCTTTCGGATGGCATCCGCCGTCCCTTGATACCATGAGGTATTGGTCAACGTCTGCTCCGCGGCGAGGATTTCCACAAATCCCCCGCTGAAGTGGTCAAACTTGTAGCTGCCATTGATGTGCCGGTGCAGGGAGGCCGTGTTGAACTGCGTCAAAACATAAATCCGCCACAAACCTGAGTTGATGCAGTTGGAAATGGGAATGTCCACCAACCGGTATTTTCCCGCCAGCGGCACTGCCGGCTTTGAACGGTCGCGCGTCAGCGGAAACAAGCGGGTGCCCTGCCCCCCGCCCAAGACCACTGCAAGCACGTTCCGGGTTCCGATGGGTTGTTGAATTGGCGCTTCAGGCATATGGTTGATTGCAGCCGTTTCTGATTGGCAGTCTCAGTGTAAAACAACCCTCCCCCCTTTTCAAGCGAGATTGAGTTATTATCCTCTAAAATATCCGCCGTTGCTTCCTATGCCTCCACTTTTCAAGCCGGGAGCAGAAGACATTGGACAAATCCGGCCCTGCCACTTACTTTATGGGAGATGCGGTTGCTTCGAGTCATCGCCTTTTGGCTGCTGGCGCTCTACCTGCCGGCAACCAACCATTGCCTTTTGGAAACGGCTACGGGGCTCGAAGTACTTCAAAGCTGCTGCGAGCGCTCCGACACACAGCAGGCCAATTCCTGCGAAACAGATGCCTGCTCCGTTGTAGAATCCGGGGCTTATCGTTCTGAAGAGAATCCGCCGTTGCTGCAACCCCCGTGTCCGGTGTACTTAACTCTCGTCTGCAACACGCCGGATTTCCTCCTTGCAGACCAAGCCCAGTTTGCAGCTTGTGCCATTTCTGCGTCGCTGTTCCTACCAAAACCATGCCATTTGGCATGGCCCGTATCTGCCCAGCCACGGGCGCCTTCCTCAATCTGATGCAGTAGCTCCGCACGGAGCTGACTCTTTCGTTTCCCCCAAGGGAACATGAAGGGGGTGTGGTGTCGTTGGACACCCGCCCAAAAACCATCGCATAAAAAATTTTTCAAACAGCAACGTTTGCATGATTACTGACCACGCACCATTGCATCAGAAAAAAAGAAACAGCCGAAAGCTTTGGCTGATTACAGGCTGTCTCGTGGGCTGTTCGTTGTATGCCGCCGAGCGCGAGCCCATCCCACCCCTCACGGTGGAGCGGGCAGTACAACTCAGCTTGGCCCATCACCCTCAATTGCGAGTCGCCGAAGCACGGCGGCAGGCCGCCCACGGGCGCATGATTCAAGCCGGCCGTTGGTCCAACCCTGAATTGGAGTTGAAAGCCGAGGAATGGCCTGTCAGTGGAGGAGGAAATTTTTCTGACGCCAAGCATACCATCGGCATTTCTCAAACCGTGCCCTATCCCGGTAAAAAACGCTGGGACCGTCAACTTGCCCTGGGCGACATTCAGAATGAGTCCGCTCAATTGGCCCTGGTCAAAACCGACATTGAACGTCAAACCCGTGCTGCCTTTTACAAAGCCCTGGCCGCCACCAACCTCGTCATTGTCTCGGCTGAATTGCTTGCGCTTGCCGAAACTTCCTCGGCTTCCGTCCGCCGGCAGATGGAAGCCGGTGCGGCCACGCGTCAAGAATTGCTGCGGGTTGAATTATACGAGGAACAAACACGCGCCGAACACGCAGCTCTGCAACAAGAATGCGTGGCCGCCCGCCAGGCCTTGGACACGTGGCTGCAGGATGTGCAATGGCAGCAGGCACCTCTGTCGGGAAATCTCGAGGAAACGCCTGCGGAGGACCTCCTTCAAATACCCTTTGAGCAAGCTCTGACGCGCCATCCGGCATGGTTGGCCGCGCAGCTTGCGGAAACTCAGGCCCAACATTTTCAACGCCGCGCTCGGTTGGAACCTTATCCCGATGTCCGGTTCAGCCTCGCAGGAGGCCGGACTGGCCCCGCTGGAGAATCCATCTTGGAACTGGGCATTACTTTGCCCCTGCCTTTATGGGACCGCAGCAAAGGCCGACAACTCGAAGCTGAAGCTCAGTCCCGCGCTGCGGCAGCCAGCGTGCTGGTTGTTCGGCAGGAACTTCATCGCACATGGCTGGCCGCCTGCCAACGGTATCGTACCGCCATTGAACAAGTCCGACTCCATCGCGAGCGGGTCCTCACCAAAGCCGAAGCCGCTTTGGAGGCCGTGCGCACCGCCCACCAAGAAGGCAAAATCCCCTTGATGGATTTGCTGGACACCCAGCGCACGGTGGCCCAAACACGCCTGCTTTATCAACAAAAGCTGCTCGAACTTGCCCTGGTGCAAAACGAACTCCGAGCCCTCCTTTTCCCCCACTCACTGTCCAAACCTGCTCAACCAAGTATTGATGTTTATGAAAAATAATCCCTCCCGGCTCTTGTCATCCCTGGCCCTGGCCGTGTTGGTTATGATTGGCGCCATGGCTTGCCGCAAAGCCGACTCCGGCGGTGATACCCACGACCACCAAGGCCACTCCCATAAATCAGCAGCCTCCTCATCGCACACCGACGACGGCGCATCGCCCATGTGTGAAGAACATCGGGTGGCGGAGGCCGAATGTGCCATCTGTCAACCCCAGGCCATTGCCAAATTGAAACCTGGACAAGCCCTCAAGCTGCGTCTCCCTTCGACCTCATCGGCGGATTTAATCGGCCTCCAAACAGGCCAGCCCTCCATTGGCACAGTCGAAGAAGGCATCGAATGTCTGGGCGAAATGCAATACAACCAAAACCAGCTTGCCCGCATTGTTGCACCGTTGGGGGGAATTTTGGAGTTGGTGGAGGTTGACCAGGGAACACGCGTGCAACAAGGGCAAACCGTTGCCACCCTCTGGTCAGCCACCCTTGCGGAGGCGGTGGCCAAAGCAGTGCTCACCCATCAAACTTTGGAACGGGAACAAAAACTGAACGCCCAGCAGCTTTCCACCGCCAAAGACTTGCAGGAAGCCGAAGCGGCGCACCGTGCGGCCTGTCAATCGCTGCGTCTGCTGGGTTTCACTGAGGCCCGGATTGATGAATTGGCCCGTCAGCCTCAGGAACGCGTTTTGCTGCCTGTTCAAACCCCGTTGGAGGGCGAAATCGTGGAGCGTTTTGCCGTCCGGGGGGAGCAAGTCGAAGCGGGACGTCCGCTGTTTACCGTGGTGAACCGGTCCACCATGTGGGCCATCTTGCATGTCCCGGAAGCCAGTGCATCGGAACTCCAATCGGGCCAGACGGTGGAACTGCGTTCCGAGGCTCTGCCCGATCGCGTGTTCCGGGGGCAATTGACATGGATTAGCCCTGCCGTGGACGACCGCACACGTTTAGTGCGTGTGCGCGCCGAAGTTCCCAATACCGATGGACTGCTCAGACATCAAATGTTTGTGCGGGCGCGCATCCTCACCCGCCAGCGCCAAAACGCCTTGCTGCTGCCAGCCGCCGCCATTCAGCGCGTGGACGGCCGACCCCTCGTCTTCGTCAAACTCGCCGAGGACCTGTACGAAACCCGCCTTGTAACCCTGGGCCCCATGAACGGTCCGCAAATCGAAATAACCGTCGGCCTGAAAAAGGACGACACCGTCGCCATCACCCGCACCTTCGCCCTGAAAAACGCGATGTTGATGTCTCGCTTGGGAGCCGGTTGCGCAGATGATTAATTCCCTAAACAGAGGAATTTTCATGTTGGATCGTCTCATTCGTTTTGCCCTCGACAACCGCCTGATCATCGGCGTTCTGACGGCGGTCATCGTTTTCACCGGCGTTTGGGCCGTCCGGATTTTGCCTGTGGACGCTTTTCCGGACACCACGCCTGTGCAAGTCCAAATCAACACCTCAGCCCCGGCGCTGAATCCGGAGGAGATCGAAGCGCAAATCACCATCCCCATCGAACAAGCCATCAACGGCCTGCCCGGGCTCATCAACGTGCGCTCACTTTCCAAATTCGGCTTGTCCCAAGTCGTCGCGACTTTTGAAGACCGTGTGAGCATCCTTCAGGCCCGCCAACTCATCACGGAACGGTTGCAAAGTGTTGAATTGCCGGAGGGTTTGGAGCGACCTCAACTCGGTCCCATCGCCACCGGATTGGGTGAAGTATTTCATTACATCGTTCGCTCTACGGACACCAATCGCACCCTGACGGACTTGCGATTGATTCAGGATTGGATCGTGAAACCCCAGTTGCGCCAGGTGCGCGGTGTGGCGGAAATCAACACGTGGGGTGGTTTTGAAAAACAGTTTCATGTCATCGTGGAAACCGGGCGTCTCATCCAGTACGGTCTAACCTTGGAGAACCTCTTTGACGCCCTGCAGGCCAATAATCAAAACGTGGGTGGGGGCCAGATAGTGCGCAACGGCGAATCGCTTCTGGTTCACGGCATCGGCCTGGCCACCAACGCCGCTGCAGTTGCGGAGATTGTTCTTGCCACCCATGACGGCATACCGGTGCGTGTGCGCGATGTGGCCACCGTTCGCGAAGATCACGAAATCCGCCGTGGCGCGGTCACCGCCGACGGCCGGGGAGAGGCCGTCCTCGGGTTGGGCTTCATGCTGATGGGCGAAAACAGCGCGGTGGTCACCCGCGCCCTCAAAGCCAAACTGGCCGAAGTCCAAAAATCACTGCCGAACGACATCCGCCTGGAAGTGCTCTACGACCGTACCGAACTGGTGGATCAAGTCATTCGCACGGTCCAACACAACCTGCTGGCCGGCGCGCTGCTTGTGGTGGCCGTGTTGTTCGCCATGCTGGGCAGCCTCCGCGCCGGCCTCATAGTGGCCTCGGCTATTCCGCTGTCCATGTTGTTTGCCGGAAACCTCATGTTGCAAACGGGCATCGCCGCAAGCCTGTTGAGTCTCGGAGCCATTGATTTTGGACTGTTGGTGGACGGTGCCGTGGTGATGGTGGAAAACGCCATGCGCCGGCTGGCCGAACAACAGGAGCGCCTGGGCCGTCCGCTCACCAAGGAAGAGCGCGATGCTGTGCTGCGCTTGGCCCCGCTGGAGGTGGTGCGCCCCGTGGCCTATGGCGTAGCCATTATCCTGTTGGTATTCCTGCCCATTTTAACTTTGGAAGGCATCGAGGGCAAAATGTTCAAACCCATGGCGCTGACCTTTATTTTCGCTTTGCTCGGGTCCTTTTTGTTGACGCTCACATGGACGCCAGTCCTGGCGTACACTTGCCTGCCCAAGCAGTTGAAAAAGGGGGAACCTTTGTTGGTGCGGTGGGCGCGCCGTCTTTACACACCTGCACTGGACATGGCCTTGCATTTTCGCAAATTGACACTGGCAGCGGCCACCCTGTTGGTCCTTGGCGCCGTCCTGCTCGCCACCCGCATGGGGGGCGAATTCCTGCCCCGCCTGGGCGAGGGGGCCATCGTCGGCACCACTGTCCGCCTGGCCGGTATTTCAGTTGAGGAAGCAGTCGAGCAAAACCACCTTTTGGAGCAGGCTTTGTTGCGTGAGTTTCCCGATGAAATCGCACACATCTGGACGCGTTTGGGAACAGCCGAGGTGGCCACCGATCCGATGGGCGTTGAGCTGGCCGATTTCTTTCTGGCCCTCAAACCTCGCTCCCAATGGACAAAAGCCCGCACGCAATCGGAATTGACACAAAAGATGGGCGCGCTGTTGGCCCAGGTGCCGGGTCTCAAAACGGCTTTCAGCCAGCCCATCGAAATGCGAATGAACGAGCTGGTGGCCGGCATTCGCGGCGATTTGGGTGTGAAAATTTATGGGGATGACCTTGAAGTTCTGCGTCGGCTGGGTCAGGAAGTTCAACAAGCTTTGGCCCGTGTGCCGGGGGCTGCTGAGATTAGTCTGGAACAGTTGACCGGTCAGGGCGTTCTGCAAGTGCAAGTGGACACCGAATCCCTCTCACGCCACGGTCTTGCGGCGCGGGATGTGTTGAATGTCGTTCAAGCTGTGGGCTCGCATCGTGTGGGAGACGTGCGGGAAGGCCAGCGAAGGTTTCCTTTGGTGGTGCGCCTGCCGGATCGTCAGCGCAGAGATCCCGTTGCGTTAGCGGCCACCCTGGTGCCGACCGCCGGCGGACCGGTATTGCCTTTGTCGCAGTTGGCCCTCATAACCGAAACGGAGGGGCCGGCCACCATCAACCGGGAATGGGGCCGCCGCCGCATTACCGTCCAATGCAACGTTCAGGGGCGCGACGTCAAAAGTTTTGTCGAGGAAGCCAGGACGGCGATCGCCAATCAAATCCAACTGCCGGAAGGTTACACCATCGCCTGGGGCGGTCAGTTTGAGAACATGGAACGCGCCAATGCACGCTTGAAATGGGTGGTGCCGATGGCCCTGACACTCATTTTGATCATGTTGTTTTTCAGCCTCAAATCTTTGCGCGATGTTTTCATCGTCGCTTCCGGCATTCCTCTGGGCGCGGTGGGCGGCATTATTGCGCTGTGGTGGCGCGACATGCCCTTCACGGTGAGCGCTGCCGTGGGGTTTGTGGCGCTGAGCGGCGTCGCCATCCTCAACGGCCTGGTGCTGGTGACTTTCATCCAACAACGTCTGGCGGCTGGAATGCCGCTGCCGCAGGCCGTGCGTGAAGGTTGTCTCACCCGCCTGCGGCCGGTGTTGATGACGGCCGCCGTGGTGGCGCTCGGTTTTTTGCCGATGGCCGTCAATGTTGGAGTGGGAGGCGAGGTACAGAGGCCGCTGGCCACCGTGGTCATAGGGGGCATCTTCACCAACACCCTTCTCACCTTGGTGGTATTGCCAGCCTTGTACGTCTGGAGGGGCTCCAAGTCTCCTTCTGCAACTTGAGGCCCGTGTTTAGGCCAGTGTCCCGCAAACGGGGCATTGGGGCGAGCGGCGTGTGCGCACTTTTTTGAATGTCATGGTGCGCAAATCGCAAAGCAACAATTCATTCTTCAACGGCTCCGCCACACCGGTGATGACTTTGAATACCTCGACGGCTGCCAGGCATCCCGCCACTCCCGACACGGCGCCCACCACGGGAAACTGGCGTTTCCAATCGGGCGGTTTCTCCGGGCACAAACAGGCCAGACACGCCGTTTGGCCGGGCAGGATGGTGGTGATTTGAGCGGTCATGTCATACATCGCGCACTCAATCATCGGCTTGCGCTGCCGCACGGCCTCGCGATTCATCAAGAAGCGCTCTTCAAACAACGGCGCCGCATCCACCACGACATCGGCCTGCCCCACCAATGCCGCGGCGTTGTGCTCCCGCACATTTTCCGGCACCGCAATAATTTCCACCTGCGGATTTAATTCACGCAAACGCCGCGCAGCACATTCCACCCGCGGCTTGCCCAACCAATCGTGGGTCATCAAAAGTTGCCGGTTCAAATCCGGAAGCCGCACCACACCGCCGTGGGCAAGCACCAACCGCCCCACGCCGGCGGCGGCCAGTTGGTAGGCGACTTGCCCGCCCACACCACCGATACGCGAGATGAGCACGGTGGCCGCCTTGAGGCGTCGTTGTCCCTCCTCACCCCAGCCGGGAATCCAAAGTTGCCACTCGTAGCGCTGCCGCTCTTCTTCGGTAAGTCGTGAGGGATTGGACATGCTGAACATCCTTAACTTTCAACCTCTACAATGGCCCCATTTTCCAAACGGAAAACGCGGTCGGCCAGTTGCTGGGCGTCCTCCGGATGATGGGTCACATGCAGGGTGGTGACCTTGGTACGGGCGCGGACTGTTTTAAGCAATTCGTACATCTCGCTGCGAGTCTCCTCGTCCAACGCGCTCAGCGGCTCATCGAGGCACAAAATCCGCGGCTGTATGGCCAGGGCACGCCCCAAAGCCACCCGCTGGGACTCGCCTCCACTCAACCCCTGCGGTCGGCGATGCAGCAGATGCTCAATGCCCAGCCATTGGGAGAGGCTGTGCACCCGCTCCTTGATTTCCGCCGCCGGCACTTTCCTCAGTGTCAGGCCAAAGGCCAGGTTCGCCTCCACCGTCATGGTTTGAAACAAAGCCCTGTCTTGCGGCACATACCCAATCCCGCGCCATGCCGGGTCCCAGTCTGTGACATCTTCACCATCGAGCCAGATGCGCCCGCTTTCCACCTGCCGCAAGCCGCACAAAGCCTCCAACAAGGTTGTCTTGCCGCAACCGGTCCGCCCCATCAACACCGCATAGCTCCCCTCCGGCAGTTCAAAGTTCAACTGCGACAACCGAAAGGCGCCTGCACGCACGCACATGTTTTCCACGCGAATCATAAGGGTTGGCCCTGATGGAAACTTGTGCCCGAGCCAAACCAGCGCACCACCACCAACACCGCCACCGCCGCCCCAATCATCAGCAGAGACACGGCCACCGCCGCCTCCAGCGCGCCCACGCTCAATTCAAGAAACACCGATGTGGACAACACTTCCGTCTTCATCCGCGTGGCCCCGGAAAAAACGAGGATGGGCCCAAATTCCCCCAGAGAGCGCGCCCACGCCAGCGTACCGGCGGTCAGCACGCCACGACGGGCCTCCGGCAATGTGACCCTCCAGAAGGCTTGATGGCGCGTGCATCCCAAAGTCCGTGCCACCTGTTCGCCGCGGGGACTGATTTGGTCAAAAGCCACACGCATGGTCTGCACGGCAAAAGCACATGCCACGGCAAACTGGGCCAGAATCACACTCGGCACCGCATAGGTCACCGGCAAGTAACGTTCCACCCAGCGCCCCGGGGCGGTTTGAAACAAAATCAGCAGGCTTAACCCAATCACCAGGGGCGGCAAAACAATTGGAATGTCCAGCAACGCCTCCAACAAACCCTTGCCGCGAAATTGATACCGCGAAAGCAGGTAGCCCAGCGGCACTCCCACCCAAATACAAAGTAATGCAGTGATGCTGCAGGAAAGGAGACTCAGCCGGATGGCGTATTGAATGTTTTCGCTGCGCAAGGCATTCATCAAATGCCCAGGCGAGGTATAAGACAAATCGGCCACCAGCATGGCCACAATCAACACCACGTAAACGCCCCCAATCAAAGCCAGCCCGATGACAAACGGTGTGTCGGACCGCGTCCGCAACCGCCGGCTTGAGCCTGAATGCGCCGTGGATGATGTCATGCGGCCTCAGTATAGGGCTTGAGCTGCCAAACTTCCACAAACAAGCGCATACCATGAAATGAAAAGCTGCCTCCGATTCAAACATTGTGCCGACCCTGCATTCTGCACTTGCAGCTTTCGGCCGGACAGCTAATGCTTTGCGCCGAATAAACTTATGAACTATCACATTTCACAACGCGCCGCTTCACTGTCGCCCTCGCTCACGCTGGCCATTGATGCCAAGGCCAAGCAAATGAAGGCCGAAGGCCAGGACGTCGTGGGCTTTGGCGCAGGAGAGCCAGACTTTGACACCCCGCAACACATCAAGGACGCCGCCGCCGAGGCGCTGGCCAAGGGTTTCACCAAATACACCCCCAGCAGCGGCATCCCCGAGCTGCGGCAGGCCGTGGCCGACAAATTCAAACGCGACAACGGCCTGACATACAAACCCTCTCAAATCATCATTTCCTGCGGCGGCAAACATTCTTGCTACAACGTGATCCTTGCCACGTGTCAGGAAGGCGACGAAGTCATCATTCCCGCCCCCTACTGGCTGAGCTATCCGGAAATGGTCAAGCTCGCAGGCGCCAAGCCGGTGATTCTGCCCACCACCGACAAGACCGAGTTCAAGGTCACCCCGGATCAATTGCGGGCAGCCATCACGCCGCGCACGCGCCTGTTCATCCTCAATTCCCCGAGCAACCCCACAGGCACCATTTATGAACCTGAGGAAATCAAGGCGCTGGGCGATGTGTGCGTGGAAAAAGGCGTGCTCATCATGAGCGATGAAATCTACGAAAAACTTGTCTATGACGGGGCGCGGCACGTGAGCGTGGCCACTTTCAGCCAGGCGCATTACGAGCACACCATCATCGTCCACGGTCTGGCCAAGGCCTACTCCATGACTGGTTGGCGGTTGGGTTATCTGGCGGCGCCGGAACCCATCGCCAAAGCCATTGATGCCATCCAAAGCCACAGCACAAGTAACCCCACGTCCTTCGCCCAAAAAGGCGGCGTCGCTGCGCTCAATGGTCCCCAGGATCACTTGGCGGCATGGCTCGCCGAATACTCCAAACGGCGCCTCTTCGCCTGGCAAAAACTCAACTCCATCCCGGGGGTCTCCTGTGTCAACGCCCGCGGCGCCTTTTATCTCTTCCCCAACATCTCCGGCACCGGCTTGAAGAGCACCGAGTTCTGCGCCCGGCTGCTGGAGCAGGAAAAAGTCGCCGCCGTGCCGGGTATCGCTTTCGGTGCCGATGACTACATACGCATCAGTTACGCCACGAGCATGGCCAACATTGAAAAGGGCTTGGAGCGGATGGAGCGTTTCTGCCGCAGTTTGGTGAAGGCTTGAGCGTACGCACAGCGTCTCAACCGAATTCATTGTTGGGCCTCCAACAGCATCGGACCTTGGGAGTTTTGCTCCCAAAGGTCCGAATCTTTTTTGAGGAAGACTGACGCCTTATTCAACGCTTGGCGCGTCGCGGCCATCCCGGCGGAATGGCCACCGAGGCCACGGTGTTCAACAAAAACACCGCCACCGCCACACCATTCAAGATAGCCCCCCACTGGCGGGCCCAAAAGATATCGGCCAAGTCGCCTGTTACCCGTAAAACCAGCGCACCGTGTAATAACACCACGTGCAGATACAACACGGGCCGATATGTTGCCGTAAAATTCAAAATGGCCGGAAAGATGACAGGGGCATGCCCGAAAATCATGGAAAACACAAACCCGACAAAAAAACTGTGCAACACGGCATCGTAGGGAAACGGCCCGCTCTCCAAGGGACTGTAGCGAATCATCCAAATCCCGCTGAGGCCCATCCAAACATACCCTGTGAGCAGACAGACAGCCATGAAACGTGGCAAGCCCGGATGCCGGATGGTGCGGCGCGCCAAATCAAACCATCCGAGCCAGCAGGCCAACGCCAGCATGCCGGTGCCTGTCAGGCGCTCACCCGGCACCTGCCACCACACGCTCATCACCACGCCGGTCATGAACAACGCCAGCGCGCCGTAAAACAGAGGACGTGACCACTTTGAGGGCCGCGTGAAGCGGTTCAAATCCAGCCGCTCCCCCACAATGGTCAACCCCAGAAAAGCGATCCACCAGGGGACAATGCGATTGAAGCTCCAGCCCTGTGTCCACAGTCCATTACCCACCACCCAACAAAGGGCAGCCACGGCCATCAACACCGTGAAAAGTGCCTTCTGAATGGCCACCACACGCCACGCCACCACTGCAAACACGGCGCTGCCAGACGCAACCAACCATACGGGATGCGGCTGGGTCACTCCGCCGGCAATTGCAATGGACCCGGCAGCCGTTAAAATGGGCGGAAGATACGTCCACCAGGAACCCAACCCGACGGCGCGCTCCAGACCGATGACCGTCCCCAAAAATCCGCATACCATGAGCGGTCCGTGAAATGTTATCCAATTGGCTCCGTGCTCGGGCGTGGGCAGGTTCACACCCAACCGCAACAAACCTCCCCAAATGCCGGAGACCAGACATGCCATGGCCAGCACCACCCACGGCGCGCGCCCGGCACGTTGCCAGCGTTGATTGATTGCCTTTCTGTCCTGCATAAGAGCTGGCGGGGCCATCAGCACTCCGCGGCCCGCCACCATCAAAATACAAAATCACCAGCCGGCAGGTTTGACCTGCGCCAATTTTATCGGTTTTTTGGGCGCTCCGCTAAAAGGCGCTAAAAGAGGGTGCCAACGGCCATGCCCAACACACTGAGCGGTCCCTGGTCCTCCAAGCCTTCCGTTGCTTTGTCGAGTTTTTGGAGGGTGAGCTTGGCGTTTTTGAACAGACTTTCGTCATTGACGAGCCGCCCTACCGAACCTTGGCCGCGGTTGATTTTTTGCATGATCTCGCGGAGGTTGGTCATGGCGGTCGAGGTCTCCTTGTAAAGCTGGTCGTCTTTGAGCAACAAGCCCAACGTCCCTTTGCCGGCCTGAACCCCTTCAATCATTTCGTTGGCGCGCGTCAGCGCAAGGTTGAGATTGGTGGTGATGGTTTTGGCGTTGGCAATGACCGCGCGGCCCTCTTCAATGGCACTGCGCACCTCCACCGCCGTGGCTTCAAAATTTGAAAGCGTGTTTACCGCCGTTGTATGCAGGGTGTCTTCCCGAATCAACCGGCCCACCGTACCGCGGCCTTGGGCAATTTGGTCCGAAATGCTCCGCAAATTGCCGATGGTCAATGTCAGTGGCTCGCGGTTTTGCTTGAGAAAATCCGTTAGCGGCCCCAACAGGTTGTCAATGCGATCACCGCTGAAGCTGCGGGTGATGTTTTCAATGCCTGCCGCCACGTTGTCCATCTTGGCCATCATCTCGCTCAAATCGGCGCCCTCCACTGTCTCAATAAATTTTCCGGCTTCCAGCGGGAGGCCTTTTTCAGAGCCGAAGTCCAACGCCACAAAGTTTTGGCCCATTAATCCGGCGAATTTGATGCGGGCCTTTGAATCGGTGCGCACCACCACATCGCGGCGCAGAAGCAGTGTCACCTGCACCATGTTATTGGTCAGAATCAGCCGCTCCACACGTCCCACGGGCACGCCGGCCAATTTCACAGGGTCGCCCACCTTGAGTTCGTGGACGTTTTTGAAGAGGGCATGCAAGGGATAGGTTTTGAGGAAAAACTCCTTGCTGCCGGCGAGTTCCAGGATGATGACGGCCACGACGACCGCCAAGGCTGCAAAGATGCCCAACCGGGTTTCAAGTGTATTGCGCATAAGCCTCAAGTTTGGGGTTTGAATCGAAAGTCCGTCGTCAAAAACTTTTGCACTTCAGGATCGGCGCAGCGCCGGACCTCTGCCGGCGTGCCTATCGCCCGGAGCTGCCCGCCCAACAAGATGGCCAACCTGTCCGCGATGCCGAATGCCAAATCACGATCGTGCGTAACGACGATGGAAGTAGCCCCCATCCTATCGTTCAACCGCACAATCTCCTCCGCAATCGTCACTGCAATCAGCGGGTCCAGCTCGCTGGTGGGTTCATCATAAAGTATGAGCTGCGGCTCCACCACCAACGCCCGCGCAATGGCCACGCGCTTTTTCATGCCGCCCGAGAGTTCGCCCGGCAGCTTGTCCTCCGTCCCCGCCATTCCCACCAATTCGAGTTTTTCCCGTACAATCCGCTGTATTTCCGCCGGTGGTTTGAGCCGGTGCTCGCTCAAGTACAAACCCACATTTTCGCCCACGGTCAAAGAATTGAGCAATGCGCCGCTTTGAAACACCATCGCCATGCGGTAGTGGTCCATGATTTGACCGCCATCCAACGGCTGACCATTAATGTGGATTTCCCCGGCGTCCGGTGTCTCCAGGCCAATCAAATGCCGCAAGAGCACGCTTTTGCCGCTGCCGCTCGGCCCCATGATGACAAACAACTCCCCGGGCGCCACCTCAAAGGTCAGCCCTTGCAACACCGTCTGCGAACCGTAAGCCTTTTGCAGACCCTTGACGGTCACCTTGACCCCTGCGCGTTTGTTTTCGGGGGTGTTCATTCTTCAAAATACAACAAAAGCCGCGTCAGGAAATAATCCAGAATTAAAATCAAGACGATGGAATTGACCACCGCCTTGGTCACCGAGCGGCCAATGCCCCGCGGACCGCCAATGGTCACCAACCCCTGATGACAGGAAACCAATCCCACCACGACCGCAAAACAAAAGGTCTTGAACAAGCCGTGCGCCAAATCTCCCAGCTCCACCACTTCCTCAAGATTATTGAAATATGTTGCAAAGGAAATGGCGATGCTCTGGTTGTAATGCGCCACCACCGCCCCCCCCAGCCAGCCGGTCAACACCGCAAACAACAGCAACGTGGGCAGCGCCACCGCAATGGCCGTCATCCGCGGCAAGACCAAATAGTGGACTGGATTGATGTTGAGCGTGCGCAGGGCGTCCAGCTCCTGATAAACTTTCATCGAGCCGATTTCAGCCGCCATCGCCGAACCAATGCGCCCGGCAATCAAAATGGACATCATCACAGGCGCCAGCTCCTTGCACAGACTGATGCCCACAACTCCCCCAAGCAGACCGCTCAATCCCCGCTCTGCCAACACCGGCCCCGTCTGCAAAGCCAGCACACCACCGATGAAAAAAGACAGGATGCACGCCATCAACAAACTGGCGTTGCCTATCTCAAACATCTGGTCCATGACCTTCTGGCGATGGCGCAGCACCAACGGCAGCGCCTGCAAGGTGCGCCAGAACAATATCAGCATCTCGCCTATGTTTTGAAACATGGTGCCGTGGCCGCTGCAGGGGACATACCTGCGGCTCCCTCTCCATAACGCGGATTCTACAAAAATTCAAAAGTATTTTAACCCGGCTCGGATGAACGAGTTGACTCAGGATAAATGTTACCGGGGCTGGGAGGTGGACAAGGGCGCCGCTGATACGTTGACTCATATTCATGGTTACTCAAGAACCAACCATGAGCAAGTCTGCCCAACGTGAATTCTTGGCCGTCTTACACCGCCGCTACCAGCGTGCTGGTCGGCGTTACAAAACGTACATCCTCGATCAGGTATGCTCTCTCTGTGGTTATCACCGCAAAAGCGCCTTGCGGCTGATGAACCGTCCATTCCCTGAGCCGGCCCGCCGCAAACGCCCCGGCCCCAAACCCGTCTATGAGGCCGAGCGTCTGCGGCCTGTGATCAAGGTCATCTGGCTGGCCAGTGATCAGCTTTGCAGCAAGCGGCTCAAAGCCGCCATGCCCGAATGGTTAAAGCATTATCAAGCCCACTATGGGCCGCTGCCCCCCGACCTGCAGGAGCAATTGCTGAAGATCAGCCCGGCCC
>Ga0101944_10000201_pt1 | contig 199110 bp, 189 predicted proteins | sample DewCreD2012metaG_FD_75245 | JGI IMG/M metagenome (GOLD analysis project Ga0101944, IMG submission 75245) | Hot spring sediment bacterial and archeal communities from British Columbia, Canada, to study Microbial Dark Matter (Phase II) - Dewar... ...
TCTAGTAAAACGCGATACTCAATCGAAACGGAGCCTGAAACGACGCCGAAAGATCTGCGGCTACGACAACACCTATCTTGAGCGACTGCTGTTCAATTCAGACACCCAGATCGCTCGCCGCTCGCTCCTCTGATTTAATGCGCTGGCCCTGCAATACCCTCAAGTATACACAATGCATCACCCATACATTCTTGCCTGTTACATCCCTTGGGAACGGTAAAAGTGTTAGGGATGGCCTGTCGGCGGATTAAAATTTAAGGAAATTTTAATAATACGAAGATACGGTTTCACTGTATCCTTCAAACAATAAGGAGATCAGTTTTTAATGAAAGAGATACCTAACAAGTTCTCATTCATAAAGTTATTAGGATTCGGTCTTTGTATCTGGTTTTTGGGGTTGGTAGGTGTCAAAGGCTATGCCCATACTTCCTTGGAGTCCCCTCCCTTTTTCCTGGAGGTGCCTGTCCTGGATCTTCCTTATCAGATAGACGCAGCCGAAACAACAGGTAATTTCTTTTCTGGGTATGGGAACCCGAGTATGGCACAATCTTTGGCCCTCTCGAACAATCTGTATCTAGTCGGGCACTGGGGATTAAAGGAGTTGATCCAGCCGAATCGTAGTACCCTCCGGTTTCTTATAGGATATTCTGCGATCCTTGCATTTGATTTTCTTAGCCTTTCCGTACCCCTGGGAACCGGTTGGTTACATGAAGAGTACCACAGAGCTGTGTTGACCCGTAGAAGAATCCAGAGTGCCAACGAGGTGAATACCTTTCCCCTTGGGAAGGATGTAATTGCCGTTTATGATATAAAAGATGAAGATTTAATCAGGCTTTCTGAAGAGTACAACACCGATTTCCGTCGACTGATGAGTGCCGGTATCGAGGGGCAGTGCCATCAGATTCAGATTTTACAATCATATAACTTTTTTCTACAACCAAGAATTGCCTCACGTTCCCTTGTATTGGATCATCACCCTCAATTCTATCCTCTATGTCGCTGATTCATCTACCGATGCTTTTGATTCGGTAGTGGATAAAATGAATGCCCAAGAGAACGATATAAGAGAAAGAGATTTTACCGGACCGGATTTTACCGCCTGGGTACATGCACTATTTTATCCTGATGAGCCCTATACCAACAGGGGTTCGCATCCTTCGGGAATTGGGATTAACCGGTACATCAAGCCTTCCCAGCTTACTTCGGAGGAAAAGGAGTATTTGAAAAAGCAAGGACAACTCCAGTGGCTGAATCTGCTTTCTCCCCATCTGTTTGGTGTGTCTCGAGTAAAACTTGGATCCTCTGACAGAGGTCCAAGTTATGGAAACTTTGCGGTTCGCCATGTTTTAACTCCCTTTGGTTCTGATATAAGCCTCGACCTTTTTTACAAAAACACCGGTATAAATCTCCTTCTTACGGTTCATACGTACCAGAATCAATCACACAGCTTTTGGGGGGTAGAAAGTTGGCTATGGGATTTTCCCCTAATGCACAGTTCTTTTCGCCTTACAAGAACTCTCTTTTTATTCCTCTACAGGAATATGGGGCGGTTTACTGGGAGTCCGGGTATGGAGAAGGCAGGGTCTGATTGCGCCCTATGCAGAAATCGAGGGCAAGACCCAGGGATGGATGATGGGTTCTGTATTTCTAGAGGAACAAGTATCTTTTCGGATGGGCATATACATCTTTCCCCTGTAAAGTCCTATTGGTTTGATTACCCCTAGGGATTGGTACCGGGGGCTACTAAACCGCAGCTTCTCCGGTGTGTTATTTTACTGTATATGAGCAGCGGAAAAAAAACAAAGGGAAAAATCTCCTTCCTGCTGAGTCACAAGGAGCGTGTTCCGGATGAGTTCAATCGTATAGCCCATGGGTACGATCTCGCCACCTCGTTGAGTCAGGGGTACCAGGAGGATCTGCACATCAGTGCTCAACGGATGAACCTCCGGGGCCATGAGCAGGTGTTGGATCTGTGCTGTGGGACAGGAAAATCGACCCAGGCCTGTCTTTACGTGGTTCCCCAGGGGAGGGTTGTGGGGGTGGATAACGCGGAGGAGATGCTAGCGCTAGCCCGGGAGAAGTTTTTGAGGGAGCAGCAGGAGGGGCGTGTGGAGTTTATCCAGGGGGATGCGATGAACCTAGGATTCCCGGACGAAACCTTCGATGCGATTTTCATGGCCTACGGGTTACGGAACATGCCGGATTACGAGGCTTGCCTTCGGGGGCTGTATCGAATCTTGAAGCCTGGTGGTATCCTCTGCCTTCACGATTATTTTTTGGCTGATCACTGGGCAGCCCGATTTTTTTGGTGGGTACTGGGGTATGGGATCATCGTGCCACTCTCGACGATGCTGACGGGAAGTTCTACCCTGTACAGGTACCTTGTAAAAAGCGTACTCCGATTTCTTACCCCGGCACAAGCTCGGTTCCTACTGGAAAAGGTAGGCTTTATAGAAACCCAGGCCTTTCCTTTGAAAAGCTGGAGGGCACCGATTCTCCACACCGTGCTTGGACGGAAACCCTTCTTCCCTTCGTAGGATCATCCATGCCTCTAAAAGCCTATCCAATACCGCAGGGGATTCGCTATATTAGTGTGTAGCGTATGGCAGATTTCATCCGTCGACTTACCCCGGCTCTGGAAGAACGGATCCAGCGGAACCACTCGTTGAACATCGATACCTTCATCATCCCGTCCCCCTACATCAAGGATGAGGAACTGGAAAAGGATTACGAGCACAGCTACGTGTGGGAAGAAGAGGGGGAAATTCTGGGATACCTATTGGTGTACTCTAACCCCGAACGGAACCGATTCCACCTGTACAAGCAGGTCACCAGTCCCTTTGGCCGGGGAAAGGGGATCGGTTCTGCCTTCATACGAAGACTCGCCTCCGAGGTCAGGTCCGATGCACTTTTGTACCTCTTCGTGTGGGAAAAGCAGCAGGAAGCGGTTCTCTTCTTTTCTAAAAAGGGATTTTCCGTTCTGGACCGGATCGTGTACCGGGGGTTGGTGTTCATTCACATGGTTTGCAGAGCCTCCGACCTGAAGGAGTCCGAGGGAGGGGAGGAGTCCTCCGCTTCCTTTGCCGAGGAATTGGGGAAAACCCGGCACGATGCGCGGAAAACCATCCGCCTGCTCTCTGACATGGTGGACCGGTTATCGGTAGATAACTGCCATAAGATCATCGAGGACATCAACCGGGAAACCACTGCCCTGATCAACATGCTGAACGCCTACAGGGATTCCGTGGAGAGGTTCCATGCAGTAAACATCAAGGCTCTTCTTCTCGAACGGATCCTTCCCTTCATCGAACTATCCCCAGTACCCTGTGAGGTGAATCTCATCGTGAAGGGCCGGATCCCTGAAGCGTATGGACCCTACCTCGATTATGGGAGGGCAGTGATCAATCTCGCATCCAATGCCCTGGATGCCATCAAAGAGGCAGGAAGGCAGGGGAGGATCACCATCGAACTGAAAGAAGAGAAGGACCATATCCTTCTTACCTTTGCCGACAATGGAGTGGGAATAGAACCGGAGCGGTTGGCCCTAGGGGAAGACGGACTTCCCAAGTTCGTGGGGAGGACCACAAAGGATCTACAGGGAAACACTTCCCCTGGCCTGGGGATCGGCACCCGGCAAATTTTTGCGGTATTTGGGAAGGAAAACATTCGGGTGGAAAGCCACCTCGGGAAGGGTACTCGCTGGAAGATTCGGTTGCCCAAGAAGCCACCAGGGGATATCTCCTTCCTGAAGGAGTACGAACTCCGTTACCGGGAGTTCACGGAACTGACGGAACAACTGGATCGGGAACTGGTTCCCAGTCGAAGGGTGCTGGGACCCTTCATCTGGAAACTCCGAAAAATGGAGGTGTTTCTCTGGGATTTGATCCTACATTTTTCCCGCTACCATAATATCCGGGAGATTTTCCGAACCTTCCTCTCTTTCCAACAGGGGTACATGATGCAAGAGGGGTTACGGGAGTATGTGGAGGGGTTGCGGGCGGACCACCCTGAGTTTAGACAGTGGCTCTTCGAGATCGCGGTGAGGGTACGGGAGGACCAGGAATATATCGAAAACCATGCGCCCTTCGAAGAGTATGGCGGAATTCTATTCAAAAGCTATGGGCAGGCCACGGATCGAACGGTGATCTTCACGATGGATCCCGCCACGGGACGCTTCATGGCCACCGATCGAAAACTGGCCGAGCATCTGGATTTCGTTCCCTACCTGAAAAAGAGCCGGGAAGACCTCCTTCGAGGGGAGTTTTCCGGAGATGTGAGCGACCCCAAACGTCCCCTCATGTTAGGGGTATGGTCGGTGCTGGGGGAAGAGGATGCCCGGGGAAAAATCGCCCTGGTACGGGAAGGTGTGAGATCGTTGATCCGTATGGGTATAAAACGGGAGAAGCGGCTAGGGTTCTATACCAGTACCTTTGTGCAGGGTGCTACAGACCTCAACACCTACATCACCCTCACGTTAGGGGAATTGGCGGATACTCCGGATGGAGAACTGGGACGGTACCTTGTATGTATCGAGGAGGAGTGGATCGGCGGGCTCGCATCGGATTGAACCAACCGGGTGGAACGTCCACCCTCTACACTTCCGCGATCACTTCCATCTCGATCCGTGCCCCTTTGGGCAAGGCGGCTACCTGGATGGTAGTGCGGGCAGGGTAGGGTTCAGGGATGAATGTCCCGTAGATGCCGTTGAGAAGGGCGAAATCCTCCATATCCGTGAGGAATACGGTGGTTTTCAGGATTTTATCCATTCCGGATTTCTGGCTTTCCAGGATGGCTTGAATGTTTGCCAGCACCTGGCGAGCCTCCGCTTCGAATCCTCCGTTTACGAGGTTCCCCGAAGCGGGGTCGATCCCCAACTGGCCGGAAAGGAACAGGAGGTGTCCCCACCGGATCGCCTGGGAATAGGGCCCGATGGCCTTGGGAGCTTTTTCTGTATGGATCACTTGTTTCTTCATGGTCCTAGGATAGTGAGTTTTTACCTAAAAGGGCAAGGGGGCTTGTAACTTTCCAGCTTCACTTTTTCAGGCTTTTCACGGCCCGATAGGGTGGGGTAAAAAGGGGGTACCCCCGGATTCTACTCCCCAGGGTTATCCAAGCCCCGAAAGTTCCACGGTTTGCCGCTTCTCCTTGCGGCCCAGGGCTCCCGCGATTCAGTGCCTTTTCGACTCGTGCGCACCCATTGTCCCTGGGTTGCTCTACATTTAGTACAAAAAAATAGCGAGGGGATATGGAACAAGCCCCTCGCCATGAACATACGGTGTCCCTATGCTCTGTGCCGTTCAAGATTAGAGCTGGATCCGGGCTCCGAGGCTAGCCCCCATGTTCCCGCCGATCAGGTTGTACTGGATACCGAGGTCGAGCCGTAGGATCAGGATGTTGACAGAAACCCCGCCGAACACCCGGAAGGACCAGCCCGTAACATCGGAGAACACGGCGATACTGGCATCCTCCACATCGAAGCCCAGTGCGCTAAGAGCGGTGCGCTGAGCCTGGGTAAGAGGCTGGTTATTTATCTTCAAGCTAGACTTCGCCCCTCCCCCTACGTGAGAAGTGCCGTAGCTTGCCCCGAACCCCACGCTGGGCTGGAGGATCAGGAGGCTCCAGCTGGCCTGGGCTTTGAGGTCCACCACCTTGGTTTCCCACTCGATGAAGAAGTCCGGGGAGGAGAGGGAAAGCTTATCCCCTGATGTCCAGGGGGCAGGAGAGATCCCTGTAGGTGGTGCTGGCAAATTTATCTGAAATAAGCTTGGCAGTACCCCACCGAACTCCACGGAACCCTTCAGGTAGTTGTACCCCACGCCTACCGACACTTCGGGAATCACCACAAAGCGCTGTTTCATCAACAGGTAGCGGATGTCCCCTCCTACCAAGAGGAAATCGATCTTGATGTTATCCCCCACCTGGTCCGCCAGGGTCTTGGGAACAAAGCCGAACTTGAACCCGATGTCGAAGGGAAGGATGAAGCCTCCCAAACGGGCATCGATTGCCATGGCAGGAAGGGGTAGCCCGTAGTCCCTGATAAACTGGGGAATCTCCCCCTCACTACCCTTGAGGGTATCCACCAGTATCTTCTTGACCGAATCGTAGGGAATGCCGGTGACCCCCGCGGTAATTCCCACTCCCAGGCTCGGGGGAAGAGCGATCAGTTGCCCGATGTAGGCATCGGACCAGTTGAGGCCGATGGTAGAGTTCATGGGGAGTACCGAGGCCACATCGTCGGAGAACTCCTGGAACCCGTTCTTGAAATCGGTGATGAGGTCTACCGTTGTGGGGGGCGTTTGGGCGAATACCAGGCCCCCTTGCCCTATAACTAACGATAGGATAAACACTAACAAACTTTTCTTTTTCATGGTTGTTTTCCTCCTGTGTGATAGTGTACCCCGTTTTTCGGAAAATTCAATAGTTCCAGAAACTCCTTTATGATATCGGCAGTGATTCCCCAGATCGTCTCGCCCTCGTAGCGGTAAAAGTATACAGAGTAGGTATGAAGGCTATAGCTTCGTCCATAACGAGAGGGCAAACCTAACTGTCTCCAGGGAAGGGTATGGAGCTTCCCCTTGGAGTCCTTGAATCGAGGTTGAATCACTTGCCGAAACAGGTGAACTGCGGGGGTGCTCATTTGAAAGAAGGAGACAGGGACGGTGAACACCGCATCCACTTCATCCTTCTTGGGATGTAGGTCCAGGGGTAGGGGTCGGCTGGCAGGGGAAGCAGATTCCTCCCCCACGGACCTGTTGCCTTGCGAATCGGGTTCGTGCGGTGGAGCCAGTGTACCGTAGAACACATCGATCAAGGCCCCCCAACGGGTAAAAAGGTGCCCCAGATATCCCGCTATTTCAACTGCTTCTATAGGAATCCCCAGTTCCTCCGAAGTTTCTCGCCGGGCTGCATCCTCGGGGTTCTCCCCATTTTCCAGTTCCACGGCTCCTCCCGGAAAACAGATCTCTCCCCCCTGCCGGATCGTTACCGAGCGTTTCTCGAAAAGCCAGTGGGTTACCCCTTCAAAGGAAAGGAAGGGGACGAACACCGCGTAGTGGGGGTACTTGTGGCGGCCGATCACCCGGTCGGAGCGGAGGGGAAGGGTGCGTAAGTATTCCAGTTCCGGAATGTTTCCGCGAGGTCCTTTCATGGGGGCGTGTTCCCCAGGGGGGAGTGGGAGGATGGTGTAAGTTCCTGCGATTGTGCTGTAATCGTTTCCAACCTCTTTTCGATGCTACGGAGTTTCATCGCCATATCGTTCTGCCGGAACTCGATGGAGTTCAGTACCCAGAAGACGAAATGGTTGTACTTCTGCTGCGCGTGGATCATCCAGACGATCTTGATTGATACCAATAGAATCCCCACTTCGATGGAAATGAAGGTGGGGAGCCACATGGTGAGTACTTCACTAATGAACAAGAGTAAAATAACGGTAAGAAAGGCAATATTGATGATAGTGTCCCTGCGGGAGTACCGGGTTCCCCCGATTTCGCCGATGACTTTTCGGATCCTGTCCCGCTCCCGGTTGAACTCTTGGATTTCTTCCAGCAGTTCCCGTTCCCGATCGGATAGGGTTTGCTCCTTTTCCATGGAACCATTTAAATATGACCTACCAGGGTTGTCAATCGAAGAATTGCTTTTGTCTTTAAAGGGCCGTTGCTTTAGGCTTTATCCTATGGTGGGGACCGACTCAGCGGTCGCATGTTCCCCTTGACAGAGGGATGGAAACATGGAAACTTCTGGAAAAACATTCATAAGAATCGAGGAGTGGGGTATGACTAGGGGTAAAAGTGGATTTTGTGCACTTATCGCGATTTTTTATGTTTCCGTCTTCGCCACAGCGCAGACGCAGATCGCCCTGAAATCGGCGCGGGAAACCTCTACTTACTATGCCTTTGCCGTGGGGATTGCAAAGGCGTTGATGGACGGGGTTCCGGGGGTAAAAATTACCGTAGAAACCAGTGCCGGTTCCGTGGAAAACGTGAAGCTTTCCCGTACACGGAACGAGTACCTGTTTACTTCTCCACCTTCCCTCGTGAAGGCAGCCCAGGGGGGAGGAGAGCAGTTCAAGGAAGGGGGATATGAAAGGATCCGGTCCCTTTGGCCGATCCCGGGGTTGGTGATGCACTGGGTGGTTCGACAGGATAGCGGGGTACAGAGTCTAGCCGATTTGGCGGGGAAGAAGTTCGTCCCTGGTGGGGCAGGGTCCGCGGGGGAGCGAATCACCCGGGATGTACTGTCTGCCATGGGGATTCTCGATAAGGTAGACATCGTACGGGTAGACTTGAGTGAAGGGGTTCAAGCAGTGAGGAACAAACGGGCCGTGGGGTTTGCCACTTCCAGCACACCCCCTGCCTCCATGATCCAGGAAATTGCCGCGACGGTACCCATACGGTTGCTGGAACTCTCCGATCAGGACTACGAACGGGTAAAAACCAAGTACGCGCGGGCCATAATTCCCGCGGGAATGTATTCCGGTGTGGATACTGCCGTGAAAACCTTAAGCGAGCCGGTAGCTCTCTATACCGTAGATACCGTCTCGGAAGACCTCGCCTACAAACTGACAAAGACCTTCTGGGAAAGCCGCTCCAAGTGGGAAACGGTCCATCCTGCCATGAAACTCATCACCATGGATGATGTGAACTTCATGGAGGCGAAACTCCATCCGGGAGCCCTTCGCTACTACCGGGAAATCGGTTTCAAGGTTTCTCCGTCCCTCCAGTAGGGGAGTAGGCGGGCGATGTGTTTCACGACGCGCACATCGCATAGCAAAGTTTGTATGTAGAAATTTACTATGAAAACATTCCTGCAAGGAGGGATCCTGATGGGGTCCCTCCTGTTCGCTCTGTTCCAGCTTCTACTCCCCGTCTATGCTTTCCTCCCCGCCCTACAGGCTAGAGCGCTGCATCTCCTCTTCATGTTCTGGATCATTTTCGGGGGAGGCTTCGTGGGAAAGGTTACGGGCGGCGCGGGAAGGATGGGATCGGGGAATGAGGTTCCACTTTCACAGAACAGTGGCAGGGCTCCTACCAGTACTCGCTTGCTGCCCAAGATCGGGTTCCTCTGGGATCTTTTCCTGTTTCTCGCAGGGGTGGGGATCTCCCTATACGTGTTCCTCTCGGCCGAAGGGATCAACGAACAGTACGGAGTGCCCACTGGCTGGGGGCAGACGGTTCTGGCCTTCCTTTTCCTCCTCCTCGTGATCGAAGCGACCCGTAGGGAAATCCAGCCCGCTCTTCCGATCCTGGCCTTCCTGTTCCTCCTGTACGCCCTGTTCGGGCATCTGATTCCTGGTACTTTCGGTCATCCCCAGTATGACCTTCCCACCCTGGCTGGTCAGATGTTCCTCACCACCGGCGGGATCTGGGGGCTTTTGGTAGGGGTCAGTGCCGATGTAATCGCCATCTTCGTCTTCTTTGGAGCCCTCATGTTCGCTACCGGTGGGGGCACGGGGTTCATGCGTCTTTCCATCCGATTGGCGGGAAGGTTCTCAGGCGGCCCGGCCAAGGTAGCCACTTTGGCCAGTGCGTTGTTTGGTTCCATATCGGGGAGTGCCAGTGCCAATGTCGCCACCACCGGGGCTTTCACGATTCCCATGATGAAACGCCTCAAGTACTCACCGGAGTTGGCGGCAGCGGTAGAGGCAGCCGCCAGTACGGGGGGGCAGATCATGCCGCCCATCATGGGTGCCGGAGCTTTCGTGCTGGCGGAACTCACCGAGACCCCCTATCTGCAGGTGGCATTTCGTTCCCTGTTGCCGGCCCTGTTCTATTTTCTTTCCGTGGGTATGGGTATCCACTTCTACGCGAAACGGAAGGCTTACGTTGGATTGCCCCGGGAGGAACTCCCCGCCTGGGGTGAGACTGTACGATCGAGCCTATTTTTCCTCATTCCCTTCGGTGTCCTGCTGGCCTGGATGATCGGCGGGTACACCCCCCAGTACGCGGCCTTCTGGGCGAGTCTGGTAACGGTGGTCTTCGCCTTTGTCACCGAGGATTTTCGCTGGAAGGGTCGGGAAGCGTTGCCCCAATTGAAGAAAGCGGTACTCGATGGAGCGCGGCAAGCTGCAGTCATCGCCTCCATCTCCGCCTGCGCGCAGATCATCATCGCGGTGATCGCTCTCACGGGATTGGGTGTGAAAATCAGTTCCTTCATCGTGTCGGTGAGTCAGGGGAAACTGTTCCTGTCCCTTGTGCTGATTGCCCTCACTAGCATTGTCCTGGGGATGCAGGTTCCCACCACAGCCGCCTACATCATGGCAGTGGTGATCGGAGGACCCGTACTGGTGAACCTGGGGATCCCTCCGCTGGTGGCTCACCTCTTCGTATTCTACTTCGCCATCCTCTCTGCCATCACTCCCCCCATCTGTGGGGCCGTGTATATCGCAGCCGGGATGGCAGGATCCGACTGGTTCAAGACGGCTCTTCTGTCCATGCGGCTCTGCTTTGCAGCGTTCTTCATCCCCTTCGTGTTCGTGTATGACCAGGCCTTGCTCCTTCGAGGCGGGGTGGGGGAGATCATCTATGCGGTGATTCGAACAGGCGCGGCTACCGTGTTCCTTTCGGCAGGGCTGATGAAGTATTGGCGGAAGGAGCTGGGAACCGTGCGTACCGGCATCCTGCTTACAGCCGGGGCGCTGCAGTTGGTCCCCAACCTGTGGATGAACCTTCTAGGAGCGGTACCGCCTTTCCTGTTGTTGCTATTATAAACAAAACAGAACGCGGCAGGGGAGGTAGCAGTGGTGGGGTAGCCGTAGGCTATTGTAGAGAAAAGGGGACCCCGCGGCCAGATAGCCATCAGGGCCCCACAAGCTTCGGGGCACAAATTGACTTTTAGATTAGAACTTCACCTTTGGGGCTTCCCGGGAAGCGGCATCGATTTCAAAGTAGGGTCGGGGTGAAAATCCCATTCCCCCCGCAAAGAGGGAGCCGGGGAAGGTGCGGATACGAGTGTTGAACTCCCTGACTCCATCGTTGTACCTCTTCCTCGCTACGGCGATACGGTTCTCCGTTCCTGCCAGTTCGTCCATCAATCGAGTGAAGTTTTCGTTGGCTTTCAGAGCGGGATAGTTTTCCACTACCACAAGGAGCCGAGACAGGGCAGACTGGAGTTCGTTGTATCCCGCCGCCTTTTCTTCCACGGTTCGTGCCCCCGAAAGTCGAGATCGGGCATCGGCGATCTTCGTCAGTACCTCTTCCTCGTGGCTAGCGTATCCTTTTACCGTGGCTACAAGGTTGGGAATCAGATCGGAGCGCCGCTTCAACTGGTTGTCTATCTCTGACCAGGCAGCGCTTACACTTTCATCCAGTCGGACCAGATCGTTCTTTACCGATACGGAGAAAATCCCGTACCCTACGAACACGAGAACAAGGATCGCCAGTCCGATCAGTAAGTTTGTTTTCCGTGTGTCCATGGTGCGTTTCTGCTCTCCTCTTGAAAGATAATGTTATCTTAAGCATTCACCAAGAATGCTTGTGCAAGTATTCGTTCACGTGAAAAAGCCTTATTAGAACCCCCGGGAGGATCCGCCTCCCCCGAAGGACCCCCCACCGAACCCTCCGAAGCTACCGCCACCCCCAAATCCGCCTCCCCCGAAGCCTCCGGATCCGAACCCGCCGCCGAACCGCCCCCTTCTAGGCCGTACGCTGCCGAGAAAAAGCAGGGGCCAGAAGAACCGTCCGCCCCCAATGAACAGGAAAATCAGGATGAAGATCAAGGGGCCCAGATCGATTCCTTCTTTACTTCTTTTAGGACGGGCTGCAATTTGGGCGGAAGGGATCATGAGTTCTTTGGGATCGATTCCCTTTTCCTCCGCGATTCGTATCCCCACTCCCACGAGCCCCTGGAGAAGCCCTTTCCCCCACTGCTGCTGCCTCAGGAAGGGAATCACCCGTTCATCCAGGATTCTACCCGCAACGGAGTCGGGAATGGCTCCTTCCAGCCCATAGCCCACCTCGATCCTGACCTTTCGCTCCTTCATGGCTAGGACAATGAGGACCCCATCATCCTTTCCCTTCTGGCCGATCCCCCAACTCTGGGCCAGTTCGATGGAGAACTCCTCGATGGTGGGAAAGGGAGCGATGGAATCCACGGTGACTACCGCCACCTGAGCGCCTGTTTTTTTCTGGATCGAGCGGGAAATCTGTTCCATCAGTTGAGCCGACTCCGGATCGATCACACCGGCGAAGTCGTTTACGAATCCGGTAGGCTTGTAGGGAATCTGGGCAGAGAGGAATCCTGCGCCGAGAAGGAGGAATAAAAGGAAGAGGGAAATCCTCCTTCTGGAACAGGGAAACCTGAGTTGCCGGCGGCTCATACGCCCCCCTTGGAGGGTTCTTCCGGCAAGCTATCCACAGCCTGGGAGAGAAGCAAAAGGGAATGCATGAGTTTTCCTGCCAGTTCCAGGGGATCTTGCTTCTCTCCCCAGCGAAACCGCTGGAAGGCGCTGAACACCCCAGGGGGGAGTTTATACTCTTTCTCTACCGCGTGGGCGAGGAGTTCGGGGTTAGGGATGTTGGGGTCCTTCCCCCGAAGGAGGAGGAGAGCCCGGGAAAGGGCGCTAGGTATCCCGGACCAGGACCGAAGGTACGAAGCGAGGAGTTTGGAGTTGCCCCCGGAAGCCACGAGGAGCTGGCGAAGCTGGTTCAAGTTTCCCCGTAGCCTTTCCTCTGCCTGGTGCCGGAGGTTCTTCAACGTTAGTTCCAGGGAAGCGGTATCGTCTGGGCCAAACAGAACCCTATGTGCGTTGCGGATATCGATATATTCCAGGGGAAACACGTCCGCGGAGCGGAGGAACTCTTCCCTGCTCATCAGAAGGGGAGTGATCTGGCGCTTGCGGATCAAGGGGCCTGCCTTTTTCCCGAATTGAGCCAGTTGTAGGGGAGTCACACGGTGGTAGAGGATCAACAGGTTGATATCGGAGACTCCTTCCCGGTACATCCCCCTAGCTGCGCTTCCGTATAGAAGGATAGCATGGAGGTCACCCCCGAAGCATTCCTTCGCTATCTGGACAAAGGTAGTTTCGATCTCTGGCCGTACTTTCTCCCAGCCTGTTTTTGCATTCTTCCTACGGAACATGGGGGCTCCTTTCTCTTTCTCTAACTATTGATGATGGGTGTGCCAAATGGTGCATCCTATCACTCTCCCAGGAGATCGGCAACCGCTGTAATGAGATCCTCCGATTTCCAGGGCTTGTACAGGATCGGTGCCTGCACCTTCGACTGAAAGGTTTGTATGGCATCCGGATCGGCGTGACCCGTGATCACCAGCAGTTTCCACTGGGGGTTCTGTGCTCGTAGTTCCGATAGAAACGCATCCCCTTTGATACCCGGCATAAGCCAGTCGCAGATAATGAGTTCCACCCTGCGCCCTTCCCTCTGGAAGTTTTCCAGGGTCTGTTTTGCTTGCTCCACGTTCAGGGCAGTGGCAATAGTATACCGATCCTGGAAGTGCAGCTTGAGTTCCTGTTTTAGAGCGAGGAGGATGATCGCTTCATCGTCTATGCAGAGAATCGTAGGTTTTTTCATGCAACCCCTTCAAAGATACCAATAATCGAACTTGATCTCAAATTTTTCGTTGAATTAAATTAATTTAAATCGATTAAGTTCTTATCAAGTACTCCTTTGCCAGGAGAGCGGCCCCCCGAAGACTGGATTGCTCGCGAGAGATGTAGGAGCAGTCGCGCATCCATTTCCGCTTTACCCGTATCAGGGCCTCGCTCACTGCCCCACCGGTGACGTAGATGTGCGGTTTGAGGGGGACTTCGAGGGCAACCTCTTTTAGATGCGCCCTCTGGTACTCCGCCAATCCCCGAACCATGGCCAGGAGCAACTCTTCCCGGGTCGTTTCTTGATTCATCCCCTTGAACTCCGCCTTCAGGGGCTCGAGGGAGTACCTGGAACCCATAAGGAAAGGTACATACCGTACGGTGCTTTCCCTCTGGATCCACTCTTCCACCGCTCGGGGTATGAAGGCTGTCCAAAATTCTTCCTGCGTCATTTCGGAGCAAAATACAGAGTGAAACCATTCAAAAGCTTTCCCCCCCGCATTCATCACGTAGAGGGTCAGCCAGCGATCTTTCAGTACATGGGCCCGAATGTTGTATTCCGTGGAGGGAAGGCATCGGGGAAGACAGACGAGAGTGATCTCGCAGGTGCCGTTCACGTTGATCGCTTCCCCTGGCTCCCGAACCCCGGCATCGTAGGCCGCTAGCACCGCGTCGTTTCCTCCGATGATCACGGGGGGCTGTTTCCTGAAACCGAGACTACGGGCTATCTCCGGCCGCATTCGACCCGCACTTTCCTGGGAAGGGAGTAGCTGGGGAAGAAGGGAAGGATCGAGCCCAAAAGTTCTAAGGATTTCCACGTTCCAGGTTAGATCGTTCCTTACGGTGTTATACAGAGCGGTGAGGGAGGCCGAGGAAGGGTCGATGGCGAAGGTGCCCGTCAACCATTTCACCAGGTAAGTGTTGGAATGTCCGAAACAGATGGTTCGACGAAACACTTCCGGTTCGTTTTCCTTCAGCCAGAGAATGCTGGCGAGGGAACAGCCCCCTGCCACGGGCATGTTGGCCGTCTCCTGGAGGATTTTTTCAAGCCCGATGGTTCGAATGATGTCCTCCGCCTGCTTGCGGGATCTTTGGTCCAGCATGAGGATCGCGGGATACAGGGCGTTTCCCTCCCCATCCATCGCGCTAAGCCCCGGCGTAGTCCCCGAGAAAGAGACCGCATCCACCGAGGGAAGGAACTCTTCCAGGGCTTTGCATCCCTCTAGAAAGGCATCCTTCCATCTTTCCTGTTCGATATCCGCGAAGAGTCCCTGGTTGTACACATGGATGGAATAGGACCGGGAAAACTCTTTTACGCACTCTAAGGAATCCCCTTTGTCCTGAAAGATCCCCATTTTCAGGGACGTTGTCCCCACATCGGCGGCAAGGATATGCATCTTCTATACCTCTCCTTTGCATTCTTTATACCGATAGGCTGGACACATCGTCCAGTCCTTGACAACGGGCAGAAAGGGAACTATATTATCATACATACATAGTGGCTAAGCCACAAGACGTATAGACCAATTAGCACATGGAAGGAAGGAGGTTGTTATGAATCAGGTTGGAAGCCAGTTCTTTAAGGGATTTCCCTTGCGGGCCGAAGATGGGTCTCTGAGAGTTCCAATCCGTTCTCTGCTCCAGGGTTCAGGGGAAGGGGCGGGATTGCAGATGGTTTCAGGGGAAGAAGCCTATATAAGGAGAATCCTGGATGTGGAGATTCCCTTTTCTCTGTACCAGCAGATTCGGTCCGTAGGAAGACGGTTGGGGGTGAGCCGGAACTTCCGGGAAGTCATCGACTACTTCCGGGTACCGCAGGGCGAGACTCCCTCGGGGTTCCGAATCGAGTTTATCCTGGATACCGATGGAATCGTTAGGGCGGACCTGGTCCGGGACATCTCCTACGATAAGAATGGGGTCAAACGACCTACCCGGTTCCTCTTCTCTGCCGATAGCGCGAACCCCTACGAGGTGGCAGAGATCAGGGGGTTGATCGCGAACCTTACCTGTAATCCCGGCATCATCTATGATCTTTTCATCAACAACCTCAAGGCGAATGTGGGGGGGAAGTTCAAGACCCGGGATGAGGTAATGACCGAGATAGGGAACATTCTAGGGCCGGGGTGCGACATCAGTGTGGAGTTAAACGATCCCTACGAGGAGGACACTTCGAAGCTCCTGGAAGAAGCGGCCCGATTTCGGGAAATCCTTTCTCCCTACCGGGTGGTGATCAAGGTACCCCATACGGGACCGATCAACAGGGGAAACTATCAGGAGTTGTGGGAAGGGTCGAAACAGTTCAGTCTGAAGTACAACGAGGGAAGAACGAAGGACCTGTTCCGGGGACATAACCTGGCCCTTCTTCTCCGGGAGCATGGGTATCGGGTGAACTTTACCCTCATGTTCGAGCCGTACCAGACAGCCCTCGCGTTGCAGGCTAAACCCTACTTTATCAACAGTTTCATTCGTCACCGTCAAAACCAGAGCCTCGAGATCCAGAGGCTTCTCGATCTGTATCGCAACACAGACGATCCTGGATATCTAAAGACTCTCCGAGCCTTCCTTGTGGAAAAGGATTACCTGCCTCCCAAGGATCGAGAGAAGGATCTACTGGAGGTGAAGAAACTGGCACAGAGGATCCTGGAATCCCGACAGGTAAAAGAGGGGGAAAGGTACGATGGACTGGACGGTGTACGCCATAACCTTCGGTTATTACGCCATGCCAACCTTCCCGATACGCGCTTGATCATCTGCAGTATGGAGGGGGACTACAATTACCCGGACATCGATCGCCTCCTCACGGAACCCGAGTTTGCCGATATGGGGGATAGGATCCTCATTACTGCGGAGCCCGAGTACCTGGCCCGGTTTACCAGTTCCAATCTGGTTATCACCTACCAGAGGAGGTTTCTCACTGCGGCCCGGGGTCAGAAGTAGGGAAGCTTTTGAACTTCAAGGAAAGCTACAGGCCTTCAATTGACAAGTAGGGGTGAACATGCAATGATGGTCGCATGGCAACGGGTCTTGTAACGGATCCTATCTACCAACAGCTAAACAAGATACTCCGTGAACTCATCGCTTCCGACAAGTACAAGGTGGGAGACAAGTTCATGACGGAGCGCATGATCTGCGAGCTGTATAACGTAAGCAGGGTAACGGCTAACAAGGCGTTGTCCAGTCTTGTGGCGGAGGGGCTCCTGCAGTTCAAAAAGGGCGTGGGCACCTTCGTTCGTTCCAAACCCAAGGAGGAACCCACCCCCTCCATTGCCAGTTTCACCCTCAACACGAAGGCTGCGGGTATGGTTCCCAGCTCCAAGGTCCTCGAGTTCAACCGTCTTCCCGCCGGCGAAGTGGAAGCGGAGGTGGTGGAAGTACTGGAACTCGGACTTGGGGAAGAAGTATTTCTCCTCAAACGGCTCCGGTTTGCCGACAACATCCCCATGGTTTTGGAACGGAGATTCGTGCGAGCCCGGTTTTGTCCCGACTTACAAAAGGAACAGGTGGAGGGATCCCTCTACGAGTTGTTCATTCAGAAGTATAAGTTGAACATAACAGGATCGGAAGAAACGATTCAGGCTGTCACTCTAGGGGAAGAAGAGGCGAAGCTTCTGGAAGTGGAGCAGGGAAAAGCAGCCTTTCTCATCACTGCCGCAGGGTACGTGGACAACTCTGTACCCCTATGGTTCGAGCGGACCCTCTACAGACCGGATGGATTGGCTTTCCGCTGTCAGGTCAGGCCTTACCGGCACGAAAAGCGTCTACAGGAAAGGATCCTCCTTTCCCCGGAAAAGCGTATTCAACGCTCATGAACACTTGTCTGGCAGTTCAGAAAACCGTACGCAAAAGACGCTCTTGCACCAAACTTACTGATATGTGATATATAACCATTGGAGGAGTGGCATGGCACAGTTCAAGGCTGTAATCGTGGATGATCGATATCCGGATCACGAGATCGAGCGAAAGGAGTTCCAACGAATCGGAGCCGAAATGCGGGAGCTACGGACAGTGAACCCGTCGGCTGAGGAGATCCTCCGGTTCTGCGGGGACGCGGATGCCATTGTGGTGAACCTGGCCCGGATGGATCGTACCGTGATCGAGGGGCTTACCCGGTGCAAGGTCATCTCCCGGTACGGGGTTGGGTACGACAATGTGGACGTAAAAGCGGCTACGGAGAAAAAAATCCGGGTAGTGAATGTCCCAGATTACTGTATGGAAGAGGTTTCAGATCAAGCGATCGCTCTGTTTTTAGCCTGTGTACGGCAAATCCCTCTACGGGACAGGGCGGTACGTAAGGGAAAGTGGGATACCCGTGAATGGGGGCCCATGCGCAGGATCGCGGGGAAGGTCTTCGGTCTAGTAGGATATGGAAACATTCCCCGGGTGTTACACCGCAAGCTAAAAGGGTTCGATCTGAGGGAAGTACTGGTGTACGATCCTTTCGTTGCAAATGAGGTGGTGGAAGCGAATGGGGCACGGCAGGTGGATCTTGACACTCTATTGCGAGAATCGGATTACATTTCCGTACATGCGCCCTTGATGGAGCAGACCTACCACATGTTCGGCCGGGATCAGTTCGCCAAGATGAAACCCACCGCCGTGTTCATCAACACCTCCCGAGGAGGGCTAGTGGATACGGAAGCCCTCTACGAAGCTTTGAAAACGGGAAAAATAGCTTGGGCGGGGATCGATGTCCATGAACAGGAACCTGTTCCTTCGAATTATCCTTTTTGTGAGCTTGATAACGTGATCCTGTCGGATCATCGGGGATGGTACTCCGAGGAATCGATGGAAGAACTCCGCCGGAAAGCAGCCCTCTATGCGGCTATGGTGCTGGAAGGCCATACTCCTAGGAGTGTGGTGAATCGGGAGGTGCTGTGAAAGCTCTTGTGAAAACAGCCAGAGGACCAGGCAACCTAAAGATCCTCGATGTTCCCGAACCCGGTTGTGGGGATGAGGAATTGAAGATCGAAGTGGCTTACTGTGGGGTGTGTGGTACGGACATCCATATCCTGAAGGATGAGTTTCCCACCCAACCTCCGGTGATCATTGGGCATGAGTTCTCCGGTACGGTGGTAGAAACAGGCTCCCAGGTGAAAAAGTTCAAGGTAGGAGACCGGGTGGTGGCGGAGAACGTATGTAGCACCTGTGGGGATTGCTACCTGTGTCGTACGGGACATTACGCGATCTGCATCCAGCGGGGAGCCCAGGGGTTGGATTTGGACGGGGCCTTTGCCCGCTACATTGTATGTAATGAACGGAATGTGTACCCTATCCCTCCGGAGGTGAGCCTACAGGAAGCGGCCCTGGCGGAGCCTTTAGTGTGTGCCGTTCATGCGGTGCTGGATCAAACCAAGGTTCGAGCGGGGGATGTGGTACTGGTTTCTGGGCCGGGTGCCATGGGCCTATTGGCTTCCCAGGCAGCTAAAGCGGAAGGGGGAACCGTCATTCTTTCCGGAACAACTGCGGATCAGGAACGGTTCGAAGTAGCCAGGCAGTTGGGGATCGATCGGATAGTGGACGTGGAACGGGAGGATTTGGTAGGGGTGGTGCGAGAGCTAACCGAAGGTAGGGGTGCTGACGTGGTGATCGAGTGTTCCGGTTCCCAGGCGGCTGTTTCGGCGGGGATTTCCCTCATCAAGAAACGGGGAACCTTCACCCAGGTAGGGTTGTTCGGAAAGAAAGTGCCCATCGATCTGGATGCCGTGGTGACGCGGGAGATTCGCATCGTGGGTTCCATGTCCCATACCTGGAATGCGTGGAAACGGGGTTTGGACCTTGTGGCCAAAGGTAAGATCCGTCTTTCCCCTCTCGTCACGGCCGTGTATCCCCTGAGGGAATGGGAACGTGCCTTCAGGGAGTTCGAGGACCGCAGGGGGATAAAGATCCTGCTGGAGCCGGAAACGGGTCGATGATTTTCCCCTGAATTTCTATTTCCCCTTGCAAGCTGCGATAGAGTGAAATACACTCTATCCCATGAGGTTACAGATCCAATCCGTCTCGCACGTGGGGTACAAGAGGGAAAGGAACGAAGACTTCGTCTTTACCGGCCTTCGCACCCTTCGGGACGATGAGGCACAGCATGAAATCTCTATAAGCCCGGATACACCGTTATTCTTTGCCGTAGCAGACGGCCTAGGGGGAGCCGCTGCGGGAGAGGTGGCCAGTGAGGTAGCCATACAGGTATTTCGGGATGGGCTCTTGACTTTGGGAGTCGATAGTCAGCCGGGTGATATAGAACGTATATTTCGAGAGTTGACGAAAAAAACGCAGAAGACCCTACAGCAGATGGGGCAGAAGGATCCGTCCCTCTGGGGCTTAGGTACTACTCTTACGGGGGTACTGTTCTTCCGGGGTGCCTGGTACTGGGTGCATGTGGGGGATACCCGCCTGTATCGATTCCGGGACAGCATTCTTACTCAGATTTCCAGAGATCACACCCTTCGAGAACTTTCGGGAGATTTGAGTATTCCTCCCAATATCCTGGCCAACTGTTTTGGGGGAGGAAGCGAAGGGGTATACTGTGACGTGGGAACCCTTCCCTCTGTTCAGCCCGAACGGGATGCGCTCCTTCTTACCAGTGATGGGCTACACGATTATGTGCCCCATCGGCGCTTGCAGGAACTTTTGGTGCAGTATCCCAACGACCCTGTTCCCCACCTGTTGAAAGCAGGACTCGATGTGGGAGGAGTGGATAACATTTCCTGCCTCTATATCCGTGTGCTGGACTAATTACCCTTCCTCGGGGAGACGGGAAGCGAGGATATCCTCCACGGCATTCTGCATGTGACGTTCCATCTTTTCCTCTGCACGGTCGGGATCGTGGTCTTTCAATGCCTGGTAGATCTCCCGATGGAGTTGCAGAGCCCGCTCGACCCCTCCGGTAGCCAACGTCTGCGCGCGGGACTCGTATAAGAGGGGGGTGACAGAGGAAAGCATGATTTCGAACACCATACTGCCGGTGGAACGAAGGATGATCTCGTGAAACTCCACATCCTTCTGCACGTAGTAATCCAGTTTGCGGTTGGGAATCTCCATCAACTTCAAGTTTTCTTCCAACGCCGCTAGATCCTGGGGGGAGATTTTCTCTGCCGCAATCCGCACGATTTTGCATTCCAGCCCCGCACGGGCAATGGCTAGGTCCAAGAGGTTTTTGGTAGATCTCTTGAGAGCGATCCGAAGGATGTTGGAAACCGTGTGAGAGGAGGGGCTGGCTACGGTAGGGCGTTTCCCCTGGGATATCTTGATGAGCCCCTGAGTTTCGGCGATCCTTAGGGCTTCCCGCAGACTGAATCGGCTTACCCCCAAGCGCTGAGCCAGCTCCTTCTCCGAAGGGAGTTCGGTGCCGGGCGCTAGCCCCTGGTCTACGATCAGGGAATGGAGGAACTCCACGATCTGGTTGATTCGGTCCCTGTTTTCCAGTTTTCTAATTATATCGATTGACAACCCCACAAGCCAATGATATACAGGATTTGGGCGGTGTCAAGCTATCCTGTGATCTTTTTAGATATCTTTTGTAGATATTATAATATGCAAGGAACTTACCGGTATGAAATTGATGGCTGTCGATGTGGGAACTCAATCCCTGAAAGCTTCGATCTATAACGAGAATCTACAGTGTCTGGCCCGGGAAAGGGAACGATACCAGCCTAAAACCCACTCGGGGAACTGTGTGGAAATCGAGGCTGAGGTCTTCTGGGAGGCTTTGCAGAAAGTCGCGAAGCGGCTACCTACCGAAGGAATCGACGGGATCGCATTCTCCACCCTATGCCCTTCCCTGGTGGTGATGGATCGGGAGGGGGAACCTCTCTATCCGGTGATTCTCCATCTCGATCGAAGGAGCCAGAAACAGGCAGAATGGATCCTGCAAGTTGTGGGGATGGATCGCTTCCGAACTATCACGGGGAACCCCCCTATACCCGGGGGGATGTCGGTAACCAGCATGCTCTGGTTGAAGGAAAACATCCCCCTGCCAGCGGACGCGTTGTTCGGTCATGTGGAAACCTATTTGGTGAAAAAACTTACGGGTAAGTTCTATATCGATCCATCCAACGCCTCCTTCACCGGCCTCTATGAAACCATAGCCTACGGAGATTGGAGTACTGAATTGACGGAAGCCCTTGGAATTCCCAAGAGTTCCCTCCCGGAGGTACTGGATTCTCTTTCGGTGGCAGGGCGCTTACAGCCGGATGCGGCAAGGGCTTTGGGGCTCCCTTCGGGGATTCCAGTGATCCTCGGGGCGAACGACACCACCTGTGCGGTGGCAGGGGCAGGCATCCGGGAACCCGGGAAGCTTCTCAATACTTCGGGGACCGTCGAGATTCTCGTGCTCTGTACCGATACTCCCCTGACGAGTCCCAACTTCCTCATCCGCACCCATGCCTATCGAAACCGGTGGTTACTGATGCGGACCCTGGGGGCAGGGGGAGCTTCGATCGAATGGTTTCGCAAGAACTTCTACCCCGATATGAGCTACGAACACTTCTACTCTGCCCATATAGAGGAAGTGCTCAAACGGACCGACCCCCCTACCCTCGTGTTCGAACCCTACCTCACGGGAGACCGGCACCGAGTAGAACCCCTGAAGGCTTCCTTCTCCAACATCACGATCGATTCCACGAGGGACGATTTTCTCTACGCCCTCTGCTACTACAACATCCGATTCATCTCCAGCGTGCTTCCCGAGTGGGAGGCCAGTTGCCCCCTGGAGAAACGGATCTACCATGTGGGAGGGGGGGCCAACGAAGGATACACGTCCCTGAAGCAACGGTTGATGGCAGAGTATAAGTTCGTTCCCATCGGCGAAACCGCTGAACGGGGAGCGGCTCTACTGGGTTTCGAAACCCTCGGTGTATCCATCGATCCCAAACGGATCGATCCCGAAGGGAAGAAAGAAGGGGAACTGTAGGAAGGAGCATGGTGATGAAAGCGTTGGTGTTGGAAGAATACAATAAACTCGTCTATACCGATGTGCCAACCCCAAAGATCGAAGCTCCCGATGAGGTGCTGGTAAAGGTAAAGGCGGTGAGTGCCTGTGGGAGCGATGTGCACGGGATGGATGGGTCTACGGGTAGAAGGATTCCTCCCATCATCATGGGTCACGAGGGGAGTGGGGTGGTGGCAGAGGTTGGGCCTTTAGTGAAATCTTTCAAGAAGGGAGACCGGATTGTCTTCAACTCCACTCTGTTTTGCGGGAAATGTGATTTCTGTTTGCATGGACAGATCAACCTGTGCGATACTAGAAAGGTGTTCGGGGTTTCCTGTGAAGAGTACAAGTTGGACGGTGCCTTTGCGGAGTACATTGTGGTACCGGAGCGGATCCTCTACCCCATTCCTGATACCCTCTCCCATGAGGAAGCCGCTCTGGTGGAACCCTTCTCCGTGGGATTCCACGCGGTCCGGGTCGCAGAGCTGGGTTTAAGCGACACGGTTGTCGTGATTGGAGCGGGAACCATAGGCTCCTTTATCCTGCAGAGCCTACGGTTGAAAGGGGCGGGAACGATCATTGCCTCCGATATCGATGGGGACAAACTCCAGTTGGCCCGGAAACTGGGGGCAGATGTAACCATCAACACGAAGGAAGAAGATCTCTCCGAAGCAGTGAAACGGATCGCGCCCGCGGGGGTGGATATCGTGTTCGATGTGGTGGGGAAGGCGCAAACAGCCCGAACTGGACTCCAACTTCTAAAGAAGAACGGGAAACTGGTGATGGTAGGGTTGTACGATCAGGAGATCTCCTTTCCTATCCAGCGGATCACTACCTGGCAGATCAAGGTGCTCGGCACATACATCAGTAGTGACGAGTACCCAGCCTGCATTCGGTTCCTTGCCTCCCGCAGGATCGATGTAAGTCCCTTTACGAAACATGTGGTTCCCCTTTCGCAAGGGGTGGAGTGGTTCAACAGGCTCCGCCAGGGGGAACGGGGTGTATACAAAGTTATCTTTCATCCAGAGGAGTGAGACTATGCAGGATGTATTTTCAGAGTTCTTTTCCCTCAAGGGGAAGACGGCGGTCATCACCGGTTCAGGTAGGGGAATCGGGAAAGCCATCGCCACGATGCTGGCTCGTGCAGGAGCCGATGTGGTGATCTGGGACATCATCAGGGAGAACGCGGAAGCCACAGCGAAAGAAATCACGGAATCCACAGGACAGAAGACCTGGGTGTATCTCGGGGATCTGTTGCAACAGGAAAAGATCAAAGAGTACGTACAAGACATCCTTGCCCTCTGCGGGAAGGTGGATATCCTGGTGAACAACGCGGGGGTGCAGGTCCGCAAACCCGCATTGGAGATTACCATCGAGGAGTGGTACCGGGTACTCAATACCCATCTCACTGCCACCTTTCTCGTTACCCAAGCTTTTGTCCCCCACTTCATCCAGCGAGGGGGCGGGAAGGTGATCAACCTTGGATCCTTGAACTGTTTCATGGCAGTACCCGACATCATGCCCTACGTGGCCTCCAAGATGGGGATCCTCGGTCTTACCCGTTCGATGTGCGTGGAATGGTCCAAGTACAACATCAATGTGAATGCCCTGGCACCGGGATTTGTGGCTACGGAACTCACCCGCAAACTCTTCGAGAACCCGGAAAAGAAGGAATGGGTAATGAAACGGATCCCCATGGGTAGGCTGGCGGATCCCGAGAAAGATCTAGGATGCCTCGCCATTTTCCTGGCGTCCAAAGCCTCGGATTACATCAATGGGCAGATCATTTACTCCGATGGTGGATGGACTGCCGCGTAATCCAGGCTTCATGATAGGGAGAACCTTTACCCCCTTGTAAAGGGGGCAGAATCAATCGGCAGGAGGTGTGCTATGAAGAAGCTAGGGATGCTGCTGCTCATGATAGCAGTAGTCGGATTCGTGTGGGCCGGCGGGAAGACGGAAACGGGGCCTTCCGCCAAGTCGGCTGCCGCGAAGTATGTAATCAAGTACGCCCATGGGGATCCGCCGGATCCGTTCAACGGCTCTGCCCATGCGGATGCGGTACTATTCAAGAGCTATGTGGAGGATCGTTCCGGTGGCAGGATTGCCGTGGAAATCTATCCCGCCAACACCATCGGATCGGAACGGGAACAGCTGGAAAGCGTGAAGATCGGTGCCACCCAGATGTGTAATGTGAGCGAAGGTACGGTGGGAACCTTCTTCCCCGAGATCCTGGCAACCGCTGTGCCCTACGCCTTCAAAACCTACACGGAAGCCTGGGCCGTGATGCGGAGCCCCTATATGCAGAAACTGATGGCCGAGATGACCCGCAAGACCGGTATCCGGTGTCTGAACGTGAACCAGAACGGATTCCGAAACTTTTCCAACAACGTGCGACCCATCCGGAACCCCGACGATCTGAAAGGGCTCAAGATCCGAACGATGGAACACCGGGGCCACATGAAGATGGTGGAATCCCTCGGTGCCAGCCCGGTGCCCATAGCCTGGGGAGAGTTGTACACCGCTCTGCAGCAGAAAGTGGTAGACGGGCAGGAGAATCCGCCCAGTCTCGTGTACGTGATGAAGTTCTACGAAGTGCAAAAGTATTACACCCTGGATGGTCACATCTACAGCATCGACTTCACCTTCATGAACAACAAGTTCTATAACGATCTGCCCGATGATCTGCGACAGATCGTGTACGACGGCGCGCAAGTGTCCGGTCTCGCGCACGTGGCAGCGGAAACGTACTCCTCCAACGTGGTGGCGGTGGAAAACTTGAAAAAACAGGGAATGGAAGTCTACGTGCCCACCGCAGCGGAACTGGAACAGTTCCAGGCGAAAACCCAGAAACCGGTGATCGACTGGATCAAAACCCAGATCGACCCCAAGTGGGTGGATGATTTCATGAAAGCTGTCCAGGAAGCTCGGAAGGGTGTAGTAGCACCCAAAGGGAACGAAGCGGGCAAAGGGATGGTCTTCGCCGATTGAAGGTGGCCTGGTCGAGGGCTGCCCCTTTCCGGGGCAGCCCTTTCTTTTCTTCACATCTAAAAAAAGTACTGGTATACTTAGTTTCAGCTTCGCAATCAAAGGAGTTCCCATGGTGAATCGTTTTCTGATGGCGGGAGATCGATTCCTTGTCTGGTACGAAAAATGGTTGATCAAACCCGCACAAATTGTACTGAACAGTTTGATGACACTCTTTATCCTCTATTCGGTATTCATGCGGTACGTGCTGAACAAGGCGCCCACGTGGTCGGAAGAACTAACCCGGTACATCATGGTGTGGGCAGCGCTACTGGGAATGGGAATCGCCTCCCGGTACAACAAGCACATCGGGCTTTCCGAACTGGTAGTAAAACTCTGGGGGAAATGGACAAATGCGGTGCATACCCTGGGGGACATCCTATCCGCCCTTTTTTGGCTGCTCGTATTCGTTACGGGAATCTCCATGACCCTGATGGTGGCCCCCCAGAGATCCCCCAGCATGAATCTTCCCATGTGGATTGCCTACCTCGCTGTTCCTGTGGGAAGTGTCTGTGCGGTAGTTGAACTGGTGTTCGTCGCGTTGAAACGGGTGAAGGCCCGACGAGAAAGCAGGAGCTGACCATGGGACTGTACGCATCTATCCTAACATTTTTCATCACGTTGTTCATGGGAATCCCCGTAGGGATCTGTTTGGGTATTACGGGAGTAGTAGGAGTTCTTTTCATGGGACAGCCCATGATCGTGGTGGCCCAACGGATGTTTACCGGCCTGGATTCTTTCCCCCTCATGGCTATCCCCTTCTTCATCCTGGCTGGGGAGATCATGAATCGCGGTCAAATTACCGACCGATTGATCCGGTTCGCCGATCTAATCGTGGGACGGATTCGAGGAGCCCTGGCTCACGCGAACATCATTGCCAGCATGTTCTTCGGCGGGATCACCGGTTCCGCTGCAGCGGATACCTCTTCCATCGGCGCCATGCTGATTCCGGCCATGATCAAACAGGGGTACGATCCAGCATTTAGTGCCGCGGTAACCGCATCTTCTTCCCTCCAAGGTCCCATCATTCCTCCCAGTATCCTGGCCGTCATCTACGGGGCTACTATGGGGGAATCCATCGGAGCCTTGTTTGCGGCAGGAATCCCCATCGGGATTCTCTTTGGCGTTTCCGACATGATCGTGGTAGTCTCCCAGGCAAAACGAAGGAACTTTCCCAAGACTATCCTGAACCTTACTTGGAGGGAAAAATTGGACGTCATCGGCCAGGCACTGCTGGCCTTGATCATGCCGATCATCATTCTCGGAGGAATGTTCACCGGCGTATTCACTCCTACCGAAGCGGCGGCTGTATCGGTCGGGTATGCCTTTTTCATCAGTTTGTTCGTGATACGAACCATCACCTTGAAGGAAATGCCGAAGGTACTCTATAACGCGGCCCTCACTACGGCAAGCATTTTCCTCCTCCTGGCTACCGCTCGACTCTTCGGCATGGTTCTGACGAATTATCAGGTGCCTCAATTGGTAGAGAAAGCCATCATTGGAGTGGCGGGAAATAGTAAAGTGGCGGTAATCCTGATTATAAATGCCATCCTGCTCCTTGTGGGCTGTTTCATGGACCCGGGAGCGGCAATCATCATGCTGGCACCTACCCTTGTTCCACTGGCCAAGGCCGTAGGGATGCACTCGATCCAGTTTGGTATGCTGATGATCACCAACCTCACCCTCGGCTTGATCACTCCCCCTGTGGGATTGTGCCTCTTCATCGCTTCGGATCTGGCAGGACTCCCCATGGAAAAGGTTGCCAGGGCTCTTGTACCCTTCCTGTTGATCCATATTCTGGTAGTGTTGGCAGTGGCCTTCTTTCCCGATTTTTCGTTGTTCATACCCCGGCTTTTGAAGTACGCGTAGGGTTCCCTCGGGCATGGTGGTGGAAAGGGTCTGTAAACGGTTCGGCTCTTCGGAAGTGTTGAAGAATGTGAGCTTCCGGGTCGAGAAGGGGGAGGTGGTAACCCTATTGGGCCCCAACGGGGCAGGGAAGTCCACCCTCATGCGGATTCTCACTGGAATCCTACTCCCCACTGCAGGGGCCGTGTGGATCGAGGGACATCGGATGGATAGGGAACCCCTTCTGGCGAAACGACATCTGGGGTACCTACCCGAACAGACACCCTTCTATCCCGAGCTGACGGTGCGGGAGTACCTTCACTTCGTGGCAGCGGCAAAGGGAGTGAGCCCCGCTAGACAGAAAGAAAAGGTGCAAGAGGTGCTTCGCCGCTGCGACATCGAGGAGTTCGGTAACCGGCGTATGGGGATCCTTTCCAAGGGAACCCTTCGAAGGGTGGGAATCGCCCAGGCTATCGTGAACGATCCCTCGGTGCTTGTGCTAGACGAACCCACCTCCGGCCTCGATCCCTCCCAAGCATCGAGTTTCAGGGACTTGATCCTGGAGTTGAAGAAGCAGACAGCCATCGTCCTGAGCACTCACTTGATGATCGATGCGTCGGAGCTGAGCGATCGAGTACTGTTCATGCACAAGGGGCGGATACTGCTGGAGGATACCGTCGAAGGGTTGAAAAAACGGTTTGCCGAGAGGGATGTGTACCGGGTAAAGATACGGATCAAAGGAGATATGGAAACAGAGGCCTCTTTCAGGGAGGTGCTGGGAGAAGTCGAGGGGATTCTGGAGGTGGATGCTTCCCCTTCCTCTGACCCACACACATGGCAGGTAACAGTGTTTACTCAACCAGGGTGGAATCCCACCGTTGGGTTGCTCCCCACCCTTACCTCCAGGAACTGGGACCTCCTGGAATTGCACCAGAAGACGATGGACCTGGAGGAAGTGTTCGGCGAGATCACCAGGGGAGCGCAACCAAAGGGTGGACAGTAGGAATGCAGTTCTTTTGGGCCCTCTATCGGAAGGAGCTTCGGATTCTCGCCAGTTCCTGGATCCTTTACGTATTTTTCGCGCTTTTTCTCTTTTTCTCGGGGTGGTTCTACTACCAGGGGATTCTCTCCTACTCGGCATGGAGTATACAGGCTCCCGCAGGTACGGTGGTGAACGTACAGCAACACCTATTCGTTCCCCTGTATTCCAATATGATGTTCTTCTTAGTGCTGCTTCTCCCGATACTCACCATGCGGCTCGTGGCCGAAGAACGAAGACAGGGCACCTATCCCCTCCTCGTGACGTATCCGGGTAGTCCTTTGGCCCTGTTAGGTTCAAAGTACCTTTCAGCCTTTACCGTTTTTCTGGGCGGACTCCTTCTGACCTGTATCTATCCTCTCATCACTTCCCTGTGGGGAGGGGTAGAATGGCCGCTTCTGTTTTCTACCTATTTGGGGATCATGCTTTGTGGCGCGGCTATCCTAGCCATCGGGTTGTTTTTCTCTACCCTAGCGGAACATTACCTCGTGGCAGCCCTCCTGACGGAGACGGTTTCCCTTTTCTTCTGGTTGATCGGCTGGGTAGCCGACTACCTGCCGGATCGGTTTTCTCGGATTCTCTTCGGGGTTTCCTTCTACCATCGCCTGCGACCCTTCCTCCTGGGGGTAGTGGATACCGACGATGCACTGTTCTTCCTCAATGTCGCCTGTACCCTCCTTATCCTGGGGTACTACTTGATCTGCCGGGAGCAACGATCATGAGGTCCCCCTACCTGTTCCCAATCCTCGTTATCGGGTGTTCCCTCCTGTTCCAGGATCTTTCCTCTCACTTATACCGACAGTTCGATCTGACGAAAAAACGGCTTCATAGCCTTTCGGAAAGTACGGTAAAACTTCTCAAGAAGTTTGACTCAGAGCCCCTTACGGCTAGAATCTTTCTGGATGAAAGCGATGTGGACCGATCTCGGGCGGAAGGGTTGATCCGGTTGTACCGGAAAGCCTTGCCCACTCTTCGCTACGAGTTCGTTTCACCCACGAAGAATCCTCTCCAGGTGCAGGAGTATGGGATCGATAGGAACGGGATGGTTCTCTGGGAGTGGCGGGGCAAGCAGGTGAGGACCACGGGATTTTCAGAAGAGGTGTTTACTTCGGGATTGCGAAAATTGGTAGATCCTAGAACCTACTCCTGCTATGCGTTGAAAGGTCATGGAGAGAAAGATCCGGAGAAGGACTTTCCGTTCCTGAAACAGAGGCTTGAGGAAGAAAACTATATCCTACGAGTCCTCTCCCTCGAGGAAGAGGGGGAGATTCCCCGGGATGCGGAACTGATTTTTTGGATCGGCCCCAAGGAGCCGCTTCTGGAGAAAGAGGCAGCCCTCCTTGAAACCTACCTTATCAGCGGGGGGCGTATGGTGATCTGTCTCGATCCCCTCGTAGCGGCCGCCTCGGGAACAAGTGGATCCTTCTTTTCGACCTTGGGGATAGTCCTCGATTCCCGTGTAGTGGTGGATACGCGGAGTCAACTATTTCGGGGGGACTTCTTCTTTGCCACGGCTACCCGGTATCACACGCATATCATAACCCGTGGATTGAACAAGGTTACCGTGTTCCCTTTAGCTAGGCCCCTTTCTATCACGCCGAAACGGCTCGATCCGAAACGGGTGGAAGTGGAACTCTACCCTCTGGCTGAAACTTCCGAAACAGCGTGGGCAGAGTCGGACAAGGATTCCCTTCGGAGCGCCGCCCCAAGGTTCGATCCTGCCTTTGACCTAAAAGGGCCTTTGGTGCTGGCCGTGGCAGGAGAACTGCAGAAGCTTGAGCCTACCCTCACACAAAAAGGCGGCCGGTTCGTCCTGTTCGGGGATTCCGACTTTCTCACCGATCGGTATGTGAAAATCGGGAACAATCTGGATCTGTTTCTCAATGCCGTTGCCTGGACAGTCGAGAGGGAAGAGGGGATCGCGTTAAGGCCGAAGGATCCCCTTCATCATCCGATCATTCTTTCCAGAAGTGAAACCCTCCTTATAGGGATCTTCGTGATGGGGGTGGTTCCTGGGTGTTGGGTACTTCTAGGAGTGTACCACATTAGAAGGAGTCGTCGATCCCATGCAGTCTCTCAATAGAAAAGCCTTCCTTGTCTTCCTGGCACTCCTTGTTCTGGATTTCCTTGTCCGGTTATGGGTTTCGAGGGAGCCGACAGGACCTGTGGGTGTAGAGCATCTTTCGATAGATCCAGCCCAGGTTTCTGCCCTGGAGGTCCTGGCGGGCAAGGATCGGTTGGTCCTTGAAAGAACCTCCCAGGGGTTCGAGCGGATAGATATTACATCGAGGGAGCCTTTGACGTCATCGCAGGAAAAGGCAGGGAACGTAACTTCGAGGGGGCCCCTCTCATCCACGCAGGCCCAAACGGGGGAGGTAATCTTGAGGAAACCCTTATCGTATACACAGGCCCAGGCGGTAGAGGCCTTTTTGAAGCGTATCTGTTCCATGGTCCGGGAACCGGTAGGGGAGTTTACCGATGAAAAAGAGTCGGCCTATGGCCTCGATCCGGACCAGGGGGTTTCCGTCCGGCTGCACTGGCAGAAAACCACCCAAACCCAGCAATCGTTCACGGTACGGTTCGGCTCACCCCTCCCCTTGAATGTGATGTACGTGTACGCCTCGTTTACCGATACACCAGGTCTATTCAAGGTATTGAGAACCTACAGGGAGAGCGCGGTTACCCTTCTCCGCAGTCTGTCTCCGTAGGCTACACCAGCTTTGGTCACATTTCCTGATCTTGGTTACTTTCCCTGCATAGCCTCAACCTTCGTGTATTCAGCTTCGGACAGCGCAGGATCGATCCGCCCAGTAGTGATTACGCGAAGATTGGGGGGGTAAGGCAAACCTGCCTGACACAAGAAAAGAATATAGCCTGGAGTATATCCTCTGGGACCTTTCATAAAAATTCCCCCCACATGCTCCAAAAGTTGCCCCCAAAGATACCCCCAAAGTCCCGCCCCCCTAAAAGAAGAGAGTAAGACGTCATTTCACACTCTGGACAAAATTCCTAGGGCATGCTATTATTAACTATCAAATATATCAGAGGAGGGAGGTATGCGAAGAACTACCTTGGTTATGGCTCTCCTGCTTGTGGGTGTACTGATAGCGGCACCTATGTTTGCGGGAGGAGCAAAAGAATCCGCGGCACCGCAGAAGCAGTACGTGCTTAAGTTCAACCATGTGTTGTCCCCAAACGATCCGTACCATGGGGCGTTCAAAAAGTGGGCAGATGCGGTGGCCCAGCGGACGAATGGAAATCTCAAAATAGAGGTCTTCCCTAGTGCTCAGCTCGGGGTGGAGGAAGATATCCTGGAGCAAATACGACAGGGCGCCAACGTAGGGCAGAACACCGATTCCGCCCGGCTGGGAAACTATGTTCCGGATATCGCGGTAATGAACGCTGCCTATTTTGTGGAATCCCTGGATGAAGTACAGAAGCTGGCAGAGCTGGATACGGTGAAAGCTTGGAAGGCGGAACTGGAACGAACCAGAGGTTTCAAAGTTCTTTCGTTTATGTGGGTGCAAGGATTCCGACAGATGATTACCAATAAACCGATCTACAAACCAGATGACTTAAACGGATTAAGAATTCGCACTCCCCCAGCGCCGATTTGGCAAGAATCGATCCGTGCTATAGGAGCGGTACCAACCGCGCTTGCTTATGGAGAAATGTATCCAGGAATGCAAACGAAGGTGATTGATGGGGTAGAGCTATCCTTCACTGCCGCATTCAACGTGAAGATGTTCGAAGTTGCGAAGTTCATCAGCGAAACACAACACATTCTATTGGTGAACTTTGAAGTCATCAGTAGCAAGTGGTTCAATTCTCTGCCGACGGAGTACCAAAAGATTCTTGAAGAAGAGTGCAACAAGGCAGGGTTGGAGGTGTCTCGCAACTATATGGAAGTTCTAGACAAAAACAATCGGGAAGAGATGAGGAAAAAGGGCATGACAATCATCGACAAGTCTCAGATCGATATGGCAGCCTTCAAAAAGGCGAGCGAAAAGGCCTACGAAAAACTCAACCTGGTTGCTGTACGGGACAAGATCTACAAAGAATTAGGGAAAACCAAATAAGCTTCCGGTACATTTTCTTCGGGTTGCCATGGGTACTAAGTAACCTTGGGCAACCCGATTTAATCCCTTCATCGCATAGCTTGAGGTACATATGGGTAAGATATATAACGCCCTCGGAAAAGGAGAGGTGTATCTAGCCGCTTTGTGTTTCGCGGCTTCTACGATCATCATTTTCTTGGCAGCCATTTTTAGAACCGCGGGTAGACCCATCAACTGGTCTATAGACATGTCCCTTTTTCTCTTTGCCTGGAGCGTGTTTCTCAGTGCCGATGCAGCCTTACGGGCAGGGAAACTGGTTCGCGTGGAAGTGCTTTTCAATTCCATGAATCCAACCCTTAGGAAATGGGTAACCATTGGCAACTACCTCATTATCCTGGCCTTCCTAATTGCCCTGATCTATTTCGGTATCAAGCTAAGCTTCATTACCCGGGCGCGTTCCTTTCAGGGGATCCCGGGATTCAGTTACACCTGGGTGACGCTAAGTATTCCTGTAGGTGCCACCTTACAGATCGCGACGGTGGTAATCAAATTACGAGAACTCCTTACATCTAAACCTTCTTGAGGATACCGTATGTTATTGGTTGTGCTGTTCTTCCTGGGCTTCCTTGCGCTGGGAATGCCCATTGCGTACGCGATAGGAATTTCAGGGGTAGTTTTTTTCCTTCAACATCTGGAACTCCCCTTTACGATGATCGTACAACTCCCTATTTCCCAAACTCAGAACTTTGCCATGCTGGCGGTTCCCCTGTTCATTTTTGCGGGAAACTTGATGAACGAAGCGGGAATCACGGAACGGCTGATCAAGCTTTCCAAGGTGTTGACGGGCCACATGGTGGGTGGCCTCGCTCAGGTCAGCGTGGTCTTGAGCACCTTCATGGGAGGAGTGTCCGGTTCGGCCATCGCGGATGCGGCGATGGAAGCCCGCATCTTAGGTCCTGGAATGATCAAGAACGGGTATTCGAAGGGCTATAGCGCGAACGTGATCGCCTTCACGGCCCTGATCACTGCCACCATCCCCCCGGGAGTGGGAATCATCATCTATGGAACGGTGGGAGAGGTTTCCATCGGGCAGCTTTTCGCGGCAGGGTTGATCGTGGGGATCATCATGATGGCCATGTTGATGGTAACAGTGTACATCACTGCCAAACGGCGGGGGTACAAGCCCGTGAACGATCGCCCCCCGACGTTCACAGAGGTGCTGGTTGCCCTGAAAGAGACGATCTGGGCGTTGCTGTTTCCTTTCCTCTTGCTGGGAGGAATCCGGACTGGGATCTTCACCCCTGCGGAAGTGGGAGCCTTTGCCTGTGTGTATGCCGTATTTGTAGGAGCCGTTATTTACCGAGAACTTACCCTCCATAAATTCATGAACACTCTCTTCACTACCGTGCAGGATGTGGGAGCCATTATGCTGATCATAGCCCTTTCCGCCTTGTTCGGGTACGGGATCCCCTTCGAACACGTGCCCGAGTACCTCACCAAGGCTATAACGGGCATTTCGATGAACCCCCATGTAATCCTCCTGATCATCATCGCCTTCCTCGTGCTCCTGGGGATGTTCATGGAAGGTTCGGTAACGATCCTTCTTTTCACGCCCATTCTTCTCCCCATGGTGAAGGAAGTGGGAGTGGATCCAGTACATTTCGGATTGATCTTCTGCACCATCATCACCATGGGGAATATGACCCCTCCTGTGGGACTGGCCATGTTCGCCGTGTGCCAGATTATGGAGGTATCCTCGGAAGAATATATTCGGGAGATGCTCCCCTTCCTGATTACCATCGTATTGGAAGTATCTCTATTGGTTTTCCTCCCGGATGTCGTACTGTTCTTGCCGCGGCTGCTGTTCGGGTAAGGAGGGTATCCCTGTGAAACTGGAAGGAAAAGTTGCCCTAATAACGGGTGCTGCCCGTGGAATTGGGAGGGCCATAGCGGAACTGTTTCATAAGGAGGGTGCAATTGTGGGCCTCGTGGATTTACGGCCTACGGAGGAGCTTGCGCGAGAGTTGTCTAAAAATGGAAAAGAAGCCGTAGCCCTTCCCTGTGACATTACCGATCCCGTTGCCGTACAAACTATGGTGAATGGAATCCATGCGCGTTTTGGCAGGATCGATATTCTGGTAAACAATGCGGGAATCATAGCCCGGGGAACGTTGATGGACCTTACCGTAGAAGTGTGGAGAAAGGTATTGGAGGTGAACTTGAATGGGGTATTTCACTGTTGCAAGGCTGTGGTGCCCCACATGATTCGAGGAGGGGGAGGGAAGATCCTCAATATCTCATCCATTGCGGGGAAAACAGGGGACTTGACCGCTGCCCCTGTGTATGGAACCTCGAAGGGAGGGGTGAATGCCTTCACCAAATCCCTCGCTCGTCAGCTCGCTCCCTACAACATCAACGTGAACGCTATCGCTCCGCACGCGATCGAAACAGAAATGAGTGCCGAATGGAGCCCTGAAAAGCGAAGGGAAATCATCGAATCGATCCCGTTGAAACGACTGGGAAAACCTGAAGAAGTGGCGGAAGCTGCCCTGTTCCTCGTATCTGAAGGAGCCTCTTTCATTACAGGCGAAGTATTGGACATGAACGGCGGGTATTTCATGGATTAGGGATTGGTTCACTCCGCTTCGGGGAAGTTGGCAAACCGGGGGCCCTCCAGTACATTCTTTTTGCTTCGTTCCAGGTGTATTTTCATCAATCCGATAGCATCGGGAGAGTGATGGGCCAAAGCTCGCACAATATGGGTGTGATGTTCGTAGGTTGTGGCAATATCAGGGGGAATGGCGATATTGTAGATGTAGTTCATGTTCAAGTGTAGGCTGATTTCTCGGTAGAACTTTATGAGGTATTCGTTGTTGGTAAGCCTGCATAGTTCCGTATGGAACTCCCGGTCCCATCGTATGTACTCTTTCACTTCCTCAGGACCCTGACCCCTAGCGACGATCGTTCGCATGTTCTCCAGTATGTGGTACAGGGTATCCAAATCTTGGGGATTCACCGTACGGTAAATGCTTTCGATACAGAAAGTCTCCAGAAGTTCCCTCATCTCTAAAGCATCCTGGATCAATTTTTTTGTGGGGGTTTTGATGATGCAACGACTCCTGGGATGGATGGTAACTACCCCTTCCAGTTCGAGCCGCTTGATGGCTTCCCGCACCGGCATGGGGCTCACTTTCAATTCCTGGGCAGTAGCCTTGATGCTCAAAGTTTCTCCGTAGTTCAGTCTTCCTTCTATGATCAAGTTGCATAGGTATTGGTAAACTTGTTCCCCCAGGCTGCGGGTGTCGAGAATAGGATTCGACTGTTGCGAATTAGATCGATTCATATCTATATACATATCAGATATCAGAAAAAAAGCAAGAGTAAAAAATAGGATTCGCCAGCCAAACCCATACGGCATCCGCTTCTACTTCACAGGACTTCCAGCAGCCGTTCTCGTGTAATAACCTCTACCGTGCCCCCATAGGTTTCTTGCCAAAGCAAAGGGGTTTTCACTGTCTGCTTACCCCATTTGATTTCATAGGCGGTGAGTTTTCCTCCGTGCTCGGCTACAAGATCGATTTCCTTTCGGTCATAGGTGCGCCAGAAATAGAATTGGGCATACTGCTCTGTATACTCGCTTTTTTTGATCAACTCCATCACCACAAAGTTTTCCCATAAGGCACCTACATCATTCCGCAGTTCAAGGCGATTGAAGTTATTGATTACTGCATTACGAATCCCAGTGTCCCAGAAGTAGTATTTCGCTGATTTGGAGATTTCGTTCCTAAGATTCCGGGAGAAAGAAGGAACCTTTTTGATGATGAATGCCTTTTCAAGAAGATCGAGGTATCGTTCTACCGTATTTTTCGAGATTCCCACATGGTTGGCGATCTCGTGAAGGGATACCTGGTTCCCAATTTGTAGAGCCAGAAGCCGTAGAATATCCTGTAGTTTTTGCGAGTTTCGTACCTGTTCCAAGGAGAAGATGTCTTTCAGTAAGTAGCTATTCCGTAAATTGATAAGATACTCGATTTTTCCCTTCACCCCATTCTGGGTGAGGATTTCTGGGTACATTCCATAGATAAGGTAGGATTCTATCTGGCTATAGATTTCAAAAGGTTCTAGGGTTTCTCGCAATTCAACTAATGCGATGGGGTATAGAATTCTTGTCACGCTCCTACCGGTGAGTGGGTAGGAGGCTGATTGCGCAATGTGAAAAGAACTGGATCCAGTGATCAGGAAATGTTTGTCTGGAAACATGTCTACCAGCATTTTCAGGCACAGCCCTCCGTCTGGAATGTACTGTGCTTCGTCAATGAAGATGGTTTCATAGGGGGTAAAAAAAAGTTTATAGTTCTCTATTCTTCGATCGGAGAGGATGCTTGCCAGTTCCATGTCTTCACCAGTTCCTGAAAATAATTTCTCCTTTCTCTTGGTGAGCAACCGGCGCACAAGGGCTGTTTTCCCGACTCTTCGTGCGCCGAACAGGATAACGACTTTCCCTTTCTGGAAGAAACGGTTAGGAGTGCTTTCATAGAATCGAGGGATCCATTTCATCATGAAAAGGATAGGGGATAAATAAAAAATTGTCAATAAACTGACAATTTTTAAATAAAAATTAATACGTTATATGACTACATTTCATTTTTCTTTCGGGAAAAAGGGGAACAGGAGTTGCGCGAAGGCGGAAATGTTTCGAGTCTGTATCCAGATCCGACCAGGTCCCTGGAATCGGCAGACGAATCCTTCCCCACTGGCGATGGTGGAAAAAATCCCCTTCGCAGCCTTCGTCAGAAAGTACCGCATGGTTCCATCGAAAGCCACTAGGTTCCCTGTGTCGACGATGTACTCTTCCCCTGGCCCCAGTTCTTTCTGCATCATGGCCCCGTAACTGGAAAGCCATAAGTCTCCATTCCCGCTAATCCGCTGCAGAAAAAGCCCTTCCCCGGCAATCATGGCTTTGATAGATCCCTGCGCAGAGAGTTCCAGGGAAGCGTCGCCCGCTAGATAAGATCCGCTCTGGGCAAGGATCGTTTCCCCCTGTAAAGGCAAGTGTACGATGTCTCCAGGCCCCGCGGGGGCTAGCACGATTTCCGCGCCATCCTCCTGGGCTGTGTACTCGGAGGTGAAAAGTTTTTCTCCTCCCATTGCGGCTCCCAGGGCTCCGAACAGACCTTTACCCGAAGGTTTCGCTTTCAGTTCTATCGTGGGGGACATGCAGATCATGGCTCCCGCTTCCGCTCGAATAGTTTCTCCGGCCTTCAATTTCAATTGAAGAACGCTGAACACGGGTCCATGGAGAATGGTAAACTGCATACAATCGCCTCCTTATATCTGGAGTATAGAGAATTCTGCAGATACTTTCTACTGATTCAATCTTACCGCGCTCATTTTCCAAGCTCTCATTGTTCAAGGATTCTCAGAATTTTTGAGGGGGCACGCCGGGGGGAATAAAAAAATGCTAATTCACCTCTTAAGAACAAGTAGGACGATCTAGGAAACGCAAGCCCTTCCCTCTTTCCCCACAAGCTTCAGGGTACTGATTTGGCATAGAATGAAGCCCTGGCATGACAACCCTAACGACCATGATCCTTGCATTTCTGGGAGTATAATCCTATAATTGCAAGGATGATCAGGGAAAGAAAGATCCTCCCCTCGCTTTTATCCGATCTGTCTAGTTTCCCTTCAGTTGCACTACTAGGAGCTAGACAGGTAGGGAAAACTACTCTCGCATGGGAGGTCGCCAAACAAATCAATGCGGTGTATCTGGATTTAGAATCGGAAAAAGATCGGGCAAAGCTTCAAGAGCCAGAACTGTATTTGAAGGAGCATCTTCATCATCTGGTGATTCTGGATGAAATCCATCGATTCCCTCGTCTATTCCCGGTACTTCGGGGATTGATTGACCAGGCCAGACGTACAGGGAAGCGAACTGGTCTATACCTTCTTCTGGGCTCGGCCTCGCTAGATATTTTACGCCAGAGTGGTGAGAGTCTGGCGGGAAGGATTACGTATCGAGAGTTGAGTCCTTTCTGGATTCTGGAAGTGGACCCCGCCGAGGAAGATCGCCTCTGGCTTCGGGGAGGGTTCCCGGAAAGTTACCTTGCGGAGACTGAGAACAAAAGTACTCGATGGAGGGAAGATTTTATACGCACCTACCTGGAACGAGATCTCCGACAGTATGATGTACGGTTGATGCCGGATACCTTGCGGCGCCTATGGGTAATGATTGCCTACATGCAGGGAGGAATCGTGCATGTGGCGCACCTGGCCAGGAATGTGGATCTAGATGTGAAAACAGTGAATCGGTACTTGGACCTTCTAATGGATCTATTCCTACTAAGACGTTTACAGCCTTGGTACTCCAATATCGGCAAACGGCTTACAAAGAGTCCCAAGCTCTACATACGAGATAGTGGAATTACCCATACTCTATTGGGTATACATGACAAAGAAACGTTACTTTCTCACCCTGTGGTAGGTCCCAGCTGGGAAGGCTTTGTGATCGAGAATCTATTGATCGCCGCTGGGGATCGGATGCACGGGTATTTTTACTGTACCGCAGCGGGAGCCGAAATCGACCTATTGTTGGAGGCAAAGGACAACTCTCTCTGGGCTATCGAGATAAAACGCTCCCTTTCCCCGAAACCCGAACGGGGCTTCTATTCTGCCTGCGAAGACCTAAAGCCCCATAGGCGATTCATTGTATACCCGGGTAATGAACGTTTCCCTGTGGGAGATGGGATAGAAGCGATCTCCCTTCGGCAACTGTCGGAGGAAATTGTGGGAAGTGGTTGATAAGTTGATTACATCCGGTGGAATATATTCTAAATGTATAGTGGGGCATATACATCCGTCTGGCCTGACCTATCCTACCATAAAACAATAGTGTTCACTCAAATAGGCAGTCGGCTAGCTGTAATAACGCAACATTAGATACAGCGCATCATGTAGTTGTTCGATTTTTTATAGCATACTTTAGGGAGTTTACGAAGGGGACTGCCTTTTAGCGGCCACTCCTATGCCCCCCTTTATGCAAACATATCGCCTTGTATGGTATGGGCCAGCAGTTCCTGCCCCCCTAATTTCCACCTGCAAAGGATGTATGATCTTTTGCCAGTCGATACTGCTCTCCGTATTGCCCCATCCAAGCGCCCTTGACACCTTTCGGCCTGCGGCTTAGGATGGAGCCGGTACACTTCAAAGGAAGCGAGGTGCGAATCCTCCGCTAGCCCGTAACTGTGATGGGGAACGAATCCGCCGGACATGCCACTGGCGTTAAAGCTGGGAAGGCAGGTGGAGGAGGGTAGGACCCCTAAGCCAGGAAACTTTGGTGTTCCGAATCTTCAATTTCAGACTTCGCGGAGTGAGTCTGGAATACGACCTAATTCCCCCGGGCCATAGGTTCGTGTCCAAGACTCCTTTTCCTCGAAGGAAAGGAGTGCGTATGAAAAACCATTTTACAAAAAGGTCTCTCTATCAAACATCCAGGTTTTCGATGTTACTGATCGGCATCCTCCTTGTTGGCCTGCTTCAGAGTTTTACTGCCTGTGATTTATTAGGCATAAAAAGTGACGATTCGTTGTATGGAACGTGGAAGGCAGTGGGTACACAGTGGGTTGATGGGTACAAAATTACCTTTAACTCTGAAACAGGTAAGGCCTATATTGAGTATTTAGGAGATTACTCAGGATCATCTACTGATATGAATTTTAAAGGTGAGATACAAGATAATTCCTCAAAGCTAACTAAGAACGAAGGTTATATCATTTTTAAAGTTATTCAGAAGGGTAATTCTCCTTATCTTGAACTTGAAGTTGGAAACTATTCTGCAGTTCATTGGAAAGACTTCACCGGTGACACTGTTAAAATGGCTACTGCTTACAAAGTCGGCGGGAATAAGAACAATGGCATGCCCACTGCCGCGGAGGCAGCGCAGGAGTATACCGTTGCTAATGGGTACTACACATATTATGGAGATTACCAGCGTCAATGATTCGCACTTCTGTCGGGCCTAACGGGGGGGGCCGGCATTTTAAGCATCCTTATCGCCTTCTAACGACAGCGCCAGAGGGTTCAGGCGAGTACCGACAAAAGAGTACGTGCATCCGCACGGAAAAGACCCCCTGTTGCCACGTGAAAACGAATGCTCCTGCAGGGGAGGCCCCCCGACGGGAGAATACCGCTCCAGGGGGGGCTGGACCCAGTGCGTACTCTGGTGGTGCCTTCCCCAAGTGGATCGGCGCTCTCCTCCATCCCGCTCTACACGGAAACGTAGGGCGTGTGGGAATGTTCCTTCTTCTTTCGGCAGGGTTATTGGCCTGGGGCCTTGCCGCAGAGGAGGGGGTAGTAGGCGTGGCACCCCTTCATCATAGTTTGAGAGTAATCCCTGCATACAGAGCAGATGGGGCGCGGGAGAGCTCGGCCTTGCCTTATGGAGAACTCTTTTCTTGGTATACAGATATCAGCCACCTTTCCACCCTGTCCGCACGCCCCCTAGCATCGACAGACCAAGGACTCCAAAAGTTCTGTAGTATCCCTTGCGAATATCAACTGCCCATACACTTCCGGTCATCGGGAGCCCTAGGGGTGGGGGTAACAAAAGCCGGGAACACCCTGGGAAGTCCCGAAATCACCCTCATGGCATCGGAAGAAAATGCCGGGGCGGCACCCCTTAATTCCGCAAAGCTTGATTCCGCGGATACCGAAGACCTGCCCCTTCTGGAAGGGGAGGGCCTTACCTTTACGGCTACAGTGGAAACTACCCAGCAGGTCCGGCGGATCGAGAAAGAGGAAATCCATCGCCTCCAGGCCCTGGATACCATAAGCCTCCTGGAGCGTGCCTTCCAGATGGGGATTGCCCGGAACGGTCCCTATGGGAGCGTATCGGGGGTATCTCTTCGGGGGTATGGATCGGGTCGGGTGGCGATCTTCGTGGACGGGGTGCCGGTGAACTCCCTCCAGACAGGAGGGTTTGATCTGAATCGATTAAGCCCGGAGGACCTAGAAGGGGTGGAAGTGATCTATGGCGGCGCGGACACACGGTTTGCCTATAGCGGCGCTCAGGGTGGGGTGGTCAACTTGATTACCCGGCGGCTGAAAGAAGAGGGGAGCCGGTTTGATATCACCCTTACCAATCAGTTCCCCCTTCCCGAACCTTATGTAGCCGCTAACGGCGATCGGGTGTGGCCACCCCTCTCTGACCTGGGTGATACCCAGAAACTCCGTGTGGGCTGGGAATCGTTTCAGGGGAGTAGTGGATTCAAGGCCGGGCTTGAGGTGGTGCGGGCTGGGAACCACTTCCTGTTCCAGGACCCCCAGTACAAGATCCGTCGGCGTACGGGAGCGGGGGTGCAGGATCTTCGGGGAGATCTCTCCTACCTGTGGGATTCCGGGAAGGAGCAGAGTCTACTATTGAGCGGCTCGTTCTACTGGGGGAACAAGGATGTGCCAGGCCCCCTGTACTCGACGAATCCCGGGACACAGGAGGATCTGTACTTAAAGTCAGCCCTGCACTACCGGCGAGGGGAACTTTCGGATGCGGGGGCGTATACCGAATTGGTTTTCACGCATTCCTACGAGGGAACGGATTACACCGATTCTACGGGAACTACGATCCAGGGGCTCCATACGATCCAGGGGATCAACCGTTGGGAAATTCCCACGGGGGGGAAGCTCACCTATAGGCCTTCGGTGGATGTAACCTACGGCTACCTGGATTCCAGTAACCTGGGGGTGGTAAGCCGGCCAGAAGGGGGTCTTTCCTTAGGGGTGGAATACGCGGCTACAGAAAAGTTTACCCTGATCCCTTTTCTCAAGGTGGTGATCACCGAAAAAACCGTAATGCCGGTGCCGAAATTGGGAATCCTGTACCGGATTTCCGATTCTATCACGGTAAAGCACAACTGGTTCCGCACCTTCCGGCTCCCCACACTGAACGACCTGTACTGGCCGGAGGATTCCTTTGCCAAGGGAAATCCTGATCTGAAACCGGAGGATGGGGTAGGGACGGATCTTGTCCTGGAAATGCTCAAACCGGGAGCGTACCTTCTCGAGGCATCCTTCTACGCCACCTACCAAAAGGACGCCATCTCTTGGCAGCCCGGATCCGGGGGAAAGTGGACTCCTACCAATATTGCCGAAGCGTTATACTTCGGTTCCGATTGGCGGGTATCTACCGATGTTCATCCCAACCTGAAACTCACCGCCACTTACGGGTGGCTTCTCACCTACGTGCTCACGGGTACCCTCACCCTACGGGACGACAAACGGATGCCCTACCAACCGGTTCATCGGTTTGGCGCGGGGATGGAGGTTTTATGGAACACGGGGTCACTTGTAATCACTCAAAAGTACGAAGGCGAGCGGTATGCCACCATCGTGAATGCGGCCCCCCTTCCTCCTTACTTTACTCTCGATGTGTCCCTCACCCAGAAACTGGGAGATTCCTGGACGCTCCTTATTTCGGGGGCCAACCTGCTGGGTGCCAACTACCAGTTGATCGAAAACTATCCCCTGCCACGGACAACGGTGTCGGTGGGGGTACGGTTTAGCGGGGGGTCTAAACCGGGGAAGGAGAGGTGAGGGGGATGGGAGTTTATTTCAGTGCAGGCGCCCGCGTGAGGAAACACCAGGGAATGAGAGGTGATCAGGAGGGAAATTTATGCCTGTACAGGCGCCCAGGTGAGGAAAAGCCAGGAGCATGGTATGAGTATGGACTTGAGAGTAAATAGACATAGCCGAGCGGATGTGAATCACCATAACTGTAGGTGTTGGGGTAGAGGGTGGAGTTTGCGAAAGGGCTGGTATGCCGGCTGGACATTTTTACTTCTTTTTCTAACTCTATCTACGGGACTTCTCTTTGGGGGTGGTAAAGCCGAAGGCGGAAGTAAACTCGAAGGCGGTGACGAAGCTAAAAACCCTGTCCTTGCGCCCACAATAGAGAGGGGGCGGGAAGCGAAGGGCAAGAATCACCGAGATTCACCTGAGAGCATCGCGCTCCCTATAGGGCCTATAGAGAAGTCCAAGCCCGGCGAGATGCAGTTGCCCTTACACAAGGAAAACCCAGGGGCAGATAGGGGCTTGGGCTTACCCCAGGCCCTATTCCCCCTGGAGATCCGGGACTCCTACAACCGACGGGTGCGGCTCATTACCCCACCCCAGCGGATCGTTTCCTGCGCGCCGAACATGACGGAGATCCTCTTTTACCTGAGGGAAGGGAAGAAGCTCGTGGGACGAACCGACTGGTGCAATTGGCCGGAAGAGGCGAAGAAGATCCCCTCTGTGGGGGGGCTACAGGATCCGAGCGTCGAGCGGATCGTGCAGTTGAAACCGGATCTAGTTCTTGCCTCTTCCCACTTCCAGAAAGAAACAGTAGAACTGTTGGAAAGCGTGGGTATCCCCGTGTACGTGGGGTTGGCGAGTAGGGACTATGAAGAGGTATACCGCTTGATTCTGTCCGTGGGGCTCCTTCTGGGGATCCCTGAAAGAGCCGAAGGAAAGGTAAAAGACATGCACGATCAGATGGAGGGGATCCGGAAGAAAACCATCGCCACCCCCCACAAGCCCAGGGTCTACTACATGATCTCCTTTGGGGATGAGGGAGATTATACCGCCGGCTCCGATACCCATATCGCGCAGTTGATCCGCTGGGCCGGAGGGCACAACGTAGGGGATGTGATCCGAGGATGGAGGTTCAGTGTGGAGGGACTGGTGAAGGAGGATCCCGACATGATTCTCGTGCGGCAGGGGGGCAATATCCCCGAGCAACTGAAAAAGCTTTCGCCTTACAGGGAACTGCGGGCCGTGCGGGAAGGGAAAGTGTACGAAATCGATACAGATTCCATCGACCGGATGGGCCCCCGGAACGTGGAGGGGTTGCGCCAACTGGTGAAGTTGATCCATCCGGAGCTGAGCCTCCCATGATCCAGGAGTTCTATCGAATCGAACGGCGAAAAGAACTGGGGGCTCTACTGCTGGCGATCCTCTGTGCGGGGGGGGCTATCCTCTACCTGTCGGTGGGAGTGGTCCCCGTAGGACTGGGGGAAAGCCTTCGGATTCTCCTGGGGTACAAGGAAGGAATCGATCCCGGACACATTCTGGCCATTGAAGGAATCCGGCTCCCTCGGTTGATCGCCGCTCTTCTGGTAGGGGCAGGCCTTGCCCTGAGCGGTGCCGCCTACCAGAGCCTCTTTCAGAACCGGCTGGCGGATCCCTTCGTTACGGGGGTTTCTGCCGGAGCGGTATTGGGAACTACCCTCGCTATCCTCCTCGGCTTTTCCAGTGGGTTCCTAGGCCTCGGGGGAATCACCCTTTTCTCCTTCCTGGGGGCCATGGGAACTTCCCTGGTAGTGTTTTTCCTCTTGGGAGTGCTGAAACGGGCTTCCTCCGCCACCATTCTCCTGATCGGGATCTCCCTCAACTTCTTCCTGTCCGCGGTGGTATCCCTCCTCCTCTTCCTGCATCGGAATCGGATCGAATCCATCGTACTCTGGACCATGGGCTCGGTAGCCTCTGCCACCCGGGAAAAGGTCTTTTTCGCCCTGCCGGTGTTCCTGCTGGGCGCGGCAGGCATCTTCGCCTCGTCCCGATCGTTGGATTACCTGGTACTGGGGGAAGATATTGCCCGAGCCCATGGGATTCGGGTGCCCCGGGTACGGTTCCGCATCATCCTCTTCGCATCCCTCCTTACCTCTGTCTGCGTTTCCTTGAGTGGAGTGGTGGGATTCGTGGGGCTCGTGACCCCCAACATGGCACGGATCCTTACCGGTACCCGGCATCGAAGCGTCCTAGTTTATGCGGCACTGCTGGGAGCCCTATTTTTTCTGGGGGCGGATCTTCTGGCAAAAACGCTCCTTTCTCCTTCGGAGCTTCCCGTGGGAGTGGTGACATCCCTTCTGGGGGTACCGGTGTTCGCGGGGCTAGTGTGGAAATCTTCCCGGAGGATCTACTGATGCACCTCCTGGAGTTGCAAGAACTATCCTTTTCCTATCCAAACCGGCCGGGGGTGCTTGATCACATCACCTTAGCTGTCCCCCAGGCGCCATTTCTTTCTATCCTCGGGCCCAACGGGGCAGGAAAAAGTACCCTTTTGAAGATCCTGGCTGGAATTTTGAGGCCTACCTACGGGACCGTAGCGCTTGAGGGAGTGAGGATTCAGCCTCACCGAGACGTGTCTACCCTCCTGGCTTATGTGCCCCAGTCCCTCTATCTACCCATGGAGACGCGGGTGATCGATTTCGTCCTTCTCGGCAGACCCCACGCAACGCGCCTCACGGGGAGAGTTCGGGCGTACGATGTGGAAAAAGCCTTCTGGGCGTTGGAGCGGGTGGGGTGCCGAGAGTTTTGGAAAGAGAACCTTACGGAACTTAGCGGAGGAGAACAGCAGAAGGTCCTCATTGCCAAGGCCCTGGCACAGGAAACAACGGTTCTCCTGATCGATGAGCCGGTAACACACCTAGATCTTCGGAACCAGATGGAGGTACTTACCCTTCTTCGGGGACTGGCAGAGGAGGAAGGACGTAAGATCGTTGCGGTGATGCATGACGTAAACCAGGCACGGGAGTTTACCGATTACGCGCTTTTTCTGCGGGGCGGAAAGGTAGGTGCCGCAGGCCCCAGCAGGGAGGTTATCTGTCGAGAAACCGTAGAGTCTGTGTTCGGAATAGGGGTGGAGGAACGGCTGGGTTTGTTTGTGCGCTCTTAAGAGGGTAGTCAATACCATGCCCACGTGAGGGATCCTATCTTACCCCGACTAGTAGGACGGGAACGCGATCAAGACGCCGGGAATTCTACCGTCAATCGGGTGCCGGGTCGCTCCTTACCGGGTTCCGCCAGGGAGACAGTTAAAGTTCCTTGCAGGTTTTCCGCGAGGGATTCCATAATGGTGAACCCCAAGGAGTCCGAGGGGATCGGCCTGTCCGAAGGAATTCCCTTTCCGTCATCTTCGATGGTCAATACCCATCGGGCGGGGGTGTCTTTGGGGCCTGCGCTGGCCCCTTCATCTTTTGGTTGTTGAGATAGTTTGATTCGAACCTCGCCACTCCCACCGTTAAAGGCGTGCTTCAAAGTGTTTGTAAGCGCCTCGTTCACAAGGAGGCCGATGTTCCGGATGATATCCACTTCCAGCTTCACATCGGGAACATCCAGTTGGATCACCACGCCCCGTGTTTCTGTTTGGAAACTGTCCTGAATCCCGCGGATGAGCTCCTCTACATAGGTTCGCGCGTCGATGGTTTTACTGTCCAGGGAACCGTAAAGAAGTCGGTGGGTGAGGGAGATCGATTGAATCCGATTCTCTGCCTCGCTCAGGGCGTGAAGCACTGCGGGATCCGAAGAGGCCGATTTTTGGATACTGAGGAGACTCTTTACCGTGGCGAGGTTGTTCTTTACCCTGTGGTTCACTTCTCGGACAAGCATCTCCTTTTCTTTTAGTAACTTCTGGAGCATGGTCTGGAACTGCTTGTTCCGTCGGAGGGCATCGATTAGAAGAAAAATCGTCACAGTCTCAGCTGCCAATAGGAGCAGGATATAGGGGATCGATTCGGAGTACCGTTCCCAGATGGAGGGAGGCTGGAAGAGGATTTCGCTATCCGCGGGGAGGGACTTGAAAGGAATATTGTATTTTTTCAAATATCGATAATCGAACACGTAGGGCGCATGGGTCTCGGTCTGCACGGGGATGCGGGAAGGGGATTCTCCTCGGAGGATCCGGCTGGCGATCTTTCCTGCCGCGTACCCCTGGTAATAGGGAAGAACAATCTTTCCGCCTACCACCCCGAGCTTATAGTGCGGGTCCGTTACCGTGAACAGGGGATCCGAGGTAGATCGCCGGACTTCTTCCAGGGCTTCATCCACGCTGTACGCGGTTCCATCCCGGTCCTGGTTCAATTGGAGAGGAAAAACGATACTTCTTCCTTCGTATTTTTTCAATAGTTCTTTGATTTCAGCGAAAGACAGAAGTCCCATCCGCAGGTAGATGAAGGTGAGGGAAGAGGGGAATGATTTCTGCAGCCGGGCGATCTCGCTACCTGCTGCAACACCTGTAGCTGTGTTGTCGAGGATGAACACGAGATGATCCCGGTCCGGAAAGAGAGAACGGGCGATATCGATGATTCCTCTGGTATCAAACACTTCCGCCACCCCCGTAATTCCCTTCTCCCCCCCCAACAACTCAGGACTGTAGTCGTTCACTCCGCAAAACACGATGGGGGTGTTGGGAAATAGGCTGGAACGGTAGCGAACGGCCAGGTTTAGCGCATCGTTATCGGTAGTCATCACCAGGTCGAAAAAGTCCCTACTATACAGGGCTGAAAGATAGCGGGCGATTTCTGGGGCTCTGCGGTTATAATCGAACCTCTTGGCGTCTAGGAAATGAGTGTAGAGGGCCACCTTGATCCCTTCCTCCTGGAAAGCTTTCTCGATTCCCCTCTGTTCCTCCATCGTGAAAGAGTACCCCGCGTGGTAGGAGTGAATTAGGAGGACCCGTTTGGCTTTCGGCGAGCCAAAGGAGAGGGAAAGGGCAGCGCAGAACAGGAGGGTGAGTATGCAGACAGTTTTTCGTGCGCTAAAGAGTTTCATGGTATCCCCACACTTTTTAGAATCGGTATTTTTTACCAAGAAGTATAGCATTATATGTTCAATTTATCAATAATGTCATAAATTGGTGGATTGATTTTTCCTCCCAGTCCGCTCTATCCTTTTCCTATCATGGCAACCGCGGACTCCTGGAAGGAAGGAAGCAAGGGGAAGGGCGAGGGAGATTCGCTATTCTCATCGACTAATATGCACGAAAAAGAACCCCTCGCTTCCCGCATGCGGCCCCGAACCCTGGATGAGTTCGTGGGTCAAGACCATATCCTGGGTCCAGGACGGCTCCTTCGAAGGGCTATCCAGGCGGACCGCCTTTCCTCCTTGATCCTGTACGGCCCCCCGGGCACGGGGAAGACCACCCTGGCTCGGGTGATTGCCAACACCACATCCAGTGAGTTCCTGTCCCTCAACGCGGTGCTTTCCGGGGTGAAGGAGGTGCGGGAGGCCATCGAGGTGGCCCAGCGGAACCGGGAACTCTACGGCCGGCGCACTATCCTCTTCGTGGACGAGGTGCACCGGTGGAACAAAGCCCAGCAGGATGCCCTCCTGCCTTGGGTGGAAAACGGAACGGTGATCTTCATCGGTGCCACCACCGAAAACCCCTTCTTCGAGGTGATCAGCGCCCTGGTATCCCGTAGCCGGGTATTCCAATTGAAGCCTCTTTCCCTGGAAGACCTGCGTACCATCGCCTACCGGGCACTCCAGGATCCGGTTCGGGGTTACGGCAAGTATCGGGTGCGGATCGATGAGGACGCCCTGGAGCACTTGATTCGGATTTCCGATGGAGATGCCCGTAACCTCCTCAATGCCCTGGAATTGGCCGTGGAAACCACCCCTGCACGGTTCCCTCCAGGGGAAGGGGAAGAGATACGGATCGATCGGGCAATCGCGGAAGAATCGATCCAGAAGCGGGCCGTTCTCTACGACAAGGAGGGGGACTATCACTACGATACGATTTCCGCCTTCATCAAGTCCCTCCGGGGTTCGGATCCGGATGCGGCCCTGTACTGGATGGCGCGGATGATCCGTGCCGGGGAAGATCCCCATTTCATCTTCCGGCGCATGCTGATCCTGGCAGGGGAGGATGTGGGATTGGCGGATCCCCAGGCGCTTGTGGTGGTGGAGGCGGCGGCCCGGGCGTTCGATCGGGTAGGCATGCCGGAGGGGCAGTACCACCTGGCAGAGGCAGCCCTGTACCTCGCTACTTGCCCCAAATCCAACTCGAGCCTTGCCTACTTCGATGCCCTGAAAGCGGTAGAGGAAGAGGGGATCCGGGATGTCCCTAGTCACCTGAAGGATTCATCCCGGGACAAGGTGGGGTTCGGGCACGGGGAGGGATACAAGTATCCTCATGCGTACCGGGAGCACTGGGTAGCCCAGAACTATCTTCCCCCGGAGTTGAAAGGAAGGGTGTTCTACCAGCCTGGTTCCATCGGGTACGAGGGGAAGATACGGGAGGATGTCCTTAGACGCCGGGAAGCCCAGCTCAGCAGTGTACTGCAAAGCTGGGACGAGGGTCTTACCTTTACCCCGCAGACCAGAAGCACCTCTTTGAACAAAAGCCGCGAGGAGTGGATGTCCCGCACACTGGGGGGAGGGGGTCTGATCCAGGCAGGGGTCCGAAGGAAACTCTTCGAGCTTGCCTCCTTGAGGAGACACGAACGGGTACTTATTCTAGGGCAGGGGGCAGGTTTCCTTGTACCAGAAGCCCTGCGGCAAGCCCCCGAAGGATGGGTGTGGGCAGTCGTTCCCCGGGATGAGGATCGGATTCCTATTGAAGCGTTGGTCGAGGTTCTGCCCGAGGTGGAAAAACCTCGGATTCTTACAGAGGAGGAATTGCGGACCCAACTGGAGGAACAAGGGGGTACGGAGAAAGAGCGGAAGGAGCCGCGGGACCAAAGGGAGCCGCCCACATCAGGAGAAAGCGGCGGCCTCCCTATCTTACAGTTCGATCTGATCGTGGGGCGCGGGGTGGTTTCTTTGGGGCAGGTGAACACGGGGGAGAACGAGCAATCGGTCACGAGGGGCGATCGGTTCACCAGTGGGAACCCGCGGCTCGACATTTTGAATCAAGTCCTTTCTTTCCTGTCCCCGGAGGGGAGAATCGTGGTGGCGGAACCGATCCTGGCGGGAAGTTCCCGCCTATTTTCCGCATTCCGAGAAACCTACGGGTTCGGCAGTATGCCTGCCTCCCTTCAACAGAAGCTACTGGAGGGTGAAGAAGAGTACTATGCATTCCTACCCCTCTTTCTAACGAGGGAAGAGAAAGAAGCCTTCTGGAATCTCCTCCAAAGGTTCGGCATATCCAACACGCAGGAAGCTGAAGAAACCTTCGAGGAAGAACGGCAAATCCAGGCGCGGCAGGTAGAGGAGTGGTTTGGCGAACTCTGGGGGGGCCGGAAAGCTGCCTCACCACAGCGAAAGAGTCTGGCTTCGGTTCTCTTGAGCCGGCTGGAAGCTGAGGAAGTCCAGATCCTTTCCCGGTGGATAAAGGAGAACCTGCCGGGAAAAAAGCTCTTATGGAAGAGCCGTTTTGCCTTTTTGTTAGGAACCGTGTAGAAAAACGTACTGCAGCTTGTGACGGCCGGGGGCTCAATAGGGGAGTAGGGCATCGTTGTCTCGTTCTTCAGAATACTTCTTCCAGGATGTAGAAAAGACTCTTGTCCGTGCCGAACATGAGCCACTTTCCAGCGGCCACCGGCGCGCTCAGTAGGGCCCCTTCCAGTTCCATCCGAAAGAGGAACCGCCCATCCCGGGCGGAAAGGCAGACGAGGGAAGGGGATCGTTCCTTGGGATCGGGGGATTTGGGATCCCCCAGTAACCCGAAGTACAGGCGGTCTCCCGCCACAAGGGGAGCCGAGCTCACCGGGCTCTTGAACTCTTTTTCCCACACCAGGGTACCGCGGCGGGTATCGAAGGCTCGCACCACCGCATCTCCCCCCGTATAGATCACGAGGTTCTTCCATACCGAGGGGGCCATGTAGTCCAGAAGGTTCAGGTTTCGTAAAAACAACCCCTCCAGATCGGGTCTATAGGTGGGTCCCCAGCGGGAAATGTCTTCGTAACTCCAGAGGCGGTTCCCCGTGCTTCGATCGTAGGTATGAAAGCCCAGGATCCACCCAAACTCGGTGTATCCGCAGGTGGAAAAGAACACGAGATCCTTTGTAACTGCGGGGAAGGAGTACCAGATGGCGTTGAACTCACTGGTGTCGATAATCCAGAGGTACTTCTTTGTGCGGGTGTCGTAGGGCCCGAAGCTGTGGGGTTGACTCAAAGGACCGGGAGCGAAAAACATCACATCGTCCACCATCTGGTACGTGTGAAAGTACCATACAGGATTGGGGATCTTGTCCACCAATTTCCCCTGCAGGTCGACAAAGAAACTCGCTCCGCCGTCGCTGGTGAAAAGAACCATGTCCCTGTACCGCTGGAGGGTGGAGTTCACCGGACGGCCCGTGTCGAAGCTCCAGACCTCCGTCCCCTCTTTCCGATCCAGAGCGTAGGCTTTTCCATCCTGGGAACCGAAGTACACTCGTTCTTCATCGGCAAAGGGTACGGAGTTGATGGAGGCACCCGACTTGAATACCCATCGCATGTAGCCGCTCTCGATGTCCAGGGCATAGAAGTTCCCGTCTGCGGACCCGAAGTAAATCGTATCCCCTTTCACTACCGGCGGGTTGAAGGCGTGGAGGGTTAGCCCGTCCAGTTGGAGACGAAGTTTCCATTTGATCCCGAGGGGAGGATTGATCGCTTTGGAGGTTGCCCCCTGCCCGTACTTGCCCCGGAATTGTACCCAGTCCGGTGAGGGGTTGCAGGAAGAAAGGAAGAATAGGGATAAAAAGAGGGAAAGGAGAAACATTTCGGAAGGAATCGGTAAGCCGGCTAAACGCCCCTCCCCGCGGTTACTGGTCACCATGTGTACCGTAACCCCCGGAGGCTCGCGATTCGCGCGAAGAAGGGTACGCCGCCCTTCCTCCGGATCCCATTCCGGATCGAAGTGTAGAGGGCCCTCAATTCTTCCACTTTTGCATCCATCTCTTTCTCCGGTATTCGACTGCGGTAGGAGAGTTCCGTGTAAAGGGTGGCGAACCGTTCTAGATTATCTCCGTACCATTGTTGCCCGTCTTCCCGGGCATTTTCTTCCTGACTGCCTGTCTTTGAGGGGACTCCTTTAGGGGGCCGTTTCTGTGTGGGGGGGGCGTTTTTATTGGGGCTCTCCTTCAGTAGTTTTGCGAACTCCAGGGGTGTAAGGGAGGAATGCTTCAGGGGATACCCCTCGGTAGCCAGTTCCAGGAGAAGCAGCCGGTAGAGGGCCCTGGCAGCTTGTAGGCCCTTTCCGCGGGAAAGGTGTCGGTACCAAGCTTCCCGGATATACCGGAAGGCGTACAGTCCCAACACTCCCGCGCCTATCAGGGTGGAAAGGATCCGGAGCACCCCTTTCCAGGGGAAAGCGGGAATGGGGACGAGGGGGCTTTCTTCCTGGATCAGGGGGATCACCACATCCTGGTTATTGGGATCCCCCATCCCCACAGGGGGAATGGCGAAGGAAGTGGTTTCGAAATCCACCCACCCGTAGCGGGGTAGCCAGAATTGGGCCCAGGAATGGCGATGGGCCGTGGTAACGAGGAACATCTCTTCCAGGGGGAAAGCCTGCAGGGGGGGAAGAGCCTGCCGGAGGAGGGAAAGCCCCCGTATATGGGCTGGGGTCTGGAGTTCCCCTGAGGCCAGGAAACCGGTTACCACCCGGCTGGGGATTCCAGCCATGCGGGCCAGTAAAGCGGCGGTATTGGAAAACTCTGTGCAGTCTCCCTCCCGGGTCACGGAAAGGAACTCCACCATCGCCTCGATGGAAGTATCCTCCGAGTATCCGAGGGAGTACTGGAAAGTGGAAAACCCCTTCAGGATGGCAAGGATCCGCTCGACATACCCCTCCGTACCCTTAAGAATGTTGGAAAGATGGAGGGAGAAAATCCGCAGATCGTTTTTTGCCAGGGGGACTTCCAGGTAGGGTTCCAGTGCTGTCCGTTCCTCAGGGCTAAGCTCGGGCACAGCCTTCCATTCCTCGGGGGTGGAGAGGGAGATCCGCGAGCTTCCCCGGTACTGAAAGAGGAAGGGACGGTACTGACGATTAAACACGGTAGGCTCGATGCGGTACGGTTTGTAGGGCAGGTATCGGAGCCCCTCGGTGGATAGGGCAAAGAAGGAAACCTCCTCCCGGTGTAGATCGAAGTTGGGTTCGGTGTCCTTCCAAGTTTCCAGAAGCCGCAGATGGCTCAGCTCGTTCAGGGGTTCCACTTCCAGGGGGATGAAGCCCGTAACCGGATGAAGACGGCCACGGTACTCGTTGGCCATGTAAAGGGGATCGTGGGGGCTTGCCACCACCATCACCGCATACTGCTTTCCTTCCTGCCCTTGCCCTCCTCTCCCACGGGTTCCCGGCCACTGGTCCTGGGGGATCCCCTCCAGGCGATTCCTTCTGCCTGCCCCATCCCTTCTGCCCGGAAGGCGCAGTCCCCGGTTGGGCAGCTCCCGTTGGGATCGGAGGTTCCCGTTGGGGAAGCCGTCCCCTTCCGCATCCAGGGGTTCGGGTGGGGGATTCACCTCGTGCTGCAGAAGGTTTGTTACGATGGCATTCTTCACGTAATCGGGAGGAAGGAGAAAAAGAACCGCCGTGAGTACCAGGCATCCGCCCAACAATATCCCGCCCTCCACTCTGGTTCGAGTTCCCCCGTCCCGGTACAGGGTTACATACAGGATCACCCCATGGAGGAGAAAAGCTCCCAGAAACACCCCCATGAGTACCTGGGGCGACAGAATCCCGCTGTCCTTCGCACTCTTGAGTAGTTCCTCCGAGGAGCGGAAGAAGTTCAAGAGCTTGATGTAGATTATCGCCAGTATGAATGGTTCGAGAAAGGCAACTCTTCGCCCCCAGACGGGATACCGAAACAGCAGGGCCGTAAGGCCATAGGCCGTGCCTCCCGATGCGATCATCCAGAGGGCCTGTGTACCCCAGCCGGCTAGAAGAGGGGGGAGAATCACTACAGGCAGAACCCCGAGGAGGAAATGGAGGATGGGCTTTATCCGGTATATGTATGCGCGGAAGGCGATGAAGATCTCCCAGGGAACAAGGAAGAACCACAGGACCAAGGAAGGCAAATCGTAGGACACCACGATGGCCGGATGGATCAGGGGAAAGGAAACTGCCACTAGGTATAGGAGCAGTCTTGACCAGAATAGAATCCTCATAGACTCACCTCGGTGGGTTCGATTTCCAGGATACCCCGAAGGGGTCTGGGAGGGGAGGTGGAGGGAAGGGGAATCGGAAGAAAAAGGCGCGGGAAGAGGCCTTCCCGGAGGCATCCTCTCAAGCTGAATCGGGATGGCTCGGGAGAAGAGGAAGGCGTAATCCTGATCCTTTCATTCAGACTTTTTGGAAATCCTCTGAGGGGAGTGGTCACGTACAGGTGAGTGGGAAGGTCGAACCTTCCCCCAACAAAGCGGGATAGCCCCCCATCATAGGAGGTGGAAAACACAAACACTTCCTCTGGAGTAGTTAGTAGGGAGGCAAACTTCCCCTCTTCGGAAAGGGAATGGAAAGAGTATCCCGCGATTTCCTCGCAGAACCGTTCCGTTTCCTGGTCCGTGGCAAGCTCTTTTTCTATAAGGGGAGTGGTAACCCGTAGAATGAACTCCGGGTGTTCCTTCCGAACAGTCCATAGAAATTGAACGAGCCATGCCTTGCAGCGATCGAGGGCCCAGAGGCCCGATAAGTCTGGCTTTGCCGGGCCGAAACACCGGAATGCGACGGGGAGGATCCGGGTTTTTTCCTGCGCCTGGGGGGCGATACGGGTAACGAGGAAGGCCAGTCGACTGGAGGTTTTCCAGTTGATATCCCGGAACCGGTCTCCCGGAGCATACTCCCGCATGAAGTACCGTTCTTCATCGGCACTGCGCAGGGTACGCTTTTCTTCCAGCCCCAGGGAGGGGTCCAGTCGAAGCTGGATCTGTTTCCTCGAGGGAGCGGGAAGCACGGGGAAACTCCTATGGAGAATAGGAGGGAGGTGATACCGTACCATCCCAAAGATGTCCCGCAGGGTACGGCACCCCGCTCCCTGGAACTCTCCACCCAGGGGAAAGGGGAGTGTGCCGGTAATCTCTTCCGGTTCGGTCCGTTGCCTACCACCAAAGTTGCTTTCTTGTCTCTGCCCGTCTGTTCGTAGCGACCAATCCGCCGAGTGGAATACTACCTTCCTTTGCCCCACTGTCAACGTTCCCTGTACTTCGAAATGAACACGGAAGAAAGGGGGGACCCGGGGAATGCCGCCGATGCGATGGAGGTTGGCCTGGGTCAGCGCCATCGGTTCGAGGAAGGTAGAGTTCACGGGCTTGGCTGAGACGCGATTGTCTAGTGCCTGGTGGGGGACATGTGCGTAATTCCCGAGAGCAGGCGGTTGATTGGCGGCAAGATCAGAGGCACACACGGGATTCGGTACCTGCCAAGTAGGGGCCAGTGCCTGGCAGGTGCGGCGGATGAAATACCCTACTCCAAGCAGGATGGCGAGAAGGAGGGAAAAGGTCACCCCCAGGAGAATCTCATATGCATTCCGGGTAGAAAGCCCATGGATCAGGAGGTAGAGAGCGAGGCACAGGGTGAGGGTTCCCTGGAGGGTCAGGGGAATGTGGAACCGAAGCCGTTCATGGAAAGATCGGGCCCTTGCGAACAGGGAAGGGGAGAATGAAAGGGGAGAAGTCTTTGCATCGGTCAACGAAGAGCCTCCTTTAGGGAATGCTCTAGTGCCGACGCCTGCTTTGTTCCACGGGTACATACTGCAGGATTTTCTCCAAAACCGTTTCCGGCGAAATGGCGGGATCCCGGGTGGCGATCCGGTGTGCCATGGCAGGGAGGAAGGTCTCCTTCACGAAATCGATGGGAACGTATTCCATCCCCCGTATCAGAGCCAAGGCCCGCACCAGGCGACTGATCTTCACCCCTGCTCTAGGACTTGCCCCCATCTCCAGATCGGGATGGTTCCGGGTTTGCCGGATTAGGGAAACCATGTAGGAAAGCACTTCGGGGTGAAGCTCCACTTCGTCCACTAGTTTCTTCCACCGGATCAGTTCGAGGGAATCGATCACCGGCCCGAAATCTGCCCATCCGTCCAGCCTGCCATGCCGGCGAATGATCTTTTCCTCTTCTTCCGGAGAAGGGTAACCGAGGGAAAGCCGGATCATGAACCGGTCCAACTGGGGAGCGGGAAGGGGGAACAGATGTACGCCCTTTAAGTTCATCGTGGCGATGATGAAGAAGGGATCCGGCAGGGGGTAGGTTTTCCCCTCGATGGTGACGCTCTGTTCCTCCATCACCTGGAGGAAACTCCCCTGGGTTTTGGGGGTCAAGAGGTTGATCTCGTCACAGAGGACGAAGTGGGCGAAGATGGGCCCCTTGTTGAAGATCATCTCTGAACCGCTTCCGATGAAGCGGTTGTAGCCCAGGATGTCCTGGGGAAGGAGATCCACCGTACACTGGATGCGGCTGAACTTTTCCAGCTTCACCCCTTCGGTGTATAGGTCTTCCGCATGCCAGCGTATGGATCCTGCCAGGGCCCGGGCGAGGGAAGTTTTCCCTACCCCGTGGAAGTCGGCCAGAATCACGTGCCCCCCGGCGATCTTCGCGGCAAGGATGTATTCCAGCTTCTTACGATCGACGGAGATGACCTTTTGAATGTTGCGAATGAGCTCTACTGTCCCTTCCCGAATCCCTTCCATCATGGCTAGAAGGTAGGGAAAAACGATCTGGAAGTCAACGGACAGAGGGAGCGTCCTTTGGAATCTTGCGCTGCCCTATTCCGGTCCTACTTTCGGAAGGTTAAAACACAGGTTCCAATACCCGGGCCGTCACGCTCTCCCGCATGTCCTTCACTTTGGCAAGGAACTCCTTCATGTGGGGGGCCGCAGAATGCTCCTTCAAGGCATCGAGGGATTCCCAGGCTTCCAGCAATGTGATGCGGTTCTTCTGCACTGGCTCCTGGGAGCCGAGGGGGGACTGGATTTCCCGGTGATAGTCGTACATGATGCATCCCTTCTCTGCCAGCACTTGCGGCCGGATTTTTTTACATTCAGCAAGGAATGCGTCCATGTTACCTTCTTTGATGACCATGGTGACTACTAAGCGGATCATGCCTCAGTATGCATAAAAAAGAGGATTCAGGCAATAGCAGGCAACGATTTTCTTCATTGACAGAATCTGTTTTGTCCTCCTATAATATTCTCAGAAGATGTCTGACAATTTTGGGTAAGAACCGCACTCTACAGGTACTGCAGTGCGTATGAATCAGAAAAGTGGCCCAGAGGGATATGCCAGGATAGGGGTGATCCAGTGGTGATCGAGCCATTGAAATTGGAACGGTTATCCGAACGGGTATCCGAAGTTCTCAAGACCTTGATCCAGGAAGAAGGGTTCAAACCGGGAGACAAGTTTTATTCGGAACACCAATTGATCGAACGACTCAGGGTGAGCCGTTCCTCTATTCGGGAGGCCATCCGCATCCTGGAAGCTACCGGGTGGGTCACCGTGCAACATGGCAAGGGAATCTTCATCGCTAGACAGCCGTTACACGGACTGGAAGCCTTCAAGGAATGGCTCAAGAACAACAGGCAGGACATCCTCGAACACTTCGAGGTGCGGTTGCTGATCGATCCCAAGGCAGCTTTCTACGCTGCCCTCCGGGGAACCGAACAGGATTTTTCCTTATTAAAAAGCCTCTGCGAAGAGTATCGGGACAAAGCGTCCACCGCGACAGTGGAACAGATGATCAAGCTGGATGAGCAGTTCCACGCGACCATCGCAAAAGCGACGAAAAACCGCACCCTGTCGGTACTGATGAAAACGATGACCACTGTGCTGTTCGAGGGATGGATCTCCAGCCTCCATATTCCCGGAAGGATCCAGAGTACCATAGAAGAACATCGGAAAGTAGTGGAAGCCATTCTTCATAGGGATCCCCAGGGGGCCGAGCAGGCGATGCGGGAACATCTTATGAAAGCCTTGCGGGATATCCAGGCGTCACTGGAGGATTGACATGAGTCAAAAGAATGTTCGAATCGTCACGTTGGTGGAAAACCAAGGAGGGGTGCACAAAGGGTTACGAACGGAGCACGGGATTTCCTTTTACGTGGAATCCAACGGTAAAAGGCTTTTGTTCGACACAGGTCAATCAGAGGCGTTCCTCGAGAATGCGGAAAAGCTAAAGATCGATCTAAGGAAGATCGATGCCCTCTGTCTAAGCCATGGGCACTATGATCACAGCGGAGGAGTGCGTAAATTGTTTGCACAGGGTATCACACCCCCCTTGTGGATAGGGAAAGGGTTCTTCGATGAAAAGTACGCCAAAGATGGGACACCCTACGATTATGTGGGAAACGATTTCGATGCGGAGTACTTCAAATCTGTTGGAATAACCTATCATGAGGTAGACACCGAAGTACAGGAAATCCTTCCGGGAGTGTATGTGGTTACCCGATTCGAAGGGGTGTTCCCGGATGAGACGGTGAACCCGCGCTTCTGGGTATTCCGGAAGGGGGCCTTCGAGCAAGATACCTTTGGGGATGAAATTAGCCTTGTGTTGGAAACCCCGAAAGGGCTTGTCGTTCTCTTGGGATGTTCCCATCCCGGAGTGAAAAATATCCTTTTCACCATTACCAAACGATTCTCCCGAAAGATCTATGCGGTACTGGGGGGTACTCACATGGTGGAAGCGACGGAGGGGAGTGTCGAGCGTTCCCTCCAATACTTCTCCGAAGGGGTGGTGGAACTGTTGGGTGTGTCTCACTGTACAGGGGAAAAGGCATCGAAACTCATAGCCGAGGGGATCAAAGGATCCTTCGCGAACCGTACCGGTTCGATGCTATGGATCGATTAAAGACAGGGTACACACCTCTGCGTAGCAGGGGTTAACATCAATGAATCCAAGAGGAGGTTCTGAAATGAAAATCAGATGGATGGTAGCAGTGGTAGTGGTGGCTATCCTGGCGGGAAGCCTGCTAGGCTGCGGCGGAAAAACCGCAGAAAAAGCCGCCGAGGCAAAGGTGGAAAAGATCGTGTGGAAGTCTTCTGGCCATGGCCCTGCCAGCGATCCTTCCCAAATCTTCCATGATTATGCCTGCAAGGACATTACCATCGCATCGGGGGGAAGGCTTGAAGTAAAGGCCTTTGTAGGTGGCTCGGTGGTTCCCGCCTACAAGGAACTGGATGCGGTGCACGATAACGTGCTTCAGATGGCCTACACCTGCCCCATGTACAGCCTGGACAAATGGCCGGCAGCGGGGTTGATCAGTTCTCGACCCGGTGCGCTGGCAGGGGAAGCACTGCGAGCGTGGTTCAACTATGCCGGTGGAGCGGATCTGATGAACAAGATGATGGGCGAGAAGTACAATGCCATGACGATGCCAGGATGGCTCAGCCCCCTACCGGAAGAAGTGTTCCTGCACTCCAAGGTGAAGATCACGAAGGTGTCCGATCTGAAGGGGCTTCGGGTTCGAGCGATGGGAGATGGCGGGGAAGTGATGAAAGCTTTGGGAGCTTCAGTGGTGATCCTCCCTGGCGGAGAACTGTATGAAGCGATGCAGAGGGGTGTGATCGATGCCTTCGAGTACTCGACCCTTGCTTCCAACTGGAAGATGAAGTTCAACGAAGTGGCAAAGTACGTGATTCTGTCTCCCGTTCGGGCTCCCAGTGATCCGCAGGTTTTCTACGTGAACAAAGAAGCGTACAACAAACTGCCTGAGGATCTGAAACTGATCGTGAAGAATACGTTGGACAAGTGGGCAGCCGCGGAACATGAGTACCTGGTAGCGGAATCCATCAAAGCGTTGGACGAGTTCAAGAAAGCCGGCTGTGAAGTGTACAAACTGCCCAAAGAGGTGGAAGACGCGGTAGCCGCGGCGGCGGAGAAATTCTACAAGAATAAATCCGAAAAGGAAAAGGGAATCTTCGAGGAAATCTTCAACTCGATGCAGTCCTTCGGCAAAGCGTATGCGGCCATGAAGTAAAACTTCCAACGAGGAGGATGCGCGTGGATACGGTCAAAAAGGTGTTGAAAACGATCGATTCGATCAGTGAGCAATCAGGAAGGGTCGGTAAATGGTGCGCTTTACTCCTCGTACTGGTAGGCTCCTACGATACCATCGCACGTCACTTTTTCAATGCCCCCACGGTGTGGGGGTATGATATGCTCTGCATGTTGGGGGGAACGATGTATCTGCTGGGAGCCTCCTACGATTTCCTCCATGAAGCGCATACACGGGTGGATATCGTGTACAATTTATTGAATCCCAGGTACAAGGCCCTTCTCAACGTGATCTCTTCCCTGTTCTTCTTTTTTCCCCTCATGGGAGTCATGCTGTACTACGGCATCAGCTGGAGCATCCGAGCCATCAGGTTGAAGGAAGTGATGTTCACCAGTTTCTGGTATCCCCCCGCCTTTCCCTACCGTGCGATCTTTGCCATCGGTTTGCTGTTCCTGGTATTGCAGGGAGTGTCGAAGTTCGTGAGGGATCTATACTTCGTAGTAAAAGGAGAACACCTTGATTGATCTGAGCCCAGAACTGATTACCTTCCTCATGTTAGGAGGGGTGTTTTTCTTGGTAATGACGGGTTTCCCTATCGCCTTCATCATCGGAAGTGTCGCGTTCCTGGTAGGGACTTTCGCCTTAGGCCCCACAACCACGTTCCACATCCTGTACTCCCGGTTTTTCGATCTTTCCTTGAATTACCCTTACCTCGCGGTACCTTTGTTTACCTTCATGGGGGTCATCCTCCAGCATTCGGGGGTTACCAAAGAACTGTACGATAACCTCTACGATATGTTGGGCAGTGTCCGGGGCGGGTTGGCCATCGTAACGATCATCTTTGGTACGATCCTGGCAACCTGTCTGGGAGTGATTGCCGCTTCGGTGACGATCCTCAGCTTGATGGCCCTGGCACCAATGGTGAATCGTGGGTACGATAAGTCGTTGGCCTCTGGAACGATCGTAGCCTCCGGCACCCTGGGGATACTGATCCCGCCTAGCATCATGCTGGTAGTGTATGGGCCACAGGCAGGTCTTTCCATCGGGCAGATGTTCATGGGAGCCTTCTTTCCAGGGCTGCTTCTTTCGACCCTGTACATCCTCTATGTCGCGATACGATGTTACCTGAACCCCAAACTGGGACCTCCCATTTCCAAGGCAGAGATGACTCCTTTTTCCATCTCTAAGGTTATCCGTCTCCTCAAGTCGCTCCTTCCTCCCGCGGTACTCATCCTCGCCGTACTGGGCACGATCTTTCTAGGCATCGCTCCCCCTACGGAAGCGGCTGCCTTGGGGAGTCTCGCATCGGTGATCCTGGCGATCCTCTATAGGAAGTTCAGTTGGTCCCTCATCAAACAGGCTTGCATCGAAACGTTACGGGTTAGCGCCTTCGTGGTCCTCATTGCGGCCCTGTCCTATGCCTTCGTGGGGATCTTCATGAATGCAGGCGGTGGAGATGTGGTGACTGGTTTCATTCTCTCCATCCCCGGTGGGAAATGGGTCTCCTTCTTCGTGATCATGTTCATCGTGTTTCTTCTGGGAATGTTCATCGAGTGGATCGGTATCGTGTTTATCATCGTTCCGATTTTTTCTCCCATCTTCGAACAACTGGGATTCAACCCTCTGTGGGCGGGAATGATGGTGTGCGTAAACCTCCAGATGGCCTTCATGACCCCACCCATGGCCATGTCCATCTTTGTCCTCAAGGGGGCAGCTCCGAAAGAACTGGGAATCACCATGTCGGACATCATCAAGGGAGTCATTCCCTTCGTCATCATGGTAATGATCAGTCTGGTTCTTCTAACTATTTTCCCGGAAATCATTACCTGGCTACCGGAGAAAATGATCGGGAAAGCTTGAGAGGGGTTCATGCCGCCTATCCAAGCGCGCCGCTACCCCTACGGCGCACAACGGGAAGGTAATGTTAGATGACAAAAAAGGCCTATCGGCGATGGATAGGCCTTTTTGCTTTTAAGCCCCGCTAACTCAAAATAGTATTCTCCAAAAGGCACTCTGCCCTTTTGCTTTTGCAAGCCCTGCGCACCGAACAGTCATTGCCTGAGTCTCCCCGCGCAGGATCTCTTTCTTATGGTTAAGCCCCGCTTCCCGATGCGGCTCCTACGGGCTCTTCATCCGGCACAAACACACCCTTTTCTAGCAGCTTGAACACATGGCTCGGGCATTTGGCTACGCATACCGCGTGGGATTTACACTTCGAGTAATCCACCACGGGCAAACCGTTTTCCATGTGAATCGCCTGTTCAGGACAGGATCGGACACAGAGCTCACATTTGAAGCACCCCACGGTGCAGGTTTTCCGGACTATCGCCTTGATGGGGTTCCGATTGGAGCAGAGGGGAATGGAACCTTTCCGGTCCCGAGGAACGAGGGTGAGGATCTTCTGGGGGCAGGCTATCACGCATTTCCCGCATCCCGTGCATTTGTCGTAGTCCACGTGGGGAATCCCGTCTTCCCACACATGGATGGCATCGAAGGGGCAGGATCGTTCACAGTCGCCGAAACCGTAACAGCCCCAGGCGCAGAGCTTGGTGCCTCCCGCCGAGAGTTTGGCAGCGGCGCAGGTCTTGATTCCCACGTACTCGCCCTTTTCCGGGGCGCGGTCTTTGGTGCCCTGACACATGAGGACAGCGACCTTGTCCTCCGCCTCGATGGAAACGCCCAGGATCTCCGCGAGGGATTTCGCCGTTTCCGTCCCACCCACGGTACAGCGATCAGGGGTGGTTTCCTCGCAACCCACCGCTTCGGCATACGCGTCACATCCGGGAAACCCACAGGCCCCGCAATTCGCTCCGGGAAGGGCAGCCCGGATCCGTTCGATCTTGGGATCCTTCACCACTTTGAACTTTTCCCGGAAGTATCCGAGCCCTATTCCTAGGGAAAAAGCAATGAGAAACGAAACAGCCAGGGTAATCAAAATAACAGTCATGACACTACCTCACTTAATCAGTCCGGCGAACCCCATGAAGGAAACCGCCACCAAGCTGGAAAGCACGAAGAGAATGGGGTTCCCTCGAAGGAATGCGGGAATCGCCGAGGTTCGGACCCGGGTCCGTAACCCAGCCAGGAGAACCATGGCTAGCATGAACCCCAGGGCTACCCCCACGCTATACACGATGGATTGAAAAAAGGAATGCCCATAGGTGATGTTGTCGAAGGTAACTGCCAGGATCGCGCAGTTGGTAGTGATGAGGGGCAGGTAGATTCCCATGGACATGTAGAGAGCGGGAGCTGCCTTTTTCAGGTAGAACTCCACCAACTGTACGAGGGAAGCGATGATGAGGATGAACACGAGAATCTGTAGGAACTCCAATCCCAGGGGATAGAGCACAAAATTATACAGGGTCCAGGTGGCAGTACTCGCCAACACCATCACGAAGGTTACGGCAAACCCCATCCCGATGGACTGCTTCACATCGGTGGACATACCGATGTAGGGGCATAGCCCGATGAATCGCATCAGGATGATATTGTTGATCAGGACCGCGGCCAGGAATATCTTCAATGCTACGGGCATGGTTACTTACCTCCTTCCGGATCGGGGCAGCCCAGAGGGCTTTCGAGCCATTTCTTCTTCAAGAAGAGGTTCAATGAGATGAACAGGGCAAACACCAGGAACCCCCCGGGAGGAAGAACGAAGAACAGGATCGGCTGATACGTTTCCGGCAACACCTGGATCCCGAGGATCGTTCCATTTCCTAGCAATTCCCGAACAACCGACATCCCGATCAGAACCCACGTATACCCAAGGCCCATCCCCAGGGCATCCAGTACCGCATGGGGAACGGATTCCTTCGAAGCGAAGGCCTCCACCCGCCCCATGATGATGCAGTTCACCACGATCAGAGGAATGAATACCCCCATCGCTTTGGAGAGTTCGGGAAAGTAGGCTTTCATCACCAGGTCCACCATGGTGGTGAAGGCAGCGATGATGATGATGAAGATGGGGATGCGCACCGATTCGGGAATCAGTTTCCGGAAGAGGGAGATGATGAACTCCGAAGCCACGATCACAAAGGTCATGGCGAGGCTCATCCCGATTCCGTTAGCCACAGAGGTAGTGACTGCCAGGGCCGAGCACAGACCGATCATGATGATAGCCAGGGGGTTTTCGATCACCAGTCCCTGGAGAAACACGGCGGTGGATCGTTTCATTTGGCTCCTCCTTTCCGGGAAATGTAGGCTGAGGCTGCTTCAGCGGAAACCTTTACGATAGCCGTAAGGGAGCGACTGGTGATGGTGGATGCGGTAATGGCCTGCACATCCTCCTTTACCCTGAAGGGGTCGGTAACCTTTTTCCCCTCGAACTGGCCGATAAAGGTGATCTTCTTCGCCTTGTCGACGTAGTAGCCCGGATTGGCGGCGTTGGCGCCTAGCCCTGGGGTATCGGAAATCTGCAGCACTCGTACCTGCTTGATGGTCCCATCCATATTGATTCCGCTCAACAGGATCGCGTTGCTCGAGTAACTGGGGCCTGTAGCTTTGATGGCAACTCCCACTAGGGATCCGCCTTTTGTCATGGCGTAGGCGCTGAGGATCTGAATTTTGGGATCGGAACTGGATAGTTCCTTTGTAATATCGGAAAACCCGTCCGATTCAGGGAAAATATCTTTCAGGGCCGCGTTCAGTGCCCGTTCTTCCTGGGTTTTAATGACGGGGCCTGTAATGTTGTACACCACCGCGAGGGCTACACAGGCTCCGGAGGCGAAGAGGGCAAGAACGATCCCTAGTCTGAACATGCTTTTGATCATGGGTTGTTCCTCCCGCTGACGTAACCATATTTTTTCGTGACCAATGTATTGAGATAGGGGGTAAAGGCATTCATGATGAGGATCCCGTAGCTGGTTCCCTCGGGGAACCCTCCGAACTTACGGATCAGCATGGTGATGATTCCCGCGCCGACCCCGAATAGGATCTTTCCTTTGGGGGTGAGGGGTGTGGACACATAGTCCGTTGCCATGAACACCGCTCCGAACACGAGGCCCCCCGAAAGGATCTGGAACAAGGGATCCATCCCCAGTAGAAGGGAAAAGAGAAAAGCTGTGAGGATCATGCTCAAGGGGGTGATGATACGGATCGTGCCTGTGGCAAGGAGGAAGATCCCCCCAACCAGGATGAGAAGAATCGAACTTTCCCCGATGCATCCTGCGCGGTTACCGAGGAAGAGGGTTAGGTACACATCCGCGGGTTGAGTGACCCCCAGGCTTTGAGCTACGTCGGAGAGGGTCCCGCCGAGTTTGATGATATTGAGGGGTGTGGCCGTGGTAGTTGCATCGGCAATTGCCTGGAAAGGTTTGTGCCAGGTTGTGAGGGCAGCGGGGAAACTCATCAATAGGACAGCCCGGCCGATGAGGGCGGGGTTGAAAGGATTGTGGCCTAACCCGCCGAAGAACTCCTTCGCTACCACAATGGAAGCCAGGGCTCCTATCACCGTCATCCACCAGGGTGTGGAGGGCGGCAGAACCAGGGCCAGGAGAATACCGGTGACAATGGCCGAAAGATCCTTGTAGTTCTGTTTAGCCTTGGTGAGTTTTCGGAAAGTAACCTCGAAGAACACGCAGGATAGGATCGATACGAGGACTGTGGTTAGGGCAGGCATCCCGTACAGGTACACCCCATAGAGAGTAGTCGGCAGGAGGGCGATGATCACGAAAAGCATCAGACGCTGCACGTTCATCCCGCTGTAGATGCTGGGGCTTGAGGAAAGCAGTAAACGAGGTTTCTCGGCCATTAGTTTCCTCCCTTCTTGGTTTTCGCTGCTTTGACTGCCCGCAGGGTAAGTTTTCCCACCCGGAACCGCTGAACGAGGTATACATGGGCAGGGCACACGTAGGAGCAAGTGCCGCACTCGATACAGTCCAGAAGTCCTAGTTTGTCTGCCAGGTCCCAGTCATTGGCAAGGATCGCTTCGTTGAGGAGGGCGGGAGACAGCCGGCAACTGCAGGCCTGGATGCAGCGGCCGCAGCGGATGCAAGTCCCTTCCTCGTACACAAGGGCTTCCCTACTGTCCATGAACACAACCCCGGAGGTGTTCTTCTGGATCGGGATTTCCAGGGTAGGCACACTCACCCCCATCATGGGACCTCCGAAGATCACCCGGCGCAGATCTTCCCCGATCTGGATCACGTCAGGAATCAGGTCTGATAGCACGGTCCCGATGGGAACCACCAGGTTCTTGGGGGTTTTACAGGCGCTGCCCGTGGCCGTGAACCCTCGGTCGATCAAGGGTTTACCTTGGAGGAAGGCCTCTGCAATCGCTTTGAGGGTGCCCACGTTTTGGACCACCGTCCCTACATCCATCGGAAGACCTCCGGAGGGGACTTCCCGGCCGGTGAGGGCGGTGATGAGCATTTTTTCTCCCCCCTGGGGATACTTGGTTTTCAGGACTCTGATGCTGATATCGAATCCCTTTCCAGCTCCTGGTCCTTTGAGGAAATCTGTCACTGCCTCCGCAAGGATAGGCACCAGGTCGATCTTGTTGTCTTCGATAGCGATGATGCCCCGTTTTACCCCGAGAACCTGAAGACACACACCCAGGCCGTAGACTACCGAGGGGGCTTGTTCCTTCAGGGTTCGATAGTCGATGGTAAGGTAGGGCTCACATTCGGCTCCATTGGCAATTACCAGATCGATAGGCTTCGTAGGGGGTGGGGAGAGTTTCATCCAGGCGGGGAATCCGGCTCCTCCCATGCCCACGATCCCGGCTTCCTTGATCCGTTCGATGGCTTCCGCCCTAGTACAGGCAAAGGGATCCAACGGGGGCAGGAAGGCTTCTTCGGTGCGGCCATCCGCCTCGATCACGATAGCTACCCCATCCTGCAGATTCGCCTGGGGACGGGGTTCTATTTTTTTCACCACCCCGCAGATGGAGGCATGGTGAGGGATCATCAGTTTACCTTCACTCGAGGCAATCTTTTGCCCCCGACTGACCTTGTCTCCCACCTTCACCAGAGGCTGGTTCGGCGCCCCGGTGTGCTGGTTCAAGTGGATCACTACCTGTTTGGGGGATAGGTGGTACTCGATGGGAACATCCTTCGCGAGCTCTTTCTTCTCCGGCGGGTGTGTTCCTCCCTTGAAAGTTTTTACCTGCATGTGTGAACTCCTTTGGGAATATCCACGAGGATTCTCGATATTTTGGAGAAAAAAAATGCCTATGATATAGGATTTTCTCTATTATGCATGCTATGCCGAAAATCTCGGTTCGTCAAGAGGTTTCATGGAGTGGGACGTTTACTCACGGCCTGTCACGATCCAGAGGGAGGAGAAGATGATAAAGCTCCAGGAGGTTTTGTACAACCAGGACAATGTATCGGGCCTGAGAAAGTCCTTGAGGAACAGGGTCATTACCATGTACACCCCCCAAAGGATGAGAATTCCTAAGGACAGGAGCCACGAGAGGTTGCTACCGATGGGAAGGAAAACCCCGATGATTAGCACCGAGCCAGCCAGGATCTGAACCACCGAGATTACGATGTTCATCGCATCGTTTCTCCCAAAAAAACGGAGGATTTCCGCTGTTTTGGAGGTATGAGCGGTCAGTCCTTGAATGCCTAATACCAAAAAGAAAATTCCTAGGCTGATACGGAGTAGAAAAATAGCGATCGGTTTATGTTGGTTCATGCCTAAACTATACCATACTACAGGGGGGAATTCCATACCCCCCGGTTTCTGGTTTGGTTAAAGATACCCGCGCCAAAGTTGCCCCTCTGCCCAGGTTGCCCGCCTAACTGACGGGGAAATTCTGGCCTGTTCTGGATGCCCACTGCCCTACCGAACCCGCTTAACTGTCGAGGGTCTGCCCATTGCGGTGAACTGGAGCTCGGTTTCCAGGTAGATATCGTTGATGTTCCCCTGAGAGGACCCGAAGCGATCCCTACGCTCTAGGTGTATTTCCACCTGTTCGGCTCCGGCCTGGATAGCTTTCTGCCTCACGTATGCGGAGTGGGGGGTAGTGATGGCACGAATACATTCTGTAAGATCCGTATGATCGGAAACCCCTAGGGGACTATGGGCACGGTAAACGAAAGCCCCATCCTGCTGGAACTGTCGGATTTCAACCCGCATTCTCTCCACCACCAACCCCGCAACGGCTCCTACCGCGTTGGCAACTTCCGCATGGGTGGGCACGATGAGGCGGGTATGGAGGCCCTTGGCTACATCCGGCAGGTAGGTTTTCACGGGGGCGCCTACCGCGACAATGGGGTCCTTCAACGTAAAGGAACACTGAAAGAGGGGTAGGGAACCGCTACCCTGCATGCTTTTACCATGGAGTGCCGCATCGAGGAGGATCGTTTCCTGATCCGAAAGGATCGAATCCTCGTTTGAGGAAATCCGCAAGGATTGCAGGGTCAGCTCTTTACTGATCAGGTAGGAGACTTGCGCGCGAACTTTTCTGCAGAGGACTTCGGGATCGATCCCTAAAAGACGGGCTTGAAGATGAGCGCCCAGGAGGGCAGCTTCCCTGTTCCCCAGGGATAGTTCCCCCAGTACATGGAGAGCATCGGTAGGAGTAAAGCCTCCTTCTATCGCGATACCCCTGGAAACCAGATGCCGGACATTTCGTTCCAGCGTGTATCCCAACCGTTCGTGGGTAGAGAGGGTCTTGAGGGAACGGGGCCCGTTTCGCAACTGATCCGCCAGTAGCAGTTCTCGATCCGAAAGGTCCCTGCGGTTTTGCACTTCCAGCGGACTGACCCGTAGAAGGAGCAACCTTCCTAGAAGGTCGCTCCGAGGATTCCTCTCTGCCTGTCTCCGCAGTTCGTCCAGTACGGTAGGATATCGGCGGGCTAGAACCGAGAGGGGTACTACCCGTTCGGGGCCGATGGAGAAGGGAACGGATACATCACGAGAGGGGGCGGGTTGTACCCTGCTGTCCCCCCCCAGACCGATGGTACGAAGATCGATCGCTTCCACCATGGTTTTCCACTTGCCCACTCGAGCTCCTTCCAGATTCAGTCTCGGGATGCCTTCGTACACATAGGCAATATCGGTAGTGGTTCCCCCCACATCCACCATCCAAAAAGTCGACTCACCGGAAAGAATCTGGGCTCCCATCACACTGGAAGCAGGCCCGGATAGGATCGTTTCGATGGGACGTTGTATCGCCCACTCGGCACGCATCAGAGACCCGTCACCCCGGACTACCATCAGGGGGGCATGGATCCTTAAGGAATCGAGTGAGCTTCGCACGGTGTGGATCAGTTTCTGCAGAAGGGGGATGAGCCGGGCATTCATCACGGTAGTCATGGCCCGACGTACGGAATCCAGGCGGGAGGTCAGTTCGTGCCCACAGGTCACGGGAATGTTAATACCCTCCCGGGAAGCCAGTTCCTGGATCAGTGCTTTGACCCGTAGTTCGTGTTCAGGGTTCCTGACACCGAAATATCCGGAGACGGCGAAAGCATCCACCTTGTCGATGAATTGGAGGATCCCCTTTCGCGCCTCCTCTTCGTTCAAAGGGGAACGTTCGGTCCCATCCTCATTGTGACCTCCTGGAACATTGATGAAATCTTTCGTTCCTAGTTCATCTTTTAATCGGAAGGCTTGAAGCAGTTCCAGATCGTATCCAATGAGGATCAATCCGACCCTGCCCCCCCTGCCTTCTACCAGGGCGTTTGTCGCCAGGGTAGTGGACAGGCCTACGAAAGAGATCCTTTCGAGGTCCGGCTCGTTCCATGTGGCAAGAACTTTTCGAACTGCTTCCAGGATCCCTATGGAAAGGTCTTCGTAGGTAGTAAAGGCCTTTGCAGACGCAAGTACCTGCTGTGTGCTTCGATCCCACAGGACTGCATCGGTAAAGGTCCCCCCCGTATCGATCCCGAGGGAAAGTTCTTTGTCCGCACTACCCATAGTTGAAAGATTAATCCTTTAGACGTGTATATACTTCATCGAACTGTTTGGCAAGTTGTAAAAACACCTGAACAAGCCGGGGATCGAAAGCCTGGCCACTATTCTTGACGATTTCCCGTACCGAAGCCTCATGAGTCCACTCTTCTTTATAGGGCCGCTTGCTTCGAAGGGCGTCGTACACATCGGCAATGCTAGTGATACGGGCGGAAAGAGGGATCGCCTCTCCTGTCAAACCATAGGGATACCCTTTCCCATCCCAGCGTTCGTGGTGATACAGGATGATCTCGGAAGCGGTTTTTAGTTCTTCCTTGTCTCGCACGATATTATACCCTAAAAGGGTATGCTTCTTGATCTCCTCGTATTCTTCCTGGGTAAGGGGGCGATTTACCAATAGGATCGTATCGCTGATCCCTACCTTGCCGATATCGTGCATGGGAGCGAAGAGTTCCATTTCCTCGCAGAACTTCTCCGTCATTCCCAAAGCTCTGGCTAAAAGCCGGGCATAGATCCCCACCCTCCGCATGTGGTTTCCGGTTTCGTTGTCCCGGAGTTCCGATAACCGGGCAATGGTGCGGTACAGCTCGATTTTGCTCTTATACTCTCCCTCTTTCAATGCAGAGATATTTACGGGAAGACCGATAAACCGCTGGATGTTCCCCTGGGTATCACGTATTGTTGTGATGTAGGTTTGCGCCCATAGAAGGGTTCCGCTCTTTTTCCGATTGATCAGGATTCCTTCCCACTGACCTTTGTGAGGGTCAAGGATATCTTTCCACATACCTCTGAACAGGGAATGGTAGTATTCCTCCGAGAACCCAAGATTTTTGTAAACCTCGATTCCGGGATTCAGGATACGGGGATTTTGTCCCAGCACCTCTTCCTGCGAGTACTCGTACATGGTTAGAAAAGCCGGATTTACTTCCTGGATGATGCCATCCCGGTCGGTAATGACCACTGGCTGCTGCATCTCCTGTATGGCTTTGTAGTAAGTATCTTTGGATAGCTCAACCCGCCGCTTTTCAAGGATCCGCCAGGCACTGCTCAGTAAAAGAGTAAGACGGGCGACATCTTTCCGGGGAACGGGTGTAGGTCCCTCCCGTAAAATGAGGAGCCCCTTCACCCGATTTTCCAGTACAACGGGAATGTACAGCTCACCTTTACAAGGCCTATAGGGGAGGGGAGTTTCTAGGAGATGGCGTAACACTTCCCTGGAAGGGGAGGGGCAGGGTTCGGATTCCTCGTTTATGCAGGCTATATATCTAATGGATAGGGTGGTTCGTTTTTCATCGTATTCGTATAGACATCCTCGCTGGGAGCGCGTCAGGCTTAAGGCTTCCCGGAGAGTGAGGTTCAAGAGTTCTTCCGATGAATCCACCTCGGTTTGCAGGAGGGCCAGGATACTTCTGAGCTGACGCAACGCAGCGCGGTAGGATTGGAGGGTTTCCTCGAGCTTCTTTTCCTTATCGATGGGGGTTAAGGATAGGATCAGTAAGGGGGGGGAATCTGCATCTTTGGAGGGTATCTTTTTCCCTTCGATACGAATAGTGATCGATATCGGTTCTATTAGAGTTACCGTACAGTTTGAAGGCTTACCCCTAGTGATGGTTGTTTTCAAAAAGCGTAAGAATTTTTGCTGATTCTGTGGGCAAACATACTTTTTTAGGCTAAGTGGATCCTGGGAAGGTCGCTCAAACTTTAACAATTGGCGAAAAGCTTGATTCGCTTCTTTGATATACCCTCTCAAGTCGCATACGACAGAAGCGATGGGCACATGTTCGAATAGAAGGCTCTTTTCATGTTCCTTCATTGGATATTTTTCTCTAAATTACTATTTTTAATTTTATTTATATACAATGGAGAAAAGATCCCGTCAAGAGGTTCTCCAAAAGTAAGACATTCCTATCCAAATGGGTGAGTACTAGGATAGAAAAATACAGCAGATGCACTTTATGTTCTTTCCCTCTGAGGCTCGGCGGCTTGACCGCCGAGCCCGTTAAGTGGTTGTCTATGTTATTGTATTCAGCGAAGAAGTTAAGAAAGATTTCTCCACGAAGGGTTACCTCTTTACCCGGGCGTTCCCCTGCCAGATAGCCCACACTTCTTCCTCATCGGCGGGTTGAGCATAATCGGTGAGCATCGTGACCGCCAACGCTCCGGTGGCCCAGCCGAACTGAATCCACTTTTCCGGCTCCCACCCCTTCAGGATAGCGTACAGAAGGCCGCCCACAAATCCGTCACCTCCGCCGATCCGGTCCACCACGCTGATTTCCCGGGGCTCCACCACGAACCAGTCTTTCCCCGCCGAGAGAATCGCTCCCCAGAGGTGGGTGTGGACGTTGATCACCTGTCGTAGTGTTGTGGCGTACACGGAGGCGTGGGGGAATCGTTTCTTCACTTCCCCAATCATCCCCTTGAAGCTTTCGATTTTGGCGGCCACATCCTTCCCGCCCGGTTCCGGCCCTTCCACTCCCAGACAGAGCTGAAAGTCTTCTTCGTTTCCAACGAGGATATCCGCAATGCTAGCAATCTCGGTGAAAATATCCCGAAGCTCCTTTTCCCTGCCTTTCCAGAAGGATGCCCGGTAATTCAGATCGAAGGAGATTCGCGTACCGTACTTCTTGGCAGCCCGGGCGATCTCGAGGCAGCATTTCCCTGTTTCAGGGGAAAGGGCTGCGAAGAGACCGGAAGTGTGCACGATCTGTACCCCCTCCTGACCAAAGATCCGTTCCAGATCGAAGTCTTTCGCGCTGATGGTGCGCCCCACTTCTCCGGCCCGGTCGTTGTGCACCCTGGGACCCCGGTTTCCCGCTCCGGTATCGGCCATGTTGATCTGATGGCGGTATCCCCAGGGGCCCCCCTGGTCCACTTCTTTCCCTTCGTACTCGATGTGGCGGCTGGCCAGGTCATCTTTGATGAAACGGGCAATGGGACTGCCTTTCACAAAGGCGGTGAGTGCCTTTACCCGCATTCCCAGGTAGCTGGAGACGCTGGCTACGTTGGATTCCGCGCTGGTAGCCTGCATGTGCAACAGCCGGGCGCAATGCATCGGCTGCCCCTCGGTGGGAGTAAGCCGAATCCCCATACTGGTGGGAACCACCAGGTTGTATGTGCATCCTTTCTTTAGTTCCATAGGTAACCTCTTCGATTAAGATTATGGCTAGAACACCGGGAGCAGAACGGCCCCCTCTGATTATGCTACCGTATCGAGTTTGAGCCGTCAAGGTTATGCGCCACTGGGTAGAGACTCATTTCAGAGAGGGGCCTACCCGTTGGGAGAGTTCTCGAAAGATCGATAATGTGTTCGCATAGAAGAGTTTCCATCCTTCGCAGAGGACGGAAAGGTAAGATGGGGCAGGAGGAACTGCGGGAGATGCAAACTTAAGGGTAGGCGCGCTATCACCACCAGGATGGGCCGCAGGGACTACTGTGGGAAATGTAGAAGGAAGGGTAGGCGTGCTATCACCCCCTGGATGGGCCGCAGGGGCTGCCGGTAGCTGTGTACTGCGTGAGATTTCCCGTTTGCTGGTGTCACGTAGTGATGCGGCAAGGGCGGCCGTTGGTACAGAAGTGGCTGGTGATATAGAAGGGGCCAGCATCGGCAAGCGGTGTTTCAGACAGTCCCCGTAACAGAACTCCAGGTAGGGGCATGTGGCGCAGTCGGGATGCGCTTGTGCTTTCCGAGCCCCAAAGGCACGGTACAGGGGTGAGGCAAGAAACTCCTCCCAACCTTTTTCCTCCAGGATATTGCCCAGCTTCAGGGAGGGCTCCACGAAGAAGTCGCAGGGATACACGTCCCCGTTGTGTTCTACCACGAAGTAGGAATCGCAGGATTCGCCCATGGAGCACACGGTAGCCCTTCCTGTAATAAGTTTTGATAGAATGGAGTCGAACTGCCGGATGGAAATGGCCCGCACATCCCGCGGGTACCACGCCTTGAAAATATCCAGGAGAAACCTTCCCCACTCTTCTCCCGAGATAGACCAGGGAAGGGGAGCCCCCTTTGCATCGTACTCGACACAGGGGATGTACTGGTGGAAGAAGAAACCTTCCTCTTTCAAGTACCGATACACTTCCTTCCCCCGGTGTACGTTTGCCTGGGTAACCAGGGTCAGGGCGTTGAACTCCGTACCCTGCCTTCGTAAGGCCCGGATCCCCCGCATCACCTCCCGATGGGTGCCCGTACCATCATTCTGCTTTCGGTAAAAATCGTGAATTTCTGCAGGTCCATCGAGACTTACCCCAAGGAGGAACTTGTACTCGGTGAAGAAAGCGGCCATGGGATCGGTTAGGAGCGTCCCGTTGGTCTGGAGACCGTTGCTTACAGAGGATCCGGGACGACCGTAGCGCTTCTGCAACCGCACCACGGTTTGAAAGAACTCCAGTCCCATTAGGGTAGGCTCTCCGCCCTGCCAACCAAAGGCATATACGGGTTGATCTGTAGCCAGGTAGGAAGAAATCAAACGTTCCAACACCTCTTCGCTCATTCGATGCATCCTGCTTTCTGGGAATAGGGAGTGTTTACCCAGGTAAAAACAGTACGAGCAGTGCAGGTTGCAGTCCGGCCCTGCCGGTTTGATCAGAAGGGAAAAGGGTCTTGCCTTTTGCTTCGGGGCCATGCCGGGAACTATCATAGACGATACGGGGTTTACGGGGAAGGGGAGGATACAGGGGGTTAAAAAGAGATTGACAAGCGTGAAATATCGTAATAGGATATATCGTATAGCGATACTTTCAAGGAGGGAAATATGAAAAAACTAATGATCCTATGCATGCTTGCAAGCGCTTCGACATTTCTGTTTTCCGGTGGAACGAAAGAGGCGAAACCTGAGGAAGGGATAAAAACGATTCGCTTTGCTACCTGGGGAGTACAGGAGAAGGGAACACAGGGGTACTTTGAAACTTTCAAATCGAAATTTGAAGCTTCGAATCCGACTGTCAAAATCGAATGGATCAGCTATCCCTATACACAAATCAAACAACAGGTTCTGGTGATGGGAGCTGCGGGACAGATTCCCGATCTGATACAAGCGGAACGGGGATGGCTGGCAGGTATGATCAGCTCAGGTTATACGTCGCCCCTGGATAACTCCCTAACACCAGATTACATGAAAGAAGTCCAACCTGCGTTGAAGGAAGATCTATCATTAGATGGAAAAGTCTGGGGCGCAGTGTGGATCTATAGTCCCTTCCTCCTGTACTACAATAAAGATCTATTCAGGCAAGCAGGATTAGATCCGTCAAAACCTCCGAAGACGTACCAAGAGGCTTTTGAATACGCTAGGAAGATTTCCAAACTGAAGGACAAAGATGGAAACAATGTATACGGTTTGGGAATCACGACAGGAAATGTTCCGGTCAGCGGTGCCTGTTTGTTATCGGTGCTGTTTAGTTTCGGGGGAGGAATCTGGGATGCATCTGGTGCAATTCGGGCAGATACGGATCCGAATCGGGAAGCCCTTGAGTTCCTTTCCACACTAAATAAGGAGAAACTTAATCCGGAAGGGGCCAAGTTAAAAGATCATCGGAATCTATTCGCCATTAACCGACTAGGGATGTATCTGGATCAACTATGGGGACTCAATGGGGTAAAGGCGATCAATCCGGCTGTAATTCCCTCGGTGGGAGCGTCCGGTCCTCTCGGCAGTGCACGCTCTATGGGTAAAAGCACGTTGGAAGCCCACATTCTCATGCTGGGAAAAGGCTCGAAGGTTTCCAAAGAGGCGGGCCGACTGGTGGATTTTCTTACCAGTAAAGAAATGCTCAGAGAATATTTATCGGTGAATCCATTCCTGGCAGCCCGAACTTCCGCAGCCGCATCTCTCACGGAAGCCGAACCTCTCCTGGCACCTTTGAAGGATGTGGCAAGCTCCATTGTATCTGTAATGAAACATCCGAATCTAGAAGCAGCCTACCTGGAATTGACCAACGCTGCCCAGGCAGTTACGGTGGGGAAAATTATGGCAAATGAGGTCGTAAAGACAATGGACTCTAAATTAAAGGAAACTCTTAAATAATTTCATCATCGCGGAAGTCAGGAATCATGAGCATGCACTTTTTAAAAGGAAGAGATAAAAATAAAATATTCTACCTACTACTCATGATTCCTGCTTTCACCATTGTGGGGACCTGTATCCTATTACCCCTTGTAAAGTCTATCATCTTGTCCTTTCAAGAATACAGGATGGTGGGTCCTATCGAAAGCCGCGGGAAATGGACTGGATTTTCAAATTTTTTAGCTGTGTTACACGGTAATGAATTGTCAAATGCCCTGTACATTACGTTAATTTTCGTTTTTTTCGTGGTGTCGTTGGAGTTCTTTTTCGCATTAGGAACTGCACTATCCTTGAACAGCGGAATTTCGGGGTTGAAACAGAGCAAAAAAAATGTGTTGCAAACTCTTATACTGCTTCCCTGGGTAACTCCTACTGTGATTTGCGCCCTCCTGTGGGCATGGATGTTTCAGCCTCAATATGGGGTGTGGAACTACTTACTGCTACAGTTGGGGTTAATTCATGCCCCTCTGGGATGGCTTGTGGATGTCTCTCTGGCACTCCCCTCGGTAATCATTACTGCCCTTTGGAGGGATCTCCCCTTCATGTTCCTAATGCTTTTCGCGGGCCTGCAAACAATCCCTAGAGAACCGTATGAAGCCGCACTGATAGATGGAGCTGGAACACTTAGAAGATTCGTTGCTATTACTTTACCTTTCTTGAGGAATGTCATCCGGACTACCCTTCTGATGGCTATCATCACCAACTTCAAGCAATTCCCTCTTTTCTGGACTTTGACCCAGGGAGGTCCTATGGATCGAACTACCAACCTATCGGTTCTCACCTATAAAAAGGCGTTCATCAATCTCGATTTCGGGCAAGCGGCTGCCATAGCCACCGTATGGGTATTCGGGCTGGTCTTGTTTGCTCTGGTTTACACAAGGGTTTTTCAATCAGGGGAAAGGGAATAAAACATACTATGGGAACACGGACACTAAAAAGCATACAAGTTCAACGTTATCTGGTTCCTGTAACTGCATGGATATTTTCAGGGATAGTTCTTCTGTTCCTGCTTTTCCCTTTGTATTGGATGTTCGTTTCTTCGTTTAAAACGAACCTTTCCTTGTATCGAATACCCCCCCAATTTTTTCCGTTGAATCCCATAGGGGATAACTACGTAGAAATAGCACGATCCAAAGCCTTTCTCACCTATTTTGGAAACAATTTTCTCACTTCCATCTCCACAACCTTTCTAACCATGAGTGTGTCGGTATTGGCAGGGTATGCTCTGTCGAGAATGCGATCGAAAGTTGCCGATAAAGTGTGTGTCGGACTTCTATCCACCCAGATTTTCCCCGTAGTTGGTTTAATCATTGCCTTGTACACATTTTTTCTTTACCTGGGATTGCTCGATACCAGGACGTCTCTAGTCCTTGTGCTGTCCGCTACGGCTATTCCCTTCTCTACATGGCTCTTGAAGGGGTTTTTTGACGATCTCCCCCTATCCCTGGAAGAAGCGGCTGAAATCGACGGCTGCGGCAAACTACGCATTCTCACAGATATTGTCCTCCCCTTATCTAAACCGGGACTTTTAGCCATCGGAATCTACACCTTTATGGTAGCCTGGGACGATTTCCTGTACTGTTTAACGCTGATCGTAAGCGATAGTCTTAGAACTCTGAGTGTTGGGATATCCATGCGGTACTTAGGAGAGGTTTCCTACGATTGGGCGCAGGTAACGACTGTTTCTGTGATCGGATCCGCGCCGATGTATCTTTTGTTTCTATTCTTTCAACGGTACATGGTGCAAGGATTGACTGCCGGTGCAGTGAAAGGGTGATCAAAAAATCAGAAAAGAGAAAAGGAACAACTTATGGCTTACCAAAAACGATTTTTAGATCCTTTGCGCGGGAAAGGGCCCTTTTTCAACGACGAATCGGTCGATAAGGCGCCCATCATATTCATCTCGTTGGACATGGTGCCTCCGGAATTCTATCTGGATGAGTCCTCAACCGTAAAACCTAGGACACCCAACCTAGACACCCTCCGGAAGGACAGTGTCTTTTTCAGTCATGCCTTTTCCACCTCCCCCTTGTGCTCTCCTTCCCGCGCCTCCTACCTGACCGGAAGGTATTCCTACATTACGACCAACAGTGAGAGAGCCCATGATGGGCATGAAATCCATCTGCGGGACGATGATACGATTTTCCCGGAGTACCTGAAAGCCTGTGGTTACCGGGCCAGACATTACGGCAAATCCCATGTAGGCACCCACAAGTTTATCGATGTGTTTTCAGAAAACGATTCTCCCTGGGACCGCTGGTCTCCCCCCTGGTATGATGACGATTCCTACGCCTCATTCCTCAGGGAACGGGAGCTTACACCGCCTTCATTCGAACGAAAGATCCACGGGGCGGATCCCTCGGGAACCGGTGTGGGGAACTTCTATGGAGGCTGGATAGCTCCGCAAAAAGGAACCGTTTTCCCGATAGAGGCGTCGTACCCCTGTTACCTTGCCCAGCGCGCGGTGCAGGGTGTTCGAGCTAGCAAAGAGAGTAAATCAAGTTCTTTACCCTTGTATCTACAGATCGATTTTTTCGAACCTCACCAACCCTTCGCGATTCCTGGAGGACTGGAGGAAAGGGAGAAAGAACTCCGCCAGTTCGTACGGTTGCCCGAGAGCTACGTGTCGTTGGTAGATGGAGGAATCGAATCTAGAAACCCGGAGCCGCGGGTATATTCTCTGTACCGCCGTTACTGGGGATTGCAGGATCCCGCCACACTGATTGATTATCGGGTAGCACACATTTTGCAGTTCGAAGTGCTGGATTTTGCCATCGGGAGACTGCTGGATGGGTTGCGAGACCTAGGTCTATACGATGCATCCTGGATTTTCTTCATTGCGGATCATGGAGAAATGAACGGCGAACGGGGATTGATCGATAAGGGATCCTTTCTCAACCCAAAGGTGCTTCGGGTACCTATCTGGATGAAACCTCCTCAAGGTATGGCTTCTCAGCATACTCAATTTAGGGTGGCGTCCGCTTCCGGCTCTTCTCGCGGGAGGTATCCTGTTTATGTGGATACTCCTGTATCGCTTCTAGATTTAGCTCCCACGATTCTAGAGATCGCGGGCGTCGGAACAGAGAATCGGCTGGATGGTTTCTCCCTTCTCGCGACAGCCGATGGAGAAAAAAGACCGGAAGACAAACCGATTCTTTTTGAGGTATGGTCTCATGTAGTTCCTAACCCTTCGATGGGGATGCTGTTCAGTTGCAATGGGAAATCTTGGGTATATACCTGCAATTTTGCCGATGAAGTGGATGAACTATATGGAGCCAATGAATTTTTGCCACCGGTGAACCTGTTTTATCATCCTGATTATCGGGATATCCGCGAAGCGGGGTTATACGCATTTCACAGGGTATTGAAATCGGATCCACGTTGGGTAGGATATGTGACAGCCTTTGAACTTAAATACCCGAACATGTTCAAGGGGTCAGGAGATAGGCAGAGATTCCTATAGAAGACTGAGAGGTTCCTCATCATGTTGATACCCAATGAAAAAAGGATCCTGACCCTGCTGGCTCGGACAGGCCGACTTTCGAAACGGGATATCGAACGATTATCAGGCCTGGGATGGGCAACGGTGGTCAAACTGGTCAGCAGGTTGGAGAAGGAAGGGTATATCCAGCGGGGAGGGATATTAGAACGTCCCTCCATTGGAGGCGTGAAGCCTGAATCGTACGTTCTCTCGAAAAGGCACCCGTTGGCCATAGGGATCGATGTAGAATACACTACCACCAGAATCTATCTTACCAATCTGATGTTGGAAGAGCTTGCCTCCAGGCAAGTATCAACTCCAAAGCTGGGCACTCTGGAATCAGCGGTTGATTTTTTAGAGAACCTTTACCGATCCTTCGCTAAAGAAACCTTATTACCTCATGAGGCGATTGCAGGAATTGGGGTAGGTTTCCCCACCTGGATAGTTCCCTCCGGGTTCGATACCTTTGGATTGATCGAGGCGGAGTTAGGGAAACGATTGCAGGTCTCGGTCCGGGTGGATAACAATGTGCGCGCCTACACCTCTTTCAAACATGCCTCCGATAAGGCAAACAATAATTTTATTCTTGTTACCATTCGGAGTGGAATCGGTGTAGGAATCGTGCTGAATGGAAAGTTATACCGGGGAGCGGAAGGGAAAGCTGGAGAAATCAGCCATTTTGTGATCGTCAGGGAAGGGGGAGAGCTCTGCAGATGTGGGAAGCGGGGCTGCCTCGAGACAGTAGTGAACCAGAATGTCTTGGTGGAGGAATATCTAAAGCGCAAGGGACTGCGGGATACGGATACTCCCATGCAGAAGGTTTTCACCGAAGCATCTGGGGGAGACTGCGAGGCTCAGGAGATACTGGATAGTGCAGCCCGAAACCTTGCCTATGCCCTTTCCGCTCTTATCCTCTCCATAAATATCAACAGGGTATATTTAGCAGGTCATTTTGGAGCCTCTGGTCAGGTGTTTTGCCAGAAAGTCGAAGAATACTTGAATGAACTTGTGTATCCGCATTCTTCTATTTCGATACAATACGAGGATATTGTAGATTCGGCATTCCCCTTAGGCGCTGCCATGATGATCTTGCAGGACTTCTGCGATTTTTCCATAAAATAAGGGCTGTAATTTTTTTGGAACTGTGTGTATTCTAATACTTATTCTGCATCCTAAGAGGTGAACAACATAGAAACCTGGATACGCTTGTTACAGATCCCATCCAATTTATCGTACCCGATTCCCGCGCTGTGGGGCGGAGCGATCCTTTTAGGCTTTTCCATCGGAATCCTCACAGGGCTGTTTGGCGTGGGAGGGGGATTCCTGGTGGTGCCCTTACTGAACGTGCTTTTGGGGGTACCGTACCGGATTGCAGTAGGAAGTTCCCTTTTATTTATTTTGGGAACCAGTACCATCGCCTTGCCCGGCCATATTAGAGAGGGAAACTTCGAGCCAAAAGCGGTTCTCTACCTCTCGGCAGGGAGTATCCTGGGGGCCTTCTTCGGCGACCTGGTGCAGGATTTCCTGGTCTACCAGGTGTCCGGTGGTGATATAGGAACTTTCGAACGGTGGATGCACACCCTGTTTATGGCCTTACTGACTGTAACTGCCCTCATGCTCCTTCGCCCGGTGCACACCTCCCAGCCAGGAGGAAGCCTTCGGCATAACACTCCTATCCAGAAACTGCCTATCCCACCCTATACACGGCTCCGGCGGGAAGGGTTACCTAACGTGAGCATACCGGGGCTTTTGGGAATCGGCTTTTTCATCGGAACCCTCACGGGTCTATTGGGTGTGGGAGGAGGGGTACTTTTCATGCCGGTGCTTCTACTGGTGGTGGGGTTACGACCCAAGCTGGCGGTAGGAACCAGCCTGGGGGTAGTACTGGCGGCTTCCTTTGCGGGGCTTTTGAAGAAGCTTTTTGACGCCCAACCGAAGGTCAGCATTCCCCTTACCCTGATGCTCCTTGTGGGGAGTGTCTTGGGGGTGAGGGTGGGGATGCGGATCTTCCGTAGGATAGAAAGCGTAAAGATTCGTCAGTATTTCGTGATCGTGATCTTCCTGGCCATGGTGATCGTAGCCTGGGACCTGCTCCGGAAGTAAAGGAAGGGCAAGATTCACAACGGGGGCTTTAGGATTAACCTCTATACACGGTTCCAAACATGATAGGGGCGGAGTGCCGTGCCCGCCTGCTTCGGGGTGCTATGTTCCAGTAACTACAGAACAAGAGTTGCGTAAGCGGCTCTAGGCTCCCAGCCAGCCTCCGTCTACCGGCAGTGTATGACCGTTCACGAAATTGGAAGCTTCCGATGCAAGGAACACTACGGGGCCGAAAATGTCTTCGATTTCTCCCAGACGCTTCATGGGGATCCGGCTCAACACCCATTCCTTTTTCTTGGGATCTGACAGAAGAGTCCGATTGATGGCGGTGAGGGTGAACACCGGCGCAATCCCGTTCACGTTGATCCCTTTGGGTCCCCATTCGATGGCGAGGGAGCGGGTTAACTGGTTCACCGCGCCCTTACTGGGAGCATAGGCAAGATCCTCGGCTCGGCCTTGGAAGCCTCGAACCGAGGAAATGTTGATGATCTTTCCTTTCCCCTGCTTCAGCATGATGCGACCCACATGCTTACACATCAGTACCACCGACTTCAGGTTCACGTCCATCACCCGCTGCCATTCAGTCATGTCGAACTCTATCGAGGGTTGAAGATGCACCGTCCCTTGGCTGTTCACCAGAATGTCGATCCTGCCTGATCCTTCCAGCACGGCGCCCACGACCCGCTTCACCTCCTCCTCCGAGGTAACGTCGGCTGCGATGAAGCGGCCTTTGGTGCCCAACCGGGTGATGGCGGAAGCGGTCTCCTGTAACCCTTCGGGTCCTCTTCCCACCACCCACACATCGGAACCTGCGGCAGCCAATGCTAAAGACATCCCCTGGCCCAATCCCTTGTTCCCGCCTACCACCAAAGCCACTTTCCCCGTCAGCCTGAATCGATCAAGTACACTCTTTGCCTGCTCGACAAGATTTTCCAGTTCACCCATTTTGATTCTCCTTCGCTTGGGGAAATACTAAGCTTCAACAATATCTATCAGTCCGGTTTTTTCATCGCTTAGACGTTTTGTTTTGATTCCTTTCAGCACAGTGAGACCTATCTCGACACGGTAACAACATCGGGATCCAGGTTCTAGGTGCCCTACATACACTTTATCGTTCTTTACATCATGGACTACCACATGGATGTGGGGGGTTCCACCTGCAACCGAACCCATTAGGGAACCTACCTCTACAGGGCCCTTTAGGGAAATTTGCTTATCCACAGGAGGTAAATCGGTTGAAGTGATGGTATGCATATTACAGATATCGAGGGATCCAATTCCTGAAGTGATCAAAGCCGCATCGATCCCTTGTTTTTTTAGAAACTTTTCCAGCTCTTCGATGATCAGGTCTCCTCTTCTGAAAGAAACCATGTAGGTTTCAATCCCGTTCTTGGCATTGATAGTAAGCATAGTTGCCTCCATACAATTAGACATTTCATTTCAACAAACTTGGAATAAAAAGCACGATACCTGGGATATATGTAATCATGAAAAGGGTAACAATCAGAGGAATTAAATAAGGTACTACCTCTTTCATGACGCTTTTCATGGGGACTTTTGCAATTTCACTGACAAGAAAAAGCGACAACCCCATAGGCGGTGTAATGAGGCCGATCATGATGTTGAAAATGAACACGAGACCTAGATGGATGGGATCTACGCCAGATCTCACTAGGGGTGGTACTACGATAGGAACGAGCAGTAGTGTAGCTGTAGTACTATCCAGGAACATCCCAACGATGAATAATATCAGGTTCAATAACAGGAGAAGAACCCACGGGTTCTGAGTAATGGATAGGATAAAACTTGAAAACAATTGCGGAACCCGTTCGATAGCCAGAATCCAACCAAAGAGGGAGGCCCCGGCAACAATGATGAGAATTGTAGATGTAGACTTTACTGTCTCGATGAGAGAGTTCCAGATATGATTCCAGCTCAATTCTTTATAGACAAAATTGCTTATTAGAAGCACATAGAAAGCTGTAACGCTGGCGGCCTCCGTAGGGGTAAAGTATCCACTCAGCATCCCACCTATGAGCAAAATGGGGGTTAGCAGGGCAGGCAGAGCTGGAAAAAAATCACGGCTTATTTCCTTCAAGGTCGGCCATCTTTCTGCCCGTGGCAAATTCCTGATTTTGGACAAAATCGCTGTCATGATCATCATGGTAGCTACCGCCAGTAAGGCCGGAAAGATGCCTGCCAAGAGGAGTTTTACAACGGATACACTGGCCACAGATCCGTAGATAACCAAGGGTATACTGGGAGGGAATATGGGGCCCACAGTGGCAGAGGCAACTGTAACTGCCGCTGCGAAAGAAGTGGTAAAGCCTTTTTCTTTCATGGCCTGTATCTCGATTTGGCCCAGACCACCTACATCGGCCAGAGCCGCACCGGACATTCCGGAAAAAATCAGACTGGCAAAGATGTTGACCTGAGCTAATCCTCCCGGCAAACGCCCCACTAGTGTATCTGCGAATTGAAAGATCCGTTTGGTGATTCCGGAAGAGTTCATCAGGTTGCCTACGAAAATAAAGATGGGTACTGCAATCAACGGATAGGAGTCCAAGGCATAGTGCATCCGCTGGGTAATCAATTCCAAGGGAAGCCCTTTAGAAAACACATAAAGCAAAACAGGAATTACGATTGAAAGAATAACGGGAAATCCCATCAGAAAGAGAAGGAAGAAGAGCGCTACGATAAGGAATCCCATGGATACTACCTCATTATCTGTTTTTCAATATACGAAAAAGAATTCTGCTATATTCGTACGTTAAAAGGAAAAATCCAAGTACTGTAGGGAAAATGAAGATGGGGAAAGGGATAGAGAGAGTAGCGGTTCTGTTTTTCAGATTGTTCAACAGGGTAACGACCGAACCCACTGTTACGATGGCAAACACGATTACAGCAGATAGATGGATGAAAACATGTAGGGCCTTTTGAAATTTTTCCGGTAGCCTTTGAATCAATTCTTCCATTCGTATGTGGCCGCCTGTACGCGCAGCAAAAGGGGCACCTATAAAGACTACGCAGATTAGAAAATACCGTGCCAATTCTTCTGCACCGATTAAAGGTGAGAGGAACACGACGCGCATCACCACTTGCAGTGCAACGAGGATGATCAACACTCCTAATATGATGGTCGAAGCATAACGATCAAACTCTCGAACGGTATTCTGCATTTCCATTCTCCCAAACAAGTATCGTAACCTCCCTCACCAGCTGTCCAGCCAATGAGGGAGGAAAAGAGTTGACTGGATGGAACTTATTTTATTGCCTGAATTTGTTCAATGTAGGTTTTCCATTGCGGGAAATCCTGGAACACTTTGTTCAGAACCGCCGTTCGGAACTCATCCAGTTTCAATCCATTGGATGTATCGATGAACTTCATTCCTTTCTCTTCCAGTTTTGCCCGGATATCTTTATCCGCTTCTGCTGTCCATTTCAAAGATTCCTGTGCTTTATCCTGGAGTACTTGTTCGAAAATGGCCCGGGTAGACTCCGGGATCTTCTGCCAGGATTTTTCGTTGATGAAGGTACAAAGCACCGAGTGCATATGGCTGGTCATCATGATGTGGGTTTGCACTTCGTAGAATCTCTGCGCATAGATGTTCTGTAGGGGATTTTCCTGCCCTACCACTACACCCGTCATGAGGGCAGTATGCAGTTCGGCAATTTCCACCGGAGTGGGAATAGCTCCCATCCCTTCCAGCATGGTCATCCATAGTTTTACCGGTACTCCGCGGAATTTTTTCCCCTTCATGTCTGCGGGGGAATAAACAGGATAGTTGGCCGATAACTGCCTAGCTCCTCGATAGTGGCTTCCAATGATGCGGATACCTGCCGCTTGAATAAGCTTGTCGTTCAATTCCCGCAGTACGGGGGAAGTCTTGGGATTGGTAGCTTTGATGGCATGTTCTGCATCCCGATAGATGTACGGAGCGTTGAAAACCGACACATCAGTGAGAAATTTACCTAAAGAAGCAAAGTCATGGTGAGCCATATCGATGGTTCCCGCCTTTACTCCATCTACCATTTCGCTCACCCCGCCCAGCTGGGAGTTGGGGAACACCTGAATTACGAGACGGCCATTGGTACGTTCCTGGACAGTCTTAGCCACTTCGTCCGCATACCGGGTTTGAATTTCCGTAGCTACTCCTACATGGGCGTACCGCAAGGTGATAGGTTTTTCTTCTTTCGTTTCTTTGGCACCTCCCGCGAAGAGCCCGATGGAAAGGATTGAAACGACGATGATCAAAAAAAACAATTTTTTACTCATAGGAATCCTCCTCTTCATTGTATGTTTTGTCTTAGGTAAACGATTACCTAGTTTTTAAATTGTAAATGGTATTCTGTACTTCTGTCAATAAAAGACCTTTATGGCCTAAGGATTGAAAAGGGGTTTCTGAATATGGTAGGAGTAATGCATCTTCATTCAAAAAAAATAGTTAGATAGATTGTTACAACAAAGGAAGCTAAAATAACTTGAAAAATAAGTAGGGCCGTTGCAAAACAAAATTGCGTTCTCTACCTCTATCAATATAGAATGTAGGATGCAAACGATTACTCTGTAGCCAATTTCTTCATGATAGATTACAATGACTATGAACTATGTCGATTCACAAAGATAGACTCCCTTTTCCCTATTCTCGGGCTACGATAAAAGAGGTTGCGAAAATCGCAGGAGTTTCCGTCGCTACGGTATCCCGTGTGATCAACAGGAATTATTATGTCAGCCCGGAGGTTGCAGAGCGGGTCAATAAAGCTATCCTAGAATGCGGGTATGTGCCCAATTCTATAGCCAGATCACTGAAGAATAACACTACCTATCTAATTGGGTTCATCGTATCGGATATATCAAACTCCCACTTGATGTCCATTGCTCGTGCTATCGAAAACGTAATTCGGGAATCCGATTACAACCTCCTTGTATGTAGCACGGAGAACGATCCTACATTGGAAAAAAAATATATCGAAGCATTCCTCTCTCGTCGTATTTCGGGAATCATCCTTCACAGTACGGGGCTCTTAGATGAATATGTTGCCGAAGTCAGCAAACGGATTCCTGTTACGTTAGTTTACCGCAAGGTGAAGTCTCCCTCGTTTATAGGAGATTGGGTGGATACCAATGGAAAAAGAGGAGCCTTTCTGTTGACCCAGCACCTGATACAGATGGGACACAGGAGAATCGGGGTAATCAATGGCAAACTGCAGTTCAGCACTGCTCAAGACCGATATCAGGGATACAAGGAGGCATTGAAAGCTTCAGGTATTCCCATACAGGAGGAACTCCTGTACTTGGGAGATTTTACTGAATCTTCCGGTTATCTGGGGGCTGAGTACCTTTTATCCTTACAGGAACCACCTTCTGCCATCTTGTGTATGAACAATGTCATTGCATACGGGACTTTGAAGTATCTTTTCTCTCATGGCATTCGGGTGCCTGAAGATATCTCTGTCATTAACTATGGGGAAATTGAGTATGCAGATACTATGAAGGTAAACCTTACCCGGATTCCTCAAGATCCATGGGTTCTTGGCCAAAAGGCAGGAGAACTCATATTGGAGAGGATAAACAATCCTTCTCTACCCAATCGAGAAGTAATCTTCGATGCAGAAATTATTTTCGGGAATTCGGTACAAAAAATTGCCCTAAATTTTTCAGATCGAAAACTTAAATGATTATGTTGCAGAGCTGGCCTCGTAATCCCAAAAATGTCTAATGCTTTCTTTTCTATCAGAGTCTAAATTCAAAATGTTTAGGAAGTGAAGACACATCGTACCCCCTGGCCCTACGCTGCCCACTGGGCTAACTCATCTTTGTCCTGAACCAGCAGATTGTCAAGGATCACCGGAATGAACACCAACGCTTCTAGCGGTAAACCCGGATAGGTTTCCCGCACCAGGTTTAAGGGCGTATCTCCCTTGTAGCTGTTCTTCCTCGTGCAGTTGAAACTCGCCTTATAGAACGCCGCTTTTCTCAAAAACTCTTTCTCGCTACCGAACGGTTCCGCTGCATACAGGTCCTCCTCCACCCATCAGTGGAAACTCTCCACATCGATTTTTCCGGTCTTTGCTCCCGGCGGAATGAGATGATGGGTGGCTTCCATACACTTCTCCCGCGCATAGGCCATACATACCGCCCTGGTACGCACTGTAGCGGGCCGTAAACTGGTATTGGGGCAGGTGGTGGTATACATACATGGGTACCCTCCTGGTTAAGGTTTAGGTTCCACCCTATTCTACCCAGATCCGTTGGGTCTAAAGCAGGGCCAGGCCTTCTCTCTTAACACTACAATGGTATCGAACACCCCTCTTGACGCCCTCAAAAAACCGTACTACACTAATGTTCACATATATGAAAAAGTTTCTAATATCTGTACAAGAGGAGGACTATATGAAAGGTCGGAAGGTGTTCGGTTCTAGAGGATCATGGCGGGTTGGGGTAGCGGTCCTGCTAGTTTTTGTGCTAGTACCCATGGCGGTTTCCGCTGCCGGCGCAAAGGAAGAACCCAAGGCGCAGAAGTTCACCCTGAAATGGGGAGATGTGCTTTCCGCTACCCACCCCTCGGTTCAGATGATCGACCGGGTGGCTGCCGACGCGGCGGCAAAAACTCAAGGAAGAATCGAAATCAAGAGTTTTCCCGGCGGACAGCTCGGCGGCTCCCGGGACATGATCGAAGCGGTTGCCACCGGCACGCAGGAGATGGTTACCGAGGGAACCGCGAACTTCGGGCAATGGGTTCCTGCCATCTCGGTTACCGAGGCTCCCTACATCTGGCGGGGGATGGAACATCTTGTTAAAGCGATGAACGGGCCCATTGGGGAAGAGTTCAACAAGCAACTGATCGAAAAGCGGGGAATGCGGATCCTGGGCACCACCTACTACGGTACCCGGCACCTAACTACCAGCAACAAACGGGTGGAAAAGGTAGCCGATATGGCGAACTTCAAACTCCGAGTGCCGGAGAACGACGTGTTCCGGGCCATGGCGGAATCCTGGGGAGCGAAACCCACTCCGATGAACTTCAACGAACTATACCTCGCCCTTCAGCAGAACGTGGTGGATGGGCAGGAGAATCCCCTTCCCACGATCAACAACGCGAAGTTCTACGAAGTCCAGAAATATCTGGTACTCACAGGCCACATTATCACTCCGCGGATCGTAGTGATCAACGAAGGGGTGTGGAAGAAGATTCCGGCGGCGGACCAGAAGGCCCTGAAAGAGGCGGTTGACGCCGGAATTGCCTGGCAAAACGAGCAGATACGCAAGCAGGAAAACGAACTGGTAGAGAAATTCAAAACCGCGGGCATGACGGTGATCCAACCTAACGTGGAAGAGTTCCGCAAGGCTGTGTTGGACGTAGTGCCCAAGAAGTTCGAATCCCGCTGGGGCGTGGGGATGTGGGAAAAGATCCAGGCTATTCAGTAGGTCCATAGGGTTCATACGGAGGAGCGAACCATGAACGGGTTATTTGAGCGAATCTATCGGGGAACGAACCGGATCTTGAACGTGTGTGGCGTCGTGCTGTTCATCCTGATCTTTTCCGTTGTGCTTCTCCAGGTCTTCATGCGGTACGTGCTGGGTTCGCCCCTCGTATGGTCCGAAGAATTGGCTCGGTACTTGTTCATTTGGGTGTCCTACCTAGGCTGGGTGTTCGCATGCCGGGGGGGCACCCATATTCGGATTTCTGCCTTTTTCGATGCCTTGCCTCCCCTGCTTCAACGGGGGGTGAGGATCGTAAACCAATGTCTGATCATTGTTTTTGCTCTTGTGCTGGGATGGTTGGGGTATCAGATGGTGCTGAAAAACCTCGACGTTCCCACCATTACCCTGTTTTTTACCTATTCCGTGGTATACCTCGTGGTGCCCCTTGCATCGATCCTCATCGTATTCCAGACGGTGTATGATCTGCTTCACCCTCGTAACGAAGGAGGGAAGGCAGCATGACGGTGATCTTTTTGCTCTGGCTCCTCATGATGCTTCTGGGGCTTCCCATCTTCGTTAGTTTGGGGATTGCCTCTCTTCTCCATCTGCTTACTTCCAACCTAAACCTTCTCACCCTTCCCCAGCGGATCACCAATGCGGCGAACTCCTTTCCCCTCCTGGCCGCTCCTTTTTTCATCCTGATGGGAAATATCATGAATACATCAGGAGTTACCCGCCGAATCTTCAACTTCGCCAATGCCCTGGTAGGGTGGTTGCGAGGGGGATTGGGTCATGCCAACATCGTGGCCAGTATGATCTTTGCCGGCATGTCTGGATCAGCGGTGGCGGATGCGGGAGGGCTGGGTACCATCGAGATCGAAGCGATGAAAGAGCGGGGGTACGATATCGATTTTTCCGCCGCGGTCACTGCCGCTTCGGCTACGGTAGGCCCCATCATTCCTCCCAGTCTTCCCATGATCATCTATGGAGTATTGGCGGACACCTCGGTGGGTAAACTCTTCATCGGAGGGGTCATCCCTGGCATACTGATGGGTTTGTCCATGATGGTGCTGGTAGGATGGATCGCTCGGAAACGGAACTATCCCAAAGAACCCTTTCCCACCGTTACGTCCTTGTGGAAGGCCTTCCGGGAAGCCTTCTGGGCCCTCCTGGCACCGGTGATCCTCTTTGGGGGGATCGTGTCGGGGGTGTTCACCCCTACGGAAGCGGCGGTGGTGGCTGCCTTTTACGCCTTGATCCTGGGGCTTTTCATCTACAAGGAGTTCCAGCTTAGTCAATTGCCCCGGCTGATCCTGATGACCATGGAAACCAACGGGGTCGTCCTGGCCCTGGTGATGACGGCAGTTCTGTTCGGGTGGAACCTGTCGGTAGCCGATGTACCCCAGACCCTGGGACGGGCTCTTCTCTACGTTTCCTCCAATCCGATAGTGGTGCTGCTGATCATCAATCTGTTCCTCCTTGCGGTGGGATGCTTCATGGAAGCCATTGCGGCGATGATGATCCTAATCCCGATCCTTTTGCCAGTGGCAATCAAACTCCAGATCGATCCTATCCAGTTCGGGTTGATCATCGTGCTGAACCTGATGATCGGAACCATCACCCCGCCGGTAGGAATCGTCCTCTTCGTCACCGCCAATGTAGCCAAGATCTCCTTCGAGCGGGTGACCAAAGCGACTATTCCGTTTCTCATCCCCTTGCTGATCGTACTGTTATTGGTTACCCTGGTTCCAGGCATAACCACCTGGCTGCCTACCCTGATCATGGGGAGGTAGCTTCATGGGGAAAAGAAGGTCAACGTATGGTCAATTCAGTAAAACGGGCGTTTGCGATTCTTACGGTTCTAGGAATTAAGGGACGAATGACTCTGTCACAACTGTGCCGGGAACTGAAGATACCGAAGAGCACTGCTTTTTCCATTCTCGAAACCCTCGAGCACGAGCAGGCAGTGGCGAGGGAGGAAGAGACAGGGATGTACACCCTGGGGATACGACTGTTGGAGTTAGGGCAAGAAGCGCAGCAGAACTTCGAGCTTCGACGGGTAGCTAGTCCTGTTCTGCAGCAGTTGAACCGAGAGATCGACGAAACCGTTCACTTGACCGTGCTGGACAACGATGTGGTCCTCTATGTGGACTGCTATGAATCTTCCAAACGGTTACGGACCTATTCGGTAATCGGCATCCGAGCTCCCCTCTACTGTACGGCGGTGGGAAAGGCGATCCTCGCGTTCCTGGACTACGATGAGCAGATGCGGATCATCAACCGAATGCAGTTCCAGCGGTTTACACCCCATACCATCACCGATCGGGAGGCACTCTTGCGGAATCTGGAAGAGGTGCGACGGAGGGGGTACTCGGTGGACGATATCGAACACGAGGAGGGAGTTCGCTGCGTGGGAGCGCCTATCTATAACAACAAGGGGAGGGTGTGCGCTTCCCTATCCATCTCCGGCCCTGCCTCTCGGATTACCACCGAACGGATCGAAGATTTCGGCCGGAAAGCCATTGCCACGGCCCAGGAAATCTCCCGCCGGCTGGGGTACAGAAGGTTCTAAGTTTCAAACGGCCGGTATCGCTCTCGAACAAGAGTGAAAACCGGCCGTAGTCTCCTTGTCACCGAGTCCCTTGGTTGGCTATTCTTTGGGTATCAATCTTTCATAATCTTCTACTTTCCCACCATCCATGAAACATTCGATGATCAGACGGCCGCTCAAATGCAAGTCAGGAGACAGGAATTTTTTTAGTTCTTTTCTGAAAAAATCCTCAAGGATTTTGCCACCTTTATCGTAGGCTTCTTCACCCACTTCTATCTGCTGATCTACCTGCAATAAACCGATAGGTAAATGGGTGCCATCTATTTTCAACGACTTCAACGCGTATCCCAGCAAAGGACAGCGGGAGGGAGTGATTTGCTCGGGACTGAATCTTACACTTCCCCGCCGAGAAATATACTCTCGGGCAATCCATTGAGGCATAAAGCTGACCCGATAAGCTCCCACATGTTGATTGGGAATTAACACATACCCTGTTTTGGGAGTTTCCATGATCTGCACCAATAATAGATTCGCTTGATCTACCATCCTCCCCGTGGCGAAGGGCCAATAAGATCCTACCCCCTCACTTGTCATGCCTACTGTATCCGTAATGCTTGGGTTATCGTGTCCTCTTGGCGCGACAAGCCTCCACAGCCATGCCAGTGCGGGGGGTAACACATGAAAGAAACCAATGATGCCATAACTGGGATGCTCTTGTAGGCATGGAGGTGTACGAACACCAAAACTACGTACATCGATCTCTACGGCTTCATTCACTACTCCTTCGATGAATCTTCGCGGCATGATTACCCGTGGATTCGGGCACCGTTTCCCCGGTGCGTCCATCGTGTGTTCCCAAATGAGACACGTAGCGCCTTCAATACCCTCTAGATTTAGGAAAATGAGAGGTTCCGGCGAATGAACACATAATTTTTCTAAGTGAGGATCAGTGCCGTAGTGGGTGAGATGGTTGAGTCGGATAAACCAAGCCTGTTCGGCGTCTTGCACGACTAGTTTCCCGCTTTTGTTTTGCAATCGAGGATGACAAAGCGCCATATCATCTGTAACGGGTCTGATTTCGCAGTTATCGGTAAGCTTTAAGTAAATTCTATCCTTTGTTTTTAAGTTCTCTCCCAGTAAGATATTGCCGTCAATTTCTTTGTGCATCTGCTCGATCATCTCGCTTTTGCCACCACCGCTTGCTCCTTCATGCATAATCGTAAAAACATTTTCGTACGGTGTAATTAGTCTTACTGTTGAACCGTGGAGGGTTGTCCAACCCTCCTGTTCACCTATATTCAACAATACGCCGTAGATTCCTTTCTTCGCGCTTGGACCTGGATAAAGATTGTAGGAAAAAATCTCATGAATATTTGTTCTATTGTGAACTACCACCTGCTGCCCATTAAAATGTGTATGGCGGAATGGAGGAGCTACGAATGCTATTGCTCGGGGACTAAATCCCTCGGGAATCTTTTCTGGAGGCAAGAATCCTTGTAGATCGGCGAGTCCACCCGCGAAGAACCCCGCATTTGAAGGAGAAATAAGGAGAGCGGGGTATCCAAAAGGTTCCCCTCCCGCAAGGAAAGCGAATATAAGTAATTCTTGTTTGCTTATCCAACGAAGCGTGTCCGTTCGCAATGGGCTAAAATCTTCACCAAATCGATCATGGTATCTCATTTTATCTGTTTCTTTTTCGTCTGAAACAACCATACAATCTGGATCCCGTCTACGCATATAGGGTTCTGTGTAATTAATTGAAATTCCATTCTTGCACCGTACTACGGTTGCCTCATGAACGATCCCTCTTCCCGGCACCTCGTATTCAACCCGGAAATTGTTTTGTCCATTTAAGGCTATTTCTATCAACTCCGTTCGATTTTGAGGGATAAGAACTCTTGGTGCCGATTCGAGAATTGCCCTGATCTCCTGATTGAGAGATAGTTTACTGAGAATCTTTTCTTTCATTAAGGTACCCATTTGATTTTCCTCCCCATCCGTTCGTTAATGATTTGAGATTTGTTAAGGCAAAAAAAAACCGGCACTCTCGTGTCTGTGCAATAAAATTGCACATACGACACAAGCGTGCCGGCCTATCCCTTAACTGGTTATAGCGGTTCTTGCCCGCCATAACCCTTTATTTGATCTGCCTACGCAACGATCGGCTCTCCTGAAGGTAGCCAGTAACCCTTCCTGAGAGCATTACGGTATAAATATACTATTTTTGCAAATTTTATTCAAGTAGTAGATCAGCTCACTTGACTGTCATGTCTATCTCATACTATTGATACTGCGCTGAGAAGATTCGGAAGATAAAACGAAGGATAGGAACAATCGGTCGTTTTATAAGCCGGTAGGAAATAGCTGGGCCAGCAGCTAAGTTTCTTACCGGCTTTTTTTATTAAAAGATTTGGATACTTCATCTGGAGGTGCCTATGAAAAGATGGCTTGCACTTGCCGCAGGGGTTATCATACAGACTGCATTGGGTGGCATTTATGCGTGGAGCGCTTTTGTTCCCCATCTAATGAATACCTTTGGGTTCACCAGAACCCAGTGCGCAAATATCTTTGGAATTATGATCGCTGTCTTTTCCCTATCAACCATCCCTGCAGGTAAATTTTTTCTGCGGTTTGGTCCCCGTCTAACTGCGGGAATCGGGACTCTACTATTCAGTGTAGGGTACATCGTATCTTCCTTTTCTGGCGGTAACTACTTTTGGATTGTTGGGGGAATCGGGATTACGACGGGAATTGGGATAGGTTTTGGGTATATCTGTCCACTATCGGTGGGCATGAAATGGTTTCCAGATCGGAGAGGGTTGGTAACAGGAGTTATGGTTGCAGGGTTCGGTTTAGGAGCAGCCGTCCTGTCCTGGTTCATCGTGAGGCTTGCCGCTTCCTATCATATACTAACCGTGTTTCGTTTGGTGGGAATAGTATTTGGTGGAATTGCCAGTGTGGGAGCGATGTTCTTGTCAGAACCAGAATCGAACAGAAAGAGGGAGAATCCTCACCTTGTGAAGAAAGCGCTGAGATCCATCATCCTGACTCCTCCCTTCCTTTTGTTATGGTTCTCCATGTTTGCAGGAACCTTTGCTGGGTTGCTCATCTCTGGGAATCTTAAACCTTTGATGACAAGCTTAGGGCTTAGCGCATCAAGGACTGAACTGGCTATCCCTCTTTTTGCCCTTGGGAATACCCTGGGTCGCCTTGTGTGGGGACACATCCATGATCGTCTAGGATCCAAGCATACAATTCTTCTTTCATTAACTATCCTTTTTTTGTCGATTTTTCCGCTCCTGTTGACTTTCAATACGGGCATCGCTCTGGTTGCTGTGGGTTTCATCGGGTTCGGGTTCGGAGCCTGTTTTGTGGTGTATGCTGCATCGGTGGTTGATGTATTTAAAGTGGAAAATCTACCACGATTGTACCCGATCATTTTTATTGCATATGGAGTGGCCGCTCTGATAGGTCCACCTATCGGTGGGAAAATCGCAGACTCCACGGGATCTTATACGGGAGGATTGATCATAAGTAATTTAGTCCTATTATTGGTGTTAATGACTGTGTTTCTAAAATATCCGTCTGTCAATAAACAGGAACATTAAGCAAAATCTAACTTATTATCAAGTGTAAAGATGATAAATCGTTCACCAGTCTTTGTACTGATGTCGGTATGAAGACTGGTAACCTGACACCGAGTAATATCATAAATTGCTGCATATAGAAGATCCTTACCCGATTCTAAGAGTTCACTACGTACCTGCTTAACAAGCTGCACGCCATTTCTTGTAGTCCCTGATTGTGCCAGTTGTTGTTCCGCTCTGGTAAGTACACCTTTTAGGCGGACTAGAATAATGTCTTCGATAATATACGTTTTGATTTCTAGTGGTCCTCTGCCCATGTACTCTTTTTCAAATCGAATGATTGCTTCACTGATCTTTGCTTCCATTTGACCTTTTGTCATTTTATCCTCCAGCATACATCAAGCACACATGGGAACCTTGACGGGAAAAACTTTCGGCGCAGTATACTGTGAGTGAGAAACGAAACGAGTTTCATCATAAAGGTAGGTAACCCTTGGAGTTAATATGCTTATTTCAAGCGCTTCCAGTTCAAACGCGAGTTAGAACTCTCCAAAAAATATCGCTATCATCGGTGGTACGAGTTTGATTCATGCGCCTGTCTATCGTTATTGGATAGTACTCAAAAAGATCTGGCTCTTTTCCCGTAACCCAACTAGCTTCCGTTGCACAGAATATATACTGTATTCTTTTCACTTAATCAAGATCTCGCGCAGAGGTTCTATCAACGGTTTTGGGTAAAACTCAGAAAAGTGGGGAGGTAGAATCTCCATCGGCCTCGTTCGTTTCAGCTCCGTTTCCTGAAGCCTTTCACTTCATCGAAGAATGAGTCGAGTGAGGGTTGTGCACGTTAGTGGGTGGTGACAGGATTGACATGCCCCATGTTCCACGGTATAATGTTTTTATATGAGAAAGTTGTTCATAAAAGTGAACAACTTGCAGAAACTTAAAAGAAAGGAGATGGGTATGAGAAAAATTCTATTCATTCTTTTGGTTCTAACCTGCCTGGTTGGTTCCCTTGCCTTTGCCGCAGGGGCGAAAGAAGCTCCCAAGGCGAAGCAGGTCAAGCTGTCCTTCTCGTCGGTAAGCGTTCCCAACGATGCCCACACGAAGGCGATGTATGTGTTCAAGGAGAACATCGAGAAGCTCACCAATGGGCAAATCACGGTAGACGTGTATCACTCGGGGCAACTCTTCACCCAGGAAGCTCAGAACCCTGCCCTCCAGAAGGGTACTCTGGACATGGCCTACGTGGATCCCAACTGGCTCACTGACTGGGTCCCTTACATGTCGATGTTCGCCGCACCCTACGTGTTCAAAAGTTATGAACATATGACGAAGACCTTCAACAGTGATTTCGGCCGGCAAATCTTCGAGGATGTGGCGAAGAAGGCGAACATTCGTCCCCTGGGAGCTTTCTACCTTGGTACCCGACAGTTGAACCTCCGGGATATCGGTCGGGAGGTGAAAACTCCTGCCGACATGAAGGGGGTAAAACTCCGGATGCCCAACTCTCCCTCGTGGCTACTGATGGGACGGGCATTGGGCGCCAATCCTACCCCCCTATCCTTTACCGAGGTCTACATGGGCCTGAAGACGGGCACCATCGATGGGCAGGACAACCCCCTTCCCACCAACAAGAACGCCAAGTTCTACGAGGTAACCAAGTACATCATCCTCACCGACCACTACATCAACCCCCTGTTCCCCGCCATCAACGAGGCCAAGTGGCAGTCCCTCGGAGCGGATCTCCAGGCCAAGATGTACCAAGCCATAGAGGAAGCCAGGAAGGTGTGCGACAAAACCAACCTGGACGCGGAGAAGGAACTGGTGGACTTTTTCAAGAGCCAGGGAATGACGGTGATCGTTCCAGACAAGGAAGCCTTCATCAAGTATGCCCGGGAAGTGGTAATGGGCGACAAGGAAGCCACGAAGAACTGGGACATGACCCTGTTCCAGAAGATCCAGGATCTGGCCAAGTAGAGGGATTCCGGAAGCTTGCGCTAGATCGCAGACCTGCATGGTCAACGGAAAGAGGCCCCCGCAACGAGCGGGGGTTTTTCTTGAAATAAACGGCGTGAAGGTAAAAGGTATGATAAGCGAGGCACTCCTATGAATGAGAGGCCCTTTTTTACGCATATATTAAAGAAACTGTTGGATGTTGTGGAAATCTGGATCCCCGCTTTCACTTTTTCAGCCATGTTTTTGGTGTTCGTGGTGGCGATTTTTTTCCGGTACGTACTGAACCACCCACTCACCTGGCCATACGAACTATCCATCATCCTGTTCATCTGGACCATCATGTTCGGCGCGGGGTACGCGAAACGGGAGAACTCCCACGTGGTGTTCAGTGTCCTGTATGACCGGTTGTCCCCCCGGAGGCAGTTAGCGTCCCGGATAGTGGCGGAATCGATCGTGTTGATTGCCTTCATCCTCGGATTTCAAGCCTCCACCAGTTATATCTTGTTCTGGAAAACCTTGAAGACCCCTGCCTTACGGATCTCCTTCGACATCGTGTTCTTTCCGTATGTCATATTCATGGTCCTGATGATCGGCCGATCGGCCTGGAACCTATTCCTCGACATCAAGTCGGCGTTCCGCAAGGAGGCCCAGGGATGAGTGTGCCCCTTTTGGTTTTCATTCTCGTCTTCGTCGCGATCTTCGTGTTTCGAATCCCCATCTCCCTGGGGATGATCGCCGCCTCCATCTTTTACGTTCTGGCCAAAGGACTGGATGTGGGACTGGTCGCGGAGAAGATCCTCTCGAACCTCTACGCGAAGGATATTCTCCTTGCGGTCCCCCTGTTCATCTTTACCGCCAATGTGATGAACACCAGCAAGGTGACGAACCTGATTTTCGAGTTTGCCAATACCCTCGTGGGTCGTTGGCGGGGGGGAATGGGGCACGTGAACGTACTAGCTTCCCTCATTTTTTCGGGGATGACCGGCTCTGCTGTGGCGGACGCCTCGGGGTTAGGGGTAATGGAGATTCAGGCCATGCGAGAGGCCGGCTACGACGATGATTTCAGCTGTGCCATTACCGCCGCTTCCGCCACCATAGGGCCGATTTTTCCGCCCAGCATCCCCATGGTGTTCTATGCGATGCTGTCCGGCACTTCCATCGGCAGCCTCTTCATGGCGGGGATGACCCCCGGTGTGATCATGGCGATTGCCTTGATGCTGTATATAGCTGCTATAGCAGGGAAGCGGAAGTACCCCTACGGGCCAAAATACTCGACGAAGCAGTTTCTCTCGAACACTCTGCGGGCAATTCCCGCGCTTCTGACACCGGTGATCCTCCTGATCGGTATTTACACGGGAATCGTGACTCCCACCGAAGCGGGTGCCCTGGCCGCTTTCTACGGGATCCTGATCTCGGTGCTAATCTACCGGTCCTTAGGGCCTAAAGATATGTGGAAGGTCCTGGTAGACACGGTGAAAGCCACGGGAAGTCTTTCCCTTATCGTGGGAGCCGCCTACGCGGTCGCCTATGTGGTAGCGGTGGAACATATCGCCGACATGGTTGCGGGACTCATTCTTTCCTTTACCCAGAACAAGTATGTGCTCCTCCTGGTGATCAATATCCTGTTCTTCATCCTGGGGATGTTCATCGACACATCCACCATTACCCTAGTATTCATCCCGATGGTGCTTCCCTTGGCGCAGCAGTTGGGGATCGATCTGGTGCATCTGGGAGTCGTGATTGTGTTGAACATGATGATCGGGCTTCTGACTCCGCCCTTCGGAGTACTCCTGTTCATTACTTCAGGCATATCGGGCACCCCCTTACGGGGCATTATCCGGGAGGTTTGGCCCATGATCGCCGTGCTAGTGGCGGTTTTACTGCTCATTACCTATGTACCGGAGGTCGCGCTCTGGGTGCCGCATACGTTTTTTAGATAAATCTATTTAGTCGAAGGAGAACCAAGATAATGGCACACAGCAAACAGCTGAAAGGTGTTATTCCCGCTCTTCTCATTCCCTTTCGAGAGGATGGATCGGTAGATCACGGGTTACTGGAAAAGCAGGTGGAGTACCTCGTTTCCAAGGGGGTACAGGGGATCTTTATCAACGGCTCTACGGGGGAAAGTGCCTATGTTTCCACGGAGGAAAAGGCAGAAATCGTGAAAACCGTTGCCCGCGTTGCCCGGGGGAAAACAGCCCTCTGCGCCGCCTGTATCCAGCCTTCTACCGAACAAACCATTCGCGAATTGAAGGTAATGGAACGGCTGGAACCGGATTTTATCGTGGCAGTTACCCCTTACTATTTCAAAGTCGATCAGGCTGTCATCCTGGAGCACTACCGGACGATCGCGTCCCATAGCTCTGTGCCGGTAATCGCGTATGACATACCCTCCTGCACCCACAACAAGATTCACCTGGAAACGATTCTTCGGATCGCCGAGATCCCCAACATCGTGGGGATCAAGGATAGCTCGGGAGATTTCATTACCTTCTGTCGGGCGCTAGGCCGGCCCGTAAAGGCAGGGTTTTCCTGGATCCAGGGGGATGACTACCTCGACGCTCCCTCGTTCCTGATGGGAGCCCAGGGGATCGTAACGGGCACGGGGAACGTGTGGATCGACCCCTACCTGGAGCTGTACCGAGCCATCCAGGCGGGCGACCGGAAGTCCGCCCTGGAATGCCAAACCCGGATCAACGCTCTCTGCGAGGTGTTTCAGACAGTGGGGGGAAGGGTGATCCCTGGCATCAAGGCTGCCGCGTACTTACTAGGGAGGAGTCATCGCTGGATGCGGCAGAGGTCCATGACTCTTTCGGAGGAAGAGATTGCCAAAGTGAAGGCCGTACTGGTAGGATTGGCACTTCTATAAGGAGGTGAACCACATGATCTATGATTCATTGAAAAACCTGCATCGGTACACGGGGCTTACCGCAAACCTTGATACCGCTATCCAGTATGTCCAGGAAAAACTTCCTGTCCTGAACACCCTTCCTGAGGGAAAGCATCCGATCGAGGGGGATCGAGTGATCATCCAGGTGATGTCCTATGAGACAAAGGATCTTTCCGCCGCAAAGTTTGAGGCTCACCGGAAATACATCGATATTCAGTTTATTCTGGAAGGGAAGGAAGCCTGCTATGCCTGCCACCTGGAAGGGCTAAAGCCAGAGGAGCCCTTCAACGAAGAAAAGGATGTTGGATTCTTCAAAGGAGAAGGGGGTGCCTTTCTTCCTCTGCCGGAAGGGGTTTTCGCGATCTTCTTTCCCTGGGACGCCCACAAGCCCTCCTGCGACTGGGAAGGAAAACACCGGGTGCGTAAAGTGGTGGTGAAGGTGAGAGCATAGAGGAGATGGCATCATGATGTTACCATTCTAGCATCTTGACGCTTATTTCTCAAATTACTACTATTTGGTGCATGAGAACTACCATAACCTTGGAAGACTCTTTAATACAAGCAATAAAGAAAAAATCCACGGAATTGAATATTCCCTTGAAGGTGTTCATCAATCAATTGTTACAGCGAGGGTTGCAAGATTTCGAAAAATCAACGAAAAACGTCAAACCATATCGGTTGAAATCTAAATCTCTTAAGCCTATGTCTGGCTATGATCTTGACCGCTTATCTAAGATTTTGGATGAGGAAGATGTACAAAAGATCGTTTAGATATTTATGATTCTACCAGATGTGAACATTTTAATTCATGCCATCAATAAAGATTCAAGCAAGCATGATAAAATACGTCGATGGTGGGAAACTGTTCTTTCAGGAGTGGTACCAGTATATATTCCCTGGGTAGTCATACTGGGTTTCATAAGGATCTCCACCAACAGAAAAATATTTCAATCGCCGTTATCCATCAAAGAGGCATGTGCCTATGTGCAGGAATGGCTTCATCGACCGTGTGTGAGAATCGCGGAACCAGGGGAAGGGCACTGGGAAATCGTCAAGAAATTGTTAGAGGAAACTAGAAATGGAGAGCTTACAACCGATGCTCACCTAGCGGCCCTGGCCATGCAGTTGAACTGCGTGTTGTACTCCACGGATACGGATTATAAACGATTCCCGAGATTGAAGTGGGAGTACTTCTAGGCTAACCCTCTTTTTCAGACGAAAAGCTGAGAATCGCTTCCGGTATACGCTCTAGGGGCAGGACTTTTTCCGCTGCCCCTAACTCTACCGCCGCGCGGGGCATCCCCCACACAATGGAGGTCCGTTCATCCTGCGCGATGGTAAGGGCTCCCGACTGTTTCATCGCCAGCAAACCCTCTGCCCCGTCTTTCCCCATGCCGGTCAGAAGGATGCCCAGAGCGTTTTTACCGGCGGCACGGGCTACAGAGTGGAACAGGACGTCCACTGCCGGGCGCTGGAACTGTACCCGTTCCCCCTGGTGAAGGTGGATAAAGAGGCTCGCGCCCCGGCGGGAAACTTCCATGTGGTATCCTCCGGGGGCTAAATACGCGGTACCGATCTGTACCAGTTCTCCCTCCTCTCCCTCCTTCACGGTTAGTTCGGAAAGTTCATTGAGCCGTTGGGCGAACTGTCGGGTAAAGTGTACCGGCATGTGCTGGGTGACCACGATGGGAGGAAGGTGTCGGGGAAGAGTCCGGAACAAAGCCTCCAGGGCTACGGTTCCACCCGTGGAAGCACCGATAGCGATGAGTTTTTCGGTGGTGCGTACCTGGGTAAGGAGGGAGGCTTTGTCTTTAGTCAGCCCCGTGTCCCGCTCATCCCCCGGTGATTTACGTCCCGGGGTCAGGGGTGAGATTCCAGAAAATCCCCCTCCACGGGTCAAACCCCGCTCCCTGGCTTTTGCGGCCGCAGCGGTCTGTTCCTTCCATTTAGCGAGAAATGCGTCTTTCGCCTCATGGGCAAGGCGGATCTTTCGAAGCACATCCTCTTTCACTTCCTCCACGGTGATGCTCCCCCCCGGTTTGTTCACCACGTCGAAGGCGCCCAGTTCGAGGGCTTTGATCGCCGCCTGGGGGTCTTTGGTAGTGATGGAACTTACGATGATGACGGGAAGGGGAAAGTACTGCATGAGTTTTTCCAGGAAGGTTAACCCATCCATCCGGGGCATTTCGATATCCAGGGTGATAACATCGGGGTTGAAGCGCACGATTTTGTCCCGGGCGATGAAGGGATCCGGGGCGGTGCCCACCAGTTCCATGTCCCTTTGGTCTTTGATGGCGGAAGAAAGGACATCCCGAACGATGGCAGAATCATCTACAACTAGTACTTTTATTTTGCTCATAAGACTCCTACAGTTGAGGATTGTATAGATCTTCTATAGTCAGGTGTTCAAGACTGGTAACTATCAATTTGTTGGTTGCCGTGTTATACAGGACTCGCCTGCCGTGTTCACCCCCCGTGTGCATACTAAGGATGCGGATTTTTTCTTTCCGGAGGATGGAAACCGCTAGATCGATATTTCGGTCGCCGATAAAAAAGATCTCTCGTTCATCGAAGATGACAAAGGCCCCTCCGATGATGGAGGCCACCAAATTTTCCCGTTCCGAACCGTGTTTCAGAAGGAAGCGATGCAGGAGGGTGTAGATAGCGATATCCCCGTACTTCGTGCTGTTATGCTCTTTGGAAGGGGCTTTGGGCAGGAGAAAATGGCACATCCCTCCCCACTGACGCGCCTTGTCGTGAACGCACACTGCCACGCAGGAGCCGAGTATTGTTTTGATCACCATCGGTTTTTTGCTGATGATCAGTTCCCCGGGATTTAAAAATTGTTCGTGTAAGGAAAGGTTCCTCCGATTTTCATCCATCGAGGCTATTGATCCTTTCGGTAGATAGAGTGTTTCAAATAAGTGAACCGGTGTGGCACCCCTACGAGGCTTTCCGAAAGTCCCAGGATCAGGTACCCCCTTGGTTTTATAACATCCCATATTTTCTGTAAGATCAAGCTCTTCTCCTGATTGTCGAAGTAGATCAACACATTCCGCAGAAACACGATATCGAATTGTTTGTTGAAGGGGTAGGAATCCATCAGGTTTAAATATTTAAAGGACACGAGGCGTTTCACCGAATCCTTCACGTGAAACTCTTTCTTTTCCGGATCAAAGGAAAAGAACTTCCGTAGCTGTGGATCTCGCACGTTTCCCTTGATCTTGGAGTAATGGTATACCCCCCGGGACGCGAAGGATAAAACCCGTTGGGAAATATCGGTCGCTAGAATCCTGGCATCCTTGAGATGGAGCAGGGGATCATGCTCCAGGCAGGTAAGGGCGATGCTGTAAGCTTCCTCCCCCGTGGAACAGCCAGCGCTCCAGAATCGTAGGTACGATTCGGAGGGTGCCTTGCGCCTTAAATAGAAGGCCACAAACTGAAAATGGATCTCTTCCCTGAAAAAGTAGGTAAAGTTGGTGGTAAGAGCGTTGATGAACTCGGTTCGAAGGGCACCGGTCCTGTCCTGCAAGAGGGCGGTGTAGTACTCGTTAAAGTTCGTGAAGGGTCTGCCAGGCCCCACGAATTTCTGAAGGCGGTATTCCACCAGGTACTTCTTGTAGTCCTTGAGGGAAATACCGCTCTCGGATTGGAATAGATCCTTGAACTTTAGGAATAATGACTCGGTTAACCCACTGATGGATAGATGCATACCTAAAACAAGATGACCCCTTCCTTTTCCTGATCCGCTCCCCCATGGGTTGGTTCTCGTTCCACGCTAAGAAGTTCTCGATACAGGCGATTCACCATCTGCCTTTCCCCGTCGGTACTTACGATACTGGCGAGCAAATCCAGCGCTTCCTTCCGATCGGGGCATCCGACACCCCTGCAGATACGATGTTCTCGGACTATCTGCTGAACGAGGGAGTCTGTGCGCTTGAGGTATGCTTCCAGGTATTGAAAAAGATGATGCATCTCTTCCTTGCGGATGGCTATCTGCTGAAGATTCTTGAAGAACTGCATGAGGATCGATTTTTCCTGCTTCTGGTTGGTTTCGATCTGGTAAATGGCCTTGTGGATGTACTGAGTGAGTTCTTCGGTATTGGTGTCGTACTTTTTCGAGACCCCTTTGAAATGATCGATAATTTCCACCATCCTCGAAAATTCCTGCATCTGCCTTTCTTTGTTGGTCTCCACCTGAGCCAGGGTATTCTGAATGCCTTCCGTGATGCCTTTGACGGTAGATTCGGTATGTTCCGCCAGTCTCCGGAGTTCCCGAGCCAATAATCCGAAAGCGGAGGATCCTTTTACCTTGCTGGCCTCGATGCTCATGTTGAGGGAAATCAGTTTGATCCGTTCCGTGATGTCCACGATCTTGTCGAACTGGGCAAAGGAAGACTGGATCTGTTCACTGGAAGCGTCGAGGTCCCGGACATAGGAGCCCCGGATCTCCTCCACCTTGTTGAAGTACTGTTGCAGACTGGATTGGTAGGTCTCGGTGTAGGTTTCGTAGGAATTGTGATGGATCTGGAACTGTTTCATCGCTTCTTCGATGAAGTGACTGCTGGAGTTCTGCATCTCTTTGATTTTACTAAGGCTCTCCAGGGTATCGATGGATAGTTTTTCCCATTCACCGTCGATGACCGTTTCCCATTCCTGGGATACCTGCAGGGGAACATGGATCGCGCAAAGATCCTGGAGAATCTTCTCCCATTCTTCTTCTTTCGCCCGCCGCGCCTCCAACTCCTCCGCGGAGCCCCTCGATTCCTCGCGCATGGTTTGCGCTATCTCTACTAGATGCTCAGGAATCCTGGAAAGCTGGGAGGCAAGGGTATGGCTCCGCGGGGGAGGCACGGGACTGTCTTTGATGAGGAGGCACTGCCGGGCGAGCCCCTCGAGTTCATCTTCGATCTGACGCAGTTTTTCGCCGAGGGGAGATTTATCCGTATCTAAAACTTTGTCCTGCGTCCTACACCGATATAGAGAATCTTTCGCGAGACGAAACGCGTGGCAAAGGGATTCCATAAGATTCGCGCATGTCGAGATTTGGCGTCTTTGTGCCTGACAGGCGAAGAGGGCATACACCAAAAGGGGAATGAACAAAAAGGACGCGAAGTAAAGGGCCGCGGAAGAACGGGTTACCCCAAAATAGATCCATCCCAGGGCGTACAGAAGGGTAAGCCCCGGGATCCCCACCCAGAACGGTACTTTTTTCATATCTTCTCCCGGTTAGAAATCCTTGAAATCTTCCAGAGGTATCTTTTTCTCCGGGGTGATCAGCTCCACCTCGGCATCCTCCGGCTTAACGGCCGTTTTCAGGGGGCGCTGTCCCCGCTCTGCCCCGGTTGAAGGGTGGGTGGACTCCGCTTTCACTTTCTTTCTCCCGTTGCCCTTTTTACCCTTAGCGGCCTCCTCCAAAGCGCGAGATTTGTCCGCCGCCGCTTTCCCCTGAGTCACTTCATTGAGGATCTGCACCACTTCCCGCAGCTGTTCCACCTGGGCGAGCAACTCCTCTGAGGCGGAGGCGTTCTCCTCGCTGGAGCTTGCCGTCTGCTGTACCACCGTGTTCACCTGACTGATGGCCTTGGTAACCTGGTTAGCTCCCTTGCTCTGCTCCTTGAACGCCCGGTTGATTTCATCCAGGAGGATACTTACCTTGGAGGCGGCCTCGCTTACCTTTTTGGAGTCCTCGGTGACGGAACGGGTGCGGTCGGTCCCCTTTTCGATGTTGGCCACCACGTTTTCGATCAGTTCCGAGGTTTCGCTAGCCGCTTCCGCGCTTTTCTGGGCGAGGCTTTTCACCTGGTCCGCCACCACGGCGAATCCACGGCCCGCCTCACCCGCCCGAGCCGCTTCCACCGCCGCGTTGAGGGCGAGAATGGAGGTCTGGAAGGCGATATCGTCGATCACCTTGTTGATTCGCACCACCTGCCGGCTTCGTTCGTTGATGTCCTGCATCATGGTAAGGAGCTCCTCGGCCCGGCCGCTGGAGGTTTTGGCGCTTTCGGCGGTTTCCTTCATCAAGAGCTCCGCTTCATTCACGCTTTTGGTGTTGCTCTCGATGATGGACTGGAGTTCCTCCATGCTGCTGGTGATCTCTTCCACGGAACTGGCCAGCTCGCTGGCGCCGCTGGACAGTTCCTGGCTGGAAGAGGCGATCTGGTTCGCAGCCCCCTCCAGGTTGTTGGAGGATGCTACAAGGTCGCCGGTACTCTTCGAAATGAGCCGGGTGATGGATCGGGAAATGAGGAGACCCAGCCCGATAGCCACCACCAGGGCAAAGAAGGTGGTGAGGAGCATTAGAATTGCCAAACGCTGAGCCAGTTTGAGGGACCGTTCGGGTAGTTCCTGCCCATAGTGCTTGTTGATGTAGGAACTGAGGGCGGAGAACTTCTCGATCCCCGCGTCAATGATCTGCCGATCCGTCCCCAGGATCAGCTGCCGCAGTTCCCGGTGGTGAGTCTCGAACTCCCGGGGATTCGCCACGGCTTTTTCCCCCAGGGCGATGATCTTATTGGTTGTCGCTATGGCGGGGTCTAGAGCTTTCAGCGCCTCTTTGTAGAGTTTATCTTCCTCCGGCGTGCGGGGGATGGCGTCGTAGGCATCCAAGGCTTTTTTTCGTTCAGCCCGTCCTTCTTCTATGACTTTTTTCTGCCGGTCCAGTTCGTAGGCGAAGTTGTCCGGCGTAAGCAGGGTTCGGATGGCCACCTTGATCCGCATCAGATTGTACACCACCATACGTATAGTTATGATGGAGGGAATGCTTTCGTCTTTCAGCTGTACGATGCTGGTGGTGAGTTCGTGCTCGATCCAGTACCCCACCCCCCCCACGATTACCGTTAGCAGAGCGACCGTCAGGAATCCGACGACCAGTTTACGGCCAATTCCCCAAGATTTGATCGATGCCATTCCCTTGCCTCCTTACCGCGTGGCTTCTAACTGTTCTCCGATCTCCACTACCTCTTCAGTGGAGAGGATACTGTCCAGGTTCAGGATCATCACCATGGAGTCCTGCAACTGCACGATCCCGTACAGGTACTTGCTTTTGAACTTGAACCCGATTTCCGGAGTGCGGTTCACCGCGGAATCGGGGATGTCCACCACGTCCTTCACCCCATCCACCGCCAGTCCCACATGGTTCACGTCCCGCACCCCCAGGATTTCCACGATGATGAATACCGTGCGGTCCGTGTAGGGTTTTTCGGCCAGGCCGAATTTCAGTCGCATGTCGATGATGGGAATGATTTTTCCCCGCAGGTTCACCACCCCCTTCAGGAACCGGGACGCCTCGTGGAGGCGGGTAATGGGCATGTAGCGGATTACCTCCTGGACTTTGGTAATGGGGATCCCGTAGGACTCCTTTTCCACGGAAAATATCAGGTATTTTTTCACCGCGTCACTCATGGGCGTACCCCCTTACGGTTTCACGTACATTTCGACGATTTTGATGAACTTTTCTCCCTGGAAGGGCTTGATGATCCAGCCGGTGGCCCCGTAATCTCGGGCGGTTAGCATTTTCGCTTTATCCGTCTCGGTGGTGAGCATGATGATGGGAGTGGTGGTGTCGAACTTGCGGAGTTCCTTCACCAGGGTAATTCCATCCATCCGGGGCATGTTCACATCCAGCACGTACAGGGCGATGTTCCCCTTATGTTCCCTGGCTTTCTGGAGAGCGTCTTCCCCATCAAAAGCTTTCAGGATCCGTTCGTACTTGTGGAGGCGAAGGGTCTGTTCCACGATGCTCCGGATCACTTCCGAATCATCGGCAATCAGGATGTATTTCATGGAGTCCTCCTCGGCGGTTCATTTCAAGGTTTCCAGGAAGCCCTGCATATCCACCACGAAGCCGATGCTCCCGTCTCCGAATATGGTGCCTCCGGAAAAATAGGCGCAGTCCCGCAGAAGGGAATCGCTCAAGGTTTTGATGACGATCTCCTGTTTGCCGATCAGCTCATCCACTACCACGCAGTACTTGGATTGATCCAGGGAGAACAGAAGGGAAAGAAGGCGGTTCTCCTCGCGCCCGTTTTCCTGTTCTTTGAACACCTTGTGGGCTTTGATGACTGGGATATGGATGCCCCGGTGATAGATCATGGCTTCCGAGCCGTTTTCCGCGGTAAACACTTCCTGGGGATTGATAACCTTGATTTCTTCGATGGCGTTGAAGGGAAACACGTACTTGTTTTCCCCCACCCGGGTGACGAACCCTTCGATGATGGCGAGGGTTAGGGGGAGCTTGATGGTGAACCGGGTATAGCTGTCTTTTACCGAGGCGATTTCCACCCTTCCGTGAATGGCGTCGAGGTTCTTTTTCACCACGTCCAGTCCCACCCCGCGGCCTGAAACGGTGGTGAGCTCCGTGGCGGTGGAAAACCCGGGCAGGAAAAGAAAGTTGTGCAGGTCTTTCTCGGACAGCCCACCGGCATCCTCCCTCTTGATAAGTCCCAGATCGATCGCTTTCTGCAGCACTCCCTCGGTATCGATTCCTCTGCCGTCGTCCTGGATGGTGATCTCGATGCCGCTTCCCTTATGCTCCGCGGTAAGGAGAATTTTCCCCATTTTATCCTTTCCCTTCCGTTCCCGTTCGGGGGCGGGTTCTATGCCGTGGCCGATGGCGTTTCGGATGATGTGCATCAGGGGATCGTAGATGGTTTCGATCACGTTTCGGTCCAGTTCGGTGTCTTCCCCCCGCATTTCCAGGTATACCGATTTTCCCAGTTCCTCCGCGGTGTTTCGGGCCACCACCCGAAGTTTGTTGAAAATTTCCGCGATGGGAACCATCCCCATGGATAGAACCAAGTTCTTGATGGTGGTGGTGATGGTTTCCAGCTGATTGATGTTCCGCTCGGCGTTTTCCAAGCTTCCTCCGGAAACCAGTTCCTGCTTCAGCATGGACTGGTTAATGACCAGTTCTCCGACGATATCGATAAGGGTATTGAGTTTTTCGTTGGATACTTTCACCACCCCCAGTTTTTTTACCTTCGCTACCTGGCTCTTCTGCTTTTTGAGGGCATCCAGAACGTCCTCGGGAGTGGCGACCTTCTCCTCTACCAGCAGTTCGCCCAACTTCTTTTCTGATTCTTTCTGTTTGGTAAGGAGTCCCTGCAGGTCCCGCAGGGATATTTTCCCCTCTTCCGCCAGTATCTCTCCGATCTTTTTATACTTGTACTGTTCGAGGATCCTCCGCATGAGGGCGATGTAGGGGAAAATGTCGATGATCTGGAAGGATTTTTTCATCGCAGCGGGTTTGAACTCGTTCACTTGCATGCCGTCGAGGATGTTCTTTAGGAGTTCCATCCCCAGGAAGATCACGTCGATCAGATCCTTGGACAGGAAAATCTTCCCGTCCCGCACCAGGGCTAGCAGGTCTTCGATGGAATGGCTCAGTTCTTCGATGTTTCGTAATCCAAGAAACGCGGAAGACCCTTTGATGGTGTGAAAATTGCGGAAGATGGTGTTGATCAGCTCCTTGTTGGAGGAATCATACTCCAGTTCCACGAGGATCGACTGAGCCTCTTCCAGGTGATCCTTCGCTTCCTGGAAAAACTGGGCCAGAAGTTTTTCATCCTCCACGATGCCGCTAAAGAAGGATTCATCGTATCCCAGGGGTGCCTCGGGCACTTCGGCGGCGAAGGTTTCCGAGGAGGGCATCCCTTGAGTTCCCTCCTTCTTTGAGGCTTCAGATCTCTTTGCCTCCCTCGAAGGGGAGGTTTCGTCGGAGAGGTGGTCCCCTCTATGGGTAGCTGTCGATGTGCCCCCTAATACTTCTTTGAAAAGATTCTGGCGGTTCCGGATCCGTTCGCCCAGCTCTTTTCCCGATAGAGTGCCCTCCATAAAGGCTTCCAGATCTAGAGAGATGCTTTGCAGGAGCTTTAACGCGTGGGGCTCTTTTTCCGGCTCCGAGAGGCATTCGGAAAGGCGCATCAGATGGCGGGTTAACTGGGCGAGTTTGTTTAGCTTGGGAAACTGTTCGAACTCTTTGTGTAGATGGGTGAATCGGTCTTTGATTTCGAGGCCTTTCAGCAAGTCTCCGTACTCGTACTGGGAGAGTATCTGGTTGAGGGCGCCGAGAACGGTAAGAATTGACTTTTTCTTCTCCACAGTCATGGGGATGAAATTCTACTTTAGGTTTTTCTTTTTTGCAAGGACAATAGACTTCTTTTTTGAGAGATATTCTTTGTTTTAAGGAGTACTTCAAATCCCCGTAAGCGGTGACCATGAGAATTTTTAAGGAGTTCCCCATGGAACCTGGACGCTCCTGTGCCCGCAGCCGTCGAAGAAGCTCCAGGCCGCTCATCCGGGGTAGTTTGATGTCCAGGCAGATAAGGTCAAATGGGTTCCCGTCTTCGGCCGCTTTTCGAATCAGTTGTTCCGCCTCCTCGGCATTCCCTGCCCCTGCCGTGGGACCGTATTCGGAAAACAGTTTTTCATAGAACATCCGGGTAACAGGTTCATCCTCCACGATCAAGGTTTTCATAAGGACCTCTGGCTATAAGTTATTATGCGTAAGTTAAGTTTTTGTTAACTTTTCATGATAGTATATCGCGAGTGGTTGGTTTTTAAAAGGCTTTTGCCGTTTATTCGTCATACCAGACTACCCGAACATCCCCATAGGCGGAGAACACTGGATCTTTGCTCACGATGGATAAACCTTCCACCAGAGCCTGCGCGATCAAGATCCGGTCGAAGGGGTCTTGGTGCAGAGGGGGCAGTTCCGCTAGTTTCCAGGTATGCTCAAGAGTTACAGGTAGGGCTTTCCATCCATTAGTAGTTATTTCCCGGCGAATGATCTTTTCGAGACTTTCCAGTAGAACAAGTTTTCCAAGACCAACCTTGATTTGGGCTTCCCAGGAAGAGGCGGCGCTCAAATACATCGCGTTTCTAGGATTCTTCAACCTTTCCAGTACCTTTTTAGGAATTTTTCCCGGTTCGAGACTCCACCAGAGGAATGTGTGCGTATCTAGAAGGTACTTCATTTTTCGAATTCGGCTAATACTTCAGGAGGAAGGGGTGAATCGAAATCTTCCGAAACACGGCCTCTACCGGAACTTAGACCTGGAACCCTTTGGGTTTTAAGTTTTTTTAGCGGTACTAGTTTTATTAAGGGTTCTCCATTCCGGGCGATAATGATTTCCTCTCCTGAGAGTGCCTTTTCTACCAATCGAGAGAAATGGGTTTTAGCTTGATGAATATTGACTTTCATAGTAAAAATATAGGACTAAGGTATGGACTAAGGCAATACCAGGAGGGATGTATGTCTTTCTATCAAAGCGATGGAGAGCATCCACCGGTGCACAAGGGGGATACGCCCTTAAATTGGTAGCCATAGAGATGGTAATTCTCCTATAATAGTTAAAGGGACCCTTATGAAGGATAAGGATATTCGTTGGATTCAACGGTACAAGCATTACAGGAAGGCTCTTGCTCAACTACAAGATGCGGTTGAATTGTCGAGTATACGTGAACTCTCAAGGCTGGAAGAACAGGGATTAATTCAGGCATTCGAATATTCCTTCGAACTGGCGTGGAACACCTTAAAGGATTACCTAGAAGGACAGGGTGAAACAGAATTGCATGGCAGTCGGGATGCCATACGGCTTGCGTTTCGTCGAGGACTTCTTCAGAACGGTGAACTATGGATGGATATGCTTCAGGATAGGATACGAACAACTCATACGTATGATGAAAATACTGCCCGAGAGGTTGTGCAGGCAGTTATCCAACGATACTTTCCCGAGTTGATACAATTGAGCAACCTTCTCGTTTCCTTACAGGAGAGATACCTATGACAGGACAATATGGCTTGAAGGAAGATGTGATCCGGAAGATCCAGGCCGTACTGGAACGGTATCCGCAAGTGCAAGAGGCGATAATCTATGGATCCCGGGCAAAGGGGAATTATCGGAATGGTTCCGACATTGATTTAACGCTGGTGGGGGGTGAGGATCTGGATCGTTCCATTCTAAACCGTATTATAGATGAACTGGATGAATTATTGTTGCCCTATACAATCGATTTATCCCTTTTCAATCGCGTCAGTGATTCTGATGTAATGGAACGTATACGGCGGGTGGGAAAGGTGTTTTATCGAAAAGTATCCTAATTCTGGACGAATACCGGATATCCATGTAAGATACCTAATAATTCCCTATGCATGAGGAGGACTCCATGTCAGATTTCCTACAGTGGCACCACGAGACCCTTGCCGCTCGAACGGTGGAGGCGTTGAAAAGGCACGAGTTCGATGCCGTGTTTTTTCCCAACCGGGAGCAGGCAGTGGAACACATCCTTTCCTTTATTCAGCCAGGACACAAGGTGGGATTTGGGGGTTCCATGACGGTTCAAGCCCTGGGTATCGCGGACAAAGTGAAGGAAAAAGGAGCCATCATCCTGAACCATAACGCCCCGGGCTTGACTCCCGAAGAAAAGAACGAAATCCGCCGACAGCAACTGGTCAGTGACGTGTTCATCGCGGGTTCCAACGCGGTTACCATGGACGGGTGTATCGTGAATATCGATGCCTACGGGAACCGCACCAACGCCCTCACCTTCGGCCCGCGCAAAATCATCATCGTGGTGGGAATGAACAAGATCCGGAAGGATGTGGATGAGGCGATGGAACGAGTCAAGCACTACGCGGCGCCCCTGAACAACAAGCGGATCAATACCAATAACCCCTGTACGGTTTCGGGGACCTGTTCGGAGTGTACTTCGAAGACTCGGATCTGCCGGGTGTATTCCATCCTTCGAAGGAAACCGTCCCTGTCGGATACCACGGTGGTCATCATAGGAGAGGCCCTGGGGTTCTAATGGTAATTCTCTCTAAGTTCGTTGCCGCTTTCCTTTTGCCGCCGGGGTTTTTTGTGGTTCTGTTGGGAGTCCTAGGGTTGCTTTCGCGGCCTCAGGGAACACCCCATGGGTCTGTTCTCTCCACAAAAAGAAAGCTTTCGAGCCGATTACCCTTCCTCCTTGCCTGGGGGGGAGCCGTTCTGCTCTACCTGCTTTCCATCGAACCCGTGGCGGATGTGTTACTGAAACCTTTGGAGGATCGGTACCCCGCCTTGCCTGCACAGGGCATAGAGAAGCGTGTTCAGGTTTGGGAGGGGGCGCGGGCTCTGAAAGAAGGGGGGGAAGTGGATGCCGTGGTGGTGCTAGGCGGAGGCACGGTGAGCCGTTCCCCGGAGAAAGGTGCGGACGATATACGGGCAGAACCTCTGAAAAGGCTCCTCTACGGAGTGCGGATCTATCGGGAGGTAACAAAGAATCGAACCTTGAAGCCCTACCTTATCCTAAGCGGGGGCCGGGTGTTCGATGTGGGGCAGGAGGCCGAGGCCGCTATCATGGGGCGGTATGCCTCGGAATGGGGAGTGGAACCCGGATCGATCCTGCTGGAAACGGACAGCCGCACAACCTGGCAGAACGCACGGAATGTAGTTGCCCGTTTCCGGCCCCGAAAGATCATCCTCGTAACCTCTGCCTACCATATGCCCCGAGCCGTGTGGTGCTTCACCCGGCAGGGAGTGGAGGTGATTCCCGCGCCCACGGACTACAAGGTGAATCGAGGAGTGCCCTACGACCTGGAAAGTTTCCTTCCCACCCTCGAAAGCTTTCAAAATGCTCGGCGGGCTTTGCACGAGTACTTGGGATCCTTCCTGTACGGGGTGGCGTACCGATGAATCAGCCTAAGGTGAATCAGCCTAAATCGATCGATACTTCCCGACTTCTAGCTGGGTTTGGGGTGATCTTCCTCTTTCTGATTCTGGGGCAGGGAGTATCCCGATTTTTCCGTCTGCCTGTTTCGGGTAGCGTCATCGGGATGGTCCTTCTATCCCTCGCCCTGGGAAGCGGGATACTCCCCCTCACCCTTGTGGAAGATGCCTCCAAACTCCTTCTTCAGCACCTTTCCTTGTTCTTCGTGCCTGCCGGTGTGGGTCTCCTGGCATACGGGCCTTTACTGAAGGAGAACTGGATGCCCATTGCCCTGGCAATCGTGGGGGGGACGATGGTAACCCTACTGGGAGCCGCGGGGATCCATCTTCTACTGCTACGAAATGGTAGGCCAACGGACCATACGGAAGAGGTGTGAGGGGATGGAGAACCTGATCTTCCTAACAGGAACCCTTCTAGTGTACGCGTTGGCCCAAACGGTTCAGTTAGCGCTGGGTAAGGGTCTGCATGTCCCCGAGGAGAGGGTATTCCTGCGGAAGTTACTCGGAACGATTTCCGCACTTTTCCATCCGGTTCTCGTGTCGGTGCTGGTCATCATGGTGATCCTGTCCTTGACCCACACACCCTATGAGGAGTACGCGAAGGGTACCGAGGGTCTTACCTTCCTGCTAGCCCCTTCGGTTGTGGCGTTGGGGGTTCCCCTATATAGGGAATGGACAAAACTTAAGGCAGAAATGGGTAGGATCCTTGTCACGGTAACCTTTGGCTCTCTTGTGGGAATTTTCTCCTCCGTGCTTCCCGCTCTTTTTTGGGGGGCCCCGTTGGAGGTGATCTTTTCTCTCGCCCCCCGATCGGTGACCACTCCCATAGCGATGAATATCGCCCAGGCGACGGGCGGGGTCCCTTCACTGACCGCTTCCGTTGTGGTGGCTACCGGTATTTTCGGCGCGGTGGCTGGACCGGTTGTCCTGGCACTCCTGGGCAAGGTGGAAGCCTCCGTCTTCGGGCTATCCATGGGGGTAGCTTCCCACGGGATCGGGACGGCTCGTACCCTTGAAATGGGAACGCAGGAGGGAGCCTACGCGGCCTTAGGCCTCTGCTTAAACGGTGTGCTCACCTCGATGCTGGTGCCCGGAATCCTTCCCCTATGTCTTTTTCCCCCCCGATAAAGTCAACTACACACCTTGCTTCTTTTGCCGCCAAAAGATGAATCGTAATTGACAGCCTTTCCTTTCTATAGTTAAATGTTTCATCTTCAATAGCTTTAGCTTTACGGGAGGAAGCAGATGAAGCGAAGAATCTTTGTGGTACTGTGTGTCTTTTTGTTTTCTTTAGGCATCTTTCAGGTAGGGGCTGAAACCGTACGCCTCACCAACCAGTTTCCGCCTTCCCACTTCATTTCGAAGGGAATGAAGTTCTTTGCCGACAAGGTGAAGGAGTACTCGAAGGATCAGTTGACGGTGAAGGTGTTCGACTCTGCCCAATTGTTCAAAGACACCGAGGTGGTGGAAGCGGTGCAGGGAGGTCTGGTGGAGCTGGCCCTAGTACCCGTGAACAAGTGGTCGGGGATGGTTCCAGCCGCGGATGTATTCGAGATCCCCTTTGCCTTCAAGGATCTACAGAGCATAAAGGCCTTCGTTCAAGCGGGCGCGGGGAAACTGTTCGATGAAGCCTTTGCGCCGAAAGGGGTGAAGGTCGTATTCTGGGTGGACTACGGGTTTGTGCAGTTCTTCAACAACGTTCGTCCCATCAAGACCCCTGCGGATTTCAAAGGCCTCAAGATCCGTACCTTCAGTGCCTTGACCGCAGAGACGGTAAAGGCCCTGGGTGGATCCCCGGTAGAGATGAGCTCTTCCGAGATGTACATGGCTCTTCAACGGCATACAGTGGATGGTGTGACCACCGGCATGCCCGCTGCCATTTCGAGAAAACTCCAGGAAGTATTGAAGTATCTTACTATCTGTAACTACGCCACGGCTGAGTTCTTCGTGCAGGCCAACTCGAAATGGTGGGACAAACTCTCCCAGGAGAAAAAGGCAGCTATCTTGAAAGCTGGGGAGGAAACAGAGGAGGTTATTCGGAAAGCCATCGACGATGAAGAGTTAGCCGCGTTGGATAAATTGAAAAAAGCAGGCCTGCAGGTGTATGAAATCACTTCCCAGGATCGACAAGCGTTTATCAAAGCCACAGAACCTGTGCGAACCAGTTTCGCTTCCAGTACCGGTACGTTGGGTAAGCAACTGGTTGAGTTGATCGCGAAGATTCAGAAGTAAAAGAAACCAAGCTAAATAACCTTAGGGGGATTCCATGGAGAGCAGGATGGGATACGTAAGGGGAGAATTATTGTTTCAGCGACTGAACAAAGGGGTAGGGTACCTGGCAGGATTGGGGAACCTGGCAATGGGCATTTTACTGTTCATCGAAGTGGTACTCCGGTATGTATTCCACTCGCCCACCACATGGTCCCAGGAGGTCGCCATCTATATCTTTACCTGGACCATGTTCGCGGGGGCCGCTTACACCCTTTCGGTGGGAAAACACATCCATATCGATATCCTGCTCTCCCGTCTCCCCCATAAACCCCGCCAGATGATCGAGGCCTTCACCGGTGTTCTAGGGCTTCTCTTCTGTGCCTACGTCACCTACCAGGCGTGGAACTTCGTCGTCCTAGCCATCCAGATGAAAAAGTTATCCGCTACTACTTTGCGGGTTCCGGTGTGGACCATCGAGGCATCCGTGTTGGTGGGTTTTCTCCTCCTCAGTATCCAGTACCTGTTCATCGTGCTGGATAGGGTGCAAAAGATCGTGAAAGGGGAGGCAGAACGATGATTACCTTCCTTTTCGTGGCCCTCCTTCTATTGGGGATTCTGTTCCTTGGCCTTCCCGTCGCGTTCGGGTTGGGAGGTACTGCGTGGCTTTTGATCATTCTCTTCGACCTGCCCACCGAACTCATCATCCAGACGCTCTACACGTCAATGGATAGTTTTGTCCTTCTGGCAGTGCCTCTCTATGTACTGATGAGCCAGATCCTCCTGGAAGGGAAAATCGGGGACGACCTTTTCGAGGTGATGAACGTATGGGTGCGGCACCTTCCGGGAGGATTGGCCATCGCCACGATCCTCGCCTGCGCGTTCTTTGCCGCCATTACAGGTTCGGGAGCGGCCAACGCCGCCACCATTGGCCTTGTTGCCTACCCCGCTATGATCGCCCGAGGGTACGAAAAGAAGTTTACCCTTGGGCTCCTGGCAGCGGGAGGAACTCTGGGAATCCTGATTCCCCCCAGTATCCCCATGATTCTCTACGGTGCCGTGACGGAGGAATCGGTAGGAAAACTCTTTATGGGAGGAGTGGTTCCCGGGATCGTGATGGCTACCGTGTTCATCTTCTATGCGGTAATCCGTACTCTCCGTAAGGGATTTACACCGATACCCAAGGCCACCTGGAAGGAACGATTTGAAGTTACCCGGAAAAACCTGGCAGGGATTTTCCTTCCCTTCCTCATCGTGGGAGGGATCTATACGGGGATTTTTACTCCCACCGAAGCGGCTGCCGTGGGTCTGGTGTATAGTCTTTTCATTACCCTGGTACTATATAGAACCTTGAAGCTGCAGGACCTCCCCCGTATCTGCCTGAAAGCCTTCACCACTTCCAGCATGATTGCCCTGATCATCGCGGGGGCGCTTTTGTTCGGCAAAGTGATGACGATGATCGAGATACCTCAGCTCCTCACCGAATGGATCATAGCGAATAACCTTACCCCACTGGCGTTCATTCTGGCGATGAATGTACTGATGTTCTTCTTGGGGATGATGCTGGAAACTATTTCCATCATCCTCCTCACCATGCCTCTTGTGGCTCCCGTTCTTTCCACGTTGAATATCGATCCGATCTGGTATGGGATCATCCTCACGGTAAATCTTACCCTCGCCCTGGTGACTCCACCGGTGGGGATGGATCTGTACGTGATCGCGGGGCTTCAGAAGGATGTACACATTTCGGAAGTGATACAGGGCGTGTTCCCCTTTATCCTTCTGATGATCGGGGTGCTGGCGCTGGTGATCGCCTTCCCGGCGCTGAGTACCTGGCTGCCTTCCGTGATGAGGTAAGAAATGACGAGTCCACACTCAAAGACCGCGCAGTTCAGGCGTCGCCTATTTCAGGAACCGGGTATCGTGATTTCCGCAGGAGTGTATGACGCACTGAGCGCGCGAGTCTGTGAATTGGCAGGCTTCGAAGTGGTACATCATTCGGGATTCGGTACCGCGGCTGTCCAACTGGGTATGCCCGATGTGGGGCTCCTGTCGATGACAGAAATGGCGCATCAGGTGGCCGCCATTGCCCGGGCTGTGCGGATTCCCGTGCTGGCCGATGGGGACAACGGCTTCGGGAATGCCATCAATGCGTATCGTACGGTACAGGAATACATTCGCGCCGGTGCCGTGGGGATGTTTCTGGAAGATCAGGTGATCCCCAAGCGGTGCGGACACATGGAAGGAAAGCAGGTGATTTCCTGGGAGGAGATGGAGGGAAAGCTACGGGCAGGGATGGATGCCAGGAATGAATTGGACCCTGATTTCCTCATTATCTACCGAACGGATGCCATAGCGGTGAACGGATTCAAGGACGCTCTGGAACGGGCCCATCGAGCAGCGGACCTCGGGGTGGACATGGTGTTCGTGGAGGCCCTAGAAACTCTGCCCCAGATCGAACAGGTAGGGAAGGAACTGGGGATACAGCGGAAGATTCCCCTCATGATGAACCTGATCGAGGGCGGGAAAACCCCCCTCGTGTCGTATCAGGAAGCGGAGGCCATGGGCTATCGGTACGTAGTGGCTGCCCTCACGTGTCTGTTTTCCGCTACCAAGGCCATGCTGGATCGGATGAGGGAAGTTCGCACTAGTGGTGTGTCCCTCGGGTATGCGGATCGAATCGTATCTTTCCAGGAGTTTACCCGCATCGTCCATCTACCGGAGGTCCAGGAGATGGAACGACGATATTTGCCTCAGGATATCCATTCGAAACGGGGAGAGTAGGGAACTCTTTGCTCTTGACATTCCTCCCCCGTTGGTAGAGTATCGGTATTACGGTAATAAAATACCGATGTTATTACTGGGAAACATTTTGAAACAGCAGGTGCGCCATGCCTGAAAAGAATAAAAAACTACTTGCCTACGAAGTACTGAAAGATCGGATTGTCCGCAATGAACTGAAACCCCTGGAATATCTCAACGAGAAGACCCTCTGCGACGAGCTGGGTATCAGTAAGACTCCTATCCGGGAAGCTCTACAGCACTTGGAACGGAATCGGTTCGTGGTGATCATCCCCAACAAGGGATGCTTCGTGTCGAACATTGGGTTGGATCTCATTCGAGAGGTGTTCGAGGTGCGAGAGATCCATGAGTGTGCTGCGGCCCGGATTGCCGCCACCCGGCCGAACAGGGAAATATTTCGGGAAATTCTCCTGAAACATGAATCCTTCGATCCGAAAAGTCTCGAGAACGCCCGGGAGAACCTCATTTCCGGCTACCAGATTCACAAAAAAATTGTCGAGTTCATCGGAAACAGCCTTCTGAGCGATTTCTACCAAATCGTACAGGACCATATCCTCCGGATACGGATCTACTTTTTGAACAAATTCGACAATCGCCGTCTTCAGGAAACCTCTAAAGAGCACCAAAAGATCCTCCAGGCCATTATCCAAGGGAATCCCGAGGCTGCGGAAGCGGCGATGCGGGAACACCTGTCCAACGCTCTGGCAGCGATAAAACAGATGATTTGACGAATGCGGGATGATGTGCCAATGACGTCCCCTTGACAAATCTGAAACCTATCCTACAGAGTAGTCGCAGGGAAATGATCGAAGTACAGCCTCTTACCAAAAATTTAGACACAGAGATAACGATTCCCGGTTCTAAAAGCTATACCCACAGAATCTGTATTCTTTCCGCCCTGTCTGATGGAGTGTGCCGTATATCCAATGCCCTCAAATGCGAAGATACCTTGCTTACCATTAACGCTTTAAAGCAGCTAGGGGTTACCCTGGACGAGGAAGACGCGGATTTAGTCATCCAGGGAACTTCCGGGAAACTCAAAGGCGATGGAGAGATGTATTTAGGCAACTGCGGAACAGGTCTGCGCCTTTTGACGGCTGTTGCCGCTCTGGCCGAAGGAAGAACGGTACTACGGGGAGATGCCCGTATGCACGCACGCCCTATCGAAGAGCTTATATCGGGGCTGCAGCAGATCGGCATATCTGTGCGGTCCCTCTTCGGAAATGGGTGCCCCCCCCTAGAAGTCATAGGAAAATCGACCATATCGGGCGGGAGAGTGCGGCTAAGGGGAGACGTCAGCAGTCAATTCATATCCGCGTTGCTGATCCTGGCCCCTCTTACTCAGGAGGGAATAACAATTGAAATGACGACCCCGCCTGTCTCAAGGCCATATATCGACTTGACCATCGACTTGATGCGGAAATTCGGCGTTACAGTCGTACACAATGGCTACGAACTCTTTCAGGTACCAGGGGAGCAAACGTATCGGGCAGGGTGCTATACAGTTGAACCCGATGTTTCAAACGCCTCCTATTTTTGGGCGGCTGCGGCAATTACGGGAGGGAAGGTTACCGTAAAGGGAATTTCCAGGGCCTCGAGGCAGGGAGACCTCGAGTTTTTGAGCCTGCTGGAAGCAATGGGGGCAACCGTTCTCGACTCTTACGAAGGAATAACGGTGATAGGATCTTCCTTGCGGGGTATAGAAGTGGATATGGGGGACACCCCCGACATTGTTCCAACCCTGGCAGTGGTGGCCGCCTTTGCTGAAGGAGTTACCCGGATCCATAACGTCGCGCATTTAAGACTGAAAGAATCCGACCGCCTTGCGGCAATCGCTACCGAACTTTCGAAGATGGGCATCGTCACGCATCACGCCGATGATACCCTCGTTATCATAGGGGGTACGCCCCACGGTGCCGAGATCGAAACGTACAATGATCACCGTATCGCAATGGCTTTCAGTGTGGCAGGGTTGAAGGTCCAAGGTATCCGCATCCGTAATCATACCTGCGTGGGGAAATCGTTCCCTACCTACTGGGCGGTTTTTGACAGGCTGTATAAATCATGAAAGAAAATATCATTCTCACTGGTTTCATGGGTACTGGAAAGACTACCGTAGGTAGGCTCCTGGCGAAGGAGCTTGGATACGAGTTCGTTGATACCGATGAGCTCATCATGACCAGGTTCGGGCAGACTATCTCCCAGATATTTCGGGAAAAGGGGGAGGAAGCTTTCAGACAGATAGAGGCGGAGGTAGCCAGAGAGTTGGCTCAACGAAGGGGGTGCGTCATATCCACCGGCGGCCGCATGATGTTAGACCCGGAAAACGCCGCGGTTCTAGAGCAAAGCGGCCGGGTATTCTGCTTGGTGGCGACACCAGAGGAAATTATCCAGCGAGTTTCCGCGGACACTACCACTGAACGCCCCCTGTTGAAGGTCCCCAACCCGCTGGAACGAGTGATCGAGTTGCTCCATCAACGTAAGGAAGGATATAACCGGTTCGCCCAGATGATCACCTCGGAAAAGCACCCCGAGGAAGTGGCTAAGATGCTTTCGGGGATCATCATGTCCCCGTTGGAGTTACGCCTACCGATAGCAGTACAGCAGGCACAATACGAGTTCATGGTAGGGGGGGGAATACTTCCGTATGTCACCCAGTTGGCGGGTATTGTGGGTCAAGTGGCTGTCATCACCGATCAAAGGGTTGGGCCCTTATACGCACGAAGTCTAGGGCAGACTGATATGCTCATACAGATCCCCAGCGGGCAACAGGTTAAAACCCTATCGACAGTCCAATCCATCTGCGAACAATTGGTAGATAGCGGCTTTGATAGGACAGGCACCATACTCGCGCTTGGAGGTTCGGTAATCTCTGAATTGGCAGGTTTTGTGGCTGGAGTATATATGCGGGGGGTGAATCTAGTACAGTGTCCTACCAGCTTGCTTGCAATGATCGACACCTGCATAGGGGGTAAAACTGGTGTGAACCTTCCCCAGGGCAACAACCTCATAGGAATATTCAAACAGCCAAAAGCGGTGATAGCCGATGTGGCTACCCTCCAGAGTCTTCCTCCGGAGGAGTTTGTGTCGGGTATGGCTGAGGTGATCAAGCACGCCCTGATATCCAACAACACAAAACTATTGGAAAGCGTTGAGCAAGGGAACTGGTCCTTTAAAGAAGGCGAATTGTTGCCTCCCCTTGTGGACTTGCAGAATCTTGTCGCTCAAGCCATCCAGGTGAAAATCCATATCATTCAGGAGGATCCTTTCGAAAAAGAACGTCGCCTGCTCCTGAACTTTGGACATACCTTCGGTCATGCAATCGAACATGCCAGTGGTTATTCCTTGACCCATGGAGAAGCCGTTGCCATAGGGATGGTGGCCGCCACGAACCTTTCGGCCCGCTTGGGTTTCTGCCATTCCTCCCTGCAAGAACGGATAGAGTCAATTCTACAGAAAAATGGGCTACCCACCCGGCTTCCTCCCGAAGTTCAACCGGATCAATTGTTGGCGGCTCTAGGACACGATAAAAAAAGAACGAAGGGTCGCTTACGCTTTGTGTTGATTCGGGACATTGGAGACGTGTTTGTTGCGGATACGGTAGACTCGGATGCGTTGCATCGAACATTGGAAACGATCGCACTTTAAGGGGTCTATAACTTGACAGCCTTACCTGTGTTCATGGCATGGATAACCGCGTTGATGGCTTGCAGGCTCTTGATGGCCTCTTCCCCCGAGCATCGGGAGGGTACATCGTTACGGATCATCTCACAGAAGTGGCGTAGTTGGTTCACTAACGGAGGGGATTCCCTGACTCCGTACCGTTCGCTAGAGATGGGATCTCCCCACCCTTGCTCCCCTTCACCCTTATAACGCCACACAACCATTTTGGGAAAATCCAGCGTGCCTAGGGTACCAAAGATACGGTAGCAATCTTCGAATGCCGCATAGAAACAGGTATCAGTACACACTAAATTAGTGGTTCTTTTAGGAATGCCGTTGGAGCACAGCTACTCGCCGAGGATGGGCTGTATTTGCCGCTTGAAGTTACTGTTGTCGCCGACATTGTCTACAAACCAAGGATGACGCATCTTCTACAGGCTGCGCAGAAAGCAGGGTGTAGGATTATGGATGGACTAAGGATGCTTGTCTATCAAGGTGCGAAAGCTTTTAGGTTGTGGTTCGCTACCATGCCTCCAGTTCAGGAAATATTCGAGTAAGTGCAATTAGGTTATTAAAGAGGGCACCTCCATCCGATCGCCTTCGAGAAATCTGTGGGGAATTCAGTAAAAAGATTGACAACTATACATTCTGGTTTTAGAATTATGGTGGTATATCGGCGATATGCCAAACAGATATTCATTATAGAGGAGGTTGGAGTATGAAAAAATGGATTATTCTAGTGGTTCTTGCCTGCGCTGCTATGTCCCTGCTATGGGCGGGCGGGAAAGCGGAGGAGGTTAAAACCTTTGTGCTCACATACAATCAACTGGAGCCGCCGCAGCATCCACAGGGAATTACCCAGGCAAAGTTCGCGGAGAAAGTAGAACAACTCTCCGGAGGGCAAATCAAGGTGAAAATCTATGCCAGTGGCAGTCTTTTCACACAGGAAGGGGAAGTAAGTGCCATGATGAACGGTGACCTGGATCTTTCCACCCTTGCCTTCCAGGACATGAGTCCCTACCTGCCTGAAGCCGGCATGTTTGCCGCGCCTTATATCTTCACCAGCTACAAGCATTTCGAAAAGGTGTTCGCCACAGATTCTCCCGTTGCGAAAGATTTCTACGCAAGGGTATCCAAAGCGTGTAACTACACCCCCCTGGCAGCCATGACCCAGGGATCCCGAACCATCAACACCAAGTGGGAGAAACCGATCCGCACGCCCGAAGACATGAAAGGTATGATCCTCCGCATGCCAAACAGGCCGGACTGGATTGCCGCGGGGGAATCCCTCGGTGCAAAGGTGGTACCAATCGCCTATTCAGAAGTATACACCGCCCTACAGACGGGTGTCGTGGAAGCTCAGGATAACCCACTGCCGGGAACCTACGCGATGAAGTTCTACGAAGTAACCAAACAGATCTCCCTCACCAATCATATCATCGACATCAAGCTTCTCTGTGTAACCAACAAAACATGGAACAAGATGAATGCCCAGCAGAAGGCCTGGATGCAGGAAGCGGCCATCTATGCATGCAATGAGGGAAGCAAGGCAACCTACAAGCAGGAAGAAGAACTGCTGAAGTTTTTCAAGGATCGGGGGATGATCATCACGTATCCGGACGTGGAAGCCTTCCAGAAACACTCCCTCCAGTATTACCAGGAGAAAGGTCTCACCAAGAACTGGGACATGGAAATGTACAAAAAAATCCAGGCCATGAAGTAAACCCATCAGTTGTGCGCCCCTGGCACGTACATTCAACTGCCAGGGGCTCTTAGCCATCATACAAGAAAAAAGGGGCTATCGATGGATCAGTTGAAAAGGATCGGCCGGTTATTAGCCGATATCGTGGAACTCTACATTCCCATTACAGTGTTTCTTCTCATGTTCGTCGTATTTTTGATCAACATCTTTACCCGCTACATTTTGAAGAATCCGCAGAACTGGACCCTCGAATTTTCCGTGAACTCCTTCGTGATCATTGGGCTTGTAGGAGCCTGTGCTTCCTACAGGAAGGAAGATCATGTGGTATTCGATCTATTCTATAACAAAGCAAGTCTGAAGGGACAAGTGATCATGCGGATCCTTTCCTACGCCCTCATTATCGTCTTTTTTCTGGCGGCCTTGCCGGGGACTTTCTACTACTTGACCCATCACAAGGCCATTTCATCGGTAATGCGAATCCCCTACAATTACATCTTCGTATCCTTCCCTATTCTTCTGGTGTCAGTAGTGATTCGATCCGCTTACCGGATGGTGTTGGACATTCGAAGTTTGAGGAACGAAACCTACCGTCAAACGTACAACATAGAGAAAGAGGATGAACTGATATGAGTCTATACCTCCTGATCCCGTTTTTCTTTTTTGTTCTGGCTTTCATCATACGAATGCCCATTGGTTTTGGGATGATCCTTGGCTCGATTGCCTACTTTCTCGCCAAGGGGATGAGCATTAGCTCTCTGGTCAACACCATCTGCTATGGCCTGATCAATGCGTACATTCTGCTAGCCATCCCTTTGTTCATCTTTACTGCCAACGTGATGAACTCGAGCGAGGTTACCGACAAAGTGTTCGATTTTGCCCGGTCCATCATAGGTCGGATGCATGGAGCGACTGCATACGTGAACATTCTTGCCTCGCTGATTTTTGCCGGCATGACGGGTAGCGCGGTGGCGGACGCGTCGGGACTAGGAGTGTTGGAGATCAAGCAGATGAAGAAGGAAGGATACGACATGCCCTTCTCCTGTGCCATCACCGCTTCGACGGCAGTGGTAGGACCGATTTTCCCCCCCTCGATCCCATTCGTGATCTACGCCATGATTTCAGGAGCCTCGGTGGGAAAACTGTTCATGGGAGGTATCGTCCCTGCCATCATTCTCTGCGTAGTGATGGGATTGTATACCTATTTCATTTCCCGGAAACGGAATTACCCGATCGGGGAAAAGGTAAGGTTCAAGGATTTCCTCAAGAGTACCATCAAAGCTATTCCTGCTCTTCTCACTCCCATTATCCTCTTGGTAGGTATTTATTCGGGAATCATCACTCCCACCGAGGCTGCGGCAGTGGCAGCCTGTTATGCCTTACTGATCGGCATCCTCGTGTATCGCACGTTGAGCTTTCAATCCTTTCTGAGAGTCTTGGTGAATACCATTCGTACCACTGGAGTTATTTTCCTTATCATTGCCGGTGCCTATGGATTCTCCTTCATTATCGCTTCTGAACAGGTATCCCACACGGTGGTTGATGCCATCAGCGGCATCATCAAAACACCCTGGCAATTCCTTCTCGTTGTAAATATCCTGTTCCTGATTCTTGGATCCCTCGTGGATGTGAATGTATCCGAATTGGTGTTCCTTCCCATCATAATGCCACTGGTTCACTACTATCACATCGACCTGGTACATTTCGGGGTAATGATCTGCCTGAATATGATGATCGGTCTCCTGACACCTCCTTTTGGGATGCTTCTTTTCATCACGGCGGGAATTGGAAAGATACCGTTGAAGGACGTGATCAAGGAAACGGTACCCTTCATTCTTATGCAACTGATCGCATTGATCATTATCACCTATGTGCCTGGTACCGTATTGTTCATGTCCCAGTTGGTTAAATAGCGAAAGGATGGTGGCTATGACTTCATTGGAAAGGGTATGGACGGCTTTGGAGCATCGAGAACCGGATCATGTTCCGTATGATTGTTGCGGCACGACAGTTACATCTCTTTCCATAGTGGCATTCCAGCGGGCCATGCAATACCGAGGGTATCCGGATACCTACGATGAAACGGAGATGGCGGATGTCATCTCCCAGATTGTGAATCCCCCCGAAGAAAACCTTCTGCTTCTAGAATCCGATACAAGGCGAATCGGGGCTCTTAGAGTATTCGATCTACCGAAACGGCTCCGCAACCAGGGGGAAGTGGCAATTATTCAGGACCAGTACGGATGCGTTTGGAAGATGGAGGAAGGAAAAGACCTGTACTTCAATCAGATCGACGCACCCTTTACCCGTTGTGCCAGTATTGAAGAGATGGTTGCAACCTTTCGAATGCCGGATCTTTCGCAAAGGCGGGAAGAGTTCTTTTCCCTTTTCGATGCCCAAGTTCGAAAAGCCTCCACGGGGACAGCGTTCATCGTGGACCGCGTCTGTGCGGGCCTTACAGAGATGTTCTTCCGGTTCAGGGGATACGAACAAGGGTTGATCGATATGATGGAGAACCCCAAGGAAGTGAGGGACATCCTGGAGCGGATAGCGGATTACAAGATTCAATACTGGGATATCGTTGGAGATTATATAGAACTCCGCGACATGGAAGATTCGGTTCTTGTAGCATCGGAATGCGATGACCTGGGAACTCAGCAGTCCCTCCTAGTTTCCCCTTCAGAGCTTTCGGACATCGTATTTCCCCCCATGCGCAGGTATCTCGAATGGATGAAAAAAAAGCTCCCTGGTTGCCGGATCTTTTTCCACTGCGACGGTTCCATCCGATCCATCATTCCTGATCTTATCGAGATGGGGATCGATATCCTGAACCCAATTCAGTATTCGGCGGCAGGAATGGATCTCAAAGAGTTGAAGCGTGACTTTGGAAAGGAACTAGTGTTTTGGGGCGCTGGGATCGACACCCAGGAGACGCTGGTGAAAGGACCTGTTCAAAAGATCCGGGATGAGGTGCGCGGAAATATCGAAACCCTGGCTCCTGGTGGCGGGTATGTCTTTGCCCCCATTCATAATGTGCAGGCAGACGTTCCCCCCGAACATTTTTGGGCTATGTGGGAGGCTTGGAAGGAATTTGGCAAGTATCGTTGACAGAGGAAATAGAGAATGCTATAATATCGACGATATATCGGAGAAATAACTAAAGAATATTTTTAAACATAAAGCTAAGACGATGATACAGTTGGATGTTCCAAAAACGAAGAAGAACCTAATCTATGAAACTCTTAAGGCGCGGATCGTTCGCAATGAGTTCCGGCCATTGGAATATCTGAATGAAAAAGAGCTCGCTTACCAGATGGGTACCAGTAAGACTCCAATACGCGAAGCCCTGCAGGAGTTGGGGCGAAATCGATTCGTAACGATAATTCCCAACAAGGGATGTTTCGTGACTAATATCAGCCTGGATGATATAAGGGAAATCTTCGAATTGAGGCAAATATACGAATGCGCGGCGGTCCGTGTAGCAGCCCAGAGGCAGGGGAATGGAGAATTGGTTGCCCTCCTGAAACAGTACGAAGAGAAGGTCAGTAAAGAATCCAATTCCGTACAAGAAAGACTCCTTGCAGGCTATCAGATCCACTCGGCCATCGTGCAGGCTATGGGAAACAGCCGGCTCTACGAGGCCTACGCAAACCTTCAGGACCACATTGTTAGGGTTCGAATCTATTTCATGCAACGGTATCTGCATCACAGGGTGACGGAAAGTGAAGAGGAGCATAGGGCCATCATAGAGGCCATCTTAAGGGGCGATCCCGAGGGAGCGGAAGAAGCGTTACGGGAACATCTGGCTCATGCCTTGGAGTTTATTCGGCAGCATATCTAGAGGAGGAGATGATGGGTATCGTACATGTTCGTTCGCGGATAGAGCGTCCAGATAAAGGCCTGATCGAAGCGTTTCGGCCTCTTGATGTAGCCACGGTGTATGAGGCTTCGGGGCGAAAAGGATACATCGAGGCATCCATCAAACCTATCGCTCGGGGGGTACGAATCTGTGGACCTGCCTTTACAGTACAATGTGCGCCCGGAGACAATCTCATGCTCCACAAGGCGTTGCAGATCGCTCAGCCGGGGGATGTCCTGGTAGCAACGGTTGGGGAAGACCCGGAGTACGGATACTGGGGAGGCATGATGGCAGTGTCTGCCCTCGCACGGAAATTGGGTGGTCTTGCGATCGATGGGTGCATCCGGGATTCGGCGGAAATCGTGCGGTTGGGCTTCCCAGTGTTCTGCCGGGGGTTTTCCATTCGGGGAACCACGAAGAACGTGTTGGGACTCATCAACTATCCGATCATTTTTGGGAAAATCACGATATTCCCCGGTGATTTGATCCTGGGGGATGACGATGGAATGGTGGTGGTCCGAAGGGCGGAATGCGGGGAAGTCTTGGAGAAGAGCAGGAAACGGGTAGAGGCAGAGAAGGAGAAATCCGAGCTGTTGCGAACGGGAATGAGCAGTGTCGAACTGAACAAGTTGCAGCCGGTGTTTGAATCCCTTGGCATGGTAGAGGAATGAGTATTGCATGAAGATCGAGAGTAGGAGATTGGAAGAAGGAGCATTCGAGATTCTTGTACGTATGGGCGAGACAGAGGAAAACGCTCGCGTCGCTTCAGGGATTCTCGTGAATGCCGACATGCGGGGGATCAGTACCCATGGAGTGAACCTCCTTAGAATGGTGCATAACCGCGTAAAGGCTGGCATGCTAAAGCTTCCCACCCGAACCACCATCGTGGAGGACCGTAACGGTACCACCGTGATGGATGGGAATAACGGACTAGGGCAGGTTTCAGCATTCCACTGTTTGGAACTGACGATGGAAAAAGCGAAAAAGTACGGGCTTTCCATGGTTCTTCTTCGAAAAACGAACAATATCGGTGCGTTGGGGTACTACACCTCGGTGGCAGCCCGAAGAGGGCTTATCCAGGTTCTCATGACCAACGGGAATCCCTCGATGGCTCCCTATGGGGCTGCCGAGCCTTTCTTTGGAACCAACCCTATTTCCATCGGTATCCCCGTCAAAGGGGACCGACCTGTATTCCTCGACATGTCTTCCAGTGTAGTGGCAAGGGGAAAGATACGGTTGGCCTCTTTGAAAGGAGAGAAGATTCCCGAAGGGTGGGCATTGGACGAAAACGGAGAACCTACCACGGACCCCAAAAAGGCTCTAAAGGGATGCATGCTTCCCTTGGGTGGGCCAAAGGGATCCGGTCTTGCCATGATGGTGGATATTCTTTCGGGGGTGTTGTCTGGATCGAACTACAGTAAGGCCATAAAGAGTTTCCACACTTTGGAAGGGCCTACCGGTGTGGGAGCTTGTTTCATTGGAATCGATCCGGACCGGTTCATGCCGGCGGAACACTTCTATACCCTCGTGCAAAGATATGTGGAAGAGATGAAGGGGTTGAGGAGACAGAGGGGGTTTACCGAGATTTTGGCACCCGGTGAATTGGAACTCAATAGGGAAGAATCGAGTTCCCGCGAGGGAATCGAAGTGCCTGATGAGGTCATCCGGGAACTGGATTCCATGTGTAAAGAACTAGGGAGTACATTCTCTTTTATGGAAAGGTTATAGGGGGGAGAAATGCACACGATCCTTCGGGTCAGTATGAGAACCCGTGAAATCAAGCGAGAAGCCGCTCCAAAGGAAATGGAGCGATGGGGAGGTCGGGGATTAATTGCCCACATTCTCCTGAATGAGGTGCCTCCGACTTGTCATCCCCTGGGAAGGAAGAACAAGCTGATCTTCGCGTCCGGTCTTCTGGCGGATACTCCTATCACTACCTCCGGTCAGATGTCGGTGGGCGGGAAGAGTCCCCTTACCGGTGGGGTGAAGGAGTGCAATACGGGAGGCTATGCGGGGAAACGGATCGCCAATCTGGGCATCAAGGCCATCATCATCGAAGATGTACCCCAAGAACCCACTACGGATGTTCTGGTAGTAACTGCGGAGAAGGTGTATCTGGATCCCGCTCCGGAACTGAAAGGAAAACTCGTATCGGAAACAATCCAACTGCTCCGGCAAAAATACGGAAAAAGAATTGGGATTTTCTGTATTGGACCGGCCGGTGAAATGATGATGTATGGGGCTGGTATCGCCTCCCCGGATGACAACGATGTACAGATTCGTTACGCGGCCAGGGGAGGGCTGGGCGCGCTTGCGGGATCCAAGGGAATCAAGGCGATCGTGGTGGATGATGCAAGATCCGGTTATAAACCCGCGTACCATGATAGAGAACTCCTGTTTGAGGCTTCCAAATGGCTGAACGATGCTCTCTTAAGCGACCCCAAGACGGAGAACCGGCACCTGTACGGTACACCAGCCATCCTTGCGTTAGCCAACTCCGTAGGCCTTCTCCCCACCCGGAACTTCAGGCAGGGACAGTTCGAGCTGATCGACAACATCACGGGGGAACGGATCCGGGATGAGATCTTGAAGAGGGGAGGTATCGGAAGAGCGGGAACTCCCTGTGTGCCTGGGTGTATCATCCAATGCAGCAACGTGGTTCCGGACATGGAAGGAAAGAAAAAGCTAGTCGCTTCGGTGCAGTACGAGAATATCGTACTCTTAGGATCCAACTGCGGGATAGGCAGCCTGGACGACATCGCCGAACTCAACAACCTCTGCAACGAGGTGGGTGTAGACGCTATCGAAACGGGGGCTGCCATCGGAGTGGCGATGGAAGCAGGGATTATTCCCTTTGGGGATGCGGCAGGAGCGAAGAACCTGATCCGGGAGATTGGGCAGGGTACGTATTTGGGAAGAATCCTAGGACATGGGGCAGTGATTACGGGCCGGTTGTTAGGAGTGCGACGGGTCCCTGCCATCAAGAATCAGGCGATCCCTGCCTACGATCCCCGCGCGCTGAAGGGGAATGGGGTTACCTATATCTCCAGCCCCATGGGCGCCGACCACACGGCGGGGAATGCCTTCGAGACACTAAAGACGCAAGACCCTTTGAGTCCCAAGGGACAGGTAGCAGTTTCGCAAAGGTTACAGCTACGGGCAGCCCTGCTGGACAGCTGCGGAGTATGTCTCTTCATCCGGCCTCCTTTCACGAAAAACCCTGAAAAGTGGTGCGACTTTTTCAAGGGACGGTACGGTTGGAACATGACGGTACGGGATGTGATGTCCATCGGATTGGACACGATCCTTACAGAAAGGGAGTTCAACAAACGGGCGGGAGTATCGGAAGAGTTCTATCCGATTCCGGAGTTCATGGAAGAGGAACCCCTGCCTCCTACCAATGCGGTCTTCGATGTACCCATGGAGGAGATACAGTCCATGTGGGAAAAGGACGTTGCCCTTGATCAATTCTGAAAAAGGAGGTGAGCGGCATGAGCATGGTACTTTACAATAGAGTGGCCATTGTAACAGGGGCTGGGAAGGGAATCGGAGCGGTCCTTGCCAAAGTTCTGTATAACGAGGGCGCGAAGGTTTCCCTCTGGGACATTGATGTGGGGTTGGCGAAAAAGGTAGCGCAATCGTTAGACCCACTCGGTAACCATGTCTTACCCTTGGAAGTAGATGTCACCCATGAACCTTCTGTCCAGGAGGCAGTTAAAAAGGTAGTGGAAAAGTTCCAGCGGATCGACATTCTGGTGAACAATGCGGGGATTTCCATCCACAAACCCATTGAAGAAATGACAGTGGAGATTTTCGACAAGGTCATTGCGGTAAATCTCAAAGGTACCTTTATATGCTGCAAAGCCGTCACTCCTACCATGAAAAAGCAATCCTATGGGAAGATCATCAATATCTCCTCTTTAGGGGCTCGTACTGGAAGACCTGGGGTAGGGGTGAACTATGCAGCTTCCAAAGCGGGGGTCATTGGAATCACCCAAACCCTGGCGCGGGAACTGGGGCCTAACGGTATCTACGTGAATGCTGTCTGTCCCGGACCGATCCTAACGGATCAGACCATGCAGTATCCCAGGGAAGTGTTTGCTTCTTGGAACGTAGGACGTGCCATACAGAAAGACGGATACCCGGAGGACGTGGCGGACGCGGTAGTGTTCCTTGCCTCCGATCGCTCGGATTGGATTACGGGAGTTTCCCTCGATGTGAATGGGGGGATTCTTATCAGGTGATAGCGTTGCTACACCGAAAGAAACAGACGTTAGGAAGGAGAAAGCGCATGGCAGGTTTGAAGGTTGTGGATATCCGGGATGTGGAAGGGGAGAGGAGGGATCCCCCGCGGACATCCTGGATCCTCATTTCGGAGAAAACGGTGGGAGCGAAGAATTTAGCCCTCGGTATAAACGAGACAGACCCTGGCTCCATGGTTCCCGAACACATGCACGAGACAGAGGAAGAGGTAATGCTCTTTTTAGAAGGAGAAGGAAAGTTCGTTACCGAAACCGAGGAGATCGATATTCGGCCTGGGATCTGTATCTACAACCCTCCCGGAGGGAAACACAAGATTCTCAACACAGGGAAAACCAAGTTGAAATTTGTGTGGGTGTATTCTCCGCAATTGAAAAGTCACAGGAAGCAATGAAAGAAAATCATACAAGAAAGGAGCAATGAAATGGGTAACTGGAAATTCCCTCCCGATGGGGGGCACATGGAAAAACCGTCCAAGATCTACTTTCAGACGATGACGAAGAAGGACGTAGAGGAACGGTTGAAAGTAAACGACATCATTCTGATCCCGATGGGTTCTACGGAGAACCATGGAGATGCCCAACCATTTGGGGAAGATACCTTCATCGTCACCCGGATGTGCGAGATGATCGCCCAGAAAACAGGTTGTACGGTGTCGGAACCCATCTGGTTCGCATCCCACCCTTTCGCTCACCTGGGGCAAGAAGGAACCGTGGTGATCCCTGACGATGTAAATTCGGCTTACGTGCGGGCCATCATTTCAGGTTTCTGGAACACCGGTTTTCGGAAGCAGATCATCATGAGCAGCCATGGCCAGGAATACATCGTGCCTTCCGCCATCCAGGAATGGGGTAAACGGTACCAGGTACCGGCCATGATCTTCTTCCTCGATGTGATGAAGATCATCGGGGAAAAACTTTATGACAAAGCCCATGGAGGGCCCTTCGAGACCCCCTTCCGGCACGGGGATGAGGCGGAAAACTCCATCTGTCTCGCCCTTTTCCCCGAGTTCGTGCAAATGGAAAACGCGGTGGACAACAAAACCTGGGGTTTCCTCCCAGAGGGGCACATCGACAAGGGGGGAGACATCTATAACTATCCGATACCCGGGCAGAGTCATATCGGAGGAACGGGGATCGAATGTGTCGTGTATCCCGAAGGAGTATTGGGGAAACCTTCCCTCGCGAAGGCGGAAAAAGCGTACCCCGCCATCGAAAAGTTCTGCGACTATGTGGTGAAACTACACAACGATATCCTGGAGCGCTTCCCGCCGGGAAAACTACCCGATGCTAAATACCTGACCCAGCGAGATCCAGAGGAAATCGAAGCGCTACTGAAAGGACCCTCGAAGGGAGGTAAGCACATCTACACCATTGCATGGCCGAGCTGATGGTGAAGATGTAAAAGGTGCGGATCCATGAAGCGTAGCTTCATGAACATATTGTGTAGGAGGGTAAGGGTATGAAAAGAGTCATTCTCGGACTATGGGTACTGCTCTGTGTCTCTGTCCTTGTATTTGCCGGGGGCGGTACAGAAAAAAAGGGGACTGTTGAAGTCCAGAAGGCAACGCCACGGGGAGCAATAGAACTAAAAATTGCTCATGCGGATGCGACAGACATCTATGTGTCGAGGAAACACGCTCAGGCTGTCGCGTTTGCAGAACTGGTGAATGCGAGAAGCGGAGGACAAATCAATGTCAAGGTATTCGGAGCAGGAGCATTGGGTGGGGAACGAGAATATACTGAGGCTATTAAAGCAGGAACCGTAGAAGCTGGAATACCTTCTGGAGTCATTGCAAACTTTTTCCCCTCTGCTATGGTAACTGATATTCCCTATTTATTCCCTTCTGCAGAGGTTGCCTGGAAAGTGTTGGATGGCCCCTTTGGAAAGAAATTGATGGAAATGTTCAAGAAAGAAACAGGTATGCGGGCGCTGGGGTTAGCAGAGGTGGGATTTCGGCATTTCACTAGCGCGACAAAGATGATCAAAACACCCGATGATCTGAAAGGGATGAAAATCAGAGTCATGGAAACACCGCTGTACGTGAACATGATGCGAGGATTAGGAGCAAGCCCCACACCGATAGCGTGGCCTGAAGTGTATGCCGCCATGCAGACAAAAGTGGTGGATGGGCATGAGAACGTACTTCCCAGTATTCTTTTCGCAAAGTTGTATGAAGTACAAAAATATTTAACCCTCGATGGGCACACCTATGGGGTAGACTGGTTCATCATAAACGATGGCTTCTTTAAGAAGCTCTCTCCAGAACTACAGCACATTGTATTAGATTCCGCCCGGATCAGTTGTGGTGTAGGACGGGGAGTGAACCAGCTAATTACCCTAATGGCGTTAAAAGATCTCCAGAGCAAGGGTATGGAAGTATATACCCCCACCGAAAAAGAGATACAGCTATTCAAAGAAGCAACCCAGAAACCTGTTCTGGATTGGATGAAAACAAGGATAGATCCAGCTTTGATTGATGAAGTTATGAAAGCTGCAAGTGATGTGGTAGCAGCCCAGAAACGGGATCTACAGTAGGGGAACGAGAGATTACACAGGAGGTGAGGAATCCGAACCTCCTGTGTTCTTTTTGAGGTTACCAAGGACAAAAATTATGAAAGGAATCAGTATTCTGGAAAACATCCTAGAAAAAACGGTTTCCGCAGTAATAACCATCATGATGAGTGTGATGGTAGTGAACATCGGTTTAGCAGTTTTTTTTAGATACGTCCTAAGGTCTTCCTTGCACTGGTCTGAAGAATTGGCAAGATATTTAATGGTTTGGGTAGCGTATCTTGGTTCTTCTTTAGGAATGAAAGAAGATTCACATATTGGATTGGAGTTTTTTGTTCGATGGTTTCCGGCCTCTATTCAACGAATTTTTCATCTACTGGTTCGACTTGTTATGGAAGCTTTTCTCGTAATTATTTTCTTTGAGTCTTTTACCCATTTGAAAACATTAACGATACAGAGATCCAGTGCCATGGAAATCCCTATGATATTTCCTTATATATCCGTTACAGTGGGTATGTTTCTCATGTTCGTTTTCAACAGTCTGCATATTTTAAAAAATTATCTTTCCCGTGTTTCAAATAAAAAATAAAGGTAGGTGTTCATGGAGGCATCAATAGCTGTTTTTATTCTATTACTTCTCATTGGGGTCCCAGTCGCTTTCAGTTTAGGAACGGCAACCATCGTGTATTTATCCATAAAAGGAGTGACTATTTCTTTAATCGCTCAACGCATGTTTACTGGTCTCGATGTATTTCCGTTCATGGCAATTCCTTTTTTCATTCTTGCGGGCAATTTGATGGGTAAATCAGGAATTACGAAAAAACTTGTCCATCTATCTGATGTACTTGTGGGATATATACGCGGGGGACTCGCCCACGTAAATATTGTTAGTTCCATGTTTTTTGCCGGGATTTCGGGATCTGCCTTGGCGGATATAGCATCGATTGGGGCCATGTTGATTCCCGCCATGAAAGAAGCTGGATTTGACGATGACTTTAGCGCAGGAATAACTGCAGCTTCTTCTATTGTGGGTCCTATTATTCCGCCTAGCATTCCCTTTGTAATTTATTCGCTTCTAAGCTCTACCTCCGTAGCGGGGTTATTCTTGGGAGGAATGTTACCGGGGATTCTCGTAGGGGTTTCCTTGATGATCGTTACTTACATTATCTCCAGAAAAAGGAACTACCCCTATAGGAAGTTCCCCAGTTTTAAGGAAATCGTTGAAGCTGTGATTCAAGGTTTCATTCCCATGCTGATGCCCTTAATTATTTTAGGTGGAATTCTTTCAGGAGTATTTACCGCGACAGAGGCTTCGGGTATTGCGGTAATCTACGCGATGATTGTTGGATTCTTGGTATATAGAAATCTCACTTTAAGGGAGCTCTACGATTCCTTTATCTCCACTGCTAAAACGACAGGAATCATTTTTATCATCATAGCGTGTTCAAATATATTTAACTGGGCTCTTATAGTAGAGGGAATACCCCAAGCAATGACCTACTACGTCATGCAGGTGATTCAGGATAAAACTCTCTTACTCTTAGCTATCAATATAGTGCTTCTCTTTGTGGGAACTTTTATGGAAGGTACAGCTGCCATGATCATCCTTGTTCCCATCATTGTGAGGGTAACCCAAGCATACAATGTAGAACCGATCATGCTGGGAGTGATTGTAGTGCTCAATTTGATGATAGGACTGTTAACTCCCCCTGTAGGTCTGGTGTTATACGCTGTTTGTGGAATTAGCAAACTGTCTGTAGAAAGAATCACGAAGGCGGTTTTGCCTTTTCTTGTGGTGGAAATTGTCGTTCTTTTACTGGTTACCTATGTAGAACCGATTTCAATGTTTCTACCCAGATTGTTCGGATATGTTCGATAGTGCCACTTGATAAAGAAGAGTTAAGGAGGAAAAAAATGAAAGCTATTGTGAAGTACGAAGACAAACCGAATGCGGTAAAAGTGATGGAAATGCCGAAACCGGATTTCGGTCCAGAGGACGTATTGGTGCAGGTGAAAGCAACAGGTCTGTGTTATTCGGATGTATCCATCATAAAGGGCGAATACAAGGGTCGGAAACCGGTTCCCATTCCTGTGATTTTAGGGCACGAAGGTGCCGGGGTGGTGGCAGAGGTGGGAAAGGAGGTGGAGGGCCTTAAACCAGGGGAACGAGTGGCCTTCGAGGCTTTGTACGGTTGTGGGCAATGCCTCATGTGCAAGAAAGGCTACAAGAACATGTGTCCGGCTTGGAACCATCTGGGGATCACCCGAGACGGGACTTTTGCCGAGTACGTATCCGTTCCCTCCAATCTGGTGCACAAGATTTCGGACCATGTGAGCTTCGCCGATGCGGCACTGTTGGAGCCTCTAGGGCTAGCCGTTCGCTCCCTCGAGAATATTAAACCAGTGCTGGGAGAAAGTGCGGTAATCATCGGTCCTGGTTCCGTTGGGTTACTACATCTCCAAGCTTTACGAGCCTGGGGAGCTGGAAAAATCATGCTAGTTGGTATCGAGAAGGATAAGAAAAGGTTCGAGATCGCCGAATCTCTAGGTGCAGACCGTTGCATCTATGCAGACAAAGAGGATGTGGTAAAGGTAGTACAAGAGACGACGGGAGGATATGGAGCAGACATTGTAATTGAGACAGCCAGCCACCCGGTAGTGTGGGATATGATCTTGGATCTCGCCGCACCTCGGGCACGGGTATCCGTGTTTGGCCTGTATCCGGAGGCTAAGATCAAGCCTATTGCATTGATTCGCAAAGGCATAACCCTCCTCGGGGATGTTGCGATGCTATCTAGCCACTACATTACGGCCTTAAATTGGCTGGAAATGAAAAAGGTTTCCCCATCCAAACTGGTAACTACCAGGTTCCCCCTGGATGCAGTGGATGAAGCCATGAAGATCTTCTACGGGGGGGAGACAGTAAAAGTGTTGTTCGAATTGTAAAATACACTTTCTTCATCATCGGTGGGGCCCTCGGAATAGAGGAGTTGTTATGGATAGACCGAGAATCGGATTGATTGGAATGGGAATGATCGGAGCCCTCCACGGCCGAGTACTCGCCGGCATGAGGGATATCGTGTTTGTAGCTACCTCTGACAGTAACCCGAATCTGAGTTCGCTGGCAGATCGATGGGGGGTTTCCTTCTATCCGGACTATTGCCATATGCTAGACCAGGAAAAACTGGATGGCGTGGTGATCGCGGTGCCGAACAAGCTCCATCTGCCTGTGGCAGAAGAGTGCGCTTCTAGAGGATTGCACATTCTGTTGGAGAAACCCATATCGGATGATTTGGAAACCGCGCAGGCCATCATCGAAGCTTCCCGGAAGAACAGAGTCCGGCTCCTCGTCGCCCACCATCGGAGGTACAACCCAGGGCTCGAACGGGTCAAAGAGGCGATACGATCGAAGGAGATCGGGGATCTCATCGGGGTCAGTATCCTCTGGGCACTGCACAAACCGGAAAACTATTTTCAAGGGTCTTTTTCCTGGCGCGCAAAGAAAGGGGGCGGCCCTATCCGAATCAATCTGATCCACGAAATCGATATGCTCCGGTATGTGTGTGGGGAAATCAAATCTGTCTATGCCGAAGTGAGCCATATCGGCAGAGGGTTCGAGGTGGAGGATACCCTGGGAATCACCATTCGACTGGAAGGGGATCGGATCGCCACGATATTCTTTACCGACAGTGCGCCGAGTGATATTGGGTACGAAGCGAATACAGGAGAGAATGAATTCTTCTTCCGGTATCCCCAGAATTGTTATATCTTTTTCGGAAAGGGGAAAACCCTCAAGTTTCCCAGCATGGAACTACTTTACTATGAAGACCCCGTGAACGGGGGGTGGCACGATCCGATCATCAGAACAGGAATAAAGGTACCCCCTGAAAATCCCTACGAAAAACAGATCAGGCATTTCGGAAAGGTGATCCAAGGACTGGAAGAACCTCGTTGTAGCGGAGAGGACGCTGCCCGCACTCTTAGAGCCACTCTCGCCATCGAAGAATCGGGTCGCCACCGGGCACCGGTTTTACTGCAATAACAGGCTGAAGATAGATCGATCCTGTTTTTTGCGGCCCTTGAAGACTTCCATTCGAAGGCTCTCACAAGTTATGATGGGGTATGAGGAAATGAAAAGGAGGCAGGTTTGGCAGGAGTTGTCACCATAAAAATCTTCGCATCCCTCCTTCACTGGGCCAAGGAGCCCCAGGTGCAGATCCCCCTGGAAGGCCCTACGCCCCTACAAAGTATCGTGGAGGGTCTACGCATACCTGAGGAAGAGGTAGCTGTGGTGATCCGAAACGGCAAGCAGGTGAAGCTGGATATCGAAGTGGAGCCAGGTGATACGGTGTCTCTCTTTCCCGTGATCGACGGCGGTTAAGCTTGAGGCAGAACTACTTTTAATACATCAGGCGCTTCGGGGGGTACATGGGGGGAAGTAACCGTAAACTTACGGAAGCAGACTCTTTCGAAGGGTTTCAGAACAACCGCTACTTCCGGCAATTGATCCTCCCTGGGGTGGGGGAGGAAGGGCAGAAGAAGCTCGCGCATGCCAAAGTGCTTGTGGTAGGAACCGGCGGACTGGGGTCACCGGTCCTGTATTACCTTGCGGCGGCCGGCGTGGGTACACTAGGAATCGTGGATGACGATCGAGTGGATGTGACGAACCTCCAACGGCAGATCCTCCATTGGGAAAAGGACCTGGGCCGGGGTAAAACTGAATCCGCAGGGGAGAAACTTCGAGCCTTCAACTCTACCCTTACCTACCATCTGTACCCGGAACGGCTAACGGAGGGCAATGCGGAAACCCTGATTGTTAACTACGAGGTCGTGGTTGCCGCGGTGGATAATAGGGAAACCCGTAGAATCCTGAACCAGACTTGTTACCGACTAGGTACCCCCTGGATCGATGGGGGAATCCGAGAGTATTCCGGTACCGTGACGGTCTATGTCCCCCCCAGGGGCCCTTGCTACGAGTGTATCCATAGGACTCACGCGGCGCGGCCCGCTAGTCCGATTCCCCTACTGGGTGCCTTGCCTGGGGTGATCGGCAGTATCGAAGCTATGGAGGCGATCAAATTGATCCTTTCCATCGGGATCCCCCTCACGGGGAGGGTTTTGATGTACGATGCATGGGCAGGACGGTTCGAAGAGTTCATTCCCGCCGAGAATCCAGGCTGTGCGATCTGTAGTCAAGCGGGTGAGTAATCGATGCGAATCTTCAGCGTGCTGTCTCCCGAAGAAGTGGTGAGGATCATCCAGGAATCTGTTCGTCCTCTGCCGGCGGAAACAGTACCACTGGAAGAAGCGGGGGGTAGAGTCTGCGCCAGTGAGGTTCTCGCTCCGGAAGATTTGCCAGGTTTTAGTCGGTCTACCGTAGACGGGTATGCCGTGTATAGCGGCGATACCTTCGGTGCTTCGGACTCCGCCCCTGCCCTGTTGAACTTCGCGGGAGAGGTGCGGATGGGGGAAGCGGCTCCTCCGATGGATCCGGGAGCTTGCGTGTATGTGCCCACGGGAGGGATGCTCCCCGAAAACTCGGATGCGGTGGTGATGGTGGAATATACGGAAGCGCTGGGGGATCTCGTCCAGGTCTTGCGGCCGGTAAGCCCGGGGGAAAACGTGATTTCCAGGGGAGAAGACTTCCGCAAAGGGGACCCTGTACTGGAAAGAGGACGGATTCTCCGATCCCAGGAACTCGGCGCTCTTTCCTCCCTCGGAATCCGGAGGGTAACCGTGTATTCCCGTCCCCGGGTGCAGGTTCTATCCACGGGGAACGAACTGGTTCCCTATACCACCGAAATCCTGCCGAAAGGAAAGGTACGGGATTGCAATGGGCCTATGCTCATGGAACTGTGCCGAAAAAAAGGAGCCATTCCCAGGCACGGGGGAATCCTTGAAGACGATCCTACCGTGTTCCGGGAAGCCCTGCAGCGTGCCTTACGGGATTCCGGTTTCGTGATTCTATCAGGGGGAAGTTCGGTAGGAACACGGGATTTTACAGCGGATATCCTGGAAGAGTTATCCGGAGGGAAGCTTCTGGTAGAGGGGGTTTCCATCCAACCAGGGAAGCCTCTACTTCTGGCCATGTGCCAGGGTAAGCCAGTGTTAGGGCTACCGGGCCATCCGGTTTCCGCATTGAGTTCTTTTCTTCTTTTTGGGAGTCGGATTCTGGACCGGCTGCAGGGGCGGGACACGCCCCCGTACCAACCTTCGGTTCGGGCGGAGCTGGCATTGAACATCCCCTCGAAGCCGGGCAGAACCGATGTGGTTCGAGTGAAACTCTCCTGGGGAAAGCAGAAAAACGGACAGCCGGGGTGGCAGGCGGTACCTCTATTTGGCCGTTCCGGGATCCTGCATACCCTAACAGAAGCGGACGGCTTTGTACTTGTGCCTCCCGAAAAGGAAGGACTCTCGGAAGGGGAAACAGTGGAGGTAATTCTTTACGGGTTTAACAATTATGAGTAAACAGTACCTCAAGACCATTCCGCGCGAAGAGGCGCGGAAGCTGTTCCTGGAACCCTTTATCCCGGCTGACCGCCTGGAAACGATTCCTGTAGCCGAGGCAGATGGACGGGTAACAGGCCGAACAGTATTGGCAAGGCGATCCATTCCTGCGTACCCCTGCGCAGCGATGGACGGGATTGCCGTTCCTAGCGCTTTAACCTTTTCTGCCCAAGATCAACATCCCCTGCGGCTTACGGAAGGCGAACACTACCTCCCTATCGATACGGGGGATCCGTTACCCGAAGGCTACGATGCGGTGATTCCCTGGGAGGAATTGCAGCCCCTTACCGAGGGAGGATACGAGATCAGGCGCCCTGCTCATCCCTATCAGCATGTGCGGCCCGTAGGGGAGGACGTGGTAGGAGGGGAAGTGATCCTCCCAGTGTACCACAGGATCACCCCCCCCGATCTGGGGGCACTCCTTGCCGGGGGAGTGTGTAGCGTGGAAGTGCTGGCTAAACCCAGGGTCGCCATCATTCCCACGGGAGACGAACTGGTGAGCCCAGAGGCATCGATACAGCGGGGGGAGATTCCCGAGTACAACTCTGCGGTACTTGCGGCTTATGTTAGGCGCTGGGGGGGGGAACCGAAGCTATTTCCCGTGGTGAAGGACGATCCGGAGGCTTTGGAAAAGGCCGTCAAGGCTGCCCTGGAATCAGCGGATATCCTTCTGGTGAATGCGGGATCCTCTTCAGGGAGGGGAGATTTCACTATAGCGGTGTTGGGAAAATTGGGAAAGGTACTTGTCCATGGACTATCGACCCGGCCAGGGAAGCCTACGATTCTTGCCTACATCAGGGGTAAACCCTGTATGGGAGTACCTGGGTATCCGGTTTCCGCGTATCTATCCCTAAAGTGGTTCCTCTATCCCTTGCTCTGTCTGTGGTTCCACCAGAGGGAAGAAGCCCCTCCTCGACTTGAAGCCCGACTAGGACGGCGGATTGTTTCGGAACTTGGCAGCGAAGAGTTCGTCCGGATTGCGGTAGGCAGAATGGGTGATTCCTACATTGCCCATCCCCTTCCTAGGGGAGCGGGAGTGACGATGTCGTTGGTGAAAGCGGATGGGATCCTTACCATACCCGCCCATTCCCAGGGGTTCGAGGAAGGGGAAAGGGTAAAGGTCGAACTTCATCGATCGAGGGAAGAAATCGAAGGCACCATCCTCGCCGTGGGAAGCCATGATCTGGCGTTGGACCTTCTGGCCAGTGTGTTGCGAAAAAAGGGGAAAGGATTTCGGCTTCTCAGTTTCCATGTGGGAAGTATGGGGGGACTACTATCCATCCGCAAGGGAGAGGCCCATCTGGCGGGTATCCATCTGTTCGACGAAAGAACCGCCTCCTACAATGTCCCCTATATCGAAAAGTATCTGGGGGGAGTACCTGTAGTTCTTGTAAACCTCGTGTACCGTACTCAGGGGTTTATGGTGGAAGCGGGAAATCCCCATGGAATAAGGGGGATCGAAGATTTGGTAGCCCGGAAGGTACCCTTCGTGAATCGCCAGAAAGGTTCAGGTACGAGGATCCTCCTGGACTATTTGCTCAAACAGAAGGGGATAGAGCCGAGGTTGCTTTCCGGGTACGAGAGGGAGGAGTACACCCACCTGGGTGTGGCAGCCGCTATCGCTTCCGGGACAGCCGGTGCCGGCATGGGGATCTATTCCGCTGCTCGATTGTACGGGTTGGAGTTCATCCCTCTCTGCGAGGAACGGTACGACCTTCTCGTGAGGGAGGAGTTCTACCGCTCGGAAGAGGGGCAGGCACTGGTAGAGTCAATATCGGATTCCGATTTCAAGGAGGAAGTGGAACGGATGGGAGGCTACAGTACACGGGATTCAGGAACGGTACTCTACCGATCGGACAGAAGCGATTCACAGACTATATAACCTGGAACTCACGCCCCGCATCCCCCAGCCCTTCGGATCCGTTTTCGGTTACCAGTACGGCATCTTCGATCTTCACGTGCCCTACCCCGGGATACAGAAAATCCGTTTCGATGGAAAGTACCATGCCGGCTTCCAGGGGTCGCTTGCTTTCGGGGGTACATTCCGGGGGTTCGTAGGGGACCATCCCGATCCCATGGACCACGAACCGGGCATAGGAGGAAAACTCGTACCGGGAGGCAAGCCTATTTCCGGTAGAAACCAGTTCCCCGCAGGGCACCCCTGGTCGGATGAGGGCCCGCACACCGTTCTGCACTTCCAGGCAGGCGGCGTGTAGAGCCTCTGCCTGCGAAGAGGGCGGGCCGAGACTCCCCATGCGGCAGATGTCTGCCACATAGTCCCCTATTTCTCCCCCCGCATCGATGTGGAGGATCTCACCCCGTTTCCAGGGGATCAGGGGGGAGGGGGCACGAGAAAATCCAGGCCCTGCACAGATCAGAGCGAAGAGAAAAGAGACTCCCTCCTGGGTCATCTCGCTGCGCAGGATCTCCTCGATTTCGAGGGTGCTGATCCCCTCCCTACACTGGTGAAAGGTACGGATGATGCATTGGGCGACTTTCGAATAAGCCTCCCGTATGGTTCGCTGTTCCTCCGGTCTCTTGATGGTGCGAAGTTCGTTCAGTAGGGGTGTGGCATCCACCCAGGTTACCCGGGGAAGACAGGAAGCTAGGATCTGAAACCCATCCGCCGGGAAGAAGGGGAACTCGATCGCAATGGATCCCTTGTCCAGGCCAAGCTGGACGATACGCTTGATCAAAGCTTCCACCGAGGGCTGCACCCCTCGAATGGATTCCACGAAGTGAGGAATCCAGACATTAGCCCCCCGGAATGGTTCCCTCTCTTCTTTCCTTCCTATGAAAAAAGAGTCCTCCACTCGGTTTCGGGGAAGCCCCACAAAGGCGATGTACCTGCTAGTTCCCATTCGGTCGGAATAGGTGTGGAAATGGTAGTAGTATCCTCTGGTAAGGTATCGAACGTTATGCCTGCTGTTGGCTACCAGTAGGGATACTCCTGCGGATTCCATCAGGGTTTCCAATTTGGATAGATCGAAGGGATAATCCATACCGATATAATAGCATTATATCGTTGGTATTTCAATCCTTTTTCACGCCTCTTCTCAGGTTTTGGAAAAAGAAGTATCCTCAAGAATAGATCGAACTCACGGAGGACACCCTATGGCGGGGAAGCGAGTTGCGGTGATCCATGGGCCCAATTTGAATTTACTGGGGAAGCGGGAGATCGGAATTTATGGTGGTAAGACGATGGAACAAATCAACGAGGAGGTACGGAGGGAAGCGGAAAAGCTGAACGTGGAAGTCGAGTTTTTCCAATCCAATTCGGAAGGAGGGCTTGTGGACTATATCCATAGTTGCCTTAGCCGTGTGGATGGAATCGTGATCAATGCTGGTGCCTATACCCACTATTCGGTGGCCCTTCGTGATGCCATCAGTGGGGTAAAGATCCCCACTGTAGAAGTGCATATTTCGAACATCTATAAACGGGAACCCTTCCGGCATGTGTCCATGATCGCCCCCGTCTGTGTGGGTCAAGTCTGCGGGTTTGGTTCTCATAGTTATGTGCTAGGGTTGCGGGCACTGATGGAAGAACGGATTGAACCTTGGTTGCCATAAATTCCTAAGTAGCCGTACATGGAGGAAGGAATGAAAAGGATCATGGTGATTTCGGGGCCAAACTTGAACCTGTTGGGTACCCGAAAGGTTTCCATCTATGGGGAAGGTTCCCTGGAGGATATACACGAAGGATTGCGGAAACGGGGAGTCGAATTGGGGGTAGAGGTAGACTGTTTTCAGTTCAATAGCGAGGGCGCCATCATCGACAAGCTTCAGGAAGCCACCGGGAAGTATGCGGGAGTTATCATCAATGCGGGCGCGTTGGCTCACTACAGTTATGCCCTGCGCAGTGCCATCGGTTCCATGCTGGTCCCCTGTGTGGAGGTGTTCATCTCAAATGTGCACGCCCGTGAGGAGTTTAGACATAAATCGGTCATTGCTCCCGTGTGTGTGGGAGTAATCGGAGGATTCGGAAAGAAAAGCTACCTCCTGGCTCTGGAGGCCCTGGTGAACCTCGGAAATCCATAGGGGGCAGATAACATCAGGAGGAGGAACGGTATGGAAGCGGGAGTATGTTGGGCGAAGAAAATTCCGGATACACGGTTTTCTCCTGAGGCGATCGAACGAGCCCTCCATGAAGGGTTTTCCCAAGTTCAATTACCTGTGGAAAGCGTCATGGGCAGGGATGATATGAGCTGGGAGAAGTACGGGAGGGTGTATGAGGTATTCGATTCTCCCCTGCCGAAGGGTGTACGGGTAACCGAACAGGGGTTCAATGTGTACACCTGGACAGAATACATGAACGCCGCATTGGCCCGGATAGCTGGGATGGGATGTAAGACTCTCGTATGGGCAGATGGTAAAGCGCGTCTTTTGCCGGTAGAAGGAGAAACGGCTGTATTGAAGGAACAGTTCTACCAGTTCCTCTTCATTCTGGGGGGCATCGCGGATAGGTTCGGAATCACTCTGTGTCTGGAACCTCTATCGCCGAAACGAACAAATTTTATTAATAGTTTTCCGGAAGCGATGGAATGTATCGGCCGGGTGGGAGCTCGGAATATCGCCCTTTCGGTGGGGATACGGACCCTCCATGAAATCGCACTATCCACAGGTTCCATCTATGAACCTCTACTTGAGTACAAGGATCGAATTTCCCATGTGCATGTGGAACATCCCGAGAATGCTCTTCAATGGGTTGCCCCCCGTTCTACGGACGGAATCATGTATGGGGAGTTTTTCTCTGTACTTAAGAAGGCTGGATACCGGGGAATCGTCACCCTTCCCCCTGATGCGGATCAAGAATCTCTCGACTACTGTCAAGCCCTGTGGGGAAAGGCCCCTTGAGCAGGCGCGCCACTATTAAGCAGGTGCGCCATCCTTTGGAGCAGTGTCGCGTTGCGGTGATCCATCTGCCGCCCTCAAACACCTGCGTTCAAAAACGCTCGCGCTCTCATCCCCTTCCGCATTCTCCCTCAGACCCCGTCAGGATCCCCAACACGTGTTCCAGTACAGGCAGGAGTATCGAAAGGTGTTCTTCCACCGCTATCAAGCTACCTGGCAAATTGATGATGAGGGTTTTCCCCCGGATGCCCGCAATACCCCGGGAAAGCATGGCTCGGGGAGTTTTTTTCAAGCTCTCCATCCGCAAGGCTTCGGGAATACCCGGCACCTCTTTTTCGATTACCCTTCGGGTAGCTTCGGGGGTGACATCCCGGGGGCTGAAGCCTGTACCGCCCGTGGTAAGCACAAGATCGACCTTCTCGACGTCGCACAGGTGTCGCAGTTGCTCTGAAAGAAGTTCTTCCTCATCAGGGATGACCCCGTACCACACCGTATCCCCCCAGGGCAGGAGAGTCCGCTGAATCAACGCCCCACTCCTGTCCTCCCGTTCCCCTCGAGCGCCTTTGTCGCTGGCCGTCAGAACGGCAAAGCGGTAGGAAGGAAGGACTGCGATCGGGTCGCCTACCGAGATATCCCCACCCTTAAGGACTTCGGCGAAGATCCCTTCCTTTGGCATCACGCAGTCCCCGGCCTGCTGGTAGATGGCACACCGGGTGTGGCACTCTTTCCCGATCTGGGTTACCCGTACGTATACTTCCTTCCCGATCCGTAGCCTCGATCCTACCGGTAGAGTATGCAACTCGATCCCCTCGGTGGTAAGGTTCTCTGCAAAGTCCCCCGGCCCCACATCGAGACCCTGAGCTTGCATCTTCTGTATACTCTCCAGAGCTAGCAGGCTGATCTGTCTGTGCATGTATCCCGCGTGGGCATCCCCCTCGAGGCCTAGACCGGTTAGGGCGCGGGCATTTCCCCTATTCTTCTTTCGTTCTCCCCTCTTTTCACTGGTACAGACTGCTACCACTCTAGCCATACACATCCACCTTCATTGCAACTGAAAAATTTCCCGCCACACAAGGGGCCGATCCCAGGAATACTCTATCCATACACAGCCACACTGCCCTTGGTATCGTAGGGTTTTCCCCTGGTGGCTTTCCTTTCCCCGTGAAAGGTAGTGCCCCGCCTCTTTCGCCTTACCCTTACTTGCGAAGGTGCATTCCCCCACCGCCTTGTCGGTCGCATCGAGTCATTCCTCACGATCAATCCTCCTGCCGGATAAAGGGGCCGCTCTTGCCCCCCACCTTTTCCATCAGTCGAATGTTCCCCATCACCATGCTCTTGTCTACTGCCTTGCACATATCATAGATGGTCAACAGGGCAATGTGCACGCCGGTAAGGGCCTCCATCTCTACCCCCGTAGGACCATGGTTCTTCACCCGTACACTTACCTCGATGGAATCTTCTTCCACAGGCTGGAATGAGACGTCGATATGGCTGATGGGGAGAGGATGGCACAGGGGAATGAGTCGGCTTGTTTCTTTTACCCCTTGAATCGCCGCGATCCGGGCGACGGAGAGGACATCTCCCTTTGGCATACCCCCCTGGAGAAGAAGGGAGAGGGTAGAGGGTGACATGGAAATCCTTCCTTTTGCCAGGGCCTCCCGGTAGGTGAGGGGCTTTTCCGACACATCCACCATGCGGGCCTTTCCCGTTGCGTCCAGGTGAGTCAAAGGGCTTTCCGCCTTTCCCTTCGTGAATGTGGGAGAAAGGAAGACCTGGATGACCCTCTCCACGAGGGCATCGAGAGCATCGAACCGGAACACGGGGATGGAGAATCCCGGGATCTCCCCATCGCTCACTACGGCAAATAGTTGGTCCAGGGGGCTCACCGGTTCGGTTCCCTTTTCTACTCTCACCACTTCTATCTTGGGATATGGGCTTTCCTTGAATCCTTCGATGAGAACCAGGTCGATGGGCCCCAGTTCGTCCATAATCTCGGAGGGCGTTTCAGGGGAGGGTGTTTTCCGGATCACCGCCGAACGGTCTGGGCCAAGGATGGCGACGGACCTAGCCCCTGCCTCCATGAAGACCCAGGAGTCTTTTCCTGTCTGGTCGACCTGCATGGTATGGACCCGCTTGATCGTTCCCACCTGAAATCCCTTTCGGGTAAGACCCTCGATAAGGGCACGCATCAGGAAAGTTTTTCCCATACCGGATTCTTTCGATACGACACATAGAACGGGAATGGCCATCTCACCCTCCAATGGCATACATTCTTTTTATAGGGATCCTTCCTGCCAACGACCTGTCTCCTGGTTTCGCTGGTTCCTCTATTGGCACCTCCCGATTCGAAGGGGCACCCTCAGAGTCAAGGGGAACACCCATCGAGACCAGAGGGATCCCCATCGAGTGGGAGGGCCTTTTCAATTGCAGGGCCTCCCGGAATGCCTGGTACGCTCTATCGGGATCCGGTAGAACCCTTTGCAGGGAGATTTCCTGATCCCGGAGGAGGCAAGGCCGTAAGGAGCCTTCGGCAGTCACTCGCAGGCGGTTGCACTGGGTACAGAAATGGTGACTCAATGGATGGATCAACCCCACAATCCCCCTCCCTCCGGGAATGCGGTAGAGTTCCGCGGGGCCGTCGAGCTCCTTTAGTCCGGAAGGAACCGTAGGAATCAAGGGAATGCCCGCTTCCCTGGCCCGTTGTTTGACGATATCGGTAGGGACGAACAGCGTTGTGGCAGAGGGGAGGAAGGGCATGCACTCGATGAACCGCACGTGGATAGGATTGTCACGGGCAAAGGATAGGAATTGGGGGATCTCCCCCTCGTTGATCCCTTTTAACAGTACCACGTTCAGCTTGACGGGATGAAGACCCGCTTGCAGGGCAGCTTCGATTCCATCCAGTACCTGGGACAGAGAGCCGCCCCGGGTTATCCGGGCGTAGGTTTCCCCTTGGAAAGAATCGAGACTGATGTTGATCCTTCGTACTCCCCCGCGTTTCAGTTCCTGTATGCGATCGCGCAGTAGGGTTCCGTTGGTGGTGAGGGATACATCCTCGATTCCCGGGAGGGTTGTAATTCCTCGGAGGATCTTTTCTATCTCGGGATGTAGGAGAGGTTCACCCCCGGTGAGCCGTACTTTCCGAAACCCGAACCGGGCAGCCAGCTTTACGATCTGTATACACTGTTCGTACGGAAGGCTCGGTACCGTGGGTTGGGTATCCTCTTCCGGCCTACAGTAGATGCAACGGAGGTTACACGCTTCCGTAAGGGAGATCCGGAGGTACCGATGCGACCGGCCTTCTCTATCCAAGAGGGGCATGTCTAGTAACGACATGGGGCGAACTCCTCCAATCGAAGAATCCGGGCATTCAAATGTTCCCCTAAGGTTTTATCGTGTGTGGCGAAGATCAGGGTGGTGCTTCCTTTACAGGCCACCTGTCGCAACACCTCCAGAATGATTTTTTTCGCCTCCGAGTCTGCCTGAGCGGTAGGCTCGTCCAGGAGGAGCACTTTTGGTTCCCTAACGAGAGCTCTGGCCAAAGCCACACGGTACGCTTCCCCTCCCGAAAGCCCTTCTATATTCCTCTCCCCGTATCCTGAAAGTCCCAGACAGTCCAGGGTATGATGAATACGGTACGATTTTTCTTCGGGTGTAAGAGCCTTGGGATGAAGCCCTACAAGCAGGTTCCAATACACAGAGCCCCTGAACAGGTAGGGATGTTGGTGCACGTAGGTAACTTCCTGGGAGTAGCGTTTTCCGTAAGACCGGATGAAAATATCTTTGTACAGAATGGTTCCCGTTGGAACATCCAATAGACCGCTCAAGGCCTTCAGGAAGGTGGTCTTTCCGCTCCCATTGGGGCCTAGAACAGCCACAGGATCGATCGAAAGGATATCGAGCCGGGGGATGTGGAATAGTTCACCTCTTCCGTTGAATCCCACTTTCAGATCCTGGATTTTATAGAGCGGCTTAGGGGTCATGCCGCCTCCCTCTGTTGCACCATACGGAGAGTTAAAGTGTTGATCCCCATGGCTAACAAGAGTAGTAGGATCCCCAAAGCAAGGGCGTATTCGTATTCTCCCCGAGTAGTTTCCAGGGCAATAGCGGTAGTCATGGTCCGGGTATACCATCGAATGTTACCACCCAGCATCATGGAAATCCCCACCTCGCTGAGGACACGGCCAAAAGAGGAAAGAAGAGCGTTCACTAGAACCGTAGGGCTTTCTCTCCAGGTAAGTACACATTTGTAGAAAAAGGAGCACCCTATCGTTTGGATCGTTTCGAAGAACCGGATGTCCAGCTTCGAGAACCCTCCCCACAGGTAACTGATCACGATGGGAAGGGCAAAGATCGATTGGCCAAGGACCACCGCATAGGGGGTAAAGAGCCACCCGAGGCTCCCCAGAGGACCCGTTCGAGAGATGAGGCTATACACTACCAATCCGACTACCACAGTGGGCACCGCCATAAGGGAGGTAACGAGGGATATCAGGAATCCGCGTAAGGGGAACTTTTCGAGGGTGAAGATCGTGGCGATGAGGAGTCCAAAGATTCCCGCAAAAAGGGTCGAGAAAAAAGAGAAGATAAGGGATGTGCCCACGGTGAAAAACAGTTCCCGGTTGCCTGACATAATTAATTTCAGAGCGGTGAGAGCGGTCCTCATGGCTGCCTCTGTAGAAAGAACACCTTTTCCCCCCGAATGGCGTAGGACTGGATTTTTCGTCTGCCTTCAGGGCCGGTGATCCATTCCAGGAATGCCCTGGCGTTCGAAAAAGCCACGTGAGGATGCCGTTCCGGGTTCACCAAAATGAGGGAATAAAAGTTCTTTAAGATAGATTCATCCTTGTTTCGATAGAGTGCCTTCAACGAGAGCTTTTCCTCCAGGAAGGCCCATGTGGCTGAATCTGTCAAGGTATAGGCTTTCATATCGGACGCCATCCGCAGGAGGGCTTCCATCCCCTGTCCGGCTTCCTTGTACCAGGATCCCTGGGGAAGAATGCCAGTTTTGTTCCAGATTTCCTTTTCTTTTGAATGGGTACCGGAATCGTCCCCTCGCGAAAGGAAGGGTGCCCGGGCTCGGGCAATTCGTGTGAAGCCTGCCTGAATCGTCGAGGCGAATCGCACTCCTGCAGGATCCCACTCCGGTCCCACAAGGAGGAAATCGTTATACATGAAGGTAATGCGGGATACCCCGTATCCTTCTTGCATGAACTGTTCTTCCTGATCAGGGGCATGGACCAGGAGGGCATCCACGTCTCCTCTTCGGCCAAGGGCAAGAGCCGCGCCAGTTCCCACCGCGATCACGTCCACGCAGATTCCCGTTTCCTTTTGAAAAGCGGGCAAAAGGGAGTCGAGGAAACGGGAGTTTTCGAGACTGGTGGTAGTGGCTATCCGGAGAGTCCCTTCTGCCGCCGCCAGTAGGGAGGGCACTATCCAAATTAGAATGGCTAGGCTAAGTTTCTTGAGTGGTCTCATGGAGCTACTCCTTTCCAATCCGGGAGGCAAAGGAGTTTCCCCCTTTACCCTTGGCCGCAGCTTGAAGCCTTATTTGAAGTCTTAAGAGTGATGGACCTCTGGTTTTTGCACCTATAGATCCGGCCCCTATACCAAGGCCCCCTGCTCCAGCTACGGCACCGACCGTTCACCATTCCGGCTTTTCATCAGACCCGCCAGATCCAGGTGACACGGTTCGGAGTTTCGTACGCAGAAGCAGTATATCACAGGTATATTCATGTAGTCTATGGGTAGAGTTGCAGGTCAACTTCGCTTTTCACTGTGCCGGCTCCATCCAGCCGCCGGGAGATCGCATGGATTCTAGTGGGGGCCAAGTATGGGCATTTTCTTCTTTTTTCTACCGCTGCTTTCCATTGGGCATCATGATGCTTCGACACACTCGGAGAATCCGCGAAGGCAATACTTGCAATCCCCAGAAAAACAAGCCAGAAAATCCCACACTTCATCTGTAGCGCTACGAAAAGTTTGGCTCGGGTAAGGAAACGGGATAAGTTGCCTTTCTCCGTACGCGAGACTCCAGAATCGTGGAGACGGAAAAGGTGTTTTCCATGGGAGACTCCTCTGTCATGCCCAAGGTAATCATTTTAGCACCCCAAACCAGGGGGACAGGCTTACCTTTTGTTAAGAGGGGGACCTTTCCTGCATCCACCGCTCCCTTACTGAAACGGAGGGTTTTCCGGCCATACACATAGGTTATGCCTTCGTAGGTACCTATAAAATCATTTTTATGATCATGTCCGACAAAGCAAGCTCGCACCATCCCCATCCGTTTAAAGGCTTCGTGAATCCGACCATCGTCCTTTAGGTATTGAACCCCTTCTCCTTTTACCCCCTGGGCCAAGCCCGCTTCCCAAAGCTCCTCAAAGGCCTTGTTCGGGAGATGATAGAAGCACACTGCCGGAACAGGGTGTGGGTTCAACCTGACTTCATGGTCCATCCAGTGAAGAGCCTGGGGAGGGATATGGTACACCTGGCGGGAGTTCAAAATAAACACATCCCAGGCTTTCCTGTGCCGAGAAGCGTTTACCAGCTCCAGTTTGAAGTTTCCCCCATAGAAATCATCGTAAGTACCCGCCTCTTCCTCGAGTTCCTTTTCCACAGGACTCATCTTCCCATAATGCATGATAAAATCATGGGAAGGGACATACAGGCAGTTTTTGGTCTTGCACAGGAAATCTTCAAATGCTTTGAACTCCTTTTCGGTGTCTATGGGGGTAAAACAAAACCCTTTCTGGAAAGCCTCGCAGTCGTGGTTTCCCCATGCAAAGGTCCAGGGGTAATCCTTTCCGATGATAGAAGTGAACAGTTTCACGATGAGACGCGGATGAAGGAGTCGCCTCCTGCAGAAGAAGTCCCCCGTATTGACGATCAGGTCTGGATTGACTCTGTCAATGAGCCTTCGGAGCCTTCGCAACTGCGATACCTTGAGGAAGTACCTTTCAGCCAAGTGGAGATCCGTGATCTGGAGAATGGTAAAGATATCTTTTCTGGTGAAAAGGCGCAAACCATTGGGGATGGGGACATAGGAGATACTCACACCTGTATGGGTACAAACTATATATTCAAAACAGATTATGCTTAGGTGAAAAATTGTTTAAAATCCCCTATGCATTTATGTATGCGGGAAGATCTCTCGTTCTATCTGTTCCACCGCCTCCAGAAACCAGCGTATCCGGCTGTCTGTAGTAGTGTCTTCCACGTCTGCCATCACGATATCGCAGGGAGCATACTCAGTGGCGATCCGCTTCAAATCGGCAAGGATCTGGGCCTCCGAATTGTTTTCTAGTTGGACCGGACCGTACAGAACAGCCCGCCGGGTCTCAGGAAACATCCCTTTGATCCGGGCTAAATCTGCCATGATTCCTGTATCGAGGTATCCCATCTTCTGGATCTTCCGCAGTGGTTCCAGGTAAGGGGTAGCGTCCCAGTTGCAGGTATGGATTCCGAACCGTTCGTACTGGGTAGAGAGGTGCAGATCAAGGGGTAGGACGAACTCCTCGTACTGTTCGGGGGAAACCATGTTCATCACGCAGTTACTCATGGAAAGGAGGTTCACGTAGAACCCTGAGACGCGCTGACGGGCTTGTACCCGTTTGGAAAATGCCTCGATCGTCAGAGCGATGTGGCGAAAGAAGCCCTTCACGAAGGGGGGATCGTCGAAGAGATCGAGGAAGATCTCGTTTCCCCGGACCTTCAATGCGATGTTCAGAACTCCTTGGTAGTTCAGGTACCCGTGTATCGGGCCCCAGGTTCGTTCGATGGTATCCATCTGGCGAAGAATGTCCTGAACCACAGGGTTCTGGTCCAGATTGAAGGGTGAAAGTTTTGCCAGCTCCTCTTTGGGCACGTGGACTCCCGCCTTTGCGTCCGGCCATCCGTCGGGGGAGTACACTACCGGAATACCGTAGAGGGCAGGGAGGGTCATGATTCCGTTCACTCCGGAAATGGTGGCACAGGTGGGTTCGATTTTGGTTCCCCGGTATAGTCCATCGGCATACCTTGGGATAAAGTAAGGTACTGTAGGAAAAAGATCGTGGAGGAGCTCCTTCATCTGGACCAAGGTCTTGTACCGATAGAGGGGGTCACGGTGCCAGGGTTCGGAAAAATCGATCCCTAGTCGGGAACGGTACCAGCGGGGGGTGAACCCCAAGGAAACCCGAAGAAAAGGTTCACTGCCGTCGGTAGGCTCCCGGGTAGCCGGAGCAGCCAAAGGAATATGGTTACGGAGGGTGTAGGGGGGAGGTAAAAGTGAGTTGTTCATCGCCTGATTAATGTTCTGGAAATAATAACGGGTATTGGCTCATAGAGTAAAGATCCAATACCTCATACAAGAAAAACTTAGGAGGGGCTTTCCCCGGGCAAGGCAAAAAACCTCTTTTAGTATGGAAGAAACTCCTGGAAGTGCGAGAAATTGAACAATCGACTCATAAGTGAGTTGACAAATAGGCAGTCTATGGTACAATAGGATTAAAATACAGAACAATGTTCACATATAGGAACATTGAAGGGAGGTGTGTATGAATAGGCGGATTCATCTTTTCCTGGCGGTAATGATCAGCATTTCGCTTTTGGCTACCACATGGGCTAGGGGAGCAAAAGAAACCCCAAAGGAGCCGGTAAAAATCTGGTTCAATACCCTTTTCCATGGGGGGGACGCGAAAGCCATGGAAATGATCGTGCAGGAGTTTAACAAAAAGAACCAGGATGTCCAGATCGACCTGACCCAGGGAAGCTGGACCCAGTATGCCGCTCAGTTGAACAATGCGGTCATGGCAGGAGAGGCTCCCCAGATCGGAATAATTCTGAACTTCCTGATGCCTTCCATGCATCCAGCTCTCACACCCTTGAACGACTCACCTGTGGGAGATCTGCTGAAAGAGTTCGGAATCAAACGGGAGGACTATGTCGAGTATGTGTGGGACATCGCTACTATCGGCGGCAAGCAGTATGGAATCCCATTGGACAATACCCTGCTAGGGATATACTACAACAAGGATGCCTTCCGCAAGGCGGGCTTGAATCCTGACAAGCCCCCCATGACGATGGACGAGTTCGTGGCATCCTGCGAAGCCTTGAAGAAAGCGGGGTTTATCCCCTTCCATCCCGCAGCCTTTGGACAATCCCGTTGGTACCGTAGGGCGTGGTATATCTTTTACTGGCAGAAGGGTGGGGAACTGATCGAGGGCAACCGAGCGGCCTTCAATAATCAAAAGGGGTTGGAAGCACTGGAGGCGTTAGTCGCGATTCGGGAGCGAGGGTGGAACACTCCGGGGACAAACGGGGCTGCCCAGTTCGAGACGGGGAACCTGGGGATGATGATGAATGGTACCTGGCACTATCTGAGTCTGGCGAACGTGAAATTCGACTGGGGGATGATGGGAATTCCCAAGTGGTTTGACAAACAGTACACCTGGGGATCCAACCACTTCCTCGTGATTCCGAAACAGACGAAAAAACAGGAGCCATTGATCAAGCCCGCCATGAAAGCCATCAAGTTTATCACAGAAAACTCCCATTTGTGGGGAATCTATGGGGGGCATGTGCCCTTACGAAAGAGCGCTATGCAGAGTCAGGAATTACAGCAGTCAGAAACCTGGAAAAAAGCTCTCAAGACCTTCACGGATATGGCCTTCAGCGGCGTGTACAAAAGTAAACCTCTGCATCCGAAGATCGGAGAAATCAATGCCGCCATCGAACCCCACATAGAGAGAGCCTACAATGGGACAATCTCTCCGAAGGAAGCTCTTGCGTTGGCGGAACGGGATGTGAATGCGGTCCTCAGTAAGTAAAAAAAAGAAACTTATCCGAGCCGGGGTCGAAGGGGTCCTGTTTGTTCTTCCCTACGGGACCCTGTGGCTCCTGTTCTTGTTTCTTCCCCTCCTGTTTGGGTTATTCATTAGTTTCCATAAATGGAACCCATTGGTTGGGAATGTCTTCATTGGACTCGATGGATACGGGGAACTGCTCCGCACACCCCGGTTCTGGAATAGTTTCTGGGTAACCTGGCGGTTCGTTCTCATGGTAATTCCAGGTATTATCCTGGTGGGATTGATGGCCGCGTTGGCCCTCCATTCCAAGCTAGTTTGGGGTACGCACCTGTTCGAATCTCTCATCTTCTTCCCCTACCTATTGAACGTTTCCATAGTTAGTATCCTCTGGGGGCTCCTCCATGACCCGGACGTAGGGATCCTTTTCCAACTCTTGAAACGTATGGGTATCGCCACTACACCCTTACTGAACCATGAGTTCTGGGCCTTGCCCATGGTAGCTTTCACTACTATCTGGTGGCTTGCAGGATACCGGATGGTGGTGTTTCGAACCGCTTTGGCCTCCTTCCCCGCTGAACTGTACGAAGCAGCAAGGCTGGATGGGGCAGGTCCCATTCGCACATTCTTTTCCGTCACATTGCCTCTGTTGAAACCGACCCTTCTGTTCGCCTTTGTGCTTACCACAGTGAGTGGAATGCGTACCTTTGGACAGGTGATTCTCATGACCGCCGGAGGTCCGGGAACATCCTCTGAAGTGTTGGCGCTGTATATGTATCGCGTAGGCTTCGAGTTCCTGGATTTTGGAAGGGCTGCGGCGGTGGGATTCATCCTGTTTGTGATGATCTTCCTCCTGGTTCTGGTTCTGCTCCGATTTTTCCGACTGGGTAGTGAGATGCGATAAGGGGGGTAAGGATGGGACAGAAGACGGTTTTCCTCAGAAAAATAGGTCGAAGGATCGGAGCTCTTATTCTATGGGTCCTGGTCCTGGTATGGATTTTTCCGCTGATCTGGCTTACGGGTAAAACCTTCACTCCCAATAGCGAGATCATCCGAAGCGCTACCGCACTGTTCCCGGAATATTGGACCCTGGAAAATATCCAGGCGGTGGTGCAGAAATGGCCCTTTTTTCGGTGGCTGCTGAATTCCACCCTCGTAACCCTGGGTTCCATCTCCGTGACGGTAGCAGTTTCCCTCTTTGCGGCTTACTCTTTCGCTCGCCTGCAGTGGAAAGGGAGGGACATCGTATTCGTGCTGTTCCTTTCCTCCATGTTCATCCCCTGGGAAATAAACGCCGTGCCTCTCTATTTCGTCACCAAATACTTGGGGATTCTAGGCACGCGTCCCGGGATCTTTCTCCCCATTGCTGCCATGCCCGTAGGGATGTTCCTCCTACGCCAATTCTTTATTAGCATCCCCCAGGATATCGAAGACGCGGCGCGGATCGATGGTTGTTCCTCCCTAACGATCCTGATGCGGATCTTTTTACCGATGACTATTCCCGTGTTGGGGGCTGTGGTGATATGGATTTCTCTTTTCGCGTGGAACGAGTTTTTCTGGTCCATGATCAGCCTCCAGCGGTCTGCCATGGTTACGCTTCCCATCGGACTGAAAAACATTATGGGTTCCCAGAACATCGATTATGGGGGGATGTTCGCTTCCTCCCTTTTGGCGTTGCTGCCTTCTTTGCTGATCTTTCTATTTCTACGGCGGCAAATCATTCGCGGCATCACGGTATCTGGCTCTTTTCGCTGATGTTATAACAAATGCTATAGGAAGGAGATTCCATGATATTCCATACCTCAACGGTAACCGAGATTTCCTCCTACCCTGCCATAGTACATTGCTCTTCCGTTCTGGAGGTGAATAAGGTGGGCCTGTGCGTGTGGTATGAGGGCCCGTATGAGACATCCTCTAAAACAGTACTACGTATTTCAAGGAGGCAAAAGGGGGCAAAGACCTGGGACGTTCCCACCACCCTTTTCGACTTCCATGGGCTTGCCCTGGGGAATCCCGTGCTCTGGTGCCTTTCCCCAACCCAGATGTTTCTGACCTTTCCCGTTCTTCTGGCCGAGTCCTGGACAGAGAGTTTGCTATTTTACTCCTTCAGTGGGGATGGCGGGCTCACGTGGCAACCCCCTTCCCTGTTTTTGCCCCATAAGGGGTTTATGCCCAAAACCCGTCCCCTGTATCAAAAGGATGGTCCCATCCTGTTCCCCCTGTACCATGAAAAAGAGTTTTGCCCTTATGTGATGCTGCTGGAAGATCCTTTTCGTCCCCTCGGTTCACCTCTGGTGGGGGAAACCATGGCTAGGGGAAAAGCCATCCAGCCCGCGGTGGTACAGCGGGATGAAGGGAGTATCTTGCTCCTTGCCCGTACCAATCAGGGCAAGATATGGAAAAGCATCTCCTACAACCGAGGATACAGCTGGAGTATCTGTACTCCCACTTCCTTGCCCAATCCAAACAGCGCCCTCGATCTGGTCCGCTTTCAGGATCGGATCTGCCTGGTGTACAACGATGCTTCCCTGCATCGCAGGAGTTTACGGGTGGCCCTTTCCAAGGATGGCGGTAAAACCTGGTATGCTTCCCGAAGGATTGTGGAAGGTGAGGGTGAGTACTCCTATCCCTCCCTCTGGGTAGGTGAGGAATCTGAGTTTCAATTGACATACACAGTGAATCGGTACCGGATCCAGTATGTATCCTTCGACGTGGAGTGGGTAGAATCCGGCTCGGATCTTCCACCGTTCCCTACCGAATGAGGCAAGCCTACATTGAAGCAAACCTTAATGGAAAAGGCACAAGGGAGGTCATGAATGCAGGGGGAATCGACCATTCGAGTTGCCTTGGTGGGGGCGGGGAAATGGATGGAAAGTCACCATCTTCCAGTCCTGAGTAGGCTAAGGGAACAGTGGCCCCTCGAGTTCATAGGAATCTGGAATCGAACCCAGGAGAAAGCAGTTCGATTGGCCGGACTATTTGGGATCCCCAAAGTGTACCCTCGGTTGGAGGATCTCGTAGAGGATCCCACCCCAAACTGTCGAGTAGTTGTGGTGGACAAGGAGGTGCTTTTCACCATCCTGCAGGTGTTGAACAAAAACCCCTTGCCCTTTCTCTGCGAGAAGCCCCCTGGCCAAACGAGTGCCCAGGCTAAAGCCCTGGCATCACAGATCCGCGTGCCCCATGTGCTGGCCTTCAATCGTCGGTATGCTCCCCTCCACAACCACCTGCGGAGTTTCCTGCATGAACAGGAGCGCTTACCCTATTGGGCGGAATGCTCTTTCTACCGGAGAGCACGGAAAGATCCGCACATGGTGGTGGAAAGCGGAATACACGGAATTAATTTCCTCGAGTTCCTTTTAGGGCCCATCAGGAAGGCAACCCCCCTTCCCTTCCGAAAAAAGTACATTCTCCGTACGGGAGGCTCCTTTAAAGAAAGGGTAGAGCCGAGAATGGCTATGGTGGAGTTCGCCTCTGGAACGAAGGGGTTACTAAAGTTTTTCCCTTGTACGGGAAAGGCGTTGGAGTGGTACGAGTTCCAGGGCGAAGACTACTCTACCTACCTTCGCATGCAGCAGCCTTTTCTGGACGAGGAAAAAGAAACCCTTTCGATCTTTCGGCAGAGGGGGGAAGAGGCATCCGCCTCTGTGGTGGAATTGGAACCCCCTTCCCAGGACCCGTTCCTCCAGCAGGGGTTTGTGGGAGAGTATGAAGAGTTCCTGCAAATTGTACAGGATCTTAGAAAGCCTAGCCGATCCACATTTCAAAACGGGTGGTCATCCCTAGCCGTCGCGGAGGCCATCGAACAGGGTAGGGTATACAGAGGTTTTCTCTTGTCCCCTATGCCTTCGCTATGATACCTTATTTAACAAGTAGGTGAAGGTATGGAAGGAAGGGTCGATAGATCGCGAATCGCACTGTTAGCTCTAGTAGTAGGTACTTTATGCTTAGGTCTTGTTTCCTGCGGGGGAAAGGATACCATCAGCGGGGCCACGGTTTGGGAGGCACCGGAAGAGGCGAAGAAATTGGCGGTGGAGGCGGTTCGTGTGGTGAAGGGAACACCCCTATCCTTCGTCACCGGCGCGGGAGTGGTGGAGGGGATCCGGGAAGCCTGGACAGTATCGGAAACCGAAGGGATCATCAAGGATATTCGCTTCCAGATCGGGCAGTGGGTAGACAAGGGGCAGGTACTCCTCCAGGTAGACGATACCCTCAAACGGCTGGAAATGGAGCGTGCCAAGGTTCAGTTGGAATCCGCTCAGATCGAATTGGAGGGTACCGAACGATTGTTCCAGCAAGGGGGAGCTTCCGCTTCCGCGGTGGCGAGGCTTCGAGGCGCAGCGAGCTCTGCCAAGGCGCAGTACGAACTGGCAAAGAAAGCGTACGAGGATTGTACCGTTCGGGCACCTATCAGCGGGGTCGTCGCTGTCCAAGACCCTTCCGTTACCGTGGGTTCCTTCATCAGTAGGGGAACCAGAATCCTTCGGATCGTCGACACTTCCTCCTTTCGATTGGAGCTCTCGGTGGGAGAGCGGGAGGTAGGAGAACTGCAGGTGGGGAGCCGGGCTTTCGTGCAGGTGCCTGCCGCCTGCGGGGAACGAAAAATCCGGGCGGAGGTCACTGCCATTGGAGGAGGTAGCGATCCGAGGACGGGGGCTTATACAGTGGTGCTCAGTTGGAAAGATTCCTGCAATGGCCGGCTGCGCTCCGGGATGTCCGCTTTGGTGGAAATCGAGCGACCTCGCAGGGCTCCCGTCCTTCTCATTCCCACCGCTTCCCTCGTGCGCCGCGGGGAAAAGCCTGCCGTGTTCGTGGCCCGGGAGGGAAAGGTGGAAGTACGGTACCCCGTGCTGGGGCCCAGGCAGGGGACCAAGGTGGAAGCCATCCAGGGCATTTCCGAGGGGGATCTGGTATTGGTTTCCGGCATGTCAAAATTGAAAAATGGCAGTCCCGTTACTCCCCGGGAAGTGGGTGATAGTCTCAAATGGGAGTGACCCATGAACATAGGGAAACTTTCAACGGCAAATCCGGTGTTTGTCAACATCGTCACCATTACCCTTCTGGTATTGGGTCTTCTCAGTGTGTACCGGCTGCCCCGGGAACAGTTCGTCGAAGTTCCCTTTTACTGGGTGATCCTATCCGTCCGGTATCCCGGTGCCCCGGCAGACGAAATCGAAAAGACGGTAACGGTTAAATTGGAACAGGAGCTGAAGAACCTCTCCCAATTGAAACGGATCCAGTCCAGTACCACGGAAGGCTTCGCCCTTCTTCGCCTGGAGTTCAGGGACGGGATATCCAGTGAAGAGTTTGGCCGGTTGTACCAGGAGGTGATTACTCGAGCGGGAAAGGTGACTCTTCCCACTGGAGCGGACAAACCGCAAATTAAAGATTTTTCCTCCGCCGACTTCCTTCCCGTGATCCAGCTCGTTCTGTATGAGGCAAAAGAGGGTGCTATAGGAGTTGCCTCCGCAGGGGCAGAAGCCGGGACATCCCACGGTAGCGGGGCGAGCGCCTCTCGTAACCGAGGATCTGCCTCCGGTGACCGTGACTCCGGTGAGGCAAGGTCTGCGTTAGGTGAAGAGGCGGCCTTGTTTCGGTCGGCAAGACGGCTCCGGGACACCCTGGAATCTCTTCCCGGGGTGCGTTCCGTTTCCCTCTTTGGGTCAAGGGACCGAAAAATATTTCTGGAAGCGGATCCGGAACGGATGGAAACTCTGGGGATAGCGATCTCCGACCTGGTGCGTGCTGTGGAAACTTCCTCCTCTACAGTGCCGGCGGGTACCCTTCCCACGGATAACCGGGAATACTTCATTCGTACAGGATCGGATATCGAAGATTCTTCCACCTTTGCGAGAATCATCCTGCGTTCAGGCTCTACTGTGGGTTCAGTGGTGCGAATAGCGGATGTGGCCCAAATTCGAGATGGGTACGAGGAAAAGGGAGAAATCACCCGGTACAACGGTTTCCGAGCCATCCTTCTCAATGTGGCGAAGGTATCGGGAGGTGATTCCTTTCAGGTGGTGAGGAGGGTCAAGCGGGCGGTGGAAATCTTCAAAGCGGAGTCGGCGGAGACCCTCCAGGTAGTGTATCTGAACGATTCTACCCTGCGCATAAAGGAGAGTATCGACGTTCTTTCCTCCAACGCCTTAATCGGTTTAGTGTTTCTTGTGGGGATCCTTCTGATCTTCATCGGTTTTCGGAATGGGCTCATCATTGGATTCGGGATTCCCGTAACCTTTGCCGTAACTTTCCTAATTCTGGACCTTCTAGGTGAAACCCTCAACACCAACACCCTTTTTGGGCTGGTATTGGTGTTGGGGATGCTGGTGGATCATGGGATTGTAATCGTGGAGAACTCTTTCCGGCTTCAGGGGGAAGGGTTTCCCAAAGGGGAAGCGGCTATTCGGGGGGTAGATGAGGTAGCCTTACCTGTCATCTCCGCTACCGCCACCACCTTGGCAGCATTCCTTCCCCTGATGCTTCTGCCGGGGACCATCGGAAAGTTCCTGCGGGTGGTCCCCCTGGTGGTGAGTGTTTCCCTGACCGTTTCTACCCTGGAGGCGATCTTTTTTCTCCCTTCCCACTACGCGGATTGGCCAGGCGGGGAGAAGATACGCCCGCCCCTAGATTTCACAACGATACGGTCAGTATTCGAAAAGATATTTTCCTTTCTTTACAAACACCGCCTGTTGACCATACTCCTGTCTTTCCTCCTCGCGGTATTCGTGTTCAGTCTGATTCCGAGGCTCCGCCAGGACCTATTCAGCGGGGAGGACTATCCGTACTTTTTCATCGATGTGGAGATGCCCGCGGGTACCAATCGGGAAAAAACTCTACAGGTGGTGGGGGAGTTCGAAGAGAAACTGAAGTCCCTTACGGACACAGGGGAAGTGGTGAGTATCCTCACCAATGTCGGCTCCCTCACCAATACCCTTGTCACGGGAACCCGAAACAACATAGCCCAGCTGGTGGTCCATATAAAACGAGAGAAGGAAGGGGGGAAACGCTCCGTTACATCCATCCTGAACGAGGCTCGAACACTTACCGAGAGTATTCCAGGTCCCGAGCAGGTTAGCTATCGGAAAGTGCAGGGGGGGCCGCCTGTGGATCCCCCTATAGTACTTCGATTCAGGGGCGACCGGTTCGAAGAATTAAGGAGTATTGTGGAGAATCTGCGGGAGCGGATGGGAAATTATTCCCAGCTGATCAATGTCGAGGATTCCCTGGAGCGGGGGACTCCGGAGTTTCGGATCCGGGTAAACGAGTTTCAGGCGACCCGATTCGGTCTTACCCCCAGTTCCATCGGCGCCTTTATCCGCGGTACCCTCGAAGGCTTTACCGCTGGAAGGGTGTTCATCGACAATGAGGAGCGGGACATCGTCGTACGGTACCGGGGCTCCACGGCCAATCTTTCCGATCTAGCGCATCTTAAGATCCCCACTCCCAGCGGCGCTTTTATCCCGTTTTCCGCTGTCTGTACCCTTGCCGAGGAAGAACCTATCTCATCGATCAGAAGGGTGGACGGCAAGCGGGAGGTGTCCATCCAGGCGGAGCTACTGGATAAAAAGGCGCAGGGTAAGATCCTCCAGGAACTGCAGGCCTACGTGAAAGCGGAAATCCTTCCTTCATATCCCGAAGTGGAGTTCATCGCAGGCGGGGAGTTTGCGGAGTTCGCCAACCTGCTGATCCAGATTCTTCAGATCTTTCTACTGGGGATTTTTCTCATCTACCTTATTTTAAGCACCCAGTTTCGATCCTACACCCAGCCTTTCCTGATCCTCACTACCATTCCCTTTTCCCTGATGGGGGTAGTCTTGTACCTATACCTCTTTCAAGTCCCCCTATCCACCACGGTGATCTACGCGGGTGTCGCGTTGGCCGGAATCGCAGTAAACGACGCCATCGTGCTGATCGACTTACTGAACCGCCTCCGGAAAGAAGGGATGGACGTCCATAGAGCCATCCCCGCGGCAGTGGGCTCCCGATTGCGTCCTATTATCCTTACCAGTATCACCACCATGGCAGGATTGATTCCCACGGCCCTGGGACTGGGAGGGGCTAGCCCTGTGTGGGGACCCATGTCTGGTACCATCGTGTTCGGTTTGCTATTCTCCACCCTCTCGAGCCTCGTGGTGGTACCCTGCCTGTATGGAAGCTTTGCGCGGAAGGATTCAAGGGTGGAGTAGACATTCACAACCATACAGCACTGACGGTCTCCTCGAACCGTTGGCCGCCCAATTTACGTGCATGAATAAGCGATGGGCAGGCAGAATTTCCCTTGACAGAATACGGAATCCCGCCTTAAAATTATTTTTAGTAAATAATAAATACAGAGGAGGTAGAAGCATGAGAAAGAACACGAAATGGGTAGGGTTTATCGTATTGCTACTGGTAGGTATTGCCCTAGGGTGGGGCGGGGGAGCGAAAGAGACGACAGGTCCCAAAAGCATCACTCTCTTGACATGGAATCTGCCCCACTATGCGGATACCATCAATCAATGGATCAAGGAATACCAGGAGGCTAACAAAGGGGTAACAGTGAACTGGGTGGACAAGAAAGGAACGGAGCTGCCCACCTATTTCCAGACCCAACTGGCCGCGGGAAGTCCACCAGATGTAGTAAACCTTCAGGGGGCTCTGTGGTATCAGTATGCAGCGGACGGAATCCTTTTGGATCTCACTCCCTATTTCCAGAAAGAGCCCCAAGTGAAGAACCGGTTCGAAAAGAACATACTGGAGGCAGCCTCGAACTTTGGAGGGAAATACTACATGGTTCCCTTCTATACCCCCTCCACGGTTCTGTTCTACAATAAAATTCTTTTCAAAGAAGCTGGTATTACCGAACCTCCCAAAACGATGGATGAACTGGTAACCTATGCGAAAAAACTGACCAAAGGTACGGTGAGCGGGTTGATTACTCTGAACTTCGACTGGCTGTACTGGCCTCTATTCCGGGCGAATGGGGTAGAAATATTGACCCCCGATAGGAAAAAAGCTGCTTTCAATACCCCCGCGGCAGTGCAAACATTGAAAACTCTGGCGGAACTCACGGCATCCGGTGTGATTTCCAAGGTTTCCTGGACAGGGCGATGGGCTGAACCGAATGGGGAGTTCGGAGCAGGGAATGCTGGTATGTTACATGCCCACATTACCGCTCTAAGAGCCTTTCAGTCCCAGAGCAAATGGGCCAACGATCAGACTATCGGAGTGGCACCCTTCCCCGGTAAATGGTCAGTGCCGAACTATCATGGATTGGGTATTGCTTCAAAGACTAAACACCCTGATGTTGCCTGGGGTTTTGTAAGGATGATCACCAGCGACAAATGGGCTGCCAACACCGCTACGGTATTGGGAACCTTAAGTGGCAACGTAAACGCTGACAACTCGATTATCAATGATCCTAATTTCGCGAAAACCCATCCGGTGGTGGCGGAAACCTTTAAAGTCGCCCTTTCGGTTGCAGGCAATTTGACGGGTATGACAAGATCTGCCAAAGATGCACAGATCAAAGAGGCGGTATATACGAATTTCCAAAAAGCCCTTTTAGGCCAGATTCCCGCGGATCAGGCATTGGCAGAAGCGGAAAAGGCTGTAAACAGGATCCTCGCTGCCCAGTAGATTGTATTTCGTAACGTGGGAATCCCCTAGCTCGCCGAGTAGAATCGGTGAGCTAGGGCAGTAAAGGTGTGAGGAAGAGTATGTCAAAAGTGAATCGGGGTAGAGGGGTGCTGATTGCCCTGTTCCTTGCCCCCTCCCTACTTGTGTTTACCATCTATCGAATCATCCCGATTGTTTGGAACGTGGTCCTTTCCTTCCAGAGATGGAAACTTATCGGAATTCCTAGATTCGTCGGATTCTCCAATTATTTAGCCTTGAGCCAAGATCCTGTATTCTGGGAAAGCTTCAGGAACACCCTGTACTATTTCTTTGGAGGTACCCCTATTGCCATAGGGGCGGCGGTGGTTCTGAGCCTACTGGTGAACAAGCCCCTGAAAGGGAGAAATATTTACAGAGCCCTGATTTTTCTTCCCTATCCTATTACGCCGGTGGCCATCGCCATTATTTGGAAATGGCTCTACGATGAAAAAGTGGGACTCATCAACTATGTGCTAAGGAGTCTGGGACTCTTACGGGAAAGCATCGGGTTCCTCAGCTCTTTCACCTGGGCACTGCCCTCAGTGATCTTTACCACCATCTGGCAGTCCCTGGGATACTACGTGATTCTTCTGTTGGCAGGCCTTCAGACGATCCCGGATGAATTGTACGAAGCGGCAGAAATAGACGGGGCTACCGGTATGCGAAAGTTTCAATGGATCACTCTGCCTTTACTGAAACCTTCGCTATTCCTATGCTTTATAGTTGGAATTATGAACTCCTTCACTACCTTCGATGTGATCTATGTGATGACCAATGGGGGCCCCGGGAATGCTACGGAGATCCTTGTGACGTATATCTATAAGAAGGCCTTTACCTTCAACGAGATCGGACCTGCGGCAGCTATGACACTAATCCTCTTCCTGTTCCTTCTTGTGGTTACCATGGTTTCAAATAAGATTTCAGGGGGAGAGGCGGGAGGTGTTCATTACTATGAATAGAAAGATACTATTCAGATTGATGGAACACGCCATTTTAATCCTTGTCAGTGTGTTAATAATGATTCCCATCTACTGGGTGCTGAAAACTAGCCTGACAGGGGAAAACCTATTCAATTACCCCCCGTCCCTCATCCCGAAGGATCCCCATATCTATTATTTTGTGGATGTATACTACTGGATCCCCTTCTTACGGTTCTTTTTCAACAGCGTATTTGTTTCGTTTGTCGTAGTGGTGGCCAATCTGTTTTTCAATTCCATGGCGGCCTATGCCCTTCGTTATTCGTTTCCTGGTAAAAGGCTTTTGATTCTTTTCTATCTCAGTATGATGATGATCCCCTTTCAAACCACCATCATCCCTGCCTTCTTGCTAACCAAGTACATGGGACTCTTGAACAGTTATCTGGGCCTGGCCTTCCCCCTAGCCTCCACCATCATCAACATATTCGTATTCAAGGCTGCCTTCGACTCTATCCCTGGATCGCTCTTCGATGCAGCCGTAATGGATGGAATGAAAGAACAGACTATCCTGTTCAAGATCTATCTACCCCTGGCAAAACCTGCCATAGCCACCAATATCATCCTCACATTCGTGTGGTCGTGGAACAACTTCATCTGGCCCCTGATCATCATTTCCGAAAAGGAAATGCAGACCTTACCCCTGGGCCTCTCCACGTTTCTCAGTTATTTTGAAAGCACCAACGGGCAGATGTACGCTTTTGTAATTATGGTTATTTCCCCCATCATTCTGGTGTTTTTCATGAATCAGCGCCGATTCATCAGCGGAATCATTAGCGGAGCTATTAAGGGATGAAACTATATAAATATTTTCTGGAAATAATACGCCATAATGTGGCCAATTCGATTGTAATCATCCTGCTGATTACCACCCTTTTAGGGTGGCTTCTGTATGTGGAGTTGAATACCGACGGGATCATCACCGGCAGGGTAGTGGATGAAAAAGGTTCTCCCGTGCCCGAGGCTAGGGTTTTCATCCGGGAGAAAACCTTGAATCTGATCAAGCCTCCCCTTGTTACGGAGACAGATAAGGAAGGCAAATTCATATTCAGAGACATGAAAATCATAGAGTTTCTCATTAACGCTCAAAAGGAAGGGTATGAGACGGGGGAGGATGTTCGCTATCACCTCTATTTTAAAGGTCAGCACTTTAGTTTACCCAAACCCCTTATCCTGAAGAAAATCCCGTAACAGGGGAGGAAAATATCCTAAAAGTGGCGGGATTATCGAGGGGGAGATATGCAAAATGATTCCCCCCAGGTCTTGTCCTAGATAGCTCCTTTCTTGTTATGGGTTATAACCCCTTTTATATATTAGAAATGCTCTGGAAAAGCCCCTCCCAGGGAGAGCTTTTACGGTAGAACACCGGTGGGAATCCGAGGGGAGCTTCCACCTCCACCCATGCACCTGTGTTCCGTTGATTCGGCTCGAACACCTTCCCTGTCCAGAGGTGAACCCACGTATCCCTAGGAAGGTACACCCGCCACGTCCTGCGACGTGATTTAGTAACGGGAGCCACCAGTAGGTCCTGCCCATAGAGGTACTGGTAGGAAAGCGTATAAGTAACAGGATCTTCGGGGTAGTGGAGGAACAAGGGTCGAAAGATGGGTAGCCCCGTCGCCACGTGCTCCTCCTGAAGGGCCAGATGGTACGGTTTCAGGTGAGTGAACACACGGGTCATCCGTGCCAGGTGGGTGAGGGTTTGGAGGTCAGAATTGAACTGATGGTTGGATTCGGGACGATTCCCCTCGTGGGATCGCATGATGGGAGTGAAGGCCGAAAGCTCAGCCCACCGCTGAAAAACTTCCCGTTTCCTCTTGACCCAGGCCAGGGTGGTGTAGCCCCCCAGATCACTGTGGTGAATGGCGGTGCCGCATATCCCTACAGATAAGGCGGCAGGGATCACACTGGCCAGGCCGTCATGCCGGCTGAAGTTCACCAGTTGGTCTCCCGCCCACACTGCCCTTCCATACCGACTGGTCCCCGTGTAGCCGGCCCGTAGAAAAAACACCGTGTCCTTGAGGCGTCCCCTTTCTTCCACCGCCTCTCGGTTCACTTGCGCCCATAGGGCAGGCCAGGGGTTATGCCACAGGGTGGCAGGCTGTCCACAGGCCAGTACGGCATCGGTGGGAAGGTATTCCCCAAAATCGGCCATCCAGCCGGACATGCCGATCCCGATCATGTTTTCCTGTATGACCCTCTTGATCCAACGGCGAGCATCGGGATTCGTGAGGTCCACGATAGCCGCGGGAAAGGTTGTGATGTAGATCAGGTAGTCCTTCCCTGTGGACTCTTTCACGCAGTAGCCTTTCGCGTTTGCCTCCTTGTAGAGGGAGCCTTCCAGGGCTAAAAAAGTATTGATGTAGCCGAGGAACCGTATGTTCCGCTCCTTTAGGCTCGTGATATACCCAGGGAGGTCAGGATACATCTCCTTATGGTATTCCCAGTTCCAGAAAAGCTGTTTCCCGAAGGAAGTGATCCTTCGGCCTTCCCAGTCCTGCACCCAAAGGGCTCCCACCCGTACACCTGCCTGTAGGGCATCCTGGAGTTTTTTTTCTACCGTATCTTTTCCCCCCTGCACTCCTAACCACATCCCGTTATATGTCCACTCGGGAAGGGGAGCCATTCTTCCCAGAAGGGATGAAAGGTGAGTGATGGCCTCCGGGGTTCCGGGCTCCACTCCAATGTGGAGACTGGAGGGAAGTTCCCAAAACTCTAGATGGGCTTCACGGCGGGGACGAAAATCGAATCGGGCGTAGGATCTGTTATCTGCATGGAAAAAAAGGCCTTGCGAGGTAATGAAGGTGGGCTGAGGGAAGTAGGTGGAGTACCAGTGTCCCCCTGCTTTGTGTTTCCAGTTCATGTAGTGGGTCAGGGGGTCTAGGGGGGATCTTCCCACTCCCTGTTCTTCCGACCAAAGGGGAACGCAACTGCCCCTGAGGTCGAAACGGGAAAACTGTTCGCCGCATCCGTACACATGTTCCTCGCCCTCCAATGGAAGGGAGAATACGAAACGGTTGGTCTGGGGAGGGAAGGAACGAGGTTCCACCCGCACGAGGCCTTCCGAAACGGAAAGGTAGAGTTCGACGGTGGTTAGACTCCGGAAGCGAAGGGTTACCTGATAGGGCGAAGATGATTCCACCCGACAATCGGTAGGAGCAACGACTTTCCTTCCCTTTTCCCGTATTGAAAAATTCCCCCTGGTAACCTCGAAGATTCCTTCGGCAGTGCCGTAACGGAATCCAGGATGCTCTGTGCTGTGGTGAAAGATCATCCGATTTCGGAAGTAGATCCGCACATCCCCCGCCGAGGCTTGCACGGTAAGTGTAGGGGTCTCATCCATTTTGGAAACTCCATTGTGAACTATACGTGAGAATTTTCCCTTCCTGGGCGGAGCGACCCGCAAGGAGGGAAAGTTCCAGGGACCTATAACCGTCTTCCAGGCTGGCAGCCGGCGGCTTCCCTTTTGCGATGGCCTCGGTGAAGTGTATTACGGCGTTCTGGATGTTTTCCGGCTCCGTCGCTTCGGTTTCGAACTTTACCACTTCCGCATCCGCAGGCTTCCCGTTGAGGGGCCCCAGGGCCACAAGTCCGTACCAGGAGGTTTCCCCTCCGTCCAGGGCGCTGTAAGCCTGTTCTTTTAGCCCGCACCAGATGGTTCCTTTCCTCCCATGGACCTGGATGATCAAACTGAAATCAAACCCCGTGAGAGCATGGGAAATCTGCCAGATCCCTCCCCCTTGAAAGGTCCCCTCGATGTAGGCGATATCCTCGAAATTGAAATCAGGATAGAAGCAATCTCGGGTGACGCAGTGCAACGACTCCACCTCTTTCCCCATAAGGTATCGGGCCAGATCGAACCAGTGGCAGGTTTCCTCCACCAAGAGCCCTCCGGAAAACTCTCGTTTCTGGATCCACTTCCCTACCTTGTCCCTCCGGAAAGAGTTCCGGTAATGGTAGAGGCTAAAGGCTTCGGGGACTCCGATGCGTCCCTCTTCGACAGCCTGTTTGATCCGGAGAACCGCGGGGTTCAGCCGAAACTCGTACGCAACGCCCACCAATCGATGGCTATATCGGGCTGCCTCCAGGAGGGGTGCGCAATCGGAAAGTTGTATTCCGATGGGTTTTTCCAGGTACAGATGCTTCCCTGCCTCCAGGACCTTGGCACCCAAACCGGGATGGGTGTAGTCAGGGGTACAGAGACTCACTAAGTCTATGGAAGGATCCTCGAGGACTTCCTCCAGGCTGGCATAGGTTTTTACCCCCAGCTCTTCCCAGCGTCGGGAGAGGAGGTCGGGGGGAAGGAGGGGTTTCAGTACCTCCATGCTTCCCTGGGAAAAGGTACCCCCTACGGTGCTCCGGCGTACTTCCAACGGGTCGCACACGGCAGCCAGTTTTGCATAGGGGCTTTTCAGGTACCCCGCGCAGTGGGCCAATCCAATGCCCAGTCCTACCACAGCGGCTCGAATCATACCTTACCTTCCTCTTCGTTCAATGGTCTGGGGTGGTTCCCGAACACAGAGAGCACGTTCTGCCGGTAGATGTTAGCCAGGATCTCCTCTCCCTCGGGGATCTGGGACAGGAGATCCAGCCCTTCCAGCAGGGGGTTCTCGGTAAAGTTCGGGGCAAAGGGGTTGGAGAAGGGGAGGGAAGATTCCAGAAACTGGATCAACCGGGTAGATCTGTCCAGGTTGCCCCGCAGGTCAGTGTAGGGGAGTTCCTCGTAGGAGGGATGGAAAAAGAACCCATCCGAGCCGAAAAGGATCCTGTCCCTGCAACAGGAAAAGAACTCCCGGGCTCGCTTTTTCTGGATGGAGAGATCCCGGTAGAAGTAGTTTCCGGGGGCTAGATCGGTGTACACCCCCGCGCGCTTAAAGAGAATTCTCTGAAGGCGATCCAGATCGTGGGCGAGGAACAGGAGGTGAGGGAAAATGAACACCGTTCGGGGGAAAGAGTCCACCCATTCCTCCGCTAGAAGGATCCACTCTTCGAAAGGAGCTACCTCTGGCCCATAGGACCAGGGCGATGATTCGGAGGCGGATATCCTCCCCGAGGTTTTCCAGAAATAGAGGGGATCTCCCACGTGTACCAGGATGGGAAAGGGTGAGGGGAATTCTTCCGAAGAGGCCTTGAACACATCCCGGAAGCGGCTCTCCTTCAAATGAATGCCGAACTTGTGGGAAAAGGCGGGTTTCCCCAGAATCAGCTTCAATCCATCGAATCCGGCTCGATACAGACTCTTTAACTGGTCCACCAAGGGAGGGGCGGAGGGCCTATAATCGAACTCTCCTAGGATATAGGTTCGAGCAGGATGCCGTTTCTTGTAGGCAAGGATTTCGGCATTGAAGTTCACCCGCCTGAGATCCGGGAGGGAAATGAGAACCACGCTTTCGAAGGGAAAGGCGTCCCGGTAGGCGTCCACATCGGGAAAACGGCTTATATCCCCTAGATGCACATGGGAATCGATGATTTTTCTATGCATTGGAAAACCCATTCATCGGAGTCCAAAGGAAGGCGGTTCGGCCACTTCGGCTGTAACGGTGAACTGGACATCGGGATGTTCCCGGACCAGCGTTACAGGGAACTCGGGGGATACAGGATCGAACAAAGCTCTGCGAACCACCCCGCTTTGCCAGGGACGGTTACAGTAGATCCGGATTTTGCGGGCCTTAAGAATCTGCTTAAAGCCTATGGTTACCGCTTGTTTGGGAATGCAGTCCATCGCGCCCCGTAAAGAGGTATTCGAGTTGATGGCGATGGTCTCGGGAGCAAGGGTAACGACGCGAGAGGGGAGATTCCGGAACTCCTCCGTTGTCATGGGTTTTTCCGTAGGGGGAGGTTCGTTGAAGGCAAGGTGCCCCGTGATCCCGATGCCTGCAAAGCACACATCGGCCCCTCCCCGTTCTGCGTACCTGGCATCAAAGCCTGCCAGGTCCTTCGGGTCAGGAAAAAGGACTTGGGTATCCAAGAGGCGGGCTTCCGGCGGTAACGAAGGGTCCTGGAGGGGTATGAGGAGTTCCCGACGGATGAACCCCCGGAAGGATAAGGGAAAGTTCTCCTCGACCCACTCCCCCTCTTCGGTCAGGTATTCGTCCATGAAAAATAGGGTTACCTTCCGTAGGTCCAGAGGACGTGCCCGCTGCAACCAGACAAACCGACGGTATTGGAATACAGGACCTACCGGGAGGATCACGGTGGTGGGAGAACCTTTTCGATTTTGCTCTTCGATCAAGTGGTATAGAGTAAAGGCCATCCGGTAGTACAGGTCGACCTCGGTTTCTACGACCTCTACCGGAAGGGGAAGGGTTGACCCGCGGAGGTCTACTTCGTACTTGCCCAGGGAGTCTTTCAGTTTCATGGCGTTCCTATCCTTTTACCGCTCCTGAGGTGAGCCCTCGGACAATCTTGTCGTGAAAGAGGATGTACACCGCAACGGTGGGAAGGATCGTGATCACGATGGCGGCGTACATGGCCGTGTAGTCGATGAAAAACTGGCTGGTGAAGAAACGGATCCCCAACTGGATGGTCCGGGAAGCTACCGACGAGGTCAGGAGCATGGCATAGAGGAACTCGTTCCAGCAGTAGAGGAACACGAAGGTTCCAGCCGTTACGATCCCCAGTTGAGAAAGGGGAAGCACGATCCGGGAAAAGCGCTGGAACAGGGAGCATCCGTCTATCACAGCGGCTTCCTCCAGTTCTTTCGGCAGGGTTCGCATGAAGCCATGGAGCAGAAACACCGAGATGGGGATGTTGATGCTGGCATAGGTCACGATCAGTCCCCACAGGGTGTCGTACAACCCTAGGGCTCTTATGATGCTGAAATAGGGAACCATCAAAGCGATGATGGGGATCAGCACTCCCGCCGTAAGAGTGGTGAGGATGGCGTTCTGCAGGGGGAAGCGTAAGCGGGACAGCACGAAGGCAGCCAGGGCCGAAACGAGGAGATTCAACACCGTGGAAAGGGTGGATACCAAGATGGAATTGAAGAACAGCCGGGGGAGACCGGAGATCTGAATGGCCTTCACGTAGTTCACGAATTGCCACACAGCGGGGAGGGCGAAGGGTTTGGTTTCGAACTCGAAGTTTGTCTTGAAGGATGAAAGAACCAGCCATCCTAGGGGCACGAAGGTGAAGACCAGGAAGAATAGCAGAATGCTCCATTTGAGAAGAACTGCCAAGTGCCGGACCAGGGAACGGCTCGTTCTGTACTGCATCGTCATCCCCTACTGCTGGATTTCCGAGATCCCTTCGGATCGACCAAGGGTGTTTCGAAGTACCACGATCACTAGCACTCCTGCTACGATCAGAGCGCTTCCGATGGCATTGGCTCGGCCATACCGAAGGAAACTCATGTTGTTGAACAACTGGATCCCCATCACCGAGGTAGAGTTGGCTGGACCGCCCGCTGTCATGAGAAAGGTGGCCTCGAAGTGCCGCAGTCCATACGCCATCGCGAGGGTCATGGAGGTAACGAGGATCCCCCGAAGCATGGGCAGGGTGATGTACAGTTCCTGCTGTATCACGTTGGCCCCGTCTATTTCGGAAGCCTCGTAGAAGGAGCTGGGAATAGCCATGGCTCCTGCCAGGATGATGATCATGAAGTACCCGATATACAGAACCTGCTGCAGGATGATGGCAGGAAGGGCCGTTTCGATTTCCCCTAGCCAGTTCCTGGCCCAGTGTCCATATCCTACTAGTTCCAACAGTTTGTTCAGGGCTCCGTATTCCGCGTTGTAGATGGCGATCCACATCATGGAGATGGCAACCTGGGAAATCACGTTGGGAAGAAAGTACATGGTTCGGAGGAACTTCCACCCCCGTGGTTTGCGCGCCAGGATCATCGCCACCAGAGCTGCCAGAGGAATCTGCCCAAATCCAAGGGACAGTGCCCAGATAAAATTGTTCCGTACAGAGAGGAGGAATGTGGGATCCTGCAACAGGTCCAGGTAGTTCCGGAGCCCCACGAACTGGGGGGCAGTAACCCCGTTCCACTGGGTCAAGCCAATGATGAACACGAATCCCAGGGGGTAGATGAAAAACAGGAAATACAGGACAGATACCGGTAACAGGAATGGTATGATCCCTTTCCAGGGAACTCGATGCAGGGCTGTGCGACCCATCTCCCTTCCCCTCCTAACATCCACGGCCTGGCGGAGCGTGTTCCCCGATAGAAAGGTTCAGGCGAAAGCCGCCTGAACCTTAAGTGGGTTCGTTATTGTAGACCTACTTATTGGCCCGGATCAACATTTGCACGAACTCTTCCGGTGTGGCCTTTCCCAACACCATGGCGCCAATGGCCTGTCCCAATTCCTGGGTAACGTGCACAGGGTACTGGCTCTGGAAGTGGGGTACGATAAACTTCGCCTGGTTGGATATTTCCACGAACCTCTTCAACAAAGGATCCACGTTGTCTCCCAACTGGTATTTGAGGGCGAACATGGCGCCCGAGCGTTCGGAGATCATCTTCACGTTATCGGGTTTTGTCATCCAGCGTAGGAATTTCAAGGTTGCTTCCCGTTTCGCTTGATCTTTCGTGTTGGCGGCTGCCAGGTTGGAGAGCTGGAACCCGATGAGTCCGCCGTAGGTTCCCCCTGGAACAGCGGGCGCAAAGGCTAGACGAGTGGCTGCGTGTACTGCCGGAGCGTCCTTCTTCGCCCTTCCAATGTACCAGGGACCGTTGATGAAGATGGCCGTTCTGCCGGAAAGGTAGTGACCGCCGGATACCCCCGCGTCCCCTCCTACCGCGTCCTTTGTGGTGTTCCCGTCACTGTAGAGCCGGAGCAGGATCTTCGCCGCCTCTACATATTGGGGGTGAGTGAGGGGGCGATTCCATACATCAGGCCCGCCAATGGATGCCAGGATATGGCTATACCAGAGCATGGAAGTCCACGCGTTCACGCCCCCTGTCATCTGGGAGGTGGGTACGATTCCTGCAGCCTTCAGTTTGTCGCAGGCTGCCCAGAACTCGTCGAAGGTCTTGGGAAATTCCGCAATTCCTGCTTTTTTAAAGAGATCCGAATTGTACCAGATGGGGGTGATGCCAATTTCGTAGGGGACAGTTTTGGCGCGCCCCTTCTTGGTGCTGGCCTGGATGTATCCATCCTGGAAATCCTTGGCCCATTCCCCTTTCAGTTCTTCGGTGAAATCCATCAGGATCTCCCCCTCGTAGTACTGAAAGGTGGTGGGGTCGGGATTGAAGATGAAAAGGTCAGGCACCGCGCCGGCCGCTAAACTTGCGTTGATCTTCGTCCTGTAGGGGTCCGGGGAAGGGTTTTCCTCCACCACAATTTTGATTTTCCCCGCATTGTCCGCGTTGAACTTGGCGATCAACTCTGCCACCGGAGCGGCCTTGGAATCCTGTCCTACCCAGAAACTGGGAAAGTTCAGTACGATTTCCTTCTGCTCTTTTGCCCCGCCGGCAGGCAGAGTTCCTGCCACCATTAGAATGAGGGCAGAGACGCACAATAACCTCACGATGAGTTTCATAAAAACCTCCTGATCCTTTTAGAATGTTTCTGCACTTTTTTGTTTACTAACTAAAAGAAAGTATATCATGAGGGTTCAAGAGTTGTCAAACTGAAAATGATCTAGGTGAACCAGGTTTATGAGCGGCCGCTGGATGGATAGCCCTTCTTAATCAACGGTTCGTTTTTTTTAATTGGTCATTCCCTTTTTCCGTGTCCATAGAAGGAACAGTCCTTCCAATATGCCAAACAGCATGAGGGGAATGAGCAGAAAAATAAGTGTAAGGGTGGAGCTCCAAGCATGGTTGGAAGATCCGAGGGCAGGAACCAGAATTCCTGTAAAGGAACGGATTGTGCCTCCCCCAAAGAGAAACACGATGAAGAAATCGCTGAAGGACGCAAGAAACACTACAGATCCCCCCGAAACAGCAGGGATCATCATCCTGGGAAGCTCCACTCTCCAGAATACAATCCAGGAGGAGGCGCCTAGATTTTTCGCGCACAGCCAGGTTTGAGGTCCTAGAATCTCAAATCCTGCGATTAGGGCTCGCAGCATGTAGGGATACGAATAGAACGTAAGTGCCATTACGACGGAAATAAAAGAGTCGGTCCAACGGAAAACTGTCAAGAACAGGTGGAGACCCAGCGCGGTAGTTAGGACGGGAAGGATGGCCGGGGCCATGAGCAGGGCTTCCCAGAAAGGCCGCCAAGGAGGATTGCTCCATGCAAGATACCTGGCGACAGAATAGGTGATTGCCAGGGACAGTAGAACCACCACCAAGGAGTACCCGGCAGAAAGGAGGAGAGCGCTCCCCAGAAGGGGGGTAGAGATTACAGAGGTCCATTGGGAAAGATTCGGAGTCTGTGGCAGAAGCCGTGGAAAAGGCGGGATAGACTGGATGGACTGAAGCACCAGAATGCTTACAGGGGCTACGAACAGGAGAAGAATGAGAAAGACCAATCCATAATGATAGGGCCGCCTGGTTATGTTTTTTCCAGGGGTCATAATTTTCTCCCCCGGAAGTGAGGTTTCCCTGTTACACGTAAATAGAAGCCAAGGAAGAGAAGGCAAAATAGGAAAAAAAGAAGCAAGAATGCCATGGCTGTCGGGCGCTCTCCGATATTCTTGTCGAAAAGCAGGGTATAGAGTCGGATGCTGACCATGGAGGGCCGGCTTTCCCCTAGAAGAAAGGGAATTTCGAAGGCCCCGGCACTGTACAGAAAGAGGATGAGAAATGCCGTATGAACCGAGGAACGGATGTTGGGCCAGATCAGAGCCCGGAAGGTCTGCCATCTCCGGGCACCTAGGTTGGCTGCGGTTAGAAGGAGTCGACGGTCCATCTGAGAAAGGGATGAGAGGCACAGGAGCATTACAAAAGGGGTCTCCTTAAACCAGTAGGCAAGGATGATCCCCCCACCCCATCCTCCGTAGAGAATAAAGGTAAAATCTCCGGTGCCATGAATAAGGCCTAAACCGTACAGAACCCGCGTGGCGATTCCCGTGGGACCCCAGAAAAGGAGGGTCAAGAAGGCTGCGGTAAGGTGGGGGAGGATGATGGGGATGCGGTATAGGCCCGCGATGGTCCTTAAGTCCAGGGGCAGACTATAGACCCCCCAAGCGAGAAATATACCAGCCACTGAAGAGGCGAGAGCGGAGAGGACGGCCACATGGAAGGTGAATAGAAGGGATTCCATGAAACCGGGGGTCGCAAATAGGGCTTTCCATACCCGAACCGATCCGGTCAAGGAGAACCTCGTTCCCTCCCATCCACCGAACACGTCGAGTATCGGAGGAATTATTCCGCCCAAGGTCATCAAGAAAACAAAAACCGTAAGAACCACAAGTCCTTTCATAAGATTCCATTTGGCTCGCAGCACATAGGTTTCCCACCCTTTATCCAATAGGAGAAGGTATTCAGGAAGAATCTCTGGAACCGCGTTGGCTTCGAGGGTTTGAAGATCGAGGGTCGCTTCACCCAGATCCAGAGCCAGGAACGCACGTCTGTCCTTTTCTGCCAGCCGTCCCAGGTCTAGAACCGTAAAGTCACCCCAATGGGCAGGATCATTCTTGGAAAGTTGAGCTTCCGGTGAAAGCAGGAAATCGGAAAGAAGGAAAGCCCCTGCCTTGTTCCGCGCGTTGAAGGGTATGGCGGTAAAATGATAGTTGGAAAGAGAATTGTTTTTCATCACAAAGGTTCTAACCGTTTTTGGATATCTTCCTAGTTGTATTAACCCCTGAGCCCCCGATTGGGTATATGACATGTTTATGTCCACTTCTCCACGTTCGAACATTCCGTCCAGAATCGCTTTGGAAGCGGGATAGGATCGACCTTTTTGCCAAAGGTAGGGTTTTATCTCATTCAGCCAGGCATAGAGAAAGGCCGCTCGTTTTTCGAATTCTATCCTGTTCCCTGCGGTCAAAAAAGGTTCATAGCCTCCTCCGATCTCGTAGAAAGCTTGACGAATAAAAGCGCTACCGGTGAAGTCCGGAGGTTGAGGGTAGGTGAAGCGTCCTGGATTTTTTTTAACCCACTCTCCAAGCTCTCGAAAGGTTTTAGGCGGGTCTGGGATTTTGGCAGAATCGTACTCGAAGACGAACTGCGCCTTGCCGTAGGGCGCTTCGTATCCCTCGACAGGAAGGCCAAAGTCGAGGGATACCATCCTAGGGTCCACGTACTTCCAATTTTCCAGTTTATCCGCGTAGGGTCCGTAGAGGAGCCCTTCCCGTTTTGCCCGTGCGAAGTTCTCTCCGTTAATCCAGAGCAGATCAAGGCTTCCATCGGTTTTACCGGCTTTTTTTTCATTGGAGAGCTTCGTGATGAATACGGCGGCATCCATCGGGATCCTTTCTACCGTAACACCATACCGCTCTTTCATTCGGGAAACGACAAAAGTATCGACCCACCGATTGATTCTCTCGTCCCCTCCCCACATGGCGAAGCGGATGGTGCTTCCTCGGGCTACTTGCAGGAGCTTGTCTCTGCTTAAGGTAAGAGGATCGATTTCAACCCTCGGACGAGCGCAGGACCCTATGATGAAGACGATTAGCAGTATGACCATTGATACTTTATACCGTTGAAGGAACATAGATACCTCCTACAAATGAAAGATGATTTTTCCCCGGGTACCCGGAGCTAAATTGGTAAGCGGGGTACCACCGGCTTCCCACCGTTTTCCCTCCCATTCGATCACATGCAAAACCCGATGGCCAAAAAAGCACGACATCACCAGGGTAGCGTCTCCCTCGACGCATGGAAGGAACTCCAAGGACTCCGGTCTGAGGTATATGCCTCGTTCTATCCTTTCCCGAAAGGTTTCACCGTTCTCTGCGCTGTTCTTATCCAAGGGGCGACGGATCCTTCCAACCAGTTCGGCAGGAAGATAATTCACGGGGCCCATGAATCGAGCCGCCTCCAGGCTAACCGGTGTATAGAACACCTCCTGAGGAGGGCCAGTTTGGACCAGACGACCTTCCAAAAGGATGCCGATGCGGTCGGACATGGAAAAGGCCTCCTCGAAGTCATGGGTCACGCAGATAACGGGCGTATTCCAGGTACGAGTCGTTTCACGAATCAGCATAGCTGTATCTTTTTTTAAACTCGGATCTAAATTTGAGAAAGGTTCATCCAACAAGAGAATCTGGGGATTGAGCACCAAGGCTCGGGCAAGAGCAGTCCTCTGCTGTTCTCCACCAGAAAGGGTGCCGGGATAAGCCATTGCCCGATCGGGAATTCCTAACTGTTTGAGGATTCCAGAGACAATCCTTTCAATCTCCTTCTCCGCAAACTTTCTTGCCCGCAACCCGAAGGCGACATTTTCATAAACTGTTAAGTGTGGAAAAAGCTGAAGGTCCTGGAACACGAGAATAACGGGGGAGTCGCGGTCTGGCTTTTTCTCGAACCAAAGGCTGCCGGAATCGGGGGTTTCCAATCCCGCAATGATTTTTAGAAGGGTGGATTTTCCTGAGGCAGAGGGCCCAATGATGCTAAAAAACTCCCCAGCTTCCAAGGAAAACCCTACCGAATCGAGTACTTTGCGCCGCTTAAAGCTTTTTGTCAGTCCCGTGACTTGTAGAACCACCTAGCACCTCCCTGGGGTTTCCTCCTTAAGCAGATGGAGTGAATAGTCAATGTCTTACTTGGGATGAAAGGAGGATGAAAAAAAGCTTGCGGTTTACCTTCTTTCCCGTTTAAGATTGTGGGGGTATTTGATGACTTCAAAAGAAAGAAGCGACAACGAATGGGTGGAGGAGCTAAGTTCAACCGGTGCGACGCAAACCTCCGCCCTTGAAGATCTGCGAATAATTCTCAAGGGTGGTCTGTTACGAGCCTTACCTGGCACGATCCAGGGCGTGAGAAAGGAGTTTGAAAGTAACATAGACGATTTTATACAGGAGACGCTGGTTCTTGTACTCCGACACCTGGACACATATCAAGGTAGAAGCAAGTTCACTACCTGGGTATACAAGATTGCCATACGTACCGTCTTTTCGGAACTCCGTCGTCGACGATGGAAAGACGTATTCCTCGAGGAAGAGATGAAAAGCGGGCAAGCCAGCCCCGAGGAACTGGCGTAAAAGACGGCGGAACGGGAATGGATCAAGCGGGCTATGGACGAAGAACTCACGGAAAAGCAAAGAACAGCCCTGCAGGCCGTTGTGATGAGGGGAGTGCCCCTGGAGGTGGTGGCTGAACGGATGAACACTAATAGAAACGCGCTGTATAAGCTTCTCCATGATGCTAGAAAGAGGCTCAAACGTAGATGGCTTCGGGAACAAGTTTCGATGAAGAACCATAGGAAAGAGGAAGAGACTGAGTAAGATGTTCTTATCCTATCGCGTCTAAGGAGTAATGAAGGAACCCATGGGATGGGCAGAAAAGTTCTCGATGATGCTGGAAATGACCGAAGAGGAAGAATTAGGCTGTGAGGAGGTTTATTCCCTAATGGATCAGTATGTGGAACTGCTTTACCGGGGTGAGAATCCGAAGATTTTGATGCCCCTCGTGGAAAAACACCTCGCTAGGTGCGGCGACTGCCGGGAGGAACTGGAGGCCCTTCTACGAATTCTCCAGGAGTATTAGAGCCGGTTTGTTTTATTTAAATTCCTTCTTTAGGGGCTGGAGGAAAGGAATGAAAAGCATTCCCGGCAGAACCGCGAACTTTGGATCGTCGAATCCATTGAGGCCCGGTTTCATCCCTGGATTTCCCTCTTGCGGTTCCTCCGTGTAGGTTCCGAATAGAAGGTCCCACCAGGAAAGCGAAAAACCGAAATTCGAGTTCATCTCTCTGGGTTTTCGGGAGTGATGCACGAAATGCATGTCGGGAGTTACTAGGAAAAATCGGAGCAAGCGGTCCAGTTTCCGAGGCAGGGAAAGGTTCGCATGGTTGAACATCGCCGCCGAGTTCAGGATGATTTCAAAAAGGACCACCGCTGTGAAGGATGAACCAAGCAGGAAAATGACTCCTGTTTTGATGAAAAGCGATAGGGCGATTTCCACTATGTGGAAACGGAGGGCAGTGGTTGCGTCCAGATATCGGTCGGTATGATGCATCCGATGGAACCGCCAAAGGATCCCGAAGCGATGGAACATCCGATGCTGAAAATAGATGACCAGATCCAACGCCATAATGGAGACAACCACTTCGAGGGTCATAGGCAAGGAGAATATATTGCATATGCCGATTCCCCTCTCTGCGGCATGAATTGCCATGAGGGCCGGCACGATGGGTAGGAGGAAACGCAAGATGAAGGTGTTCAGGAAGGAATTCCCCACGTTGCTCGTCCATCGGAGTATATTGCCTCGCTCTGCGGGTCTTTTAGGTCTGAGGAATTCCAATAGGGTGAGAAGCCCCAGGGAAATGCCGAAGGCTGCGGCTCTAATCAACGCGTCACTCTGTAGGTTCACAGGACAAGTATATCCTTCCCCTGAGAACGGAGGCAATAGTGAAAGGGCGTTGAATTGACGAGCATGTTGAGAACATGTACGCAGGTTGGGAAATCGCGTAAAAGGAGAACAGGAAATGCATAGATCCATCAGCAGGGTGATGATCTTTACGCTTTTTGCCGCTCTTTCCGGGGGCGCAGTTCTGCTTATGCGTTGGAAGGGATGGGATCTGCGTCTTCTGCTCGATATGAGAAATCAGATACTTGACTATATTCGCGACCGTACTCTTCTTTCGATTCTCCTGTATGTGGGGGCGTACATCGTCGTTACGGCCCTTTCGATCCCGGGAGCAACAATACTTACCCTGCTGGGAGGGTTTTTCTTCGGACCCTTGCTGGGAGTTTTTCTGGTCAATCTAGGTGCGACCATCGGCGCGTTTCTCGTATTCCTGCTGGCCCGGTATCTTCTCCGCGATACTCTTCTTAGTAAGTACGGTGAGTCCCTTGCAAAGCTCAATAAGGAACTGGAGACAAATGGGGCGAGTTATCTACTTGCCTTGCGTTTCATTCCCATTTTTCCCTTTTTCCTTATCAATCTACTTGCAGGTCTGACTCCGGTCAGATCATTTACCTATCTGTGGACTACCTCTTTAGGCATAATCCCCGGATCCATGGTGTATACCCTCATCGGAAGCTCCGGGGCCGAATTGGGGAAGGGTACAGGTTTGCCTCCTTCCCTGATCGTGGGGCTTATTTTGTTGGGTATTGTCAGTCTAGTGCCGGTTCTAATCCGAAAATACCGATCTCAAAAAGAAAAAGGGAGGTTGCAGTGAAATATACCCACGATATCGTAATTGTAGGTGGAGGTGCGGCAGGCCTGAGTGTGGCGGCGGGTTGCTCAGGCCTTGGGCTGAAAACAGCGCTGGTGGAAAAAAGAGCCCTTGGGGGGGACTGCCTCTACTACGGGTGTGTTCCCTCGAAGACACTCCTGAAGACCGCCAGTGTCCGTTCTGAGGCAAAGAGGGCCGCCTTTTTCGGTCTACCGGAAATGCCCCTTCCTCCGGTGGACATGGCACAAATCAACCATCGAATTCAGGAGGTTATCCGATCCATTGAGCCCCATGATTCCCCGGAAAGATACCGTGCCATGGGGGTGGATGTGAGGTTTTCGAATCCCCGATTCCTTTCTCCCCATGAAGTTCGACTTCACGATGGAACAGTACTTTCCGCCCGTACTATCGTACTGGCCACAGGATCTTCCCCTTTTGTACCTCCCATACAGGGGATTTGGGAAGCAGGGTTTATCACGAATATCGAGGCTTTTTCCCTAGAAAAACTCCCGAAAACCCTCCTGGTTGTGGGAGGAGGGCCTATCGGGGTGGAACTTGGTCAAGCCTTTGCCCGTTTAGGGTCACAGGTTCATATTTTTGAGATGGCGATGAGACTTCTTCCCCGGGAAGATCCCGATATGGCAGGGGTGGTAGAGGAATCCCTCCGGGCGGATGGAATAGATGTTCACGCCTCTGCGCGGGTGCTCCGCGCGGTAAAAGAAGGCGGGGGTGTTCACTATCCCGAGGGTCAGAAAAGGATCGGGAGCGGAGTTCCTGACCAGGTACTTGCAGAAGGGTCCGAGGGCTTCCAGTTACTTACGAGCCAGCGCCAAGTTGGGGGTCAGCGTCTTTCGGGAGACCGAGTCCGGCTTGTGGTTGAAATGGGGGGAGAGACAAGAACCTTCGAAGGAGATGCAATCCTGCTCGTTCCCGGCCGCGTGGGAAACACTGAGGGGTTGGATGTAGAGAAGGCTGGAATTATAGTCGAAAAAGGGTTCTTCACCACCGATGAACGCTTACGGACATCGGCGAAAAACATCTACGCCATAGGGGATTGTAATGGCAAATACCTCTTCACCCATGTAGCGGGAGCGGAGGCTGCGGCGGTTATCCGATCTGCGGTTTTCCGCCTTCCTGCCCGGATGGATTACTCCCAGATTCCCTGGGTAACCTACTGCGATCCCGAACTCGCCTCAGTGGGGTACAATGAAGTTCGAGCCCAGGAGGCGGGGATATCCTACACACTGGTAGAAGCTTCTTTCAAAGAAATCGATCGGGCCCACGCGGAGGGCGCAATGAAAGGGAAAATCAAGATTCTTCTCGACGGGAAGGGGAGAGTCATTGGCTGTCAGATTGCTGGTTCCCACGCGGGAGAGCTTCTCCTACCCGCCATCCAAGCGGTACGGCACAAGTGGAAAGCGATGGACATTGCCTCTCCCATCTATCCTTATCCGACAATGTCGGAACTCCACCGTCGGGCCGCTTCGAAAGAACTGGCAAAGAAGCTCTTCAACCCGAAGGTACGCTGGATTCTACGCTTTCTTTTTAGGTATAGGGGGGGGCGGCATGATTGATGCGATCCTCCGACCCCTGAAAGACCGGCTGTTAACTCCCCTCGTAGGGGTGGTTTCCCGTTTTGCGACCCCCAACCAGCTTTCCCTCCTGGCCTTTGGGGTAGGATTGGGTTGTGCCGCATCTATTACAGCAGAAAGTCCTTTCCTCGCATTCGGACTCTGGCTGTTGAACCGGATCATCGACGGCCTCGACGGCGCTCTGGCTCGGTCAGCAGGGAAAGCGAGCGATGCCGGAGGTTACCTAGACATCATGCTCGATTTTACGATCTACGCTGCCGTACCCCTGGCGATGGTCCTCCCTCACCCCCATTTTCCCCTCGCCCAAGCAGGAGCGGTTCTAATGGCAGCCTTCTATCTCAACGCCACAAGCTGGATGTACCTTTCCACACTTTTGGAAAAAAGAATTGCATATGGGAGCCCTTCTAAAGCTGGGGACCGAGGCACTTGTGAGGCAAGTACAGGACATGCAGGTGTGGCGATAGGTTCCCTTTTAGGCGCTGAGAAACAAAGCTCGGGGAATGCAGACACGGATTACAGAAGTGGATATTCCCTAAAAAGGATGGCAGGTCAGCGTTGGCAGACCAGTACGGTCATGCCCCCTGGCCTCATCGAGGGGGCGGAAACGATCCTTTTCTACAGCCTGATGATCCTGTTCCCTCAGTGGCGGGTACCCCTCTTTTGGGCCTGCGCAGGGTTTACCCTCGCTGGGGCGGTTCAGAGGTTTTGGGAAGGATGGAGGTTGTTGCGGTAAATAGGGTACTTCACCGATGCGGAATGCACTAATCTTTCAGCAAGTCCTTTGAAGACGGCTCCACGTGGATATAATCGATCCATGCCAGGGACCTAGTAGCGGTGTTGTCAGTGTCCGCCATAACCGCGAGAGTAGCCTTTCGGGGGGGATCCTCCCCAAAGGATTTCCGGTATTCTTCAATGATATCGATTTCGTGTTCCCGCCACTGTCCAACGGCTTCCTGCCCTCGGTCACGAACGATCATTATGGCCCGATCGGTGTAGGGATTCGGATAGCGGTCCCTGGGTGCCCGATGGTTCGCCCACACAAAATTCAAAGAAGAATGGGGTGGATAGATACCGTACAGAAGTTTTGCCAATTCATATTTGAACCGCCCCGCTGAGCCAGGGTTTGCCGGGTCATAGGTAAACAAGACATAGATCCGTACCGGATAGTCATCCCCCTCTTTTCTTTGTGGGTCTTTTCTATGTGGGAAATCGTATATTTTCCAGCGCCAGGAGAGCCTGGGGAGCAAATAAGGATCGAAGCTTTTACGGTACACTTTTGCCGAAGCGGAATGATCGCTTCGAAGTTCGAGGGCCTTCCCCTCGGGAAGATCGACAATTTCATAAGTGGAATGTCGAGGTATTTTGGGGAAAAGCAAGGTCTCCCAATTTTCCAGAGTGTGGAAGTCCTCCAAGATGGGGGATACCATAACGGTAGGATCAGGGTTTTTTCCTATGGTTTGCGCCTTGGTCTTTAAGGGAAAAAGGAGGGGAACCAATAGGGTTAACACAAGGAAATACAGTTTCATGTACAGATCGATTAAAGAAAGACTCGTTTCTTTTCCCTGACAGATCGTTCTGCCTCCAGGCAAACTCGAACCAGTTCCCGTTCTTTTTCAGGGGGAAAGAGGGATGCTCCGCTTTCCATCGCAGACAAGGCCTCTTCTAGATACGTTTCAATCTCAAACAACTCTCCCGAAGGCCCTTCCAAGGGTATAGTTCCAGGCTTCGTTTCCCCTGTGAGTTGTGCGCTAATGGAATACTCCGGTTTGTCCGTACGATCCATGGCACCGCTCCATAGGGACCGTATGGCTCCCTCCGTACCCGTGATCTCCACCACCTGGTGGTGTTCGAACCCCGAGAGGGTTTGGGAAATCACGCCATAGGAACCGTTCGGGAACTCGAACACGGCAGTGAAATCCTGCGTAAATCCCGTAGAGGATGGGTTCCCCCAGGCGGTGACGGAAGAGGGTAAGAGGGGCGAGGTGTACCAGAGCATCAGGTCGATGAAATGAATGGGCTCCTCCAGCACCCAGGAACCTACCTTTCCCGGATCATACCTCCAGCCCCCGGATCCCCTTCGGTAGGGAAACCGGAACAGGTTGAACAGACAGTACCGGATGCTACCAATTCTGCCCTGCTGAATCGTATCATGAATCCACTTCCACTGGGGAGAACACCGTAGTTCATGGATGAAACAAAGGATCTGGCCTCGTTTGTTCGATTCTTTCATCAAAGCGTCACATTCTTCCAGGGTCCCTGCCATAGGTTTTTCCAACAGCACGTGTTTGCCCGCCCGCAGGGCCTCGATAGCCATTGGAACGTGGAGATGGGTGGGCACTACAATATCCACCACATCCACGTCATGCCTCTGGAAGATTTCTCGAGCCTCGGTGGTGATGAAGACTCCCGGATGTTGGATAGCGGCCTTTCGGGCGGATTCGGCGGAATGGCAGGCAATGGAAACGAGTGAGTGCCGCTTCGATTGGGATAAGGAAGCGGCATGCACCTGCCCCCACGCACCGTAACCGATGAGTCCTACCCTCATTCACACTCTCCCGAAAATAAGGCGGGGCAGGAACAGACTCAGCTCCGGGAAAAACACCAGGACTACCAGCACCACGGTGTAGGTAAGGATGAAGGGGATGGAAGCCTTGGATACCTCCTCCAGGGAAATATTCGCCAGTTTCATGGCCACGAAGAGGTTCGCTCCGAAGGGAGGGGTAAGAAACCCGATCTCCGCGCACACTACGAACAGCACCCCAAAATGGATGGGATGTATCCCCAACCGGGTGATGATGGGTAGAAAGATTGGAGTCAGCACGATGATCTGGGAGAAGGTTTCCGCCCAGGTACCTACAAAGATCATGAAGGCCATGATCACCAGTAGGATCACGTGGGGATCCTCCGACAGTTCCCCGATCTTCTGTCCCAGTGCCTGAGGAAGGCCCTGAATCGTCAGGAGCCGGGCGAATACGAAGGCCATCGCGACCAGGATGATCAGGGTACCGGAAAGTTTTAGGGCATCTGCCAGGGCCTGGTAGAGGTCTTTCAGCTTCATGGTACGTGTAATGAAGAACCCCACGATGAGGGAATAGAAGATCGTCACTTCCGCCGCTTCGATGGGTGTGAAGAATCCTGCGTAGATACCCCCCAGAAGCATAATGATGGCGAACAGGGCCCATTTAGCTTCCCAGATGGCGGATGCTGCTTCCCTAAGGGTCAAGGGCTGGAACACCCGGGCTTCCTGCATCCCCTGGGTTGTATAGTTGGGGAAAAAGCGGAGGAGGATCATGGAGGTGAAGGAAAGGCAGATGGCCATGAGGATACCGGGGATAACCCCCGCGGCAAAAAGAGCTGCGATGGACTGGTTGGCAATGATACCGTAGATAAGGAAAGGATTGCTCGGAGGGATAAGGATCCCCAGGGCGCCTCCGCTGGCACTGACCGCGCCGGCGAACCGGGGGGTATAACGAGCCCGGATCATGGCAGGAACCATGATTCCCCCGATGGTGGCCACGGTAGCGGGACCGGAACCGGACACTGCCGCAAAGATGGCGCAACTTATTATAGTAATGACGGCTAGTCCCGCCTTGAAGGAGGCCATGAATCGGCGAACCATTTTCACCAGGGCTTCGGTGATTCCCGCTTTGTCGAAGAGGGTTCCCACCAAAAGGAACCCGGTAACGGAAATCAGGGCATACTGATCCACTCCCGAATAAAGGGTGCGAACCAAAAGGTCGAGGGGAATCTCGTAATAGATGAAAAAGATGAGGGAGGTAAGGCCTAAACAGACATAGATAGGGAGCCCCGTCAGGAGGAGAACTACCAGTACAATGGCAATCATCATGAGAGTTTCTCCTTGTTGAAAGTATTCACACGTTGCCAAAGCACCTGGATCAGGCGGCCGGTGAGAAGGATGAACCCAACCGGAATGATGAGGAATACGTAGTGCAGGGGAATCATCAGCACCGCCGTTTCACCCAAGGTCTGTCGCATCCTTCCGTAGGTATCGAGGGACAATCCAATGATGACCAGATTGAACAGAATCCATACCAGGTCCGTCACGATACGGAGGATCCTCTGACCTTTGGGGGACAGCTTGCGAACCATGAAGGTGACAGAGATGTGGTCATCGCTTTTGATCCCGTAACTTGCTCCCAGGTATACCACTAACACGTACAGTATCCGGGAGAGCTCTTCCTGCCAGCCGATACCGCTCTTGAAAAGGACCCGCATCACCACTCCAATGAAGATCAAGGAAACGGTTACCGCCAGGCCCACGATCCCTATCACTTCCTCCAGTCGTTCATTGATGAAGTGGATCGCTTTTTTCATGGGGCTCCCTTTAAATCGAAGATTTTGCCCTACCTGCTTTTCTGACCTATTTGCCCGCGGCTGCGAATATTCCTTCCACTGTCTGTTTGCCTAGTTCCGGGTCCCCTTCGCCGATCAGTTTATAGAACTCTGGCCACGCGGATCGGGCTTTTTCCGCCCATACGGGGTAGTCCTTGGGGCGGCCGAGGAACTGAACTCCCTTCGCTTTGGATATGTTTCGGGCTTCCTCCAGAATCCCCGCGGATCGGGAATCCACTACGGGCTTGGTTGCCTGAATAGCTCTGTCTACGGCCGCTTTCAGATCCGGAGCAAGTTTCTGGTAGACGATTTCACTCATCACGGCTACCGACACCTGCAGGATATGATCGTTGTCGGTGATGTATTTCACCACTTCGTTCATTTTTGCTGAAATCAGCACAGAGTCGTCCACTTCGATAGCATCGATCACGCCAAGCTGTAAGGCGTTGAATACTTCCGCCCATTCCACAGGAGTGGGTTTGATACCCCAGGATTCCACCATTTTGATCATGACAGGGCTTGGAGGAACTCGAACTTTCAATTTCTGTAAATCCGAGAGCTGGTACACAGGTTTTGTGGACATCACATGCCGGTATCCCGAATCCCAAAGGGCCAGCAAGCGGAGTTTCGACCTTTTGACAAGGTAGTCGTTGATATCGTTCCACAGGGTGTCACGAGCTTTTCGGAACTTCATATTGTCTTCGAACATGTAGGGCAGGATGAAAGCGTTGAGCCGCGGCGCGTACTGGGTAATCAGGTTCAGACTAGTCACATGCACGTCCTGCGCGCCAGAAACGGTGTTGTCTGCCATTTCGGAGTCTTTTCCTAGCTGTCCAGAAGGGAAAATTTGGCACTGAATCCTTCCATTGGATTCTTTCTCTACCATTTCCTTGAAGACCAGCGCGGTTACGTGGAGGGCAGAATTGTCCGCCGGAGCGTTGGCATGGCCAATCCGTAAACGTACCACGGGAGCTGCCTTACTTTCCCCTGCGGGGGCTTCCTTTTTCCCTCCTCCCATCAAAATGGGGGTGACAATCAATAGGATCATCCACAGGATCCCTATTCGGTTTATCCAGTTTCTAGTCATTGGATACCTCCTAAAATTAGTTTTGTTCTGAAAATAATTTTATAGCACGTTTTCTCCGCTGTCAATCAGGATTGTTTAGCGATTTAATTACTTACTTGCAAAAAATAAAATGATAAAGTAGGATTTATTTGGAGGAATTGGGATGAAGCATTCCATAGGCGCACAAACCATTGTATGGGGTGAATCGATCCGGCAACAGTATGAGTCTATTGTACGATTTCTCGCACAGGTGGGGTACGAGGGAGTAGAAACGGGGATGCGGCATTTCGACCCCGCGAATCCTTCCAGGTATACGGAACTTTTCAGGGAAACAGGAGTGAAGCCCCTGGCCGTCCATGTGGGAGGGAAGTTTTGGGATCCCTCCCAAGCGGAGGAGGAACTGCGAAAGATTCAGGAAGCGATCTTGTTCGCTTCCCAGGTGGGGTTCTCCTATCTCGTTACCTCGGGGAATCCCCAGGAAACCCCTGAAACCGCGCGGACCGCCGCGGAAACCTACGCCCGGATCGGTGCCCAGTGTCGCGCACAGGGTGTGCAGTTCGCCTATCACAATCACAATTGGGAATTGAAAGAGGATGCCCGAATCCTTCGGGAACTGGTGGAAAGGACGAACCCCGAAGATGTCTCCTTCGTGTTGGATGTGGCATGGGCGTATCGGGCCCATGCCAACTTGGAAACCTTGTTTCGGCTGCTAGGGGGGCGCATTGCCTACCTCCACGTGAAAGACGTTAAAAACGATCGGTTCTCCGAACTGGGTACCGGTGAGATTCCCATGGATACGGTGATTCGATGGGCGGGGCAAGAGGGGGTGAAATGGCTGGTGGTGGAACAGGACACCACTACAATGAGCCCTGAGGAAAGCATGCGGGTCAATTACCAGTACCTTAGGGGGACTCTATGAGGGTTCTCATTGCAGGAGCAGGGGCTATGGCTCGGAAACATATCGAAGCCTACCGCAAGATCGAAGATGTGGAAGTGGTGGGCCTCATTAACCGGCCCAGCCCTCGAGCGATTTCTCTCGTAAAGGAAAACGAAGGGTTTGGGTTATGGGAATCTTTGGTGGAAGCGGTTAAAGTGAGTAAAGCGGAAATCCTCTCCGTTTGTGTCCCCACGGTGCTGCACCCGGCTTTAGCCATCCAGGGGATGGAATGGGGGCTCCACGTGGTTACGGAAAAGCCTATCGCCCTCACTCTGGAGGAAGGGCTTCGGATGATCGAGGTTGCCCGTCAAACAGGCAGGAAGTTCACCGTGGTGTTCAATCGACGGTTCAACGAGGTATGGGACGAGGCGATCCGTAGGCTTCCTTCTCTGGGATCTCCCCTGGTGTATGGGGTACAGGATATCCGGTCGGTACGCCCCAAACTGGCGATGCACTCCCGCTCCGGTAACGGGGGGCCGGTTATCGATTGCGCGGTTCACGATTTCGACATGCTCCTGCATCTATTCGGGAAACCGAGAAGCGTGTATGCGGCAGGGGAGATCTTTGGTTCCCATAAACCTTCCCTGGCTGCGGTTACCGATTTTGCCATAGACACGGCCCATATCACGGTGGAATTCGAAAAAGGTCACCGGGCCTACATATTCTACGGGTGGGGCTTCCCCGAGGGCTCAACCTACTGGCAGCACCGAGAGTTCCTGGGACCAGAGGGGATTCTCCGATTGATGGGGGAGTTCGGAGAGGTGGTAGAGCATTTCAGAGCGGGGGGCGTGGTGGAAACGATCCGGGGACTGAAAGAGAACGGGCACGAACGAATCCTTCGCCTCTTCGTGGACGCGGTAAAGGGGAAGGGAGAGGTACCCATCACAGGCGAAGAAGCCCTGGAAGCCTCCCGCCTAGCTCTAGCGGCTCTCGATTCCATCGAAACGGGGAGGATAGTGACCCTGTGATTCCCCCGCAGGGAGGAGAAACGGGGGATCGGCGGGGACTTTTCACCTCGCGGACATTCCTACCCGGTTACAGTTTCCCGCGGCAAGGAAGGGACGAAGTGAGGGAGGCATTCAAAAAGGGGTTCTCTCTAATATTGAGGGATGAAACGCATGCGGAGGAAATACTTCCTGTATTGGCACAGGCAGGATTTTCTGGAGTTGAGCCTACCTTCAACGAGGATGCTTACCCTTCCCCCCGAGGGTATCTCGAGCAGGCTCCCCGTTTGCGGGCGATCTCCGAAGACTTTGGGCTACAAGTGCTGGGTATGCGAGCGGGACGGAAGCCCTGGAACACGATTCCCTCCCCTGATCCGAAGGCAAGGCGGGAAGCGTTGGAACACACGAAGCGAGCTTTGGAATGCATGGCGATGCTGGGGGGTGATGTCCTCTTGGTAGTGCCGGGCCAATGCACGCCGAATGTACCCTACGAAGATCACTGGAAACGGGTGGTGGAGTACGGAAATGCGGCAGGAGAACTGGCCGCTTCCATGGGGGTACGGATCGGCCTGGAGAACGTGGAAGCGCGGTTTCCCCTTTCGGTCAAGGAATGGAAGGAGTTGCTTCAGGAGATCGCTCACCCGTCGGTAGGCATGTACCTCGATGTAGGGAACGTGGCCTGGTTGGGGTTGGGGTTCCCTGAACAGTGGATCCGGTCTCTCAAGGACCGCATCTGCCGGATCCATTTCAAGGATGCCCTGTGGGGAAGGGAGCTGCGTAACCTGCTGGAAGGGGAGATTCCCTGGGGGGAAGTGATGGAGGCACTCCGGGAAGTGCGGTATCGGGGATGGATCAGCGTGGAACCAGAATGGTATCGAACCGCCTTCCAGAGGTTGGCGGAGCGATTGTCCAAGGACTTGGATGCGATCTTTCAGATGGGAGGAGAACATGAAGGATAAGCTAGCACGGTTTGCTCTGGCGCTTATCGATCAGCGGAAGGCAAAACCGATTGTGCTTCCCTATAAGGATGCCCCAGGGTACTGGTTTGGAGGCGGAAACCTAGTGGAGGATCCGGAAGGAACTTTGTACTTCGTGGGCAGATACCGCAACGCGGGAGATTCCCGAACGGGCCTATCCCAGGGGGAACGGGGACTGGAACTCGCTATCTTCCGCTCCGTGGATGGGGGAGAAAGTTTCCAAAAAATCCTCTCCTTTTCCAAGCAGGAACTGGACTTGCCCGGAAAACGGGTGATTTCCATCGAAGGGGCTTCCCTGTGCTTGCGGGAAGGGAGGGTAGAATTGTACGTTTCCACGGAGAAGGATGGGATCGGATACCCGGAAGGGTTTCAGGAGTATCAGAAGAAGGGGACAGGGGTATGGTCCATCGACCGGATCAGTGCCTCCGCTGTGGAGAGGATGAAGGAAGGACGAATCGAATCGTTCTATAGCTCCGCCGATCCTGCCCGGCTGCATGTAAAGGATCCAACGGTAGTTCGGTTACCATCCGGCTGGGAGATTCTCCTCTTCTGCACCCACCCCTTTAGCTGGTCTTCATCGAACTCGGCCTACATGATCCGGGAACCAGGTAAGGAAAAGTTTGGTGATCCTGTGTACGATTTTTTTCCCCGGGGCCCCGCATGGGATGTGGCAGTCACCCGCGCCACCGATATCTTGACGTTTCCCGAAGGAACGGGCAGTTTGCGGGAACCGGTGAGTCTTTTGTTTTACGACGGGGCCGAGTGCTTACGACCCCACGAACAGAGCCCAGAGGGAGTGCAACGGCCCCGAGGGTACAGTTGCGAGGAAATAGGAGGCCTGGGTTGGTTTCCCGGCGAGTCGATCCAGCAGGTGGAACGGATTAGCCTGTACGGGCCCCTTTTCCTTTCTCCCTTTGGAACGGGATCGAGTCGGTACGTCCATACCCTGAAAGGTCGAAGGGGTTTGTATGCCACCTGGCAGCAGTCCAGCCCTTCGGGCTCCCAGCCCCTTGTAATGCACCGGATTTCCTGGGATGAAGTGCATACACTTCTTTCCTAGAAAGACGCGGAAGATAAGTTGCCATGGTAGAGTTCCTCATCGATGGGTTCATTTTTCTTCTAGCGGGATTTGTCCAGGGGCTTACCGGATTTGCCTTTGCCCTGTTGGCGGTTCCCCTTCTATCCTTGTTCGGATCCCTCAAGGCAGCGGTAGGCTTGATGGCTACCGTGGGATTTATCATCATTCTCTACAGTTGCTACCTGCACCGCCATGAGGTGGAGGTTAGAAAGATCCTTCCCCTTGCCCTCGTAGCGGTGGCATGCATTCCTTTGGGTGCCCTGTTCCTGATACGAGCACCCGAGCGAATCGCCACCATAGCCTTAGGGGTTGTGGTAATTGTCCTGGCTTTGGGATCTATGAAAATGGGGGAAGAACGGCTTACGGTTTTACAGCCCCGATGGATAGGGTATCTGTTTTCCGCGGTTTCCGGACTCCTGGGTGGGGCATTCTCGGCCCCTGGTCCAATCGTGGTGGCCTATTTGAATGCCACGGAACCCTCTCCCCTGAAGGCGAAAGCCAACACGCAGCTGTTTTTTACCTTTACCAGCGTGGGATTGTTTCTCACGCACCTAGGGGGGGGAACCATCACCTTGGAGGTGATAGGGAAGGCCCTCCCGTTGATCCCCCTCTCGATGGCAGGCACTCATCTAGGGGTGAAGCTTTCGAGCCACCTTCCCACACGGGTGTTGAGGAGCCTCATGGATGGGGGATTGGTTCTCCTAGGGGGGTACCTGATCGTAAGCAGACTGTACTGACTAGGCTTTAAAAAAGGCATCGAACACTAGGTCGGTGGCGGCTTTGGCTGCGATTGTGGGCTTGTAGTGGGATGGGATGAGTTGAAGAGCCCGCGATGATGGATTGCAGAAGGTCTTTGACAGCAGGGAAACCAGATGCTCGGAAAATACCTGAGACCGTGTGATGATCAGTACAGCGTCAGGGGAGAAGACCTGGCCCAAACTCTGAATCGCCCGGCAGAGAACTTCGCCTTTCGCCTCCAGCACTCTCGTGATCTGAGGATTCTCCTGCTGGATGAAAGATTCGATTTCTAGCAGATTTTTGATGGGGACGTACTTCTGAAACTCGGAAAGGAAGGCATCTTCGGAGAGGTAGGTTTCCAGACACCCCTTCTGTCCACAGTAGCAAAGCGGGCCGTCGGGGTCTATTCCCAGGTGTCCGATTTCCAGAGCGGTCCTGAAATTATTGGTGAAAGCGATACCGTTCTGCACGAACGCCCCTCCTACCCCGGCTCGAATGAGGAGGGTAAGAAATGATGGAATCCCTTTGGCTTTTCCGTACCGGTACTCACTCAAGGCGATCACCGAGGTGTTGTTGTGGACATGTACCGGAATATGGAAGATGCTTTCCAGACGATCCCGAATGGGAAAATCGACCATCCCGGGAATTCTCGGATAGGTGACGATGGATCCCCTTTCGATGTCCACCTTGCCTGGTAGACCTATCCCTATGCCTAAAATCTTTTCTTTGGGGAGGGAGTTCTCTCGTAGGGCGGAGTGGATCATTCCCTCGATGATCTTTAGGGATCCCTCTGCCTGGATATCGAGGGGGAACTCTTGGGTAGAGGAGTAGCGAATCTCTCCCTGAAAATCCACCACCACCAGGGTGGGGGTTCTAGTCCAATCGATTCCGATCAAGTAGTGCGCTTCCGGGTTGATTTGAAAGGCTACGGGCTTCCGTCCTTTTTTCCCTGGAATGGAAGAGGGATGAGCCCGGTCTAAGGGAACAGGGAGAATGTACCCGTTCCGTTCCAGCATACCGAAAATCCGGAACACTGTTGGGGGCTTTAGCCCGGTGCGTAATGCAACCTCGGATTGGGAGATCTGCCCTTCTTGATGGATCAGTTGGAGTACCAGTTTTTCGTTTCGTTCCCGGATATCGGTACTTCGTAAGGGTTCTGCATTCATAACTCGTCGCCCTCGCAGTATACTCCACAGGATGTGGAAAGATAAAGACTAGAAAAGTATGGTACAATTCTTCGATTTTTGCAATAATAGTTATTTACAGTAACAAATATAAATTGTACACTTAGGAAGTATTCTTTGTAGACAGGAGGTTTGGAATGAGTTCGACGGTGAAACCCGGAAAAAAGTTTTCCCTCCGGCAGGAAGGCCACTTTTTACTGAAAGAGGTGTTCAATCAGGAGGAATCCAATCTAGAGTATTTGAGTCTTTCTCAGATAGAGATGCGTAAGGGTCGATCTCCCACTCTAGCTTTTCCAGAAGAAGAAACGCTCCTATTTCTATTGACAGGGGAGGCAGTCGTTCAAGTGGAGAGTCAGCAGTATCCGATGGAAAAGTACGATGTACTGTATATTCCTGTGAACAGTTCTTTTCGCATACAAACAGAGAGCCCCCTTTCCGCCTATGCGTATCGTGCCTTAGGGACGGAAAAGTTCCCTGTCCAGTATGCCTCCTGGAAAAGGATCAGTGGGGATCCGCACCGTATTCGAAAACTCCATAGAAAGAACGTGTACCTCATGTTCGATGTGACGGAACCGGCCAACAAGCTGGTGGCAGGGTATACCTTCTATGAACCTCATACCCGGGCCTGGCCGCCCCATAATCATACCGATCAGGAAGAGGTGTACTCCTTTATCGAGGGAAAGGGCGCGATGTCGGTGTATCCCGATGACGAGCATCAGACCTTCGTTACTTCGGTAGAAACCGGGGATAGCATTACGATCCCCGTACTGAACTATCACCCGGTGTTCAGCCAGGAGGATCCCCTCACTTTCATCTGGTGTATTGCGGGGGCACGATACTGGGTGGGGGACAAAAACCAGGATTTCATGACAGGGAAGGTGAGTAAACTCACCACCTAGTACCCCGGAGCCGATTCGAACGGCCGACCTAGCGCTTAGGAGGCGCTCGCTCTATCCTACTGAGCTACCAGGGCAACTCGTTGCGGGATGATCTCCCTAAACATACGGCAGATTTCAATGCCGGTATTTTCATACCAGGATAACTCTTTTTTATCAAGGGGTATATAGCCGCGAATTGCTCTACGGATTTAGCTCTACGTGTCGAAACTGTTCCGCATACACGATCCATTCGCAGATATTCGTGATATGGTCCCCTAACCGCTCGATGGACCGGCCCAAGTTTAATGCCCTAGCGAACTCGTTTTCGTTGCCGGGAAGGCTGATATGGGCGAATACATCTTTCAAAAAGAGTTTATGTTCCGTATCGATTTCATCGTCCAACTGGGCAGCTTGTTCTGCCCTTTTTACATCATTCAGGGAATATGCCTCAAGCGTTTCTGCCAGCATCTGGATCGATGTGTGTACCATCCGTAGAAGCCGGGGACGGAAGAGTTCGGCGTGCTTTGGACTGATTTTGGCATACTTTTTCCCGATATGAAGGATATAGTCTCCGATGCGCTCCAGGTGGGAGACGATTTTTATGGAGGAAACGATTTTCCGTAAATCGTGAGCCACAGGAGCTTCCGTGGCGATGAATTCTATGAATTGGTTCTCCAGGGTCAGTTCCAAACCATTGATTTTCTCTTCATTCTCTTTAACCGAGGGTAGGAAAGTAGGGTCTCCACTCTCTACAATTTTTTCGATATGCTTCAAGGAATCAATGAGAAGGTTGCCCATTCCCACAACCTCTCCATAGATTGTGTTGAGCTTCTGTTCGTACTTGGATCGGGTAATCATTCTGTCTCCTTATTTTACTTTATTATACATCGGAACTTAATATCATAGAAGCCTACATCTAAGAAATCAGTATAAAGTATGTTAGAAGGAAGTTAGAAAACTGTTAAAAATTTTCGCGTTGACAATAGGAACAGCCGTTACTACTATCTACGTATGCATTTTATTAACGAGATTTATTTTGAGTGAGGGGGCGGTATGGCAGAACAGTTCGATCTGGTTGTGGCGAACGGACTTCTAATCTATCCGGAGAAAACCGTATTAGGAGATATCGGGATACGAGACGGTAAGATCGCGAAGATTGGAAAAGCGGGAAAACTGAAAGGGAAGGAACGTTTAGATGCGAATGGGAATTACGTACTTCCCGGAGTAATCGATCCTCACACCCATCCGGTATACATGGACTCTATCGAGGATCTGGCAGTCACGGCCGCATGGGGGGGGGTGACTACCGTGTGCCACTACGCCTATGCCAAACCAGGCCAAAGCCAACTTAAGGTGATCCAGGATTGGAAGCGGGAAGGGAACGAGACTTCCTGCATCGATTTTGCCCTCCATGGGGGGCTGTTCGAAACCATCAAACAGGCAGAGGAAATCCCCGCCTGCTTCAAGGAAGGGGTTACCTCCTTCAAGATGTTCATGGCCTACGCCAAGTTGGGGTGGATGACGGATGATTACGCTCTCACCAAAGCTTTCGACATCATTGGCCGTGAAGGGGGAATGGCCTGCATACACGCGGAGAACGGACTGGCCATCGATTACATCCAAGACAAGCTGTTAGCAGAACACGCGGACTTTGCCGAGCGTTTCCTGGAAACTAGCCCGGATCTGGCAGAGGCGGAGGGGGTATTTCGGGCGGTGTATTTAGGTGCCCTCATGGGTTGCCCCGTGTACATTCCCCACGTATCTTCCAGGGAAACCATCGATGTGCTGACCTTCTTGAAGGAGCGGGGGATGCATGTGTATGCGGAAACCTGCCCCCAGTACCTATCTTTGACGTGGAACGAATTGAAGCATTTGGGGCCTCTGGGGAAAGTGGGGCCCGCCATTAAAACCAAGGAAGATCAGGATGCCCTCTGGGAGGGAATCCAGATGGGACTGTTCGATACTCTCGGTAGCGATCATGCGCCCAAAGATAAAAAGGTGGAGGATGATTTTTTCAAAGCCCCCTACGGGTCTCCGCAGGTGGAAACGATGCTTCCCGTGATCTGGCACGAAGGGGTCAATAAGGGAAGAATCACCCCCAATCAGTTGGTTCAGCTTTTTTCGGAGCGGACCGCAGAAATTCTGGGCTTGTATCCCCAGAAGGGACGATTGGATGTAGGTTCCGATGCGGATGTGGTGATCTTCGATCCCCGGGAGGAGTGGACCATAGCCCATGCGAACCAGCACAGTAAGGTGAACTACTGCCTCTATGAAGGGAAAAAGGTGCTGGGGCGGGTGAAAACGGTGATTTCCAGGGGGACCTTCGTGGTGCATGAAGGAGAGTTTCGGGGTAATCGGAAGCACGGCAAGTTCCTCCCCACAAAGGCGGGGAAAGTGTAGTTATGAAGAAATCTATCCTACTTGCCTTCATTCTGGTATCGGCTCTATCGGTGTATATTGGAATGGAGGTCCAGCGACGGAGGACTGCGCCTGGAGCGCAAGCCGGTCAAAGCGGATTTCAGAACTCGGGTGTGCCGGGAGGCTCCCCTTCCCGATCTACTACGGCGAATCAGGGAACAGGCGGGTCGGGGCCTGGGGGAGTCGGGCCTGGGGTATCCGGAGCACCTTCCCGGCCTTCGATGGAGGCTGAAAGTGCGGGGAGACCTGGCGGCTCTCCCGGAGCTGAAGGATCCGGTACCGCCCGTGGGCCAGGGG